>Ga0137308_100006_pt1 | contig 394808 bp, 312 predicted proteins | sample Inofrocosms_June_FD_97181 | JGI IMG/M metagenome (GOLD analysis project Ga0137308, IMG submission 97181) | Mouse cecal microbial communities from Vienna, Austria - N-Acetylneuraminic and N-Acetylglucosamine D2O microcosms_June | ecosystem: Host-associated > Mammals > Digestive system > Large... | reverse complement strand
GAAAATGAAGGAAATATTGAAACGATCTGGGCTGCGATCTGTAGCAGCAGTGTAAATCAGCAACTTTGGCAGGCTCATGTTCTCTCCAGTCAGTATCCGACAAAGAATGAAAGCATCCAGAAATGGGGTGGTTATCGCGTTTTATGGGACTTTTATGAAACATTCGATAAAAACGATAAACGATTAGAAGTGTTGGTCGGTGAATTTGTTGGGACAGATGGTAAACTTTATAATAAAGAAAATCCGGGTACTGTATTACAAACAGGAGCGATGCCGGTTAAATACGGAGAAGACCCTGCAGCAACCGGTGAAGAAAGCCAGATAGACTGGATCGTATATCGTTATGCAGATGTAATTACTTTATTATCGGAGGCTATTGTCCGTAATAGTAATGCTGTGACGCAAGAAGCTGTCAGCTTATTAAATATGGTACGTTCGCGTGCTGGTATTTCTACCTATAATCTCTCCGATATCAAAGGTGTCGATGATTTTCTGGAAAAAGTACTGGAAGAACGTGGTCATGAACTATGGTTTGAAGGTGCTCGCCGTACAGACTTGATCCGTCATGGTAAATACATTGAATACGCCCGTAAATACAGAGGATCTGTAACCGCTCAGGATTACATGAACCTGATGCCGTTACCCCAGTCCATTATTAATGAAAGTAAGGGTACTGTTATCCAGAATCCGGGTTATTGATAGTACGCTTATCAGTAACTATTGATTCTATAAGATCTTTGTGCAGTATTGTTAGAAATCAATAATACTGCATAAAGATTTTTTTATTTTATCATAGTAAATATTGTTCACATACGCTGAATACCTCTCTTTTTCGTTATGATACACAAATATTCTTTCATAATAATTTTTATTCTGCAAAATCGGAAAAGGACTATATTCCAACCGTAAAATGTATCTTTGTAGAAGTATTCGAATAAAACTTTTAATAATAACGCTATGCATTCAAGGAAAACACTTCTTCTATTTTTTCTGGCAGCATTTTTTACATTATCATGCTGGGCAGAAAGTAAATACGAATCAAAAATCACATCCTTAAAAGGTGAAAAATGGTGGGGAGGCATAGTTGCCCTCGGGTCCCAGATGCCTTTTAAAGACGATATCCGCTTATTCGATCTTGCTTCTGAAAATCTGAATAATCAGAATGTTCCTCTTCTTTTATCTTCTGAAGGAAGATATATCTGGAGTAACAAGCCTTTCTCTTTCAAACTAGAGAATGGAAATCTGCAAATCTTTTCAGATTATGAAAGCCTGGAACCGATATTGGCTGGAAATACGTTGAAAGATGCTTATATGGCAGCCTCTACAAAACATTTTCCTCCTTCCGGACAGTTACCGGATTCATTATTTTTTTCCATGCCTCAATACAATACCTGGATTGAACTGATGTACAATCAGAATCAGGAAGATATATTGAAATATGCTGATAACATAATGAAGAATAATTTTCCGGTCGGTGTTTTCATGGTAGACGACAACTGGCAGAAATATTACGGTAATTTTGATTTCAAACCGGAGCGTTTCCCCGATCCGAAAGGAATGATCGATCGGTTACATAAAGACGGATTCCGCATCATGCTATGGATTTGTCCGTTTGTAAGCCCTGACAGTCCTGAGTTCAGGGAATTACAACAAAAAGGCTATTTGATCAAAAAGAAAGGGACTAAACAAGCTGCAATTATCCCCTGGTGGAACGGTTATAGTGCTTGTTATGATTTAAGTAATCCTGCTGCCGCGGAGCATTTGAAAAAACAATTGCGCAATATGCAGGAACAATATGGAGTAGACGGATTTAAGTTTGATGCCGGTGACATCGGTCATTATAATGATCCGACTTTAGAATTCTATGACAAGGCTGCAACCTCCGTGGATATGTGTGAATACTGGGCCAAAATCGGGTTGGACTTTCCGTTCAATGAATACCGTGCCGGTTGGAAAATGGGTGGACAGGCTTTAGTACAACGTCTGGGAGATAAGGATTATTCCTGGAATGCAGTAGGACTCCTGATTCCTGATATGATTGCTGCCGGATTATTAGGGTACGCTTATGCTTGCCCTGACATGATCGGCGGAGGCCAGTTCGGTTCTTTCCTGGGAGTAGACCAGACAAAGCTGGACCAGGAGTTGATTGTTCGTTCCTGTCAGGTACATACACTGATGCCGATGATGCAGTTCTCCGTTGCGCCCTGGCGTATCCTGGATGAAAAACACCTGGCTATTTGCCGTGATTACGCTCATTTGCATGAGAAAATGGGTGGTTACATTTTGGAACAGGCTCGTCATTCTGCAGAGACCGGTGAACCAATTCTCCGCCATATGGAATATGCTTTCCCACATCAGGGATTTATCGACTGCAAAGATCAGTTCATGCTGGGTGATAAATATTTAGTAGCTCCCATCGTGACAAAAGGACATAAACGCAAAGTAATGTTGCCCAAAGGGCAATGGAAAGACGATACCGGTAAAAAGTTCCGTGGCCCTAAAACGATAGAGATAGAAGTTCCGCTGGAAAGGTTACCCTGGTTTGAAAAGATTAAATAAAAACAGATCCCCGAGAATTAATATAGTTCCCGGGGATTTTTCTCAAAATATATTTCTAGTTAAATACTTCTTTGAATATACGTTTTACAGTCGAAATACAATCACCCTCCGGTTCGGATGAATAAGAATCCGTCAATTTTGTCCAGGGTTCTTCCAATGCGTAGAAATCGATTGCAGTCGGCTTTTTGCCATCCAGTAATTCGTTCTGATAGTCGAACCATGTTTTCCATCTCATGTAATAGAAGTCTTTCAGGATACCGTTCCATTCTTTATGGGCATAATCACGCAAACCGCCTTTATCGGCAGCATTGCGGTTCCCCCAGGTCGTGATCTGTACACGGGCATTCCATTCATACTGGTCTTTTTCTTCCGGGGTATTTCCGAGAGAGCGGGCCCGGGCGATCCAATTTCCGACTTTAAATTCCGGACGGGTTCCCAGTAACTCATCTTGTAACAGGAGAAGTTGCAGAAAGCGGTTGGCAGCTGTATTGTAAAGCTGTTTATCACCGGAAGCAAAGGAGGCTTCCACTACTTTTTCCACCAAACGACCTTTTTCGGCAATGGCCTGGCGGACGATGTCTACCAGATCGTATTCAAAATTATTATTACCTGTAAACTGGTCAGCTACGGAAACCATCATGGCTGCGGCACGAATAACGTCATCCGGATTGTAATAGTCACTCATTTCAGACCAACTCGATACCAGATAAGGATGATCGGAAGGGCGGGCACAGAAAATAGATTCGTGAGTACCCTGTTGCGTATTTTCCGGCGGACAATTATAAATGGAATTGCTTAGGAGAATCCAGGCCTCCTGCACGGTTGGGTTCGCTTTTCCGTAACGGGCTACCGTGTAGTTTTTAAGCCACTCATTTTTATCGAAATGTACCGGGCACCAGGGGAGTTCCGTCAACAGTTCGAACATGACCGGATTATTTTCGCTTCCTTCCATTGTCATTCCTACACCACGCAATGTTTTGCCGAAAGAGCTTTCTTTGGCTTTATAGTATTCGTCGATCACGTGCGCCATTTTACCGTGCAGACCTACATTGCCGCCGTAGTTCAGCAACATGCAATAAATCCAGTCGTGCTGGCCGAAACCGTCTTTGCGATGCCAGGTAGATTCGGGATCCCCCCACTGCGGGCGGCTTTCGGAAAACAGGTCCAGGACGATCATATCGCCGGCTTTCAGATTCTCAATCATTTGAGAGCGTGGATTTGCCTGCCAGGCTTGTGCCACCCATACGGCTTTCGGATTGTTTTTCTTCATAGCCTGCATAATTGCTTTTCCCGCGGCATCCAAGTCTACTCCGGCTACGCTTCCACCTTCATGGAAGGGATCCATGCTGTAGAAGTTAGCTTTGCCGTAGAGTTTGTTCAGCTCTTTATAATACAGGGAGGCTATTTCCTGGAAGCGGGGATCTGTCGGTTGCAGGAATGCAGGGCGGTGGTAACCACACCATAGTCCGGGGTCGGAAACATTCAGTCCCAGTTTTTCTTTTGCATTGTGAGGAACCATTCCCGAATAACCGGGGAAGACGGGTTCAATGCCGTATTCGCGCATCCGTTTTACAATACGCTGTTGCAGGGTGATCTGCTGTTTGTACCAGCTGTCGGGATTCGGTCCACCCCAGCCTTCCAGATTATTCATCAGCCACCAGGCCTGAAAACCGGGGCCGGCAATAAACTCGTTGATTTCGTCTTTATTGTATCCTAACTTTTTAAGTACATTATACCAGACGCCGTCCGTCCCGACCATGGCAAGCGGCAGGTTGATTCCATGCAGAGCCATCCAGTCGATTTCCTTTTCCCAACGTTCCCAATCCCAGAAAGCCATGGTATATGAATAGGTGCAATAATTGAAATCGTAGCGATATTTCATATCTGTTTCATGACGTTCCTTTCGGACGACAGCTGGTAAAACTTCCGGAAGCTTGGCTTGCATGCCATTCCAGGAAAGATGGATTCCGGCATGATATTTCAGATACCAGTTTAATCCTACCGCTATATTTACCGGGTTATTTCCACGGATGACGACTTTGTTTCCTTTCTGATCCAGTTCGAAAAAATCGACCGGGGATTTGATCTGTTCGATAATGAATTTACCGGAAGCTCCTTTGTCAATGCGTTCCAACAAAGCCTCGACGGGTGATGCAGCTTTGGCTATCACCGCGATGAATAGTAAACATAAGAGATGAATTATTTTCATAGAATTAATCTTATTTGATAGTGATGATTAACGTAGCTTTTTGCCCTTTCAATAATGACTCCGGTAATCCTTTGATCTGGCCATCTACAATAACAGTTCCTTCTTTTTGAACTTTTTCAAAGGCTTCCTTATTTAAAGGTTCCCATTCCACAAATTGTTGAGTTGTAGTACCGTCATTATAATGTACATTGACAAACGAAGGTGTATATAACAATTCGCGGGTAATGTGCCCGTCAATATTCCGTAAAGTAGCTTTCCCTTCGGCAACTTGTAAACAGGCAGGTTCGATAGAGGTAATGCACAAATCATTCTCCGGAATGCTCTTGTATCCTTCCGGTATTTTTTTGTACATACGAATGTAGTCGATATCAAAACTTTTAGGATAGGGAATGGTTGGATCATAAGTACCTGTCCAACCATCTTTGGCTTTCCGGTTATCATAAAAAGAAATGATTTGGATGAGCGGATAGGTAATCGCTGCTTTATGTTTCATAACCTGTATGCCATCGACATAAACAGTGACACCTTCCGGTGTCCAGTCGAAGCCATATATATGGAATTCTTCTGCCAATTTTTTATTGGCAAACCACGGATGTTCCGTATGATATTGAATGGTAGAATCTTTCCAGCTATGTACTGTTGCCCAAATGCGATTGACATCAGTTCCCAGTATTTCGAATATATCGATTTCACAACTTTGATTCGGATCGTCTTCGAAACCGATGAGCCACCAGGCACAATGAACACCTCCGCCATTCTGCATCTTGGCACGCATTTCGTAATATCCGTACTGATTGATCTGAGTTGCTTCGGTTTTTATCTGGTGAAGTGCTTTTTTCTTTGGGTCATAATGATGCAGCCCGGTACGACTGGCACTCATGAAACCGGAAATATACATACCGTTATCAAATTCATTCTTTGAGTTCTTGTCAATGATAAGTCTGATAATACCATTCTTCATTTCATAAGTCGGGGTACAAACGGATCTGTCTTTAGGCCATGACGGCAAATACTCCGGAATCCATTTATCGGTATTAATTTCTTTACCATCAAATTCATCATGGAAAATTAAGCGGTATCCTTCTTTTTCCAACGGGTTGGGAGGATAGTCCTGAGCATTGGAAGGTAGTATATTACTTATAAAAAGTAAACCGGAGAGAAATGTGTAAAACAAGTGTTTCATGATATTTAGTTTTATTAGAGAAAAAAGGCCGCAGTTAAAAGCGGCCTTTTCTTAAAAATGCAAATATAGTTTTTTTATTTGGAGGAACGAATTAATATCCGGGGTTCTGGATAATAATTCCTTTCCCCTCGTTGATGACAGCCTGTGGCAACGGGAAGAGAACAAATTCGGGTTTCGTCGTCGTTGAACCACGGTCGATCGCGTTCTGGATGAATTTACCATGTCGAATCAGGTCTGCACGGCGATTTCCTTCCCACCAAAATTCGTGACCGCGTTCCTGAAGCATCTTATCCAGAAAATCATCGACGCCTTTTATGTCTCCCATAGTATATGGAGACAATTTAGCTCGTACACGTATTTGATTTAACAAATCGACAGCTTCTTGTGTTACCGAATTTCCCTGGCGGACGATTGCTTCTGAAAGCAAAGTCAGCACATCTGCGTAGCGATAAACGATCCAATCGATCTGGCTGCCATCACCTGTTGATTCCGGATCTTCGCCATATTTCACAGGAACCGCGCCTGAATAGGTATTACCATGTTTTATAATATCAGATTCTTCATTGAATAATACGCCGTCGTTACCCATATATTCGCCAACCAATACGGATAGACGATCATCGTTCTTGTCAAATGTGCGATAGAAAGGCCAGGGAACCTTGAAGCCGTCCCAACGCTGGATAGAATTGTTCTTACAGGGATAGTTACCCGGCAGGCAATGGTCGTGCCATAATTCCAGTTGGGTACCTCTTTCTTCGGTGCAGGCAAAGATGATTTCTTTATTCTGTTCGTTTTCCAGGGTGAAAATAGACTGGTAGGAATCCATTAATCCGTATCCGTAGTCGGCTTTCATCAACTCACGACCACATTCAACAGCTTTTGCCCAGTTCTTTTCGTGCATGTAGAATTTCATCAGGACTGTATATGCTAGACCTTTATCAAAACGTCCGAATGCAGAAGCGCGGGTAGGAAGGCCTTCCAGTGCTGATTTTAATTCTGTTTCGATAAATGTTGTCATTTCTTCCTGGCTTGCCCGGGGAATGATCTCTTCTGCCAACGGGTTATTTAGCTGTTCAAGTGTAGGTATTGGCATGGGACCATAGAAATCATATAAGAGGAAGGCTAGCCAACCACGTCCCATATGGATTTCGGCATTCATACGTGCTTTCACATTATCTGCCATTTCCACACCGGAAATGCGTTCAAGCGTCAATGTCATTGTCCCCAGATATTTGGCATAATTGGTGTAGTTTATTGTCGAATACTGGTGATTGGGTGTCCAGTTGTGACTGGTCAAAGGAATCCATGCATCATTCACCCAACAACAAACAGCCAGATCGGTCGACATATCTCCGATAATCTGTACACCGGTTGCCACGTTGAAGATACCACTATAGTTATCGCAACGAAAAGGGGCGTAAACTCCGCCTGTGATCAATGCTTCCGCATCTTTCTCTGTTTTTGGGAAAAATCCGGGGTTGATGGCATCATATCTTTCCGGCTCCAGATCAGTACATGAGATTAATGTACAGCAGCACATTAATGTATATAATAATTTCTTCATGATCTTATATCTTCTTTTATTGATTAATAAATTAGAATGTAATATCCAAACCAAAGCTGTAAGTACGGACATTCGGATAAGCCCATTGCAGACTTGAAGGAGTACTTTCTGAACTTGAAATGTCAGTTTCCGGGTCAAGTCCTGTATACGGCGTGATAACAAACGGGTTGTTCACATCAAAATATACGCGGACATTAGATAAGATGTGCTTGCTGGTCTTGATCGGTATATTATAGCCTAACGTAATATTGCGACAACGGATAAACCAGGTCTTTTCGTAATAATAATCCCCCGTTCCGTAAGCGCTTTCAGTTTGGAAATAACCAGGCAATGTGCCGTTAGGATTCGTTGAACTCCAAATATCGCCTACTGAAACCGGTTGGTTGTAACCACGGCGTAAGTCATTGACGTTATTACTAATCCAGGTTTTCTTATAGCTACCGGCTGATAATTTATCAAATTGTCCGTAGAAATAAACATTCAGATCAAAGTTTTTATAACGAAATGTATTGTTAAAACCAAACAGATACCCAGGGTCGGCAGAACCATAAATCACTTTATCAGCATCATCCAGTTTGCCGTCAGGTTTACCGGTCTTCATTGGAATACCGTGTTCATCAACTTTAATCGAACCGTCTTCATTGTAAACATATCCGTTGATATCTTTAATTTTTACTTGTCCGGGAAGAGCTCCTGGCATGTGGTCGATCTTTTCACCCGGTTGTACCAGGCCATCTGACAGATAACCGGCATAAGAACGGATATAACCGTTGTATTCGCTGTATGCACTCGGCTTCCAGTTCGGATCGCGTTCTTTCCATTTGTCCCGGTATAAAGAGAATGTCAGATCGGAAGTCCATTCAAAATTATTGTTACGGATATTGGTAGTATTGAGTGTAAATTCAAAACCCTGGCTTTGAGTTTTACCTACGTTAGCTATAATTTTATTCACTTCGTTGTAAGATAACAGAGTCCGTTCGTTTAACAGGTCTGATATTACTTTGTGGAAATATTCAGCTGTTACATTAATACGACCGTTCAGAAAACCTAAATCCAGACCAAGGTTCCATTCACGTGTCGTTTCCCAGGTAAGTTCATTGTTACCCATCTGATCCAGGTAAACACCATTAACTGCACTACCGCCAAAGAAATTATTATTACCCACTTTATAGTAGCTATATGCTTTGTCACCCACATTGGCATTACCTGTTTCACCATAGCTCAAACGTAATTTACCGTTTGATAAGATATTTGTCAAAGACTTCAGGAATTCTTCTTCCGTAAATCTCCATCCGGCAGCAACAGAAGGAAAATACCCCCAGCGGTTTCCGTCTGCAAAGTTAGAGGAACCATCCGCACGAAGAGTGGCAGTCAATAAATAACGATCTTTGAATGAATAGTTCACGCGACCAAAAAATGAGGCCATGCGTGATTTTGTTGCACTTGAACCTACAGTCGGACGTTTTGCATTGCCTGCTCCCAGATTATTATATAAGAAACCATCTGTAATGAAGTCATTGCTCTTTCCTGACAGAAATTCATAATCAAACAACTGGTAAGAATGACCAACCAATGCATTTAAATTATGATCACCAAATTGTTTAGTATAGTTAGCTGTTAATTCCATCAGATAGTCTGAGTTATCAGCCTGTGCTATATAACCCGAACCATTTTCTCTTGCTCCATACAACGTTGTTGTAGGCATGTATTGTTTACGTTTCTGATAGTTACGGTCGATACCGAAATTAGCTTTCAACAATAAATCCTGAATCGGACGAACTTCAAAGAAAACCGTACCTAGTAATCTTTCTTTAGTTGTCTTATCTGTAATATCCAATAAAGAAACTGGGTTGGGAAGGAAAGAGGCGTCCTGATTCATTGAGTATTCACCGTTTTCATCGCGTACAGGCAATGTTGGATTAAACTGAGCGGCCGAAACCAGGATACCTGCATTTTCATTCTGCCCATTTCCCAGAGGAATATTATCATATTGGTTACGGGATACATTCAGGTTTACTCCCATCTTTACATATTTACTCAGTTTCTGATCCAGATTTACACGTGCAGAATAACGCTCCATGGCATTATTTTTAATTACACCGTCTTGTTTGAAATAGTTACCGGAAACCAGATATTTCGTATTCTCATTACCGCCGGTAATGGATAAATTATGTGAAGTTTGGAATCCCAATCGGGAGATTTCGTCAAACCAATTTGTGTTATATGCAGGATTGGCAATTTGTTCAGCAGTATAATCCGGAACAAAAGGTGAAGCCACTTCTGATTCGGATTTACCACCATAAATGCCCACGCCATTCGTACGCAGCCAAAGCTCTTTTCTGTAATCGTTTGTCGCTTGCATAAAGCCTGAAGCATCCAACATTTCATAAGACTTTGAAATATCCTGAACAGATGCAGAACCGGAATACTGTACTTTTGCCGCACCACTTTTACCTCGTTTCGTCGTTACGATAATCACACCGTTACCGGCACGTGCACCATAAATAGCAGTAGAACTTGCATCCTTCAGTACTTCGATAGATTCTATATCGTTCGGGTTAATTGAAGACAGGATATTATCCTTATTTCCATCCTTATATTGGTTTCCGCTGTCCAATGATCCCGGATCGCTCACTGGAAAACCATCGATAATGATCAGCGGATCATTCCCAGCCTTGTCTGAAGAGGCAGCACCGCGGATACGGAAAGTAGACTGACCTCCCGGCTGTGCACTGATCGTACTTACCTGCAAACCGGCAGCCTTACCAGCTAGCGCATGACTGATGGTTGAAACCGTACCGACGGGGGCATCGTCCATTTTAACAGAAGCAACAGCGCCAGTCAGGTCTTTCTTCTTCATCGTACCGTAACCGACAACGACAACTTCTTCCAGCGCCTGTGAATCTTCTTTCAATGTTACATTAATAACACTCTGTCCTTTTACGGCAATATCCTGTGGAATATAGCCGATAAAAGAAATCTGCAATGTTGCATTGGCAGGCACCTCGATAGAGAATTTACCGTCTAGATCGGTAGTCGTACCATTGGTTGTTCCTTTTTGAATCACGTTAGCTCCGGCAACCGGTCCCATAAGATCACTGACAACACCTGTTACTTTCTGTGATTGTTGTGAAATAGCAGCATTTGAAACATGTTCTGTAGTCAGCACAATGTGACGGTCTTTGATCGTATATCTCAAGCCTGTTTTGGTGGCAATGGCATCCAAAACGTCCTGGATATTGGCATTCTTTTTTCTGATCGAGATCTTTTCGTTTTTATTGACCTCTTCCAGATTATAGAAAAACAAGAACTCTGATTGTTTTTCTATTTGTTTCAACACATTTTCTAATGTCTCCTCTTTGGCAGAAACATTTAGTTTTGTTGTTTGCGCATAAGTTGCGGCGACCATTTGCGACAAGCAAACGGTTAGCATTAACACGGTTAATTTCATAATTTTTATAGTTCTTTTCAGATTTACAGAAACAACTATACGTTGATTATTCATACTTTTGAATGTTTTAAGATTAAACATAATCCCACGGCAATGGGAGTTTAATTGAATCACACGTTTTAGAAGAGAGAATCCGGCAAGATTTTCTCTTCTTTTCTTTTTACCACTTTACTCGCTCATATTAATACATTTTTAAGATTAGCTATTATTTATATTTCAGAAACGGTTATATGACGGTCGTCAATCCTATATTTGATTGGAATAGAAAGGTTGACGATTTCCATGATATCTTTTATACTTTGTCCCCGGTAAAAAGTTCCGGTGAAAGTTCGTTTGTTCAGAGTTTCGGACGTGACGGTAAATTGCACTCCATAGACATGACTCAGCCGGTAAAGTATGGCTTCCAGGCTTTGTTCCGGAAAATAATAATAACCGGTAGTCCAGGATGTGAACTGTTTGGCATCCACATTCCTGACATCACCAGCATGTGTATTCCGGTTGTAAATAAACTGCTGATTGGGTTTCAGTATGGTTTGATGCAGAATATTCTCTGTCTTCAGACGAACGGCTCCTTCCAGCAGGGTTGTAGTGAGCAGTGAGTCGGAAGCGTAAGCGTAAGCTGTAACATTGAATTTTGTTCCCAGGGCTTCGATATTCTGTTCCTTTGTCTTTACGATAAAGGGCTTGTCTTTATCTTTTGCTACTTCAAAATAGGCTTCACCTTCCAGGTAGACGGTTCTCTCTTTTCGACCATAATCATTTTCATAATGAAAGACAGTCTTCGATCCCAGACAAACCTGTGTTCCATCCGGTAATTCGACGACATCAGCATCCAAACCGTCCCCACCGATATATCGGGTCGCTATTTTGTCTTCATCCTTATTGAAAGTCAGAAATAAAGAGGTAAGACATACTGTTATAAAAGAGACTGCTGCATAATTACCCAATTGCAGCCATCTACTTTTCTTACGTGGATAAAACACCTTTCTCTTCTTCAGAAGGCGATCCCAACTTCCTTCCATATCATTCTGCATTCTATTGGTATAGCAGGCATCATAGACCGCTTTGATTTCAAAGAATACCTTTTTATTTTCGACATTCTCATTCACCCAGGTGTAAAAATCATTTATATCCTGTGTATCCAGTTGCCCTTGCAGATATTTTATGACCAATTCAGATCGTCCGTCTTCCATATAATTTCTCTGTTAGATATAAAGTGACTTAGTCCTTTATGAACTAAGTAATTCTTCAAATCTCGGAAACAGTCAAAAGAACCACGCAAAATGAAAACTTCAACTCTTTTACTTCTGCTATTTTTGCTCATACTTAATCTAATAAACAGAAAAATATGAAACGTTATGGAAGTGTTATCGGCGTAAAGCCTGAAAAATTGGAGGAATATAAGAAATTGCATGCAGCCGTATGGCCGGCGGTGCTGGCTATGATCAGTGAATGTAATATCCGCAATTACTCCATTTATTACAAAGACGGAATGCTGTATAGCTATTATGAATATATCGGAAATGATTATGAAAAGGATATGCAGCGAATGGCTGCCGATCCGACCACACAGGAATGGTGGAAGCTCACCGACCCCTGCCAGCAACCGGTAGAGAACCGTGCTCCCGGCGAATGGTGGGCTGCTATGGAAGAAGTTTTCCATACAGACTGAATAGCATATAAATAGAATAGACTTTAAATATTATTGAACATGAACGACATTATTATTAAACTTGGCGAATGCGTGGAATTCGGCAAGATCAGTCTTGCATCGCCCTATCCACCGGCAATGAAAGGACAACCGGGTGCTGACGAATTGACCCGGGAAGCATTGGAGAACGGCTTATCTCCTCAATCCGTACTGAATGACGCCCTGATACCGGCAATGAACCGGGTCGGCAATAAGTTTACGGAAGGGAAGATATTCGTACCTCAAATGCTGTTATCGGCTAAAGCGATGAATAGTGCCATGAAGCACCTGAAACCTTTTTTTCAGAATGGCGAGATCAAACGAAAAGGTGTATTTGTTATCGGTACCGTTATGGGTGATTTGCACGATATCGGCAAGAACCTGACAGGCATGATGGTGGAAGGCTCCGGTTGGGAAGTGATCGACTTGGGGACGGATGTGCCGGCCGAGAAATATATTCAGGCATTGGACGAACATCCCGGAGCTGTCTGCGGTATGTCTGCCTTGCTGACTACTACCATGAGTAATATGCAACCGATGATCGCCACTATACGTGCAAAATATCCCGAAACTAAAGTGGTTGTCGGTGGAGCACCGTTGAATGCGGAATTTGCTCAAAAGATCGGGGCGGATGCTTATGCCCGTGATCCGCAGGATAATATCAACTGGTTGGATTCAATCGTAGCCTGATGGCGTATGAATAAGTTTATCAAACAATTACAGGATAGCGACAAGCGGATCGCTATCCCTATCATGACCCATCCCGGCATTGAAGCGATCGGGAAAAAAGTGATCGATGCCGTTACGGACGGCGAGGTTCATTATCAGGCAATCAAACAGGTGACGGAAACCTATCATACAACGGCTTGTACCGTCATTATGGATTTGACTGTCGAGGCGGAGGCTTTTGGTTGTGCGATCAGTATGCCGGAACACGAGGTACCCAGTGTTACCGGGCGTCTGGTGTATGACGAAGAAACCGTGAATAACCTGCAGGTCCCTTCTTTGTCTGCAGGCCGGATGCCGGAATATCTGAAAGCGAACCGCCTGGCAGTGGAAAACATAAAAGACAAACCTGTTCTGTCCGGTTGTATCGGCCCTTTCTCATTAGCGGGAAGACTCTATGATATGTCTGAGATTATGGTCGGTATTTATATCGAACCGGATGTGGTAAAAACGCTGTTGGATAAATGTACAGCTTATATTACAGCTTATTGCCGGGAGCTGAAAGCGATCGGCGCAACAGGTGTGATCATGGCCGAACCGGCTGCCGGATTACTTTCCAATGAAGACTGTCAGGAATATTCGACCGTTTATGTCCGGCAGATAGTGGAGGCGGTACAGGATGAGAACTTTGCCGTGATCTTACATAATTGCGGAAATAAAGGACAATGTACCCAGGCAATGATCGATTCCGGCGCTGCAGCTTTACATTTCGGAAATGCCGTAAATATGGTCGAGACGTTGGAACAATGCCCGTCAGACCTCATCGTGATGGGAAACATCGACCCTGTCGGCATTCTGAAACAGGCCACATCGGAAGAGGTGTACCGGATTACTGCTGATTTGTTGTCAAAGACATCGCAGTATAAAAACTTTGTTATCTCTTCCGGTTGTGATATGCCGCCTTTGGTCCCGGATGCAAATATCAAAGCCTTTTATCAGGCAATAGCCGATTTTAATACAGGGAAATGATGTTCCGGTCATACACATTTTCGTTTGAAGAGGTTCGTCCGGAAATACCGGTATTGATGGAGTATCTCCAAATCCCGGATTCAGAGAGTTATGCACTCGTCTCGGAGATTGTGGAGAAAACCTTTGACGAATTGAAAGATTCGAAAGAGATTATCGGTGGATACCGCGTACTGGATTGTCCGGAAGTAAATATGAGAGAAGGAATAGTCGCTTGTTCTGCAGGGTATTTGCATACAGGGCGTAAGATTAGCGGTTATATGAAAGGATCCGGCCGGATAGCTTTATTTCTTTGTACGGCAGGGAAAATTTTTACCGGGTTGTCACAAGCTTATCAGCAGAACGGTGATTTTCTGGAGGCATTCGTTGTCGAGTCGATCGGCTCGGCGACCGTTGAAAATGCAATGGATAAAGTGCAGCAGTATTTGGAAGAAGATATGACAGAACAGGGAAAGAAGATCACGAACCGTTACAGTCCGGGCTATTGCGAATGGGCATTGTCAGGGCAGCGCGATCTGTTTGCCTATATCGGCGACCACCCGACCGGGATCACTATCAATGAATCTTGTCTGATGCAGCCGATCAAATCGGTTAGCGGAATTATAGGAATAGGGGATGAGGTCAGAAAGCGGCCTTATGGCTGTGATATCTGTAACAGCGCCTCTTGTGCGTATCGGAATATTAGAAGAAAAAAACATTAAGAGTTATGACATTTGAATTATTATTCGGAATCGGGCTGATAGCTATCGGGGCGTTTTCGTCGGGAAGTTTCTCGATCCCTTTTGGAAAGACCCGTAACTGGGCGTGGGAAAACTATTGGCTGATATATAGTTTGTTTGCTTATGTGATCGTGCCGTTGGTGGCATGCTATGTTTTTTGTCCGGGCTTTATGAATGTGCTGTCCGGTGTCCCGGCACAGACGTTGGGATGGATCTTTTTACTGGGGATCATCTACGGTATTTGTAATCTTACCTTCGGACTTTCCCTGCGTTATCTGGGGCTTTCGTTAGGCTTCTCGCTTTCTTTGGGATTGATGATGATACTGGGAACAATCATTCCTCCGGCTATCGACGGGCGTTTGAATATTCTCTTGCAACAATCCGGGGGGGGACTATGTTGATAGCCGGTTTGCTGATTGCCGCAGTCGGTATTGCTTTGAGTGGATATGCCGGTTACCGGAAAGATAAAGGTGCCGGACCGGAAGCGAACCCGGAACTTAATTTCGGAAAAGGACTGGTGCTGGTTTTCTTTGTCGGAATAACCGGTGCTTCGCAAGCCCTGGGTATAGAACAGGGCACGGGGATTTCATCTGCTTTGGTCGCTTCGGGTATCGATCCGCTATTCCAGACGTTACCTGTCTTTTTCGTATTGTTCGGCGGTTCTTTTCTGGCGACTGCGATTTGGTGCTTGTTCCTGTCGAAAAAGAATAATAACCTGAAAGTCTTTGTAAAGACAAAGGATATCGCTGTTTCAAGCAACTACCTGTATTGCGGATTGGCGGGTTTTCTTTGGTTTGTCAACTTTATCTTTTACGGCATGGGGAAAAGCCGGATGGGAGAGTTCTCGTTTACGGCCTGGGGAATATTGATGTCGCTGACCATTGTTTTTGCTACCCTTTGGGGATTGTACCGGGGTGAATGGAAGGCTACGGATACAAAGACAAAAGCATGGATGTATGCCGGACTGGTCGTATTGGTTGCTGCCTCTTTCATTATAGGAATGAGTGGCGGAGAGTGAGGATAATTAAAAATTGAAAATTGAGAATTGAAAATTATGACTTCAAGAGAGCGTGTTTTATCAGCTATAGCTCATAAAGAGCCTGACCGTGTTCCGGTCGATATGGGAGCAACTCCCAGTTCGGGTATTTCGGCAATTGCCTATTCCAATTTATTAAAACACCTGGGGCGTACCGACCTCCCGGTTCAGATTTACGATGTGGTGCAGCAACTGGCACAGCCGGATCTGTCGATTATCGATCAGTTCGGTATCGATGTCCTCGATATCGGCCGTACGTTTAATGTGAGTCCGTCCGACTGGCAGGAGACAATACTGGCTAATGGCGATAAAGCCCTGTATCCCGCCTGGTTCAGTCCTGTAGAACAACCCGACGGTTCCTGGCATTGTTATGATACCGATGGTAAACGCCTGTTAGCAATGATGCCGAAAGGTGCCACATTCTTCGACCAGTCCTATTTCCCTTACGTGGATGGCTATCCTGATAGTTACGACGGTCTGGATGAAGAGATGGGACGTGTCCTGTGGTCGCGTTATGTGCACAGTCCCTGGGATCATGCTGCCGATGACGGTTTTTGGGAACAGTTGAGAACAAATGCCTTGCATTTGCGGGAGACAACGGATAAGGCATTGATGATCGTTTGCGGTTGCAATCTTTTTGAATGGGGAACTTTCCTGTGGCGGATGGATAATTTCCTGATGGACCTGCTTTGTGATCCGGACCAGGTGGAACGTGTATTGGATGAGTTACTGGAACGTCACCTGGCAACACTTGAAAAGGTTTGTGCTTCGGTCGGCGATATAGTTGACATTATCCGCTTCGGGGATGACCTCGGGATGACAACCGGTCCGTTTATGGATCCGGATACTTATAAAACCCTTTTCAAACCCCGTCATAAACAGTTATGTGACTATGTAAAATCGCATAGTCAGATGCATACCTTTATCCATTCCTGCGGTTCCATCTCTTCATTAATGCCGCATATGATCGAGGCAGGAATTGAAGTTTTCAACCCGGTACAAACCAATGCCGTAGATATGTCTCCCGAATTTCTGAAAAAAGAGTTCGGACAGGATTGTACTTTCTGGGGCGGTGGTGTAGAAACCGTCGGTACACTGAACAACGGTACACCGGCTCAAGTTCGTGAACAAGTCCTGGAGCGTCTGGAGATCATGTCGTCCGGAGGTGGTTTTGTCTTTAATACCGTGCACAATATACTTCCGGATGTTCCGCCGGAGAATATTATCGCGATGTTTGATGCGGTGAAAGAGTTTAATAATAAATGAAGTTGATGATGTGAAAATATAAAAAAAAACAATGCTTTTTGGGGGTGTACTTTCTGTTTGACTTGTACGTTGGAAAATAACGAAAGCACTGTTTCCTCCGTCTGTTAAAGAATAAAATGTGATTCAATATATATAGGCAGGGATTGATGATTAGTTAAATAATGATCATAGTTTTTGTAGAACTACGTATCTTTTTGCAAAAATAGAAAAACATCCGATAAAATCGTTTAAAAAATCCGTTCTTTTTTTTGCAAAATCCGATATTAAACTAATAATAGAGGGGTAAAAGGTGAAGTTTTAACCTTTAACAAAACGTTTGTTGAGTTTTGTCTGCATATTTTTGACGCAATTTACTGATTATCTCGGAATAATTATTGTCTCTGAACCATAGTTCTACAAAGACTATGGTTCAGAGACTTTTTTTATAAGTATGCAATAATAGATTGCAAAGGTGATGATTTTTATGGTTTAGACTTATGAATAGTCGTTTGATATTTGTATTAACTTTTGTTTGACCTTATCTCTAATCTCAATACGAATTGAAGGTGGATGAGATATAGCTATAGTATTAATGAATATAAAAGAATTTGTAAACCTAAATTTAATGCCTATGATATAAAGAAAAGGACAGTATGCTAAAAACGGATAATGTTTACACAATTATTCGGTTCACGTAAGATTAAACCAAATGTAAAACTGGTTAAAACTCTTAAACTAAGTAATTATTATGAATAAAAAAAGAATTGAAATAGGGATGGTAGCTAAAAGATCCCTTCCTATATTCGTTTTTACGACATTTTTATTTGTTTTGGCAGATTCGGCTTTTGCCACTGGAGCTGATGAAAAATCTACTATTACAGATAATAAAGTCAAAAAAGCAGGAATGGCTCTTATTCCTGCTCCAATGCAACAACAGAAAAAAATCAGTGGAGTAGTGACAGATGATTTAGGTGAACCTTTGCCTGGAGTTGCTATTCAGGTTGTAGGAACGCCGAGGGGGGTAACTACCGATGTTGATGGGACATATTCTATAGAAGTAAAAGAATCAGACAAATTGGTCTTTACTTATTTAGGAATGGAAACGCAAACAATTCCTGTTATAGGTAAAAAAGAACTGAATGTTACATTGAAACCTAAAGTTGACGAATTGGAAGAGGTTACTGTTGTTGCTTTTGCCAAGCAGAAAAAAGAATCGGTTATTTCTTCTATTACTTCCGTTAAACCTACTGATTTAAAAGTTCCCAGTAGTAACTTGACAACATCTTTGGCTGGTCGTATTTCCGGCTTGATTGCTTATCAGAGAAGTGGAGAACCTGGACAAGACAATGCAGAATTCTTCGTTCGCGGTGTAACAACATTCGGTTATAAAAAAGATCCATTGGTATTGTTGGATAATAATGAAATATCTTCTTCAGATTTGTCAAAAATCCAGCCAGATGACATTGCCAGTTTTAATATTATGAAAGATGCTGCAGCAACAGCCCTGTATGGTTCGCGTGGAGCAAATGGCGTTATTTTGGTTACAACGAAAGAAGGTGTTGAAGGAAAAGCCAGACTGAATGTCCGTTATGAAGAGTCTATCACAACCCCTACAAGTATGGTTGATTTGGCAGATGCGGTAACATATATGAAGCTGCACAATGAGGCCATTAAAACACGTGACCCACTGGGAGCAACTATGTATTCACAACAGAAAATCGATAATACGATTGCCGGAGGAAATCCGTATGTTTACCCTGCTAATGATTGGTATGATATTATGTTTAAAAAACAGGCTCATAGTCGTCGCTTGAATTTCAACTTAAGTGGTGGTGGTAAAGTTGCCAGTTATTATATCACAGGAACTTATAACTCAGATAAAGGAAATCAGAAAGTAGACGGTGTAAGTAACTTTAATAATAATGTCAATTTGAATCGTTATATTTTACGTTCCAACGTAAATATTAAAGTAACACCTACAACAACAGCAAAGGTTCGTTTGCAGGGTACTTTTGACGATTATAGTGGTCCGTTGGATGGCGGAGATAATTTGTATAAGAAAGTGATGAATGCCAATCCGGCGTTGTTTCCGCCCTATTATTTGCCTGATGAAGCGAATAAATATACTCAACATGTTTTATTTGGTAATGCAGATAAGGCACAATATATGAATCCGTATGCAGAGATGGTAAAAGGGTATAAAGAATATTCGACTTCCAATATGTTTGCCCAGTTTGAATTGGAGCAAAAATTGGATTTCATAACCGAAGGTCTTTCTTTGAGGGGATTGTTTAATACGAGTCGTTATTCATACTTTGAAGTAAAACGTGCTTATAATCCTTTTTATTATTCAGCAGGTATGTACGACAAGGCCTCAGATACTTACAAACTGAATATATTGAATGAACAGAGCGGCACGGAATATTTGAATTATGTGCCGGGAGAAAAAAAGGTTAATTCTGCTCTTTATTTTGAAAGTGCATTGAACTGGAATCGTATTTTCCATGAAAAACATAATGTTGGCGGCTTGTTGGTTTTCACGATGAGGGAATCGAAGAATGGAAATGAAAGTGACCTACAAAAGTCATTACCTTCACGAAATATCAGTTTGGCAGGACGTTATACTTATGCTTACGACGGACGTTATTTCGCTGAATTTAACTTTGGGTATAACGGTTCTGAACGTTTTGCAAAAAAAGAACGTTTTGGTTTCTTTCCTTCCGGAGGTTTAGGTTGGTTCATTTCCAATGAAAATTTTTTCCCTGAGGCTTTGAAAAAGACAGTGACCAAGTTAAAATTGAAAGCAACTTATGGTTTAGTTGGTAATGATGCAATCGGTAGTGAAGACGACCGCTTCTTCTATTTATCTAATGTGAATATGAATAACTCATATCTGGGCTCATCTTTCGGTACGTTAGGTAATAGAGGGGGGCGTGGGTTGAGCGGAATTTCCATTAGTCGTTATCCGAATGAAGACATCACTTGGGAAATTGCACGTAAGGCCAATTATGGTATTGAATTAGGCTTATTTGACAAAATTGAAATCCAGGCAGATTATTTCACGGAAAAGCGTTGGAATATTTTGATGGATCGTGCTGCCATACCGGAGACGATGGGGCTTCAAAGTAGTTTGAGAGCAAATGTTGGAGAAGCAAAGAGCCATGGTATTGATATGTCGCTTGATTATAATCACTCGATCAATAAAGATTTATGGATTACGGGGCGTGCTAATTTCACGTATGCAACTAGTGAGTTTTTAGTATATGAAGAACCAGATTATAGTAGTACGCCTTGGAAATCACGTATCGGTCATTCGTTGGCTCAAGAATATGGCTATGTTGCTGAACGCTTATTCATTGATGAAGAAGATATCCGCAACTCTCCGGTTCAGTTTGGTAATTATATGGCTGGAGATATTAAATATAAGGATTTGAACGGTGACGGGAAAATAACGGAATTAGATCAGGCAGCTATCGGTTATCCTACCAGTCCTGAAATTGTGTACGGTTTTGGTTTTTCTATGGGATATAAAGATTTTGACCTTTCTTGTTTCTTCCAAGGATTGGCAAGGGAATCGTTTTGGATTGATGTAGAAAAAACTTCCCCATTTATTGGAAACCAAAGTGCATTGTTGCAAGCGTATGCCGATAGCCATTGGTCGGAAGCTGATCGTAATACACAAGCATTGTGGCCGCGTCTGTCTACATCCGTAGTTGAAAATAACAATAAGAAATCTACATGGTTTATGCAGAATGGCGGATTTTTGCGATTGAAATCATTGGAATTCGGTTATCGTATTCCGAAGCATATTATTGATAAAGCCCATATAAGTGATTTACGTTTCTATTTAAGCGGAACCAACTTGCTGACTTTCTCTAAATTTAAATTGTGGGATCCGGAAATGGGTGGAAATGGTTTGGGATATCCTATCCAGAGAGTATTTAATGCCGGAGTTCAGTTGTCATTCTAAAATGTAAATAAGATGATGAAAAATATATTATTAAAAAGCTTACTGTTCTGTATCGTATTACTGGAATGTATCTCTTGTAATTATTTGGATATTGTTCCGGATAATATGGCGACAATTGATTATGCATTCCGTAATCGTACAGCATGTGAAAAGTATTTATATACTTGTTATAGCTATCGCCCGAGGCATGGCGATTTCTCGTGGGACCCGGCGATTGCTGCTACAGATGAAGTTTGGTGCCATTCTTATATTAATTCTGCCGGGCGTTATATAGCTCGTGGCATGCAGAAAGTGAATGATCCTTATATGAACTTCTGGAGCGGAGCTAAATCAGGGGATTCCTTTGTCATTCCGGCTTTGTGGGATGGTATTCGTGACTGTAATATATTTCTTGAGAATGTGGATAAAGTAACAGATTTACCTTCGTATGAACGTGACCGTTGGATAGCAGAAGTAAAATTCCTGAAAGCCTATTATCATTTTTATTTGTTCCGAATGTATGGTCCTATACCTATTATGGATGTCAATCTGCCGGTATCGGCTACTCCGGAAGAGGTAAAAGTATATCGTGAACCGGTAGATAATGTTGTTGATTATATAGTAAATCTGCTGGATGAAGCGGCTGCAGGTCTTCCTTCTAATGACGACTTGGTGGAAGGCACTGAAGCCGGACGAGTATATAATCTGGTGGCTAAAGCAATGAAAGCTAGAGTTCTGGCATATGCTGCAAGTCCATTGTTTAATGGAAATACGGATTATGCCTCTTTGGTCGATAATCGCGGAGTACAATTATTCCCTCAAACGTATGATCCTGAAAAATGGAAAAAAGCAGCAGATGCTTGTTTGGAGGCGATTGATATGGCTCATGCACAGAATAAACGGCTTTATACGAGTGTAGATCCACTGTTGAGTACGCAGAACGATACCTTCAAATTGCAAACCACTTTACGTCAGGCTATTTGTGATCGTTGGAATTGTGAACTGATTTGGGGGAGTACTAATAATGACCAATATTCATTTGTTCAACGATGTCAATCCCGTGTTTTGCGTGTTGGTGCAGAAATGGGAACAGTAGTTCGTACCGAGTGGGCCCCAACATTGAATACGGTTGAAAAATTCTATTCATCCCATGGCGTACCTATCAATGAAGATAGAGACTGGGTACAGAACAACTGGTATAGCCAACGTTACGAAATTCGTCCGGAAGTCTCTTCCGGTGCTGAAAAGTATTATGTAAAGGAGGGGCAGAAGACTGTTAATCTACATTATAATCGTGAACCCCGATTCTATGCAAATATAGGTTTTGACCGAGGTATCTATTTCGGTAACGGTTATAATAAGTTTCCGGATAATGTAAAGCATTGCGAATTTTGTGCGAAAGAATATTCAGGAGTAGCTTCTGCTTCCGAGGCATTCTCTGTTACAGGATACGGAGCTAAGAAAATGCATAGTTTTAAAGATGCTATGACGGCGAACGATTATAGTATAGAGTATTATCCATTCCCGATCATGCGTATGGCAGATCTGTATTTGTTGTATGCTGAAGCACTGAATGAATATAGCGGTCCGAGCGGTGAAGTATATAAATATGTAGATATGATTCGTGAACGCGCCGGTTTGGAAGGAGTTCAGGCTTCCTGGACTAAATATTCCATTTCTCCTTCTAAAGTTGCAACCAAAGAAGGCTTACGGGAAATTATACAGCATGAACGTGAAATCGAATTGGTTTTTGAGGGACAACATTTCTGGGATCTCAGACGCTGGAAGAGAATTCAGGATCTTAATGAACAGCCAAAAGGATGGAATGTCATTCAGGGAGATACTCAAGATCTCTTCTACACAGTGACTTCAGTGGCCCAGACTCCTGTTGAGTTTTCAGTAAGAGATTATTTCTGGCCGATCAATGAAAAAGAGATTTCGATAAATTCGAATCTGGTTCAGAATTTTGATTGGTAAGTTGGTAATTAGTAATCATAATAAATGGGACAATGAAAAAGAATTTATTATATATACTTTCCGTTTTGCTTCTGATTGCATGTTCGGAAGAGGAACGTACGTTTGTTAAAACAGATTCTGTCGCTCCGCAACCTGTCAGCAATGTAGAAGTTACTAATATTCCGGGTGGTGCTATTTTGAAATATACTTTGCCGGACGATGAAGATCTGCTTTGTGTAAAAGCTAATTATGAATTGAAATCAGGTGTTTCAAGTGAAGTGAAAGCTTCCTTATTTGTGGATACTCTTAAGATCGAGGGTTTCGGCACGGAAGATGAACGTATCGTGGAACTGGTAGCAATAGATCGTAGTCTGAATGAATCGTCACCTGTAAAAGTGACCGTGAAGCCACTGGAGGCTCCTGTTGTTACGATCGGACGTACTTTAAAGTTGATTGCCGACTTTGGTGGTGTACATGCCTATTGGGATAATCCCGGGCGATCTGAAATTTCTGTTATTTTGGAACAAAAAGATAATAACAATGAGTTCAACCGGATCGATGCTTACTATAGTACGGTGGTAGAAGGTAGTGCCGCGACTCGTGGAATGGATACTGATCCGAAAGATTTTAAGATTTATATACAGGATCGTTGGGGAAATGTAAGTGAAGCTTTGGAAACGACCATCTCACCTCTGTTTGAGGAACAATTTGATCGAACAAAAATCACAGGTATGTCTATTGAAGGCGACCAACCTTCGGCTTGGGGATGGGTTCTCGCAAACTTGTTTGATGGGACGAAAAGTGACGGTAACGGATTTCATACAGCTAATGGGTCAGGTGTTTGGCCGCAATGGATTACATTCGATTTAGGTGTGACCGGGAAGATCAGCCGTATCAAAGTATGGCAACGTTTGGGTGACTGGATTTATAAACATGGAAATTTGGAACATTTTGAAATCTGGGGAACCTCAGATGCTGAAAATTTGAATGATCCTTCGGTCTGGACTTTGATGATGGATTGTAAGAGTACTAAGCCTTCCGGATTACCATTAGGGCAGATATCCGATGAAGACAGGCAATGGGCCGAAGCGGGTGAAGAGTTCGTTTGTGACCCAAGTAAACCTAAGGTTCGTTATCTCCGTTTGCATGCTTTGCAAACTTGGTCTAATGGTGACTTTTTCCATATGTCTGAAATAGAGGTCTATGGACAGGTTGGTGAGGATAAGTAAGGTAATTATTAAATGTATAGAAGTATGATAGTAAAATATGTTATTCCCCTGCTGATTTTTTGTGTTGGGGTATTTTCTACGTCTTGTGATGATATGGACGCTTTACATATTGGTTTCCTGGAAGAAGGCGAAACTATTTATGCGGCGAAAGTGGATAGTGCATCCGTCGGTCCGGGTAACGGTCGTGTTAAGATGGAATTGTTCATCAATGCCCAACGTATTGAGAAGCTCCGTATTTACTGGAATGCTTATACGGATTCCATTGATTTCAATGTCGGCGGACAAGTTGGTGAATTCTCTCTTATGATTGAAAATCTGCCGGAACGGGAATACTTGTTCCAAATCGTCAGTTTTGATAAATATGGAAATCGTTCACTTCCGTTTGAAGCAACAGGTAGAGCTTGCGGTGAAGATTATCGGAATACCTTACCTAACCGTCATATTGAAAACATTTCGAAGACGGAAGATGGTAATATATTGATAACCTGGGGCGCGGCAAATGATGGTGCGGAGAAATGTGTGTTGACTTATACCGATGCAACCGGTCAGCAGCAGGTTCGTGAGGTATTGGCTACGGTCTTGGAAGATATCATTCAGAATGTCCAAAGCGGATCTTCATTTACGTATTATACAATATATAAACCGGCGGCTAATTCACCGGATAGCTTTAATACGAAAGAAGATTCAAGGGATTTTCCTGAATGAGTAGTCTTTATAACTTGTAGATAAACATGTTGAATGTAAGGAGAGGTGTGTTGGGGTACAACATACCCTCCTTTCTTCTAAAGTGAATTCATTATGAACAGGAAGGTTGCGGACATATTATTTGTCCTGTTTCTATTCGTAGGTATGGTAACATATCTCTTTTATACCCAATCTTACTGGATTATTTTATCTGGACAGGTTGGTTGTTTTTTAGCAACAACTGATTTTTTCACATCTTTTCTTCCTCGGATACAAGGAATTGTAGATTATCTAGCCTCTTTTCTTGTACAATTTTATGTGATTAGGTATTTCGGAATCGGAGTCTTGATAAGTCTGGCTTTTCTCTTGGGACTTTTGATAAATATGTTGTTAAAACCTTTTACAGAATCTCGTTACCGCATTCTTTTATCTTTTTTATATTCGACGACATTTGTTTGGTCTCTACATAGTTTCTCCGATTATCCCTTGTCGAAAGATCTAACTTTATTGATTTCTTTTATCTGTTGCCGTCTTTATATCGGACTATCCGATAAGCGCATACGTGTTTTGTTCAGTTATTGCCTTGTTTGTATATATTTGTTTATGAGTATCTTAAAGGGATGAGAAATTATTCTTACCTGATCTCTCTTTGTTCTCTTTTTGCCTTTTCAGCATTGTTCACGACTTTATTGCTCCAATATTGTTTCCCGATGGAAGAAGTGTTTGTTGCTGAATGGGAATTGGATTGGTATCCTTGGTATCTGATTTATATGATTTCTTTTGTCGGTTGTATCTTTTTATTGCGTTGCACACGGAGGTATTTTTTTGTTGCCTCCGGTTATCTTCTGCTGGTTATATATGCTTGTTATGTGAATACCGACCGTATTAGGGAGTTTGAGATAAAATTGTTTTACCTAATGCAACAAAGTGAATGGAATAAATTACTGGGTAGTATAGGTGATGTCAAAAAACTGAACTCTAGAACCTTGAATTATTATTATATGGCATTGGCACAAACCGGACAATTGAGCAATGCCTTGTTTCGGGATGGATTCCCTTATTCGAAGTCATTGGTCTCAGCGGGTGAGCAATCGTATGTTTCGAAAACTCGTTTGAGCGATATCTATTGGAACTTAGGTTGTTTTCGGGCTAGTCAGGTGTTCTCGACTGAAGCCATGTCAATGTGGGATACGGGGGTGAACCCTTATCATCTTAAACGTTTGGCGATGATCCATTTGATTTATCGGGAAAATGATTTGGCAATAAAACTTCTGCGTATATTGAAAAAAACGGTGATGTATAATCGCTGGGCTGTCGATTTGTTGAACCGGATGAAACATGATCCAGATCTGGAACAGGTCGATTGGATCATTCGTTTCCGGAAGATGCTTCCTTCATATGGTTTCCAAATAGGTATGAACAGGCCATTAGAAAATATAACAAACCTAGCTATCCAATTACCATTTGAAACATTGGCCTTGGAATATGCTTGGAATTTGGCATTACTGGAGAAAAAGGTTGATTGGGTGGCTAGGATGGTCCGCTATAGATTGGATTTTTCTCCGAACTCGGAAATTCCGATCCTGTGTCAGGAAGGAATTTTAATCTATGAGCGAGAGAATAAAATCAGTGAAGACCGGAAATTAAAGATAAACTATGATGAAGGCGTATTGGCACGTTTCAAAGAGTATTGTACTCAGGGAAAACGTCCGCTAAATACGATATCCGGTTATTTTGTAATGAATAATGATTATAAATCCAGTTACTTTTATTATTATGAATCTGTCGATGTTCATAAATAGGTATTGTTATTTCTGTTTATTGGTATGGGTATGTATTTCGTGTCAATCTGTATCCAAGGATATAACTGAGGAACTGTCGCAGAAACCTCAGTTGTTTCCCGATTATACCGATATTGTCATACCCTATAATATTGCCCCGTTGAACTTTAAAGTGACTGGTCGCCCTGAGCGAGTTGAGGCTGTGTTGCGGTTTTCTGACGAGAGTTGGGTACTTACAGGAGAAGAAAAGATTATTTTCCCGGAAAAGAAGTGGAAACAATGGCTTGAAAAGGCTAAAGGAGGTCATATATCGGTGACATTGAAAGCCGAATGGGATGGAAAGACATATCAATACGTTCCGTTTGACTGGGAGGTGTCGATTGCTCCAATCGATCCGGTACTGGTTTATCGAAAAATAGAACCAGGGTATACAACTACTAATACTATGTCGATTAACCAGCGGAATTTGACAAACTTTAATGATGAAGTTTTAATCGATAATATGAAATCGGAAACCGGCTGTATAAACTGCCATTCTTTTTGTCAGAATGATCCGGATCAGATGCTGTTTCATTCACGTCAGAAAAATCCTGGGACTTATTTTATCCGACATGGAGAAATAGAGAAAGTGAATACTCAGGCGGGAGAAATGTCACAGGCCGCCGGATATCCTTTTTGGCATCCGTCGGGCAACTACATTGCTTTTTCTGTTAGTCAGACGCGACAAATTTTTTATGAAGGGAAGACTCCCATAGAGGTCTTTGACTTGGGGGCGGATGTGATAGTATATGATTTGAAAGACAAGAAAAGTTATACAATTCCGGAACTATTTGCAGATTCATTGCATAATAACTATCCTGTGTTTACGCCCGATGGTAGAACCTTGATTTATTGCGGGGGTAAAGCTGTTCAGGTTCCTAAATATAAGAGTGATTTAAAATTATCTCTTTGTGCGATTCGTTTTGATGCGGATAAAATGGAATTTGGGGAAACGGTGGATACATTAGTGTCAGCTTCCCGGATTAATAAAAGTATGTTACATCCGAGAGTCTCTCCCTGCGGACGTTTTTTGCTTTATACGGAGGTGGAATACGGTTCGTTTTCCAATTATCATAAATCATCTGATTTGGCTTTATATGATTTAAAAAATAAGACACATAGGACGCTAGACGAGATAAACTCGGAGGATGTGGATAGTTTTCATTCCTGGTCGTCTGTGGGTGGATGGGTGGTATTTAGTAGTCGTCGGAATGACGGATATTATACGTACCCTTGGTTTACACAAATCAATGATGCCGGGAAGGCTTCCAAACCGTTTCTTTTGCCTCAGGAGAACCCAGACTTTTATATTTATTGTCTGACTTCTTATAATGTTCCCGAATTGGTAAAAGGAAAAGTAAATATTAATCCCTATAACCTTCGGAAAGCAGTTATGGAAGCTCCTGTAATAAAAAGTAAATACGAAATACAAAATGACTGAATTTAAACACGACACGCTAAGTCGGAGATGGCGTGGGAACTCCGGTAATCAGATTTATCCCGTTACTTGATGTATTGGAACAGTTCTGTAGGGCGGTAATGCCACTAATCTTAGGTGGCATCGTGACTTCTTATAGGTGACATGGTGACTTCTTATAGGTCGCTATACCGATCCTCAGACTTGTTGTATGTGCAGAGAGTAAGGGGAGGCTTTTAAAAATGTTCAATTATGGCATTCTTTAAAAAGGTTCTTAAAAAAATGGGTGGCAAGTGGCATCCGCAGGCAGTTACCGTGGGCAAACCTGTAACGACGAAAGAGGTAGCCAATTGCCTGTCGCAGATTTCTACCGTGAGTCGTGCTGACGTCTATGCTGTCTTGACGGATCTGGCAGGCGTTTTGGCCGATTATATGGCACAGGGACGCAGCGTGAAGATCGATGGTCTGGGTACTTTCTACTACACCTGCACCTCTAACGGCAATGGAGCTGACTCGGCAGATAAGGTGAATGCATCGCAGATCACCGGTGTACGTGTTCGTTTCATTCCTGAAGCTACAAAAAACAGCGGTAGTAAGACGATGAACCGTTCGCTTATCAGCAACAACATCTTTTGGATGGAATTGAACGGCGCACCCGAGACAACTCCTGAAGAAGGTGGTGGCGGAGACCGTCCGGAGATCGAGTGATCTTTCTCTGAATGTATGATGAAAGTGTTGCAAAGTAACTGCCTTGTCCGTCGGGATGGGAGAAGGGTTTGTAACACTTTCTTTTTTGATTGAAGTTAAATGCATAATAAACGAATAATCCTATTCATGAAAATATCACCTAACTATCCGGAAATTTCCGTACTTTTGTCATCAGATATAATTAAAGAAAGGAATGTATTATGACAGCAATGGAACTGGATGCTCGTCGAATGGAACTTATCCGAAAGATTATGGAAACAGATAGTGTTGAAGTTCTTGATAAGATGAAACAATCTTTCAATCGGGCGGTTAAAGCGGCTCAAGCTAAGAACACGGAATCTATTCCTGGTGTCCCTTCTTCATTGGAAGAGGTAAAGCAGAATATTACGGCATTTGAGGCAGATCTTGATGCTGGTATATTAGAAACGGTTTCGCATCAAGATGTGATGAAGGATGTACGACAAATGCTCGCTTCCTTATGACATGCGAATGGAAGAAAACTGCCATGGCAGAACTAACTAAAGCTACAAAATATTGTGCGAAAACATTTGGGAAAAGAGTTGCAGAGAAATTTCTTGATTCAGTAGACCATCAGATTTTACTTTTGGCTGGAAATCCATTGATGGGGATTCATGTTCCTGAATTGGATACATCGCGTCGCCAATATCGAACTTTGTTAGTTCATAAACTATTTAAACTCGTGTATTATGTGGATGAGAAGAAATCTGTACTTTATATCGTTTCTCTTTGGGATGTTCGCCGCGATCCCTCTACATTGATAAGCCGTATTCGTAAAAAGAAGACCTAACTATCCGGAAATTTCCGTACTTTTGTCATCAGTTTAAAACGAACAGACAAAAGCAATGAAATATCTGATAAAGGCCCCGGAAGAAAGACTTCGGGCTTCTGTGCAACTTCCTGCTTCCAAGAGCATTAGTAACCGTGCTTTGATATTGAATGCACTAAGTTATAGTCCGTATGATATACAGAACCTTTCCGACTGCGATGATACGGAAGTGATGGTTAAGGCGCTGAACTCCGATAGTCGTGATTTCGATATTAAGGCTGCCGGGACGGCTATGCGTTTCCTTACTGCTTTCCTTTCTAAAATAGTGGGTGAATGGACGATCACCGGAACGGAGCGGATGAAGAATCGCCCGATCAAACTGCTGGTCGATGCACTGAACTCGTTAGGCGCCCGCATTGAATATATCGAGAAGGAAGGCTATCCCCCTTTGCGTATCTTTGGAAGTGCGTTGCAAGGAGGTGAGATCTCTCTGGCTGGAGGTGTCAGTTCACAATATATTTCAGCCTTGTTAATGATCGCTCCTTTGATGGAAAAGGGATTGACATTACATCTGGAAGGAAATATCATCTCCCGCCCTTATATCAATCTGACGTTACAATTGATGGAGCAGTTCGGGGTGAAAGCTATCTGGAACGGCCAAACCATCAAGATTCTTCCCCAGGAATATAAACCGATTCGTTTTACCGTGGAGTCGGATTGGAGTGCCGCTTCTTACTGGTATTCTATCATGGCTTTGTCGAAAAATGCCGAAATAGAACTGCTGGGTCTTTTTAAGAACAGTCTGCAAGGAGATGCCGCCGGAGCAAAACTATTTGCTCAACTGGGTGTTGGTACGACCTTTACCGATCGGGGCGTTGTACTGAAATATAACGGTAATGCGGTAAAAAAACTGATCTACAATTTTGTCAACGAACCCGATTTGGCGCAAACATTTGTTGTCACCTGCGTGTTACTAAATATCCCCTTCCGCTTCACCGGATTGCAATCGCTGAAGATAAAAGAAACCGACCGTATCGAAGCTTTGAAAACGGAACTTCGTAAACTCGGCTATCTGTTGACCGACAGCAACGACAGTATTCTGGAATGGAACGGGGAACGTTGCGAACCGGAAGCTGATCCGATTATTGCCACATATGAAGACCATCGGATGGCAATGGCATTTGCCCCGGCTGCGCTGGTATTGCCGAAAGGTCTTAAAGTGGCTGATCCGGAAGTGGTGACAAAGAGTTATCCTGCCTATTGGGAAGACTTGCGCAAAGCAGGATTTGCTTTAATTGAAAATTAACATGTGGTACATTATCATTGGTATTATCGTGCTTGGCGTTATTGCTGCCATAGCCGGTTATTTCAGAAATAAAAAATTACAGCAGATGCTGGAACGCGGGGAGATCAGCGAGATACCTGAAGCGCGTGAAATTCCCGAAGAATGCTGTGGCCAGCATGAGACTTGTGAGCGTGACAGTCTGTTGGCTGCCGTCAGCAAAAAGATTGAATATTATGATGACGAGGAACTGGATCGTTTCCGGGGGCTGGAGGGAGATGAGTATGAAGAGGATGCCGTCGATGAGTTCCGCGAGGTACTTTATACCCTGCAGTCGGAAGAGGTGGCCGGGTGGCTCCGTAGCCTGCAACTTCGTGGCGTGAACCTGCCGGATGCACTGAAGGATGAAGCATTTCTTATTGTCGGTGAGAGAAGAATACATTAAACGGTAGAGAACGTCAACCAGTGTTCAACATAAAGATTGTTTCTACCTAATGAAACACTTGTTTCTATATGGTGAAACAGTTGTTTCTTTATAGTGAAACTTTCTGTACCTCGTATCGGATATAAGGATAAGATTGCACAAATAAGACGAACCATCATATGGAATGAATATGGATCTATTACAATATACTTTTTTTCAACATGCTTTGCTGGGCAGCTTGCTAACAGCCATCACCTGTGGTATTGTCGGGACATACGTTGTTGCACGCCGTCTGGTGTTTATCAGTGGCGGTATAACTCATGCCTCTTTCGGTGGTTTGGGACTTGGCTTTTATCTGGGTACAAACCCGATCTTGATGGCAATGGTCTTTTCCGTCCTTTCCGCTTTCGGGGTAGAATGGGCGAGCAAGACACAGGATGTGCGTGAAGATTCGGCAATTGCCGGTGTTTGGGCGCTTGGAATGGCGCTCGGAGTGATTTTTATATTTCTTACTCCCGGCTATTCTCCTAATCTGTCTGCCTATTTGTTCGGTAATATCCTGACGATCTCCCTGTCCGATATTATCTGGATAGCAGCTTTAGCGGTGGTATTGATCGCAGTCTTTTCCCTCTATCTGCGGGAGATAGTCTATGTCGCTTTCGATAGCGACTTTGCCAAGACGCAGCATATCCATGTAAAGTGGATCGAATATATGATGATGTTCTTTATTGCCCTGACTATCGTCCTTTCCATCCGGTTGGTCGGTATTATGTTGCTGATGAGCTTGTTGACTTTGCCGCAAATTACAGTGAATCTGTTTACTTCCGACTTTAAGAAGATCATCTGGGGGAGTATTGTCCTTGGCTTTCTGAGTTGTGTGGTGGGGCTGGTTCTGTCTTATTTCCTGAATGTACCGTCGGGAGCTTTTATCATCCTGGTGCTGGTGCTGGTCTTTTTGATCCTGAAAGGAGTATTATTCTTTACGAAGAGGCAATAAAACAGGTTCTTCTCAGTTTATTATATGATAAAGAGTGCACATAATACGTGAAGAAAGGTTTTTACTATATAATTTCGATATTCGTGGTTCTCTTGCTTTGGTCGTGCAGTACGAAGAAAAACACCAAAGCAAGCCGGTTCTACCATTCCTTTACATCCAGATACAATATCTATTATAACGGAAAAACTTCTTTTGATGAAGCCCTGAAATCTATGGAGACAGGCTACAAGGAAAGTTATTCCGAAATGATCCACATGTATCCGATCAGTGCACAGCCGAAAGATAAAAAGGAAACCGGCGGCCCCTTCGACCGCGCCATCGAGAAAGGCAATAAAGCCATAAAACTTCATTCCATCAAAGCCAAGCCGGCAAAGAAACCGGGTTGGCGCAACGATCCCAAACAACGTGCTTTGCAGGAACAGGAAGAATATAACCCTTTCCTGAAGAAATGTTGGCTGCTGATCGGGCAGGGACAGTTCTATAATGCTGATTTCTTGCAAGCCTCTGCCACTTTTTCTTATATTGCCCGCCATTATTCCCATGACGAGGAAGTAGTGGCCGAAGCCCGTTTGTGGCAGGCCCGTTGTTATTCGGAAATGGATTGGTTCTATGAGTCCGAAGATATTTTGGGTAAGCTGAATACTAATGGAATACCCCGCAAGAACCTGAATCAGTATGCCGCTGTTTATGCCGATTATCTGGTCAAGAGCAAACAGTATGAAGAAGCTATCCCTTATTTTAAGACGGCAATCAAATCGGAAAAAAGCAAACTTCAGTGTACCCGTATGAAATACCTGCTGGGGCAAATCTATGCTGCGCAGGAACAGGACGGCCTTGCCTATAAAATGTTCAACGAAGTAGCCAAAGCCAGTCCTCCCTATGAACTTGAATTTGCAGCCCGTATTCGTCAGACGGAAGTGTTCTCAGGCGCTAACTATCAGAAGGTAGTCAAGATGCTTCAACGCATGGCGAAGAGCGATAAGAATAAGGATTATCTGGATCAGGTTTATTATGCCCTCGGAAATGTTTACCTGAACCGGGAAGATACGGCAAATGCCATAAAGAATTATGAATTGGGTATCGAAAAGAGCACACAGAACGGACTGGAGAAAGCTATCTGCCAGATCAAACTGGGCGATATCTATTTCACCATGCGTGATTATGTAAAGGCTCAGCCTTGTTTCAGTGGCGCATTGTCCGGCATCCAAAAAGAATACAAAGACTTTAAACGTGTGTCGAAACTTTCGGCAGTCCTGGACGAGCTGGTCGTACATGTGGAAGCTGTCCATTTGCAGGATAGCTTACAGACCCTGGCAAAAATGCCGGAAACGGAACGTTTGGCTGTCATCGACAAGATCATAGAACAGGTAAAGAAAGAGGAAGAAGAAGCCAAGGCTTTGGCTGAGAAAGAGGCTTATCTGGCTGACCAGGCTGCCAAAGGAACGGGTATAAACCGTCCCGGGACAGAAACCGGCGGTATCGTTCTCCCGACTGCATCGGGCGGGACTTCTTTTTACTTCTATAATCCTTCGACCGTATCGCAGGGTAAGGCGCAGTTCCAGCGCAAGTGGGGACGTCGTACACTCGAAGATAACTGGCGTCGCCGTAAAAAAGAAATGTCGACCTTCAACGAAGATGCTCTGGAAGAGGGTGAACTGGCGGAGACAGCAGCCGGAGCCATCGGACCGGACGGTCAGCCTTTGCCGACCGACTCGCTGGAGGCCGGTTTGCCGGAGGTTGCTGCCGATGACCCGAAATCACGCGAATATTATTTGCAGCAGTTACCTTTCACGCAGGAAGATGTGGATGCCTCGAATATAATTATTGAGGACGGATTGTATAATATGGCGATGATCTATAAAGATAAACTGGAGGATTTGCCTTTGTCGATCGAGGCTTTTGAAGAACTGGAACGTCGTTTTCCGGATAATTCGCACCGCTTGGAGAGTTATTACCAGGTCTATCTGATGGCGCTCCATACGGGTAATACCTCTTTGGCTGCCGAGTACAAGACGAAGATGATCAAAGCCTTCCCGAATGAGGATTATACGATTGCCATCTCTGACCCGAATTATGAATATAATATACGTATGATGGATTCCGTACAGAATTCGATCTATCAACAGACCTATAATAGTTATCTGGCAAGCGATACCGTTACCGTGCGTCGGAATTTCCGCGATGTCAGTGTTAAATATCCGTTGGCAACCCTGATGCCGAAATTTATGTTCCTGGATGCGTTGACTTATGTACAAGCCGGTGATGCCGAAGGTTTCAAAACGGCCCTGAAAGCGTTAGTAGAGAAATATCCGACAGCCGATGTGACGGAACTGGCAGGTGAGATGCTGAAAGGTATCCTTCGCGGCCGTACCCTGATGCAAGGCAGTGTGACCGGTATGACCTGGAACCTGCGTTTTGGTCTGGGTGAAGACGGTTCTTTGTCGGCAGCCGACTCTGCTCGTACATTTACTGCCGAGCCGAATACTCCTTACCGTATGATCCTGATGTATCCGACCGGAAGTGTGGATAAAAACCAGTTGCTGTTTGCCGTGGCAGCTTACAACTTTGCCAACTTTATGGTGAAGGAGTTTGATTTGGCTTTTGAAGAAGCAGGCCCGATGTCAATGCTGAACATCAGCGGCTTTACAGGTATAGAGGAAATCCTGCAATACTATAAAATGATTTATGGTAAAGACGGTTACGCCCAGGCTCTGGATAAAAATGTTGCTATCCTTCCGATCTCCGAGGACAATTACGAGACATTGATGCGAGGTAAGACACTAGAAGAATATATTAACTTCTTTGAAGAAAACTTCGGCGATAAAGCTCCAGAGTTGGCAACACGTTGGAAGAATCGTATGCTGGTAGAAGAAGAAAAAGTGAAAGAAGCTGAAGCTGAAACAGAACTTCCGGGCGAAGCAGTTCAACCGGAAGATGAATCCCCGGCAAAAGAAATCAAGTCGGTACGTAGAAAAGAAGCCGAGGAAGAAAAGAAAGAAGAAGCTGAAAAACCAGTAGAACAGGTTGCTCCGAAAGATACTGTCATTCCGGAGATATCTGTCCCGGATACTGTTGCCAATGTTCCGGCAATTGAAGCTCCTGTTGATACGGTTTCCGTACAGCCGGCTGTTTCCGATACTGTTGCGGTTGTTTCTCCTCAGGATACTGTCCCTGCCGTGCAGGCACCGGAAGAACGGAAAGAGCTTACATTAAAAGAAATAGAAGCAATCCGCAAACGTGAAGCCGCAGCCGAAGAAGCCCGTAAGGAAGCTGACCGCAAGGCATTTGAAGCACAACAGAAAGCCGAGAAAGAATTGCAGGAGCAGAAAGCCAAGGAACGTGCTGACCTGTTGAAGAAACAGGAAGAAGAAGAGAAAGCCCTTCTGAAAGCGAAAGCCGACCGTGAAAAGCAACTTGAACAGGATCGTAAGAACAAGTTGAAACAGGCCGAAGCCGACCGTAAAGCGAAGCAGAAAGCCCGTGAAGAACTTCGCAAACAAAAAGAGCGCGAATACAAGGAAAGGCTCAAACAAAAGGAAAAAGAGCGTAAGCAGAAGGAAAAACAGTATAAAGAAACGCTGAAAGCAAAAGAAAAGGCCCGCCGCGAAGCGCAAAAAGCGAAAGAGGCGGCACGTAAGAGGTGATCTGCACAGATACCCCTGTTTTGTCATGGCTCGAGTCTGCCATGACAAAACAGTTTTTCTTATGCATATTGGTAGTCTTTCAGCTTTTGCTGTAATTCTTTGCGTGCGAAAAAAATACGGCTTTTTACTGTCCCCAAAGGGAGATTTAGTTGTTCTGCAATTTCATGATATTTATAGCCATTTAAAAATAAGGAAAATGGGATTTTTACTTCATCGTTCAATTCTGCAACAGCTTTTGTGATCTCCTGAATTTGATAGACTTTGTCTGGAGAACCAGAGATGGAGTCATTGGTTATGTTTAAGTTGTACAAATCAGTATTTTGATCTACTACAGTCTGTTCACGCACAATCTTATGATAGTTATTAATGAAAAGATTGCGCATTACGGTCATAACCCAACCTGTAAAATTGACATTGTCTACGAATTTTTCCTGATTGTCCAACACTTTCAGCGTAGTATCTTGCAACAGATCCAGAGCGTCATCCCTGTTTGCTGTTAGCTTGATAGCGAAATTCATCATGTGATCTTGTAATCCGAGTAATCTTTGTTGAAATTGTATTCTGTTCATAATGTTTGTTGTTTATTAATTTACGTTTTTATCTGCTGCAAATCTATTTTTTATGTTCGTTATGGCGTGTTCGATTTCGTACGGAAAGATTCAGAAATTGTTTTACATACCCGTTAGAGCATATTTGTCGGATGATTTCGTACTTTTGGTAGACAGTAGATGGTCTCTCGGTGAATGCTGAATAGATTTATTGTAAATATCGGATAGAAATGATCTTCTTTTGTTCTTATCTAGTTACTATTGGAGAGGATATTGGTAAGGTAAAGAATATTTTTCCGGATATTAGTTCTTGGAGAACTATTTCATTTAAAGACTATATCACATTGTGAAAACAAAATTATATAAAAATAGAAATTAAAACAAAACTATATGCGATAATATAACTATATTTAACCAATTAGAGCCTTCTCAGATTTCATCTATCATCTCTCTGTCTGTCTTATATTTCAATCAATATGCTTATGTGCTTAATATTTAGCAGGTTATATTGTAGCCATAGTTCTCCAAGAACTATGATGATAAAATGACTGTTCATATTAAATAATTCTTAGACCTGTTTTTTGTTTATTAACCTTAAATTAGCAAGTGTAATGATTAGATTGCGAAAGAGGTGTAGCGGTCAATGCTGTCAGCCTCAGAAGATTCAAAGCACGAAGCCTGGAAAATATTCATATGGATGGATATTTTTGGCATTTTTATTAACAGTTGTGGGACTACCCTGTCGAAACCTTCGGGCTGAAGTATTTCCCGTGGTAGCCAAAGTTCAACAATCGTCGAAATTCAAAGGTAAAATCTCGGATACGGGAGGAGATCCTTTACCTGGTGCTACGGTGCAGATAAAAGGTAGTACGAAAGGGGTTATTGCCGATATGGATGGTAACTTTGAGTTTGATGATTGTCCTCTTAACAGTACCCTGGTTGTTTCGTATATCGGTATGGAAACTAAGGAAATAAAGTATACCGGACAGAAATTCCTGAATATTGTAATGGAAGCAAAAACGGATGAGTTGGAAGAAGTAACCGTAGTCGCTTTCGCCAAACAGAAAAAAGAAAGTGTGGTATCCGCCATTACGACTGTGAAACCGACGGAGTTAAAAATTCCGAGCAGTAACCTGACAACGGCTTTTGCCGGTCGTGTTGCCGGATTGATCTCTTATCAAACAAGTGGTGAGCCGGGACAGGATAACGCCAGTTTCTTTATCCGTGGTATTACGACTTTTGGTGCTGAGGCAAAGAAAGATCCGCTTATCCTGATCGACGGTATTGAATTGAGTACGGATGACCTGGCACGTTTGAATACAGATGATATTGCCAGTTTTTCGATCATGAAAGATGCTACGGCTACGGCATTATACGGTGCACGCGGAGCGAATGGCGTAATCTCTGTTACAACGAAAGAAGGTAGAGAAGGAAAAGTAACCATTAACGCCCGTGTGGAAAACTCTTTCTCATCTCCGACCAAAAAAATCAGTCAGACCGATCCTGTTACTTATATGCGGATGCAGAATGAAGCGATTAAAACCCGTGACCCACTGGGATTGGCTTTGTATTCGGAAGAAAAAATAACGATGACCGAACGTGGATTATATCCGAATATTTTCCCGACAACGGACTGGTATGATACCATGTTCAACGATGTGATCTCCAACCAGCGTGCCAATCTGAGCCTTAGCGGTGGTGGAACGGTTGCCCGTTATTATGTGGCTGCCAATGTCTCGAAAGACAATGGTAACATGAAAGTCGATAAAAGAAATAATTTTAATTCTAATATCAGCCTGATGAAATATTCGATCCGTTCGAATATCAATATCAACCTGACAAAAACAACGGAGTTGGTATTGCGTATGAGCGGAACGTTTGATGAATATACAGGACCTATCGGCGGCGGTTCTTTTATGTACAAGGAAGTGATGATGGCCAATCCCGTATTATTCAAACCTTATTATGAACCGGATGAACAGTACGCATATTCCAAGCATATCTTATTCGGTAACTATGGTGCCGGTAATTATGTAAACCCGTATGCACAGGCATTGAAGGGGTATAATGATTATAGTAAGAATACGATGCTGGTTCAATTCGAAGGTAAGCAGAAGTTGGATATGTTGACCGAAGGACTTGCTATCCGTGCAAAGATCAATATAGACCGTTATTCTGAATATTCGGTAGACCGTGCTTATTCTCCTTTCTTTTATAATATATCATCTTATAATCTTCAGAATAATACTTATAAACTGAATCGTTTGAATCCGGCTACCGGTACGGAATGGATTAATTATAATCCGGGAAATAGATATGTAAATACGAATTTTTATCTGGAAGGAGCAGCAGAATACACCCGTAATTTTGACAAACATGGGGTAAATGCTTTGTTAGTTTATACAATGCAAAGTAAAAAGACGGGTATAGCCGATAATCTTCAATTGTCTTTACCCGGGCGTAATATGGGGTTAGCCGGACGTGCAGCCTATAATTATGACGGGCGTTATTTCGGTGAGTTCGTTTTTGGATATAATGGTTCGGAACGTTTTTCCAAAAATAATCGCTGGGGATTCTTTCCTTCTGTAGCCGGTGGCTGGATGCTCTCAAAAGAAAGCTTTTTCGAACCTCTGACGACAGTGTTTGACCAGTTTAAGTTTAAGGCCTCTTACGGTTTGACAGGCCAGGATCAGATTGGAGATGGTAATGACCGGTTCTATTATCTGTCGCAAGTAACATTGAATAGCAGTGACCGGAATGTGAATTGGGGTACTCAATTGAATTACAATCCGGGGGGGGATTATTGTAGACCGTTATGCCAATGATGAGATTGGATGGGAAAAATCCTATAAATTGAATGTGGGAGCAGAAATGCGTACGGTATTTGGGCTTTCAGCCAATGTTGAATATTTCACGGAACGGCGGGAAAATATTTTGCTGAACCGTATAATCCCGAATACAATGGGGATCATTCCTGATGTAAAGGCTAATTTAGGAAAGGCGAAAGGTAAAGGTGTGGATATGGAACTGAATTATGAGAAGAGTTTCAATAAAGATTTATGGATCACAGGACGCGGAACGTTTACGTATGCAACGAGCGAGGCTGTGGAATGGGAAGAACCGGATTACAGTGAAACTCCTTGGTTGTCGAAAGTTGGCAAATCGTTGGGACAGACATGGGGATATATAGCAGAACGTTTGTTTGTTGATGAAGAAGAAGTAAAAAATTCTCCTACCCAATTCGGTGAATATATGGCGGGTGATATTAAATATCGTGATGTAAACGGTGACGGTAAAATTTCGGAATTGGATAAAGTTCCTATCGGTTATCCGACAACCCCGGAGATTAATTATGGTTTCGGTCTGTCGGTAGGTTACAAAGGACTCGATGCCTCTTTCTTTTTCCAGGGGTCGGGACGCCAGTCTTTCTGGCTGGATCTTAAAAAGATCACTCCGTTTTTAGATGGAGATGCCGGAGAGAATGGTGAAGATGGTTTGCTGGGACAAAATGCAGTGCTGGATGTGATAGCTAATAGCTATTGGTCGGAAAATAACAGGAATCCTTATGCTTTCTGGCCTCGTTTGGCAAATCAGTCAGTTGAAAATAACAATCAGACAAGTACCTGGTTTATGCAGGATGCTACTTTTCTTCGATTGAAATCTGTGGAAATAGGTTATACTGTACCCAAAAATTTGGTGAAGAAGTTCAAGGTTCAGAACTTACGTTTTTATGTGAGTGGAACTAATTTGCTTTGTTGGAGCAAATTTAAACTATGGGATCCTGAAATGGCAGGTAACGGATTAGGTTATCCTGTTCAACGTGTGATCAATGTGGGACTTAATTTAGGATTCTAATTTAATAAAACGGAAAATATGAAATCGATATATCAATATTTAATATATATATGTACGGCTTTTTCAATAGCCTCCTGTAACTATCTGGATGTTGTTCCGGACAATGTTCCGACATTGGATAATGCCTTTTCAGATCGGTATACAGCTGAACAATATCTGGCTACCTGTTATTGGGGAATGCCAAAGTCGGCCGGATGGAACGAGAATCCGGGAATATTCGGATCGTTAGAGATGATCTTTAATAAAGAAGGGAGTACTTCCGGTGGTATGAAATTCGGGCTGGGAACCGATAGTCCTACCAGTGCTTTGATCAATTATTGGGGTGGTACAGGTAGCATGATCCGTTCTTTGTATGCAGGTATTCGTGAGTGTAATACTTTTATGGAAGGAATTGTTGGTGTAAAAGATCTGAACCAGTACGAAATTAAGCGTATGATTGCAGAAGTTAAACTGATTAAAGCCTATATGCACTTTTACTTGCTGACCTATTACGGCCCTATCTGTCCTTTGCGTGAAAATATACCGGTGAACGAATCAACACAAGGTGTCAGGGTATATCGTGAAAAAGTTGATGATTGCTTTGCCTATATCCTGGAATTATTGGATGAAGTAATAGAAGGCGATCCGCTTCCTTTGGTGATTGAAAACCAGACTAGTGAATTAGGCCGTTTTGCCCGTCCGGCAGCTTATATGTTGAAAGCAAAAGTTTTGGTCTATTGGGCCAGTCCGTTGTTTAACGGGAATACGGATTATAACAGTTTCCGTAATTATAACGGGGAACCGTTCTTTAATCAGACGTATGATGAAACACGTTGGCAAAAGGCTGCGGAGGCTTGTAAAGAGGCTGTCGATATTTGTGAGAGTGCTGGTATCCGTCTGTACCAGATTTCCGATTATATTGCTACTAAAACTCTTTCGGATGAAACTCAATTGGTACAGACATTGCGTGGTTCTGTAAGTGACCGCTGGAATTGTGAGTTGGTATGGGGAAATTCTTCTTATCCGGTAAATAGTGGTTTGCAGGGAGAATGCATCTGTTATCTGGAGCAGGCAACCTCTTTAAACTATGGAACACGTATGAGTGTGTCGATGGCGACGGTCGAACAGTTTTATTCTAAAAATGGTGTTCCTATTGAGGAAGACAAAGAATATGATTATTCGAATCGTTTCAATGTGCGGACCGGAGACGAGGATCATAAATATTATATTCAGAAAGGTGAGCAGACTGCCGCTATGAATTTTGACCGTGAGCCTCGTTTTTATTCGACATTAGGTTTTGACCGTGGTAAATGGTATGGGAACTCATATAAGAACGTACCGGATGACGATGCGGAGTGTCTATATCCCAAAAATCGGTTCGGTGAATTTTCTTCGGTAGCCAATCCGGGTAATTATAATGCGACAGGTTATTGGCCCAAAAAGTTGGTTTCGATCAATTCCAGTTTCCGTAATGCCAATGATATCAGCTGGGAAAACTATGCTTTTCCGGATATGCGTTTTGCCGACCTTCTCTTACTATGCGCCGAAGCTTTGAATGAATCGAAAGATGCTCCCGATGCGGAAGTTTATAAGTATGTGGACATGGTACGTGAACGTGCCGGTTTGAAAGGAGTGGTGGAAAGCTGGCAGAAATATTCGAATCAGGCTAATAAACCGTCTACGAAAGTCGGCATGCGTGAGATCATTCAGCGTGAGCGTAAAATCGAACTGGCTTGTGAAGGTGTTTATTATTGGGACAGCCGCCGCTGGAAAACAGCCCAGAAAGAGCAGAACCGTCTGATACAGGGTTGGAATGTCAATGCCAAAGAGGTCGTGGATTATTATACTTTGACTACGGTCTATACGCAGTCATTTACTTATAAAAACTATTTTGCCCCGATACCAGAGTCTGATATTGTGAATAATCCGCAATTGGTACAGAATCCGGGGTGGTAATTAATAATGTAATACAGAATTATGAAAACGAAATATTATTTCAGTATACTGACTTCGGTTCTATTGCTTTGCTCTTGTTCGGAAAAGACACTGGAACCTATAACCGGAAGTCTGGGAAAACCCGGAGTGGTGACCGATGTAAATGTGGAACCGATAGCCGGTGGTGCCGTCGTTTCCTACCGCATTCCCAATTCGGAAGATATCCTGGCTGTAAAAGCCGTTTATACGCTTACGAATGGAAAAGAGACGGAAAGAGTCGCTTCTTTTTATGAGAATAAGATCAAAATAGAAGGATATAACGATACCATCCCGAATAAAGCGAATATTTATGTGATCAATCGTGCTCAGGAATTGTCGGATCCTGTGGAAGTGACTTTTACTCCATTGGAGTCTTCTTTGAGTAAAGCCATCAAGACAATATCGATCGTACAGGATTTTGGCGGTGCCCAATATAACTGGCGGAATGAAGACAAAGCTCCCTTGACGATGGAGTTTCTTGCACAGGATTCGCTGGGGCAAATGCAGACTATGCGTATTATGACTTCGGAAGCTGATTCGAACCGTTATAGTTTGCGCGGCTATAAAGCCGAGCCTCGTTATTTCGGGATGATCATGCGGGATAACTTTGACAACGCTTCCGATACTATTTTCCCTTCGGAAGGTCAGATAACACCGCTTTTCGAAGAAAAACTGAATAAAAAGAAAATGGTCGTTATGAAATTGGGTTCTGATGCCAGCTTTACCAATTGGGAGGGGATGGACAGCTATCTGATCGACGACGACCATGATACTTTCGGCCATTCGGCATCCAATTCCATGCCTGCCGCATTTACCATCGATCTGGGATGTGTTGCGAAACCCAGCCGTGTTGTGATGTTCCAGCGTAAATATTCCGATTCGTATTATAACTGGGGAAATCCGTTGGATTTCGAGGTGTATGTGTTCAAAGGGACGGGAACACCTTCGCAGAGCGGTGACTGGAGTGAATGGGAAAAAGTGATGGATTGTCTGGTTGTCAAACCTTCCGGATCTCCGAGCGGAACAGTGACGGATGAAGATATTACGGCTGCTGAAGAAGGACATGAATTTGCTTTTGAATTGTCACAGGAACCGATACGCTATATCCGTCTTAAGATATTGAGTACCTGGGGTGGTTCTGCCTTTACTCATCCGGCAGAGGTGGATCTGTATGGGGAAGTGGTTGAATAGTATAAATTAAAAAAGAATATATAAACCATGAAAAGAATATATAGTTTATTAGTATTTATAGCATGCACTCTCCTGATTACTTCCTGTGAAGATTTTATGGATGTGCATAAAGAGTATATTGAAGGCGGAGAGATCATTTATGCTCCTAAACCGGATTCAATTGCGTTCATTGCGGGAAAAGAGCGTATTCTGTTTTTTTGCAGGACATATAATTCTCCAAATGTGAAATCGGTAAATCTGTATTGGAACGACGGATTGGATTCATTGCTTATTCCGGTATCCTTTAATTCAAGCTATGACAGCATCGAGGTCGTATTGGATAACATGGAAGAGAAGTCATATACATTCACTGTACAACTGGTGGATAATTTCGACCATCGTTCTTTGTCTGTAACAGATTTTGGAACTTCCTATGGTGAGAATTATCAGGTTTCCCTAATGGACCGTCGTATAAAGGATATTTCACTTACGGACAAAGGCGGTTCGGTGGAATGGTATTCGGCTGCAGAAGGCTTATTAGCCAATGAAGTCAGATACGTAAAAAATGATGGTACGGAAAGTATTATCCGGATGTCGTCGGCAGAATATACGACATTCTGTCCGGATGCCAAGGCGGGTGAAGAGTTTGAGTTCCGTTCTTTATTTATTCCGGAAGAAGAGTCAATCGATACTTTTTATACGGCATGGAGTAAGTATGATGAGGCTTTCCCTGCCGAATACAAGTTCGATCGTAGCGGATGGACGGTAACCGTTTCCGACGAAACTGCTAGTGACGGCGGTGGGAAAGATGCGATCATTGATGACAAACTGGATACCTGGTGGCATTCCAATTATACGGATGGAAATACACCTCTGCCGCATTGGGCTGTGATAGATATGGAATCATCGAAAGAAATGTCGAAAATAGAAGTTTATCGCCGTCCTGGTACCACCGATACGAAAAGTGTTGAAATTTATATAGGAAATAGTCCGGATGCCAACGCTACAGATTGGATTCAGTTGGTAACCGGAGTGTTCGGTGATGGTGATAGTTTGGAATTGCCTGTTCCCGCATCAATAGATACAAACCGGGGCCGTTACATGAAGATTCTCTTGCCGGATAGTAACCGTGAACCTTTTACTAACATTGCAGAAGTGTATATTTATGGCAAGTGATCGTTTTTCATAGTACTAATTATTTTATTTAAGGATGTATCAATCAGTGACGGTTGGTACATCCTTTCCCGTATAAGTGGTTGTTTTATTTATCTTTCCTTCTTAGCTTTTGTTGTATTTTCTTATTGTATGCTTCTCCCCTGGATACCAGATATTCAAACATTACCGTATCGCCAATAATTTGAACGTGAAACACAAAGAAAGCTCGGTAATCCCCGATCCTGATCCGATATACATAATCATAGCCGGTAAGTCTTATGCAGTGCGTTATATCATCCAGATCTTTAGCATCGATGACTTCCTGGATCACTTCTTTTACAGACAAAAGTATTTTTCCGGATAATTTCCGGACACTTTTTTCAAAGTCTTTCGAGAAGTCTACATTCATTTGATATCCAATCCTAACCAGTTTTCAAAATCTTTCTTTTCCTGTGGGTTAAGTTTGATTTTCCCCTCTGGTCTTTGTTCCGATAGCATTCGGTACATAGCCGTATCATTATATTCTTCTGCAGTACGATCTAGAAGGCTTTCAATAAGTCTTTTAAGATTAGTACCCTGTTGTGCTGCCATTACGGATAATGATCTAAAGGTATCGTCTTTCAGATCGATTACTTTTCTTTTATTTGTTGGTATTACTGCATCCATCACTTTGAATTTTTGGTAAAGATATGGAATATATATGATATATACAATATATACGGTATATATCATGTATGTCATAAAAAAGCGAAGATTCATTTCTACGAACCTTCGCTTCCGTCATTTCTTAAATTATTGATCTTAAAATCCAAAATATTCTTTCGCATTCTTATAACTGATATCCTCTACCATCTTACCGATGAAAGGAATTTCAGAAACAGGCAATTCGCCGTTTTCCACTTCTTTACCCAGCATATTGCAAAGGATACGGCGGAAGTATTCGTGACGCGGATAAGACAGGAAACTGCGTGAATCGGTCAGCATTCCGACAAAACGGCTCAGCAGGCCCAGATCGGACAGCGTGTTCATCTGGTCTTCCATGCCATGGATCTGATCCAGGAACCACCAGCCGGCGCCATACTGCATCTTGCCCGGTAGCGAACCGTCGTTGAAGCTGTAAGCCGTAGTCATCATTACGGCACTGTCTTTCGGGTTCAGGTTGTAGAATATTGTTTTAGCTAATGCTCCTTCTTCTTCCAGGCGGCTGAGGAAACGAACCATCGGTTCTGCCACTTCCAGGTCGCCGATAGCGTCGTATCCGGTATCCGGACCCAGCTTTTTGAACATGCGGGCATTGTTGTTACGTGTCGGACCGATATGGAATTGTTGTGCCCAGTTGCTGCGGGCATCCATAACAGCCAGTTCATACAACATGGCAGAGCGGAACTTGTCGATCTCTTCGCCGGTCAATGCCTTATTCATTCGGGCTTTCATGAAGATAGCCTCTATCTCGGCATTGGTATAAGGAGTTGCGTAGAATGTACTCAAACCATGATCCGATACGCGGCAACCGACAGATTCAAAGAAGTCATGACGTTTCTGTAAAGCCGCTAACAAGTCTTTAAAAGAAAGGATCGACATGCCGGAAGCTGCTTCCAGCTTCGTCAGGTATTCATTGTAAGCAACTACATTTTCGATAGCCATCGCCTTGTCCGGACGCCAGGTAGGAAGAACTTTCGTCTTCAACGAAGTGTTACGGATCGCTTTATGGTATTCCAGTGAATCGACCGGATCGTCAGTCGTACAAACAACTTCCACATTCATGCGTTCCATGATGGCCTGCGCACGAAATTCCGGGGTTTGCAGTTTGGCTGTACATTCGTCGTATATTTCACGTGCAGTTGAAGGATTCAACACCTTATCGACACCGAATATGCGGCTCAGTTCCAGGTGAGTCCAGTGGTAAAGCGGGTTGCGCATAGCATGTTGCAAGGTATCCGCCCATTTCTGGAATTTCTCGAATGCCGGTTTGTCACCGGTAATATATTCTTCGGGAACACCGTTTGCACGCATGGCACGCCATTTGTAATGGTCTCCGCCCAACCAAATCTCTGTCAGGTCGGCAAACTGGTAGTTGTCGGCTATCTGCTGCGGGATCAGGTGACAATGATAGTCAATGATCGGCATCTTCGCTGCATGTTCGTGATACAGTTTTTTGGCTGTCTCCGTCTGTAGCAGGAAATCTGAATCAAGAAAAGGTTTCATATATCAACGGTATTTTTTGATGATACTTAATGCGTTGCTGCAAAGAGCAGTGATGGCATTCCAGTCTTTGGCTGCAATGGATTCTTTAGGGAACAGGTTGGAACCCATTCCTACACAAGTAACGCCAGCCTTGAACCAGGCCGATAAGTTCTCTTCTGTCGGTTCGACCGCTCCTGTAGCCATAATCATAGACCATGGCATCGGTGCTTTGATATTCTTGACAAAAGAAGGACCACCCACATTCCCGGCCGGGAATACTTTACACAAATCACATCCCACTTCCTGTGCAAATCCTATTTCCGAAACAGATCCGCATCCCGGTGTATAAGGAACCAGGCGGCGGTTACATACCTTCGCAATTTCCGGATTGAACAACGGGCCGACAACGAAGTTGGCACCCAGTTGCAGGAACAGGGCAGCCGTAGCCGGATCGACGATAGAACCGATACCTAAAACCATTTCAGGACATTCTACCGCAGCATATTTTACTAGTTCGGCAAATACTTCATGAGCGAAGTCTCCGCGATTGGTAAATTCAAATGCACGTACTCCGCCATCATAACAAGCCTTTAATACTTGTTTAGCCGTTTCTATATCTTTATTATAATAAACAGGTACCATTCCGGTGCTGATCATCGCATCCAATACCTGCATTTTACTAAATCTAGCCATCTTTCTCTTTAATTTTCAATTCTCAATTTTCAATTACCTCGACACTCTTCCCGATCCGTCGCCTTCCATCAGTTTTTCCACTTCGTCGACAGTTACCTGGTTGAAGTCACCGTAGATGGTGTGCTTCAGGCAGGAAGCAGCGACAGCGAAGTCGAGTGCTTTCTGGTCGTCTGTAGTATAAGTCAGCAAACCGTAGATCAGGCCCCCCATGAAAGAGTCGCCGCCACCAACGCGGTCGACGATATGAGTAATATCGTAACGGCGTGACTGATATAATTTACCGTCAGCATACAGAACGCCGCCCCATGTATTATGATTGGCATTGATAGAACCACGCAAAGTGATGATCACTTTCTTTGCACGTGGGAATTTTTCCATCAATTGTGTGCAAACCGATTCGAATTCAGCTGCATTTACCTGGCCTTCAGTCTGTGCAACGTCGAAGCCCTCCGGTTTGATACCGAATACTTTCTCTGCATCTTCTTCATTTCCCAGAATCACATCGCAACCGGCAACCAGTTCAGGCATTACTTCAGAAGCCTTTTTGCCGTATTTCCAGAGGTTTTTACGATAATTCAGGTCGCAGGATACAGGTACACCCAGTTTATTGGCAGCCTGGATAGCTTCCAGACAAGCGTCGGCAGCACCTTGTGAGATAGCCGGAGTGATACCGGTCCAGTGGAACCAGGAGGCATCTTTCAGCACTTCTTCCCAGTTGATCATTCCTGCTTCTATTTCAGCAATAGAAGAATGGGCACGGTCGTAAACAACTTTGCTGGCACGGGCTACGGCTCCTGTTTCCAGGAAGTAGATACCCAGGCGGTCGCCTCCGTAAACGATGTGGGAGGTTCCGACACCATATTTACGTAAATCCATAACACAGGCACGAGCAATATCATTTTTCGGCAAACGGGTTACGAACTCTGTGTCGATCCCATAATTTGCCAGCGATACGGCAACGTTAGCTTCGCCACCTCCGAAGGTAGCATTCAATTGATTTGTCTGATTGAAACGGAGATAATCTGGTGTGGCCAGTCTGAGCATTATCTCTCCAAAGGTGATTACTTTTTTATCCATGGCATAAACTTTTATATTCCAGTGCAAAAGTAGTAGTTTATATTTAATTTCCTACTATGTGTGTGCGAAAACATTTATACAAAATGGAATTAAAACGGGTATGTCTTGTTTATGTTGGCAGATTAGTTCATTTATTGATAATAAATAATTGTACTAACAATTTTTATTCATCCATGAATTATGTATATCTTTGTGAACTACGTAATACATAAAACACTTAATTATGAAAAATTCAGATTCAAAAGCCATGGCAGAGAATGAAAGAAAAGAATTGCAGGATCGGTATATCCGCTTTGATTGGGCCATCAAACGTTTGTTGCGTCAGAAGGCCAACTTCGATGTGCTTAACGGTTTCCTGACTGTCATGTTGCGGGAAGAGGTCCGTATTCTCGAAATTCTCGAAAGCGAAAGTAACCAGGAAAGTGTCGATGACAAGTTTAATCGTGTCGATATCAAGGCGTTGAATAGTAAAGGTGAGATCATCATCGTCGAAATCCAGAACACTCGCGAAGTTCATTATCTCGAACGCATTCTTTACGGTGTAGCCAAAGCCATTACCGAACATATCTCGCTGGGCGAGGGATATCAGGAAGTGAAGAAAGTCTATTCCATCAGTATCCTCTATTTTGACCTTGGTGTGGGTACGGACTATTTTTACCATGGACAGAATCATTTCACGGGTGTGCATACCGGTGACCGCTTGCGAATCAACATGCGCGATCGTGATGCAGTCATCACTCGTTTACCCGCTGAAATTTTTCCCGAGTACATTCTGATCCGTGTAAACGAGTTCGATAAAGTAGCCTCGACACCCCTTGACGAATGGATCAAATATCTGAAAGACGGTACGATTCGTCCAGACACAACAACACCGGGGCTTCGTGAGGCCCGGGAAAAGCTGAAATACTACTCGATGTCTTCTCAGGAGCGTCATGCATACGATGAGCATTTGAATGTGATTATGATCCAGAACGATGTGCTCGACACTGCCAAATGGGAAGGCCGGATTGAGGGGCTTGCAGAAGGAGAAGCCAAAGGGAAAGTGGAAGCCTTACGCCAGACAGCTGTTAATATGAAATGTATGGGTATGGAAATTACCGATATTGCAAAATGTACAGGGTTGCCGATTGAGGTGATAGAGAAGTTATAAAAATAATGAGCCAATGTGGCAATATGCTAATGTGCCAATTTAGAAATAATTGAACTATCCCGTTCCCGTGCTTGACACGGGATCGCAAAGGCACAGACCGTATCCTATATGTATCTTTTGATACTGCTGGTTCTTCTGCGTCCCCGTGTCAAGCACGGGGACAAGATAGTTCAAACCTAACAAATTCTGAACCGGATAAACGCGAATATATAGTTAGTCATGAATGTTATTCTGTCCGTTTCTAATTCGTATTTATTTTGAATTGATCCAGGTCAGTTTGTGCCATAGGCTTTCCAGCGGGCCTTGTTTATGTCCTTTCAGCCACCATTTACAGAAACTTACCTGCAACAGGAACAGGATGAAACCGATCAGCAGACTGACGGTATATCCGCAATAAGGAGCTAGGTATAAACCGAACGGGAAATAGATGATTGCTCCCATTATGGATTGGGAGATATAGTTTGTCAAACTCATCTTTCCGTAGAAACGTAATGAGGTAGTCAGTTTCTTGAATGAATCTTTCTGATATAATAAAACGAAAGAGGCAACCAGTACAACTGTGAAGGCAAACTTTTGCCACATATCCAGAATTACACCTACCGTATTTTTGATCATATCCGCATCACTGTTATCGTATAACATGACCTTCAACTGGTAGAGCGGACTGAATACAATCGCAGAAATGATCAGGGCTTTTACCCAGAAGCGGGTATTCGTGTCGGAAGTAACAAATAATTGTTTTCTGCCGATAAGCAATCCGAGCATGAACAGGCCGGCTGTTTGCAGGAAGCGACCGGCACCGATTGCCCAGAACAGGCTGGCCTTTTGTCCGAGTGTCACGTTGCCGAGAATGAATTTCCAGAAATCACCTTCTTTGGTGTAAGCGGCTACTTCGCCGTACATCTCTCCGACGCCCAGATTCGGCAGCGTATATTCAGGATTGAACAGGCTGGCGATATAATGGAACCATTCGACAGGCTGCAATAAAAGAATGATTGCCGTGATAAGGACCGCTTTATCACTCCATTTACGTACCAGAAAAAGGAATATTCCCACTACGCAGAACAACAGTAACACATCACCTGCCGGGAAGAAGGCGGCATTCAATGTGGCAAAACCTACCAGCAGAAGCAATCGCCAGAGGAAACGGTAACCGAAGTCTTTCCCTTTTTTCTGTTGGTTGGTATATTGGATATAAAATGTAAAGCCGAATAATAAAGCAAAAATAGCGTATGCTTTCCCGGCAAACAGCGAGAAGGTGACGCTGAAGACGCCTTCATTCAGAATGTTCAGCCATTCTGGTTGGCTGGCCGCATCCGGATATACCGGAAAGATAAAATGTTCCAGGTTATGAACCAGAATAATTGCCAGAACGGCAAAGCCTCGTAAAGCATCTACCACCTCGATACGGGGAATTTTGGAAGTTGGAGTTTGTTGCATGTCGATTATTATTTTTTGTTTAATAAATTCTTTACCAATTTGTTTGCCGGCTTTTCAAAATAGTAATATGACAGCAGGCTTAGTCCGGTCACGATAATTAATATGACGGGTATCCCCAGTTGATACGGGATATGGAGATCGTAGCTACGGATTATCCAGTTATATCCTTCTATTATGAAGAGATGTATCAGGTAAAAACTGAAACTGATTTCGCCTCCAATAACAAGATATTTATTGGATAAAAGACGTGATATATATCCTTTCTGATGTGCAAAAACATACAGCAACAGACTGATAGGCAACCAGTAGTAACAGGAATAACGAAATACTTTGGGAATATATTCTCCCGCAGGCAGATAAAAAAGAAGGAAAAGCAGGACAACGGCTGTTTCGTAGACCGAAGCCTGTTTATAAGTCCATTCTTTCTGTTTGAATTTATCATACAGGTGGAACAATAGCATTCCGATCAGAAAATCCGGTAAACGGGTAAGCGGATTTACATACCATATCGCTTTTATATCTTGATCCATTGTGAAGTACATAGCTATTGGGATTGCGATAACCAGAACCCCGGCAAGGTAAAGAATCCGGTTCTTTTTGCCCAGGCATCCGATAATAAAAGGAAACAGGAAATAAAATAATTGTTCGCATCCCAAACTCCATGACGGGCTGTTGAATGAAAAGAAATAATCGGCAGCTGGTATAAACGGTTGGAGAAGAAATAGATTGGCAACAAAATGTTTGATCCAGTCAATAAGATCACCCGATATATATCCACCCACATAAACCGATATGCCAAGTGTCAGTAAATGGAGCGGATAGATGCGTGCGATACGAGCCACCCAAAATTCCCGCAAGGTAGACTTTTGTTCAAGAAGCCTGTCGCGATAGGTATAAGCGATAATGAATCCGCTAAGAATAAAAAAGAAGTTTACACCCACAAATCCTTCTTTATAGAACAAATGGTCGAAATAGGGATCGATAGTGTAAATATGTGCTCCGAAAACCATTAATGCAAATAAAAAACGGAGCGATGTCAATGGGCTTATCATGGTAAAAGTCTGTTATTTGCCGCAAAGGTAACGAATTAAAGTAAAATCATTCTTCACATAGATCAAAATCGGAGGGAAGTAAGCATGGAATTCGTAGACAGAAGATGCCGGGCGACTTTCATATGAGCTAATGGAGAAAGCCCGTAAATTTCCGTTTATTGATTTATAGGGTAAATGTTGTTTGTCAAAATGTCAAATTAACCCTGTTGCCAGTGGACTGTATGTGTCCTTACTCAAGCATGTCCTTTTTTATTGCTCTTATGAGCAATGTTTGTGTGTCTTTATGTCGGTTTTTGTTTATTGCGACTGTCTTTTAGTCTGCATTGTGCTGATATTGTTGAATATTGATATTGAATATGAATTATCTGTATGAATGTGTTATTTGGCTCTGATACGATATTTGTCTCCGTCTGGAAAAATAATCTGCTGTAAAACATGTGTTTTGAGGGTAAAAAGACTCTGAAAAGAGGTCTCTTCGACCGAATTTAACAAAAATTTTCTCTTAAATAAATCCCCAATTCATTTAAAATGAAAAAAATCTCGTTTTAAACGAACTTGCAATTTATTTAAAACGGTGATTTGAATTTAGCTTTGATGGATTAAATGTTAAATATTGTATAATAGGTTCCTCTGCTTTGGTTGTCTTGTGTAATGTGGCTGATATGAAAATGTTTATAAATGGATCAATATGATAGTTTATTGATGCTAAATGCATCAAATTGAAAAAGAGGGTATGGGGATTCATTTATTATATACTTGTCGTAATACATCCCGAATGATGACTGACGTCTACTAGTCAATCTATATTATCTTTTGAAACTACCATAGGGTAATCTGGGGGTAGGATTGATTATTGCGAGCGTTGTTGTTATTAATATTTTCTCAAAAACCGTATCGCATTAAAGTGAAATAGATAATATGTAACCGTTAATTATGTTTGAAATTTATATATTGAAAATTTTTAGAGGAAAGAATGACCTTATCTGGCGTAACCTGTTGACCTATGCGAAGAAACCTTGATTATCTCTGTTTATATGAATTGGTGTGATAGTTGTAAGATGATTTAAGTTCTGAAAGAACTCTGTTTTTTCTTCGCAAATATATTGAAATATTTATTTAATCGTGATATAATTATGTAAAAATATCATATTCTAATTCAATTTTAACAGATAATGCTGATGTGTGCGTAAAAATCACTATAAAAGAGTTAGAAATTTCATACTACATCTTACTATTTTTTACTCACTGAAATAAAAACCAGTTTTTGAATGGAAATACGAGAATGGGGTGACAGAGTTCTTTCAGAACTTATATAAATAATGACAAGCAAATGACTATGAAAAGTGCGCCCAGTTCTATTGTCTGAGAGTGAATGTTTCTACTTACCTGTAAGACTGCCGCCCTTTTTATAAAAGATGTATTCTTTAAATTATAACTTTATGCTGAAAAAAACTAAGTTAGTAAGTCTAATTTTGCTATCGGGGGCCTTAGCTGTTCCTGTTGGTGCTTTTGCTGAGATTGCACCTGAAAAGCAAAGTGTTAGCGTTTCCCAACAAAGCGGGAAAGTTAGTGGTGTGGTAGAAGATGCCTTAGGTCCTATTACCGGAGCTACTGTACTAGTGAAAGGAACTACAAATGGAAATGTTACCGATATGGATGGTAACTTTACATTGGAAAATGTGAAAAAGGGTGATGTTATTCAGGTCTCCTACATTGGGTTTGTTACGCAGGAAATCACCTACACGGGACAAACAGCCTTGAAGATTGTACTGAAAGAAGATTCCAAAGCCTTGGATGAAGTGGTGGTGGTTGGTTATGCTACTGTGAAAAAAGCCAATTTGACCGGTGCCGTGTCTGCAATAGATAGTAAGGTCCTCGAAGATCGTCCTATCGTCAACCTGGGACAAGGTTTGCAGGGAGCCATTCCTAACTTGAATGTGACGACCAGTGGCCGCCCGGGTACAGGTTCTTCTTTCAACATTCGTGGTACGACGGCCTTAAGCGGTAGTAGTCCATTGGTCTTGGTGGATGGTGTGGAGATGGATCCAAACTTGATTAATCCTCAGGACGTAAAATCAGTTTCTGTATTGAAGGATGCCGCTTCTGCAGCTATTTACGGAACACGTGCCGCTTACGGTGTTGTACTTATCACGACTAAAGGAGGCCGCAAAGATCAGCCAACGCAGGTTTCTTTTGATGCATCCGTTTCTTTTAACGGTCCGACTACCCGTCCTACTTATATGAATTCCATGGAGTGGGTGAACTGGATGAATACGGCAGAATATAACACCTCCGGCCGTGCGCTTTATTCAGAGTTTGATGAAGAATTTATGGAACATGTTCAGGCATATTATAATGATCCTGTTAATAATTCTCCTGTTTATGTTTCTTCAAATCCGAATTTAAGTAAAAACGGTACCCGTTATTCCTATTGTGGTAATACAGACTGGATGGAAGAGATGTATAAAAAGACTTATCCGGTACAAAATTATGGTGTGAATATCAGTGGCGGTACAAAAAAAGCTACTTATTATACCTCTTTGGGATATCTGAATCAAGGTTCTTTATTGAAATACGGAAATGAAGATTTCAAGAAGTTTAATATCATGAATAACATTAATTATGATGTTAATGACTGGTTGCACTTATCAATGAAGACGACTTATAACCGTACGAGCTTGTCGGGTTTGAATCAGGACAAGACGCATGGTGATAACTTTATGGGAGGCGATACGCGTCCGATCATGCCGGTGAAGCATCCGGATGGGAACTGGGCCGGTCAGGGTAATTTTACCAATTTCCCGGCAGTTCTTTCCAATGGTAGTCGTAAAACGGATAAGAATGACTTTTGGAATACGGTTGCATTGAAATTAACGCCGATCGAAGGTATGAATGTGAATATGGATTATACGTTTAATTATTATGCCGAGCATAATAAATTTCATATGAAATCATTTAATGAATACGGTGCGGACGGACAATTCCTTCAGATATTTACCTGGACAAATCCGAATTCTGTAGCCGAATCGCAAAGTAATGATACGTATAATGCATTCAATTTCTTTGGAGATTATGAAAAGACACTGGGACAGCATTATTTTAAAGTGATGCTCGGTTATAACCAGGAAAGTAAACATACACGTAGTTTTAGTGCCAGTCGCGAAGCTCTGATTGCGAATGATATACCTTCGATGAATGCTGCTACCGGAGAAAAATATGTGAGTAATGGCGAAGGTTCCTGGGCTACCCGTAGTGGTTTCTTCCGTGTGAACTATACATTTGCCGATCGCTATTTGATGGAATTTAACGGGCGTTATGACCTTTCATCCAAATTCCCGAAACATGACCGTTCCGCTTTTAATCCCTCTTTCTCTGTTGGATGGAAATTGTCGGAAGAAGCCTGGTTTAAAAGTATGACTAATAGTTTCTTTGATGAATTGAAGTTAAGAGGCTCCTATGGTAGTTTGGGTAACCAGGCATTGGATAATGGATGGTATGCATATTTATCCAATTATGGAACCGGACAGATCGGTTGGATTATGGGGAGCAACCAGCCGCAGGCAGTTGGACCGGGCGGTCTGGTGAGTCAGTCTATTACCTGGGAAACTGTTACCCAATGGAATATTGGTCTTGATTTCAATATGGTAAACAGCCGCTTAAAGGGTGCGTTCGACTATTATCAGAGACGTACGTCTGATATTCTTTCTGCAGGCAAAATCTTACCGGGTGTTTTAGGTGCCAACGAACCTTTGGAAAATGCAGCAGAGTCACTGACGAAAGGTTGGGAATTCGAAATAAGCTGGAATGATCAGTTACCTAATGGTATACATTATAATATCGGTTTCAACTTGTCTGATTATCAGAGTGAAGTAACAAAGTTTGACAATATAGAAAGAAGTTTGAGCAACTCTTATGTAGGTCAAAAACAGGGTGAGATCTGGGGATATGAAACAGCAGGATTGTTTCAGAGTCCGGATGAAATAGCCGATGCACCTACTCAGGATAAAGTATCCGGTGGTATTCAATTGATACCGGGGGATATCCGTTTTGCTGATCTGGATGGTAACGGAGTTATCGATTGGGGTGACAACACTGTTGATAATCCTGGTGATAAAAAGATAATCGGTAACTCGACTCCACGTTTCCATTATGGTATTAACCTGGGAGCAGACTGGAAAGGTGTGGACTTCTCCGTATTTTTCCAAGGGGTGGCTAAGCGCGATATAATGATGCCGGGACTACCTTTCCGTAATGGTTATTCCAGCGAATGGAATGTCCCTTCCGGTTATAATACGGATTATTGGTCAAAAGACAATACGGGTGCTTTATTCCCCGTTCCCCGCTTTAATGGCGGTTCGGCTATAGGGCAGAACCAGACTCGTTATTTGTTGAATGCAGCTTATTGTCGTTTGAAATCTTTGAGTATCGGTTATACGTTGCCGAAAGAATTTACATCGAAGTTTTCTATTGAAAAATTACGTGTTTATTTTACAGGAGAAAATCTCTTTACCATTTCAAATACTCCTGAAGGATTCGATCCGGAATTGGATGACCCCTATAAGTATCCGATGCAACGCGCTTGCTCTTTCGGTTTAAATTTAACTTTCTAAAAATAAAGGATTATGAAACAAATAATAGTATATATCGGAGTGGCAGCCGTGCTCTCATTAACGGCGTGTAACGACTCATTTCTGGAACGTTCTCCGCAGAGTATCAATGATAAAACGTTCTGGAATACACCGAGTGACCTGGAAGCTTATGTGAACAATTTTTATAGTTGGCTACCTAGTGGCGTGACTTCTATTGCTGATGGGGAAAGTGACGACCAGGTACCTAACGGTATAAGCCAGTATTTCTGGGGACAGTATACCACACCTACACCTGAAGCATCTTCCTGGTGTAATTGGAGTAAAGGTGCATGGGAACCGATTCGTCTGACTAATTATTTTATGACACATTATAAGACAGTGGTCGGTTCTGAAGCGGATATAAATAAATATGTGGGTGAAAATCGATTTTTCAGGGCTCTGCAATATGCCGGATTGATGAGAACTTTTGGTGATCTTCCCTGGGTCGATAAAGAACTGGGTACTGATTCTCCGGAATTATATGATGCGAAACTCAAACGGTATGAGATAATGGATAAAATCATAGAAGACTTTGATTTTGCCATTCAATGGTTACCCGAAAAACCGGCTGCCGGACGTATCGGTAAAGATGTTGCCCGTCATTTAAAAGCCAGGACTTGTTTGCATGAAGCTACTTATTACAGATATCATACCGAGCTGGGATGGCAGGACAAGGCTGAACGTCTTTTGAAGTTAGCAGCCGACGAAACCGATGCGATTATTAACAGCGGACGGTATGAAATTTATAATACGGGAAAACCGGAAAAAGATTATTATGAAATGTTCGTCATGGAAGATAAGACTAATCTTAAGGAAGCAATCCTTCCGGTGACTTATTTGGATGGAAAAAGAAAACATGGTATGAGTCGTACTTTATGGGAAGCTAATACCGGTTTTTCCAAGGATTTCATGGAAGGCTATTTGTGTAAGGATGGAAAGCCTATCTCTTTAAGTTCTTATTATAAAGGAGATGACAATATGCGTAACGAAACGGCAGATCGGGATCCCCGTTTGAAACAAACTGTTCTGACTTGGGATTTTCCGACTCGTGTAACCGTGTCAACAAATGACAGTACGTTCATAACGGAGGAATCTAAGTTTATCGATCAATATTGCTATACCGGCTATAAGTCTATCAAATATTTTATTCCGACCGATAAAGCTTTTGAGGCGAATAACAATACGTACGACGGAATCGCTTACCGTTATGCTGAAACATTGTTGATAAACGCTGAGGCCAAGGCTGAACTGGGTACAATCTCGCAAGTAGATCTTGATAAAACGATCAATGTGCTGCGTGACCGTGTTGGTATGCCTCATTTGACAACAAATGTTGGTTTTACCGATCCGAACTGGACCAAGTGGGGATACGAACTTTCCCCGCTGTTGCAGGAAATCCGTCGTGAACGCCGTGTTGAACTGGCCGGTGAAGGACGTCGTTGGGATGACCTGATGCGCTGGAAAGCCGGAAAGATTTGTGATAACATAAAAACGTATGTGGGTAAGCGCCAACCTGAAAAAGATGGTAAATATGCAATCGTATATCCTAATTATACGAATGAAGATTATTCTTATGAAGCCGGCAAGAGCCGTACATGGGATGATCGTTTATATTTACGTCCGATTCCTACAGCAGAACTACAGCGAAATCCGAATTTGCTTCCTCAAAATCCGGGATGGGATAAATAATAGTAAAAGGGGCTGTATCATGCAGCCCCTTTTTGTCTCTTTTAAATCATGAAAATACTATGAATACAAGTAATATATTAATTGTTGGCCTTTGTGCTTGTACATTCTTGTCTTGTAAAGACGCGGAACCACCAGCTCCTATTTTGCCTGTTCCGACTCCGGAACAAGTTGCCTGGCAGAAAATGGAAAACTATGCTTTTGTACATTTCGGACTGAATACGTTCAATGATCTGGAATGGGGATATGGGAATACGCCTGCCGGAACATTCAATCCGACTGACCTGGATTGCGAACAGTGGGTGCGTGTCATTAAGGCGGCCGGACTGAAAGGGGTGATACTGACGGCCAAACATCATGACGGTTTCTGTCTGTGGCCTACAAAAACGGTCGATTATAATATTTCAAATTCTCCTTATAAAGACGGAAAAGGCGATATGGTCCGTGAACTGTCGGATGCCTGTAAGAAATACGGACTGAAATTCGGCCTTTATCTCTCTCCCTGGGATCGTCATAATGCCGAGTACGGACGGGAAGGTTATCAGAAAACTTATCATGAACAGATCAACGAACTGATTTCCAATTACGGTCCGCTGTTCGAATTCTGGTTCGACGGGGCGAATGGCGGAAACGGGTGGTACGGCGGTGCCGACGAAAGCCGTTCCATTAATCCGAAAGAATATTACGGCTATGAGACGGCCCGCGAAATGATTAAATCCAAGCATCCGGATGCCATGATCTTTGGTGGAACCGTTCCGGATATCCGCTGGATCGGTAATGAGTCGGGCTGGGCGGGCGAAACGAACTGGTCTGCTTATTTATACGATAAAGAAGAACATTACAGCCAGGCCCAGTGGGGAATGAAAGACGGTGATAAATGGCTGCCGGGAGAATGCGATGTCTCTATTCGTCCGGGATGGTTTTATCATCATCGCGAAGACCATCAGGTCCGTACCGTTCCTAATCTGGTGGATCTTTATTACCGTAGTGTCGGTCATAATGCCAATTTCCTGTTAAATTTCTCGGTCGCTTTGAGTGGACAGATTCATCCGGTCGATTCGGCACGCGCTGTCGACTGGTATCACACCATCACGGCAGATTTGAAAGATAATTTACTGAAAGATATCAAACCGAAAGCCAGTGAAACCCGTGGTGGAACGTATAAAGCTGGCAATGTAACGGATGGTAACTGGGATTCTTATTGGGCGACCTCTGATGGGGTGACAACCGGGACGTTGACATTCCCGTTACCTGCCGGAACTTCTCTGAACCGTGTGCTGATACAGGAATATATCCCGTTGGGGCAACGTGTTTGTGCTTTTACGTTGGAAGTAGAGAAAGACGGAAAATGGATGCCTGTTGAAACTGCCGATACGCTTTCGACGATCGGGTATAAACGTATCGTTCGTTTTAAAACAACTCCGGCGGATGCCCTCCGTATAAGTTTTACAGAATCGAAAGGTCCGTTGTGTATCAATAATGTGGAGGCTTTCCTGGCCCCTCCGTTGTTGGAACAACCCTATATTATGCGTAATGCCAAAAACGAAGTACGCATCGGAACAGAAAGTGAAGGTGCCGATATTTATTATACGACGGATGGAACGGAACCGACTGCCCAATCTGCAAAATATGAGACACCGTTTATATGGGATACAAAAGGAACCGTAAAAGCCATTACTTGCGATCCTCAATCGGGTAAAACGGGACCAGTCGGCATGCGATATTTCGATCTTCCGGCTACTGATTATAAAGTTGTAAACCCTGTCGATGATCGTACGTCTTTGCTCTTTGACGGGAACGGTTATTCGACTTATTATCTGCCGGAAGGTAAAAATGAGTTGGCGATTGAACTGGCTGAACCGCATGTGATCAAAGGTTTTGTTTATACTCCGAATCAAGGGCGTGATGCGAGTGGTCATATCTCCAATTATCAGCTACTGGTAGATGGTAAGATAGTTGCTTCCGGTGAATTTTCGAATATCAAAAACAATCCGATAGAACAGGAAATACATTTTAATCCTGTGAAAGGTCAAAAATTAATCTTTAAGGCAACACGAATAGTGGATAATGCTAAACGTGTTGGAATTGCTGAATTTTCTGTGCTTACAGAAGATTGAGGTATTCAACATAATTGATGGTGACAGCAAGGGCTTGTGAAGGTCCTTGCTGTTTTGCGAAACTAAGCCTCTGTCCTGAATCGGCATATGTCGTCGACCGAGACGACTGTCATCCCGTGTTTTTCTGCAAAATCAATGATTTCCGGCATGCGTGCCATTGTCCCGTCTTCATTTGTCAGTTCGCATAAAACGGCTGTGTCTCCCAGGCCGGCGAGTTTCACCAGGTCTACGCTTCCTTCGGTATGGCCCCTTCGTTCTAAAACGCCGTTATCTTTGGCTTGCAGGGGGAAAACATGTCCCGGATGGGATAAGTCCTCCGGTTTGGCGTCTTGGGCAATTGCCGTTTTTATCGTTTGTATCCTGTCGGCTGCCGAGACTCCGGTGGTTACCCCTTCTTTGGCTTCTATCGAGATGGTGAATGCTGTCTGGTTCTTACTGGTGTTGTCGTCTACCATCTGATGCAAACCGAGTGATCTGCATTTTTCGGAAGTGAGGCACAGGCATACGATGCCGCTGCATTCACGGATCATCAAAGCCATGTCTTTTACTGTCATCTTTTCTGCGGAATAAATAATATCTCCTTCGTTTTCCCTGTTCTCGTCATCGACCAGCAGAATACCTTTTCCTGCCTGTAAACAACTGATCGCCTTTTCTACACGTTCTTTGTAGTCAACACCGAAATTTTTGATCGTTTTCATTTTCAAACCCTGTAATTTAAGTAGTTGTTAAATCGTTAACATATTGCTACAGGGCAGGAGGGAATACTATATACAACATTTTTCCTGCATAATGACTATGCCGGTAGAATTGTCGTACTATCGTTATTGTCTTCTTCTCTCATCCAGACTTTAACTGTCGGTCCCGGATTTCCACCAGGTCAGTCCCCTGTTTTGCAGAGGAGTCGCGGACTGTCACCGCCGGTAGGGAGTTACACCCTGCCCCGAAGAATACTGGTCACAAAAATAGAAAGAATTAGGAAAACAAACAGGGTAAACAGATTAAAAGTGCAATTCTGAAAACAATAATTATATTTGTAGAAATATTAATCAATAAAATATCATGGGACACAATTGCAGCAAATGCCCGATACGGGCGAAATTTGAAAAAAATCCACGGTCATTATTAGGTCGTTTCTGGCGTTGGCACATTGATTATTGTCCGGGTTGGAAAGCCTATTTCACGTCGTTGGATGCGGATGAGCAACAGCTATTGCGTAATAAGTATAACTTCAAAAAATATGAGTAAGATGCTCACCGATATCCGTTTGCGAAGTCAGCAATTAGTTCGTCCGGAATTTAAAGATCCCAAGGATTTGGTTTCTTGGATGGGAGCTGTCCAGGCACAGGAGTATAGAATGGTTAAGTGGGCGCTGGGAATACGGCTGAAATCAGCTACATTACAGACTATTAACGATGCGTATCAGCGGGGAGATATTCTGCGGACTCATGTGATGCGTCCCACCTGGCATCTGGTAGCAGCGGAAGATATCCGTTGGATGCTGAAGTTATCGTCGCAACGGATCATAGCAGCGTGCAACTCCTTTGCTAAAGGTAACGGAGTGGATATTCCTGAAAGTACCTACACCAAAGCGAATGATTTGTTTGAAAAGGTATTGGAGGGTAATAACCATCTTACAAAACAAGAACTGGAAGATGAGATTGTGAAGGCTGGTATTATGCCTGATTCTCCTAAATTAGGTTATCTTTTCACACGGGCAGAACAGGAAGGTATTATATGCAGCGGAGCAGATAGAAAAGAAAAGGCGACCTATGCTCTATTGGAAGAACGTGCCCCTAAAGCTAAAGAATTACATAAGGAGGAAGCATTGGCTTTGCTTGCTAGAAAGTATTTCAGAAGCCATTCGCCGGCCAGCCTGAGTGATTTTGTCTGGTGGTCAGGCTTACCTGTGGCAGAGGCGCGTCAGGCAATTGCAGCAATCGACGGTGAATTGAATAAAGAGAAATTTGCCTCGCAGGAATTGTTTCTCCATCAGCTGTGGGACAAAAAGTTCAGGGCTAGCAATGTATTACATTTTATGCCTCCTTTTGATGAATATCTTATCAGTTACAAAGATCGTACCGCTGCGATGGATAAAGAACACCATCCGAAGGCCTTTAATAATTTCGGTATATTTTATCCGGTCATTTTATATAATGGACAGATTGTTGGTAACTGGAAAAAAGTAAAAAAGAAAGGTGGAATTTCGTTTGAAACATCCTTCTTTGTCGAATGTCCGGATTTGGATAGAGAGTTATTGGAAGAGGCCGGGGAGAGATATAAGGCCTTTTATAATTTTTAATTGAGAAATTTATGAAACTAACGGTATTGGTAGATAATAATACATATATAGATCAGTATTATCTGGGGGAACCGGCAGTCTGTTATTATATAGAAGACGGTGAAACCCGTTTGTTGCTCGATACCGGTTATTCGGATGTTTACATCCGTAATGCAAAGGCGTTGGGGATAGACCTGGCACAGGTCTCTGTAATCGCTTTGTCCCATGGGCACAACGACCATACCCGTGGATTGCAATATTGGTCCGGGGGTATGTAGATAGCAATGATGTTTGCCATGTCGGTAAATTGATTGTGCATCCCGGATATCAGAATCAGGGAATCGGTAAGGCCCTGATGTATGAAATTGAAAAGTATTTTCCGGCTTGCTGTAAGTTTGTGTTGTTCACCGGCGAAGAAACGCCCAATACCTTACATCTGTATGAAAAAGTAGGTTACCATATCGTTTCGAAAGAAAAGATGGGAGGTCTTTCTATGATTTTGATGGAAAAGGTTATAATTCGTTGATATTTTACTGTCAGATCATGTTTCTCAAAATATTTTTATAACTTGCCGCCTGTTTATCTATGTGATGTATAAATTCTTGGAACAATGAATAACAGACCGTTTCTATTTTTAATAATCAATCTTTTTCTACTGACATTATCCATTTCCTGTAGTAAGCTGGAAAGAGAAAAAGATATGCTCGAATTGTATACAACTTCTCTCTTAATAAATCAGGAAGGAGGGGAAGAGTGCATAGATCTTATGGCGAATGGTCTGTGGGAGATTCAGGATATTCCGGATTGGATCTCGGCCAGCCCTACATCGGGCGATGGTTATGGCATGGTGACTATCAAGGTGGCAGAAAATAAAGGGGCTGAGCGAAGAAAGGCTTCTCTGCGGTTTTCTCATGGAAAAGCAACGGAGACGTTGGATGTGGAACAATTGAGCCTGGCAGAAGCAGATCCTTTTATAGAACTGAGTCAAAATCCAGTACAAATGTTTACTGGTGCGGGGATAAAACGTATAAAGCTGACCACCAACAGACCATGGAAAATGTCTGAGAATTTCTATAGGTGGATTTCTGTCAGTCCTTCTTCAGGTGAAGGTTCTGCTGAAATAACTATCGAGGTGAAAGAAAATCGTAATCCGGGTATGAGGCATTTATACGTGTCAATTATAGGGGAAAATATGCAGAGTGATTTGCTTATCAATCAGTTTGGACTTAGTGATGTTATCCGGTTACCGTGGTTGCCTATTTTCCGTTTTAAACAAATGTCATCCAATCAGGATCTGTATTCAGTGTTGACTAACAACTTATTTATAAATCCGGCTATCCGAGATGAGATTTATGTAGGAAACCTTGTCTGTCATACAACCCAATCCAATACCAATATACCTGAATTAACTGGTTATACCTTCAATCCGATTACCGTTTCAACATCTGCTCCTGTTGCTGAAGTTATGAAAACCTATATTCCATCACCGATAGAGCAAGAAACATTTGCCCGGCAAATCGTTGGGAATATATCCACCCAAAGTGGTACTTTGGTTGAAGATAAAGGCCAGTTTGAATTTTATACTCATAAGCAGTTGCATACTGTCGGGATGGTTAACCTGGGAGTGAAGCTGGACGAAATCATGTCGGATGTTTCTTTCAAGGAAAAAGAAATGACTCGGAAGTATGGATTAATTTATTCATTCAAGCGGACCTTCTTTACGTTAGATATAGATATTCCGAAAAAGCTTATAAAGGAAGAACTGAAAGATGCAGATAAAGCAAAAGGCGCTTCGTATGTTTCTTCTGTCGGTTATGGCAGGGTCGGATTGCTGATCGTTGAATCGGACACAGATTCGCGCGATGTTAAATTAGCGATAGATAAAGTGTTGGCTGATGAACCGTTGTCTCCGGAAGAAACCAGTCTGCTTTCGACAGTGGATCTCTGCTATGTTTATTTTGATGAAGATAAGAATGTGCAGGTCCAAAAAGGGAGTCTGGATGTAGTGAATGCTTACAAAGATGGAATTAATGCGGGAGCCGATCATATTTATCCGCTCGAATTCACATTAGCAAACTACCTGGATAATTCGCCAGGTAATATCTCGTTTACTTTTAGGGCGGAAGAATAGTCTTTTATCATTTTCTAATTTTCTGCCTACCGGAGAGTTGCAGGTTGGAAAGAGATAATGGAAATCTATTGAATTTGTTTCATAGAAAAGGCTGCCGGAAAAAGTTTATCTTTGTAAGTTGTCCGATGACCGGATAAACAGATACAAACGAAATATATACGTATGTTACAAAATAGTGATGCAGAGAAGAAAGTAATCAGGAGAATTTCCGTTTTTTGCGGTTCAAGCCGTGGGACAGAGCGGATATTTGAAGAACAGGCTTACGAATTGGGAAAGACGTTGGCCGTTCAAAACATTGAATTGGTTTATGGCGGGGCCAATGTGGGATTGATGGGTACTGTTGCCAACGGAGTCATGGAAAATGGAGGCAAAGCCATCGGGGTCTTACCTGCTTTTTTGAAGAAAGTGGAGATTGCCAATTTAAATCTGACGGAACTTGTGATGGTCGATACCATGCATCAGAGGAAAGCGAAAATGAATGAACTCTCTGATGGTGTCATTGCCCTTCCGGGAGGTTTTGGTACACTTGAAGAATTTTTTGAGATGCTGACCTGGGCTCAGTTAGGTCTTCACCGGAAACCTGTGGCTCTTTTGAACGTAGACGGATTCTATGATGCTCTTCTGGCATTGGTCGATACAATGGTCGACAGAGGATTCCTCCGAAAAGAAAACAGGGAAATGCTTCTGGTCAGCGACAATATAGAAGACCTGCTGGATAAAATGAGAAAATACGAAGCCCCGTCAGTCGGTAAGTGGCTGAACAGGGCGGGACTTTTGAATAAATGATCGTTGCCGGTTTTATAATTTGATTATCTCCATATCCTCAGGGACGAAAATATTCCCGGAGAAGTTCTCCCGTGCTTCGGCCGTATATTTTTCTTTACGTGTAGCGAGGGTTTTATCGACATGCTTTTAGTTTCCTTTTCAGATACCAGGTAATGAGGGCGAGTGTTACCAATGCCACAAAAACATAGCTTATTTCCCTGCTGTATCTCTCCAGTTCTTCCAGCAACCGGTCTTCCGGTAGTATCTGTGCCAGATAATATCCGAGCAGAACCAGGATACTGTTCCAGATGGCCGAACCGAGTGTTGTGAACAGAATAAAGGCGGGAAGCCGCATTCGTGCCAGTCCGGCAGGGATGGAAATGAACTGCCGCACGGCCGGTATTAACCTCCCGAAGAAAGTCGATATCTTGCCGTGTTTCAGGAAGAATGCTTCCACATACTCTATCTTTTGCCGGTTTATGCCGAGCAGATGGCCAAAACGGCTGTCGGCAAATTTATAGACGATGGGTCTGCCGACGAAGAGGGCGAGATGGTAATTGATCAACGCTCCGATGAGCGCTCCCAAGGTTGTGAAAAGTATCACGAGGAAAATATTCATCTCACCGTTTGCCGCCTTGTAGGCGGCAGGTGTGACGATCAACTCGGATGGTAGCGGAACCAGCGAGTTTTCAAGTATCATGAGGATTAAAATCACCCAATAGCTGAGGTGCTCCAGGCACCATTGGATCAGATCTGAAAAGTCCATAGGGTATTTTATGCATTATTATCGTTGGGTACCTGAACCAGGATTTTATCTATTCTGGCTCCGTCCATATCAACAATCTCAAAGCGGAAGTTGTTCCATTCGGCTTGTTCCCCGGATTGGGGGATATGTCCCAACTGTTCCAGCAATAATCCTCCTACCGTATGATAGTTACATCTTTCATATAAATCTTCTTTATCGAAATAAGACAGGAAATCATAAAAAGAACACTGTCCGTCGACCAACCAGCCGTCGTTGTTGCTCCGTTGGATAATCTCCGGTTCCTTCTGCGTATCGTTGATGGTGCCTAACAAGGCTTCCAGAATATCCCTGAGTGTTATAATTCCCTGACACATACCGAATTCGTCGCATATCAGGGCACGGCTTATTCCCTGTTCTTTCATTTCTTCAAGCACTTTATAGACACTCATGTTCTCATGGAAATAGAAAGCCGGACGGACGATGCACTCCAGATTGAAATCAGGTGTATCCAGATGGAGAACCAGGTCTTTCAGGAAGATGATTCCTTCCACGTCTCCCTTTTTCTTGCCGGTCACCGGATACATTTCATATAAGTCCTGTTCGATAGTCTTTTTCACTTGCTTCTTATCCATATCCAGGTCCAGCCAGATGATTTCATTCCGCTGTGTCATAATGGAACTGACCTTCAGGTCGCCCAGGATGAAAACACGTTCGACGATGTCCTGCTCTACTTCCTGTACTTCTCCGCCTTCTTTTCCTTCCTGTACGATTGATTTGATTTCTTCTTCCGTCACCTTATTATCCGAGTCCTTTATGCCCAGCAGGTTGAACATGCAGGAAGTACTTTTCGACAGCAGCCATACAAACGGGGCGGCTACCAGCGATAAGATATACATCGGGCGGGCAACAACTTTGGAGGCTTTTTCTGCAATACTCAAACCGATTCTTTTAGGGACAAGTTCGCCGAATATCAGGGTCAGGTAAGTGACGGCTACAACAATCAACCCCTGGGCAATGAGGGATGCGTAAAGAGGGGATACTCCCCAATTCTTCAGGATAACCGAGAAGTCGTCCGTCAAAGTTGCACCGGAATAGATACCGGTCAGGATACCAATCAGTGTGATGCCGATTTGAATGGTCGAGAGGAAACGATCCGGCTCATTTGCCAGTTTCAGGGCCAGTTTAGCCGCTTTACTGCCTTTCTTTGCGTCAGTGTTCAGGCTCGATTTGCGGGCGGAGATTAATGCGATTTCAGACATGGCAAATATGCCGTTCAATAGGATAAGTGAAATGATTATTATTATTTCGTTCATGAAAATGATACTGTTTTAGTTTATTATTTAAATGTCTTATGGGCGGGGCCGGAGAGTTTGCATACGATGGTAGTATCATAATATATGATACAAGAATATTATAATATATGAGAACGGAGTATCACAATATATGATACAGCAGTCTTATAATATATGATATTATGCTTTCGTCCGGTGAAAGAATATGGCTGTGTACTAAATAAGGAATGTGCAGAACAAGGAATGTATCTGCCGTGGGGCAGGTCTGTTGTTAACGGGGGTATAGTAATTAATATGAACCAGCTGTGTGAACAGGTCGGGAAGCGGTACGGAACAAACCGGAATCAGAGGATGAACGGGGCGGTTCCCGTTGCGGTAAAACAATTCGTCCGTATTACCCGGCTCATCGGTATCTTCCGCCTGGTTGGAAATTTCCGTCTGGTCTGCTGTCTGTGTATCGTAATTGGGCACAACGTATCCGAATACATCGAGTAACACCAGGAATAACATGATGATACAGATTGCCCGTGCTTTGACAGTATAAATCGTATGTTGCGTAAATGCCATGCAATAATGTACAGCTGAATTTGGGTACGAAAATACATATTCGTCTGTTCGGTACATAGTATTCAACGCGTTTTTGTGTTACTTTAACGAATTTGCTTTAACATCCATCTATTTGAGTATCTTTCTTATGTGAGAATAAAAAAGTGCAAACCCCATGCAGTCTTTTCCATATTAGCGCATCATAGTTATATGATGTTGTGGGACATGGACAGAGAGGACTTCGTAGATTTGTGCAAAAAAGGTGATGAGCAGGCATTAAACCAGCTTTATAAAACGTACTCGGGAAAGATGATGAAGATATGCCTTCGTTATGTGCCCGACAGACAAATTGCACAAGACCTGCTGCATGACGGTTTCATTGTTATCTTTACTTCCATCGGCTCATTGCGTAATCCGGAGAGGTTGGAAAGTTGGATGGGAGTCGTGATGAAGAATATCGCACTTCATTATCTCAGTCAAAACAATATGGTTAATACTATCCCTTTGTCTGAAATGTCTGAAGAAGATGAACCGGCGGAAAGTCCTTTCATGGCTGATTTGGTATCGTATGACCGGTTGATGGAATTGGTGGAAGGGCTTCCTGATGGTTATTCAAAGGTGTTCAAACTGGCGGTGCTTGAAGGACTGCCTCATAAAGAGATAGGTGACTTGTTGCATATAGCTCCTCATTCATCATCTTCGCAATTGTATCGTGCGAAAGCGTTGCTGAGAAAAATGATTGTCGATTGTCGCCTGGTTATTATAATATTGCTGCTGCTTCTTGTCCCGCTGTTCTACAATTATCTGCCCTGGAAAAAGAAACAACAAAGCCATCAGCCTAAGATGGCGATGCGTCAGCCGAAAGCTGAAAAAAGGAAGGAAGACAGGCAGACCGATTCCCTGGAACAGAAGGTTTGTCCCGGTACGGGAGAACGTTCACAATTGCCAGAACTGATTAGTGCGTCACCACTGGCGGATGCAGGAAAAGTACCGCCTATCTTACCAGTCGGAAATATTACGATAAGTGTGCCACCTGTCAATAAACCGTTGTTTGTTTCTGATTTGCCAAGTGCGACTATCTCCGGTTTGTGTCCGGAAGGAAACTTTGTCTCCGTGCAACGTAAAAAGAAAGCAGGAGTTTGGAAGTTTATGCTGGCAGGTTCGTTGGGTCCACAACTGGCTCAGAATATATACAAACTGATTGCTACTCCCCATTCTGACAGTGGAGTAGGGGCTGATCTTCCTCAGCAGGTAAGTACCTGGGAGGATTATTACACTTACCTGAACACCCGTTATCAGGAAGGTACTTTGGGCGATTCAGTTACGATAATAAATATCGCAAAAAACAATCAGGGAGATATTGTAGAAAGTCAACACCACTATTCTCCTGTTACCATTGGGCTTTCAGCAAATAAAAAACTAAACGAACGCTGGAGCCTTGAAACGGGGTTACAGTACACCTTCCTGAAATCCGACTTTACCACAGGTAATGATTTCCGTATTCAGGAAACACAAAGAATCCATTATATAGGAATTCCTTTCCGTGTCTCTTATCGCTGGGGTAATTTCAGGAATTTCTCGCTTTACTCGACAGCCGGTATGCAACTTGATATTCCGTTAAAAGGGACACTTCAAACTTCTCATATAACGGACAGTATACCTATGAGCATGGGGCGTCAGTCATTGAATGTACCTCTACAATGGTCGATTAATGCCAGTACAGGTGTACAATATCATTTCACTCCCCGCATCAGTCTCTATATAGAGCCTACTGTCAATTATTATATTCCTGACGGAAGCGGGTTGCGTACTATCCGGAAAGAGCACCCGGTGACATTCACGGTTCCTGTCGGTTTGCGTTTCAGTTGGTAGGGAAAAACAATAAGTTTCAATAACATGATTTAACCACGCAGTCTTTTGCCTGAAAGAATATCATACTTATAGATATTTAAAAACAGAAAAGAGATGCAGGAACGACATATCAACCGTGACCGTTATTTTGAAGAACAGGCACAGACAACCCGGAAATATTATATTCCGTATATAAAGCGAATAGTTGGCGACCTTCCGGAGAAAGTTTTGGAAGTGGGATGTGGCGAAGGAGGTAATCTGCTTCCTTTTGCCGAGTCAGGTTGTGAAATAGTCGGAGTGGACATTGCCTCTTTACGAATAGAGCAGGCTCGAACATTCTTCGCCCGAAGAAATCAGAGAGGAACCTTTATCGCATCTGATATTTTTCGATTGAAGGACCAGGAAAAACATTTCCCGCTTATACTTGTACACGATGTGATTGAACATATCAATGATAAATCTCAATTTCTGTCCGGTATGAAACGTTATCTATCGGCAGGCGGTATGATCTTTATCGCCTTTCCCGCCTGGCAGATGCCGTTCGGAGGGCATCAGCAGATAGCAAGGGGCAGGGTTGTTTCGCATCTTCCTTTCATACATTTGCTTCCACGGGTTTTATATAAATGGATACTGGAAACAGGCGGTGAAGAAGAAGATACAATAAAGGAGTTGCTGAGTATTAAAGAAACGAAATGCACCATTGAAATGTTCCGGAATCTTGTAAAACAGACGGGATATCAGATTGTTGACCAGCAATTATTTTTTATAAATCCGCATTATGAGGTTAAGTTCGGATTATCACCGCGAAAGCTGGGTAGAGTTCTTTCTTCCGTTCCGTATCTGAGAAACTTCTTTAGTACAAGTTGCTTTTATTTGTTGAAGAAAGGGGATGAATAATTCAGATCTGTCAATGACCGGGGAATGTCATGCGGAACACTGTTCCTTCTCCGGGTTCTGAGTTCACAAGAAGTTCTCCGCCATGGAGTTGCATAATGCGCCGGGATAGTGGCAACCCTATTCCGCTTCCTTCTTTTTTGGTGGAATAAAAGGGAATGAAGATATCTTCCAGTCGGTTTGCCGGAATGCCTTCCCCGTTATCAGTTATCTGTATGAATGAAGAAGTGGCTTTTTTCCCTGCCTCAATCCTAATCTGTGGTTCCGGGGTATTGGTTGTGGCCTGTAAGGCGTTGCGGATAAGATTAATGAGTGCCAGTGTTATTAAGTTTTGATCCAGTAGGATTTCTATGTTTTCCGGTGAAATATAGCGAATGTTTTCACTGCCTTGTTCCGAACTCAATAACCGTTCAAGCTTGTCGAACAAAGAACTGATTTGGACTTTTGCTTTGACCGGGTCAGGGAGATGGGTTAATCGGTGATAGGCATTCAGGAAAATATTTAGTTGCTGCACTTGCTGGTTAATGGTTTGCAACCCGTCGATTGTCCCTTCTTTACCATATTCATCATTATATTTGATCAGGTCGGCCGACAAGGAGGCTATCGGTGTAATGGAGTTTCTGATTTCATGTGTCAATACCCGAATGATACTCTCGTAATAGAATCGCCGTTCCTCTAATTCGGTATGATTGTTTTCAAATTGTGTGATAATCCGGTTCATCTCCCGGAATAACCCGTTCAGGAATTTATCGTCCCCTTTTTCTGTGAAGTGGGCGTTGAAATCGTTGTTATTGATTGCGCTGAAGAAGCTTTCCAGCTGGCGGTTTGTCTTGTCCATTTTCCTTATCAGCATAATAGCCAAAGCTATGATCATACAGATACAGACAAAAGCAAAAAAAAGAGAAGTCCGGCTGATTAAAAGCCAGGCACCTATGAGTGAGAATAACACGATTCCTGTTATTCCTCCGATAATGATCCGGTGTAATCTGCGATTCAACATATCCTTTGTCACAAAAGTACAATTTAAACCGACAAGGTAAATGTAAAGTGGTCTGCTTTTAATTGGATGTATGGTTTTTTAGTAATCAAATCCCGGCGTTGTCTAAAATTTAGACGATTTCTATCAAACCGATACTAAAGATACGGAAGGTGATTAGTTTTGCATTTTTGAGTAGCTTTTCTTTTTTCGGTTAGTCTAATTTTGCATTATAAAACTTGAAAACATGATTACAGATAAAGAAACCAACTTTGTATATTTCAGTTCTTTAATAAAAGAAACGGATAGATATTCTTCATTTTGGGAAAGATTGGAGAGTATATTGATAGAGAAAAGAATCGGATATAGTTTCATTGAGTATACCCGTGATATTTGGTGTAGGGACTATATGCCCGTTCAAACGGATATAAATGACTTTGTTCAATTTGATTATTTTCCCGATTACTATCTTTCACCAAAATATATCTCTAAATTGACAATCCCCTTTGAAGTTAGAGTTAATCAGAAGATGAATGCTAAAAAGATTGATTTAGTTATTGATGGAGGCAATATTGTGAAATCTGGAACTTGTGTTATTCTTACAGAAAAGGTCTTGAAAGACAATCCAAAGTTCAATAAAGATGCGATTGAAAACATAATTAAAAAAGAACTTGGCGTGGGGAATGTTTATTTTATACCTCAAGCTCCGTATGAAATGACAGGACATGCAGATGGAATGGTTCGATTTATGAACGATACAGACTTGTTGGTTGCTGATTATTCCAATGAAAGTAAGAGTTGGCAAGATAAGATGAATAAAGCACTGGAAAACATAAGTTTAAATATTATCCCGTTTCCTGCAGAATTCGTAGATGAAAAGAACGATGATGGAGATTATACTGCTAAAGGAATCTATATCAACTTTATGCAGCTTGAAGATTGTATACTGTTCCCTCAATTTGGTTTAAATATGGATGAAGTAGCACTTGATTATGCGAAAGATTTATTTCCTTACTGTGAGGTAATTCCCATAAATTCCAATGAAATTGCATTAGATGGTGGAGTACTTAATTGTATTACATGGAATATAAAAATGAAAGTCTGTGAAAACGAATGTATAACCTTATAAAAAGTGAAGACATGAAAGAGTTAATTATTTTCATATTAGTGTTTGAAGGTCTATTCTGGGTTGGAGTAAAGCTTCAGCGTTGGATAAATGGAACAAGTAAAATTACTAAAAATCAAAAGAAGATACTTAAAGAAATGAAGCGGAAGAATAATCTTGAAAGTTAGCTAGGGTATTTTTCAGGATGCAGGATATTATAATTGTGTAGTTTTTTTTTGAAGAAACTACTGATTTCTAAAGCAACATGTGTATATTAGGGCATAGCTCTTGATGAAGAGATGTTTTTGTTAGTACTTTGAATTAATAACTAAAAAATGACATTATGACTCGTTATTTTGATGAAATGAAAAATCTTATAGATGAGAATGGAAACTTTATAGGTGATGTTGATGCTAAGAAAATTTCAATACAGGCGGTTGAAACATTGGCCCAATCTCTATTAGGCTCAACTTTATGTATCCGAAACCATAAGTATATTATTAGAATGTTGGAGATATATTATGGTGGAATCGGAGATGATGCTCACGATTGGTATAGGACTAATTTTATTTATAAAACATCCAAATACAAAGAACAAACAGAAGTTCAAAACAAAAAAGGATTTCGTATCTATTTAAGTTCTAGCAATGTAGATGATACATATACTCGGTTTGATATAGTTGTTGGTCATGAAGGTGTTCCTGTAAGTTTTCTAATTAGAAGTGTGTGGGATTCTGATTTCAATATTGTTGGAGCAAAAAATGGGAGTCCTAATATCGTCTTGAAGACAATGGGATTGGAAGCAAGAGATCATGATAAGATGGTGGGAGAAGACAATTCTACTGATGAAATCGTTTTACAGAATACTTCTGCAGAGATAATAAAGCGAAGAAAACTGGAGGTAAAAAAACAACGAAGGTATAAGGTTGCTTCTGACTTTGAGGAAAAAAATAATCTTTTGTGGAATTTCTCATTGGAGTAAGTTAGGAATAACTGGTAGCAGAACTTCGGTTAGTAGTCCCTCCTCCTCCGAAGTTTCTGCTATGCTGTTTAGATACCGTTCTAAAATTAAACCTTCGCTTAAGTCATATCCTTTAGGTATTTGCTGTAAAATGGCGTTATAGAAAGATTCAAGTTTGTCATAAGGACCTTTGTGTGTATAAACGGCATAATTGGCTTTGGGTAAATACATAGTTTTTATCTCATCTGTTATTTTTATTTGAGGTAAATTGTTAACAGTTAATCCTGCATAGAATCTACACTTTTCGTCTGCTGTTATATCACAGTCGTCATAGCAAATACCCCAATACTCTTCTTTTGAAGAGAGTAGATGATTTTGTTCGGCATATTCATAAAGTTTGTTCCAGCTGTCTTCTTCAAAGAGCTCAGAAATATAATCAACATAACTTCCTTGATAAAGGAAAAAGATAATTGGCGTTTCGGGTAGTTCTATGAGAGTATAATCTATTTGATAGCATTCAATATCAGGAGTATGCAGTTTCTCAAACTTTTCGACTTTATATTTTGTCGGAGATTGTGTAAACTTCTTTTTGAAAGCATTATAAAAAGCCGTCTCGTTTGCCCATCCGATGTGTTCGGCAATTTCTTTTTGGGAAAGGACGTTTTTCTTCAGTAGATACAATCCGTATTCAGTCCGAAGCCGATTCACATATTGTTTTACTGTTTCCTTCATATAAGATTTGAACATCAACTGAAAATTACGTTTAGACAAACAAGCAATATCTGCCAGTTGGGCAATAGATGTTGCATTATTGAAAGCATTGTCCGCTTCTGCTGACCAATCTTTCTGTATTTGTGAGTTTATATAATGAAGGACAGTATCTATTTGTGCTTTATAGTTCATGAAAATAATTTAAGATATCCTTATATTGCAAAAGTACAATTTAAACCAACACGATACATTCAAAATACTCAGCTTTCGACTGAACCTCTGATTTATGGGTAGCCACTTCCCTGAATTGTCTAAAATTTAGACGATTTCATCTTGTTGTTACAAAGGAATGCTATTTTTGTTGTCAGGCAGACAGAGACTGATTAGTTTTGGCCCAAAACAGAAATATCATGGGGAACATATCATTAAAACTTATATTTCGGAGTTGGTTGCGTAATAAAACATTTACTGTAATCTCTATCCTCAGCCTGGCAGTAGGTATTGCTTGTACCAACTTATTGGCAGCTTTTGTTATCCATGAGTATAATATAGAACAGGAGAATCCGAACAAAGATAGGATGGTTGTGGTTAAACAAACGATTTCGGGGGCAGGAATGACTGCTTTCAATACGGTTTCACGGGATATCACTTCCTTGTTACTCGAACGTGTCCCGGAATTGGATAAGGCGTGCCGGGTACATCCTTATTTCATGGTTACCTATTGTAAAGCCGGAGAGAATTTCTTCAAAGAGATAAAAGTAATAGAGTCGGATAGTACTTTTCTTTCATTCTTTCCTCAGGAAATTGTAAGGGGGAGTTTTGCGGATACCCAGGTGGGACCGGATCGGATAGTCCTGACAGAATCTTTTTCTAAACGTTTGTTCGGAGAGAGTGACCCGATAGGACAAACGGTTCAGATATTATTCGGCCCTGGTGATTTCGGGGATGAAAAAGGGTTATTGACTTTTACTGTTTCTGCTGTGGTGAAAGATAATAGCCAGGCGGCTTTCGGCTTTGATGCTTTATTCTTTGGCGATCCCTCTTCCGGATTAAACTTCTTTCTGCTGAAAAAGAATGTCTCCGTTCCCGACTTACAGGCTAAAACAGGGCGTTTGGTTCTTCAGAGAAGTGATGGTCAGGATTTTGAGAATGAACTCCTCACTATTCAACAGGCTTGTTTTGATACGGTAACGCTCCCGTCATCGTTGAAGAAACCAAATACGACATTACTGTTTATTGCTCTTTTTTCAGCTATTCTGATATTGGTCATAGCTTGTTTCAATTATGTTAATCTAAGCTTTTCACGTGTATTTAAACAGTTATACTCCCTGCATATACAGAAACTGATGGGAGCAGGAAGCGGACAATTGAGCATGCAATTATTTGCTGATACATTTATGACTGTTGGTTTCGGTTTCCTGATTGCACAACTGATACAATTCGATCTGCTGGGGATAATGAATCGCATCATGTCTATTCAGGTTCCGGTTAATTTTCTGTATAGTAGTCAGATGCTGCCGGTTACATTCGGGTTTATTCTTTTATTGGCGTGTATTCCTGCTTTGTATATGAGCCGGCGTTTACCGGAAATGTCGATTTCCATGTATAACAATTTCTATCGGGGAAAAGCAAAAGGGCGTATCATTACCTCGCTGGCTATCGTTCAGTTCGTTATTTCATTTATTCTGATAATCGGTAATATTTCCGTACGGCGGCAAATCTCACTTTTATATGATAAAGCAGAAAATTATAAAGGTATTTATATTTTCTCAGTCGGAGATAACAAGACATCTATGTTACGACTTAAAGAAAATATCGGTTCTCTTTTGGGCATACAGGCGGTGGCATTAAGCAATCCCATATATGAATGGCCTCTCGGTGAGTTTTCGCCGGATGGTACATATGAATCTTATACTTCAGAGGATGGTGATGAAGAAATAATGGAAGTTATGGGCTATAAGCTATTGAAAGGTCTGCCCTGGAAAGAAGCGATAGAAAGGTATCCGCATCCGGTTTATCTGAACCGTACCTGGGCTCAGAGCCTGTTTCCGGATGGAGAACTGCCTGTCGGGAATCTTATAAAAGAATACGAACCCCGGTTGAAGGACCGTCCTCCTTTTGGTGATGATCATGTTATTGCCGGGGTTGTTGAAGATTATTTTAAGCTATATATTCCTAATAGCCTTGAAACTCCTGTCGATAAAGGTATTATTGGTTTTGCCAGGAATGGAACTGATTTAAAAGTCCGCATAGCTCCCGGAAATGCTTCGGTTATCAAACAAATTTATAAGGAATGGGATCAGCTTTATCCTGGGAATTACCTTGAACATGAGAGCTTGTATGATAAAGTTTTGGGTAATAACAAGAAACTTTTCGAATTGTCCGATTTGTTGATGATGTATTCGGTTATCAGTATCCTGCTCACCTGTTTCGGGCTTTTCGGTATGGCGCTGTACGCTATCGAACAACGAACAAAAGAGATCGGGATCCGAAAAGTAAACGGATCGACTACCTGGCAGATTATAAAACTGCTCAATCGTCAGTTTATTATATGGATTGGGATTGCTTTCGTTGTTGCTGTCCCTGTAACCTGGTGTCTGCTTAATCAATGGATGCAAAGTTTTGTTTATCGGGCGCGTTTTAGCGTCTGGACATATATTTTGTCATTATTAATTGTTCTCATTATAACGTTATTAACTGTCAGTTGGCATAGCTTCAAGGCAGCCTCCGGAAACCCGGTTAGAGCGTTGAGGGATGAGTAAAAAGCAGCTTTGCCGGGCACAGCACTTGAAATCCTTCTCAATAAAAAGTATATTACTTTCTAGATCTCAGGAAATAAGTATATTTGTAATCTATAAACTAAATTCATAAAGAAAACATGAATATAAAGACTTTGTTCAAAATACTGTTGCTATTTTTTTCGGCTATGGGATTTGGCAGTTGCGGAAGTGATGATGATGAGAAAAAAGAAATATACCCTCTATCGTTTGAAAAAGAGTATTACGAGGTTCCATTATTAGGAAATCAATCTATATCCATTAGAGGTGGCAACAGGAATTATTCTGTAACTGTTGAAAAAACAGATATCTTGGATGTGTCTGTGGATTTGTCAAGTTCGATAGATATGGGAAATTTAGTTATCACCCCGAAGCAAAAAGGAGAAACCACCGTTACCATAAAAGACAATATTGTTAATGAGGAGGTTGGATTGAAAATAAAAGTAACAGACTCTTATTTGGCTTATGCGATAAAAAATAGCAATCATCCGGCACTTTCACAGGGAACATTAGTCTATTTGATAAATAATGAAGCAAAAGATTGTTATTTCTTCCGAAACACAGGTTCTGGAACAGGAGCCACTAATACCTTGATAGCAAAAGGAACATACGAATTCTCAGTCAAGATAGAATATGGTATAGGTAACTCATCAAATACGTATGGTATACCTTATTTAACATTAAATTATGCTTCGGACATAAATGGGAATTTTACTGATGAAGCTATAGCACATACTCCTCACAGTCTGAGATTTGAACTTCTTGACGGAGAAACAAGTAGCAATACTGTCATCAATATGATACAAGTTTGTTTAGGTGTGGATTGGAAAGCTCTTGTACATGAAACTCTCAGCAGAAGTGTGGGTATAGAAGAACCAATTTTAAAAACCACGATAGATGATACAAATTATACGATAGTGGGAGTACTTAATACCACACCAGCAATTCCCGAAAATATCTTGGAATAGACACAAAAAGATGTTCAAAATGTTTTTAACACTATGAATAAGTGATAAAGTGTACGGGATTTAAATATCAATATTGACCTGAAAGAAGCACAACAGAAGTCTTTAATATTTTTTTAGCGGCTGATAGGTGTATTATGTGCGATCGATGTCAAAGCTTTTTTAAAAGAAAAGAGAATGGTTTTCTATAATTGTAATTTGTTTTATGAAACGACAAAAAGACAGTCGAATAGGGGGATATGCAAACATTATGATAGAAAATGTCACTGAATAAGAACGTGCTTATTTTTCAATCAGTCATTCTGGAAGAGGTGTATATACATTTATTAACGTGATGGGCGTTTTATATCAACTTTTTATTTTGCTATAAACAAACATGAACTTCGTTTAAAACGAGATTTTTTTCATTTTAAACGAGATGTCTTTTTATTGTAGTAGAAATCTATTGCAAATATATGTTAATTCATAGTGGTGCAAGATGTCAATAGGTACTTTTAAGAGAGGAAATTATATGTTTTAAAGCACTTTTTGTTTCCAGAACAACCATTTATCCAGGTAAGCGATAAATGTCAAAATACCAATAATAATAGATATGCATGCAGTATATTGTCCAAAAACATAAGCAATACATATCATTACGCTAAAAATATAACATAAATCAGAACAAAGACAGCAGAGGAAACCTCGCGAGAATTCCATAAAAATGAATCGACATTCCACCCCACTGTATAGCTTATCCTCCATATACATAAAATATCATTTTGATAATCAAATAAAATCATGGGAACTTTCCAAATCTACCTATCAGATAACTGGAATTTTTTATCTTTTTGATATTGCTGTGATTTGTTATGGAACTTATTACTTGCAAGGTTAATGTCATGAAGAGAAAAAGATATTAATTTTGTCTTATTGGAAACAGACTAACCTGAGGCCATACACAAAAAATATAATTTAAAGAACAGAATGAATACAGATTACAAGGTGGGCGATTTGATTTATGACGCAAGTATTTATGATGGATTAAATACCTTCCTATCCGATTTGCAGTTTTACAAAAAGTGGCTGCCGAAAAATAGGGATGCTAAAATACTTGAACTTTGTTGTGGAACAGGCAGACTTACGCTTCCAATTGCAAAGGATGGATACAATATTTGTGGAGTCGATTACACTTCATCCATGCTTGAACAAGCAAAGGCAAAAGCCTCTGAAGCAGGAGTAGAGATTACTTTCATTAAAGCGGATATTAGAACGTTAGATTTGCACGAAAAATTTGACTTTATTTTTATTCCATTTAATTCAATTCATCATTTATATAAGAATGAAGATTTATTTGAGGTATTTAATGTCGTTAAAAATCATCTTAAAGACGGAGGTTTATTCCTGTTAGATTGCTTTAACCCTAATATTCAATATATTGTTGAAGGTGAAAAGGAACAACAGGAAATTGCAGCATATACAACTGATGATGGAAGGGAAGTCTTGATAAAGCAGACAATGCGTTATGAAAACGCAACTCAAATTAACCGCATAGAATGGCATTACTTTATAAATGGTGAGTTTCATTCAATTCAAAATCTGGATATGAGATTGTTTTTTCCTCAGGAATTAGACTCCTATCTGGAAGGGGCTGGATTTGAGATTATCCATAAGTTTGGGAGTTTTGAAGAAGAAGCATTTGGCGATATTTCAGAAAAACAGATATACATATTAGCATTTAATAAGTGATGCGGTTAATTTAGCTCTATACCGAAGTTAATAAGTATCAAACGTTCCGTAATTCGTTCCGCACTAAAATAAAAAGTCCTGACTATCTATAGATAATCAGGAACTTAATTTAAAGTAGTGTACCCAGAGCCGGGATCGAACCGGCATGGAAGTGAATCCACTGGTGTTTGAGACCAGCGCGTCTACCAATTCCGCCATCTGGGCATTTGCTTTTTTGCTAATGCGTTGCAAAGGTACGCATATTTTTTATTTGTGCAAACGTTCAGCGATTTTTTTTCAAATTATCTATAGCTTTCGGGGAATAATATAAGATAGGAGAATAAATACCGGATTATTTCGTTAACTTTGTAAGAGTATAATTAAAAAACAACCTGTGTATCATGAAAGATAATTATTGCGTTATCATGGGTGGAGGGATTGGCAGTCGCTTCTGGCCTTTTAGCAGAGAAAGTTATCCAAAACAATTCTTAGATTTTTTCGGGACCGGACGTTCCCTGTTGCAAATGACTTTCGATCGTTTTTCCAAAATCATCCCGGTAGAAAATATTTTTATCGTTACTAACGAAGCTTACGCCGACTTGATTAAAGAACAGTTGCCCGAATTGAAAGAAGACCAGATCCTGCTGGAACCGGCACGTAGAAATACAGCTCCTTGTATTGCTTACGCTGCTTACCATATAAGAGCATGTAATCCGAATGCCAATATTGTTGTTGCTCCTTCCGATCATCTGATCCTGAAAGAAGATATATTTCTGAAAGACGTTCAGAAAGGATTGGATTTTGTAAAGAACAATAATGCATTGGTTACGTTGGGTATCAAACCGAGCCGTCCTGAAACAGGTTATGGTTATATCCAGAGCAGCGATTCCATGCTGGGAGAATTTACCAAGGTGAAGACTTTTACGGAGAAACCGAATCTGGAACTGGCAAAAGTCTTTTATGAAAGCGGTGAGTTTTTCTGGAATTCAGGTCTGTTTGTATGGAACGTAAATACAATTCTGGAAGCTTTTGCCAAATATCTTCCGGATATTGCCGTCCGGTTTGACCTGGGTAAGGATAAGTTCAATACGGAAAACGAACGTGAGTTTATACATGAGAACTTCCCTTATTGCCTGAAGATTTCCATCGACTACGGTATTATGGAGAAGGCGGATAATGTGTATATGTTATGCACTGATTTCGGTTGGGCAGACTTGGGTACTTGGGGGTCCTTGTTTGATTTGGCTCCGAAAGATGAAAATAATAATGCTGTATTGAAGAATAGTAATGCATTGCTTTATGAAAGTTCAGGAAATGTAATTGCCGTAGGTAATTCAAAAAGACTGGCTGTGATTCAGGGTGTTGAAGATTGCATCGTGGCTGAATCGGGAAATGTATTGCTTATCTGCAAAAAAGATGACGAACAGCGTATTAAGCAGTTTGTGGCAGATGCACAGATAAAATACGGGAAAGAATTTAATTAAACCATTTCTTTCCCAGATAATGTACGGGATACCAGGCGGCCATGAATCCAATGGCCGCTACCGTAATAAACGCAATCAGGGCATCAGTGAACATCACCCGCACCGGATATGCGTCGATAATAAAAGCACCTGCTGTTTGTCCCAATTTAATCAATCCGAATTGTCGCTGTAAAAAGCACAATGCCAGACCGATCACAATCCCTATCAGAGCTCCGAATCCGGAGATCATCCAGCCTTCAAATAGAAAGATACGACGGATAAGTTTATTGTCAGCCCCCATATTCCGAAGGGTATGTACGTCATCTTTCTTTTCTATCATCAGCATAGACAGCGAACCGACTACGTTGAACAAGGCGATTGTCAGGATAAATGAAAGTATCAGGTAAGTGATCCATTTTTCTACCTGCATCATTTTGAAGGATGCTTCCTGTTGTTCGTAACGGTCTTGTATGATAAACCGGTCACCCAGGATGGATTTGAGCTGCTTTTTGACTGAAGATATGTTGGCTCCGTCAGCAATTTTCAGTTCGATGGAGGTGACTTCCTTGTCGTATTTATATAACTCACGTACCAGTGAAAGGGGGAGTATCATGTATCCTTCGTCGTATACCTGCTGGTTAATCATAAAGACTCCGCCTATATAGGCATATTCCTGACTGAATGAAGAAGCCGGGTTGGATAAATTGACTTTTTCATTCCGTTTGGGGACATAAATCTCAAGCGGAGAAGCGAATCCTGGTTTGGCTCCCAGTTTGGATGACAGTCCGACTCCGAGAATGGCATAATCGGTTACTTCGTCTTTCAGGATGAAGCTGCCGTCTATCAGTACGCTGTCTATTTGGGTCAGATGGCTGAAGTTGTCGTCCACCCCTTTGATTATTGCCACATCCTGACGGTCGTGATAGCGTATTAATGCATTATCCTGAAGAACTTCTCCGAAATAGGCAATATCGGGTAATTGTTTTACCTGTTGGAATTCGGCAGTTGTCGGGTCGAACACTTTCCCGGTGCGAGGAGAAATCTTCAACTCCGGGTCGAAACTGCTGAACATGTCTGCTACCAGGTCATTGAACCCGTTATAGACCGACAGTGCACAAACAACTGCGGTGGTAGCAATGACTACACCGCAGACACATACCATCGAAATAATATTGATGGCATTGTGGGATTTCTTCGAAAAGAGGTACCGTCGGGCTATATAAAACGAAAGGTTCAACGCTTGATTCTCTTATTTCTGTAACAGTTTGTCAATGTTTTCAATATAATCCAGCGAATCGTCAATGAAGAAACTCAGTTCCGGGATAATGCGGACCTGTTTTCCTATACGTTTACCCAAATCGAAACGGATCGCTTTGGTATTTGCACGGATCGATTCCAGTAACTCTTTCCCTTTTTCGGAAGGGAAGATGCTCAGGTATGCTTTGGCAACGCCCAGGTCGGGGCTGACGCGTACCGCACTTACAGAAATCAATATACCCGGCATTCCCTGGGTCTGTTTCTGGAAAATATCGCCCAATTCTTTCTGGATCAGACGACCTATCTTGTTCAGTCTTGTACTTTCCATATCGTTATCAATTTATTTTTTCCATATCATTGTCAGACCGTCGCGAAGCGGAAGGATCACTTTCTCCACCCGGGGGTCTTCTTTTATTTTATCATTAAAACTAAGTATCCCGATGGTTTGTTTATCTGACGGGTGAGGTTTTTCCAAAACTTTACCATCCCACAGGGTGTTATCGGCCAGAATCAGGCCTCCCGGACGCACTTTGGGAAATACCAGATCGTAATAGTCGGAATACAAGCGTTTGTCGGCATCGATAAATACCAGGTCGAATGTTTCGTCCAGTTCCGGTATGATTTTCATCGCATCGCCTATATGCAGCTTTATTTTATCTTTCAGGGGAGAGCGTGAGAGATATTTCATGATGAAATCTTCCATTTCATCATTGATCTCGAGTGTATGGATCAGGGCGTCGTCTTCGGTTCCTTCGGCCAGGCAGAGCGTGGCGTAACCGGTGTAGGTCCCTATTTCCAATACACGGCGGGGACGAAGCATGCGACAAAACATTTTCAGTATCCGTCCTTGCAGATGGCCGGACAGCATACGGGGACGCAAGAGATTGACATTGGCATCGCGGTTTAACGCGGATAACAATGCGCCTTCTTCGTCGCTGTGATTGAGAATGTATTCGTCTAATGTCATTTAAATAAAGAATGTTTATGCTTCAAATATACGAAAAAAGATGTAGCAAAAGCGTTTTACCGACTTTTGCGACACCTTTTCCTGTTTTATTTTATTTATTCCTTAAAGGTCGGGAGTGAATATTTACTTCCGGCATCCAACACTTTTCCAACGTTGTTGATTTCGAGGAATGTCGTGCCGCCACCTTCACCGAAGCTGCCGCTCAGGTAAGCAACCATGTCGTTACGGGTGATACGTCCGCTCTTAATCAATTCGTTCAGTGCGCTGTAGAAATAACCGCGACGGCTGTCATCCCACGGCTGATATACGGCCCATACGCCATATGACAGAGAAAGCATGCGGGTTACGCGTGGGTTATAGCAGATGGCAAATACCGTTGAGGTACCACGGAAAGCGGCCAGGTAACGGGCTGTACGTCCGGTGTGGCTGTCGGTGATGATTGCCTTTACATGTAGCTTGTTGGAAGATTTTACCGCTTGTTTTGCCAGGAATGAAGTAACATCCAGGTCGTTACCTTCGATAGGTACACGGATGTCGTTGGCGGCTAGCTTGGTCTTTTCAGCTTCGCGGGCAACCTTAGTCATTGTCTGGACTGCTTCCAGCGGATATTTACCGTAAGCTGTTTCACCGCTAAGCATCAATGCGTCTGTGCGGTAATAGATTGCGTTGGCAATATCGGTTACTTCCGCACGGGTAGGGCGCGGATTCTTGATCATGGAGTGAAGCATCTGGGTCGCAACGATCACCGGCTTTTTCACTTCCACGCATTTGCGGATCAACACACGTTGGATTCCCGGAATCTTTTCGGCCGGAACTTCGATACCCAGGTCACCGCGGGCGATCATGATACCGTAAGCTACTTCCAGGATTTCATCGATATTGTCGACACCTTCCTGGTTTTCGATCTTGGCAATGATCTTGATCGGACTTTTATGTTCGTCCAGGATCTGTTGTATATCCAATACATCCTGTTTGTTTCTTACGAAAGAGTGAGCAATGAAATCCAGTTCGTTTTCAATCGCCCAAAGAATATTTTTACGGTCTTTCTCTGTCAGTGAAGGGAGGTTGATGCGTACACCGGGAACGTTCACGCTTTTGCGGCTTCCTAATGTAGCGTCGTTCTGCACTTCACAGAGCAGATAATCATCCTGTTTCTCGATGACTTTCAGTTCCAGGTCGCCGTCGTCGATCAGGACATCGCTGCCGATGGTCAGGTCACCGATAAAGTTTCTGTATGAAACATAAATGCAATCACGGGTTGTCTCTTTTTCCGGATCACCGATTATCTTAACGGTGTCGCCGGTTGTAAAAGGTATTGGCTCTTTTGCCGTAGTGGTACGTACTTCCGGGCCTTTGGTATCCATCAATATACCGATGCGGTCGGATACTTCGCGTACATTTGTAACAACACGGTTTAAACCTTCTTCCATCATGTGGGCCGTATTCAGGCGCACAACATTCATTCCTGCATTGTACAGTGAGCGGACAAATTCCACATCACAACGTTGATCAGAAATTGTAGCAACAATCTTCGTATGCTTTAACATATACCTTAAATATTATAACCTATTATTTACTTTTTAGTCGTTGGCCGTTGGCTGCTGCATAAGCGCTTCGAGCGCCAGCCGGTATGAATCCAGACCGAATCCCAGTATAACCCCTTTGCAGGCAGCAGAGATCATCGATACATGACGGAATGATTCGCGTGCATGTACATTTGAAATATGTACTTCTATAACCGGAGTAGTCACTGCTTTTATGGCGTCGTGCAATGCAATGGATGTATGTGTATATGCTCCCGCATTCATTATAATCCCATCGTATTCAAAACCCGTTTCATGGATTTTGTCAATCATTTCGCCTTCTATATTACTCTGAAAGTAAGCAATTTCGCATTGGGGATACCGGGCGCGTAATTCGTCCAGATAACCTTCGAAAGAAGCATTACCGTATACTGTTGGCTCGCGTTTGCCCAACAGGTTAAGATTAGGACCGTTAATAATCTGAATCTTCTTCATTTGCTGTAACTTTATTACCTTTGCACCACCTGGTACGGGCTGAAAATATCCGGCAAAGGTAATGATTTTATTTGATACATACATAATTGCCTGTGTACAATGCAACAAGGAAATAATATAATCGACAAATATAAGACCTGGCTCCGGCTGGAAAAGTCTCTATCTGCCAATTCGATAGAAGCTTACCTGACTGACCTGGACAAACTCATTCGCTTCGTGGAAAGTGAAGGGAAAGACTTTGCTACGATCTCTTATCAGGATTTACAGCAGTTCGTAGCCCAGCTGCGTGATATAGGAATCCATCCGCGTTCGCAGGCCCGCATCATATCCGGTATAAAATCGTTCTACCGCTTTCTTTTACTCGACGAGTATATAACAGCCGACCCGACGGAATTGTTGGAATCGCCCAAGATCGGATTGAAGCTGCCCGAGGTATTGACGATCAATGAGATAAATGATATATTGGATACGATAGACCTTTCTTTGCCGGAAGGGCAGCGCAATCGGGCTATGCTGGAGGTGTTGTATAGCTGCGGCCTGCGTGTTTCCGAGTTGATCTCTTTGCGTTATTCGGATGTTTATTTTGATGAAGGTTTTATCAGGGTGGAAGGTAAAGGAAGCAAGCAACGCCTGGTTCCGATTTCAGAGACGGCTATCCGGGAGATAAAGAATTATCTGCTGGATCGTAATCTGATGGTTGTAAAAAAGGGGTTCGAAGATATTTTATTCCTGAGTCGCCGGGGCACGGCTCTTTCCCGTATCATGGTTTTTCATATTATCAAGCAGCAGACGGAGATGGCAGGCGTTCATAAAAATGTCAGTCCGCATACGTTCCGGCATTCTTTTGCGACCCATTTGCTGGAAGGCGGTGCCAACCTGCGGGCTATCCAGGAGATGCTGGGGCATGAGAAGATAACGACTACCGAGATTTATACACATATCGACCGACAGTTTCTCCGGAAGGAAATACTGGAACACCATCCCCGGAGCCGTCGGCGGGAATGAGATGTATCATATATTATGAGAATGGATTCGTATAATATATGATATTTGATTCGCATAATATGTGAGATTATATTCTCATAATATATGATACGAATCTTTTGCTACTATTATATTAGCTTTTCTATCCTTCCGATCAGTTCATCTCCCAGTGCCCGTTTGGTGCTGATATGTTCTTTTACGGCTGCGACGAACGGGTTTTGTTCGAAAGCACCGCGTACGACTTCGAAGTCCTCTTCTTTTTCTTTGCGTGTGCCGTCTACGCCGAAGCCGGTCATTGAAGTAAGGGAGAACTCCTTGCGGGCATCTTTGTAAAGCATCTCGTCCAGACCGATGACGGATGATTTCCAGAGTTCAACCAGTTCGATGATCTTTCCGGGGGTGATCTCACCTAGCTTGATTCCGTAGTATTCTTCTATTTTCTGATAGGCCCATGTCCATTCTATTTCATAATATGAATTATGTTGGTACTGGAAGAAGGCATTAATCTTTTCCAAAGAATTTATCCGGTGGCTCTCGATATCTTCTATCAAACCATTTAATTGATCTTTCGGAAGGATCAGTCCGGACAGGTCAACCCATTCGCCGGTTCCTTCTTTGGCGGTTGGGGTCAGTTGTTTGCGGACTTCTTCTATGTTCTGGAACTGTGTGCCTTCCAGTCTTTTTATCAGAGAATTACCGAGAAATTTATTAATTGCCATTCTGTATAGTTTCAGTGCATTTTGTAAAGAAGAGCCTTTAATACGGGCATTCTGATAGTAATATATTTCGGAAGTTTCTCCGACAAGGCTTTGTAGATTCTTTAAGATACCGACTGCTTTTATCATTTTCTGGATGGTGTAGGGACTCAACAGGTTGTAGTTGATCATATCCAGTTTGTTCGTGTCGGTCCGTTTATCACGTCTCGGCCATTTCTGAGCGTCACGGATGGTACCGACACTTCGCAGATTGATGCCCGGCACCAGATAAGTTTCGTCGTCTTTTTCAATCAGATAGGAGAAAGGCATATCGGACGTGTCACTGTGATGGTGATGTCGGCCCATGATTAATGAAAAGGCACCGATACGTGCCGGCCAAAGTATATAAGAGTCGCTGGTCGTCTTGGAACCTCTTTCGACAATGCCTTGGTGAATCGGGCCTAACTTATACATATGATTGCTTTGGTTCGAACCACTTCCGGCGTTCAGGAACGAATACATGCCGGCAATCAGGAGGCTACTCTTGTGCATGGATACCGTGAACGGTCCGGCGAAGATGGCACAGGCCTCTCCGTTTTCAAAAGAACAGTTGCTGAATAGCAGGGAGTCGTGTGCCGAAAAATTATGTGTCACATGGCAGGCTTGTCCGATGAAGCAACGGATGATCTTTGCCGCATCGGCAATGACTGCCCCTGATGAGATGATAAAATCCTGGGCGATCACGCTGTCACCGATATATACAGGGGCTTCTTTATTACTGTTCACTGTCCCGTTTTCCAAGCGTGTACAGTTCTCGATGGTAGCGTGTTGGCCTATGTTTACATTACGGATTGTCCCGGCATTGATTATCTTTACGTTCTCTCCGATCGTCCCGTAGTCGGAGGTGATGCTTTTGGTATAATCTGCAATCATTTCCTGTAGCCGTTCGATCAGTATCGGACGGTGGCGGTAAAGTGCGATTACATAAGCCAATGGGGCGGAAAGCTGATTGTAGATGGGGACTTCGCGGCCTCCGGTTTCGTTCAGCACTGAAACCTGTACGTTGTTGCCGAACGTACTTTCTCCTTCCACGACCATCACGTTGACATTTTCTATATAACAATTGTCTTTGATACGGTAGTTGGCAATGTAATTGTGGGTGTTCTCGATCAGGATATTATCGCCCAGCATGCAATTATGCAGTGTTGTATTTCTGAGTCCGCTATGTTTTCTTATTCCACCGGGGAGGGTGAACTCTTTCTCGAAATGTCCTAAAATAACTGTGCCTGAGAAATGTACATGATGGATATATCTGGTCTCGAAGGATAAAGGGACTAGCACCTGTCCCCAGTTTTCGGCATAACAACCCTGAGATTGCAATACCGCAATCTCTTCGGGTTGTAGGTTTCTGATTTTTTCCATTGGTCAACTTGTTTGTATTTCTATTGCTTTATTCTTCGTCGTATTGCTGGAAGAGAAAGTCATTGTATGGGAAACGGGTGATATGTATCTGTTTTACCCGTTCATATAACAATGCTTTCAACGCATCTATGTTGGTACGTTCCTTGGCGGAGATAAAGATGCAGTTATCCTGCAACTTATTCATCCAGGTGCGTTTCAGCTCGTCCAGGTCGATATTTTCCCGTTTTCGCGGAGTCAGGTCGTCTTCGTCTTTCGGGACGAAGGTGAACGCGTCGACTTTGTTGAAGACCATGATCATCGGCTTTTCGGTCTTGTCGATTTCAGCCAGGGTCTTGTTCACCACTTCGATCTGTTCCTCAAAAGTCGGGTGGGAGATATCTACCACATGAACCAGCAGGTCGGCTTCGCGCACTTCGTCGAGGGTCGACTTGAACGATTCGACCAGTTCGGTGGGCAATTTGCGGATAAAACCAACAGTGTCTGACAACAGGAACGGCAGGTTTTCAACGATTACCTTTCTTACTGTCGTGTCGAGTGTGGCGAACAGCTTGTTTTCGGCAAACACATCGCTTTTGCTCAGTTGGTTCATCAATGTTGATTTACCGACATTGGTGTATCCGACCAGGGCGACGCGGACCATCTTGCCACGGTTTTTCCGTTGCACGCTCTTTTGCTTGTCGATATCCACTAGGTCACGTTTCAGCTTGGCTATTTTATCCAGGATGATACGCTTATCGGTTTCCAGCTGGGTTTCACCCGGGCCACGCATGCCGACACCGCCACGCTGACGTTCCAGGTGAGTCCACAGACGGGTCAGGCGAGGCAACATATATTTGTATTGTGCCAACTCGACTTGCGTCTTTGCGTTGGCAGTCTGGGCGCGGCTGGCAAATATATCGAGGATCAGGCTGGTACGGTCGAGTATTTTCACCTGAAGTTCTTTTTCGATATTGCGAAGCTGTTTAGGCGAGAGTTCGTCGTCGAAAATAACCAGTCCGATTTCATTTTCGATCACGTACTCTTTTATCTCCTGTAATTTACCGGTACCGACGAATGTGACGGGATTCGGGTAGTCCAGTTTCTGATAAAACTTTTTGACGGCTTCGGCTCCGGCCGTATCGGCAAGAAATGCCAGTTCGTCCAGATATTCTTTAACTTTCTGTTCGTTTTGCTCGGGGGTAATCAAACCAACGAGCACCGCTTTTTCTGTCAGTGCTTCTGATATAATAAATTCTTTCATGCGGCAAAGATAATCATTTCAATTATTTCTTTATATTTGCAAACACAATAACGACTAAAATAGTTTAGCTATGAAAAAGAAACATTTACGTATGTTTCGGCATATTCTTGCCGGAACTATGGTTCTAACAAGTATGGTGTCTGTTCAGGCACAGGTAACAAATCCCGAAACATGGAGCAGTTTTGTAGAAAGTGGTGCGAATCCGTCGGTGGTGGATACGTTCCGCTGGCAGTTGTTTGCCAAAGCAGAGCAGAATAACTGGAATTATACTCTTGGTGGTGGTGCAATCATTTCTAATGATCAGAAAACGTTGAAAATGCCCTTGTCTTCCTCAGTCGCTTTTGAAAAAATATCTATTTTGGGTTATGATAGTGTACGTATTTTCTTGGGCTTTAAAGCTTATTCATTGGTGTCAGGAGAAATGTTGAATGCTGTATTTAGTAACGCCCTTGGGGAAGAGAGGCCAGCAGTCTTATATCCTGATCCTGATGATGTGGAAAGAGATTACTTCTCTATACGATTTAAAACAAATCCTTATTATTTAAAACTATCAACGTCTAAACCTTCAAGTAAAACTAAAAACGGATATATTCAAGTGGACAGTGTCTATAGCTACGGCTCAATCCGCCAATATTCCCTTTTTTCCGGAAATGGCAACTGGAATGATTCCATTCGTTGGTCTCACCTTCCTCCCTTGCGTCATCGAAGTGCCCTGATTAGTGGTGAGGCAGAAATTAATTCTACCGTGCAGTGTGAGCAGGCCCTGTTGGGTAACGGTGGTCTGCATATTTCAGAAAAGGGTCATTTCATCGTGGATAAGCTTGTTCTCTATAGCACTGACAATCCACTGACAAACACTGACAGAGCGCTGACAACTACTGACAATTCACTGATAGTGGCAGGTAAACTGACGGTTAACAAGCAATTGGAAGTCCGTTATACATTTCCGGAAAAAGGTAAATGGTATTTCCTCTCTTTCCCCTTTGATGTCTATCTGAATGATATAGATAAACGTTTTCAGTTAAAAGATAAAACCTTTTCCGGTAAAGGTGATTTTCTGTACGTGCAAGTTTATGACGGGAAGAAGCGTGCCCAAAGCAATGACGCGACGGGTAACTGGACGGTGCTTTCCCCGGAGGAACTATCCGATGGTCTTGTCTTTGAAAAAGGAAAAGGTTATCTGGTCGCTTTGGATGCAGCTGCATCCGATAATACTTTGACCTTTTCAACCGCAGGGAACGATATTCCTGAAAGTTTTGGTAAAACGGCATCTGTTCCGGTCTATGCGGCATCTGCCGGAAATACGGACAAAGCGCATGAGGGTTGGTATCTTTGTGGAAATCCATTGCCTTCTCCTATCTCATTGTCGCAGATATCAGCAAATCCGGCGCTGGATGGAAATATTTATATATATGATGGAAATGCCTACGAGTCCTATCCGATAGGCAGCGAGTATGTACTTCCTCCTTTCTCGGCTTTCTTTGTCAAAGCATCGGTAGATACGGAGATTGATTTGACGGCTGCTGCATTGTCAACAAATGCAGTTCGTCTGAAAACAGGTTTTCCTTTCTCTGTAGTGGCTACAGAGCCGGAAGAAGTGGCTGTTCATAATTCAGTATTTTCAGGAACAGAGAAGAAATGCTATTTGAAAGGAAAGATACTTTATCTGTCAGATTTGCCGTCGACTGGAACTGTGCGGGTATCTGATTTTACCGGACGTGTGGTGTCTGTCCATTCGGTATCACCGGGTTCTTCAACCCTGCCGCTTTCTTTACCGGCAGGATTCTATATAATAAATGTGGAGGCAGGTCATTATCATGCCCAACACAAATGCGTTCTGACCCAATGAAAGAATAAACTATCTTGTATCTTTGTCTGTTCAAAACAATAAAAAAGCCGTATGAAGAAGATTAATATTACAACTGGCGTTCTGGTGATCTATCTGATTGTGATGAGTGTATGGGGATGGCCCGGAAAACAGCCCGATCCGGACTGGGTACAGTATTTCTCGGTAATGGGAGTATCCCTCTTCGTCATTCTCCTGCTGCGCTATCTGCAAGTTAAGCGGATGAAGATGCGGGATAAATGGAAAGAAGAGAATCGGCATTCAACAGAAAAATAGGATATATTTCGTTTAAAACGGGCGAAATCTTGTTTAAAACGGGTGTAGGATTCGTTTTAAACGAGATTTACCGGATACATTGATTGGAACCGAAAGGAAATCGTTTGTATTAATCTTTAATACTTCTTAACTTGTTTCTATTTGCAGATATACGATAATTTCGTAGATTTGCGATATAATCGTAAATAAATAGGGATCATGGAAAAATTAACAATGCAGGAAGAAGAAGTAATGCGCTTGATTTGGCAGATTGGGCCTTGTTTCGTTAAAGATATACTGGCTAAGTATGACGATCCGAGGCCGCCTTATACAACACTTGCTTCTATTGTAAAAAATCTGGAACGTAAGAAGTACGTGAAGAACAAACGCTATGGAAATACGTATGAATACACTCCGCTGATCCCGGAGAGTGAATATAAACGTACCTTTATGAGCGGTGTTGTTCGTAACTACTTTGAAGATTCATACAAAGAAATGGTTTCTTTCTTTGCCAAAGATCAGAAGATTTCGGCAGAAGATTTGAAAGACATCATCGATTTGATAGAAAAAGGAAAAGAATAAACCTTTTAACACCTTATTACCATGACACCGGAATTTGCCTACTTTCTGAAGGTGAATGTAGCCTTTGTACTCTTTTACGCCTTCTACCGTCTGCTCTTTTATAAGGACACATTCTTTAAGTTGCGCAGGGCTTCCCTCCTTGCTTTCTTTGGTTTGGCGTTGCTTTACCCATTGTTGAATATTCAGGACTGGGTGAAGGAACAGGAGCCGATGACGGAGGTGATACAGATTTACTCGGCTATATTGCCGGAGATGACAGTAACCCCAGAGGTCGTTGTTAAAACAGACTGGAAAGGAATCCTGCTTTCGGCAAGTTCATATATGTACTGGGGTGTCATGGCTCTTTTATTTGTCCGTTTTTTTATTCAGTTAAGCAGTATCCTGCTGCTGGCTTACCGGAGTAGACGGACTGTTATACACGGCGTACCAGTCTACCGGCTGGATAAGCCTGCCGGACCTTTTTCATTCTTCAAAATGATCTTCATACATCCGGAAAGCCATTCGGAGAAAGAAATAGATGAGATACTTACACACGAATGTACCCATGTTTTCCAGTGGCATTCGGTAGATGTGATGATTTGCGAGCTGATTACCGTCATATGTTGGGTGAATCCCTTTGCGTGGCTTTTGAAACGCGAAGTGCGTCATAACCTGGAATACCTGGCAGACAATACCGTTATCCAATCCGGATACGACTGCAAGAGCTATCAGTACCATCTGTTAGGCCTTGCCCACCATTATCAGGCTGCAGCAACATTATATAATAGTTTTAACGTATTACATCTAAAAAACAGAATCAGTATGATGAACAAAAAGAGATCCCACGGGATCGGAAGAACAAAATATCTGATATTCATCCCTCTAGCAGCATTTTTGATGCTGTTGAGCAACATTGAGGCGGTTGCCCGTATCACGGGAGAAATCGCAGCTGAAGCTGTTGCCGGGGTAAAGGAAGCGACTGAAATAAGTGTGCTTTCGGAGGATGATGTGAAAGTGTCAGGTCAGGTAATTGACGATTTTAACGGGCCGGTTATCGGCGCGAATGTGATTGTAAAGGGTACTAATGTAGGTACCATTACGGATACGGAAGGTTATTTTGTGCTGGAAACGACAAAGAATGCTGTTCTCCGCTTCTCTTTCCCGGGTATGAAGGCGAAAGAAGTCGCAGTGAAGGATGTGCAGGGTAAGTTGAAAGTACAGTTGTACTCGGATGGAAGTGCACAGGGATCGCAGTCTGCTCCTCCCCCTCCTCCTATGTCACCTCAGATATCGACAGACCCCTCGGATCTGGTTTTCACAGTCGTGGAAGTGATGCCTGAATTTCCGGGCGGACAAGGTGCCTTACTGCAATTTTTGGCAAAGAGTATTAAATATCCGGTAATCGCTCAGCAAAATGGTATTCAGGGACGTGTAACCTGTTCGTTTGTGGTGGGTAAAGATGGGGTGATCCGGAATATCGAGGTCATTCGCGGGGTTGATCCGTCGCTGGACCTGGAGGCTACCAGGGTAATATCCATGATGCCTAAATGGAAACCGGGTATGCAGAAAGGGAAAGAGGTCAGTGTGAAGTATACGGTGCCGGTGACTTTCCGTTTGCAAGGAAAAGAAGACAATAAACCGACACCTCTTCCTGCTGGAGAGGGCGATAATGAAATCACTGTTGTGGGATATGGCGAACAGAAATCAGCCGATACTTCCGGCCAGGTATTTGCAATAGTGGAAAAGATGCCACAGTTCCCGGGCGGAGAAAAAGCGATCAATGAATTTATTTCAAAGACGTTGCAATATCCGGTCATTGCACAGGAAAATGGCATCCAGGGAAAGGTCGTTTGTTCGTTTATTATAAATCAGGATGGTTCGGTCACAGATGCTGAAGTGGTTAGTGGTGTTGATCCTTCTCTGGATAGGGAAGCGCTGCGTATCGTTAGTGCAATGCCTAAATGGACTCCCGGTACGCAACGGGGAAAAGCGGTTCGTGTAAAATATACTATGCCTGTTACTTTCACATTGCAGTAATCACTAAAACATAGAGCAGATGATGCACAAATATACTGTTTTGCTTCTTCTCAGTGTCCTGTCCCTTATGGGGCAGGCACAGAGTCTTTCATTTCAGGAACTACTCAATAAAAAGAAGTTCACAGAAGTGATCGCCCTGGCCGATAGTCTTACTCCGGCAGATTCTGCTGATTATGTTACTATGTCGGCTATCGGCCAGGCTTACGAAGGTGTATTGGAATATAATGAGGCTTACCGGTGTTATCAGCATTGTCTGCAAATGGATACGACGAATGTCGATGCCTTAAGTTCCGTTGCCCGGGTAGCTATGAACCTGGGAAAAGCTTCCGTAGCCCAGGATTGTTTTCGGAAAGTACTCGAAAGCGACAGTACCGATTTCTATGCTAATTATCAATTAGCCCGCCTGTATTCCCAGATTGGCGATTATGAGAATGCCGTGTTGCAGTTCAATGTGTTGCGCGATCAGGATACGACAAAGGTAAATCCTGTTATTTACCGGAATATAGCTGATTGCTATATGAAAATGAATGCCATCCCGGCAGCTACGATCTGCTATTTTCAGGCTTATAATGTTAACCGTGAAAATGCCGGATTGGCCAGTGCTTTGGTGAATTGCCTATACCGGATGGGAGGTCCGAATATACAGGACGGATTATCCATTTGTGATACGGCGTTGTTTTATAATCCCGGAAATCATGCGTTGCGTCGCAGTAAGGCTATGGGATTTTATATGAATAAACAGTATGCCCAGGCTGATACGTTATATGGAGAATTGTTTGCAGAAGGCGATACCTCTTTCCTTACATTAAAATATGGGGGTGCTTCGCGTTATCTGGCCGGACGTGCCATGGATGCGATCGATCTGCTGGAATGGGCGTATGGGAAAGATACGACGGATGTAGAAACGAACCTGTTGTTGGGTGCTGCTTTAGGTAAAACATATGACCGTAAACGGGCCTTCCTGTTGTTCGATCAGGCAGAAAAGTTGATGCAGCCGAATGAAGCATTGGTGAATATGTTGTTGACTTCCCGTTCAGAGACTTTGTTCAAAGATGGGCGTCAGCGTGAAGCTGAAGGGTTGCTTTATAAAGCCTGGCTTGCCAATAAGGACCGGCTGGACTTATTGTTCCGTATTGAACGGGAGTATTCCAACTGGGGACCGGAGTATAAATCGGCAGAAGATTTGGGCAGGGCTTTGTTTGCCAAGGTTACATTCCTGAGAGAATATTTTCTGACCGGAAAGAAAATGCAGGGATTCCAGCGGTATCGTTCTATACTGCAATATCTGTATGAAGATGCTTTCTTTACGAATAAGACAGAACTGGTGATGATTGCCCCGGACAATAAGAAAAGTAAGATATCGGCTGAAGACTTAAAGTCTATAATAGACCGGTTGCCGGATATCTCGCAACTTCCGGAGGTAGAAAGAAAACATTATCAACAGATGGAAGAAGTGTTTAAAAAGAGGAAAGAAAACGGAGTCGGAAGTACAAAATCGGAGCCTCTTGACGAGAACTCGGAAGCGTTTAAAGCAGGAATGAAAGCTGCTCAAAAGTATCTTGACAGTCAAAAGAAAGAAGAGCAAAAGTCGGAATAACTAAATAAGTACGGATAGATTAATTATATCTATTCCGTTATACAGGTAATAACTTTAAAATAATCCGATTATGAATAAATGGAGTATCTATAATTTAGTCATAACCTGTATGTTATTGGGCGCATGCGGAGGAAAGCAGTCGACTGAAAAGACTGTTGTTTTAGAGGAAGAACAACATGGAACCGAATTTCCGATAACTGTCCCTTTTGAGATGGGGATAGAGAATGAGCGTGAAGTTTCTCTAAGCCAGATAGCAGAAAAAGTCGAGTATATTCCGCTTGAAACAAAAGCTGATTGTTTGTTATCCAATTATAGAGGGTATATTCAATATATAGCCGGTAATTATATTATTCCATGTAGCCGGGGCGTTTATATGTTTGATGGTAAGGGTAAATTTGTCCGTCGAATCGGTCGTCAAGGACAAGGTCCCGGTGAATATAGCCTTGTCTTATCTTTAGATGTTGACCGCGAGAATGAACTGATTTATTTGTTGGATAATGGAAAAGTGAACGTATACTCATTAACCGGTGATTACTTAAAGAGTATACCTCTACCCGAAGTGAGATATGCAGCGATATTGAATGACAATATTTTGGCTTCATTCATCTATAATAGTTCCGGACAAATGAAGGACCGCATTCTCTTGTTCAATCAAGCCGGCGATAAGGTAAAAGTTTTTCCCCGACATGATCTGTTTACAATAGAAAAAGGGGTTACATATATGATGATGGGAAGTAATGACCGCTATCTGTTTCATTATGATAATCATTTATGTTTTAAAGATTATTATTGTGATACCTTATATACTGTTACGGAGAATGAATTACAGCCCAGATACGTTATTCAGTTGGGCAAATATGCCATGCCGCTGGAAGCCCGGTGGGAAAATCAAAGAGGCGATCAAAATAAATTTACAAAGATAGCCTCTTCTTATCTTCGCGTCAATGTGATGGAAACGGACTCTTTCCTTTTTATGCCTTATAGCCATTGGGCAGGAGAAAAAAGTCGTTTGGAAGAAATACTTATATATGAGAAGAATACTCAGGCTTGCTTTAAAGTCGCCGGCAATATAATCAAGAATGATCTGGAAGGGAAATTACCTTTTATACCTTATACTTCAATAGGTGATAATTTGTTGTTAAGTATATGGACTCCTTCGGATATATTAGAACAGGCTGATAAAGATTCCTCTATTCTGGAACATCCGCAGTTGAAAGGATTGAAAGAAGATGACAACCCGGTCCTGATGGTCGTTCATTTTAAGTAGAGCTAAATAGGAAAATTAAAAGAGTTTATGATGAAATATACTATTGTCCTTTTTTTCAGTATTCTTTCTTTTGTTGCACAGGCGCAAAACCTTTCTTTACAGGAGTTGGTGAACAGAAAACAATTCCCGGAAGTGTTGGCTCGGGCGGACAGTCTTACGGCAGCCGATTCGGCCAGTTATACGACTATGTCGGCTATCGGTCAGGCTTATGAGGGAATGTTCCGGTATAAGGAAGCCTATACCTGTTTTCAATATTGTTTGTCAATGGATACAACGAATGTGGATGCTTTGAATGCACTTGCCCGTGCTGCAATTAATTATGGTAAGATTACGGAAGCCAAACGTTGCTATGGAAAAGTGCTGGAATCGGATAGTCTGAATTTTTACGCCAATAATCAGTTGGCACGTCTTTATTATCAGTTGGGTGATTATGATAAATCGATGGATCATTACCGGACTTTAGCATCCTACGAGAGTGATAATCCGACTATTCTGGCCGGTTTGGCGGATTGCCATATGAAAAAAGGCGGTATGAATATGCTGATCGCATTGGAACTGTATACCCGTGCTATGGAAATCAATCCGGAGAATATCCGTGTGGCCTCTTCCCTGATTAATTCATTATTATGGAAAGGAGATGGAAAAACTGCTTTACAGGTCTGTGATACCGCCTTGTACTATAATCCCGATAACCGGCAGATTCGGCAAAGCCAGGGAATGGCTTTGTATATGACTAAAAATTATTTGAAAGCGGATACCGTTTACAGCGACCTGTTAGCGGAAGGTGATTCGTCTTTTATCAATCTGAAATATGCAGGTGCCTCCCGCTATATGTCCGGCCATGCAATAGATGCCGTGGAACCGTTGGAGCTGGCTTACGAAATAGATTCGACAGACGTGGAAACAGTCTTGTTGTACGGAGCTACATTGGGTAAAACCTATGACCGCAAACGTGCCTATCAATTATTTGACCAGGCAGAAGAGTGTATGAAACCAAAGAAGTTTTATGTCAATCTATTGGCCTCTTTCAGAGGAAGTACACTCGAACGGGACGGTCGTTTCAATGAAGCGGAGAAAGTCTATTATGAAGCATGGAAGAAAGATCCGACACAGTTGAATTTACTATATGAAATCAATAAGCACTACTGGCTAAGGGAGTCGGAAATGTTTAAGGATGAGAAGTTGTTACAGAAAACCCTTTTCAGTAAATACACTTACATGACTGAAATGATGAAGCGGAAAGAATCTAAAGAGAACTTGTTTGGCTTTCGTTATTTCTTTGAAGACTTATATCAGGAGGCTTTCTTCCGTAATATTACTGAACTCACAATGCTGGCTCCCGATGGTAAAAAGAGTAAACTAACCATGACCGATTTACAAAACGTTATCAACCAACTTCCAGAGCCTTCAGACCTCGAACGGAAACGTCGTGAAGATATGAAAGCTGCCATGAAGGAATATGAAAAGAAAAATAAGAAAAAAGAGATAGCAGCAAGGGATTCGGCAAATGGCATCCATATCGAAGGAAAAACCGGCCGATAGAGGATGCCAATGATGCAGAAAATGAAATATAACCTTTAAACTAAAATAGATATGGGAAAACACGTCAGAATTATAGGAATATTATTACTTGCTTTGTTTTTTTGTCCGGCTATGGCGCAAAAGAAGATTGCTTTTGCCGAAGGAGTAGATGAACAGAAAGAAATAAAGTTAAGTGAGGTCGCTTCCGGAGTGAAATATATTCCGTTGGAAACGACAGCGGAATCGTTGCTGGATAAAGATATTTTGAATGTGACTTTTGCCGGTGACTATCTGTTTGTCTGTGATTTTGTTAATCTGTTCCAGTTTACGCCGGAAGGTAAATTTATTCGTAAGATAGGAAAGGCAGGAGAGGGGCCGGGGGAATATGCGAAATCTATTCTGGCTGTTACTTATGATGAAGATGCAAAACAGATTTTTATATCTGATTTTAGAAAAGGCAAGGTGCTGGTCTATTCTTTTGAGGGTAAATATTTGTATGACATCAATACTCAACGTGGATCGATGACTACTTATAGAGATAAAACCGGAAATCTGTTTGGGATAACCAATGAGTACCTGTATACGAAGGACAAAAGAGGCAAAGAATTGTTCGTGTACAATACTAAAGGAAAGGAATTGTATAGCTACCATTTCAGACCGGAACAAGGAGTCCGTTATCCGGGGATTATCTTCAGTTATGGTATTCTTTATGATTATCAGGAAAATACCTATTATAAAAATCCTTTAGAAACGACAATCTTTCGCTTGGAAGGGAAAAAAAGAATTCCGGCATATAAACTGGATCTTTCGCAATATGAAAAATTATCGGGTGAAGATGATGCTATCATCGCTATAGACAAGAAAACGAATACGGGAACCAACCTTCCCAATAAAGCCGCTGAAAAGAAATTCAGTTTCTTCAATGTCTTTGAGATAACCCATGCGATAGGTGTGGAGTATGCACAGGGACAAGGTCGCTGTTTAGCCTGGTATGACAAAGGGAAAGAAACTGTTTGCCGTGTCCGTTCCCCGAAAGCCGAATGGGATGGTTTTACCGATGATATGGAAGGTGGTTGTCCTATCTTTCCACGTTTTGTCAAAAACAATAAGATGATCGGTGTTGTCTCTGCTTCTGTTCTTTTGGAGAAAGTAAAGCCTGAAAATGCCAAAGGTTCTCTGAAAGATCTCTTGACGAACCTGCGAGAAGACGATAATCAAGTAATACAGGTCATTCTATTGAAAGATAAATAACAAAATACACAAATATGAAAACTATCAAACACTTGCTTTTAGGGGGATTTTCCCTTTTGTTGCTCTCATGCGGAGGAAAGAAGTCCGGTGATCAGCCGGTTGAAAATATATCGGAAGTGCCTGAATATCCGATAACAATCTCCTTTGCCAAGGGCATTGATACGGAACAGGAAGTCCGGTTGAGTGAAATTGCCAGGGAAGTAAAGGTCGTGCCGTTGGAAACAAAGCCCGAATGTCTGGTTGCCAAAGTATCTCAGGGTATGATACAGATGGTAGATCATAACCTGTTTATTCCATGTAGCGAAGGGTTATTGCAGTTTACAGATGACGGAAAGTTTGTCCGTTCGGTAGTCAAGCGGGGACAAGGACCGGGAGAATACAGCATAATCCGGTTTATAGCGGCTAACGACAGGCTGAAACAAATTTATATAATGGATAACGGAAGGATTCTTACCTATACAATAGGCGGTGACTATGTAGGAGAGTCTAAAATACCTTTCTGTTGGCAGTTTACTTTGTTGGGAGATAGTGCATACGTCGGCTACATTTATAACAATACCGGCCAAAAGAAAGACCGGCTTGTCCTGGTTGACCGGCAGGGAGAGACACTGAATACTTTTCCTCAATATGATCAGTTTACGATTGCCAATGGGTTGAATTATTATTTGTGGGGGTATTACGACCGTTATCTCTATTCTTTCAGGGAAGAAGCCTGTTGTAAAGAGTATTATAATGATACGGTCTTTACGGTTACCCCGGAACGGCTTGAACCCCGCTATATCCTGGATTTGGGAAAGTATAAGATACCGAAAGAAAGGCGTTTTGAAGTTCTGGAAGGAAATTGGCAAGCCTATTCAGAACCGGCACAAGCCTATCTGCGACCGGATTTCCATGAAACGTCTCAATGGGTATTTCTCCCTTATACCTCCTGGGATGTTACCAACAAAGATGAGTTACCCCGTCTGGCCATGTACGATAAGAAGAAAGGCGCTTGCTATAAGGTGAAAAACAATCGTATCATAAATGATATGCAGGGTAGTTTACCTTTCTATCCGGAGACCCGCATTTCGGATGATGTATTGCTTTATTATCTTGAAGCACCCGAGGTGATGGAGTTGGCGGAAGATAATCCTTCTATCCTGGAATATGAACAGCTGAAAAATCTCAAAGAGGATGATAATCCGGTATTGATGATTGTTTATTTGAAGAGAGATTGAATCACGACTTTAAATCAAGGGCATTATGAAAAAGAAAAACTTATTTTTGTTTATGTTGCTGCTTTTAAGTAGTTACTATGATATGGATGCACAAGATGTATCCCCTGTTAAAATACCGTTTGAAACAGCATTAAATACAACGAAAGAACTAGTCTTGAGCCAGATTGCAGCGGATGTGAAAATAGTACCGTTGGAAACAACGGAGAATTGTTTACTCTCAAAAGTGAAAGCAGGTGCTATACAGATGATCGGACATGATATTTATATTCCTTGTGATATGGGACTGCTTCAATTTTCCGATGACGGTAAATTTGTTTGCTCTGTTTCCCGTAAAGGGCAAGGTCCCGGTGAATATGCAAATATCCGCTATGTCGCTGTTGATAGAGTACAGAAGCAAATCCATTTATTAACTAATGGAAAAGTACTGGTTTTCTCGTCGGAAGGTAAATCTTTGAGGGAAGCCCGGTTCCCGATGGTGTGGCAATTAGAACTGTTGGGGCAAGATACGTATGTTTCTTATGTATATAATGGTAACGGAAAGAAAAGAGAGAAGATTGTTTTGTCTAATATGAAAGGAGAACAGATAAATACTTTCCCGCAATACGATCAGTTTACTGTCCCGAGCGGAATGACGTTTTATAATACAGACCCTTATGACAGATACTTGTATCAGTTTGCCGGAAACACCTGTCTGAAAGAGTTTTATAATGATACCGTTTTTACTGTAAAGAAGGATAAGCTTATACCGCGTTATATCCTTGACATGGGAAAGTATAGATTGCCCGATAAGTACCGGTTTGAAGTATTGGATGGAAACTGGGAGCGCTTTAATGAAGTCTCAGCTCCTTACTGGCGTCCTAATATGGTGGAAACCACCCGTTCGGTTTTCGTTCCTTATTCTCCTTGGAAATTTGAAGATCGTATCAAAGGACGCAAGCTGGTCGTATACGATAAAAAAGGGAAAAGTAGTTATAATGTAAAAGGCGGATACATAAAAAATGATATGAATAGCCGGTTACCTTTTTATCCGAATATCCAGACAACGGACGATGTGGTTATTAATCTGTGGGAGGCAACGGATATTCTGGAACTGACAAAAAAAGATCCTGCTTTGTTGGAACATAAAGCTTTACAGAACCTGAAAGAAGATGATAACCCTGTTTTGATAATCGTTACAATGAAAAAATAATACTGATTACTATTATTGTTCCGCTACTAATAACTTGTTTAAGTGAACAGCCGGCCCCTGTCCGGCTTCACTATGACGAGATAATACCTTATCCCATCACGCCTGTTCTTATTTCGGTTTCGAGATAAGAGTAAATATAATATGGACTTTGATAATACAACTCCGTAGCCGGGTTGGACAATTTAGCGAAGGTATCCGATGTATAAACCGTATCCAATGCGGTTTGTAAATCCATCCCCAAACGTTCCATCAGTAAGACAACTAAGTCTGCCGTAACCGATTCAACCATATAATCAAAGTCTGTCATAATCTTCTTAGTAAATGAATTGATTTTTCAGTTCCGAAATAATACTGGAAAGTAATTCCTTTCATATATTTTAATCGATGGAGAAATTCTTGTATATCAATAGATTTATCTTCTAATTTCTTGATCTGTAAACCAACCTTATCATTTGCTATCGGTCCATAAACGATATCATATTGAAATACGGCATTTCCATTTTTACTATTTCTATTTGCAAACACAAACTGCGCCCATTCCTCTGTATATGAACTGAATATTTTCACTGATAGATCAGTTCCGTGAAGATAGGTTTCATCAAACTCGTAACGAGTCACTATCGGTTCTCCACCTAAAATAGCAGATTTAAGAGCGGCCATATGAAAAGCTTGTTCTTCATCCGAAGACAAATAGAAACCTTTCCCAAAATCCTTGTTAGGTTTAGAGCGAGTTAAATCTATATTTTCTATAATGACATTGGAACCATGGTAAAGTATCATGCGATAGCCCCTCCCTGGCGTTGGCAATAAAGTGTCAGATAAGAAAGAGCTTCTTTAAAATCGAGCGTATGGATAGCCTCATAGTGCTGCTCCAGGAAGTCAATCCCGTGAAAACGGCGGATATAACGGTAAGCTTGCTGCTTATTTAAGCTATTCCGTTGTGCAAACGCATCAATCATAGCCGCTATAAATTCCACTTTGTCTCTTATGTTACTCATTGATATAACCTTTTTACAAAGAAACAGGATTTTTCCTGATTTTCCAAATAGAGGCAAATCTTTATTCAGTAAGGCTGATTGCTGCTTGGGTAATTATTAAAAAAGGCGGGCAAAAGCCCGCCCTTATAGAGACATCCTAAGATACAAATCTCTTATTCACTCAAAATAGTCAGTTCCGCTCCCGTTGCGAAATCCTGTCCGTTCTGTGAACTCAGTGCGGTGAAACGGATGTAACGTCCTTTTACCGGTTTGTCGAAGAGGACTTTCTTTTCGTCCCGGTTATTCGCGAACTGGCCTTTGCAGACAGGCTCACCCCAATTCTTGCCATCGGAGCTGACCTGGATGGAATATTCTTTGATATTACCATTGTTGCTGTCTTTGCGAGGCATATAGAGAAAGCCTTTGAATGCTTTCTCTTCGCCGGCATCCAGATCTACCCAGTGTGGATATTTGGCTACTGTGACAGAATACATACTGTGCCAGATCGTATTCGGATCGCCGTCTACCAGGTGTTTGGCATCGCCTTCGCCAACCTCTTCGCTGCTGGCGTAGATAACCTCTGTCTGGATGCTTTCCAACTTATTGAAAGTCTTTGTCGACTTGATCTCCGGATTGTTCTTTAACCAGGCAGTGATTGTTCCGCCTTCGCGCATCGGGATAGCTCCGGTATATTCTTTCGCTTTTTTCTCTTTGCCGATCGTGTAGCAGAAGACAGCATCCTTATCAATAGATGATAATTCAACCATACCTACACGGGAACGGGTGATGGAGAAAGGAATCTCACCGGCGGCCGATACCTGTGCGGCAGCCGACAGGTCTTGTGTGGCCGGGCGGATGATAAAGCCGATATTGTTCTGTCCGGCAAATACACGGTCATGAATCAATGGGCCACCTTGTCCGCAACTGTTACCTCCCAAACCTGTAACAGCAAGATCAAGATGCAGATAAGTGTCACCGGCCTTCGGTAACTGATAAGGATGTCCGGCCAATGTCATATCGAGTGCGGAATATTGCAAAGCAGAAGTAGAAAGGCGGTTGGTTGCCACAAAGAGAGCTCCCTTGCCGGCCTTGTCGGTCAGTGCACACCAGCGCACATCTTCGTGATTACCCATATCCTGCGGTTTCGGGAAGTTCACGAACTGGTCGGCTACGGTCGATTTATATTGCTCGATAAACTGTCCGGCTTTACGGTCGGCATAGTTTTCAACCGGACCACGTCCGTAGTATGTATAGTTTTCATAACGCTGAGGAACGATCATCCGGTAGCCTAAACGTGGCAGTACCAGACTTGAATTGTTGGAGGTGATGCTGGCTTGCAGTTCGATGGAACCGTCACGGTAGATGGTCCATGCCTGGTCGGTCGTGAACTTGAAGTCGTCTTCGCCGAAGGCTTTATCGGTCAGTTCTTCCACTTTGTTCTTGCCGCTGGATGTTCCGCCCAGTATCTTGGCTGCATTGGGAGCCTGCGATTCTACGGTGTAGAACAATACCATGGAACCGTCTTTCCGCTTGATCACTTTGGACGCGGTAGCTTTATGTTTCAGATTATGCAAGCCGTTTTCGAACCAGCTTCCGTAGAACCAGTTATCGTTGTTCGTGAAGGCACGGAAAGCATCCAGTTTCGGACCGTTACCGTCGGCAATGATTGTTTCGCCACCATAATTCAGATTATAGATCGTACCGCTTTCATTGTCGAATGTGACATTGAAGTTATCTCCTTTGATCGTAGAGAAGCGTGCGTCCGACTGTTTTTCGAGAGACAGTTCTCCTGCTGAGGCATTTGCCACTTCGTTGATGGCAGGTTTGCCCACAGATGCTTTGACTGGAAGTTGTTCTTCTGCCATTACATAACCTTTGGGGGCCCAGGGTTTATCCTCTTTCAGTAGAAACTGAACTTTAACGAAATATTCGTTGTCCGCTTTCAGTTGGCTGTACGTATAAGGAATGGCTACCTGCACACGTTTACGTGGTGAAACCTTACCCGGATTCAGGGAGCCGCTTTCCACTTCTTTGCCGTTTTCATAAAGCGACCATTTCACATCGTAATCGGACAGATCGTTGAAATAGTATTTATTGAATAGCTCGAAAAGGCCTTTCTGTGCATCGACTTCTGTGACGCCGATATGCTGGTATACCTTTTTCACTTCATAATACTGCGGTTTCGGTTCCAGGTCGCCGAACACGATACCGTTCATTACGAATTGACCGTCGTTGGGCGTATCGCCGAAGTCACCGCCATAAGCCAGGTAGCGTTTGCCGTCGGGGGTATAGTTGTAAAGAGACTGGTCCACCCAGTCCCAGATGGCGCCACCACAGAAGAAGTTGGTCGACTCCATTGCATCCCAGTAATCAACCAGGTTACCGCAGGCATTCCCCATCGAATGGGCATATTCTGAGATATGGAACGGATACTTGATGTCATAATCGCCTTTCACGGCACCGCGCACCCAAGAGATAGACGGATACTGGTTGGAACCCATATCTACGATTTTATTGTTGCGCTCGTACTGAACGGGACGTGACAGGTCTGCTTTCTTTAAAGCATCGTAGGCCTCTATGAAGTTGTGTCCCGGACCGGCTTCATTCCCCAACGACCAGATCACGATAGACGGATGGTTGATATGGGCGTTTACCATTTCCATGACACGTGCCACATGTGCATCCCGCCATTCTTTCGGGTGGGACAGGGAGGCCTGGCCATAGTAATATTCGTGCGATTCGATATTGGCTTCATCTTCCAGATAAAGACCATATTTGTTACACAGGTAATACCAGTACGGATCATCCGGATAATGTGAGTTACGAACGTGATTGATATTGGCACGTTTCATCAGCATCACTTCGTCTTCCATCATTTTGCGTGTGATGGCATGGCCTACAGCCGGATTACTTTCGTGACGGTTCACACCTTTTAGTTTGACAGTCTTGCCGTTTACGTAATAGTAACGTCCGGCTAGTCCGAACTCGTCTTCAGATGCCGGTGTATCCTTGATTTCTACCTTGCGGAAACCTACAGTGGTGGAAACCATATCGATCGTTTTATTCTTTTTATCTTTCAGTTCGGCAACCAGTGTATAGCGGTAGGGCTGTTCGGCCGACCATTTATTGGGCGCTTTTACTTTGATGGTCATCAGGTTCTCCGTTGTTTCATCCGGATTGATCCGTTCGATGACAGGCGATAAGAATCCATCGACAAGTGTATTTTCGTCTGAATAGAGTTTATTGGCATAAAGCGAATAATACACTTTATAATTCTTGATTGCTTTTTTATCGAGGTTACGAATGTCTGCCTTGACGGTCAGCGAACCGTCGGTATATGTTGCATCCAGATCGGGTGTCACCACCAAATCGCGGAAATGCACTTTCGGTGTCGAATAGAGCGCAACGGTCCGGAAGATACCCGGTAGACGGAACATATCCTGTGCTTCGAGGAACGAGCCGTCGGAACTGCGATATACTTCGGCTGCCACAATGTTCTTTCCTTTTTGAAGATAAGGAGTAATGTTGAAATTGGCTGCATTACGGGAGTTTTTGGAAAAACCTACATAATGGCCGTTAATCCATAAGTAGAAAAAGGAATCTACTCCGTCGAAACTGATAAATACATTGCGTCCGTCCCAGTCTTCCGGGATGGTGAACTCACGACGGTAAGAGCCGACTTCGTTACGGTCTTTAAAGGTCGTCCAGTTTTCCGGTGGGGTACGCATCACGCCTCCCCGCCAGTCGTCGACAGCCACTTTGTGCTGGAAGATAACCGGTTGGTTCACGTAAATAGGGGTACCATACTTCTGTGTCCCGTCTTTCTGAAGACCGACAATGTTCCAACTGGATGGCACGGGGATATTGTCCCAGCCTGATACATCGAAGGAGGGTTGATAGAAATCCTTCGGACGTTCTTCGGGCGTACGGGCCCAATTGAATTTCCAATCTCCGTTCAGAGATTGCCAGTAGGCACTGTTTTCCGGTAATACTTTCCGGGCACTCTCCAGATTCTGGAAGGAGAAGAACCAGGCACGGGGTTGTTCTTTGTTCAGCGCAAGGTTCTCGGGTGATTCCCACTCGTTCCCTTTCGGCGCTTGTTCTGAGGCATACTGATAGCCTTTCAGTAAATCTACTGTCGCATAGCTTTGAAATGTCAAGCAGCATAGTAATAGACAGAATGCTGATTTTTGCATATGAGTTTTTCTTCTTAAGGTGAGAAATAGGCTTCAAATTTAATACATTTATCGGAGAGTCTGTTGCTTACTTCGTGTTTTATTTATCTCATTGCGTTTCCTCCCGTATGATAAATTATGAATCTGGTATAGTAAATGCAGTAAACTCCGATTCGTTTGCATCTTTAGCGTAAACGAACTACATTTGCCGTAAATAGTGTGCAGATGAAAAAGTTACTTTGCTTTTTGCTGATGTTACTGGTCGCTTTGCCTTCCCTGACAGCTCAACGGAAGAAGGTTGGAGTTGTATTAGGCGGCGGGGGTGCAAAAGGTGTAGCTCATATTGGGGTGTTGAAAGTATTGGAGGAAGCCGGTATTCCGATTGATTATGTGGCGGGTACGAGTATGGGCGCCATTGTCGGTGGCTTATATGCCATCGGGTATACGCCGGCGGAAATAGATACGATGGTGTTGGAACAAGACTGGACCATGCTGCTCAGCGACCGGATCAAACGAAGCAGCCTTACCTTTCCGGAAAAGGAAAACTCCGAACGATACATTCTTTCCCTGCCTTTTGGGAAAGATAAGAAAGACCGTGTCATCCAAGGGATGATAAAAGGACAGAACCTGATGAACCTCTTTTCCAACCTGACGATCGGTTATCATGATTCCGTAGATTTCAGAAACTTCAATATACCTTTTGCCTGTGTCGCTGTGGATGCAGTCGATGGGAAGGATTATGTGTTCCGTAAAGGCAGCCTGCCGCTGGCGATGCGTGCCAGTATGGCGATTCCGGCAGTGTTTACCCCTGTCCGACTGGATAGTATGGTGCTGATAGACGGCGGGTTGAACGATAACTTCCCGGTAGATGTCGCCCGGGAGATGGGCGCCGACGTGATTATCGGTGTAGACCTGGGTACCAGTGATTTGAAGACGCTTGACAAGCTGAACAGTCCCGGTGATGTGATCGGGCAGATTATCGCCTTACACGGACATGATAAATATGCACGTAATAAGGAGCAGACCGACCTGTTGCTCCGCCCGAATATGACCTCTTATAATGCCGCCAGCTTTAGTACGGTTGCACTCGATACGCTGATCCGTCGCGGAGAGCAGGAAGCCTATGCCCATTGGGATGAGATCATTGCACTGAAAGAGAAAATAGGAATAGCGGAAGATTCCTGTCCGGAAGAGCATGGACATGTCCGGAAATCTTACCCCGCGCTGCCTACCGACAGTTTCTATATCCGGACGATCTCCTTTGTCGGTACCGATCCGAGGGACGAAAAGTGGTTGATGAAGATCAGTGGTTTGCGGGAAAACAGCCGGATCACGTTGCACGAACTCCATCATGCCATGTCTGTGCTGATCGGCTCCAATGCCTATTCGAATGTAGATTATATGCTGACCGGCGAGCAACAGCAGAATTTGGTGCTGACGGCACAAAAAAAATCAGTCAGCTCTGTGAACCTGGGTGTGCGTTTCGATTCGGAAGAGGTCATCGGCGTCTTGGTGAATGCCACTTTCGATCACCGGGCCCGCAACCATTCGAAGCTGGGATTTACCGGGCGTGTCGGGGGGAAGACTTCGTTTGCCCGCCTGGATTATGCCATCGAAAGGAATCCTTTGCGCAACCTGAACCTGGCCTACCAGTTCACTTACCAGGATCTGGATATCTACAAGAAAGGCGATAAAACATTCAATACCAGCTATACCCATCATTTTGCCGAGTTCGGCTATTCGGATATGAACTGGCTGAATTTTAAGTTCAAGCTGGGATTGCGTTATGAATATTATGATTATAATTTCTTTCTCTATACCGGTGATAATAACCAATACGAGGTAAAGCCGGAAGGTTTTATCAGTTATTTCGCTATGGCACATCTGGAGACGTTCGACAAGCGGTATTTCCCGACCAAAGGCGTTTCCCTGAAAGCGGACTATTCTTTTTATACGGACAATTTCGTCAGTTATAACGGGCATGCACCGTTCTCTGCGGTCGGTCTGAATTTCACTTCTGTCATACCTGTTACTTCCCATTTCAGTATCCTGCCTTCTCTGTATGGCCGCGTACTGATCGGTGGGAATCTGGCTTATCCTTTCCTGAATGCGGTCGGGGGCGAGGTCGAAGGACGGTATGTGCCCCAGCAGCTGCCGTTTGCCGGAATCAATCGGATGGAGATCTTCGATAACTCAGTAGCCGTTGCCCGCCTGCATTTTCGTCAGCGTATTGCAGGGAATAACTATATTTCCCTGATCGGTAACTATGCGATTCATCATGATGACTTCTTCCACCTGCTGAAAGGGAAAAACGTGTGGGGCGGAAGTCTCGGATATGCGTATAACAGCATTGCGGGACCGCTAAGCGCAACTTTCAGCATGTCCAATCAAAACACCAGCCTTCAATTTTATTTGAATCTGGGATTCTCGTTCTAGTTTTTGTTGTACATTTGTTATCCGTTAATCAAATACAAAGAGATACATGAAACTTACACGAATTACAGGGATAGTCGCCGGTCTGTCCCTTCTGGTTGCCGGTATGCAGGCACAGGTCAGTCTGCCGGCTGTTTTTACCGACCATATGGTGTTACAGCAGAAAAGTGAAGTGCCCGTGTGGGGCTGGGGATCTGCAAGTGCTACAATCAAAGTTGTCGGAAGCTGGGCTCCGCAGGATACGGCAACGACTGTCGTCCGTTCGGACGGAACCTGGGATACCACCCTGAAAACGATCGGGGCGGGCGGTCCCTATACCTTATCGGTCTTGGGCGATGGTACCCGCGAACTGAAAGATGTCATGCTGGGCGAAGTATGGCTGTGTAGCGGCCAGTCCAATATGGAATGGACTCCGATGCACGGTATCGACAACAGCGAAGAAGAGGTCGCCGCCGCCAATTATCCGAATATCCGTTTCTTCCATATTCCCAAACGCGGGGCTGCAACCCCGCAGAATAATTGCGAAGCATCGTGGGCACCCTGTACCCCTGACAGAATGAAGAGTACCAGCGCTATAGCTTACTTCTTTGGACGTGACTTGCAAAAAGACCTGAATGTCCCTGTCGGCCTGATCGTATCTGCCTGGGGAGGTACTCCGGCCGAGGTATGGGTCCCCGAAGAACAGGTAATGAACAATCCCCGGATACGTGATGTAATGCCCGATAAAACATATCCCTGGTGGCCCGTAGAGCCGGGTGTACTGTATAATCAGATGATCAGTCCGGTCGTGCCTTATGCCCTTGCCGGCGCTATCTGGTATCAGGGCGAATCCAACCGCGATCATCCGGATTCGTATGGAATCCTGCTGAAAACGATGGTCGAGAGCTGGCGTAAGAGTTTCAAAAAAGACTTTCCGTTCTATCTGGTGCAGATCGCACCGTTTACCTATAATGCCGGCGATAATGGCGCTGCTTTGGTTCGCGAGCATCAGGAATGGGTGGCCCGTACGGTTCCGGGGGCCGGGATGGTCGCTGTTTCAGATTGTGTGGCAGATGTAAAGAATATCCATCCGACCGATAAGCAAAGTGTAGGACAACGTCTGGCGAATATGGCATTGGGCAAGATATACGGCCGGCTCGATTCCGGATATGAAAGCCCTCTGTTTGAAAGTATGACCATCGATAAGAACAAAGCTGTCATCTCTTTCCTGCATGCCGGTAACGGTTTGATGTGTAAAGATAAGGAAATTACCGGGTTCATGATAGCCGGCGAAGATGGTGTCTTTATGCCTGCCAAAGTCCGGATCAAAGATAATACGGTCGTTGTAACCTCTTCCAAAGTGAAGAAGCCTGTCGTGGTGCACTATTGTTTCGATGATGCGACCATCGGCAACCTGTTCAGCAAGGAAGGTTTGCCGGTCGCTCCTTTCCGTACCGACAGAAACTGGAAGAATGAATGATATTATTCTCTATCTTTGTGGGTAAAACAGACAGACAATATGAATAAAGAGATTATACAATTCCTGAAGGAATTAAGCGTAAACAACAACCGGGAGTGGTTCCAGGCAAACAAGGACCGCTTCGATGTCCTGCACAAAGGATTTATCGACGAAGTGCAGGAAGTAATCAACCGGATTGCCCTGTTCGATCCGCAGGTAGCAGGCCTGGCATCGAAGGATTGCCAGTTTCGCATCTACCGCGATCTGCGTTTTTCGCCGGACAAGACACCTTATAAGGTTCATTTTGCAGCTTATATGGCCCAGGGCGGACGTGCCAGCGAGCGGGGCGGATATTATATCCATCTCGAACCGGGTGCCTGTATGCTGTCCGGTGGCGTATGGTGTCCTCCGCCTAAATTATTGAAAATGCTTCGCCAGGATATTTACGATCACATCGACGAGTTTGTCGGTATCATTGAAAAGCCATCCTTTAAGGAAGCCTTTCCGGTGATGGAAGGGGAGGTACTGAAGCGTATGCCGGCTGGTTATCCGACCGATTTCAAATATGACGAGATCATGAAGCATAAAGATTTCTGTTTTGCTGCCAACTTGCCGGACGAGTTCTTTATGGCGGACGACTGGATGGATCAGACCTTAAAGCGATTCGAAGAGTTACTGCCTTTTAATAATTTCCTGAATTATACGGTAGATGAATTTTTAGGAAGAGTATAAAGAATAGCGAGGGTATTTCAACTGATTGATATACCCTCGTTTTCTTATCAGGACAATGCCGCAATAGCCGTCCCTATCAGATTCGCATTATTCATTTTGTTCACATGAACTTTCACATCGCCTATTCCAAGCTCATTCAGTAACTTTTCCAGTTCTTCCATTACGAGCACATTGTAATCTTTATCTTTCCTGTTAATACTCCAGAACATACTTCCTTCGGCTACCAGGCATACTTTTTTGATATCCTTATTATAGGAAACTAATAAAGAGACCAGTCCTGCGAGCGAAGCAGCGACCAATTGTGCGGAACGGTTATATATCCAGTGGGCAACCTGTACATATTTATCTTTATGAATATCCGGATAATTCATGATAGTCGTCAGCTTCTGCGCATCAAACTTTTCTTCGAATTCATCCAGCGGAAAGGTCGATTTCAATATCTCTCCCAGATACATGCCGGAGACGGCTTTCTCAAAACGTTGCATGCCATGGCTGTCGGAGCAGGCATCGACCGTGTCGTCGACAGTTGTCAGATAAGGGGGATGGAAGTTTCCTGATTCTAGATTGACAGGGATTGGCCCGTGTGCCTGTACGGAAGAGGGTAATTTTGTAATCTTTTCGGCAGGAATAAAGGTCGCCATATTGGTTCCCGTTCCGACTATAAGTCCGATATAGGCGTCATAACTACTGTCGGTAAGTCCGGCGAACAGGCTGGCTACTGTATCATTAAGAACCTTTATGCTTGTAAACCCGGGGGTATTTCTGTCATTCAGATAGTCGAGCAGAGGTTTCCCTACCGGCTGTCCGAGCATTTCTTTGATATGCACTCCCTTTGTCCAGTGCAACAACCGGGCATCCCCGTCGGGAAGCGATTCGGCTGCGTACGAGAAGCAATAACCGATCGGCATTTCCTGTTCCCGCTTGATCTCTCCGATAGGGTCAGCCAGTTCCTTGAACAGTTCGTTACGGGTGAAGCCGGGAGTTTTCATTACCGACAGATCTTTTTTCCAGCCGTTTTCAGGATGGATAGTCGGTTTGTCGTTATTAAAGTTGACTGTTGCCACCCGGTAATTCGTACCGCCCAGGTCGAGAACGAGGGCTTTACCGTTTATGTTTGTACTTTTGGGGGTGATGAATGTCGGGATACATTGTATCTCCTGGCCGTCTTTTGCCAGACCTTCTTCTACTTTCTGTCGCAATGAAAGAGCAATCTCTTTCAATTGGTCATTTTCCAGTTTAAAAATATTTCTCTCCATGATATACCGATTTAATTTGGATGCTAATATCCTTCTTTTATTTCTAAATAACAATCGTGAGTGTATATTTAGTTCTGAATAATGCAGCTGATGATGAAAAAAACTATTAGTGTCAATTCGTAAGTAAGTTGGCTTTTTCTTTTGGCTTATTAAGAAAATAGAGACTAAAAACAATGTTGTTTTGATGTTGTAAATCGTTTTTCTTATAAATTGTAAGCTGTGTGCCGTTTTGTATGTGTTTGGGTGTAGTTTAAAATAGTTAAATAAGGCTATTGTGCTATCAATATGTCAGAATATATTTGGTTATTACCCGAAAACTGTGTTCATTTGCACGCAATTTGAAAGTAAATCTTATAAGTAATATATTTATGAAAGCTTCGATTTTAAGAAAAGAAATTTTGTCATTTGTTGTTTTGTTCGTTTGCAGTCTGGCAATGAGTGCCGCTTCTCCCAGAAACTATCTGTATGATACGAAGGAAGAGAACGGAAAGATCGTTTCAAAAGTAATATTCCTACAGGAAGAAGGGCTTTTGAACAAACAGGTGAAATATGAATTCGCCTACAATGATAACGGCAAAGTCGCTGAGAAAAAAGCGTACCGCTGGAATCAGGCAAAAGAGACATGGGATCCTTATTATCTGATTACATATCAGTATAATGAAGACGGAAATATCACTTCCGAATACGGAATGTGGGACAAAAAGAAGAAAGATTATAGCCTGAACACACAGAAAATGCTTGTTCCGGCAACCAATTATGAGGAAATTTTCTCATAATACCTATTTTAAAACATTCATAGACACACACGAAAGTGGCGCGAATAACAAAAGACGTGAGTCCCTGTTATTAGCGCCACTTTTATTTTGGTAAATAGGTCTCTTATTTGATGATCTTTTCCAATTCTGACAAATTGTTAGCAACTTCCTCATCTGTTACTTCGTAGTTTGTCAGGTCGCCGGCCAGATACTGGTCGTAAGCAGCCATGTCGATCAATCCGTGACCGGACAGGTTGAACAGGATCGTACGGGCTTTACCTTCTTCTTTCGCTTCCAGTGCTTCGCGGATAGCAACGGCAATAGCGTGTGATGATTCCGGAGCCGGAATGATACCTTCCGCCTGGGCAAACATGGTGGCTGCTTGGAATGTGTCCAACTGTTTTACATCGTATGCGCTCATTAAACCATCTTTCATCAACTGGCTGACAATAGAACCGGCGCCGTGGTAACGTAGACCACCTGCGTGGATATTTGCCGGGGCAAAATTATGTCCTAACGTGAACATCGGGATGAGCGGTGTGTAGCCGGCTTCGTCACCGAAGTCATACTGGAACTGTCCGCGTGTCAGTTTCGGGCAGGAAGCAGGTTCGGCGGCAATAACGCGTACATCTTTTCCTTCCGTCAGTTTATGACGCAGGAAGGGGAATGTAATACCGGAGAAGTTTGAACCGCCACCGAAGCAACCGATTACAACGTCCGGATATTCGCCGGCCATTTCCATCTGCTTTTCTGCTTCCAGGCCGATTACAGTCTGATGCAGCATGACGTGGTTCAATACGCTACCTAATGTATATTTGCAGTTCGGAGTTTGCATTGCCAGTTCTACCGCTTCCGAAATAGCTGTACCCAGGCTACCCTGATAGTTGGGATGGTCGGTCAGAATCTTACGTCCCGCTTTCGTACTCATACTCGGAGAGGCGATCACTTGTGCACCGAATGTCTGCATGATAGAGCGGCGATAAGGTTTCTGATGATAGCTGATCTTTACCATATATACAGCCAGTTCCAGGCCGAAAGCCTTGGCGGCATAGGATAGGGCGGCACCCCATTGTCCGGCACCTGTTTCCGTAGTGATATTGGTAATACCCTCCTGTTTGCAGTAGTAAGCCTGTGCGATAGCCGAGTTCAGTTTATGCGAACCGATCGGGCTGACGCTTTCGTTCTTAAAGTAGATATGTGCAGGAGTATCCAGCATCTTCTCCAGCCCGTAAGCACGAACTAGCGGAGTCGGACGCCATACCTTATATAATTCGCGAACTTCTTCCGGTATTTCAATCCATGCATCTGTCGTGTTCATTTCCTGGTGTGAAGCACCTTTGGAAAATAAAGGATACAAGTCTTCTTCCTTCAACGGTTGCTTTGTCTGCGGATTTAAAATAGGAAGTGGTTTGTTCTTCATGTCAGCCACAATGTTATACCAGGCTGTAGGTATGTCTTTCTCCTCCAATAAAAACTTTTTAGTACTCATAATTCTTTATGTAGTTTACATTATTAATCATTTTGGCCTTTCAGGCTTACAACTTGGAAGCAAAGTAACAAATAATATTTCGTTCTTCAAATTGAATAAACAAAAATATATACCTTTGCGCCTTCAAACTAGACAAATAGATAACAAACGACAACGATGAAAAAGCTGGCTCTGCTATTGGTAAGTATGCTGACTTTGTTTTCCGCAACTGCCCAGAAGAAAAACTTCACTTACAAGTTTTATGGTTTTGTACGTGGTGACCTGTTCTACAACACCCGTGCAAATATGGCTCCGGTAGACGGAAACTTCTACCTTTTCCCTTTGGATGAAAAACCGGATGCTGACGGGAAAGACTTGAATGCGACTCCCAACGGTAGTTTTTATACGTTCACTTCCCGCCTGGGATTGAGTGTGACCGGCCCGAATGTCGGCTCGGCTCGTACTTCAGCTTGTCTGGAGACTGACTTCGGCGGCTTTTCGGGAAGTACGACTATGTTGCGTATCCGCCAAGCATGGGTAGCGTTGGGTTGGGATAAGAGTAATGTATTGATCGGTCATACCTGGCATCCGTTATTCGGTTCCGTATTTCCGGATATGTTGAATCTGTCGACAGGCGCACCTTTCCAACCTTTCAACCGCAGTCCGCAGATTCGTTATCAATACAAGGCAGGTAATGTAAAACTAACCGCTTCGGCTATATGGCAGTTGCAATACACGTCGAGCGGTCCGAAAGGGATGAGCGAAGATTATATAAAGAATAGTTGTGTGCCGGAGTTTTATGTAGGAGCCGATTATACGTCCGGCAATGGCTGGCTGGCAGGAGCCGGTATTCACCTTATTTCTTTAAAACCCCGTACGACTTCTGAGATAAATGACAAAGTATATAAAGTAAATGAGCGTATGACGACATATTCATACGAAGCTCACTTGAAATATACCGGCCGTAATTATACCTTTGCAGCCAAAAGCCTGATGGCTTCCTGTCTGGACCAGACGGCCCTGATCGGCGGCTATGGCATTAGTTCTGTCGATCCGAAGACCGGCGAGCAGGAATATACTCCTTTCCGTCATTCGACAACCTGGGCGAATTTCACCTATGGCACGAAATGGAAAACGGGACTATTCCTGGGATACACCAAGAACCTGGGGACGGATGATGAGCTGACAGCCTCGAAAACAGTTTACGGAATGGGACTGGATATCGATCAGTTGCTGACGGTAAATATGAATTTTTCTTATAATCTGCCTCACTGGCAGATCGGACTGGAATATTCTCCGGCAACGGCCTGGTATGGAACGATCGACCAGAAGAACGGTAAAGTGGGAAACACTCACGCCATAACCAATCACCGCATATTGGGATTGGTTATGTATTATTTCTAATTTGAACGCTTTTAAATGAGAACGAGACTAGGTATGTTTTTATTGGCCGGATTGTTAGCTGTAACGTCCGGTTATGCACAGAAGAAGAATTTTTCGTATACGTTTTACGGACAGGTTCGTGGTGACTTGTTCTATAATTCCCGGGCCAATTCCGAGATAGTAGACGGTTTGTTTCATCTCTATCCGAAAGATATCTCTCCGGATGCAGATGGTAATGATTTGAATGCTACGGCAAACGGTAGCTTTTACCTGTTGTATTCCCGCTTGGGGATTGATGTGGCAGGACCGAGTGTTGGCAAAGCTAAGACAACCGCTAAATTGGAAGTGGATTTCCGTGGTTCGGGAAGTAACTTTGCCATGATTCGTGTGCGGCATGCCTATGTAAATCTGGATTGGGGAAAATCGGCTGTCCTGATCGGACAGACCTGGCACCCATTATTCGGTGATATCTTTCCACAAATGTTGAACCTTTCCACCGGAGCACCTTTCCAGCCGTTCAGCCGTAACCCGATGCTTCGCTATCGTTATACCAATCAGGGGTGGAGCCTGACGGGGGCGGCTATCTGGCAGTTGCAGTATCTGTCTACCGGACCGAACGGAAAGAGCGAGGAATATATAAAGAATAGTTGTGTACCGGAATTTTATGCCGGTGTCGATTATAAAACCAACAATTGGATGGTGGGTATTGGTGCCGATCTTATTTCGTTGGCACCACGTATAAAATCCGAAGTCGGTGATAAGACTTATAAGGTAAAAGAGCGTGTTACCTCCGTTTCTGTCGAGGCGCATGCCCGTTATACGGATGATAACTGGAAGATTTCGGCAAAGACGATTATGGGAGAGAATCTGGCTCATCTCTGTATGCTGGGTGGTTATGGCGTCAGCAGTATAGACAAACGTACCGGCGAACAGGAGTATACGTCTTACCGTCATTTAATGACCTGGTTGAACGTGGTGTATGGCAAGAAATGGCAACCCGGATTGTTTGTAGGGTATTTGAAAAACCTGGGGGCAGGCAAGGATATTGTCGGACCGACTTATGGAGTGGGACTCGATGTGGATCAGGTCTTTACCACTAATTTGCAACTGTCGTATGTGTTGCCTCACTGGAAACTAGGAGTGGAGTACAGCCCGTCTCTGGCCTGGTATGGCGACCGTACACTTGCCGACGGACGTATTCGTGATACCCATTCAGTAACCAATCACCGTATATTAGGTGTATTAATATATTCATTCTGATGAAAACGCTGATAATTGGAGCAAACGGCTTTACAGGCAGACGCATCTTGCAACATCTGTCCCTGTGTGGTGGGTATGAACTGACAGGATGCTCCCTGCATAAAGATATTCAGCCGGAGAGTAATACCCGTTTCGTTCAGGCGGATATCAATGATCATCCGGCCATCGGGCGATTGATCGGGGAGATGCGTCCTGATGTCGTGATAAATGCTTCCGCACTTTCCGTACCCGATTATTGTGAGTCCCATCATGAAGAGGCGCATGCCGCCAATGTACTTGCCGTTGAAAATATGGCGCGTTGCTGTGAACAGGAAGGTAGCCGTTTTATTCATCTGTCGACCGATTTTGTCTTTGACGGAAAGAATCGTTCTTTATACATCGAGGAAGATATTCCGGCTCCGGTGAATTATTATGGCCTGTCGAAATATCAGGGAGAATTGGCCGTGGCTGCCAATTGCAGTAATTATGCGAATGTCCGCGTGGTCGTTGTCTACGGAAAAGTATTGCCGGGGCAACATGGCAATATTTTGCAACTGGTAAAGAACCGCCTGGAAGCTGGTCAGCAGATACGGGTCGTTTCCGATCAGTACCGTACACCGACTTGGGTAGAGGATATCGCTATCGGAGTAGAAAAACTGATGCATGTTTCTCTAAACGGTATCTGGCATATTTGTGGAGGCGAATGCCTTTCGATAGCCGATATCGCTTACCGTGTTGCCGATTATTTCAAGCTGGACCGTTCATTGATTATCCCGGTCACCACCGAAGAAATGAACGAAGCGACTCCGCGTCCCCGTTTCAGCGGACTGAGCATCGAAAAAGCAAAACGTGAATTAGGCTATACTCCTCATACCCTTGAAGAAGGAATGGCGGAGATGAGATAGAATCATATATAACAAGCAATATGAGCACAGAAAACAAAAACTCTTTAGAACTGAAGTACGGCTGTAACCCCAACCAGAAGCCGTCGCGCATTTTTATGCAGCAGGGGGAATTGCCTATAGAGGTATTGAACGGCCGTCCCGGATATATCAATTTCATGGACGCTTTCAATAGCTGGCAATTGGTGAAAGAACTAAAAGAGGCTACCGGACTACCGGCTGCCGCATCTTTTAAGCATGTTAGTCCGGCGGGTGCCGCTGTGGGAATCGAGATGAGCGATACCCTGAAGAAAATTTATTTTGTAGACGACCTGCCTCTTACTCCTTTGGCAACCGCTTATGCCCGTGCCCGTGGTGCAGACCGCATGTCTTCTTACGGCGATTTTATCGCTTTGAGCGATACTTGCGACGAAGCTACTGCCCGCCTGATCAACCGTGAAGTTTCCGACGGTGTCATCGCTCCCGGTTATACCCCGGAAGCCTTAGAAATTCTGAAGAACAAACGAAAAGGAACGTATAACGTGATTAAGATCGATCCGTCTTATAAGCCGGCTCCGATCGAACATAAAGATGTGTTCGGTATCACTTTCGAACAGGGACGTAACGAGATTAAACTAGACGAAAGCCTGCTGACAAATATCCCGACTCAGAATAAGGAATTTTCCGAAGCTGCCAAACGCGATCTTATCATTGCCCTTATTACATTAAAATATACGCAGAGTAATTCTGTCTGCTATACAAAAGACGGACAGGCTATCGGTATCGGTGCCGGTCAGCAGAGCCGTATCCATTGTACCCGTTTGGCCGGAAACAAAGCCGACATCTGGTATCTCCGCCAGCATCCGAAAGTAATGAACCTGCCCTGGATCGAAAAGATCCGTCGTGCCGACCGCGATAATACAATCGACGTATATATCAGCGATGACCACGAAGATGTTTTGGCCGACGGTATCTGGCAACAGTTCTTCACCGAAAAACCGGAAGTGCTGACTCGTGAAGAGAAACGTGCCTGGCTGGACACCCTGAAAGGGGTAGCATTGGGCTCAGATGCTTTCTTCCCCTTCGGTGACAACATCGAACGTGCTCACAAAAGCGGTGTCGAATATATCGCACAGGCAGGCGGTTCCGTTCGTGACGACCATGTGATCGATACTTGTGATAAATATGGCATAACGATGGCGTTTACAGGGGTACGTTTGTTCCATCATTGATTGCATATGAAATGGGTAAGATTTCTGATGAAAGAATTCTTATCCATTCTGTTTACCTTAAATAATAGAACAGGAAAATCACGGTTATTATACGGTTTACTCTCGGAAAACAGCTCTATCTGTTGGCAGGGAAAACTTCGGTTGATATGCCTTATGAAGTGAAAGTTAACAGGTAAATTTGTATCTTTGGCGCAATACTATAGCTTTAAAGATCGATTTATGAATAAAACTCTCTCCTCTTCATTTGTAGCGGTTTTGTCTCTGGCAGGCGTTTCCATATCCGATTATGTACAGGCGCAGCAGCTGGTTAAACCTAATGTTATCTATATCTATGCCGACGATATGGGAAAAGGTATGCTGTCCGCTTATGGTCAACGGCATTTCACGACACCTCATATTGATGCGATGGTTACCCGGGGGACTTCTTTCGATAATGCATACGGTTGTATGTTGTCAGCTCCGGCAAGAGCCTCTCTGCTGACCGGTTATCACGATTGCCATCCGGATAAATGGATGATATCGAAGGGAGGACAGTTTATTCCTCCGACTGATAACCTCTCATTGATTCCGGCTCTTGAGAAAGAGATAGATGATGGGGATATTCTTCTAGGGGAAGGCGACTGTTATCTTCCCCAGGTATTTAAGAAAGCTGGTTATGTAACCGCCGAGATCGGAAAGCTGGAATGGGGTTTTACGGCTACCCGCAAACAGATGAAGGAACATGGGTGGGATTATTATTACGGTTATCTCGACCATGTACGTTGCCATGGTTTTTATCCGCCGTTTCTGTTTGACAGCGGTGAGATTGTAACGATTGACGGGAATACTCTTCCGAACTGTGGGAAGAGTACGGAAAATGAAACAGATGAGACTTTGCGGGAGCGATGGGAAAGAAATGGTAAAGCTGTTTATTCGCAGGACCTTTTTCTGGATAAGATGCTGTCTTTTATCCGCGAGAATAAGGATAAGCCTTTTTTCCTGTTTCATCCGACCCAGTTGCCGCATGGTCCGGTAGCTATCCCGGCCGTTCACCCGGAGTTGGCAGCCAACCCTGAGTTAACACCGATAGAAAAAGAATATGCTTCTATGATTAAGTTGCTGGATGATCATGTGGGGATAATTATGAATGAGCTTCGTGATCTGGGGTTGGATAAGAATACGATTATAGTCTTTGCCGCCGATAACGGGCATGAGATTTATTATTCGCAGAAAGGAAGATGTGAAAAACCTTATAAGAACCTGCAAACCGGCCAATTGTTTGATGACTATACAGATAAGTATTACAGCGACCTGGCAGGCGATATTTTTAACGGGAATGCCGGGATGGCCGGACTGAAACGGAGTAATCTGGATGGCGGCGTACATATCCCGCTGATCTTTTACGGTGAAGGATTGATACCGGCCGGCGTGAAAAGCAAGGAATTGGTTTCCAATTACGACTTCCTGTCTACGATGGCTGATCTGCTAAACGTTTCGCTCCCGGTAAAGAAAGACGGTATCTCTTTCCTGCCTACTTTGCTGAATGGGAAGCAAACAGATCCGAAACGGTATGTCGTATATGGCTCCAATCTCGGACCGGGCATTGTTATGAACGATGGCTGGAAACTCCGTTATTACAGAAAACAAGGTGTTTATGAGTTGTACAACTTGTCTGACGATCCGCAGGAGCGCAAGAACGTGATTGATAAATATCCGGAGAAAGCGGAAGAACTGAAAGCTATTATGCTGAAGGAATGTGACGGAAACCTGGAAAATGGGGTAAACAGATACGGATAACTATTCAGGGAACACAGATTAATGCATATCACATCTGTGTTCCTTTCATATCACAGATGGATTTTGTTTGTATCACAGTTGAGTTTCTTTTGTATCACAGATGTGATATGAATAAACTTTGGCATTTTGCTGACTCTACATTTGGCTTCGTCGGTTCGTTCAGAAGACTAATCCATTCCTTCCGGGCGTCTGTCGACACTACCTGTTTTCCAACAGACTGTCCTGTTCAAGTAGCCATTTCCAAATCGGAACAACAGCGATCTCTTTTCCGTCTTCCACAATCATTTCTTCTTCATCGTGAGTAATGATGAGTAGTTTGTCAACATCCATGACTTTGGCTATTTTTAATAACGCTGTTATTTCGCGTTTGCGTGTTGCCTCTTCTTTCAGGCTATATGATACCTGTACAGCCAGATTCTTTGTCGGTATATAAAAGTCGACTTCAATGTTCTGATGATAAAAGTAAAGTTCTTCTTCGTATTTCTTTTTTAGGCTGATAGCTACCAAATTTTCTAGCAGTGAGGTTTCCGGGTCTATCAGAAATAGATTCAACAGGCCATTGTCGATGAAATAGTATTTCTGATTGGATACTTTCTCTACTAATTTACTGGCATAATTCTCAATAGAAAAGATCAACCATGTTGCTTGCAAAAACTCCAGATAATCGATAACGGTATCTGTGGTGACTTTGACTCCTGTGGATGAAACGATGTTTGACAACCGGTTGAATGAAGAGGGTTGTTTTACGCTTTCCGCCAACTTACGGATTAGGACTTTCATGGCTAAATCGTTTCGGATAGAATAGCGTGTTATCAAATCACCAAAAAATATCTTATTGAATAAATTGCTTAACCATTGGCGCTTTTCTATCTCTTCTATCAATTCTAATTCCGGTAATCCGCCAAAATAAAAATAATCAGAGAATGAACGAACTATTTCCGTGCGGTTTTTGAAATACCAGGCTGGTTCAACAGTTATGTCATTGGCTTTTAGATATTCCCGAAATGAAAAAGGATATACATTCTGTATAATAAACCTGCCGCCAAGTGTTGTTGCAATCTCACTGCTTAACATTTTGGCGTTGCTTCCAGTAATATACACCCGATATTTCAGATCTGTTAGCCGACGGGCAAACTTCTCCCAATGCGTCACAATCTGAACTTCATCCAGAAAGAAGATAGGACGATGTGCATAAAGCTCTTCATAACAAACTTTTATAAGATCGAGATCTTCAACGCTTAGGTTTATCAGGCGATCATCCTCAAAATTGAAATAAAGAATTTCTTCTATTGAGTGTCCTTCTCTCAACAAATGTTGTATTTGTTGATACATCAGATAAGATTTACCTGCACGACGAAGACCAACAAATACATAGTTTAGCTGATCTGATAAATGAATATCTCGTTCAATCAGTGTTATTTTCTCAACGAATTGCTGATATTCAATGATTAGAGACTTTATTACATTCTTTTCCATGCTATTTTATCTTTTGTACAAGACAAATGTAGTCCTATTTTGTCGATTATAAAAGATAAAATGGCATTTGTTTTATCGTTCATGAAAGATAAACATGATAAAAAACGAAAGGGACGATCTCCAACAGACCGTCCCTTTCTATATAGAAAGATTGTAAGATTATTATCCTATATTCTTCACCTTGATCAGGTATTCGGCAATCTGAACAGCGTTCAGGGCAGCGCCTTTCTTAATCTGGTCGCTTACAGTCCAGAATGTCAGACCGTTCGGGTTGCTGATATCCTTGCGGATACGGCCAACATAAACCGGTTCTTTATCTGCAACGAACAGCGGCATCGGATAGTCCTTGTTTGCCGGATCGTCCTGCAGGATGATTCCTTCGCCTTCAGCAAAAGCTTTGCGTGCTTCTTCTACGCTGATAGGACGTTCTGTTTCAATCCAGGTTGCTTCGCTATGGGCACGCATAACCGGAACACGAACACAAGTGGCACTTACTTCGATATCGGAGTGCATGATCTTGCGTGTTTCGTTATACATCTTCATTTCTTCTTTCGTATAACCGTTTTCAGTGAACACATCAACATGAGGAATCACGTTGTAGGCCAGCTGATAAGCGAATTTTTCTACAGTAGGTTCTTCGCCCTTCAACAGTTGTTCGTACTGCTTGATCAGTTCGGCCATAGCTGTTGCACCCGCACCGCTGGCGGCCTGATAAGTTGATACATGTACACGTTTAATGTGCGATACCTTTTCGATTGCCTTCAATGCAACGACCATCTGGATGGTAGTACAGTTCGGATTGGCAATGATACCGCGCGGACGATTCAGTGCATCTTCCGGGTTCACTTCAGGAACTACCAAAGGCACATCGTTATCCATACGGAATGCGCTGGAGTTATCGATCATCACAGTACCATGTTTGGTAATGGTTTCTGCAAATTCGATAGATGTACCGCCACCGGCCGAAACAAAAGCAACATCGATTCCCTTAAAGTCGTCGTTATGCTTAAGCTCCTTAACGGTGTACTGTTTACCACGGAAGGTATAAACACGTCCGGCACTACGAGATGAGCCAAAAAGCACCAGCTCATCCATTGGGAAGTTTCTTTCGTCGAGCACGCGCAGGAACTCTTGTCCTACAGCACCACTCACGCCAACAATTGCTACTTTCATTTTGAGCACTAATTAAATTGTAATATAAAAAAATTGTTATAACTTTACCGCATCCAAAATCGAACACAATAATAGTTGTAAGCTATTAGCGTGCAAAGATAGATAATTTTATAACAAAACTATATAACTATGAAACAATTTATTCTTTTTATCCTTGTATTGCTTCCTGTTTGTGCATTCGCACAGTTTACAGAAACATTTGATGGTCCGGAGATCGGTTCGAATAATCCGTGGATTGATGATTCTAGTAGATATGTAATTAATGAGGAAAGACAATTGGCGTTTGACGGCTCTGGTCTGACCGGTAATTATCCGTTTCATACACCAATTCTTTTTGGTCGGACAATGGAGTGGGAGATGGATATTACATTAGCTTTTAAACCGTCTAATTTTAATAAAGCATGTATTTATTTATATAGAACTGATAAACCAAGTGATTTATTGTATTATATTCAAGTTGGAAGTAATGATGATAATGTATCTTTTTATAAATGGCCTCCAAAAGGGAATGCGCAGCGATTGATTAAAGGTGCTCGCCGGATGGATGGGAGAATGGTTCATATTAAGCTGGTTTTGGAAGAATGTAACCGTTGGACTCTTTATACTCGAATGTCTGATGAAGATTATTATATAAAAGAAGGAGAGTTGGATGATAAGAATTTGAAGGATATCCGTGATTCCGGTAGTCTTAATATCATTTGTTATTGCAAAGCTAAGTCCCTTAAAAACATGTTTTTCTATTTTGATAATATTTTGGTCCGTCATGAGCTGACGGAAACGCCTCTGCATCCGGCTGAAGAACCTGAAGATCCTTCAAAACCCGATATCACTTTGCCTAAACTGTTGTCAATAGAACCTTTGACTCTCTCTGATTTACAATTTGTGTTTGATCTTCCGGTTAAAACGGAGCAGGCTGTATTTTCTATTTCCGACATAGGGAATGCTGACCGTATTGTATATGCTGATGAAAGCCGGAAGGTTGTAAATACTCATTATCCGGAAGAAATGAAGACAGGAGAGATTTATACAATTTCCTATTCCGGCGTAACGGATGAGAAAGGGAATACACTTGACAGCTATTCAGAGAAAGTAAAAGTGGAGGAAGAAGACGAAGGTGAGGAACCATCTGAATCAGGCTCTATTCTTATTAATGAAATAATGGCCGATCCCAAGGGACTGGAAGAGTTGCCGAAAACAGAATATGTAGAACTTTATAACACTACAGAGAATGTATTAGTGCTTACAGACTGGCAATTTTCATATGGTGGAAAAGCGAAGCCTATGACGACCTTTGAAATTCCCGCAAAAGGGTATGCGGTACTTTATCGCTCCGGCAGGGATATTGTGGCTGATCTTTCAGCGGTGAAGGTCCCGTTGGATAATTTCCCGTCCGCACTGGCTAATACTGGAAAGTTGTTGCAGCTGTTTGATGGCGATAATAACCTGATTGATGAAGTAACCTATGAAAAAGCCACCCCCGCCAAATCCTGGGAGCGTTCTTCGTCCGGTTGGCATCTCTCTTCCGATCCGCGTGGCGGAACTCCCGGCTCTGTTAACTCGTCCGGTAAAGGTGAGGAAAAACCCAATGAACCGGATAAACCTGTTACACCTGACGACCCCGACGAGCCGGATATTCCTGACGATCCGTCTCTCCCTGATATTACCGTCGAACCGGGAGAGTTTGTTTTTAACGAACTTCTTCCCAACCCTTTTGCCGGTGGTAGCGAATATATCGAGTTGTACAACCGTTCCGATCGTGCCTTGCCGGTATCCGGCTTATCGGTCGCGGTCAGGAAAGCCGATGGAACATTGAATACCCGCTACCCGTTATCCTCCATTACAGTAACAATCGAGGCGGATGGTTATGTGTTGTTGACGAAGAACTTGGAGGGCGTTACCGATTTTTACACAATCCAGTCTCCGTCTTCATTGTTTGAAGTCCCCAAACTTCCTATATTGGCGAATACTTCCTCTACGCTTGTCCTGTTCCGGACCAAAGACGGAACAGTGATCGATGAAGTTTCCTATACCTCCAAATGGCATGCCTCTTCGATAAAGGATCAGAAAGGTGTCTCCCTGGAACGGATCGATCCCGATGCGGGAACGCAATCGCCTTCGAACTGGACCTCTGCATCTGCTACAGTGGGTTATGGTACTCCCGGTTATCCTAATTCACAATCGGATATTTCTCTGCCCGATGATCCGGATACTCCGGATGAACCGACCGGCATCAAGACACCGCAGTGGGATGAAAGTGCCGGCCATTATACTATATCCTATTATCTGGACCAGCCGGGATATAACTGCCGTGCTTTTGTCTTCAATATCGCCGGTCAGCGTGTAGCACAAATTGCTAATCACGAACTGCTGGGTTTGACGGGAAAATTAACTTGGGACGGTTATGCCCTGTCCGGGAGGCAACTACAGACAGGTGTTTATATCTTCTATGCCGAATTGTATCATACCAGCGGCACAGTAAAAAGATATAAACAGGTATTCCTTGTCCGGTAAAAGAATGTGGATAAGTAGTTTATTAATAAATCGCTTTATGTTTGTTGAAGATGTTTGGATGCTTTACCTTTGTAATATCTCCAATGGGCATAGAACATTAATCAAAATAATTGTAATGCCTATGAAAGAAGAAGAATTTAAACGTAGAAAAGGATTCCTGGAAAGCCTTTTTATGAACTATTCAGGACAGATGAATGATCATTCTGATCAGGAAAAAGATTTAATAATGAAGAATATAGATGTTATTCTTGATTGGTATAATGCTTTAGTTAAAGAGATGGAGGAGTAATTTATGGATAATAAAGAATATTTAGAATCGCATCCGGAATATAGAAGTTTATTTCCAACGCAGGAAATGTATGAGGATTTCGTACGTTTTATGGATCTTGATGAAGACGGGCGGCGTGTTTATTTTGAAGAACACAAGGCAAGATTGGATGTTATGTCTCCGGAAGAACGTAAACAAGATTGGGATAATTTGGTGAAAGGTACTGAGTTGTTGATCGAATTTGCCAAAGTGGAAATACCTAAACTAGCTTATGAAAAGAAGATGATCGAAGCTTCGAAGAAGCAGAATAAGGTAACTTGGGATGATATACGCAAAAAGCTGAATAATATAGCGAGTCTATAATGGGGTGAAAGTAGCTATGAGGAGACTTTAACCATAGTCCCTTCACAGCTACTTTTGTTTTTAGTTAATAAACCGCCTTATACCAGGCAAGCTGCTTGTACCAGTCTGACAACTTCGTCAGAGAGGATTGGGGCACGAAGACCGACAGGCCGGAGAAACGCTTGATTTTTCTTGCTCCATATAATGCTGCATAGTATGAATAAGGTGTTGCATATTTGCTGATGACCGCTTTTTCCATACAAGCGGTAAAACGTTGATACTGTTCGTCGTTTGCTAGATACTTGATAAAATCATCGAAGTCATAAAGCATATGCGGCTGCCTGACAGTAAGATATTCAAGTATCTGCATATTCGACAAAGAAAGAGCATAAATATCCTCTTCTGTTTTGTCTTTTAATATGTCATTGACAATTTGTGCCAATTCGTTCAATTCGCTTGTCTTTATCAGAGATACTGTGCCGTATGGAGCATAATCGTTATTGCTGTAGTATTCATAAAAACTTTTGGTAACTGCTTCCAGATCGGCTTTGTCTTTAAACAAGGCAGGCAGGAAATCTTCATAAGGAAATCCGCGGGCAAGGACTTCGGTCGGCGATCCCAGGAAATAATCCGTTTTGTCTTTCAACTCATAAGCACATTCAATGCCGCTCATATAACAAGCATCAAACAACATGAAGTCGAAATGAAAGCCTTCCAGTGCCTCGTTCATTTCGGTTATTTCCATATATTGGCCGTTTTCTTCTCCGAAAGAACGTAAAGAACTGAAATTACCTGGCAGCCACGATGTGCCATGGCTGGATAATACCAGACCATAACTTTCTGCTGGAAACAATTCTGTTGTTTCTTTGATCACCTTATACATAGTTTCCGGCAGGATAGCACTTTGGTTTTCGTAAAAACGGACGGTGTCTGTTACTATATTCCCTTTCTTGTCTTCTTTTATCTGGAACAAATAAGATCTGCTTTTGCTTTCCGAATAATATACAACCAGATTTCCTCCGTTGAGTGCTTTGTTGGAGGCGACTGTAATCATTTGTCTGATATTGGCACGTATATCACTACCAAGATTGGTACTGGCAATCATATAAGCAAGTACTGTTCGTTTGGCTGGTCCTTTTATCTCGATGTCTTCTTTACTGCAACTTCCCAGTAATAGCGCGAACAAAACGCTATATATATAATATTTGATTCTCATGCCTTATTATTTAAATTACAAAGTTACGTATAATTTGGTTGTCTCTAATGTTTTATATTTCTTTTTTCTATCTTTGTGTGCTAATAGATTTTAAAGCATGTAGAGAAAAGACACTGATATGAAAAAAGTATTATTCATCGCACTGTTGTTGTGCGGTATCGGGTGGGGAGCGAAAGCGCAGACTGTGGCAGTCAAGTCTAATATTTTGTATGATGCAACTGCAACAGTGAACCTGGGTGCCGAAGTTGCTTTCAACCGACACTGGTCGCTGGATATCTCCGGCAATTATAATGGCTGGGATGTTGCGAGCGACAAGTCGTGGCAGCATTGGATGGTGCAACCCGAGGCACGTTATTGGCTGCATGAAAAGTTTAACGGCCATTATTTCGGAGTTCATGGTGTTTATATGGACTACGATATGTCTCATGTGAATTTCATGTCGGTGATGAAAAAGGATTTTGCTTACGACGGCAATGCCTATGGCGGTGGTATCTCTTACGGATATCAGTTGTATCTTTCTCCGCATTGGAACATCGAGTTTTCGGCGGGAGTCGGCTTCCTGCATTTTGAGTATGACAAGTCGGCTTACCCTGCGGATAAGGAACCGGCTTATAAATACCGTAATAACTATTTCGGACCGACTAAACTCGGTGTCAGTATTGTATATATAATTAAATAAGTGAACGATGAAAACTCCGGTCTATATATTTATTTTTCTGCTGGTCGCACTGCTGTTCCCGGTTCAGGCACAGTCACAGACGGAAGCTCCGGCTACTACTTATAACGGCCTGATTAATATCAAACAGAATAAGGCAGAGGTAGAAGGTAACCTTTTAAAACTGGATATGGATATTTTGCTGAGCGGCCTGTCTGTCGGACGTTATCAGACATTGATACTGACTCCCGTTTTGCGCAAGGACAATTACCTGCTTCGTTTGTCACCCATCCGTATCAACGGGGCGAATAAACATAAAATGTATGAGCGCACGATTGCTTTTCAGGGCAAACAGGTGGCCGATAAAAATGCTTATGTAGTGTTGAAAAGTGCTCCAACCTTGTTGCAGGAGGTAAACTATAAAAAAGAGATTTCTTTTCGTCCGTGGATGGAGAATGCAGAGTTGCTCCTTCTCGGTGAACTGACAGATTACGATGATATCCCGGTTCAGACTTATACGAATGTTTTGACCGATCGTTTGTATATTCGTCAGGAGCAGGAAAAATAGTTTTCCTGAAAAAGTTTTACGAAATAAGACTTCACTCTCCGGGTGAGGCCTTTTATCTTTGTATTCATCAGGGTTTTGAGGTGACGCCACCCTGTTGGAATGGGATCACCGGTGGTACTGTCTGTTTTTATCCGAAAGCTTATAATTGTTTACCGCAGATATAAGCGGAGGTTAGTTCAAATCCTCTTACTTTCTAACTTTTCGACCCAGGTGAAACTATTAGTTGACCTGGGTGAAATATGTAGTTGACCTAGGTCAACTTGTTGTTTTCCCTTGGTCGAAAGGTTAAAGGCTTACTTGTTCGTTGATAATTAGCTATATATTTTGTATTAGTGTGATATAGTATAAAAGGATTACTTATAGAAATAATTGAGCTATCCCGTTCCCGTGCTTGACACGGGATCGCAAAGGCACAGACCGTATCCTATATGTATCTTTTGATACTGCTGGTTCTTCTGCGGCCCCGTGTCAAGCACGGGGACAAGATAGCTCACTTTTGACAAATTCTGAACCGATAGATTTCCTAGTATTTCCTCTAAGCATTCAAAACAGGATGTTGTTTTAGCTTGTTTAGGGATAAGGCCATGGGGTGAATCCGAAATAGTTTCGGGTGACGCTGCTTTTGCAGGACAGCGTCACCTGAAGATGCTGATAAATACAGGGATTCCAGGAGTTTTATTGTTGGGTGACTCTGGAGTGTGTAAAAAATGATGCTTAGAAATAAACTGTTTCATCGCTGGTGCCACCGTCCAGCCAAGGATTGATACTGCCTGAGATGCTGATGTCCTGGGCTTGTATGGTGAAAGAGTAGGTTTGTTTTTTTCCTCCTTCGAATGCTTTTGTCGATTCGATGCGGTAATCTTTGTTACTCATCCGGACAATGAAAACAGGTTTCTCTACCGGGTAAAGAAGATAGTTGGTAACGATTGTTTCTTCGTTCGGAGTTATTTCTTTATTCAGGTTGTCGATAAGTGTATAAGGCGTAATTGAGGGAGCGACACTTAGCTTGCCAGTTTGTACGTTCAGTTGTATGGTTGACGGATAGTTCTCCATCGAAATGCTTAGCAGGATCATCTCCTCCTTAATATCATCCGCTTTCTTGAATTTAAGTGTAATGGCGGAAAGGATATGGTTGAAAGAGAGATTGACTGGTTCATCACTTGTTGTTTTATCTCGGTCCAGTACGGGAGTTGCCCACATGATGTCGTCTTGTTTTTTCAGGTCAAAGGGGATATTTAACGGAGCGGCTGTCGCTGCTTCGGTGTAAGGGTAATAAGCGTAAAAGTTTAGTAAGGTGTCGGGGTTGATGGGGTAATGGGCATGGGTATCGCAGGTAAATTCATTGCTACCGGTGGTTTTGGTGTAGGGAGAGTTGTTGAGGTCCTTGCGGAGAGTCATATTTCCTCCGGAATTGTTTTTATTATATCCCCAACCCAATATCCCGACCTGGGAGTTGTCGGGAAAAGCTGTATTGTCGACAATTGCTTTCGTCATAATAATATTACCTCCAAAGCGTATAATACTCCCTTGACCATCGGTTGATTTTATAACATCGCCATCATTGTTGCAACTGAAAGTCGCAAAGAATAGAACAGAGAGTAATAACTTTATATTTTTCATTTTGTCATTATTTTATTTGTATGATATTGCCTTGAACGAAAGAATCGGATGACGATTCGGCTTTGTTGTCCGATTTAGTGAATGATTTTAGAGTGTTTAATTTCTTGATTGTGATTGTCAACAGATAGGAAATGCCTTCTTCCCATGCTGGTGAGTTGGTTGTGTCTATCTGTATATTATAAGATTGATCGCCAATCTTTAGTTTGAAGGTGTAGGCTAGTTCAGGGAATAGCAATAGATTTCCGTTTACGGATATTGTCTCTTTGCTAGCCATTGTGTTTGCATTGATGTCGGTCGATAATGTGAATGTTGTTGTGGAAGTTTGGTCGATTGTTACTATGCCATTCGACAGATCCAGACTTCCGCTATTGGGGGCATCGGTTGTAATGGATATATTTCCGTCAGGCAATATATTTTCTGTTCCGTTTACCAGGTTGAATTTTACATTAGTTAGTTTGTGGGTGAAGTTTAGGTTGACAGCTTCCGGCGTTTTTTGGTTTCCGGCGTTGATTGGAGCGGCATGCATTAAATCTTCTTCACCGGTCAATGTGAACTCTAAAGAGTTATTATTGATTGTATAGGCTGTACCTTTTGATTGGCGCGGATAATATCCGGCTAAAGTGATTGAATTTCCATCTGTCGGATAAACCAATGATGGATTCGTAAAGATTAATTCCTGATTGCTCCCTATCTGGCTGGGAGAGATTCCGTTGTAAATAACTTTTGTACTACTTGTTCCGTAAATACCTATTTCATTAATATTATCATTTGTGAATACATCTACTAATGCCTTAGTTGTAGCATCAATCCCTTTTGGCATAATCAGGATGGGAACAGGAACTTCGTTTATCGGATGAGGTTCCTCTTCTATCCCGATTTCATTGCTGCATCCGGTTAGGATGAAAATGAGGGCCAAAAGGTATGAAGATGAATTTTTCATGTAATACTACGATAGTAAATTAATAGAGAGTGAGAGTGTTTAAAAAAGTAATAATTGTTTTGTAATGCAATATAAATATTTTTAAACACTCTAATTTTGTCTTCAGTATATATTACTATTATTGAACCGTTCCTGTTCCTCCTGTAACTGTTTCCCATTTTGTAATGGTTGCAGTAGTAGCTATAGTACTCGCTTTAAATGTAAGTATGATTTCATATGCTTTTCCTGCAGCAGGGGCAGCTCCTAAAGTAATAGGAACCTCTGCCGTTGATTTGTTTGTCGTAATTGCAAGAGTATAATCAGTTGTTGCTGTTAGAGGTTGCACCATTATGTATCCACCTAAAGTTTCAGTTTCAGTTAGAGTTATAGGACTTGCTTCTGTGATTTTATTGTCGCTATATGTTCCATCTGTGACTGCATAAGCTGTTAGTTCTGCTGGGTTACTCCAAGCTAATGAAGGAGTAGATGATAATGTACATGTTATAGTGGATGGTAAATTAGCAAGTGTACCTGAAGCTTTTGTTTTAATAGCAATGCTTCTAATGGCATTTCCCCAAGTGTCAATAGCTGCTGGATCCTCTGCAACAAATTTAAATTGCATCTGGAGCAATTGGTGATTGAATGTTATGGATTTAATTTGTTCGTCTTTACTTTTATTGCCTGAAACTTCTGCTGATAATAAAATATCTTCTTTCCCTGTTATTGTCCATTGTAATTTACCTTTGTTTGTCGAAGCATCAGGTTCTACTTCCGCTACTGGATAGTAGCCAATTAACCATGATTTGAGAGTAGGATCGACATTGTAGTAGAGTGGTGTATTGAATGAGATTTTACCTGTTGAGATATCATCGGTTTTTATTTCTGCAGTAGATGCAACTTTACTTACATCTCCCCATGCAGGAGATTCTGCAATGTCTGCTGCTTTTACGAATTGGATACCTGGTAAAGCGCTGGACAATTTACCTTGATCATCGCTGGTTATAGGAGTTTTTGTCGTAATACTCCCAATCCCTGCATTCAACTGTATCTCCACCGGTTGTCCATTATCAATATTATCTATTGGGTCACCTTCGCTTGTACAAGCGGTCATTGCTGCAACTGTTGCAGCAATTGAAATCATACTTAATACTAATGTTTTCATAATTATAAAAATTTAATTGTTGTTGTTTTATTCGTTGCTTATTACTTATCATTCAATTCATTCGATGATCATGTCATCGCCGGCAGAGACTTCCCACTTGTTGATTGTGACAGTGAAAGAAGCGTCTTTTTCTACCGTTACGGATACGTCTACATTTACTTTGTTTCCTTCCGTTTCTCCGATCGAGTTGCCCAGGTCGAGGGTGGAAGTGGTGGTACTTCCGTCATTGAGGGTGAAATCCAGCTGTACTTCGTTTTTAGGGAGGGCAGGTGGGGGTGTTCCTTGTTTGGGGGGAGTGCCTAATATCAATACATTTGTTTTTATACCTTCCGCTGAAGTTGTTGTTTCAAAGTTAACTGTTGTTGTTTTGTCCGGTACGATCTCTTGTTTGCTCAGGTTGAAAGCGGCAGGTACGCCTGTCAGCTGCCCTTTGCATTCTTTTATATACTCCATACCCTCGACTTTTATGTCGAGCGTTACTTCGCGGATCAATGAAGCCGGACTGAACTCACGTTTATTATTTGCTCCGTCGTTGGCTTCCACTTCCAGGTTGTCGATGGCTATTCCATATAAAGGAATGCGTCCCGATGTCGTACCCCCGGCCGCTTTCGTTTCCGGGATAAATGCTTCTGCCGTCTCAAATGAATTCATATTGCGGAACTGGATGTTGTCGGCATCGCAATTGAAAACCAGTAAACGGTATGTATCCGGTGGCAGTGTGAACTTCAGACCGCTTGTGTCACTCTCGATCTGTATCATTGCACCCTTTTCCAAAGGATAAAAGCAATAACGAACTTTTTTAGGACTTTCATAGCTGCTCATGGCCTGTTCCCATTTCAACGAATACCAAATGAAACCGTAGGAAGACTGCTCTGGCTTTTCTTCCGAACTGCATTTAATGAAACATGTAATGATCATTAATATACAGACTGCGATTCCGCACGAGCAACCTAGTTCACTTCTTATCATCATTTAATATACGTTGAAAGTCAATTCTTCTTGTTTCTGACGCAAATGTATCGGGAAAAAGCAGACGTAAAATTGCTTTTTCTATTCAATAAGTTGTAAAAACTGCGAAAGTTGTTGATTTTTACTGGTTATTCGTCTTTTTTATTGCGAAGTGCACGGGGAGACATGCCGAAATTGGTCCGGCAGAAGTGGGAAAAGTTGGAAAGCGATTCGAAACCGTATTTGTAGCTGATCTCTGAAATAGACATTTCGGTAGTGGTTAAGTCGTTCTGGATGTCTTCACATTTCTTTTTCAGCATCCACTGGTAAGCGGGTTCGCCGAATGTCTCTTTGAACAGGCGGCGGAAAGTAGGTGTGCTGTAGCCTCCCATCTGGGCGAAGGCTTCCACATCTTTCGCCTTCATATAATTCTGCATGACGAAGTAACGGAAACTTTTGCTGTACCGGTAGATCGGCGAGTAGAAAGCGGCCAGTTCTTTTAATGTATAGTAGCAATTGAGCAGGTAGACCAGCTCCGTCCGTTTGGCATTCAGGAAACCGGCGCACAGCAGGTCGTCGTTCAGGTACATCCGTACCCCTTCCACGAAATACTGCAACGGCGGGCACATATTCATTACAATCGGTTCGATACGGGAGGTCTCTGCTATGCTGGCCCCTTTGTTGAAACGTTCGTTGCAGATATTGATCGGGCGTTCAAACAGGTACAGGATACATTCGGCGGTTTCGAGGATCTTGAATTCGACCTTTGAGCCGATCGGTTGCAGGATGAACTGTCCTGCACTGAAAATGGTATTGGGATGTTCTTCGCTATTGACCTGCACGGAACCTTTCAGCAGAAAATACAATGTATTCTGCAAACAACGTTCCCGTGGGATGATAAGTCCTTTGGGATAGGAACGATATTTAAAGATGTTTCTCCTGTATTCGGAACAGGAGCCACAATCCGTAAATTTGCTGTATCTAAGGTCCGGAGAGAACATAGACGGTCATTATAATTTTACCTTTATACTTTTTCCCGTATTCTCGTTATGAAAACGGTCTACGGCGGTCACAATATAGCGATATTTTTTCTTTCCGTTATCATAAGGCATTAAATATCTTGTGTTACGGGTGATTTTTACGATTTTTGCCGGGTTACTGAGGTCGATCGGTTCTTTATCTTCGAAACGGTAGACGACAAAGTAGGAGGCTAGCTCCGGGTTTGTCGGGCTTTGTTCGGCCTTCCAGTGCAGCATATAACCGTCGGCGGTCCATTCTTTTTTCAGTTTTTTCACCTCCTGCGGTGCCCGGTTGTGCATATGGGTATAGGCCGGGATCAGTGCCGGATAACGGTGGTAGTTCCTTTTCAGGCTGTCGGCTACACCTTTGTTGTTCCACAACAGTTCGTTGGCGGGCCAGAAGCAGTTGCCTTTGACTTTCGACAGGGCACGTTCGTAACGCATTTTGCGGGTCAGCTGGCTGGCTTTCATGGTGCGTGCCACGTCCTGGCCGATATAGAGATGGGGACCTTCGAGGGTTGCGTTCTTATTCCACCATTGGATCAGGGTGATATAGTCGGCTGCCGGATGGTCTATTTCCCAATATATCTGAGGCATGTTGTAATCTATCCAGCCTTCTTTCACCCAGTGGAGGATGTCGGCATAAAGGTCGTCGTAGTTTTGCAGGCCGTTGGTGTCGCTGCCGGAACCGTCGGGTGTGCTTTTCTTGTTACGGTAGATACCGAAGGGACTGATGCCGAAACGCACCCAGGGTTTGGTGAGCAGGATGGTCCGTTTCAGTTCGCGGATCAGCGTGTTCACGTTCTCCCGGCGCCAGTCACTGCGCTGTGCATTGGTATAACCTTTGTTCAGTCCGTATTTCTGGAAACTCTTATCGTCGGGGAAAGGCATGCCGGCTGCCGGATAGGGGTAGAAATAGTCGTCCATATGGATGGCGTCCACATCGTAACGGCTGACAATGTCGCGTACTACCTTATTAATGAACTGGCGGCTTTCGGGCAATCCCGGGTCGAACAGGATCTGTTTATTATAGGTGACGAACCATTCCGGGTGTTTGTTATAAATATGCGAATCGGCAAAACGGGTGTTGCCGGCCGTGCTGGCGCGGTAAGGATTCAGCCAGGCATGGAACTCCATATTCCGTTTGTGGCATTCGTCGATCAGAAATTCCATCACATCGAAATTGCCTGCCGGAGCGACGCCCTGCTGTCCGGTATAAAAACGGCTCCAGGGTTCGATGTCCGATTTATAGAAAGCGTCGGCTTCGGGACGGACCTGGAAGATGATGGCGTTGATACCGCAGGATTGCAGGTAATTCAACTTACGCACGAAATCTTTCCGTAGCTGGGCGGGAGTCATATCCTTATATTCTCCCTGGAAAGCTGTTTGTATCCAGGCTCCCCTGAATTCCCGTTTGTCTTTTCCTTCTGTCTCGCGGACTGGTAGTTGGCGTGTAGTCGAACAGGAGGTAACTACACAAAGGACCACTGCCAGAAGCAGGCGGATATACTGATTGTTCATGAATATTGTCTGGTTTGAGATTATTGTAACACTTTCTTCATTTCCTGCGGCAAAGATAATAAATAAAAGTGAGACTGAGCGCAGGAGGTAGAAGAGGGCTGTTTCATTTCGAATCGCGTACACAACGGATTGGTCCTGCGACCGACTTTACATAATAAAAATAGAATTGGTATTCGAATATATGGAACAGACCGGCATCCTTATGGATATGCAAAATATTCACTCGATTGTCCGTGTCCGTGGTTGCATTATGGTAGTTTCCACAACTACTTGCACGAAAACCTCCTCCATCGCCTACACGTGTTCCCTGTGTCGGGAAATAAGATGTCGGACCCTCTTTCCATTTCTGCATATACATATTCATTCCATATCCGTTCGGAAATCCATCGTCATAATTGATACCGCTCATAGATCCTGGATTGAGTCCTGTATTTGTAAACTCGAACCACAATTCGCCCGAGGCTACTCTCCAGCCTGTGGGACAGGGATCGAAAATGGATTTTTCCGTTCCGTAGTTATCGTATATATGTACATTATTACTCTGATTAATCGTGTAGGCTTTCATTCCATCGGAAGCCGGTTCCAGTCCTCCCCAAAGCTTATTGTCGCTTTCTCCTGTCGGGCACCAGTCGCCATAATTGAAATAGCTACTCTTTGTTTGCACATAACTTTCGCCTCGGTTGACTTCGTTCGTCCCACAGATAAAGATCGTAGGATTAGCGATGGCGTGTCTGACAGCCCCGGTCAGGGTGCTTCCGATTACCGAATGGAACAGCATGCTTTCATCGGTAAGGGATGTCTTATGCACTTCAATTTGGTTGGAGTTGTCATAATGCAGATCTGTATGTCCGTCGTTATAATCCTGATGTTCATTTATAATATTGCGTAAAGGAGGGAACGGGTCTTTTCGTCCCCATTGATACAACATGCCGAAGGCCTGCGTCATTTCATCCGGATACCGATGGAGACCATTTCCTATACCTTTTTGATTATCTGCCAATGCACCGAGATTGCATGACATGACAGCATAGCCTTGAATACGCGGCTTCTCAGGATGTATACCATTATTGTCCCAGTCGTATGTGTAATAAGTGACAGCTTTACCGAAATTGTCCGGTTCATGGTCTGTAACCCAAATGTGCCAAGACCATATAATGTCTCCCTTGCTATTGTAAGCACCGATCAAGGCATTACCTTTCTTTTGCGTTCTAACATAGATTTTCTGATGAATGTCGCCTGTATTCTCACCGAGTTGAACCAACGTTCCATTCGTATTATTACCAATGCAGTCTTTGGTTTGCCAGATAATACCGACACGGGCTATTTTCAGATTCTCGTCATGAGGGTTTAAATAGTCTGCAAAATTATACCCGCCCCCCTGTCTCTACACGGTAATAAGGCTCAAAAGAGAGGAAATCGTTTGGTTTTATAACAAAACAGTTGGATGATGGATTGTTTTGACCTTTCTCTCCTGTGACAGTCACCGTCATACGGTAAACTTGATTACGTTGTATATTAAAATTATTGAATGAGTTTCCTCCGGGATAAGCTGCATAGAGATACCTTTCACCACCGATTTCGGTGGTGACATCGACTACAAGTGCATTGGAAGGAGCTGCATCAGACTTGTTACCGCCCTGAGTCTCTATTTCTCCTTGCAGATTTTCCGGGACATAGAAAACAGCCCATTCTTTATCTTCGTTCTTTTCCAAATCCGAGGCGGCAAAGGCTATCGAACTGAATGTCGTTCCGACAGGAAATGGAACCGCATCCATTGGCTCTCCATTTCCGTCGCCGGCCAATGTCTCTACCCGGCAAATATTCGGAATTTGCCTTACATTGACGTTGTTGAGTTTCATTTCTGCTTTCAGCATCTCTACTTTTACTTTGAGTTTGGCATACATACGTGTAACCGGTATTGTGACCTTAATACCTGTCGTTACTTCCACCTCCTCGCTTGCTCCGTCCATTGGTATCGACACCTTATCTATCGATCGTAAAGGGAAAGCGGTAGGCAGGGTTTGTTTTTTCAGTTGTTCCAGATTCTTGAACTTTTGCCATGAAGTATCCGTGCCGTCGTTGGCCCAGTTGTCATAGCTCGTGTTGGTTACGACATATACAATGGACGGAACTCCGGCTTTCAGATATACGGGTAGGTCTTGTAACATTGCCTGATCGGCGATGGTATAGTAACGCGGCTTTATCAGCAGTTCTTTGGTTGTCGCATCGTACTGGAACACCCAGATGTTATGTATCTCTTTTTCTTCCGAAGTCTCTTTTTCTGGTGTGTCGCTCGGTAGAGACGCCCTTGTTTTTGCTTGTGCTTCAACGGCAAATGTATTGACGGACAAATTCAATACGGCTTCCGTCAGTTCACCTTCATCAAGACCTGCCCCGTTTGTTCCACTTGTCTCCAGTTGCAGTTCTTCTGTGCAACCTCCCATTACGATGGTTACCAATAGAAGTATGATTAAAAAGTAATGTTTCATATCAGTCAAAAGTATATTCATTATCATAAGTATATTTCCATTCTTGCACGTTCACGGTGAGCCTGTTGTCGCGGACGGTGATGGTGAAACGGTAGAGGATGTTTCGGTTGATGTCGAAACGCTTGGTATTGTCCTTATTATCTGTCTTTCCACTCTCATCGTAATTTGCGAAATAGACTTTATACGGTTCGTCCTCACCGGTCTGGGCATCGAGCCTTACTTCAATGCACGCGTATTTGTCGCCTGCGTCAATATTTTGGTATTCGGTCAGGTAGGCAATCCATTTCTCATATTTATTTCCGTCAGTACCAACCCACCGGCTTACAAAGCGGAAATTTTGTATTTTTTCTTCCGTATCGTTGCTATTTCCTACGAGGTGCAAGCCGCTAACGTAATCGCTGCTCCACTCACCACCGTGGTCGTAGTCGTCCTGTGAAAAAATATCTTTGGGGGCACAATATCCTTTTTTATTATAGCGGCGAACTTTTACCTCACTGATCGATAAGTCAAAATAGTCATCTGTCTTGAGGATCATCTCCACCTTTGCCACGGCACGGAGTAGAGTGACAGGCTCAGGTAACAATGTAACCTCTCCTGACTTGAACTCTATATTGTTGTATTCATGGACACCATAGAAAGGAATCAGTCGTTCCGGTTTCAACTCGAAAGAAGAAAAACTATCGAACTGCCCCCAATCGGCATTGCAGATATCCGAAAGCAACGTTTCTCCGGTCTTCATCGTATCGTCGCCATATTGCGGCCAGTTGGCAAGCACGACCATTTTGAAGTTTTTGTGATTGGCCAAAGCGGCGGGTGCCTTGCCAAGTACACTATAATCCCTGTAATCGCTTTTTTCAGTTACTACGAAACCGTCCGGCTCAAAACGAGCGATGAGCTTATTGTCGAAGGTGAAGAAATAAATCCTGTAGTTGTTGTTCTCTATGTCTATGTAGTTTTCATAGGTTTCGCCAACTTCATAGTCTTCACCGGTCTCCGGGCTTCTTGTGGGCAATCTGAAGCCGATGCTGAGAGCTGTTTCTTTTTCGGATATGCCGAAAACATCCGTTTCATGGCTACACGAGGTACTCCACAACGCAAGGAGCATCAGAGTCCCCGTGATGATATGTTTTACCACATTTTTCATTCGCATTCCTTTTATTATAATTCGCTGTTTTGCAGCACCACCTTCCAAGAGTTGATGTAAATGTAGGCATCGAGCCAACGGTCACCTTTATCGAGGAAGAACACCATGTCGTATACGTCCTGCCTATCGAGATATTCCTGGTCGTCCATATCCCGGTTATAGAAACCTTTCACAAGCAAGGCATAGTCGATAAGAGGAATGGAGAAAACTGGTTTTCCTGTTTCCTTGTTGGTCACGGTGAGCTGTGTTTTCTGTCCTTTTACAAGACGTGGTATGGTCAGTTCGGCTATGGCTGCGCTGAAAATGGCGCGAGACACAGTCTGTATTTCTTCGGACTGGGAGTCTATGCCTGCTTCCCCGGCGTCGGTATGCCATGCGAAGAAAGTCACCGGCTCGTCGGGTAGCAATGTGTTGTCCCAGTCCATGCTTCCGTTAGTATCGGTGATGGTGAAGACGAACTTATCTTTGTCCACAGCCTCTCCCGAGAGGTGTTGTAACACCACTCGGACGTTGTTGGTGTTTTTCACCAATGGTACGGTATAAGTGTACGTACCTTCGGTTTCACCGAACGTCTGTTCCGGCAGTCGCCCATGGAATAAGCGGTCGAGATCTTCGTTGACGAATGCCTTGTTTCCGGCATCGTATTGCCTGTCAAGCGTGCAGGTCAGTTCTCTGCCGACGGTTGTTGCAGGTCTTGAGAAAGAACCTTTGTCAGTTGTGCCACACCAAGCGAGCAGCTCGTATTCGCCTGGTTCTACATCTATGGTCATGGCATAATCATCAGCCGCAAGGGATTCTCCCTGTTCGGTACGTTGCCAAACCACCTTGCCGTCGACATCGAGCAGGTAAAGTGTCACTACGTTCACTTCGTGGGCAAAGGCGTCGGCAAACTTCATGTTGTAATCGTAGCGGAATTTCACACGGTAGTTTACCGAGCAGTCGCCCTCATCGTCATAGATTAAGCTGTCGCAGGCATATAGCATCGAGGTGCAAGCGATGACCGCCATCGACTTGACGTTTATTTTTCTTATGTAAGATCGTATATTCATTTGATTTATATTATTTATTTTATATATGTATGCTGCGGAAAATACCGCAGGGGATTTTCATTTTCGGTGGGAAATGGCAGATGCGCCCTTTCCGGTTCCGTCCTCTCTTTGCGCCGGAGCGGAAGCGCTTTTCTAAAGCCATTCCATGTGGGGTTTATTCCTCATGGAATGGTTGTTTTATAAGATAAGGATTGTTTCAAGAAAAATTAAAGTTCCACATTTTGGCTGACAATCTTCCAGGAAAGGATATTGATTTTCGCGCCAACGTAATAAGTGTCACCGTCCGGATCTTCGCCGGGAACGATTTTTTCGTCTTCGTCAAAAATCCCCTTGCCTATATTTTCCAATTTGTCAATGGTGACTACATAGTGGTGATTGCGCACCACACCGTATTTGGCTTCCGGAATAGTCCCGTTTGTGACATCGCCATTGTTGAGGTGTTCGATAGGTATATTGTAGTACATCGATCCACCGTTGTAAGCGATGGCATCTGCTGAAGCAGCGGCCAGATTTTCGTTAAGAGCGGCGATGATTTGATCCGAACTGTTGGCGCCGTCCTCTGTATATAATGAGGTTTCATTCTCATTCGTAAATACCACTTTTACTTTTCCGTCGCCCATATTCTCCAATTTCACATACTCTTTACCAATCTGTGTATATTTTGTATTACCTCCATCGTCTTGACCGTCTTCATACCACATGTTCAGTTGGTTTTTCGTCTTCAGTACGTTGAGCACATATTCGAGGAAGGAGTCTTGTTTGAAAAGTACACCATTGTAACGTACGAGGTCGAGTGCATTGCCGCTTGCATCGCATATATTGGCTTTCAACAGGACACTCGTAACGGTAGAAGGAAAGTTGCCAGTCACGATGGTGTTTGTGTTGGTGTTCTCGGCGCAATAGGCAGGGGTTCCCAATGCGGTTAAGTCGCTTTCCAAATCGACATAATTCAGATATGTGGAATTGGTGGGAACTCCCGCCGCATTTTCAGGATAGCCGGACAAACCGTAGTTGAACGACTTACCCCAATGGCTGCGGTGGTCGGTCCATCTGTTCCATGTAAAGCCCAAGTCATTATCCGTCCAAGTTGCATCTATGTTCTTAATCATGTACGATTTCTTCGCTGTGGCGTTCAATTTCCATCCGAGCAATTCCACATAAAGCTCTTCCGAAGCGATATTACCGCTTCCGGCTGGGTTGTCTTCGCCTGCTACAGTGACTTTTATCGGATAACGCCCATTTACATCCTTTGGAAGTTCATCGGATACATTCAAGGTTACTTTGGCAGCCAGACGCTCCACATATACAGTCACTGCATTGCTAATGGCACTCACATCTGTTATCGGTTCAAGAGAGAAATTTTCCTCTTTAACTTCCGTCACGAAATATTTTGTCCGATTGGTTTCGGTGTAGCTCGTAGTGCTCATGGTAAAGTAATTGGTTGTGACGTTATTGGTCGTTTCCGGATAATAAATACCTTCCGCGTTATTGTCTGCAAGCACTGTTTGCATTTCGTCGAGTGTTTTTCCATACACGAAGTTGGTCGGTTTGTTGAGCACTGTTACCATATATTTAGGATAGTCTTTTTTGTCCAGTCCTTTCAGTACAACGACGTTGTTGCTCACAAATTCAATGTTTTCGGCAGGGGCAGTCGTTGAGGCGTTGCCACCTCCCCAAGCATTACCTTGTGTCACGAATACACCGTCTGCATCGTAAAAGTAGAAGTAGGCGTTTTTTACAGACTGTTCGTTTATTCCGTACTCAAAGCCACCTTCTTGCGCCTTTGTAAGTGAACCTGCATCAGCGAGGCGGATATTGATGTACGCCTCGTCTCCTGTGAAGGCATTCGGTGTATCATCCGGAATAATTCCTGATTCGTCGTTCGAGCATGCACACAATGCGATGCATACGAACATACCTAAAAATAATTTATTCATCTTCATAAATGTTTGTAATCTAATTTTGTTAATAATATATTATCTCGTTTATCCTTAATGTTTCCCTTTTTCAAGCTGTTCAAGCGTGATGCCGGCCTGTTCTGATCCGAGAGATTTCGCCTCGTTCAAGTAACGTCGGGCACTGTTGTAATCTTTTTGCCGGATGGCCAGTGCACCTCGGGCATAAACAGCCTCGGGCGAATTGTCCGTTTTGGCAAGGTAACGCTTTGCGGCCGTGAGGTCGCCACGGCGCATGGCAGCGTTGGCGGCGTTCAGGTTGGCGATGGTGTCATCCGGGAACATGCGTACCGCTGTCTCGAACACTTCAGTGAACTCATCCGTACCGGGTTCATACTCCTGTGCGACGAGGTAGAACTCATTCAGGTTCAGTTTCTGCGGCCGTTCACGTATGATTCGCCTTATATCCTCCACGTCGCTGTAACTGCGGATAGTGTAGACTATGCGGTAGTCAGTGTGGCGCAACGCCGGATAACAGTTCTGTAACAGGAAGCGATATTCCGCCGGATAGGTCTGTTTTATTTTCAGCTCTTTGGCATCCGGTTCCAAATTGCCGTCTATCAAAGCAATCATTTCTGTGCGATGTTCAAGGTCTGACTGTTCCACGTAGTGGCGCAATCCTACCTAATCCTCCGGTTCGTAGTCAGTCGTTATTACCTCGTCTTCAAACTGGTAGAGTTGTTGTATGAATTTCTTCAATGCTGCCGTACGTCCGATAGCCAACTCTTTGTTATGTGCATAAGGACTTTCGGGTGAAGCGTAACCTTTCAGCCATACCGAAGTAATGGTTATGTCCATGTCGCCTTGCACGGAGTCTATCGATGACTGTATTTTCCCAAGTTCGGCGGTGTTGTGTCGATAATCCGGATAAATCACTGTTTGATTCACCGGGAAGTCGATGAACGCCGAACCTTCGAGTGAATCCTGTTTTTCGATCTGCCCTTGCGGACGTATATATACCAGTTCGGGGAAAAACGCTTCGGTGTGTCGTCCGAGCGTGTCATTCCGCTCTGCCAACAACGTGTTGCAACACCCGTAGTCGTCACGACGAAGCGACAGCACGGCTCCGTTCATCCATTCGGCGTATGGTACCATATGGTGGTATTTGAGGGTATCGGGTTTTTCCGAGGCCTTATAGCTCTTTTCATTCTTGCCCGATAGCATGCTTTCGCCATTGCGTACATAGAAGTAGTAACGGCGCCTGCCGTAAACCCCTATCGGTTGCAGGTCGAGCGAGTCGTTGCCATTGACTAGCCATGGTGTAAGAAGTACGGCACGATTATCGTCTACGTCAAGCCCTGACAAATCCCAAAGCATGTCTATGGCGATGTACCCGCCGTTGCGTTCTATTTTTAGATTCTCCACGGAAACACCGTCCACGATGTCCTGTTTTCGCATGTCGATTGCGGTTTGTGCTTCCGCTACCGTAACCATGCCCCAAAGGGCTGATAGGATATATATTATCTTTTTCATTTTGCACACGATTAAAATACATAAACAAGGTTGATTGCCGCTTTCGTCGGCCCCACGTAGTGGTGTGGTTTGTCCGTTTCTAACTTTCTGCCGCACCCGGCACACTGGAAGCGGTCATAGCGTGTATAGGAATAGCCCAAGCCTATTTCCGCCTCAAGGTTCCAATGCCGCCCCAGTATCCACGTATAACCGTAAGCGATACCAGCGCCGACGAACCAGCCCTGATAACGGGTATCCTTCAGTTTGCGGGCATCCGTTCCGAGAAAGTTGATTTTTCCGTCAAAACCTCCGATGTTATACTGTCCGCCATGGATGTGAGCACCTACGAAGTGCCCTGAAAAGTGGTCGCAGAACCAGTATCTGACCTCAGGTTGAACGGCCCAGTGTTTCCAGCGCCGGTCGTGCGAGAGTGTCCATGCGTTGAACTGTCCCGTAGCGTCCAAAGTCCATTTAGGTGCGAGTCTGATCTCTATTCCCAAATTCGGATTCAGGAAAGCATCTGCCAGAACATTACTCTTGACAGCCACGTTCTGGGCTTTGGTATCCTGCATCATACCGGCGGTGGCAACTACCAGCAGGACCAATATTCGTTTTATAATTCCATTGTGCATATTTTATGGCTATAGTTAATTATTCCGTTGTAAATTTTATAGTCTGTTCTTGCATAGACAGTCTCAAGAGGTCAACTGCGGTGACCTCGCTTTCTTTATTTTTGTTTTGCACAAAGGAACGGCGTATTTGTTATCGCATAGTGTCAAAACGTATAAATCATATCGGCAAAATCGTAATGACCATTTTACACAAGCTGCAATTTTGTAACGGGCATGTCAAATCATCAAAGTCTGACTCATTTTAGAAGTGCGCGGAGTCATTATTAACAGTTGTAATACAAATAAGTGCAGTAAAAAAGGCTATCTTTGTATACCGTAATGTCAGTGAGTTTATGACTGTCTGCATAAGCAATTTAAGTGCATCGGAAAAAGCCAGCAGAAACACACACTCGAGAAAAATAATTTGAATTCGATTGACATGGGAGCATTTGTCACATACAGCAACTTGATGACCTATATTTTACCGATATTTTGTTCGGCCATATGTTCGGTCTTTACTTTATTATTGATATGGAATTATCGCAATCTTGCCGAAAGGAAATTAAGGCGGGTTGTAAGCATTTATTGTATCCTGATAGCCGTATGGTGGTCATCCGCTTTATGGCATGTGCTCTCTGACGATCCGATATTCCTTCCGGTCGATATTCCTTTTGCCCTGTCGTATATTTATATTCCCATATTGTTTTACAATATCGTTTATTACTTGGCCTATTTAGGGAAAAAGAGAAACTTTCCCGTACTGAATTACATTTGGCCGGTACCCACATTGGCAATTATCCTGATAACGACAGCTTGGATGTCACCTCCCGAGGGAGGACTTTTTACCAGACTGTCGTTATTTGAGCGCTATACGGAGCTTTTTATATCCAGTTCTTTACTGCGGTTTATCACTGCAATAGCTTATATTGTTCCGACTGGCCTGTTATTGCTGCGGTATTATAGGCAGACGGTACTTCAAATGGCCGATACGGATCGAAAATATGTCAGTATTAAATCATCGCGTTGGCTCATTATGTTTTTCATGCTTTCCATACTTTCCATCGTTATATTTCTAATTGCTTTTTTGCCTTCGTTGGTCGGGGCAAGTCAATGGCTTATTCGGTTGAACGCGTTATGCATTATGGCTCAGGAAATCTTGCTTACATATCAGGTTATCCGTAGGCAATATCTCTCTTACAAGACCTTTGATTTGTTTTCAGGCAATGAAAATGAGACCGGGAACAACGGTTTGATCGCCAAACAATACCCTGTGCCGGATGACACCCGCGGACAATTGAACAGGACGGCGTTCGAAAACTATTTGTCTCAACAAAAACCATTCCTCGATCCTGATTTCAAGTTGACTGACATGGCCGAGGCGATGGGGGTGAACCGTACCGTGATGTCCAATTTTGTCAATCAAACTTATGGGGTGAATTTCAGGCGTTACCTGAACCAATGTCGGATTAGGGAATACCAGACTCTGATAGCGCATCCTTCGAATGAACAAAAAAATCCGTATCAGGTAATAACCATGGCGGGGTTCAAAGACTCTAGGCATTTCCAGCGTGCGATTCAATTGGAAAATACATATAAAGAACAGACAGACAAGGAATCACCAATAAATAAAAAAGGATGAATCAAGATATCGGACGTGCAATAGTTTTTTCAATACCTGTGGTAAGCGCTGCGGTCGGCCTCATCATGATTTCGCTTGACATAACTCGCTCTTCCAATACAGTCAATCGGAAAATACATTACAGCATAATCACTGTATACTGTTTGATAATGTTGTACTGGAGTGGATTGGTTATGCATTCTGTCGCCCGCGACACTTTTATAACATACCAACCTGTTTTCTTTTCCTCGTTCAGTTTTATTCCCATATTCCTGTACCTGATTACCTATATTATTACGGGAATAGGCGAGCAGAGGCGTTTTCCGGTATACCATTTTATCCTTCCGTCGTGTTTGACTGTAACTATTTACGTGATTGCCTTAATAGTGCCGTTCCGGCAACGATGGACTGCTATTTATGATAATGAAGTAAGCCTGACAAGCGCGATTGTCGACATTACGTTTATCGTCTGTATTTTGCTGAGTATTTTATATTCTGTATTGAGCTTGCTTCGCATAAAATCCTATAAACGTCAGGTAACTGATTATTCCGCTGATATTTACCGGATGTCGCTGGATTGGCTATCCTTTATCATTATTTTCAGGGTCCTGCTGCAAACCTTGCCGATAGCCGGATTGATATTGGGTATCGGGCTATTCAATAAGTTGGGGCTTATTTGGATATTTACAACGTTGCCGGCAGTTTTTACTCATATTGTGCTGTGCCTGAATATTCTTTCGGAGAATTATGTGATTATCGAACCTGTTACTGCCAAAGAAAAGGAAATGACTGCGTTGGGGAATTATGCGCAATTGGGGCGGGAGCGAGTCGAGAAGTATTTAGAGGATAAGAAACCTTATCTAAACCCGGAATTCAAAATAACCGACATGGCCAAGGATCTTTTCTCCAACAGAACTTATATATCAGCATTTATAAATAGAGAGTATGAGATGAATTTCAATCGTTTTATTAATAATTACCGATTGAAGGAAGTTGAAAGATTACAGGCGGAGGCTGTACAAAGAAAGCAAAAAATATCTTTGATGGAGATTGTTATTCATGCTGGATTCAGTAATTATCGAAGTTATTTCCGAGCTAAAAAAATGGTAAAAAACGATCCTGTTTCCGTAGATTAAAAAATGTAATTCAGATAGATATGCGAAAGTCTCTTATCCGATTCAAAGATAATAGATAATAAATAATAACAAACCCGAATACCTCTGTACTAAATTCAGGTTCTCGTTTCTTTTTGCTATTTTTGTATCCTTATTAGGAAAAGATTTATGTCTGAAAATAATGCTATATTTATCAAAGGGGCTCGTGTTAATAACCTGAAGAATATTGATGTAGAGATCCCGCGCGACAAACTGGTCGTGATAACCGGATTATCCGGCAGCGGAAAATCCTCCCTTGCTTTCGATACGTTATATGCCGAAGGACAGCGCCGCTATGTGGAGAGTCTTTCTTCTTATGCCCGCCAGTTTTTGGGGCGTATGAGCAAGCCGGAGTGCGACTATATTAAAGGCATTCCGCCCGCTATTGCGATCGAGCAGAAGGTGAATACCCGCAATCCGCGTTCGACAGTGGGTACATCTACCGAAATATATGAATACCTGCGGCTGCTTTATGCCCGGATAGGCAAGACGATTTCGCCTGTGTCGGGGATGGAAGTGAAAAAGCATCAGGTGAAAGACATCGTGAAGGAGGTTCTGGCATATCCGGCCGGTACCCGTTTTGCCGTGTTTGCCCCGGTAGTCCTGCCGGAAGGCCGTGGCATGAAGGAGCAGCTGGAGATTTTACAGAAAGAAGGATATACCCGTTTGTCAATCAACGACACGGCTTACCGTATCCAGGAAGTGTTGGCGGATGAGGCATTGCTCGGTTCTCCCAATATTGAATTGCTGGTCGACCGTTTGACGGTTTCGGACGATAAGACATTGAAAAGCCGTCTGGCCGATTCGGCGGAAACGGCGTTTTTTGAAGGGCATGATACCTGTATTATCCGTATCTATGCTGCCGAAGGGACGGTGGTAAAGGAATATTCCAAGAAATTCGAAGCGGATGGTATCACGTTTATCGAACCGACCGATATGATGTTCAGTTTTAATAATCCGCTGGGAGCCTGTCCGGTCTGTGAAGGATTCGGAAAAGTTCTGGGTATCGATGAGAACCTGGTGGTACCGGATAAGAGTTTGTCGGTCTTTCAGGGGGCGGTGGTCTGCTGGAAAGGCGAAGTGATGGGAGAGTGGTTGAAGGAGTTTATCGCCAAGAGCGAGAAATACAACTTCCCGATACATCGTCCGTATTACGACCTGACGCAGAAGGAAAAAGACCTGTTGTGGCATGGTGCCCGCGGCTTGCACGGCATCGACGACTTTTTCAAGTTTGTGGAAGAGAATCTTTATAAAATACAATACCGTGTCATGCAGGCTCGCTATCGGGGAAAGACGACCTGTCCTTCCTGTAAAGGGGCCCGCCTGAAACCGGAAGCGCTCTATGTGAAAGTAGGCGGTAAGAATATAGCTGAACTGGTGGCATTGCCTATCACGGAAGCAAAAGCCTTTTTTGACAACCTGGTGCTGGACGAAACGGATGCGGCCGTGGCAAAACGTTTGTTGACGGAGATTATGAACCGCTTGCAGTTCCTGCTGGATGTCGGGTTGGGGTATCTGACGCTCGACCGCCTTTCGGCTTCGTTGTCGGGTGGTGAAAGTCAGCGTATTAACCTGGCGACTTCGTTGGGCAGCAGCCTGGTCGGTTCCTTGTATATATTGGATGAGCCGAGTATCGGGTTGCATTCGAGAGATACCGATTTGCTGATAAAGGTGTTGCGTCAGTTGCAGGCGTTGGGTAATACGGTGGTCGTGGTGGAACATGACGAGGATATTATCCGTTCAGCCGATTATATTATAGATATAGGTCCGAAGGCTGGACGTTTGGGGGGCGAAGTGGTCTACCAGGGGGATGTGAATAACCTGCAAACCAGCAGCGACAGTTATACGGTCCGTTATCTGACCGGTGAAGATAAGATTGAAGTCCCCGCTTTCCGGCGCCTGTGGAATAATTATATAGAGGTGAAAGGGGCCCGTAAGAATAACCTGAAAGGGGTAGATGTGAAATTTCCGTTGAACGTGATGACGGTTGTTACCGGTGTCAGCGGTTCGGGAAAGAGTTCGCTGGTGCGGGATATCTTTTATGAAGGGGTAAAGCATTATCTGGATGATGCGGCCCGGCTGATGGTGGATTGTTCCGGCCTGGAAGGTGATATGAAGATGATACAGGGTATCGAGTTTGTCGATCAGAACTCGATCGGTAAGAGTTCGCGTTCGAATCCGGTGACTTATATCGGTGCTTACGACGAGATCCGTAAATTGTTCGGTGAACAGCCACTGGCGAAACAGCTGGGATATACGTCTGCCTATTTCTCTTTTAATAAGGAAGGCGGACGCTGTGAAGAATGTAAAGGGGACGGCCGTATCACGGTGGAAATGCAGTTTATGGCGGATATCACGTTGGAATGCGAAAGCTGCCATGGAAAGCGTTTCAAACAGGATGTGCTGGATGTGGAATATCACGGTGTGAATATCTATGATATGCTGGAAATGACTGTCAACCAGGCAATCGAGTTCTTCGAAGCATATACCGGTTCGCAGGAAAAGAAGATCGTCAAAAGGTTGAAGCCGTTGCAGGATGTCGGCCTGGGTTATATCAAACTGGGACAGACTTCTTCGACTTTGTCCGGCGGTGAGAACCAGCGTGTGAAGCTGGCCTATTATCTGGGGCAGGAAAAGCAGCAGCCGACTTTGTTCGTATTCGACGAGCCGACTACGGGTTTGCACTTCCATGATATAAAGACCCTGCTGAAAGCATTTAATGCATTGATCGATAAAGGACATACGGTAGTGATCATTGAACATAACATGGACGTGATCAAATGTGCTGACTACCTGATCGATTTAGGACCGGAAGGAGGTAACGCCGGCGGTTATCTGGTTTGTGCCGGAACGCCGGAAGAGGTGGCCTTGTGCCCGGAGTCTTATACAGGGCATTATTTGAAAGAGAAATTGTAGCAGACCAATCCTGAAAAGATTGTTGAATATAAGAATCTCCTTCCGGTTACATGTTAATTCGCATACCGGAAGGAGATTTTTTATGTTTATATAAATATATTTCTTATCTTTGATACTATCAAATGATACTATCACAATGAAACCTCTTTATAAAATAACACCTTATATATTGGCTAAAGTCGCTTCAATTTCAGAAAAACTGGGTGAAATTAAAGCGGCCCGTTTGCATAGGCCTCCTACTGAACTAAGAAAAAGGAACAGGATACGCACAATTCATTCTTCTCTTGTTATTGAAGGAAATACGTTAACTTTCGATCAAGTTACGGCTTTATTGGAAAAGAAACGTGTAATAGCTCCATTAAAAGATATTACCGAAGTGAAAAATGCAATTCGTGTTTATGAAAATATTGGCCTTTTTGATCCTTTTAGCATAGAATCCTTATGTGAGGCACACCAGATATTGATGGATGGTCTGGTAGAAAACGCTGGGAGGCTGAGGAATAAATCAGTTGGCATCATGAAAGGAAAACAGCTGGCACATGTCGCTCCCTCAGGGACTCTTGTTAAATCGCTGTTGAATGACTTGTTTGGTTATTTGGAGAATGATGATGAAATATTGCTTGTCAAGAGTTGTGTTTTCCATTATGAGTTTGAATTTATCCATCCGTTTCTTGATGGAAACGGAAGAATGGGACGTTTGTGGCAAAGTGTTATTTTGATGAAGTATAATCCGGTGTTTGAATATTTGCCGGTAGAGTCTCTCATTAAAGAAAATCAGGAAGAGTATTATCGGATTTTGGCTGTTGCTGACAGACAAGGGGAGTCTACTATCTTTGTTGAATTTATGCTGAGAATAGTAGAAGAGTCGCTCGAAGAATTACTGCAATCGCAGAATGTAACACTTACGGGGCGTGACAGAATTGCTTTGTTTAAGGATTATATAGCAGATGCTTCTTTTACCCGTAAAGACTATCTGAGATATTTTAAAGAGTTATCAACAGCTACGGCCAGCAGGGACTTAAAAGAGGCGGTTGATAGTAATCAGTTGCGGAAAGAAGGAGAGAAAAGTTTGACGCACTATACATATATTATATAGGACCTGTTGTTGGAATACAAAAACGGAGAATGCTTCCAATGAAACATCCTCCGTTTATATTGGATAGAATTAGTCTTATTTCTTCTTCATATCGAAAGACAAGTCCATCGGAGTCCAACCACCAGGGAAGTCTATTCCGCCTACTTTTACATTAGCAGCTTTAATAGTGAACTTTAAGTTTTTGTCTTTAACTGCATATGAAGCTGTCTTTTCTGCTTCAATAGTAACTTCAACACCAGCAGCATCGATTTTTAATGGTTCCGGTTTTAAAGTCATTACAACTGAATCTTTTGCCGCATTCATTGTTGCTGTATAGTTTATTTTGTAATTCAGTGAATCGCCAATCGCTTCGATGATAGGCTTTGATGCTTCTTCACCCAAAAGTTCTACAACTAATGCTTGATAAGGGAATTTCTCAAACTGAATTGAGTCATTTGCAACTTTCAGTTCCAGAGTCGTACCTGTAGCTGCTGCTTCTTTTGCTTCTTTTGCATAAGTCATCTTCCCTGTAAACTCGCCATTAACATCTTCTACAGTTCCTACTGTTGGAGTGTCATCATCATCACTGCAAGAAGCAAAAGTTAAACCAACTACTGCTAACATCATCATAAGCGACCATTTCAACGTCTTCTTCATTTTTCTTTTATTTTAGTGTTAATAAATTATGTACGACTAATAAGATGGTAGAAGTTGTAAAAAGGCTGCATCTTTATTGAATAATAAATGAGAAAAATAATATATTTAAATGTAAGGTATTGATATGTAGTGGCTTTTGAAACGTTTTTTATTTGAATTGTTTCAGATCTTTTTTATTGAATACCCATTCCGGGGTATAAACTTTTCCGTCATCCGAGTCACTCAGTTCGTACCAGGGGGATTTCTTCCAGTTTATCGGATTGGTCAGTATATGGATATGCTGGGCAGGCATATAACTTTGTGCCAGCAGGAATACTTTCTTTTTTGTCTTTGGGTGAACGGCCATATCGACGACAATAACGGCATGCCCCGGGTGACCGCCCTGGATAAATACGTCACCTATCTTCATCTCTTGGTAATTGACCGGAGCCAGTTCTTTCGATAGGGAGGCTGTTCCTGCATAGGAAAATACCATATCCAGATAGGAACGGAATGTTTTATAGGAATAATCTTCGCCTTTGGATGGATACCACGACACTGTATTGCCGTTCACACGGATACGGTTGCCTTTTGCCCATTTGGTATATTCGGCATTGAATCCGTTTGTGAAATTGAAGTGGATGGCTGCATACTGTTTCTGTCCGTAAAGATATTCTGCCCTCAACCGGATAACGGCATCGGCACACTGCTGAAGGTCACGTTTTCCGATATCCAGATCGACGACGGCATAAGCAGGCAGCTGATTACGCTTTGTCTCTCCATTATAAAGCAAAACTTTGCTTCCTTCCGGTTGCAGAGGTAGCCGACGGAGATATGAAGCAAAAGAATTTGCTGCTACCTCTGTTCGGACATATCCTTCGGGAGGCATTATTCGTTCTGCAATAGTTTGTCCTAAAAGCAAGGTTTTGCAGAAAAACAACAGGAAAATCAGTAATATTCTGTTTATCATACTCGGAAGGTTTATGGCAAACATACGGATTTTTTCTGTTATTTCCGGTTCTTGTCCTCATCATTTATTTTTAATCGCTTTTTACAACTTCTGCCGGATTTCCGTTTGCGGCCCGAATCACTTGTCCTAAGACTGTCAGTATAACTAACAGAATAGTAGCCAGCAGGATACTTATAAACATCCAGAGTTGGATATGAACGCTCTGTGGATATTGTTCCAGCCATTTTTGGGCGAACAGATAGCCGACAGGTAAAGCGATGGCATTGGCTGTCAAAGTGATTATTGTGTATTCTTTCAAGAACATATCAATGATCTCTCGCGAAGTGGCTCCCATCACTTTTCGAATGGCTATTTCCTTCTTTCGCTGCTGCATATTGGACGAAGAAATAGAATAAATACCAAAGATGGAAATTAATGCGCATAAAATAGCCAGTAAGGTGAATAACCGGAGACTGGCGTTTTCAGTGCGGGTCAGTATTTCCAACTGATCGTTGACTGTCATTGTCTCGCTCAACGGAAATCCTTCGGGGGTTATACGACTGATCAATTCCTTTACAGCTTTTAATGCTTCTTTTTCCTTTCCGGGTAAAGTCCGTAAATATAAATAGTAATCATAGAAATTCCAATATTCAATGATTGTAGGAGGTATTGGATTTCGAAGGCTTAGTCCGTGGAAATCTTTGACGACTCCTACTATTTCAAAATAAAGGGGAGGTGTCTCGTCCGTTCCTCTTAGAAGATAATCTTTTCTGCTAATCATTTTTCCAATCGGATCGGTGGTGTCAAGCAGATTGGCCATTTGTTCGTTGATAAGTACTTTATGGCATCCGATGCCGGACGGATCATCCGATTGCATGTCTGTATCTTCCAGGTAACGTCCTTTCAGCAATGTAATTTTCATCTTCTGTGCGAAGTCTATGCCTGCCTGTATCATCTGGATTTCATAAGAGGCATTGGCTGGTTTGTTCTCCCATCCTATTTCTTTTTCGGTATGCCAGTTATCATGACTTAGCCGGAAATTTCCTCCGCGAATGCAATCTGTAATACTTGGTATTTGTTTTATCTCATCAGTGAATTGCGAGTAGATTTGTGAGGATATATTAACCTGTATAAGGTTGTCGGTATCAAATCCCATCGCTGTATTTTTCATCCGGTTGATTTGCAGAAATAATATTTGTGCGGTAAACATGAAGCCGACACAAATACCTAACTGTAGTCCGATACTGATTTTGCGGATCCATTCATTGTTGGTCGTATGGAATAATGGGGGACCCGCTTTGAAATCGTTTGATTGCTTATGGATAAAGCGGCTGATGATAAGCAGGACGATTGATAACAGAAGAGTCCAGCCGAATATTCCTGTCTGTAATAAATCTATGAATAATTCCTGTTTTTGAATAGACGTATCCAATAATTGTTCGATATAAGGGGTTGTCAGTTCTATCAGGGAAACCCCGACTAACAAGGCTAACAGTACCTGAATAGAAATTTCAATGATGATCTGGCAGAATAAATTCTTTTTTACTGCTCCCAGAGAGGTTCGTAGCTTAAATTCGCGGGAACGCTCAAAGATGCGATTGACCTGTAAGTTGATAAAATTGAACAGAGTACAGAGTAGCAATAATAATCCGGAAACAACAAAGGTCCGGATATAGTTTAGATTGAAGGACATCTCTGCTCCCAATTGGTATCTTGTTTTAGTGATAGGGGTTATTTCGATATATAAATTAGGGTTTAGCTGATTTTTTATCGAATAGGTGTGTAGCTTCCGACTGAATGCTTTTACATCTGTATTTTCATGGAGGCATACATACATTTCATTAGGTGGATAATTCCAGTAATATTCCGGCGAACGGCTGGTGTAATGGCTTTTATCGACTTGGATACTATAATAACCATCTGCCTGAAAAATACTGTTTGAGGGTGGATTTTCAATAACGGCTGTTATTGTCTTTGTGAATTTATTCTGGTCAGTGAGTATTTTACCAATAGCCTCTTCCGGGGTTTTCCAGTATTTCAAAGCGAATTTGCGGGTTACCATCAGATTCGTTTTTGTTCCGTCTTCGGTTGTAGGGATGGGATCAGTCATGTTTCCGGCTATAACTTTGGGAGGAAAAAGCCGGGTATAGTTTTGATTTACCCATTTAAATAAGGGGGTACCGATTGTTTTATTATCGGAAGTATATATGCCCCCAGCATTGGATAAAGTAGCAGCATATTTAACTTCGGGGAAGTTTTCATTTAATTCAGCGCATAAAATGACGGGGGCACCCGGCTGCATTTTTCCAGTCTGTTTGTCGATCGTATAAATATTATAGGTATGTTCCGATTCCGGGTAAAAGCTGTCGTAAGATGTTTCATATCTATACCAATAGTACCCAACGGTGAAAAAGGTCAATCCGATTGCTAATCCTATTATGCAGATAAAGGATTGGGTTTTATATTTTAGCAGGTTTCTGAATCCTGTCTTGAAATAGTGTCTAATCATGATAGAATATTATTAAATGATAATAATCAAAAAATGTGCCATGAATTAAATGTTTGTTATATAGTAGTTTGTCCTGTTGTGGCTATTGAAGAGTGAGTGCTTTATCGCACGTTTAGTGTTCATAAACGCACAATTTGAACTGTGTATTTATTTTTTGTTTCACAGATTGGTGCCCGGTATAACGAAAATATGTCTATTTTTAACCGTTCAATAAATATCTGATGAAATGGATTCTAATAACCATGTAGCTTATTCGAAAGAACATATACGTTTTGCGGTTCTTTCCTTTTTTCTTGCTCAGGGGCTTTGCTTTTCAAGTTGGGCAAGTCGTATTCCTGATATTAAGGAGATCTTTACGGTGAATGATGCCCTGTATTGGGGGATTGTGCTGTTTATGATTCCGGTGGGGAAGTTTGTGGCGATTCCGCTGGCGGGTTATCTGGTATCGAAGCTGGGAAGTCGTATTATGGTGCAGATCAGTATTATGGGATATGCCCTTTCTCTATTTGCGATTGGGACGGCATTGAATATTTATATGCTTGGGGGGGGCTGTTTTGTTTCGGTGTGTTCTGGAATCTGTGTGATATATCGTTGAATACACAGGGGATCGGGATAGAGCGGCTTTATGGGCGGACGATCATGGCTTCTTTTCATGGGGGATGGAGTCTGGCTGCCTGTCTGGGAGCGTTGATCGGTTTTATCATGATCGTTTCGGATATTACTCCGTTCTGGCATTTTACGTTGATCGCTGCATTGATACTGTTGCTTACCATGGTGAGCCGCAGGTATTTACAGGATGATGTATTTACAGCGGAAGTGAAGGAGGAAGCTGTAGAAGATAAGTCGGAGAAATGGCAATATATAAAGAGACCGGAGATGTTGCTGATTAAGTTGGGGCTGGTCGGTTTATTCGCTTTGGTGGTTGAGAGCGCGATGTTTGACTGGAGCGGTGTCTATTTTGAATCGGTTTTGCAGGTACCTAAATCTTTGCAGATAGGCTTTCTGGTGTTTATGGTGATGATGACTGTCGGTCGCTTCCTGGCTAATTATGCGTACCGGATATGGGGAAAGCAGCGGGTGTTGCAGTTGTCCGGTGCTTTTATTTTTATCGGGTTCTTTACTTCTGCCTTATTGGGCAGTACAGTTGACTCGATGGCCTTGAAGGTGATTGTCAACTCATTCGGATTCATGTTGGTCGGACTGGGAATTTCGAGTATGGTTCCTACTATTTATAGCCTTGTCGGGGCAAAGTCGAAAACACCGGTAGGGATTGCGCTTACCATTCTTTCAAGTATCAGTTTTATCGGTTCGCTTGTCGCACCATTACTGATCGGGGCAATCTCGCAGGCTTTTAATATGGAATATGCTTATATGGTGGTCGGCTTGCTGGGACTTTGTATTCTGTTGATGACCACGTTCAGCAAGGCGTTTAGATAATTCTATTTTCCCCATTGCAATGGGGATTATTCCCCTTTCTAGTTGGGGAAAATTCCCCACACAATAAAAAATATGGGGAATTTTACAGGCTCGTCTAAATTTCCGGAAACTTCTGTTCCGCCGTCTCCATGCAATGGATGACATCTTCTTTGCTTCCGCTGAAGGGACCGGAGGCTTCGATCTTGATGGTGGACATGGCGGCGGCAAAGCGGCCAGCTTCATCTATGGAAGCACCTTTGGCACGCTGATACAGGTAACCGGTCATATAAGTGTCGCCACAGCCGGTGGCATCAACCACTTCTCTGGGTTTGTAGGCCGGTATTTTATGGAATGTTTTTCCATCGTATATAACAGAGCCCAGGCTGCCCAACGTGATCAGTACTTCTTTTACTCCCCATTCATACATTTTCAATGCAGCACCGACAACATCGTCGTGGCCTGTGAGCACTTCCATTTCATGTTCGTTTGCTTTCAGAAAATGGATATATTTTAATGCTTCTTCCTTTTCTGTCCAGTCCACAGCGTAGACTTTCTTATCACGGACTTCGCGCAGATAACCTTGAGAGTTGGCGGATACGAGTCCTTTTTCAGCCATGTATTTCACGACATCCAGTGAGAAATCGTCGGCTAGCAGACTTCCCAGATGTATGATCTTGGCCTGTATATCTTTCAGATAATCGACTGTGAACGGGTCTGCTTTCGCCAGAACCCGCTGCGTGCGGTTATCCTGGTTCTCTCCGTAGATGTTCTCGAAATAAACGGAATGTTTGCTGGGCATAACCGCCACATCGATTCCTTCCGATCGTAACTTATCAACCTCTTTCATCTCCGATTCGGCTAAAGCCGTGATCAACGAATAATCGATGTCGTTGAAATGTTTGATTGCATGGGAGAAGTAAAAAGCGGTTCCTCCCGCCATGTGTACTGTATTTTTAGGGGTCACAATTTTATCCAGTGTGATATGACCTATACAACAAAGATCGTGCATATTATTATATTGTTTATAAATATACAAAAGTAGTCAAAAATGAGTATTGGTAGGAATGGTTCTTTATTTTTATTATTTTTGTCTACTGGCAATCATTAAAATTGTTATTATGAGTAAAGACCTGATTTACGAAAAGTTTATCAGCGCGATCAGAGAGAAAATGCCACATAAAGCGACCCTGACCAATGCTTTGGTTGATTTACTGTGTATAGAAAGAGAAGCTGTGTACCGCCGTATGAGGGGCGATGTGGCTTTTTCTTTTGCAGAGATAGCTGCGATCTGCAATAAGTTTGGGGTCTCGTTGGATAATCTGGTCGGAGGATGTGCGGCAAAGAGTCGTCCTTATCAGCTGAGTCTGGTGGAGTATGTGGAACCGATAGAGGATGATTTTAAAATGTGGGAAATGTATAACGAACGGTTGCGGGAAGCTGGCACCGATCCGTCTTCCTGCGGGGTGGAGTGTATGAACGTGCTTCCTACCACTTTCTTACTTGATTACGATTATATAACCCGTTTTTATCTCTGTAAATGGTATAATCAGTATGGCCATTCGGATAGGGCGGTTCATTTCTGCGATATAGAACCTTCGGAGAAACTGTTGGAGGTTCAGCGGATAACTGCGGCGGAATCGAAACATATTGGGAAGACTACTTATATCTGGGATCCGTTGATTTTTCAATACATAGTGAATGATATATTATATTGTCGCAGTATCCATCTGATAGATACTGAAAATATCCGTCTTTTAAAACAGGATTTACTCCGTTTCCTCGATAATATGGAATTAATGGCAACCCGTGGGGTATATAATGAGACTGGTAATCCGGTTTTGTTTTATATTTCGAATATTAATTTTGATGCCAGTTATAGTTATCTGGATTCACAGAATTTCCGGATCAGCATCATTCGGGCATTTATTTTGAATACGGTTGTTTCGCAGGACGAAAAGGCCTATGAGATTGTCCGTAACTGGCTTCAGTCATTGCTGAAAGCCTCTACCATGATATCGGTCAGTGGTGAACAACAGCGTATTTTGTTTTTTGAGAAACAAAGAAGGATTATGGATAGCTTGTAATTTAAATTAATCCGTATTTTAGTTGCGTTCATTAAATTAAGATTATCTTATTGATTTTCCTGTTGTCGATCTGTGGTTACTACCGACGGTTGGTAAGATCATTGTATTTATCATGCTGGGAGTTATCCTGCTCGTATTGTCTTTCCTGTATCAGAAGCTGAAGAAGGTATTGTTTATGGATAATCAGGAGGAAGGAACTACTTGATCATATTGGCTGCCGATAATTATGGACAGGCTTGTCGACAATTATGAGCAAACCTGTCGATAATTGTGAGCAGGCCTGCCGACAATTGTCGGCAAGCAAACAGGACAGACAGTTATTACAGAACTTCTATTGTCTTTTCCAATGCCATCCCGTGTGAACCTTTGATCAGGATATGGTATCCTTTTAACGGGTTGGCTTTTAATGCGTCGATCAATTCCTCTGTTGTGGCATAGGTGTCAAAGTCTTTGCCTGCTTTTTGGAAATGTTCTCCGCAGAGGAATACTTTATCGAATTTTCCGGCTTTGATTTCTTCTATCGCTTCGGCATGCAATTCGTCGCTAGCCGGCCCCAGTTCACGCATGTCACCCAAAATGACGGCTTTAGGGGATACCGGCATGGCTGTAAAGTTCTCTAACGCGACTTTCATGCTGCTGGGGTTTGCGTTGTAAGCATCGATCAGTAAGGTGTTGCTTGCTGTCTCTTTTAACTGCGACCGGTTGTTTGTCGGCTCGTAAGCGGCAATGGCGCGGCTGATGCGTTCTGCCGGAATTTTAAAGTAACGGCCTATGGCGACGGCGGCAAGCACATTATCCAGATTATATGCCCCGATCAGGTGCGTATCTACAGTATGAATTTTCCCCTGTTGTTTCCAGTCGAAAGTGAGGAACGGGTTACAGCTGATCACATGACCTGAAGCGAACGAAGTATCGTCTGCCCCGTAAGTGATTTGTTCGATCCCTTTAGCGATCCCCTGGAGGTCTTTATTTTCTTTCTTTATAAATATCTTTCCCTTTGTGCGGCGGATATAGTCATACAATTCCCCTTTTGTTTTTATTACACCCTCAAAGGAACCGAAACCTTCCAGGTGGGCGCGTCCGACGTTGGTAATGATTCCGTAGTTCGGCAAAACGATTTCTACCAGTTCTTTGATATCGCCCGGATGACTGGCCCCCATTTCGATAACTGCCATCTCATGATCGTGTGTCAGTCGAAGCAGGGTCAGGGGAACACCGATATGATTGTTCAGGTTGCCTTCGGTATAAAGCAGGTTGAACTTGGTGGATAATACGGCCGCCAGTAATTCTTTGGTGGTCGTTTTCCCATTTGTTCCGGTAATACCGATAATGGGAATACCTAATACTTTACGATGGCGGTGAGCCAACTGTTGTAAGGCAGTCAATACATTGTCGACCAGGATGGTGCGTTCGCCTGTGACATAGTCCGGGTTATCGATCACGGCATAAGAGCAACCTGTAGCCAGTGCTTTTTCTGCGTATTGGTTTCCGTCAAATCTTTCCCCTTTCAGGGCGAAAAAGATAGAACCACGCGGACAATTGCGACTGTCTGTCGTTATTTTCGGATGGTGTATAAATAATTCATACAGTTCTGAAATACTCATAGCTTTCTTTCGTTTGCTGATTATTAGAGAGCAAAAGTAGTAATTAAATGAAGAATGAGGAATGAAGAGGGAAGATTTCAGTGAGAATCGTGTATCTTTGCTGGAAATATAAAATTGGAATGTCAGATAAAACGCTCAATATTAAGGGAACACTCATGTCGCTCTCTACCCCGGTAGTGATGGGGATTCTGAATGTTACCCCCGATTCTTTTTATGCCGGAAGCCGTAAACAAACGGAAGCAGATATTGAAGAACGTATACAGGCTATATTGTCGGAAGGCGGTCAGATCATTGATGTCGGCGGATATTCGTCCCGTCCCGATGCAGAGGAGGTTTCGCCGGAAGAAGAGATGGAACGGCTGGCTTTTGCCTTAAAGATATTGAACGCACATTATCCGGAGGCTGTCGTATCGGTCGATACATTTCGTGCTGATGTGGCCCGTAAATGTGTGGAGGATTATGGTGTTGCCATCATAAACGATATATCGGGCGGCGAACTGGATCCGGCTATGTTCGGTACTGTTGCCGGGCTGAATGTACCTTATATTATGATGCATATGCGCGGAACCCCCCAGACAATGCAGCAGCATACCGGTTATACGGATATGATGGAAGAGATCATGCTGTATTTCGCATCGAAAGTACGTGAACTTCGTTTGCTGGGGGTAAATGATATTATCCTTGACCCAGGGTTCGGTTTCAGTAAAACGGTCGATCAGAATTACCTTTTGATGAATCGTTTACAGGAGTTCGGCGTGTTCGATCTTCCCCTTTTAGTCGGTATATCCCGCAAAAGTATGATCTACCGTTTCCTGGGAGGAACACCTGCCGACAGCCTGAACGGAACTACGGTGCTGAATGCTTTTGCCCTAATGAACGGCACTGATATTCTCCGCGTTCATGATGTGAAAGCTGCTGTAGAAACAGTTAAAATAATAACCAAATTGAAAGTCGAAGATCACGTTCATCCGTAATTTTCAATTCTCAATTTTCAATTTTCAATTAAATTATGTGGATGCATTTCGGAATAAAAGACCTGATCGATGTACTGCTGGTAGCCTTCTTCCTTTATCAGACATACAAACTGATGAAAAGTTCGGGCACGCTGGCTATCTTTAGCGGGGTCGTTTCGTTTATTGTTGTATGGATCCTGGTTTCGCAGGTGTTGGAAATGCGTTTGATGGGCGCCATACTGGATAAGTTTATCAGTGTCGGTTTTGTCGTACTGGTTATTTTGTTTCAGGATGAAATCAGGCGTTTCCTACTGGCCCTCGGTTCGCACCGCGGCTGGAAGTTTCTGGGGAAACTGTTTTCAAAAAGAGGAGCGGATAAGGAGAGTGAAGGTAAGTTTGTCGCTCCGGTGGTTCTGGCCTGTATGAATATGGCGCGTAAAAAGACCGGTGCCCTGATCGTTATCCAACAAGATGTGGACCTGTCGGTTTATGAACATACCGGCGAAATGTTCAATGCTGATGTGAATGCCCGTCTGATTGAAAATATCTTTTTTAAGAATAGTCCTTTGCATGATGGTGCCATGATCATAGCAGACGGAAGGATCAAGGCGGCTGGCTGTATCCTGCCGGTTGCGCAGAACGCCAATCTGCCGAAAGACCTGGGTTTGCGCCATCGTTCGGCACTGGGAATGTCGCTGGATACGGATGCTTTGATTATTATCGTATCGGAGGAACGCGGCAAGATATCTGTGGCTCATAACGGCAAGTTGGCAATCAATATCTCAGCCGAAGAACTCCAGCAAATCCTTTCCGGAGAGCGTGAAGTAGTGAATTACTGTTAAATGTTCTGAAAGTGGCAGGTCGGGATGCAATTCTTTTGCACTTTTTGCAAACTCTATGTTGCATTTTGTCTACTTTTGTACCCGCAAACAGTAGCAATTACTAAATTCTATAAAAATATCTTCCGCTATGGATTTAATGCAAGAGATTATTGCACGCGCTAAAGCTGACAAGCAGCGCATTGTTCTTCCCGAAGGAACAGAAGAAAGAACATTAAAAGCCGCCGACCGTTTATTGGCCGATGGAGTTGCTGACATCATTTTGATCGGAAATCCTGCCGAGATTTCTTCTTTGGCAGCAAACTACGGTCTGAACCACATCGGACAGGCTACTATTGTTGACCCCAAAAATCATGAAAAGAAAGCCGCTTACGCCGACCTGCTTTTCCAATTGCGCCAGAAAAAAGGTATGACTCCTGAAAAGGCAGCCGTTATGGTAGAAGATCCTTTATTCCTTGCCTGCCTGATGATCAAGGCCGGTGATGCCGACGGTGAAATTGCCGGTGCGCAGAATACGACAGGTAACGTGCTTCGTCCTGCTTTGCAGATCATCAAGACTGCTCCGGGCATGAGTTGCGTATCAGGTGCATTCCTTATGTTTACAAAGAAACCGGAATACGGAAAAGAAGGTCTTTTGGTTTTTGCCGACTGTGCCGTAATGCCGAATCCTACTGCTCCGGAACTGGCAAGTATCGCTGTAGCAACAGCAGCAACAGCCCGCGATATCGTTGGTGTTGAACCGCGTGTGGCCATGTTGAGCTTCTCTACGAAAGGCAGTGCTTCTCACGAAATGGTAGACAAAGTAGTTGAGGCTACCCGTCTGGCGAAAGAAATGGCTCCGGAACTGAAGATCGACGGCGAATTGCAGTCGGATGCAGCTTTGGTAGAATCGGTTGCTTCATTGAAGGCTCCGGGCAGCGAAGTGGCAGGAAAGGCTAACGTACTGGTATTCCCGACACTGGAAGTAGGTAATATTGCTTATAAACTGGTTCAGCGTCTGGGTGACGCAGAAGCTGTAGGCCCGATCCTTCAGGGTATGGCTGCTCCTGTTAACGACCTGTCACGCGGTTGTTCAGTAGATGATATTTATAAGATGGTTGCTATCGCCAGCAATCAGTCTATCGGCTTAAAAGCTGCTAAAAAGTAAAAAAGACACAACAAGAAAGATATGAAGATATTAGTATTAAATTGCGGAAGCTCGTCTGTTAAGTACAAGCTGTTCAATATGGACACACACGAAGTGCTGGCACAGGGCGGCGTAGAGAAGCTGGGTTTGCCGGGTTCTTTCCTGAAATTCACTCAGCCGGATGGCAAGAAAGTGATTCTCGAAAAGGAAATGCCTGAACACAATGCAGCTATCGAGTTCATCCTGAGTGTGCTGACTGACGATAAATACGGCTGTATCAAGTCGTTTAACGAAATCGATGCTGTAGGTCATCGTGTGGTACACGGTGGTGAAGCATTCAGCAGTAGTGTGGAAATTACTCCGGAAGTGATCGGTAAGATGGTTGAGTGTATTGATCTGGCACCGCTTCATAATCCGCCAAACCTGAAAGGTATCCGTGCTATGAGCGCATTGATCCCGGGAATCCGTCAGGTGGGTGTGTTCGACACTGCTTTCCATCAGACAATGCCGGATTATGCTTATATGTACGGTCTGCCTTATTCTCTGTATAAGAAATATGGTATCCGTCGTTATGGCTTCCACGGAACCAGTCATCGCTATGTATCAAAACGTGCTTGCGATATCCTGGGTGTTCCTTACGAAGAACAGCGTATCATTACAGCTCACGTAGGTAACGGTGGTTCTATCGCTGCTGTTAAAAACGGTAAGAGTATAGATACTTCTATGGGACTGACTCCGGTAGAAGGTTTACTGATGGGAACCCGTTGTGGTGATGTAGATGCCGGCGCACTTACATTCATCATGGATAAGGAAAAACTGGATGCCAAAGGTTTGTCCGATCTGATCAACAAACAGAGCGGTGTACAGGGACTTTCCGGTATTTCTTCCGATATGCGTGAAATCGAAGCAGCTGTTGCCGAAGGAGATAAACGCGCTATCATGGCATTGAATATCTATAACTACCGCATCAAGAAATATATCGGTGCATATGCTGCTGCTATGGGTGGTTGCGATATCCTGGTATGGACTGGCGGCGTAGGTGAAAACCAATGGGCTACTCGTCGTGTTGTATGTGAAAACATGGAATTCATGGGCATGAAGATCGACGTTGAAAAGAACGAAGGTATGCGTGGCGAAGAAATGGTGATCAGCACTCCGGACAGTAAGGTTACAATTATCGTTGTGCCGACTGACGAAGAATATATGATCGCTTCCGATACAATGGATATATTAGGTAAATAAATATTGGTAATTGATAAAGACCGAGGAAGGGTGTAAAAGCTTTTCTCCGGTCTTTTCATTAAAGACTACTATTATGCAGAAAATTATCTCTTTTTTGTTTTCTCTTTTCAGAAACAAAAAGTTTCTGGCTTTGTTGATTTTGTTCGGCATAGTAGTAAAATTATGTATGCTTCCTTTTTACCCTCAACCGGGGGATTATACTTTTTTCCTTCTGCCGTGGGTGGAATTTATCAAGTCGAACGGTTATTTTGAGGCTTTCCGTTATCCGTTTGCTAATTACACACCGGCTTATCTGTATTTTTTATTACTGATAGCTAAGCTTGGGGTAGCTCCTTTAGTGGGGATTAAATTGTTGTCTGTTCTCTTTGAGTATGTGGCTGCTTGGTTTGTGGGGGCGATTGCTTATCAGAAATATAAGGAAAATTGGGTGAGATGGTGTGCGTTTGCCGTGGTGCCACTTCTTCCGACAGTCCTGATTAATAGTTCCTACTGGGCTCAATGCGACTCTATTTATGCCTCTTTCCTGTTGGGAAGTATTTATTTTGTGATGAAGAAGCGCTCGCTTCTTTCCGTTTTGTTTCTGGGGATTTCTTTTTCCTTTAAATTACAGGCTGTACTTCTCTTTCCTTTTTTCTTTGTTTTGTTGCTGAGGAACAGGATTAAATGGTATTATTTTTTGTTGATTCCTGCTGTTTATCTGGTATCGGTTTTTCCTTCTTATATAGCCGGTCGGCCGTTGATGGATTTATTGTCTGTGTTTGTAAAACAGTCATCGCATTATGAGGAACTTTCTTTACAGTTTCCCAATATTTATATGTGGATCAGCAATGATTACTACGAACCGGTAAAATGGATAGGAATACTGTTTACTTTTTTGTTCGCGTTAATAGGAGGTGGATATCTGGCCTGGAAACGTCCGGTTAATTTGACGAACGAGTATTTGGTCCGGTTGGCATTGCTTTCGGCTGTGATTTTTCCTTTTATTTTGCCAGGAATGCATGAACGATATATGTATGCGGGTGATTTGCTGGCTGTTGTTTATATGTTGTATTTCCCCCGGAAATTCTATTATGCAGTGGGGATTCCTATTGTCTCTTTCTTTTCTTATGCACTTTGTACTTCGCTCAACGAGACATTGATTCATTATCTGGGAGTACCGATGACTATTTTTTATTTGTTGGTAATCATTGGCCTGATACGCGATTTTGTGCTATCCGGTAAGACTTCGGAAAAATAATCCTCTTGTTTTTGTCTATAATTAGAGAAAACTGTGTAACTTGCATCCGGTTAATAATAACTAATCCTCACAGCTTACAAAACACAGGATTAGTGTTTAGACTGCTCTGACACCGGTTGGGGCAGTTTTTTTAATCTTCAATTAGTTCGAACTGTTCAAGGAACAGATTTTCGCCATCCCATACGATATAAGAAAAGAGTGTCATCCAGTCGCCGGCGATCAGCAGGCGGGAGGTGCGTGAAAGCATCAGGTCGAGCATGATATGACGATGCCCGAAAATAAAGAAATTGATGTCCGGATGTGTTTTCAGATAGTCTTTAGCGAATAGAACCAGATATTCAGCTGACTCACCTTTATATTCGAGTGCATTTTCTTTTTCCAGTCCGCTTTTACGGCTGCTCAGTGACCAGCCGAGGGCAAAACCGAAAGTCCAGCGGGGATGAATGCCGGCATAAAGCCACTGGCAGAATTTGTTACGGAAAAGGGCACGGATAAAGCGGAAGGCTTTGCTGCGGTAGTCCACTTCGTCGCCATGGCCGAGAAAGAAACGCTTGCCCAGCAGATCGGTCGTCAATACGTCCCGATGGATCACTGCACCGATTTCATTGGGCAGGTAATCGAACATCCAGATGTCGTGGTTACCGATAAAAATATGGATTTCGATGCCGCTGTCCGATAATTCGGCCAGCTTGCCGAGGAAACGGGTAAATCCTTTGGGTACTACATATTTATATTCGTACCAGTAGTCGAACATATCTCCCAGAAAATAGATTGCCATAGCTTCGTCTTTGATGCTCTCGAGCCAACGCACCAACTTTTTCTCAACGGCCAGCGGGTCTTTATGAAAACGGGCGCCCAGATGGGCGTCCGAGGCAAAATATATTTTCTTCCGGGATGTATTCATAGGAAACCTAGTTCGAGTTTCGCTTCTTCCGACATCATATCCTTATCCCATTCCGGTTCGAATACGAGGTTGACTTCCACGTTGTTCACCCCATCTACCGATTCCACTTTCATGCGGACATCTTCCAGAATAAAATCGGCGGCCGGGCAATTCGGAGCCGTCAGGGTCATATCTATGCGGACGTTCTTTTCGTCGTCTATATCTACTTTGTAAATCAGGCCGAGATCGAATACGTTGACCGGTATTTCCGGATCATATACCGTTTTCAGCATGGCGACAATCGCTTCTTCTGTTTGGAGGAATTCGTTGTTCATCTTCTTTTAATTTGAATGCAAATATACATTAATATCTTCTATATAGTAAACCATAGAAAAGATAAAATGTTTACAACCCCAGTCGTCCTTCGTCTGCATAGCTGAAGTAGCTGCCGTCGGCAAGGATAATATGGTCTAATAAGTTTATTTCAAGTAATTCGGCGGCCTTATGCAGGCGTTTGGTCAGGGAGTCATCCTGCGAACTCGGGTGAGTGTTTCCCGAAGGATGATTATGGCAGAGAATAATACCGGCAGCCAGTGCGTTGATAGCTGTTTTCAGTATGATGCGCAGGTCGGCGGAGGTTTCGGCCGTTCCTCCCTGGCTGATCCGGGTTTTGCCGGTCACTTTTCCGGCCCGGTTTGTCAGGGCAATCCATAATTCTTCGTGAGGTAAATCGCAGAGCAAGGGGTGAAACAAAGAGTAGGCGTCGTGGCTACTTCGGATCGACTGGCTCAGGACCGGATCGGACAGGTTGCGGCGTTTGCCGAGCTCGAGTGCAGCGCATATTGTGATCGCTTTCGCTTCACCAATACCTTTGAAGCCGGAGATCAGTTCCCGGATTGTCAGTTTTGCCAATGCATTCAGATTATTGTCTGCCGTGTTGAGGATACGCTGCGACAATTGTACGGCTGTTTCATTGCTGTTACCCGAACTAATGAGGATGGCTAAAAGTTCGGCATCACTGAGAGAGGCGACACCTTTGAGTAACATTTTTTCGCGCGGGCGGTCTTCCTCTGCCCATTCTTTTATTTTCATAGCAATATGTTTTGGATAAGAAAAAATAGAAGGGCAGTCCATAAAACCGCCCTTACAATATATAAATATTATTCACGGATACGTCCTACGTAAGAACCGTCTGTTGTGTTGATTTCGATGATTTCACCTTCATTGATGAATAACGGAACACGAACTTCTGCACCAGATTCCACGGTAGCCGGTTTCAATGTGTTTGTAGCAGTATCGCCTTTTACACCCGGTTCTGTATAAGTTACTTTCAACTGTACTTTGGTAGGCATGTCAGCAAAAAGAACAGTATCTGTAGATGCATCGGAAACAACTTCCACAATCTGACCTTCGATCATGAAATCTACTCCGTTAATCAAGTCTTTGTCGATGATTACGTCATCGAATGTTTCCTGATTCATGAAGTGGTAATGTTCGCCTTCTGCATAAGTATATTGGTAAGGACGACGTTCTACACGTACATCTTCCAGTTTTTCACCGATATTGAAGCGGCGTTCGATCTGGCCTCCTTTTACTACGTCTTTCAATGTAGTACGCATAATTGTGTTACCTTTTCCCGGTTTTACGTGAAGAAAGTCTACACAGAAATAGAGTTTACCGTCCAAACGTATACAAGTCCCTTTTTTAATGTCTTGTGAATTAATCATATGAATATTTTTATTTATAATGTTTTTTTGAATTGTCTTCGGTCATTTTCGGGTACAAAAGTAGTGTTTTCCTCTTAAAGTACCAATATATGCCTATGTTTTTATTCAGAAATAGGTTGCAAATCAGTCTGATATGATTTCAGAAGGCACAGAAGAAGGTGTTATCCTAAAACAGGGAAATGATAAAACTGATTACCGGGACCAGAATGGCGGTCATAATTCCCATCAAGCCGATAGCCAGTCCGCTCAGTGCACCTTCGACAGCTCCGATCTGTATGGCAACGGAAGTTCCCAGTCCATGTGATGATGCTCCCAATGCCAGCCCTTTGGCGATCCGGCTTTCAATACCTAATACTTTCATCACGAACGGGCCGACAATACTGCCGAATATACCTACTGCTACAACGATAACGGCTGTTAACGAAGGCATTCCTCCGGCCTTTTCGGCAATACCCATAGCGATAGGAGTTGTAACGGATTTCGGTTGGAGGGTGGCGATCAATGCCTGGTCGGCTCCCATCAGGTCGCCGATCACGATCACGCTCACGATGCCGATAATGGCTCCGACGAATACGGAGGTGAGGATAGAGATCACATTCCCTTTCAGGTATTGCATCTGTTCGTATAAGACAAATCCCAATGCGACAACCGATGGTCCCAGCAAGAAATGGATCAGATGGCTTCCCCGCTGGAAAGACTCATATTCGATTCCCATCATTTTCAGTACGGCAATAATAACGAGGATAGATGTCAACAGCGGGTGCAGCAGGCTGATACGGGTTTTCTTATACAAAGCTAATGCCGCCATATAAGTACCGATCACCAATGTGAGTGAAAATACTTCCGATTGCGCGAGGTTATTCATTGCTTCCGACCTCCTTGCCGAGTTTTTGTTGGATAAGTGCGACACTCGCTATCACCAGGATCGTACTGACCACGGAGGCAGTAAGAATAACTGCCCAATATTGTGATATGACTCCCAGCGACGTCATAAGCCCGACGCCTGCGGGAAGGAAGAACAGCCCCATGTTTTCAGTGAGGATCGTGGATAGTTTTTTTACGTTGGCAGGCTTTACCAGCTTAAAGACCAATGCCAGGAATAACAATATCATACCGATCACGCTTCCCGGAATGAAACCGTCGATAAAGGAGCTGATAAACTCTCCGGTAAAATAGAAGAACAGAATGTAAAATGCTTGTTTTAGCATATCTCTTTACTGTTTAAATAGACACTGCAAAGATAACAGCTTTGCAGGAAATATGTTCTACAACATAGTAATTTAACATAAATACTTGTTGAATGAGTCTGCTAGATAACAACCTTTAACAGGGCTATGTTATAACTCGGTATCTTTATTACTATATTTGTGTAGTATAAATGTTATAACATGTGGTAGTATGGAAAGAAATATCGTACAAATCGGAAACAGTATGGGCGTTATATTACCAGCTAGTATTCTAAAGCGCCTGAATTTGTCGGCTAAAGATCCGGTAACAATCACACATAGGAACAACAGTATTATTATCAAGCCTGTCCCGCGTAGGAATTGGGAAGCTGCCGCATCACAGATGCATGCAGCCGGAGATGATAACCTGATTATGCCGGATATATTAGAGAATGAGAAGATGGAGGGACTGGAATGGTAGAAAGATTTGGTATCTATTGGGTCGACTTTAACCCGACAAAAGGAAGTGAGATTAATAAAATTAGGCCGGCAGTTGTCGTATCACCGGATGAGTTGAACCGCCATTTGAATACGGTTATAATTATTCCCTTGACATCGACACTCACTCCTTATCCTTGGCGGGTGAAGTGTACTTTAGACGGAAAAGAGGGTATGATAGCCACCGACCAGATTCGGACTGTCGATAAATTGAGGATAGGAAAGCAAGCAGGTGTATTGAACGAAGATGAAAGAGAAAGCCTGATTGATGTATTGGAAGAAATGTTTATACTGTAGCCTTTGGATCAAAAGAATATGAATAAACCTGGAGAAGAAATCAATAATCTGTAAAAACCGTTCTAAAAATAATGATGGGGCTGTCGTTTCAAACGATAGCCTTTTTTGTATGAATGAAAATCCCCCGCTTATTCCCCCTAAAACAGGCTAAATCCTATCTTTTAACAATTCTCGGCAAAAAACTGAAAAAGTAGGTGTTGGAACACAGTGTATTATGAAATGCGCGTGGGGACATATTTATGTATATGATGAGAGGATAAAATAATAAATAAACTGTTGAATAATAAGGGATGTATTATAAAAAGTGAATGACTAATTTTAACGTTCCTTTTTTCTCGCCAGCAAAGTTACTACATTCTTTTAATCCTCCAATCTTTTTCAAAATATTTTTTCCTTTCCTATATCCTTTCTTATCAACAGAATAGCAAAACTAGTACGAAAATCATCCTTTTGACCACAAAGACAAAATGGGCAAAAAACAATGACTAGAAAAAAGGAACGTTTTCTCTAGTCATCTGCTCTTAGAAACGTTCCTGATCTGAGGTTAAAAGACTTTTTAAATAACACTATTATTAATATTAAACGAAAGATTATGAACAAAAAGTTTTCTACGCTTATGGCGCTTGCGCTGGTGACAGGTAGTGCTTCTGCTCAGTTTACGGAAACAAACTGGAAGTATACTACACCTTCAGATCCGCAGGCTGCCTATCGTACATTTGAGACAAAGTCGGCGAATTGGAATAACGCATTGACTTCTGTTGTTGATGGCGAAACTCTTTACAACAATGCTACATTTACTAAAGATGTAAAAGTTGTTGAAGATGGTTTGTGGTATCAGTTGGAAGTTGAGAATAAAGAGACTGCAGGTATTGCCGATGTCCTGATTCAGGAACGTGATTATCTAACAGGTAAGATTTACCTGCGTACAGTGGCAAAAGCCGATGCTCCGTTGAATGCATCCCTTTGGAAACTTACGTATGGTAAAAAAGATGAAGCTACCGGTGGACATTGGACATTGGTAAACAAAGAAACCGGATTGGAATTGACTTTCGATCATTCTGTTATAAACAATGCTGCTGTTTCTGAAATGAGAGACGGTACGAAAGTTTGGGCTTGGTATGACTTTAACAGAAATGAGAAGAAAGATTATACTAAATTGTATGCATCTTTGCATAACCAGAAATATGAAGAAGTAATGTATCTGGCTTATGAAAAGACTACTGACAATGGTGACGCATTGCGTACTAAGTTAAGCAGTGATGGTTTTAAATTCCTTGCAAATCAGGCGAATAGCAAATTGGTCAAAGCTCAAGTTGTCAAAATGTCAAGTAATGATATTAGCAGCGTTACTGAAGCTTTGGCAATCAAACCGGTTGTAGCTTACCCATTCCATATGACGGCTCAGCAGTTCAATACTCGTATGGATGCTGATGATAAAGGTAACAACAAGTCTTTCTTCTTTAAGTTATTAAAAAATATGGAAGGTGCAGACAACTTCCTGGGTTATTTAGGAAACGAAAAGGCTGAAGATGAACTGGAATTTACAGCGGTGGAAGATGCTGCAGAATTGGCAGAAGTTGACCTGAAGAAGGTTAAGAACGCTGCTGTAAACGGACTGAGCTTTAATGATGGTACAGATTTGGACTTTAATGCAGTTAAGGATTCTTCCTTTAACTTGAACTTTAAAGTGCTCGACTGTAAGGATAAAGAACATAAAGGTACCTATCTGCTGGCTGATACGGCTATTTATTACAAATCAAATCAGAGTTTGAGCTCTCCGGCAGTTAAGTTTGCATTGAAAAACTGGAAGGCTGAAGATAACGCTTTCATGAAAGCCCGTTATTATTTCCGTGCTACTTACTTCCCGACAAACGACAGTATCGTGTTGGAACCGTTGAATGCAGCCGTACAGGCTCCGTTTGAAGATGGCAAAGACTGGAAAGATTCTGAATGTACGAAGTCTTTTGCTACTATGCAGTATTCAAAAGCAAATACATTGGTTAATGACTTCGTTAACCCGAAAACAGGTTCAAGAACAGTCTCTTTGGCTATTGACGACGTTTCTGGTAAGGATGTATTGACAGTGATTTATGATAATACAAATACGCAGTTTGTTAAACTGACTATCAATCGTCCGTTTGCAAATCTGACTCGTACGACTGTTCCCGATGGATTGTATTATATCAATTTGGCTAATAAAGACGCTGACGAAAGAAATCGCAATGTAGGTATGAGTATCGTACACAATATGGAAAGCAAGTTGATGTATGACACGAAAGCCAAGAATCAGGATTATTCGTTGATGCCGGCTACAATGTGGGTAGTTAAGCAGCTGGGTTGTCCGGAAGAAGGTCTGGCTAATTACGTACAGATCCAGAACCGTGAATATCCGGGTGTTGTGTTCGAAGGACAGCTTTACAAAGTAGAAGGACTTGATGCAGAAGGTAACGAGATCGATGCTTACCGCTTCATCGATCGTAGTGGTGACTATAGTGCAGGATATGAATCAAATATTGGTTGGTTGAAAGAAAACTCATTGCGTGTAGTTGATATTATGGACATTCAGGAAGTAGAAGAAGAAATCGCTTATACTTCAACTCACGGTTACAAATGGTTTGACAAAGACGTATTGAACGACGGTGTTGAAAACAATTTCCAAATCAACTGGAACAATGGTTACGTTGATGCTGTTTTGAAACATGTGAAAGACAATAATATCGCAGTAGAAGAGGGTGATGCAACAATCTTCGAAATTGCTGAAGCTACTTTAGCTACTGACCAGGGTGTTATTGAAAATGAATTCGGAGCAATTTTAAAAGAAATCGTTGATTGCAAAGAGGGCAATGCAGTGGATGAAGATCTTGTATTGGATCAACTGAAACGTAAAGCATATCTGATCAAGGTAAAAGACGATAACCTGATTGATAATGACGAACTGTTCTTGGCTTCTGTTCGTGATAATGACGGACGTTATTATTACAAAGCTATGAAGTTGTCAGAAATGGATAACTATTACAAGAAATTAGGTGTGTTCTATCTGAAAGCTGATCAGATCCACATGGATGGTGCAAATCCGGTTGATACTTGCTATGTATTGGTGGATATCAATAAACCTGCGAAATTTGCTGACAAAGCCGATAAGACCAAGTGGGCTAGCTATACTGCATTGGAAAAAACGAACGGTTGGATGAAAGCCGCTGTAGAAGCCGGTTCTGAAATGCGTATGTTGCGCGACAACAACCTGGAAGATCAGCCGAATGATGTATCTGATGCATTCTATTTCAGCGGTAATCCGGTTAACCAGTATATCAACATCGCTGGTGATTATAATATCGACCTGAACAGTAATATCAAATTCTTCCAGCAGTTGGCAGAAAAGAACTATCTGTTTGAAGATGGCAATGATGCAAACAAAGTACAGTTAATCCAGGACATCAATCCTGACTTCCATTATTTGGGTCTTGAAAGCAAAGGTCTGACAACTAAACCTACATTATATGTGGACGAAGTTGTTAAAGACAATCCTAACATGCAGCGTTATCTGTTTGGTGTGCGTGTAGACTCAATTTCTGACGGATACATTTGCGACCACTCATCCAGACTCCACGGTTACTGGGAATTGGAAAATGAAGCAGAAGATGATGGCGAAGTTCATTTTGAAAAATACAACGGTTATACAGCCGGTTGGTTCCTTGTTAACCTGGAAGACTCTATTTCTTCGGCAAACAACAACATGATGCATGATGCAGACTTGTATAAATACAATAGCTATACTCGTCTGGGCTTTGTAGAAGGTATCCACCAGGTAGATGGCGACAATGAATACTTCTATGTTGTAAATAACGGTTACACATTGAAAGACTTGATGACAGTGAAGGACAACGGTGTTGAATCTCAGGCTACTTATGTGGCTAAAGGCTTTGTTCTGGATCCTAAGTTCTTGGCAAATCTTGACGTAGACGGCAAGAATGAATATGTAACTCGTCATTCAATTGCCGGAGATGTAAATACAAATCATACATTCTCTTTGCGTAAGACAAGATCAGACAACGAAGGTACAGTTGAATTGAGCGAACCGTTCTTGTTGGAATCTTATATGAAGGGTGTATCGCAGATTGGTTCATTCTATGGTGCATGGATTAAATCTGAAAATGGCATTCCTGTATTGGCTAAATATAGCACATCAACAGGCGACCATGAAGGAGCTGCCAGCGATATTAGCGAAAGAATCGGTCAGTCCGGTATATTCTATTTCGAAACAACCGACGAAGAAGCAACTGCCAACGAAGGTATTGCAAACTCTTCTATCCAGGTTGTAGCTACCAACGGTGCAGTAATCGTTAAGGGCGCTGCCGGCAAGAACGTGGTAATCACTAACGTACTTGGTCAGACTATCGCTAACACAGTAGTTGCATCCAACGAAGCTCAGATCACTACTCCTACAGGTGTAGTTGTAGTAGCTATCGAAGGCGAAGCTGCTGTTAAAGCAATCGTAAAATAAGAAACTATTTATAATCAATAGATTTTGACTGCGTGTCTTGTCTTCGGACAATGATAATTACCCCGTGAGGGCGAACGAGTGGTCAATATTAATACTAAAGTAATGAAATAAAGTTCTTCTGTTCGATCTCTGTGAAGAGCGAAGACAGACAAAAACAAGCCCCGGGGGATTTCCTTCGGGGCTTCGTTGTTAGAAAAATATGAACTATCTGCTTAATAGTGCCGGGAGTAACCAATTCCCCTCTTGAGAGGGGATAAGGGGTGTGTTAAAGCTAGTTATAGGGCGAAACTATGACACACCCCCTTCCCCCTCTCAAGAGGGGAGCCAGTTACAACCAGTCAATAATTAGATAGTTCACTTCTGATAAATTCTGAACCAACAACCAGTCAATCACTAATAAAAAACAATCCAAATGAAAAAAAACTGGAAGCCGGCCTTTTGACAGAGGCGGCACAAGAATTGAGGCTCCGCTGCGAGCAGCTCGAAGGCGAACTTCGGGAAGTGAAAAAACAATGTAACAAACTGGCACACCTGCTGGAACATGCCGTTTGGGAAGAAGATATGATAGCGGAAGAACCTATCGTCTTCAACGGACTGACGGCCGATTTCGTGGAACTGATCGGCCCTTTGCTGATGAGCCGCAAATGGACGGTGAACGGACGGCACGATGTGCAACCCTTCCTCCGTTCGCTCGACTCGGTCTTTCATATACGCTATGATCCGGAGAAAGACTACCTGGCGTTGGGCAGACTGACGAATGTCGTACAGGAATATCTCGACAATCACCGGGATGACGATCTCCCCGGATAAGAGCTTGAATTTACAGGGCCCGTGTTTATCATAATAAAAGAGAAAATAACGGGCCCCTTTGTAAAGAATTGCCGACCTTGAAAGCAGTAATAATAACCTCAATTTTAAACGAACTGGTATGATAAAAGTAACTGTGTTTGCCCGGTTTAAAACCTGTATGGGCGACGTCAACCTGATAGACGTCCTTTCTGATATCCGGAATGGCAAATATGCCACGTCTATTAACCGTATCCGTGCCTGTATGGACAAGGGTGATCTCGAAGCGGCCGATATGCAGAAAAAAGCATTGCCGGCTATAACAATTTCCGCGACCTATCGCGGGCAACGCCTTGTAGAATATATGACAGCCTACAATCCATTGATTATCCTCGATTTTGATGACTTGAAAAAAGAGGATTTACCCCACCTGCTCGCTCTGGTGCGTGAGGCTGTCTATACGGTGGCCTGCTGGATCAGTCCGCGCGGGCATGGCATCAAAGTCATTGTCTACCCGGTGGTCGGGCTTGAACTGGTGCCTCAGAGTCATCCGGCTATCTACAAGCGGGTGAAAGACTGGTATCAACGCCTGCTGGGTACTAAAGCCGATACTTCGGGAAGCGATGCCGGGCGTCTCTGTATTGTTTCGTACGATCCGCAACTTTATCTTTCCCCCCGTTTCGAACCCTGGCTGAGAGGGGAGGGCACTTGGCCCGGCGATCTGCCACCGATAGAGGTCGTTATCGGAAAAGATGTCATGCAACTGATTTCTTCCGCCCGTAAGCAGACAACCCGAAAGTATGCTTATGCCGAGGGCAACCGCAACAATTACGTCCATCTCTTTGCCGCCAACTGCAACCGTCTGGGAGTGGCCAAAGAAGAAGTTGTGAAGTATGCCTGTAAAACCTTTACCGACCTGCCGGCCGAAGAGTGTCTGCAAGCTGTGGATAGCGCTTATATGCATACGGAGGAGCATGGTGCGGGGAAAACGGCGCTTCGTTCGCATCGTGGGGATAGTTTTGTCGTTCAGATACAGGAGTTTCTGAACAAAAGTTTCAAGCTTCGCCGCAATATCGTCCGGCGTATAGTGGAGTATCGGAGCCTGACGAAACACGATGTTTATCAGCCTGTCACCGATTATTGGGAAAACTCTGTCTGGTGTGCCTTGCAGAAAGCGGATGTGTTTTGCCGTGTGTCTGACCTGCGTTCGGTGATTCATTCCGATTTCAGTCCCGAATACAATCCATTCCGGTCTTATTTTGAAAATCTGCCAGCCTGGGACGGAAAGACAGACGCTATCGGGCAGTTGGCCGCCACTGTCGACACCACCTGCCCCGAATATTGGGGGAAGTGCCTGAAGAAATGGCTGGTGGCCGTTGTGGCCTGTGCCATCAACGAGCAGAAGGCAAACCATACGGTCTTGTTGCTGAGCGGAGCGCAGGGATTGGGCAAGACTACCTGGTTGCGTAACCTGGTGCCTCCCGCACTTAGAAACTATGTCTATTCGGGCAATCTCGATCCTACGGCAAAAGATTCGTCGTTGCTGATGAGCGATTGTTTCCTGATCATCCTCGATGAACTGTCGGGACAGAGCCGCGTGGAGTTGAACCAGTTGAAGGCGTTGATCACGAAAGACTCTATCCTTGAACGTCGTCCGTATGCCCGCAATGCGGAGACGTTCGTGCGCCGTGCTTCGTTTGCCGCTACGGTGAACGACAGCCAGATACTGACCGACCGTACCGGTTCGCGCCGTTTCCTTTGTTTTGAAACGCTCCGCATCGATTATACTTCCGGGATAGACCATACCGCCATTTATGCTCAGGCGCTGGCGCTTTATAAACAGGGGTTCCGTTATTGGTTTGCCGACCAGGATATTACGGAGATAAACGAGAACAACGAACCTTTCCAGCAATCGAGTCCCGAAGCGGAATTGCTTTTCACGTATTTTCGTAAACCGGTGCGTTTCGAGGCGTATATTTTGCTCTCCACCAGCGAAATCATGTCCCAAATAGCGGAACGAACACGCTATTCCGTGACCACAATGAGCGTAAATCAACTGGGAAAAGTGTTAAAAGGTGCCGGTTTTGAGTCGCAAAAGCGACATGGAAAGCGTCTTTTTGCCGTCATTGAACTGACGAATGACCAGATAGAAGCCCGCCGTAAGGGATTCGGGTATGATCCGGTAGATGGAGAGGAACAGCCTGACGGAGAGGATAATAACGGGGAAGAACCTCCTGAGCCAACACTTCCGTTTTAAGGATCGGGGGCGGATGGGGGCGGCAAAAAGGCATTTTGGGAAACTTCTGTATAGTGTGTTCCTTGTTCCTTCTACGATCTGATCGTAGAAGGAACAAGGAACGTCTTATTATAAAGTTTTCAAAACCCTCTTTTTGCCGCCCCCATCCGCCCCCCGGACAGATTGGCTGCCGCAGCTATTTTATTTTACTGCGGCAGCCACCGGAAATGGGTGCGGCAGCCGGTAAAAACAGCTGCGGCACTTATCTTTTTCTTCAAGGCTCTCCCAGATGTTCGACAATACATTCTACCTGGCGGGGCGTAAAGCTTCGTATACCGGGACGGAAGCCCAGTTCAAGCAGTTTCGCTTTCAGTACGCCATGATAATTGATCCACCGCCAAAGTTGCATAATCGCTCCTCTGTGACTCATATGAGGGCTGTAAAGCTCGGCCAGCTCACCTACTCCGTAGGCTCGTATTTCGAAGGTTGTTTGTTTCATTGTTAGATTGCTTTTGTGCTATCTAAGATACGAATAATCAATGGATTTGTCAAATTATTTCAATGCGGTTTTACAATATTTATCGGAAATAAAATGTCGTTTCGTCACACCACGTCACCGCTGTCTACAAAGTGGGTAGGCGCTTGCCGTATCTTTGATATGTAATTAATAATCAACTAAAAAGAATAAAGTATGGCATTACAGTTTCATTTGGTTCAGAGGAAGAACCTTAGTAAAAATGTAGAGGTGGGGAAAGAGAAACTCTACTATGCGCAGACCCGGGCGACGGGGACGTGTTCCTTCGATGAGTTGTGCGAAATCGTGGCAGAGAGTTCCACTGCTTCGAGCGGTGATGTGAAGGTGGTGATAGACCGTGTGATCAAATTCCTGCTCCTGTTCCTGGCCCGCGGGGAGGTGGTGCAGTGTGGCGAGCTGGGTACTTTCCAGCTGTTGCAGACCAGTTCGGGGAGTGTGACTGCTGAGGAGTTCTCTTCGAATATGTTGTATCGCGCCCGCCTTCGCTTCCGTCCCGGTCCTAAGTTGCGTGAGTTGATCCTGACGGCCAAGAGCGAGCGTTTCAAGCTCGAAGAATCGAAACCTGCCACACCGGACGGTGGAAGTGATCGTCCTGAAATTGAATGATCTCTGTAACCTTTGTGTATGGATAAGTATTCATTTACCCGTAAGTACCTCCCCGCCGCACGTATGGCGGGTGAGTTGTACGGATTGAACCCGGTAGTGATCCTGGCTCAGTCTGCTATCGAAACCGGCTGGGGAGAGAGTTCCCTGGCTACCTGCTACAATAACTTTTTCGGACTGACGGGGTATGGTGTTGCCAATGCTTACTGGCATGGCGGCAAGACTGATCTGGATAAGCCGGACGGTCTGCTGTTTCGCCGTTACGACAGTCCTGAAAACAGTTTCCTGGATTTTGCCCGCCTGATAGCGACGGTCTATAAGCAGGCGGCAGCTGTGAGTCATTATCCCCGGGCGTATGCCCGTGAGATTGCTTACAGCAGGTATATCAGTGAAGTGAACGGGGATAACCGGGCGGCCTATTGCAAGATGTTGGAGAGCATTGCACAGTCGCTGGTTCCCATAGTGTATAATCTTAATAATGACAGCGTATGAGCGAGAAGACAAACAAGGTGAAAACGATCCTGCAATTTATTATGGATCTACTGGGATTCCTGTTGGGAAGAAAGAAACAAGGATGATCCCCGTAGGGGCGGTTCGCGAACCGCCCCTACCGAACCGCCCCTTATGTCAATGCGGAAGAGATGAACATATAAATCATCATCCCGATAATGTCGTTCGTGATGGTAATAAACGGTCCGGTTGCCAATGCCGGATCGATCTTCAGGCGGTCGAGCGTCATCGGGACAAGCGTACCGAAGATACTGGCGAACATAACGACGGCAAACAAGCTCAGGGAGACGGAAGCCGTTATCCCTTTGTCGCCCAGCATAAAGAAGTTATATATGAATACGACCAGACTGATGATGCTGGCATTGATCAACGAAACAATCCCTTCCTTTAATATCTGCGGAAGAATGTTATCCTGTTTCAATGAGTTGTTGGCCAGACCCTGTACCACGATGGCGGACGACTGTATGCCGACATTCCCTCCCGTTCCGCCGATCAGGGGAATAAACAAGGCCATTTTGGGATTACTCGCCAGATTACCTTCGAACCCCCCGAGGATAACTGAGTTTGCCAGTCCGCCGATCATACCGATCAGCAACCAGGGGAGGCGGGCGGCCGTCTGTGTAAATACATTATCCGAAGTTTCCACGTCCTGCGAGATACCGGATGCCAACTGGTAATCACGTTCGTGCTGTTCGCGGACTTCATCCATTACGTCGTCGATGGTGATGCGCCCGACCAGGCGACCGATACTGTCTACTACCGGCAAGGCTACCAGGTCATACTTTTCGATCGTTTCGGCAACCTCTTCGATACTGTCGCTTTCGCGGACCGAGATCGGCTCTTTCTTCATGACATGCTTGATCTTCGAGACGGACGGGTTGGTGATCAGTCGCTGTAGGGGAAGTACGCCTTTCAGCCGTTCGTCGTCGTCTATGACATATACATAATAGATTTCGTCCATATCTTCCGCCTGCTTGCGCATTTCATCGATACATTGAGGCATACTCCAGTTCTCGTTGACCACGATCATTTCCGTACCCATCAAACCACCGGCGGTATCTTCATCATATTTCAGCAGGTCGACGATGTCGCCGGCCTGTTCAACGTCTTCAATGTGCGAAAGGATCTCTTCCTGTGTATCTTCGTCCAACTCACGCATCAGGTCTACCGCGTCGTCGGTTTCCATATTGTCGACGAAGCGTTTGGCGATCAGTTCGTTGGGTAGTTCTTTCAGTAATTTATGGCGGTCCTCTTCATCCAGTTCCATCAGGACGTCGGCGGCTTTGTCGCCGTCCATCAGCAAATACAGATAGATTGCTTCCCCAAGATTCAACTCCTGGTATAGTTCGGCAATATCTGCCGGATATAAATCGTGAAGTAAAGCCTGTGCTTTGGCATCATCTTTTTCTGCGATGATACTTTTCAGGTTGTCGATATAGTCTTTCGTCAGTTCAATCATAGGTCATGTTGTTTGTAACCCCGTTTTTATTCCTTCTGTATAGTCCCCGTCTGCTTCAGCCACCGGTCTGCAATTAGTGTCAGTTCGACGAACTGTTCAACCGAGAGCTGCTCGGGCCGTTTGTCGAAAACCGGCAGTGCGTAGTCCGGACAATCCTTTCCCAGCAGTGGTTTCATCGAGTTCCGGAGTGTCTTACGACGTTGGTTGAAAGAGGTCTTGACTACCGTTTTGAATAATTTCTCGTCGCATCCCAGCTCTTTCCGGTCGTTCCGTACCATGCGGATGACTGCGCTTTTCACTTTTGGAGGCGGGTCGAATACGAATTCACTGACAGTAAAGAGATATTCTACCGTATACCAGGCTTGCAACAGGACGCTGAGGATACCGTAGGTCTTGCTGCCCGGTCCGGCTGCCAGACGTTCGGCCACTTCTTTCTGGATCATCCCCGAACAGCAGGGCACGTGTTCCTTAAAATCGAGGACTTTAAAGAATATCTGGCTGGAAATATTGTAAGGATAATTCCCGATCACACAGAACTGGCCGGGGAAAAGTTTGGAAAGGTCCAGCCGCAGGAAATCTTCTGCCAGGATACGCCCTTCGAGCGCCGGAAAGTTTTGTTCCAGGTAATCTACCGATTCCATATCCAGTTCCACCACGGTCAGGTCATGGCCCGCTTCCAGCAGGTATTGGGTAAGCACTCCCATGCCGGGACCGATCTCCAGAACCGGTAAATCTTTGTAGTCCGACAACGTATCGGCAATACGCTGAGCGATTTGTAAATCCTTCAGGAAATGCTGTCCTAATGCTTTCTTTGGCTTAACTAATCTCATCCAGTTCTTTGGTGTAAAATGTTCGTATTAAAATATAATGCTTATCTTTGCGGGTGCACAAAAATACAACAAATAATTTAAAGTATCCTACGTAGAATGAATTTTAAGAGTATCCTACAAACGTTTGTCAAGATATTTTTACCCTTAGCTTTTGGCTGTTTGCTGCTTTGGTTTTTATATAGTCATATGGATGTCACCGAGATATGGCGTGTCATCCGTGAGGGGGTAAGATATGATATCATATTGGTTTCTTTACTGTTCGGCCTGTTTGCCAATGTGGTTCGCGGATTGCGTTGGGGGTTGTTGATTTCCTCATTGGGCGAGCGCTTTAAAATGAGTAATATCATTTATGCCGTGCTGGGAAACTATGCCGTGAATATGGTGCTGCCGCGTGTCGGCGAAGTCTGGCGTTGCGGTATTATCACCAAGTATGATAAGATCCCGTTTACCAAGTTGCTGGGAACCTTGCTGATCGACCGTGTGAGCGATACGATCGTAGTGGGATTGATTACTTTGTTGATTTTTATTTTCAATTTCGACTTCTTTGTCAGCTTCTTTGCGAAGAACCCCGCGCTGCTGGAAGGTTTCCAGAAAATGTTCGATTCGATATGGATTTACGTCGGTGCAGTAATTTTAGTGGTCGGAATTTGGTTTGTTTTCAAATATATGAGTAACTTTACGCTGGTGCAGAAAGCAAAGGCGTTGTTGCTGAATGTATGGGACGGAATGAAGAGCATCTGGCTGCTGAAGCAGAAAGGACGTTTCGTGGCACAGACATTGATGATATGGGGTGGCTATTTCTGTTATTTCTATATAACGTTCTATGCATTCGACTTTACCCGTGATCTGGGAATAACGGTCGGACTGATTGCTTTTACCATGAGTAGCATCGGGGTTGCCGTCCCTGTACAGGCGGGAATAGGTGCCTGGCATTTCATGGTGATCGCTACGCTGGTCTGCTTTGGTGTCAACGAAAATGATGCTGCCGCTTTTGCCCTGGTGGTTCATACGGTGCAGACGGTATGGACGGTGTTGTGCGGCCTGTTCGGCATTGTGGCTCTGCCGCTTACGAACAAAGAGACACCCGCCGTTGTTTCAGAATAGATACTATATGTATAAAATAAGAGTTTTTAAAATTAAACATTAAGTCTATGTCAGCAGAAATCAAGAATCTTTCCCCGCAGCATGTCTGGGGTTATTTCTATGACCTCACACAAATCCCCCGTCCGACAGGACACATGGAAGCAGTCACTCGTTTTGTAGAAGCTTTTGGAAAAGGATTGGGATTGGAAACTTTGCGGGATGGAGCAGGAAACGTTCTGATCCGTAAACCGGCCACTCCCGGAATGGAAGGCCGCAAAACAGTAATCCTGCAATCTCACCTGGATATGGTTCCCCAGAAAAATTCTTCTGTGAAACATGATTTTCTGACTGACCCGATTGATGCTTATATAGATGGCGACTGGGTAACAGCCCGTGAAACGACATTGGGTGCCGACAATGGCATCGGTGCTTCGTTGGCTATGGCAGTGCTTTCTGATACGACTATCAAGCACGGACCGATAGAAGCTCTTTTCACGATCGATGAAGAAGAAGGAATGGATGGCGCTTTCGGTTTGAAGCCCGGTTTCCTGAAAGGAGAAACATTGATTAACTGCGATTCGGAAGAAGAAGGCGAATTGTTTGTCGGTTGTGCCGGCGGTGCAGACCTGAATATTTCGATCCAGTTTAAAGAAGATACTTATATTCCTGAAGGTGATGTGGCTGTAAAGCTGAGCCTGACAGGATTGAAAGGCGGTCACTCGGGTGTGGATATCCATTTGGGACGTGCCAATGCCAATAAATTAATGTTCCGTTTCCTGAAAGAGGCCGTTTGCGACTATGGGGCTCGTTTGTCATCTATCGAAGGCGGTTCGTTGCGTAATGCGATTCCGCGTGAGGCATTTGCCGTTGTTACCATTCCCGGTGATAATGTGGAGGCTTTATGGGAGCTGGTGAGCGATTATCAAGATATGTTCCGGGAGGAATATAAAGGCATTGAGAATAATATCAGCTTTGTTGCCGATATGACTGATCTGCCCGGCACACTGATTCCGGAAGAGATTCAGGATGATATTATCAATGCGATCGAAGGTTGCCAGAATGGTGTGATCAGCATGTTGAGTGATTTCCCCGGAACGGTGGAATCTTCTTCCAACCTGGCCATCGTCAAGTCATCCAATGAATTGATTGAAATAAAGATATTGGTCCGCAGTTCATCGGAGAGCCGTAAGGCCTCTGTTTGTTCAAGCCTGGAAAGTATATTTGCTTTGGCAGGAGCTAAGGTGGAATACGGCGGTTCTTATGGCGGATGGCAGCCGAACATCAATTCTCCGATTCTGAACGTAATGCAGCAGACATACGAGGAATTGTTCGGAAAGAAACCTTCGGTAAAGGTCATGCATGCCGGACTGGAATGCGGCATCATCCAGGAATCTTATCCTACAATGGATATGATTTCTATCGGTCCGGATCTGGAGCACCCACACTCACCGGATGAAAGGGTGAACATCGCGACAGTGCAAAAAGTGTGGGACTTCATTGTCGCTACGTTGGAAAGAATCTAAGTACGAAAATCTACCCTTTATACGAAAGGCTGCATTCCCGTTTTGGAGTATGCAGCCTTTTTGCCTATATTTTGGAACAAAAAGTGAAGTGTTTTGCCTATGTTTTGAAACAAAAAGCGAGTGCCTTTGCCTATGTTTTGAAACAAATCAGTATATTTGTGTCTGAAAATCAATCCATTTGATCAATGTTCCTTTTTATTATGTAGGCTCATTGGATGCGGTAATGTCCAAACATATAAAATCGGCTATAAACTAAAAAGGAAAGAAAAAAATTGTACTTTTGTGAGCTACATTAATAAAGTACAAAATAATGGCTAATGATGACTTGAAACAAGCCTGGAAAATTCCGGAGCCGACACTCCGGAGATTGCCCTGGTATCTTGCTTTTCTGAAACTGATGAAAGGTAAGGGAGAGACGTTTGTATCATCTACCCAGATTGCTAAAGAAATTAATGTAGATCCCAGCCAGGTGGCGAAAGATCTTTCGTTTGTAAATATTTCGGGGAAAACCAGGGTAGGCTATGATATTTGTGCCCTTGTGGATGTGTTGGAGGATTTTTTAGGTTTTACCGCGCAGCACAAGGCCTTTTTATTTGGTGTTGGTAGCCTGGGAGCTGCTTTATTGCAGGACACCGGGTTGAATCAGTACGGTCTGGAGATCGTTGCCGGATTTGATGTCCGCAAGGAACTGGCCGGAGCGGTTGTCAATGGCATTCCTGTATTTCATTTGGATGATTTTCCTGCCAAGCAGAAAGAATTCGGGGCGACGATCGGTGTTATTACCGTGCCTGTCGATAAAGCGCAGGAGGTGACCGAACAGATCATTGCCGGAGGAATCAAAGCCTTATGGAATTTTACCCCGTTCCGTATCCGTGCCCCGGAACATATTGTGGTACAGAACACTTCCATGTATGCCCATCTGGCTGTCATGTTTAATCGCTTGAACTCAATTAATCACTGAAATGAAGATTATAGCAGTAGGAATGAATTATGCAGAACACAATAAAGAGCTGCATCATTCGTTAGAATTATCGGAGCCTACTATCTTTATGAAATCCGATTCCTCCCTGTTGAAGGATGGAAAACCGTTTTTCATTCCCGATTTTTCATCGGAGATACATTATGAAACGGAGATTGTCGTGAAGATAGACCGGCTGGGTAAGAACATCGCCGAACGTTTTGCGCATCGTTACTATAATGAAGTAACAGTCGGTATTGATTTTACCGCCCGTGATCTGCAAAGAGAGTTGCGTGCGAAAGGATTACCCTGGGAGATCAGTAAAGCATTTGATAATTCGGCTGTTATCGGGGCGTTTGTGCCATTGGACAGAGTAGGGGATATCAACCGTATCCCGTTCCATCTGGATATAAACGGTCAGAAAGTGCAGGAGGGAAATACCTCGGATATGCTTTTTCCGGTAGACAAGATTATCGCTTATGTGAGCCGTTTCTTTACCCTGAAGATAGGAGATTTGATTTTTACAGGTACGCCGGTGGGTGTAGGACCGGTTAAGATCGATGATCATTTGCAGGGCTATATCGGCGAGCGGAAGCTTTTGGATTTCCACGTGAGATAACGGGAAATGAATGACTATGCTACGAGTACTATATACATTAATAATAAGTATCTGCTTTTTTACTTCTGCCTGGGCGGATGGTAGCAAATATGCAGCCAGTTCCGCATTGTCGTCCGGCAAATGGGTGAAGGTACAGGTTGAAGACAGAGGATTTTATAAACTGACATATGCCGACCTGCGTGGAATGGGGTTCTCTGATCCTGCCAAGGTTTCCGTACATGGGTATGGCGGTTGTATGTTGGATGAAGATTTCTCGACTCCTTATATCGATGATGTTCCTGCCGTGCCGGTCTGGCGTGGTGACGATTATCTGCTATTCTATGGTTGCGGGGTTATCAAATGGGATTATGATAAAAGTACGGGAAGTTTTATTCATACCAATAACCCCTATTCCAATTACGGTTATTACTTCCTGACGGATGCGACGGGTACAAAAGAAATGGAATCTGTGGCGTCTGCTGCCGGTGCTTCTTTGAAAGTGACAACTTATGATGATTATCTTCTGCATGAAAAAGACCTTGTTTCCGTTAATAATTCAGGACGTGAGCTTTTTGGAGAAGCGATGGATATGACCCTTTCAAGGGATTTTTCATTTAACGGTATAACCGGTATAACCAATGATGACGGTAAGGTAACGTTGCGTTTTATCGCCAAGCCGACAAGTGGTAACGGAAGTGTGACCATGAGCGTGGATGGAAACAAAGTGTTGGAAAGGAGTATCTCTTATAGCAGTACGGGTGGTAGTGAAACGTATACTATGGCACGTTCGGTATATGAGGTCGTCGATTGGAAAGGCGACAAAAGTACAAATGTAAAAGTAAATGTAAGATACGGACAGTTAGGGCATAAGAACGTACATCTGGACTTTATCCGTTTGCAGATGAAACGTGAACTGCAACCCTATGGCGCCTGTACTTTTTTCCGTAGCCTGGCTTCGGTAAATAACGCTTCCCGTTTCGTTATTCAGAATGCGAATGCGAATACGTTGGTCTTTGATGTGACCGATAAGTTGAACCCGAAACGGATGGAAACGGAATTGAGCGGAAGCGAATTGTCTTTCTCTATTCCGGCAGGAACGTTGAGGGAATTTGCCCTGGTGCAGCGAAACCAGACATTGCCGTCCCCCGAAGTGATAGGCGATGTGGCGAATCAGGATTTGCATGCTTTGCCGCAGACAGATATGGTTATTATCGCCCAGTCAGGTTTGGCTTCGCAGGCAGAACGTCTGGCCGAAGCACATCGTACCCGCGACGGGTTGACTGTCCAGGTCGTTTCTCCGGATGCTATTTATAATGAATTTTCCAGTGGAACCCCGGATGCGACAGCCTACCGTCGTTTTATGAAGATGTTTTATGACCGGCAGACTTCGGAGGCCGATGCTCCCAAATATCTGCTTCTTTTCGGTGACGGGGCATTTGACAATCGCTTCATTACTTCAAGTTGGCAGAATGTGGCAAAGAACAATATGCTGCTGACTTATCAGACTGAGGAATCTTTGGATGATAAATCATATGTGGTAGATGACTATTTCGGTTTTCTGGATGACAGCAATAACGGAAAGGGGTTAGTGTCAGCCAGAGTGGATATCGGTATCGGACGTTTCCCTGTCCGGACATTGACTGAGGCGACCGATATGGTGGATAAGGTTATCAACTATATGGATAATAAAGAGACCGGATCGTGGAAGAATAACGTCTGCTTTGTCGCAGATGACGGAAGTAATGCGGACGGTTACATGATACAGCATGCTCAACAGGCTGATGATCTGGGCGAATATATAAATACCAGTCATCCGGAGTTCATGGTAAATAAGATTTATTTTGATTCTTATAAAAAGGACTTTTCCGGAGGTTTAAGTACCTATCCCGATGTAAAGACGAATCTTCAGAAACAGCTTAAGAACGGATTGTTGCTGATCAATTATACAGGTCATGGTAATACTGTATCCTGGAGTGATGAAAAGGTATTGACAGAAAGTGATATAACGAAGTCTACTTATACCCGTCTGCCTGTGTGGATTACGGCGACTTGTGACTTCTGCCGTTTTGATGCTCCGGTTACTTCTGCCGGCGAGCAGGTATTCCTGAATAAGGTAAGTGGTGGCATCGGTTTGTTTACTACGACTCGTGTGGCTTATTCCAGTCCTAACTTTTCTATTAATGACAACTTGATCCGTAACTTGTTCGAGAAAAAGAACGGACGCCGGCTAACGTTGGGTGAGGTGATGAAAGCGACCAAACAGGCATTGGGTTCCAGCCGCTATAAGTTGGGATTCGCTTTGATCGGCGATCCCGCATTAAAGCTGGCTTATCCGGAGTACCGGATGCGGGTGACTGCTATAAACGGGAATCCGGTAACGGACGAACCGATCGATTTTAAAGCATTGCAGAAGATAACGGTGGAAGGTGAAGTATTGGATCCGGGAGGAAATATTGCAACCGGCTTTAATGGTCTGCTGAACCCGACCGTCATGGACAGCCGCCTATCTTATGAGACATTGGATAATAATAAGACCGGAACGAAATTCAAATATACAGATTATTCGAATATACTTTTTATCGGCAATGATTCAGTCCGTGCCGGAAAGTTCAGTTTCACGTTTACTGTGCCGAAGGATATTTCTTATTCGAATGAGTTCGGTAAGATGAATCTCTACGCATCGGATGAGACAAATAATCTGGAGGCACAGGGTGCTTATCTGAATTATCGGGTCGGGGGAACCGATGATAACGCGGAAGACGATTATGATGGTCCTGAAATCCGTGCTTTATACCTGAACGATTCGACATTCGTCAGTGGCGACCAGGTCAATACAACCCCGTTCTTTGTGGCGCGTCTTTGGGATAAGAGTGGCGTGAATATAACGGGTAGCAGCATCGGTCATGATATGATGCTGATTATCGACGGCGATCCTTCGTTCAGCTTTAATCTGAACAGTTATTATGAACTGATTCCGGGAAGTGACGGAGAAGGGATCGCGAAATACCTGATCCCTGCCTTAACGCCGGGAATCCATACCGCAGAGTTTAAAGTCTGGGATATACAGAACAATTCGACGACATATGAATTTGAATTTGAGGTAGTCGAGGGATTGAAGCCTTATCTGTTGGAGTTGACGGCATCGCCCAGTCCGGCACGTGAACAGGTGGAGTTCCATTTGTTCCATAATCGTCCGGAAAGCCAGTTGACAGTCGGTATCATGGTGTACGATATGATGGGGCGTCTGCAATGGAAGCATCAGGAGACCGGCGCTTCCGAACTGTTCAAGTCCTATACGGTAACCTGGGATCTGACGAATAACCGGGGAGGACGCCTTCGTCCCGGGGTGTATATTTATCGTGCGGCGATCAGCTCGAGTGGCTCCAAAGAGGCAACAGACGCAAAGAAATTAATAATCCTCGCACAATAAAGTAATATAAAATCAGTTTATATGTTGGTAGGGTAAATTTTATTTACCGCGTTTTTAACAGATATAGTATGATAAAAGAATTAAGAATCAGTACATTTATAGTAGTATTCAGCCTTTTGGCTGTATTATCCGTGTGGGCTCAGAAGAAAAATACATTTGCTCCGGTTAATACTGCAGTGCCTTCGCTATCAATTGCACCTGATGCACGTGGTGGTGGTATGGGTGATAACGGGGCGTCGACTACTCCCGATATAAACTCTCAATATTGGAACCCTGCTAAATATGCGTTTATGTATAGTAAGGCAGGCGTTTCTTTATCATATACTCCCTGGTTGCGTAAGTTGGTCAATGATGTGGCTTTGGCGAATCTGTCCGGTTACTATAAAATCGGAGATAGCGATTTGCAGGCTGTCGGTGCTTCCTTGCGTTATTTCTCGTTGGGAGATGTACCCTATAATCCTATTACCGGAGAGTCGACAGGTAATTATTCCGTTAGTCCGTATGAAATGGCTTTCGATGTAAGTTATAGCCGTAAATTGTCTGAATCTTTTTCGATGGCTGTGGCCATGCGTTATATCCGTTCGGATATGGGAACCGACCCGGCTGATGAAAGCCGCGTGCCCGGTAATGCCTTTGCTGCGGATATTGCGGGTTATCTGGAGAAATATGTGATTCTGGGTAACAGTGAATGTTTGTGGAGTTTCGGTTTCAATGTGTCTAATATTGGTACTAAAATCTCTTATGACGGGGGAGAGCATAATGAATTTATTCCGACAACACTTCGTCTGGGTACCGGTTTGCTGTATCCGATCGATGATTATAACCGGATCGGTTTGTATCTGGATTTGAGTAAGTATCTGGTTCCGAGTCTGCCTTATTTGCAGGAAGGGTATACGGATGAAGAGAAAGCCGAATACGATAAGAAAAAAGAAGAATATAATAATGTATCCGGTATCTCCGGTATCTTCAAATCTTTCGGTGATTCGCCTGACGGTTTCAAAGGTGAATTGCAGGAAGTGATGGTCTCGATCGGTGCCGAGTATAGTTATAACGAGCAGTTTTTTCTTCGTGGAGGTTATTTTTATGAGAATGCCAATAAGGGTAACCGTCAGTATTTCTCAGTCGGAGCCGGTTTCCGCATGAGTGTATTCCAGTTGGATGCAGCCTATCTGGTAAGTACCGTTCAGAGTAACCCGTTGGACCAGACACTCCGTTTCACACTGTCGTTTGATATGGACGGGATAAAGAACCTGTTCAGATAATTGAAGATTGAATATTAAGAACTGAAAATTATGAAGATACGGGTTGGTTTCGGCTATGATGTGCATGCGTTTGTCGCTGACCGTGAGTTATGGTTAGGAGGGATTCGAATCGAACATTCAATGGGGTTGCAAGGGCATAGCGATGCGGATGTGTTGATACATGCCATTTGTGATGCTTTGCTGGGGGCTGCCAATATGCGTGATATCGGTTATCATTTCCCTGATACGGCTGAAGAGTATGAAGGTATTGACAGTAAAGTTTTACTCTATGAAACAATGGAGTTGCTTCGTGATGCCGGCTATACGTTAGGTAATATAGATGCAACGATCGCAGCTGAAAAACCGAAATTGAATCCGCATATCCCGCTGATGAAACAGACATTGGCCGAAGTGATGGGAGTAGATGCAGAGGATATATCCATCAAAGCGACTACCACGGAAAAGCTGGGCTTCACCGGACGCCAGGAAGGGATAGCCGCTTATGCTACTGTCTTGATTCAGAAATGATAATGTCTTTATGATGAACTTCGCAGGGGATGGTGAACCAGAAGGTACTTCCTTTCCCCTCTTCCGATTCGACTCCGATCTCTCCGTTCAGACGTTTTACAATTGTCAGGCAGATAGATAATCCCAGTCCTGTACCTTGTATGAAATTGTCAAATTTGGCAAAACGTTCGAACACGTGCGGAAGGTTTTCTTTGGAAATACCTTTGCCGGTGTCGGAAACATAGAAACGCAGGCCGCCTTCTATTTCTTCATATCCTATTCTTATAGTTCCTCTGAAAGTGAATTTGCAGGCATTGGTCAGAAAATTGGTTATGACCTGTGTCAGGCGTGTCTTTTCCGAATAGATAAAACAGGGATGTACGGGGGTTGAACATTCCAGTGTTACTTCTTCTTTTGTCCGGCTTTTGAATGTCTGTGCCAGTGTGGTGAATAACGAAGAAACATTGATGTTGGAGAAGGTAAAATCCAATTGACCGGCCTCTATCTTTGATAAATCCAGTATGTCGTTGACCAGTTGGAGCAATAGCTCGTTATTGGTTTCGATGATATTACAGAATTCGGCAGTGTCTTCTGGACTTTCCGAATGGGCGATCAGGTTGGAGAAGCCGACGATGGCATTGAGCGGAGTGCGTATTTCGTGGCTCATGTTTGCCAGAAACGCAGATTTCAGCCGGTTAGCCTCTTCCGCTTTTTCCTTTTCGCGACGTTCGTCTTCCTGTTTCAGTTTTTGGATATAAAGCCGGAAGCGCAGGACGGCAATTGTTGCCAGCAGGATAATGATTGCAAATGCACTGAACAGATGTATTTTATATTTCTGAAAGAATGTCGGTGGCTGCTGATAATAAATGGCGTTGGGTGGAAAGCGGGACGGTTCGATGCCGTGATTGAGCAGATGCTGGTAATTGAGATAGGTGTGCGGTTCCCCTCCGATATGGGTTTGGATATCCCGGGCTGCAGTTCCTTGCCATATTAACCGGACGGTGGTAATAACAGATTCGCTGAAATCATTTTCCGAGATATAATGTCCCCCGGCAAAATTACCAGTCTCGATGTTCAGGTCTGCCAGAAGATAGACTGGTGGCAGGGAAAAACTGTTGGTCATCTTTTGCATGTTATCGATCAGGTAATGATTCTCTTTGGAGCTCTTGAAGACAAACCAGGAGTAATAGATGATACCTGCTTTCTGGTCATATATACTTAAGCTGTCCAACAGATTTTCGGTAGAGAGGGCTGGAGTGGACAACACTTCCAGTTTTAACTCGGGATAATTTGCCTGTATTGTTTTTGAAAGCTCCTGTTTGGTATATAAACTAATGTAGCGGTTGTCGCAAATAAAGATTATTTTTTTCAGTTCAGGCTGTAGCTTCTTTATTGTTTCAATGGTCTCTTTTACGAAAAGGGGCTGGATCAGTCTGGTTGTATTGTATCCTTTTATCTCATCTTCCGTAAGAGCCATATGTTCGATAGTTTCCAGGTCTCTTTTCAGTAAATATTCTATTTTTATCGGGACCAGTTCCTGCGAATGGCAGATGATGGAAGGTACATTTTTCCATTCATTATCGAAAAGGGGACGGCACAGCAACCAGGCCGGATCGCCTATGCAAACAACGACTTTGGGAGGGGTGGGGTATTTATTACGTAATATTTCCAGTTTCTCATTTACATCTGTCGTATCTTTTATAGCAGGGATAGATAACTCCTCGCCAAGCACTGTTATATGTTCCTGGGTAAAAGTCTTATTGATTGCTTCGTAAATACCTTGCGTCCATACTTCGTTAAAGTTGATGGAATGGATAACTAAAATATAATCGTCCTTATCGTCCGGCAGGGCATACATGGAACGATCAATCAGTAGTATAAGGGATAATATGAAAAAAAGTCTTTTCATACGAACTAGTGTGATAATTAAAATAGTTATGAAAATCAGTCTGTTTCAAGCAAAGATATGTATTATTCTCCGTTCTTTTGCTTATCCCGCTGTTAATTTGTAGTTTTGAACCAAATAAAATGTAATGAATTATGAAGAATAATGACTGGAAAGACCGTTTGGGGGTGATGTATTCCACCAATCCGGATTTTCAATATAATACAGGGAATGAGGTAGAAGAAGATACACTTCCCAAAGAGAAACAACAATTGCGTATCTCGCTGGACAAGCGGAACCGGGGTGGTAAAGCCGTTACATTGGTGACCGGATTCCGTGGTACGACAGAGGATATGGAGGCTTTAGGTAAATTCCTGAAGGTAAAATGCGGGGTAGGCGGTTCCGCTAAGGACGGAGAAATCATCGTACAGGGAGATTTGCGTCAGAAAGTACTCGAAATCCTCCAAAAGGAAGGCTATGTAAAGAGCCGGATTATTTGAGGAGATTCAATATTAAAACCTCTCATTAATAATTAAAACTATGCTGACTGTTTACAGAGCTTCGGCGGGAGCCGGAAAAACCCATAAGCTGACCGGTGAATATCTGACCTTGCTGTTTGGCGGGACGGGAGCCTATCGCCGTATCCTGGCGGTGACGTTTACCAATAAGGCTACCGATGAGATGAAAAGCCGTATTGTGGAGGAACTTTACAACCTCTCTTCCGGTCGTAAGTCTGATTATGTGGAATCTTTGCGGGCTACCTATGTACTGACCGAGGAACAAGTCCGTAAACAGGCAAAAAAGATATTAACCGATATCCTGCACGATTATTCTGCATTCAATATCAGCACCATCGACCGTTTCTTCCAGCAGACTATGCGTGCTTTTACCCGTGAAATAGGTTTGCAGGGTGGCTATGGCATTGAAATGGACCAGGAGCTGGTGCTCACTTCAGCTGTCGATAACCTGCTGGCTGACCTTGAAAAGCCGGAAAGCAAGGAACTGTTAGGCTGGCTGCTTCGTTTCGCCGAAGATAAGATAGAGAATGGAGGCGAATGGAACCTCCGTAAAGATATCATGTCCCTGAGCCGTGAAGTTTTTAAGGAAAGCTACAAGGCATCCAGTGAAGAAGTGGCCAAAGATATCGAGGATAAGGAAGCACTCGAAAACTATAAAAATGAACTCTTTGGTATTATCCGTTCGGTAGAAGCCGAAGCGAAGCGATTGGGCGAGAGCGGTCTTGCCTTACTCAATAAATATGCCATCCGTACAACCGATTTTAAGGGAGGAAGCCGTTCTCCGCTTACCCTGCTGGACCGTCTGGCGAAAGGTGAGATGAAAGAGCCGACAGCCACCTTTATCGGCCTAGCCGATAATCTGGAAGGCTGTTTTACCAAAACAACTCCGATAGGAATGCGTCAGGTCATCGGTTGTGTTTTTGAAGACGGTCTGAATGATTGTATCAAACGTATCATCGCCCTGTTCTCTAATCTGACCGCTTATAATACGGCTCGTGAAATCGTACGTTATTATTATACGCTGGGTATCCTGACCGACGTTTCCCGCCAGATCGCCTCCTATCGGGAGGAAAAGAATGTCATGCTGATTGCCGATACGACCGAGCTGCTGAATAAAGTGATCGGAGGCAGCGATGCCCCGTTCATCTATGAAAAGACCGGTACGCACGTCGATCATTATATGATTGATGAATTTCAGGACACCAGCGGCATGCAATGGAACAACTTCCGTCCGCTGATCAAAGAAAGCCTGGCACACGACCGGGCCAATCTGATTGTGGGAGACGTAAAACAAAGTATCTACCGCTTCCGCAACTCCGACTGGAAATTGCTGGATGAACAGGTGCAAACCGATTTCTCGCAGGAAGAAGTACGGGAAGAAACATTGAAGGAAAACTGGCGCAGCTGCCGGAATATCGTTGAATTTAATAATACGTTCTTTACCGCTATCCCCGGTGTCTTGCAAAGCGTATATAACGAAAGCCTGCTGACCTCTTCGCTGAGTGAAGAACAGCGTGCCGCCTATCTGACAAAGATCATGTCGGCTTATACGAAAAGTTATCAACAGGTTCCGCCGCCGTTCAAACAGAAAGACGGCCATGTCAAAATAGAATTTCTTGCCGGTGATGAAGATAAAGACTGGAAAGAAGAAGCCCTGAACCGTCTGCCCGGTGTGGTGGAACAATTACAGGATAACGGTTATGTCCTGAAGGATATCGCCATTTTGGTCCGTACCAATATGGAAGGGGCGATGGTGGCTGAAAAGCTGCTTTCCTATAAGGAGGCAAACCCTTCCGACCGTTATCATTACGACATAATCTCCGACGACGCCCTGTTTGTCAGCGGATCGCCGGCAGTTCGTTTTATGGTTGCCCTGTTGCGGTATCTGAGAAATCCGGAAGATAAAATCAATGAACAGACAGCCTTGTACTCTTACCGGATTTTACAGGGAGCGACGAAAGACGAGAATCTCTCGGAGGCATATTCCGTAACCGTTTCCGGCCTGGCTTTTCCGCCGGAGATTGCATCGGAGTTGCAGACTCTTTCCCGCCAGTCGCTGTATGAAATATCAGAAGGACTTTTCCGTCTTTTCTCCGGAGAATTTCAGAATAACGAACAGGTCTTCGTTCAGGCGTTTCTCGATATGGTATCGGAGTATACCCAAAAAGAAAGTGCCGATCTGACTCGCTTCCTGAAATGGTGGGATGAGACGGGATACCGTAAAACAATCGCTACCCCGGATGCGCAGAATGCCATCCGTATCCTTACCGTCCATAAGTCGAAAGGACTCGGATTCAAGGTCGTCATTATCCCGTTCGGTGACTGGGAGATAGACCATAAGCCCAGCAAACCGGTTATCCTGTGGTGTAAACCGGAAACCAAACCGTTCAACCGGCTGCATCTGGTTCCTGTCCGCTATAGCCAGTCGCTGGGGAATACCATTTTTGCGGAAGACTATTTCCGTGAGCGATTGCATGCTTTCATTGATAATCTGAATACATTATATGTCGCTTTCACCCGCTCCAAAGACGAACTGATCGTTTTTGCTCCCCGTCCGAAAAAGATAAAGGAAGAGACCGGCGAAGTTGAAAAGATCTCTTCCATGGCCGATGCTTTATGGGCAGGCTTGTATCTGGAGGTGAAGGATACCCGGGAAGGAGACACGCTTGTTTCATTGCCTTCTTCTTTTGATACGAAAGAAGGGATCTTTGAACTGGGTAGTTGGTGGCATCCCGCGGCAGCCAAGCAGGATGGACAGAGTCCCGAGGAGATCGCGATGGCTCGTATCAACTCTATTTCTCCCGACGACCGTTTACAGCTTCGTCTGCATGGCAAAGGCTTTTTCTTTGATAATGCCCGTCGTAAACACGGTGCCCTGATGCACGAGGTGCTCAGTCAGATACGGACACAAAAGGATATCCCCGCAGCCGTTGAAGGCTATCGTTTGGCCGGTGTCATTAATAAGGATGAAGCAGAGTCGCTGGTTGTCCGGCTGGAAGAATTGCTGGAAATGCCGGAAGTACATCCTTGGTATGACGGGACGGCCCGTGTGCTGAATGAAGTCGATATCCTTTTCGGAAAAGGATTGTCCAAACGTCCCGACCGGGTTATGATATCGGAAGATAAAGTCGTGGTGATCGACTATAAATTCGGTGAAATACAGGATAAGAGATATCATAACCAGGTGAAGAATTATATGAAACTGATCCGGCAGATGGGATATGAAAAGGTAGAGGGTTACCTGTGGTATGTGGAACTGGGAACTATCGAATCTGTAGATAGTTGATGACTCCCGGTTGACAGTCCGGCTTCGCATCTGTCCGCAGTCAACCGATTTGTCATCTTATTTGTTTTGTTATTCCGTAAAAATGAATACTTTTGCAAATTGTAATAAAAACGCAGTTTAAGAAGAAGGATGAAAGTACATAAAGAAGGAACAGGCCTGCTACTTACGTTATTTACGGTTTTATTTGTCGTAAATGTCGCATTATACCATACCGTAGGTAAGGGAGTGCTGTTCTATTCTGTTGCGACAGTTTCGACTATTCTTTTCCTGCTGATCCTGAATTTCTTCCGCAGTCCGTTTCGTCGTTTCCCTTACGACTCTGAAGGTCTGGTGATTGCACCGGCCGACGGTACGATCGTAGCAATCGAGGAAGTGATGGAAAATGAGATCCTTCACCGGAAATGTTTGCAGATATCTATCTTTATGTCCGTGTTTAACGTACATGCCAACTGGTTTCCGGTAAACGGTACCGTGAAACATGTCTCTCATAATAACGGACGGTTCATGGCGGCCTATTTGCCGAAGAGCAGTACTGAAAACGAACGTTCAGCCGTTGTTATCACGACTAAGAACGGGGTGGATGTACTGGCACGTCAGATTGCGGGAGCACTTGCCCGGCGTATTGTTACGTATGCCAAGGTCGGAGAGAAATGTCACGTGGATGAACAGATGGGTTTTATCAAATTCGGGTCGCGTGTAGATGTTTATTTGCCGGTGGGAACCGAAGTCTTGATTGAGATGGATCAGAAGGTGACCGGTAACCAGACACCGATTGCACGGTTAAGCAAATGCCCGTGCGAATAGAATCCGGAAAATATACGAAAGAATGAATATAAGAAAGCATATCCCCAATACAATCACTTGTCTGAGTCTTGTATCAGGATGCATCGCCACTGTGATGGCTTTGCAGGATAATTATTTATGGGCTGCCATATGGATCATCATTGCTGCCGTGTTCGATTTTCTCGACGGCTTTGCCGCCCGTTTGCTGAAGGCTTATTCTCCGATGGGAAAAGAGTTGGACTCATTGTCGGATATGGTGAGTTTCGGAGTGGCACCCGGTATGATCGTATTCTCGATGCTGGGACAGGCAAGCCTTCCTTTAGGCGAGATAGGACGTTATATTCCTTATCTGGCTTTTGTGATTCCTGCTTTCTCCGGTTTGCGTCTTGCCAAATTCAATATTGATGAGCGGCAGACAACTTCATTTATCGGTATGCCGGTTCCGGCACATGCGTTATTCTGGGCTTCGGTCGGATATTCATTGTCTCCTTTGAGCCAGGCGAATAATGTCTTATTTATAGTGGTTACGCTGGTGGTAGCGTTGGCTACCTCCTTATTGCTTGTGTCTGAGATCCCTATGTTCTCGTTAAAGATCAAGTCGGTTGCATGGAAAGGTAATGAAAGACGCTATATATTAGTGGGTTGCGCAGTCCTGTTCGTTGCCTTTTTCGGTATGCTTGGTATAGCGGGAACAATTCTTCTCTATATCCTCTTGTCTATTTTTAACAAAAGGCAGTAAACAAGAGGTCTGGTCTATGTGTTTCTCTTATAAACCAACTAAGTAACGAATAATATTATGTTTAAGTTTTTGTTTGTAATGTTTTTCTTCTTCATCCTGTTAGTCTTCCTGATGGGTTTCTCTATCCTGCGTACATTTAAGAATATGTTGTTTGGTAGCGGAAGCAGCAATGCAAAGAAAGGGGAACAGCGTCGTCAGACAAGTAGTTACTCCGGTGGACAACGTCAGTCGCATAATACCGCTGAGGAAGATTATGCGGCCGCCAATCGCAAAAAGATCTTTACTAAGGACGAAGGCGAATATGTCGATTTCGAAGAAGTAAAGTAGTAAGCTTTTGATCAATAACACGAAAATATAGCTGAGTTAAAAAAGAAGGATATGAATTGGGTAGTGTCACTACCCAGTTGAAATTGGGAGGCTTTCTGCTTGCAGTATTGTATTATTTAGGAGCTAATCTTGTTGATGATTGCTTTATCTGCGTGACTTAAAGAATTTCTGCATCTCTTCCGCACACTCTTTCTCCATTACTCCCTTTTTTACTATCGCTTTGGGATGGAAAGCCTTCGGCGCATATTGCTGAAAGCCTCTTTTCTCGTCGCTTGCCCCATATACAATGGTGCTGAGTTGGGACCATCCGATGGCGCCGGCACACATGATACAGGGTTCTACCGTTACATAAAGACTGCAATTAGTCAGGTACTTGGCACCCAGTACGCCTACGGCTGCCGTTATGGCTAGCATTTCCGCATGGGCGGTCGGGTCGTTCAGCCGCTCTGTCTGGTTATGGGCACGGGCAATAATCTGATTGTTACATACAACAACGGCCCCTACGGGCACTTCTCCTTCGTCGGCGGCAGCACGTGCTTCCACCAACGCCTGTTTCATAAAATATTCGTCGTTAAATGGATTCATCTTCTCATTTCTGTTTCTTTGAAGAGGGTAGGATAATCCTCTTCCAGTGTCTTGAGTATATGTGAAAGGATTGTTTCCCGGTACCAGCGGGATTTGTTTTCGATATTATATCTGGCAAGATAGCGGTCGACAGCCTTCTGCTCTTCATCGTTGAGCATAAAAGTAACCTTATGCACCCTCGGGCGATTGGGTTGGGGTGGTGAATATTTCCGTTTTAATGCCATATTGTGCAAATGTACAAGTGAAAGCCCAAATAAAAAAGAAAAACAGTATATTTGTGCAAATTAATAAGATGGCTGAACAAAACGATTTAGGCAGGGATGGTGAAGCAAGGGCACGCGATTATCTGATCCGTCAGGGCTACACGATTTTGCATACCAACTGGAGATGGCATCATTACGAACTGGATATTGTTGCCGTCAAGGGGAAGGATCTGGTTGTCGTAGAGGTGAAAACCCGCTCGGAAGATTATCTCCTTTCGCCCGAAGAAGCTGTCGATAATAAAAAGATCAGGCGTATTGTAGCGGCGGCAGATGCCTATGTCCGTTATTTTAACCTGGATTTGCCGGTCCGTTTCGACATCATCACCCTGGTAAAAGAGAAGGATGGTTTCCGGATCGAGCATATAGACGATGCTTTCTACGCTCCGTCCCGATAAAATAGAAAACTGAGAAAACGTATGAATATAGAAGAAGCCCGTGAATATTGTTTGTCGTTGAAAAACGTTACCGAATGTTTTCCTTTCGATGATGTCTCGCTCGTCTTTAAAGTGGAGAACAAGATGTTTGCCCTTTTGCCTCTGGATGGAGAGGAACCGTATTTGGCTTTGAAATGTAATCCGGATTATACGGAAGAGTTGCGCGACCGTTATGCAGCAGTCGAAGGAGCTTATCATTTCAATAAGAAATACTGGAACGGAGTTTATCTGGAACGCGACATGTCCGACGACGATATCCGCCACTGGATTCGTCATTCCTATCGTGAGGTAATAGCCAAACTACCGAAGAAAATAAGAGAAGCATACGATGAATGAAGAAAATGAACAGCCGCGTATTATCCGGCTCGAAGAAACAACCTCTACAAATAATTATCTCCGCGGACTGGTAGGGAAAGAATCCTTACCGGAAGGGAGTATCGTTGTTACAGAATATCAGACAGCCGGACGAGGCCAGGTCGGTAACACCTGGGAGTCGGAACCGGGAAAGAATCTGATGTTTAGCATTATCCTGTATCCGGATTTTCTTCCGGCTAACCGCCAGTTCTTAATCTCCCAGATAGCTGCACTGAGTGTAAAGGAAACGCTTGATGCTTATGTGGACGGTATAACGGTGAAATGGCCGAACGACATTTACTGGCATGACCAAAAGATATGCGGCATGCTGATTGAGAACGACTTGACGGGGCATTCCCTGTATTGTTCCGTGATAGGCATCGGTATTAATATAAACCAGCGGGAGTTTCTGAGTGATGCTTTGAACCCTGTTTCACTGGTACAGATAACGGGTCGGGAATATGACCGGGAGGAAATCCTGAACAGTTTCCTGAAACGTCTTTACGACCGCTACCTCGGTCTGCTTCAGGAAAAGGAGGAAGAGATTCGGAGTGCTTATATGGCAGCCCTGTATCGCGGTAACGGCTTTCATCCTTACCGGGATGAACAAGGCGTCTTCCAGGCTTGTATCCTGGGAATAGAACCCACAGGACACCTGATTCTGAAAACAGATAACGGAGAAGTGAGGCGCTATGCATTCAAGGAAGTGTCGGTGGTAAACACTTAAAAATAGCACTTTGGGGGGCACTTCTCTAAATAACATAGTATTAATCTAATATCAGAAATAACAATGAAGCAGTTATCTAATAACAAATGTATTCTTTTCTTTTTTGCATTATTCTTTATTTCCGGTCTGAATGCTCAGACTTCAAGTTCCTATGAACGTGACTGGCGCACCGACCGTCAAAAGATAAAGATCATTTCCTACAATATCATGGATGGTTTCAGCAACGGTTCGGATAAGGATCGTATCTCCCGTTTTACCGCCTGGGTAAAAGAACAATCCCCCGATGTACTGGCTTTGAACGAACTTTGCGGCTTCACTGAGGCCAAACTGAAAGAACTGGCAGCTTCTTACGGTCACCCTTATGCCGCAATTGTAAAGGAAAACGGTTATCCGGTCGGGCTCACTTCGAAAACGCCTATCAAGGTTGTCGACAGAAAGATTGACGGTTATGGCCACGGCCTGTTACATTGCAAAGTTCTGAATATGGATTTCCTGGTGACGCATCTGAATCCTCATGATCGGTTAAAACGCAAAAAGGAGGCCGATAATATTATCGATTACATCAATAAAAATCAGTTAACCAATTGCCTATTGATGGGTGACATGAATGCCCATTCCCCTTTCGATGCCTCCTGGACGGATGAACATCTGGAGAATTATGCTGTGATTTCTACTTTTATGGCAGCTTCATTGCATGACATTTGTTATATGTTCACTCCTGATAACCAACGTTATTCTTACCCTACCCGTATATTGACCAGTTCACCGAAAGGAGAGGCTTTACGCCGCCAGCAGGAGCGAATCGATTTCATATTTGTAACCGACAGCCTGCGTCCTGATTGTGTAGATGCACAGATTTATAACGGTCCGGACAACGATTATCTTTCCGATCATTATCCGATAGGGATCAGTATGTTCATTCCTAAAGAGTAGTTACAAATAAAGTTTCCGGAAATGTGGCGTCACTTGCTATACTTCGGATGCTTATATCATTATGAAAGAGTAAATTATGATGGTGATGCTGAGGTGTTATTCAGCGTCACCATTGTTGTTTTATAGCGTCGCTTATCGCTCCTTCGGTGCTTAAGTCGCCACACTATTATATTTAAGGATATAGTATAGTACAATTAGGTCCTTTTCATACCTATTCTAAATATGAAATATATGCTTTACAAAAAAGAAAGGTATACCTTACATATATGTAGATATGAACTTACATTTATGTACTTATCTGATTACATATTTAATACTAGTAAAGAAGATGGTTAAAGTCTACTACAATAGGCTTTAGTTCTTATAGTATAATGGGTTAACTGTTGTAGGCCGGTATAAAGGAGATAGATTAGAGAGTAGCTTTATTTTTGCTATGTAAAAATAGGTGATGCCGAATAATATTTCAGCGTCACTTGTAATATGTTGATATATAGTGTTATATTATCTTTTTCTTTATTTTGACACTGAATCGGTGAAAACTATATATTAATGTACATGTGTACATTAATATAATATACTTTCTTTATGAAAGAAATATAATATACATATGGTTCAGCTATTGAAATATAAGAATTATATATAAAATAAGTAGTGACTAAAAAAAACGATCCTTTAAATACGTCAACAAAATTAATTATAACTTTTGAAACCACAACTCTTTTCCAAATAAATTTTGCATAACTATCTCCTTTCTTATCAAGAGAATAACAAAGTATGTACAAAATTAATGCTTTCGATTACGAATATCAAATAGTCTATAAATACTGGCTAGATTAAAGGATCGTTTTTTCTAGTCATTATACTTTGACTAAGGACGTAAAAGGTTGGATAAGAACAATTTCATTAACATTATTATTAATATTAAAATTTAGATTATGAACAAAAAGTTTTCTACTTTGGCGATTGCTTGTATGGCTTCGGCTTTGTTCTCTTCTACTCAGGCTGCAACAATCAGCCAAGGTACAAGTGATGTAACGAAGATTGAAACTAACAAGTTTTATCAATTAGGTGACGCTACTGCAGGCAAAGTACTTGTTATGGTACCGGATGGTAATGGTTACACACTGAAACTGAAAGATGTTACTGCTGTAACAGATGTAAACTCAACACTGTGGTCTATTCAGTATTCTTATAGCAACAATGCTACTGGTCCTGATTTTACATTTGTAAATAAAGGAACAGGTATACCTTTGATGGTTAATCCTGGCGATGCTCCTTTGTATGATGCAACTAAAACTTATGCAGCAGCAGATGGTTTTGTGAAAATGAACGGAGCAGCTTCTTCCTGGAAATGGAAAAGTTCAACAGAAACTCAGTCTTCTCCGTTCGGAACAAGCGGTTTAATTTCTTATTTTGCAAAAGACTCTGTTGTTACTTTGGTAACAGGCGCAACTGCTACTCCTAATGCAACTGGCAATGGTTATACTAGTTCAGAAGATGTTTATTTGGTAAAAGCTCATGCCAGCAGAGATAAATGGGAAGGTCGTCATTTGAGACTGGCTCCTATTACTGCAGGTGCTGTAACTCTGAGTGCAAAAGACTTGAATACCAAATTAGGTACTGATCCGGAAGGTGATTCTTTCAAACTGGGAGCAACTCCGGAATTGAAAGTAGGTGATAATAGTGTTTTAGGAAACGTTTTTGCTGACAAAACTTTCCGTGCTTGGAATGGTAATAATAGTGAGGCAATTATTGGTAATGAGAATAATACTTCTGAATTATATGCTGAAACTGCTAGTTTAGTACCTGAGATAACAAAAGCAAATGGTTATGTTTTGCTACAGATTGTTGATGGAACAAAGGATGATAAGCCTTATGAAGATACTTATCTGTTGGCAGATACTGCTTATATTGATGGTACTTCCCAGAATCTGAAGCTAATTGGTTTTGGAAGTGATAAGTTTACAACTACAGCTCATACTCCTGCTCCTTATTTGAGTGCAGGTGCTAAGAACCGTGATATCAAGTCTTATATGTTTAAGTTTGATTATTATCCTACTTCAGACAGTATTGCTGTTAGCATTAAATCTTATATGGATAAAGGTACTGCTGATGCTGCAACCGGTTCTGAATGGCAAACTACAAATGCGGTTAATCATCTTATTACATTAAATAAACTGACTTCTACAAGTGAAATTACTGTTTTAGCAGATGCAGGTCCTGTAAACGTTCGTTTCTTCTTGGGTGAAGGTACAACAAACCGTACATCAGAAAATAACGGTGTTTATGTAATCAAGAATGATAAAGACCAGTATTTGGCTGTTCCTATTTATAATACGAAGAAAGATAATGGAGTAAATGCTTGGACTAATGCTCCGAAATGGGTTACTGTAAAAGCTTCTGAGCAGGAAGTGATGAACATGCCGGCTTACCAGTGGGTTATCTTAAAAGATCATGAAGAAACTTCGGAAATTGCCGAGCTGTCAACTGTAACACTTATTAACCGTGAATTTGCCGGTGTAAAACAAAGCATTCAGTTACGTCAGGAAGAAGGTGGTGCTTACAAGTTTGTTGCAGGTGGTCTGCATAGTATTGACTCCCTGGATATCAAGCCTGTAACAGCTGCTGCATTAGGTAATGAAAAATTAGGTTATTTGAACTTGGATAACAAGGTGTTGGATGTAATGTCTTACAAGTTCAATTATCTGCATTCATATGCTGATGATAAATTCATCGGTATGAACGGGGATTCTATCCTGTATGTGAAAGATGCTGAATTGTCATTCTTTATGAATAAAGAAACAGCTGAAGTTCCTTATGGTATTACTGTGGATAATGCATTGAAAGCTAAAATTTCAGGTTTGAAACAGTTGAAACGTGTTATGTACACTCCGTATGTGAAGACTTCTAAGGGTAATCTTTATATTACATTAGATAGCGAGGGCAGATACAAAATGACTTCTGATGAAGCTAAAGCTAAGAAGTTCTATCTGAAAGAAAATAATTTCTATAAAGCTGAATCTGTAGAAGCAGCTCGTCCTTACTATGCATTCATCAATGTCGCAGCAACTGATTCAACGAAGATTGGTTCGGCTGATGAAGATCTGAGCGTAATCTTGAAAGATAATGTGCTGGAAGAAACAAGAACTTCTGCATTTGCAATTGTAGAAAATAACGCTCCTCTGTATCGTCGTTTCAATACTGCATTAGATGGTGCTGTAGAAGGCCAGGAAGATGCAGCTAAGCTTCTGAAGTTCAAAGAATATTATCGTGGTGAATATCTGATGGATGAAAACAATGAGAAATTCAAAAATGAAGGAGTTTGCTATTTGGGTATCGAAAGAGAAGATAAAGTTAATCCGAAAGCTGGTTTGTCATTTGTGGTTGATACAGCGACAATTGATAATGCTCCTAATGGAAAGATCAAACCGCAGTATTTCATCTATGTGAGTCAGAGTGAAAAAATTGCAGAACCGGCTAAACCTTGTGAACTGGATCACGAACACCTGAACGGTATTACAGAATGGACTTGTCCTCACGCTATTCCTGCAAAACCTGGCTTTACAAGAGCTAAATATCTGGTAAGTTTCGCAGATTCTCTGAAGGCTAAAGATGCAGATAAGTTATATCAGTTTGGTGACTATACTCGTGTCGGTTTTGTGGATGCTATGCATATTGGTGATAGCTTGTATGTTTTGACAAATGGTTTCGAAGAACTGGCTAATGCTGATTTGGATACGGCAAAAATTAAGGCAGCTTACAAAGCTGCTAAAATTGACGCTGACTATATCATTGATTTGAAATCTGAATTGAAGAAAGATGCTCACAAGAATTATACTTGGTCATTCCGTTACATCAATCCGGATAAGGCAGCTGCTGCAACAGCAGAAAACTTGGATGTTGCATTCCTGATTGAATCAGACAAGAAAGCAAGCGATTTGGATGTTGCTCCTATCAATGGTGCTTGGTTGAAGAGCCAGAACGGTTGTTTGGTTCTGTCGGATTCAAAATCATCTACATTTGAAAATGCAAGAACCGGTGGTGATAATGCATTGGTATTCAATATCGAGATAGGTTCAGAAGATGATATGGCAACAGATAACGAAACAATTGCTACATCAACAGTATCAGTAGTTGCAACTAACGGAGCCGTAATCGTTAAAGGCGCTGAAGGTAAGAAAGTTGTTATCAGCAACGTTCTTGGACAGACTATTGCTAATACGGTAATCACTTCCAACGAAGCTACTATCTCTGCTCCGGCAGGTTATGTGACTGTGGCTGTTGAAGGCGAAGCTGCTGTAAAAGCAATCGTAAAATAATAGATAATTCTAAAATTACCACCATGCGGTCGGGTAGAGACATTGTATGCAATGTCTCTACTACCTGCCAATTAACCTGCGACGGGCGAACAAGTGGTAGTATTAATACTAAAGTAATAAAATAAAGTTCATCTGTCAGTATCCCTGCGAAGAGAGAAGCCGGATAAAAAATATCCCCCGATGGAAATTCCGTCGGGGGATATCATTATTTAATGATGAGGGTACTTATTTAATCTCAATGTTTCTCTGTAATTTGGCCGTTTCTACAGGTACTTTTTTAGGAACATCTACGGTCAATACGCCATGTTCTACTTTAGCGCTGATCTTTTCTTTGTCAACATCATCCGGCAATATCATTGTCTGCTGGAATTTAGAATATGAGAATTCGCGACGTAGATAACGTCCGTTATGCTTTTCGTCTTTATTCTCGTTTTTCTTTTCCATTGAAACAACCAGGCAGTTGTCATCGTCGATACGGACATTGAAATCTTCCTTAGTCATTCCCGGGGCAGCCAATTCAATCTTATAATCTTTTTCGCTTTCAATTACATTGATAGCAGGTGCTGTTGAATTAGCTTTTTCCATCCAGTCGTTATCGAAGAAATCATTGAAGATACTCGGTAACCAATTTTGATTTTTTCTGATCGGCATCATAATTAAATCTCCTATTTTTAAGTTACACATTCAATAATTTACTGAACTCCGGGCTCTTTCCGAACCCTTCGTTCAGCTATCAATAAGCAAACTTTGTGCCAGTTGGATTTAATGCCTAATTCTGTCTTTTTGTCACTTGTTTAAGCTATGTTTGACAGAATTGGTGACATATTGTAGCGATAATCCTTGAATAGCTATTAATTTGTTGCCCCTTTCTTGACTTTGTCGGTGATATGTTCGACACGGTCACCGATATATTCGGCTTCGTTAACACCTTTGTCGACTACATCTTTGATTTTCTTTTTTGCTCTGTCGGCCAGTTCGCTCATGTCGTCGTGGATACATTTGAATTTACCGTCGTCTTCCATTTTGCGAAGCACATAGCCGATAGCGATACCGGCAGCAATACCAATCAATACATTTTTCATAACTGCTTAATTTTTAAATGATTCTTTTTGTTTAATGTCTCTTTGTTTATGAAACAGTGCGTCAGGCTGTATTGTTCAGGCTTTAAAAGTGAAAAAGATATATGAAATTGTAAAGTAACATTCCCCTGTCTCTTTCCGCTGAAAGGGGAGGGGAATGCTAAAGTTAGGAAGAAGGTTTGGTTGTTTTCTTAGTGTTTTTCAAAATAAGGAATAAAGTGTGTTTCATTTCGGTAGCAAAAGTAGGGGGACGGCATTACAGAGTTGCTACATAGGCTATACAGTTTTATTAAATAAAACCGGATTAATTGACTTCCGATATTGTTTGCTAATCGAAATACTGTATTTTTGCAGAAGAACAATTAAAAATCAAAAAACAGAAAGATGGCACAATACAAGAGAATTCTCCTGAAGTTAAGCGGTGAGTCGCTGATGGGAGGTAAACAATATGGTATCGACGAAGTTCGTTTGAATGAGTATGCAGCACAGATCAAGGAGATTGCAGAGATGGGTGTCCAAATCGGCATTGTCATAGGCGGAGGTAATATCTTCCGTGGTCTGAGTGGGGCGTCTAAAGGGTTCGATCGGGTGAAAGGTGATCAGATGGGGATGCTGGCAACGGTAATCAATAGTTTGGCCTTGAGTTCTGCGCTGGTTGCACAGGGAGTAAAGGCAAAGGTGTTGACTGCTATCCGGATGGAGCCGATCGGTGAGTTTTATAATAAATGGCGTGCCATCGAATTGCTGGAACAGGGTAATGTGGTGATTATGTCCGGTGGAACAGGTAATCCGTTCTTTACGACCGATACAGGTTCTTCTTTAAGAGGTATCGAGATTGAAGCCGATGTGATGCTGAAAGGTACACGTGTGGATGGCATCTACACAGCCGATCCGGAAAAAGACCCGACTGCGACTAAGTTCTCAGATATTACTTATGATGAAATATACACTCGTGGCCTGAAAGTGATGGACCTGACAGCGACTACCATGTGTAAAGAAAACAATCTGCCTATCATTGTCTTTGATATGGATACCAACGGGAATCTGAAGAAGGTGATGAGCGGCGAGAATATTGGGACGTTGGTACATAATTAGAAAAATGTGAAACACTTCCTATCCATATTATTCCTTTTATGCCTGTTGCTTGCCGGTTGCGACCGTGCCGATAGGGAAAAGAAATATGTGATAGGAATTTCCCAATGTATGCTGGATGATGCCTGGCGGCAGCAAATGATTCGGGAGGTGGGGATTGAGGCATCCAATTATGATAGTATTAAAGTCCTTATTAAGGATGCCGATAATGATAACGACCGACAAATCGAACAGATACGCGAACTGATTGCACAAAAGGTCGATGTCCTGATTATTTCACCTTTCGAGTCAGCGCCGATAACAGATGTGGCCGAAGAAGCATTCCGTGCAGGCATCCCAACGATTATCACCGACTGCAAAGTAAACACGAACCAATATACCACCTTTGTCGGAGCGAATAATTATGATCTGGGTTTTGCCGCCGGAACATATGCTGCCAAACATTTACCGCCTCATGCCACTATTCTTGAAATTTGGGGAATGATGGGTTCTTCTCCCGCCCAGGAACGTCACAATGGTTTTCGGGATGCCTTGCAGGAACGGACGGATTTAACCTTTCGCCCCGTGGAAGGCGACTGGCGGTATGATGTCGCAGCCAAACGCCTGAAAGAGATAGACTTTTCACAACCCATCGACTTTGTCTATGCTCATAACGATATGATGGCTATTGCCGCCCGTGAACATTTTCAGGCAATAGACCCGGTGCGTGGTAAGGAGTTACATATTATAGGAATGGATGCCGTGGCCAATGCCGGACTGGAAGCGGTGGCGGATGGACGGATTAATGTCTCTTTCCTTTATCCGACGGGCGGTGAACAGGTGATACGGACCGCCATGCAGTTGCTTAGAGGGGAGAAGGTGGATAAATATATTCCTTTGTTGAGCGGTTTGGTTGATAAATCGGCTGCCCAGACCTTGTTGCTTCAATCTGAACGGTTGAGCAATTATCAACAACGTATCGAGACACAGCGGAGCCGTATGGATGAATTGCTGAACCGTTTTAATTTTCTCCGGGATTCATTGAGTGTTATCACGCTTTTGATGGTTGGCTTCATTTCTTTGTCGGTCTATGTATTCTATATTAACCGTAAGATACGGCTTAAAAACCGCGAACTGCGTGAGATTAATAAGAAAGAGGAAGAACAGCGCCGTAAACTGATATCCCTGAATGCGGAGATAGAAGAGGTGACAGCCTCCAAACTCCAGTTCTTTACCAATATATCCCATGAAGTACGAACTCCGTTAACACTGATATTGGGGCCGTTGGACAGGTTGCTTAACTTATTGCACGATTCCCCCTACCTTTCAGACCTGGAGTTGATTCATAAGAATGCGGGGCGTTTACTCCGCGTCATCAACCAACTATTGGATTTCCGGAAGGTGGAGAATAAGCAGGAGAAACTGAAGATACGTGAGACGGAAATCGTTTCGTTCAGCAGTGAGGTGAAGTCATATTTCAATAGTATGGCGAAGGTGCGCAATATTACCTATACTTTTGCCTCGGACATGAAGAACTGCCGTATCTGGATAGATGCGGATATGATTGAGAAGGTTTTGGTGAATTTGTTATCCAATGCATTTAAGTTTACGGCCGAAGGGGGAAAGATTGGGGTAGCGCTGGAAGAGTCGGACGAATGGGTGACGATACATGTCGAAGACAATGGCTCGGGTATCCAACCGGAGAATTTGCCTTATCTCTTCAACCGTTTCTATTCGGAGAACAGCCGGGTGGGGACAGGTATCGGTTTGCATCTGGTCCATGAATATGTAAAGATGCATAACGGAGAGGTAACAGTGGAAAGTGTCCCCGGACAGCGAACCGTTTTCTCCGTTTGCCTTCGGAAAGATAAGACGCAGCTGAACGGCGAATATATCACGGAACTGCCTGTTTCCCATTTGGCGTATGATGCTTCGAACCTGGATGATTCCGAAGAGAAAACGTTGTTGGCACAGACATATCCTTATTCCGTTTTGGTTGTTGAAGACGATGATGAGGTCCGTGCGTTCCTGGAAAAGGAATTATCGGAGAACTTCCGCGTATTTACCGCTACCAATGGAAAGGTCGCTTTGAATCTTCTTCAGGAGGAAAATGAAATATCGCTTGTCTTATCCGATGTGATGATGCCGGAAATGAATGGCTTCGAACTTTGCCGCAGTATAAAAACGGATATCGCCATCAGCCATATTCCCGTTATCCTGTTGACGGCCTTGTCGGATGAACGTCAGCGTATGTATGGCATATCGGGCGGGGCGGACGGTTATATCCAGAAGCCTTTCCATGTGAACTTTGTAAAACTCCGTATAATCCGTATCCTCGATGAACAAAAAAAGTTGCGCGAAGCATTTCTGAAAAAGCTGCAAAGCAGTAATATGCTGATGGCGCAACCGGAGAAGGTGGAGAATATGGATGACCTGTTCCTTCGCCGGTTCCTGACACAGATTGAAGAGATATATACCGATTCTGAATTTAATGTGGAGAAGTTGAGTGATACGCTCGGTTTGTCGCGCGGCCATCTCCACCGTAAGATAAAAGACCTGACTGGAACCAGCCCGGTCGATTTTCTCCGTAACTACCGTTTAAAGAAGGCCGCCGTTCTTCTGAAACAAAAGCAATACAATATCAACGAGATTGCTTACCGCACAGGCTTTTCGTCTCCCGCCTATTTTGCCAAATGCTTTAAGGCCGTTTATAACCAAACCCCGAAAGAGTATCAGAATACATCAGAATAGGCAACATTTTGTGAGTGCCGGTCACAAGAGGCTGTGAGGACGTCTCAAAGCCTGCTTCAACGAGCTCTCAAAGGAGGCTTTGAGGAGACCTCAAAAAAACAACTTCTTTTTCCTATCACATTTGTCGCATTTATCTGACGGATATTATACTATTGGAATGAATTTCAGGGTATGTGACGAATGTGACAGGATTGGCTCGTTTTGTTATATCCGATTGTTTTCAGTGCCTCTACATTTGCTTCCGAAAACTTGTTAGCAAGAACAACATTAAAACATTCTATATGAAAACAGTTGCCATGATTACCATGAAGAAGTCTTTCCTTTTATTAATTGCCGGCTGTACTTTGTCAGCCGCAACATATGCACAGGAAGCGGTAAAAGATACCGTTCAGCTGAATAAGGAAAAATCAAATGAAACGAACAGCCGCAATGTGATGCTGAATGCCTCCAGTGCGAATGGTCCCCGCGAGATATCCATCGGACTGCCCGGTGGTGATGTTAATGTCCTCGAAAATGGTTTGCCTGTCGTCTACAATTCCAATCCTCATAATGTAAATACCCATTGGCGCGGTGACGGCAGCCTGGGGCATGTCGGATTATTGAAGATTTCGGAAACGGCTATCACAACCGGTACTGTTGGATATGCGGTAAACTCTCATACGCAACTCGGGACGCAAAAATTCCGGGGTAAACTGAATTATAATACAAATCATTTCGGTAAGCAGCAAATCGACCTGAATATCAGCGGTAATGCCGGGAAAGGTTGGTTTTACAGCGGAAGTATTTATCAGGATTTCGACCCGGGAACTTTCAAGTTGCGTTTTGCTTCCAATCAGGACCGTACACAGATTTATAAAGCTGCTATCACTAAACGTTATAATCAGGACCGCGGTGAATTATCGGTTATTTATCATTACAGCAACAGCCGCTGGCCCTCGAATGCTGCGACCAATGCCCCTTTTATGTATGTGGGCGACGGAAGTGTGAAGGAGATTCCCGGTTTTAAACTGGGTACAAGCTCTTACCTGCCGACAACGGGCGAGATGGTTTATATGGATATGCGTTCCGGTGAATTGAAGAAGACTAACCTTTATGATGCCTCCCTGAATAAAGGCAACCAGATTAGCCTGCATCATGCTTATAAATGGGATAACGGTCTGAAATGGATTGTGAATGCCAAATACGACCATGCGCTCGGCTCTTATGTCTATCAGACGCCGATGTCGCTGGAAAAGAAGACTTCGGAAGACGGCTATTCCCTGAAAGACCTGGAAGGCAATCTGACTCCTTATGAAGGCTATGTACAAAGCCGCATGTCTTGTCTGAATCGCGGTAATATAGATGAAACCTTCCTGACTTCCGAACTGTCGCGCGAATATAAAAACGGAACCTGGCGTATCGGGTTGAACCAGTGGCATTATAAGATTGATTATGCCTCCAATACCACCATGTACGACCATACAGTGGAAGAATATCCGAGCCGGCTGATGAAAGAAGGTTATACCGATGGCGTTTACTACGACTTCAACAAGAATGCTTCCGAATATTACAAAGGGTATGAAAATAAACTGGCCCTTTATTTTACCCACGATTGGGATATCAACGACAAAATCAATGTCTACTACGGTGCCCGCTTCGAATATCAGAAGATGCACGGCCAGAATGCAGCGGTCTATCTGAGGAATGACAGCGTATTGGGACGTTTCCCTAACTATCATTTGGGTGCGGCTTATAATAAGAACGGACAGACCGGAACCGTCGCTCCGCAGGATTTCGATTATGACTGGTTCAATCAGGTCTATACGTTTGCCCTGACTTACAAGCTGACCGGGCAGTTCGGTTTTACAGGCGATTTCACTTATAATACGCAGCATCCTGCCATCTCCAGTTTTGCCCCGTCCGAATTGCCGAATGTGGAGAAAGTATCCATTCCGTTGGGACGTGCCGGTATCTATTATAATAATAACTGGTTGAGCCTGACGTCTTTGTTCTCTTATATCGGAAAGACGAACAACAACTCTACCCTGAATCTGATCAATCCGAATAACTCGAAAGATATCAACGCAGCCCCGCTCAGCTACGATATTAAAACTATCGGGTGGACGACTGACCTGATTGCCAGGTTGTTCAGAGGTTTCGACCTGCACTTCCTGTTTACTTACCAGAATCCGACTTATAAGAAGTATGAAACAGGCGTGAATTTCTCGGACGGCAGCTACGCAGGTATCAATGCTACCGGCAATATCGTGACGGAAATACCGAAAGTCCTGCTGGAGATTGATCCGAGTTACACCTATAAAGACTTTCGGGTTTGGTTGAGCGCCCGTTATTTCAGCAAGACGTATGCCAATATCAACAATGCCTATTATTTTAATGGTCGTTGGGAAACATTCGGAGGTGTTAATTACAAAGTAAATAAGTATCTTAGCCTGGGAGCGACAGTCGTGAATATCCTGAACCAGACCGGAGCACGTGGCAGTATTTCGGGAGCCGAACTGGATAAGAAGGAGGATGCCTCCAAGCATAACGGGCAGTGGATGGCCGGCAGCTATATCCGTCCCTTCACCGTAGAATTTAGTGCAAACATTACATTTTAACAATTAATCTATTATCATATGAAAACAACGATTTTGAATAACAGTAAGAATTTCCTGATGGGCTGTGCCGTATCAGTAAGCCTGGCCGCTTGCCAGTCCGCCTCTAAAGAAGGATTTACTTTGGAGCAGCAGGGCGATACACTAACGTTTGTCCATATTACGAATCCGGCCAAATACCTCTTGTTGCCGGTGGAAGAACATACCGGTGAAGGGCAGGTGTGTCTTGTGACGGGGAATCCGGCGGATACGGATATGGATATCCGTCTGGCTAAAAAGGAAACGGATTATTTCGTCCCTTTCGAACTGCCTGCCGGAGCAAAAGAGGCGGTTGTCCGTATCCGCAAAACGCCGAAGGATGCCGTATGCTGGAAAGAGATGAAACTCTCCGACACGTTCGATACGACCAACCGTGATAAATTCCGTCCTCTTTATCACCATACTCCGTTGTATGGTTGGATGAATGATGCGAACGGACTGGTTTATAAGGATGGCGAATATCATCTTTACTTTCAGTATAATCCTTACGGTTCGGTATGGGGAAATATGCATTGGGGGCATTCCGTAAGCCGTGACCTGGTTCATTGGGAACATCTTCCGGTTGCCCTGGCCCGTGATACGATGGGGCATATCTTTTCCGGCAGTTCCGTTGTGGACAAGGATAATACGGCCGGTTACGGTGCCGGTTCGATCGTCTCCTTCTATACTTCCGCCAGCGATAAGAACGGACAGATACAATGTATGGCTCATAGTAACGATAACGGGCGTACGTTTACCAAATACGAAAAGAACCCTGTCCTTACCCCGTTCGACGGCCTGAAAGATTTCCGCGACCCGAAAGTGTTCTGGTACGCTCCGGAAGAGAAGTGGGTGATGATTGTGTCGGCGGATAAGGAAATGCGGTTTTATTCTTCCAGGGATTTAAAAGATTGGACGTATATGAGTGCTTTCGGTGACGGGTACGGTGTGCAGCCGAGTCAGTTCGAATGCCCGGATATGGTGCAACTGCCGGTAAATGGGGATTTGAATATCAAGAAATGGGCGCTGATTGTCAATATCAATCCGGGTTGTTTGTTCGGAGGGTCGGCTACGCAGTATTTTATCGGGGATTTCGACGGGACAAAGTTTGTTTGCGATACGAAACCGGAAGTAGTCAAATGGATGGACTGGGGAAAAGACCATTATGCGACAGTCTGCTTTTCCAATACCGGCGACCGTGTCATTGCCGTGCCCTGGATGAGCAATTGGCAGTATGCGAATATTATTCCTACGCAGCAGTATCGTAGTGCCAATGCTTTGCCTCGCGAATTGACTATGTATTCCGAAGGGAAAGAGGTGTATATGGCAGTGAATCCGGTCAGGGAACTGGAATCGCTCCGGAAAGAGACACGCGAGATTCCAGCTTTCACGGTTGAGGCGAATAAAGCTGTCAGCATAGATACGCTGTTTGCCGGAAATGATGGCGCATTCGAGATAAATATGAATGTAGCAACCGGTAAATCGAGTATCGCAGGCTTTCAGCTGGTGAACGGGATAGGTGAGTATGTGGATATTTATCTGGACCTGAATGCGAAGAAGCTGGTTATGGACAGGGTGCATAGCGGTATCGTGGACTTTGGAAAGAATAGCGTTCCGCATGAAAAGGAAGCGCACGATAACCGTATCGCCAACTCCATTAATTATGTGGACGATTTTGCTTTGGCGACCTGGGGACCCTTATCTCCGGCACAGGAACATACGCTTCGGATTTTTGTAGATAAATGCTCTGTCGAAGTCTTCCTCGATGGCGGAAAGGTGGCTATGACCAATCTTGTTTTCCCGAACGAACCTTACAACTGTCTGAACTTTTACAGTAAGGATGGTTCCTGCCGGGTAAATTCGTTGAATATTTATAAATTAGCACTTTAAAAATTGAAATATCATGGAAAAGAATAAACCTGTAGTAGTCGGTATCGGCGAACTCCTTTGGGATGTCCTGCCAACCGGAAAGCGTGCCGGAGGTGCCCCGATCAACTTTGTATATCACGCCACACAAATGGGAGCTGAGGGATATGCCGTCAGTGCAGTAGGAAATGATTTGTCAGGAACGGAAATCGTTCAGGAATTGGAAAAGAACCATATCTCCAATAGCTTGGGAACAGTAGAATATCCGACCGGAAGTGTGATGGTGGAACTGAAGGATGGTATTCCGACCTACACAATCATTGAAGGCGTTGCCTGGGACCATATTCCTCTAACCCAGGAATCTATCGACCTGGTAAAGAGGGCGGATGCCATTTGTTATGGCACATTGGCTTTGCGTTCGCAGGCGTCGAGAGAAACGATCCTGTCTTTATTGTCGTATGCACGTGAAGATGCGTTGCGCTTTTTCGATATCAATATCCGGCAATCGTATTACTCTAAGGAACTGATTGAAGCGTTGTTGCATAAAGCAAATGTCTTTAAGGTGAATGACGAGGAACTGGTATTGCTTCGCAGCATGTGTGATCTGGAAGGTACGGATGAGGAAGTGTGCCGTAAGATGTTGAGGAAATATAACCTCAGATATGTGATTCTGACAGCCGGAAGCGCTTTCAGTTCGATTTATTCGCCGGATGAGCAGTCCACTATCCCGACTCCTAAAGTACAGGTTGTCGATACGGTAGGAGCAGGCGATTCTTTTTCCGGGGCGTTTGTCTATTCTATATTAACAGGGAAATCCCTGCGTGAAGCCCATCAGCTTGCTGTCGAAACGGCCGCTTTCGTTTGTACACAGGAAGGGGCATGGCCTCCTTATCCGAATAAAGAATGATCATGAAAGAAAAAGGTTTATATATAAAGTTGATCCCGGTCATGCTGGCGTTCTTCGCTATGGGATTTGTGGATCTGGTGGGGATTGCTTCCAACTATGTGAAGGCCGATTTGAATCTGACAGATTCGGAGGCGAATATCTTTCCGTCGCTTGTATTCTTCTGGTTTCTGATTTTCTCTGTTCCAACCGGAATGCTGATGAACCGGATCGGACGGAAGAAGACTGTATTACTTAGTCTGATCGTTACATTCTTCTCTTTGCTGCTCCCAATCTTTGGCGATGGTTATATGCTGATGCTTATTTCCTTTTCTCTGCTGGGTATCGGTAATGCCTTGATGCAGACTTCTTTGAATCCGTTACTCTCGAATATCATCAGTGGGGATAAGTTGGCCAGCAGTCTGACTTTTGGGCAGTTTGTAAAGGCTATCGCTTCTTTCCTGGCTCCTTATATCGCGATGTGGGGCGCAACGGCTGCGATTCCTTCTTTCGGCCTGGGCTGGCGGGTGCTTTTCCCGGTTTATATGGTTGTTGCAGTTATTACAATCCTTTTGTTGGGAGCAACGCAGATAGACGAAGAGAAGCCGGAAGGGAAACCTTCGACATTCGGAGAATGCTTTGCCTTGCTGGGCAAGCCTTTTATTCTGTTGTGTTTTATCGGCATCATGTGTCATGTCGGCATTGATGTCGGAACGAATACAACGGCTCCGAAAATCCTGATGGAGCGTTTGGGAATGGGATTACATGATGCATCGTTTGCCACCAGTCTTTATTTTATCTTCCGTACGGCCGGTTGTTTCCTGGGTGCTTTTATTCTGAGTCGCATGTCGGCCAAGATATTCTTTGGCTTCAGCGTTGCAATGATGGCGCTGGCAATGGTCGGATTGTCTTTGTTCCACGGCAAAGAGATCATATATATATGTATAGGGTTGATTGGATTCGGAAATTCGAACGTGTTCTCGATCATCTTTTCGCAGGCAATCCAGTCCATGCCCCAGCGTAAGAACGAGATATCCGGGTTGATGATTATGGGGCTGTTCGGAGGAACTGTCTTTCCTCTTTTCATGGGCTTCCTGTCGGATGCAATGGCTTCGCAATTGGGGGCGGTGATTGTGCTGAGTGTAGGCGTTCTCTATCTGATGTTACTTTGTCCGAAGCTTAAGTGATAAAGCATCCCTTATGAGGTAATGAGAATATCATATATTGTAATATAACTGTATCATAATATATGATATTTTATTTTTATAATATATGATATCTTAGTATCATAATATATGATACAAATTTTCTTTCTGGATTGCTTTGTCGATTTCTTCGGGGCCGCAAGTTTATGCTACGCTTTCAGTTGAATTATAGTGCTAAAAAAGTAATTTGTTTGCTAGGTTCAAAAACTTTACTACTTTTGTTTATCGAAAAAAACAGAAAACAAAATATCAATCAGTTATGGCAGATATCAAGCAGTATGTAAAGTCAGCAGAAGAGAAAATGACGTTCGCAATCGATTATCTTGACGAACAGTTGGCTCATATCCGTGCCGGAAAGGCTAATCCGAAGATCCTTGACGGAGTGAAGGTTCCTTATTACGGAGGTCTTGTTCCTCTGACTAACGTGGCTTCGGTAAATACACCGGATGCAAAAACGATTATCATTACTCCGTGGGAAAAGCCGCTTATCAAAGAGATTGAAAAGGCAATCATGAACTCGGAAGTAGGTATCACTCCTGAAAATAACGGTGAAATAATCCGTCTGGGGATTCCTCCTCTGACAGAAGAACGCCGTCGCACGTTGGCTAAACAATCCAAACAGGAAGCCGAAACGGCAAAAATCAGTGTTCGTAATGCGCGTCGCGATGCGATCGAGGCAATAAAGAAAAGTGTGAAAGCCGACGGAACTCCTGAAGATGTGGCAAAAGATGCGGAAGCGGAAGTTCAGAAGGTGCACGATAAATTTATAAAGAAAGTAGATGACCTCTACGCTGCTAAAGAAAAAGAAATAATGACAGTATAAATAATTGAAAATTGAGAATTGAGAATTGAAAATTACTTTGACGCGTATCGTCCGGTAGTTTGTTCAATTCTCAATTTTCAATTTTTAATTTTTAATTAATATGAAGGGACTGGTAATAAAGAATACAGGTAGCTGGTATACCGTACGCACCGATGACGGGCGTGATGTGGAAAGTAAGGTAAAAGGAAATTTCCGTTTAAAGGAGATACGCAGCACAAATCCTGTCTCTGTCGGTGACCGGGTTGATATCGATATCAATAATGAAGGTACGGCGTTTATTACCAGGATAGAAGACCGTAAGAACTATATTATCCGGCGGGCTTCCAACTTATCTAAACAATCGCATATCATTGCGGCCAATCTCGATCAGGCCATGCTGATCGTAACTGTCAATTATCCGATTACTACAACTGTTTTTATCGATCGTTTTCTGGCCACGGCTGAGGCTTATAGTGTGCCGGTGAAGTTGGTTTTCAATAAAATCGACCGTTATAAAGGGGAAGATAAGGAATATCTCGACGCCTTGATTAATTTGTACACAACGATCGGTTATCCTTGTTCTACCCTATGTGCTAAAACGGAAGAAGGTCTCGATGCGCTAAAGGCTGAGTTGAAAGATAAGATAACTCTTTTGTCCGGCCATTCGGGAGTTGGGAAATCAACGATTATCAATAAGTTAGTTCCCGGCGTTAATCTCCGGACCGGCGATATCTCCGAATATCATAATAAAGGGATGCATACGACAACTTTCTCTGAAATGATCCCGCTGCCGGAAGGAGGCTACCTGATTGATACCCCTGGAATCAAAGGTTTTGGAACGATAGAGATGGAGACTGCTGAAATCTCCCACTATTTTCCGGAGATATTCAAATTCTCCGAAGATTGCCGGTTCAATAACTGTAGCCATCGTCATGAACCGGGGTGTGCTGTTTTGCAAGCGCTTGAAGATCATTATATCAGCGAGTCCCGCTATAAGAGCTATCTCAGTATCCTGGAAGATAAAGAAGAAAGCAAATATAGGGAAGAGTATTAAACGGCCGGAAGGCTCATTCCTGTGATCTTGCGGTATAAGTCGAGTGCATAAACATCTGTCATTCCTGAGATATAATCAAGTACACATTGTATTTTGCCATAAGTGGTTGGTGCATTCGTGTCATATTGTTCCGGGATGCGCTGCAACAATAATTTACTGTATGCATGGCTTTGATTCATGACAGCTTCTGTCAGGCTGTCGATCAGGTGGCTGAAAATATGGTAACCGGCCAGTTCTATGTCGAGTACTTCTTTGGCGCGGTAAATCTTTTTGTAAGCCGTTTTTGAACAGGTAGCATAGGCTTGTTTGGCTTGTTCTCCTATCTGCTCTATCAAAGGAGTATTATAGGTCCCGTCAAGTATTCCGTCTTCATTTTCAAGGAAGACACGCGAACATTCATCTACCAGTAGTCCGATGATGCAGGAGCGAAGATAGGCGATCTGTTCGTTCGTATCGTCTACCATTTTCATGACGCGGATGATATGGTCCAGTCGTTCTCCTTCAAAAAAGTTGAGCAATAGTTGAATGGCTTCTTCTGTCGTAAGGATATGTAGTTTGCAGGCATCTTCTATATCCATGATCTGATAACAGATATCGTCGGCTGCTTCTACCAGATAAACCAGCGGGTAACGGACAAATTTATTCTTGTCTTCAGGATTGTGGTTTATTCCCAATTCGGTAGCTATGCGCATATAGGTTTCTTCTTCCGACTGGAAAAAACCGAACTTCCCTTTTTTGCCTGAATGAACCGATGCATAAGGATATTTGACGATAGAGGCCAATGTGCTGTAAGTTAAAGCAAATCCGCCTTTTCTCCGGCCGATAAACTGATGGGTAAGCAGGCGCATGGCATTGGCATTGCCTTCAAAATGAAGAAAGTCTTCCCAACGGCCACCAGCAGAACGAATTTCGTCTTCCAGATAACTGCCGTTCCCTTCCAGGAAGTAAGCGGAAATAGCTCTCTCTCCGGAATGTCCGAATGGCGGGTTGCCCATGTCGTGAGCCAGGCAGGCTGCGGAAACAATGGAACCTATTTCCGGAAAGTTAATACTTCCGTCGGGATATTTTTGCATCAATCCCTTTGCTACATTATTACCTAACGAACGACCTACACAGGAAACTTCCAGGCTATGTGTCAGACGATTGTGGACAAAGATACTGCCCGGCAAAGGAAATACCTGTGTCTTGTTCTGTAATCTGCGGAAGGGGGAGGAGAAGATCAAACGGTCATAATCCCGCTGGAAGTCCGTACGTTCATGTTTACGTTCATGATATTCTTCCATTCCGAAACGTTTACCTGATAATAATTGGGTCCAGTTCATATTGCTATATTAATAATGTACCTAATTACAAAGGTAGGCATTTTGGAAGACAATAGGAATATGAAGGTTTCAAATAAATATTTTATTACGGAGTTCTACCAGAACTTATATAGCATTGCGTTTATCCGGTTGTAAATCTATTAAATTATAACCGAAATAAGCAATAATTGTTTGAATAAAGATTATTATTTTTGTTTATATTAACACAATAATGTCGCGTTTCCCAGCACACTCGCATCAGCATTAACATTTGTTTGTAGCAAATAGACAGAGTTCTGGTAGGACTTAGTTCTTGTTTTGGCTGTATGTATGTAAATGTTAAACCTGTTATTTAACTTTAGGATAAAGTGTTATGGAAATTTTCATTATTAATTCACCTAAACAATCTGACTTTATGAGGAAGAGCTTTGTTATGTTGGTACTATTCTGCATTGGGATATGTACAAATGTGCTGTGGGCACAAGGAAAAGTAAGCGGTGTTGTGATGGACAAAGAACTGAATGAGCCTCTTGCTGGCGTAAATGTTCTACAAAAGGGTACGACTATTGGAACCGTAACTGATTTCGATGGAAAGTATTCTCTGGAAGTTGGTGAAAATGCAATTCTGGTATTTTCTTATTTGAGTATGAAAACAGTGGAAGAACCGGTTAACGGACGTTCTGTTGTTAATGTTTCTATGGTTTCCGATTCTGAACAATTGGGCGAAGTTGTTGTAACTGCCATGGGTATCAAACGCGAATCGAAAACGTTGTCATATGCAGCCCAGACTGTTGGCGGCAAAGACTTGAATGAAATTAAAAACGTAAACATGATCAACTCTTTACAGGGTAAGAGTGCCGGTTTGCAGATCACTCCGAACTCTACCGGTGCGGGTGGTGCTTCCAAGATCCTGTTTCGTGGTAACAAATCTATTAATGGTAGCAACCAACCGTTGATTGTGGTAGACGGGGTACCTTTGATGATGAATGTGTCTGATTCACAGGTAAACAGTAATTATGGTGGAGGTCGTGATGGTGGTGATGCCATGTCTACGATCAATCCGGACGATATTGCTCAGATAACTTTATTGAAAGGTGCTTCTGCGGCGGCTTTGTATGGTGCTGTGGCTGCCAACGGTGCAATTATGATTACTACTAAATCGGCATCGTCGGGTAAAGTGTCGATCGATGTATCGAGCAATACAACAGTGGAAACAGTTGCTTCGTTGCCTAAGTTCCAGAATTCTTACGGAATGAGCAATGAGGGTACATTCAGTTGGGGGGACAAATTATCGACTACTGCTCCAAATTATGCGAAAGATTTCTATCAGACTGGTTTCACTACCAACAATTCAATTGCTTTGAGTGGTGGTAATGAACACATCTCTTCTTATTTTTCTTATGCGAATGTAGCTTCTCACGGTGTAACACCGAAAAATACCTATATGAGTCATAACCTGTTGGCTAAAGTCGGTTTCCACCTATGGAAGAAAGTTCATATTGATGTAAGTGCCCGCTATAATAATCAGGATATTGAAAACCAGGCAGCAGCCGGTTTTCTGGGTAATCCGGTTACCGGTGCTTATTTGTTCCCGAGAGGAGAAGACTGGGATCATTACAAAAATAATTACGAGGTGTATAAACCTTCTTTGAACGCAAATGTCCAGAACTGGACGAATGTTGCCCAGGAACAATTCTCCAACCCTTACTGGATGGTGAACCGTCAGAAACCGACTTCAAACCGTAACCGTTATGAATTCGGAGGTAGTGTTAAATATGATATTATGGAAGGTCTTTCCGTTACCGGCCGTTTGCGTTACGAACGTGGTGATGAGAAATGGATATATAATGAATATGCTTCCAGTACAGGCGGACGTAACCAGATGGGTACCATGAAGGATTCCCGTATTTTCAGTGAACAGATGTATGGGGATATTCTGGCAAGCTATAATAAAAGTTGGGAAGATACTTATACCTTATCAGTAACGGCTGGTAGCAGTTTTACGAAAACAACTGGTTCCAGTGTTGATTTGATCGGTTGGGGTGACTCCAAGTTCTCGGTTGTAGATGGCAAACCGACCGGTAGTGCTTATTATCCGAATATCTTCTCTCCGGCTAACTATTACCGGATGACTACGACTGAATCATTGAAAGAAAAACGTTTGAATTCTGTATTCGCGACTGCTCAGTTCGGTTATAAGGAAGGTTTGTTCCTGGATGTAACTGCTCGTAATGACTGGTCTTCTGCTTTGGCATATACGGATGGCGTTTCTTTCTTCTATCCGTCAGTAGGTGCCAGTGCTTTACTGGATAAGTTTATTGACTTTGGCAAGAATGTTAATATGTTTAAGTTGCGTGCTTCTTACTCAATGGTTGGTAATGACGTTCCTATTTTTATGACGAATCTGCGTTATGAGTTGGGTGACCAGGGTGCTTTGACGCCTCCCGAAAATGCACCGTTCAAAACATTGAAACCTGAAAAGACAAATTCTCTGGAAGTTGGTTTTGACGGAACATTTTTTCAGAATCGCCTGGATGTGAATCTTACATATTATAAGACAAATACAAAGAACCAGTTCTTCTCAATCTCAGCTCCGTGGGAAACAGGTCTGAGAAACCGTTATGTAAATGCCGGTAATGTGCAGAACCAGGGTTTTGAAATTGGCTTGGGTTGGCATAATCAGTTTACCGATCATTTTAGCTGGAGTACAAACTTCAACTTTGCATATAACGAGAATGAGATTAAGGAATTAGTGGATGAACTACCTGACGGTTTGACCCTGGCCGATTATGGCGGAGCAAAAGTGATCCTGAAGGAAGGCGGCCATTATGGTGACTTGTATGTTCGTCAGATCAAGAGAGATGACAACGGTAAACCTGTTGTTTCTGAAAACGGTGCTCCCCAGTTGGGTGGTGACGGTATTCAGGATCTGAAATATGTCGGTGATATGAATGCTAAAGTAAATATGGGTTGGACCAATACATTCCACTATAAAGATTTCACTTTGTCATTCCTGATCGATGCAAAGGTGGGTGGTAAAGTAATGTCAATGACTGAAGCTACGTTGGATGGTTGGGGTGTTTCCGAACGCTCTGGTGCTGCCCGCGATAATGGTGGTGTTGTGTTTGAAGGAGTAACTTTTGATCCTCAGAAATTCTATTCCGTAGTAGGTGCAACAAACTTCAATTCGCAGTATGCTAATGAGTTGTATGTTTACGATGCAACGAATGTCCGTTTGCGTGAGTTGTCTTTCGGATATACGTTCCGTAACCTTTTCGGTATCGGAAAGAATCTGAATGCGTCTTTGATTGCCCGTAACCTGTTCTTCTTCTACAAAGATGCTCCGATGGATCCGGATGTATCTGCCGGTACCGGAAACGGTTGGCAAGGAGTTGATATGTTTGCGTTGCCTTCTTCCCGTAGTGTTGGTCTTAATCTGAAATTAAACTTCTAATCTTGATTATCTATGAAATTAAATATATTATTCAAATATGCAGCCGCTTTGGGCCTGACTATTGCCTGCGGCACGATGATTGTCGGTTGTACTGATAATTTTGAGGAACTGAATACCAATAAATATGAAGTCGATCCGGATAACATGCCGTTTGAGGCTCAGTTCATAGAACCGATTACTTATGTATATGCTCCGCAGCAAAATATGTTCCAGTTTTGGACAAATCTGAGTGTTGATCTGTTTGGCGGTTATTTCATGACCCCTCACAACTTTGGAGGTAACGGGAATGCCGATTATAAATTGAACCGCGGTTTCTGTGGCGGTATGTATGAGAATTTTTATCTGCATATCTTCAATAATACCCGCCGTCTGATCAATGCCTGTGATGAAAAGGGTATCAAAGATTATGCTGCCGTTATGCGTGTTGTCCAGGTTTACGGTATGCTGATGACGACAGATGCTTACGGCCCTATTGCCTATCAGTCTGTATTGGATGGCAATGATGTGGCTTTTGCTTATGATACACAGGAAAGTGTTTATAATAGTATGTTCACTTTGCTGGATGAAGCAATAGAAGGTTTCAAAAATGGAACTTCAGCCGCAGCAGACATGCAACAGTTTGATTATTGGTGCAAAGGTGACCGCTCTTTATGGATAAAGGTTGCTAACCAGTTCAAACTGCGTATTGCGATGCGTATTGTAAAAGCGAATCCGACGTTGGCAAAACAGAAAGCGGAAGAAGCGTATCAGGGTGGCGTTCTGACCTCTGCCGATAAAGATATTCTGATTGATCAGGGTTTAAGTAATGAATTGACCCGTATGTTCGAATGGGGAGATTGTGGTGTCAATGCATCTTTGGTAACTATTATGGAAGGTTATAAGGACCCTCGTACACCGTTGTATATAACGAAGAATACTCAGGAAATTGTAGCCGAAGACGGATCTAAAATAGCTGTAGATACTAAGTATCTGGGCATACGTGCGGGTTGTGAATTACCTTCGAAGCCGAATAAATGGGGTGGTTTCTCAAGTGTCGTTTGTTCTTATGCTACTCCGTTCCCGGTAATGAAGGTGGCAGAAGCTTATTTCCTGCGTGCAGAAGGTGCTTTGCGTGGTTGGAGTATGGGTGGTAATGCCAAGGATCTGTATGAAGAAGGCATCCGTATCTCTATTAATAATGAGTTGAAATACAAAAAGGCTTATGTGAATGGAACGGTTGATATATCTGAACAAGATATCGAGAATTACATCAATGGTACTACAACGCAGATTGACTTCGTAGATCCGATTGACTCTAAAAATAGTTATAAAGCAATGAATACAGTGCCGGTTAAATGGAATGATGGTGCAAGCAATGAAGAAAAGCTGCAGCGTATCATTACGCAAAAGTGGCTGGCAAACTTCCCGTTGTCTACAGAAGCCTGGGCTGAATATCGCCGTACAGGTTATCCTAAACTATTCCCGGTTCGTGTTAACAGCAGTAACGGAACAATTGATACGGATGAACAAATTCGTCGTCTGATTTATTCTGAAATTGAAATCAATACAAATAATGCAGAATTACAGAAAGGTATTGATCTGTTGAATCAGGAAAACTCAAGTGGAAAATTTACCGGCGATATTGGCGGTACTCGTGTCTGGTGGGATAAAGCAAATGTGGGGAACTTCTAAATTGCAGATTCTGTTAGATAGTTAAAATAGAAAAAGGCTTCCTGTTTCAATGCAGGAAGCCTTTTTGCTTTATTCTAATATACCTTTCCCTTGGCGTACAATCTCAAACTCATCTGTGGTGCAATCTACAACCGTTGAGGCTTCGAAACCACCGTAACCACCGTCGATAACGATGTCCACCGTATTTTCATACTTTTCATGGATCAGCTCCGGATCAGTCGAATATTCGATCACGTCATCGTCGTCATGAACAGACATGGTCAGAATAGGGTTTCCCAGCTCCTTTACCAGGGTCCGGATAATATTGTTGTCCGGCACACGGATACCGACTTCTTTCCTGTTTTTGTATATTTTCGGCAATTCGCTGCTTGTCGGCAGGATGAAGGTGAAAGGACCGGGCAGGTTCTTCTTCATCAACTTGAAAGCGGAATTGTTTACTTTGGCATATTCGCTCAAATTAGAAAGATCGTAACAGATGATGGAAAGGTTGCTCTTTTGCGGATTGATACCTTTCATCTGGCAGATCTTTTCAACTGCGCGGACATTCAATGCATCACAGCCGATCGCATATACTGTGTCGGTCGGGTAAATGACCAGGCCTCCGTCGCGAAGGACGTCGATAACCTTGTCTATTTCCCTCGGATTGGGATTTTCGGGGTATATTTTTATTAGCATAACTGTCAGCTATTTACGGCTGGTTAACCGTAAATAATATTTCCGTTCTCGTCGGTAAATTCTTCTAATCCTTTGCTGTACTGGTTCATGGCGCGAAGGCTCATGCCCATGCTTGAGAAGCCACCATCGTGGAAAAGGTTCTGCATAGTAACCTTGCGGGTCAGGTCGGAGAACATTACGATGCAATAGTTTGCACATTCTTCGGCCGATGCATTACCCAGCGGACTCATCTTATTGGAGAAATCCATCAGATGATCCATACCTTTCACTCCGCTACCGGCTGTTGTCAGGGTCGGCGACTGAGAGATCGTATTAATACGTACTCCCTTTTCGCGTCCGTAAATATAACCGAAGCTGCGTGCAATCGATTCCAACAGGCTCTTGGCATCCGCCATGTCGTTGTAACCGAAGAAAGTACGCTGTGCTGCCACATACGATAAAGCAAGTACCGAACCGCAATCGGCGATAGCATCCTGCTTTTTGGCTACCTGGAGCATCTTGTGGAAAGAGACGGCGGATATATCCAATGTCTTTCCCAGCATATCGTAATCCAGGTCATCGTATGTACGTTTTTTGCGCACATTCGGACTCATACCGATAGAGTGCAATACGAAATCTATTTTTCCTCCCAGTATTTCTACTGATTTTGAGAATACCATTTCCAGATCTTCCACGCTAGTGGCATCTGCCGGCAGCACTTCTGCGTTCAGCTTTTTAGCCAGGGCGTCGACTTCACCCATACGTACGGCAACCGGCGTATTACTTAATGTAATAGTTGCCCCTTCTTCCACAGCCTTTTCTGCCACTTTCCAGGCAATCGACATCTCGTTCAGCGCACCGAAGATAATGCCTCTTTTACCTTTCAATAAATTATGACTCATACCTTTATTTAATTTATTTACGGCACAAAAGTACATAAAATGTGCAAGATAAACAATTTATGTCCGGCTTTGCTGCATAACTTGTGGAGAACTTCCCTTAAAAGAAAAAGCCCGGACGCATATTTCTGCATCCGGGCCTCCTGTTATTTGTCGGAAAATTATTCCCTGTAATAAACTCTTTTTACCCGTGGAGAAACTGAGGTCAGTATCTCGTAAGGTATAGTTTTCAGTTTGTCGGACAGTTCGCTTACCGGAAGTTCTTCGCCGAAGACGATGACTGGGTCGCCTTCCTGGGCGTCTGTGTCGGTCACGTCGATCATGCAGGCATCCATACAGATATTTCCGACGATCGGACAGCGTTTTCCGTTGATGGAGACTTCGCCTCCCCGGTTACTGAAATGACGGTCCAGGCCGTCGGCATAACCGATCGGGATAATGGCGATGCGCGAATCACGGTCCACATAAGTACGGCGGCTGTAACCGATGGAGTCGCCAGCCGGGACATGTTGTATCTGAAGGATGGTGGTACGCAGGGTACTGACATTGCGCAGGCCTTTTATGCCGGAAGCACTTACACCGTATAGTCCGATTCCCAGGCGGACCATATCCATCTGATAGTCCGTGAAACGTTCGATTCCGGCAGAGTTCAGGATATGTTTGATGACTTTATATTCCAGGCCGTTTTCCAGTTCGGCAGCCGCCTGGGTAAATGTATTCAGTTGTTTCTTTGTGAAATCATCGAAGATGGATGAGTCGCTTCCCACCAGATGGGAGAATACAGAACGTGCCGTTACGCCACTTTGTTCTTTCAACCGTTCACAGATCGCCGGGACGTCATCCGGTTGGAATCCCAGGCGGTGCATTCCCGTGTCTATCTTGATATGGATCGGGTAGGAGGTGATCCCCCGTCGTTCCGTTTCCTTTATCATGGCATCCAGCAGGCGGAAGCTATATATCTCCGGCTCCAGATTGTTTTCAAACAAGACATTGAAACTGCTGAATTCCGGATTCATTACGATAATAGGGATTGAGATGCCCTCTTTACGGAGTTCCGCCCCTTCATCGGCAACGGCGACGGCCAGGTAATCGCAACGATGTTCCTGTAATGTTTTAGCCAGTTCGTATGAACCTGCCCCGTATCCGAACGCTTTTACCATACAAACCATCTTGGTTTCCGGTTTCAGTTTCGAACGGTAATAGTTGAAGTTATGCACAACCGCGTCCAGGTTTACTTCGAGGATCGTTTCATGCACTTTCTTTTCCAGTAACTCGGAGATACGTTCGAAGTGGAAGTGGCGTGAGCCTTTTATCAGGATCAGTTCGTCTTTGAACTTCTTGAATGTCGGTGATTTGAGAAATTCATCCGTGCTGAGGTAAAATTCCTTTTCGATATCGAATGCACTGCCATATTCTTTCAGATCCCGTCCGATACCGATAATCCGGTCGATGTTTTTACGGCGAACCAGGTCGGCAACCTTTTTGTAAAGCGACTTGGGCAAGGTGCCTGATTGCAGGATATCGGAGAGGATCAACGTACATTTCAGGTTCTTGTCCACATGACGGCTCTGCTGGAAGTCGAGGGCGATATCCAGCGAGTTGATATCCGAGTTGTATGTGTCGTTGATCAGCATGCAATTGTTGATGCCTTGTTTCACGTCCAGACGCATAGCGACAGGCTCCAACCTGGCAAATTTATTTGCATCATTTACGCTGGTCGGCTTCAGATAAAGCATTACTGCCAGGCAATGGATCACATTTTCAATGGAAGCATCATCGGTGAAAGGAATGACATATTTCTGAGTCAGCCCGAGCAGTGTGCAAAGGATGACTGTTTCCTTCTCTTTCTTTTCGATCTTTTCGATATAAAGCGGTGCATCCGAGTCTGTCCGGCTCCAGGCAATCGCCTTATGTGAAAGGCAGGCCGATTCGATACAGTTGGATATAAACGCATCATCCCCGTCATATATAATGGCTTCGCATTCATTGAACAAAGTCAGTTTCTCCAGGCATTTCTGCGTGGTAGAAATGAAATTTTCCTGATGTGCTTCTCCGATATTGGTAATAACACCGATAGTCGGTGAAATGATCGGGCGCAGGTTTTCCATCTCATCCGGTTGGGAAATGCCGGCTTCAAAGATTCCCAGCGTATTCTTGTCGCTTATTTGCCAGACGGACAGCGGCACGCCCAACTGTGAATTGTAACTGCGCGGCGAGCGGACAATGTTGAATTCCTTGTGCAATAGTTGATAAAGGAACTCCTTTACAATCGTTTTCCCGTTACTGCCTGTAATGCCGATCACCGGGATATTGAACTGTTTCCGGTGATGGGTAGCCAGTTTCTGAAGAGCTTTCAACGTATCTTTTACCACCAGGAAATTTGCTTCTCCGAGCGATTCGAACTCCGGAAGCATTTCGCTCACTACAAAATTGCGGACGCGCAGTTTGTAGAGTTCCTTTATATATCTGTGTCCGTCGTTGGTCTTTGTCTTAAGGGCAAAGAAGAGACTTTGTTCCGGAAAAGAAAGCCGGCGACTGTCAGTCAGCAAAATGCTGATGGTGCTATCCTGCAAGTTATTTGCCTGCGCACCGATAATTCTGACGATTTCTTTTATTGAGTATTCCATTCTTTACATTAGTTTAGACTTTATTATTTCCATCTCTTTTGTACTATCAAAGGAAGGAAATTTCTCGTTAATTCGTTCCATCTTTAACAAAGTTTGCGAGATGAAGCGTTTATAGGCTTCACTTTCGGGTTGAAACGGGCGATGATTAATAGCCTTTTGGATCTCTGCCCATTCTTTAAGGAAGCCTTTCGTTTCATCGGATAAGAAATTTTCTGTAAAACGTTGCCAAATATAATCAACAGCGAGTTCCGAAGGATGCAGCATATCGGTTGCATAGAAGCGGTAATCGCGCAGCTCATCCATCATGATTTCGTAGGCGGGGAAGTAAGCGATCCGTTCCGGATAGGCCATCTGGAGCGTATCGGCTGCCAGTAGCAAAGTGGCCTTACTGAGTTGATTGCCATGTGCCCCGTCCTTCCAGTGGCGTATCGGACTGACGGTGAAAAGTATCTTCAGGTCCGGGCATTGCTCCCATAAGGAGAGCAACAACTCCTTCCATTCCGACACAATCTCCGCCACGGATAGCATCGAGCGGTCAAACATTTTCTCCGGTAGCTTATGGCAGTTTGCTACCACCTGGCCGGAACTTTTCAACCGGTAGACATAGGCAGTCCCCAGTGTGATCACCATATATCCGGTTTTCCTGATTTCTTGTGCCGAGGCAAACAATCTGTCGTTAATCTTTTCCAGGCACTCTGTCTCCGAGGTGGAAGAGAAACGGCTGTGGTGCGTAAAACTATGATATACGCCTTCGTGCCGGAATAAATCATTTGCTGTAAACCGCTCCGGATGTAGCAGCATTCGCAATGCGGCAGCGATGGATGCCGGATTATACAGTGTTCCGAACGGATTAATATCGACATTGAACTTGTTCTCAGCCAGTTTCGCCCCGATATTTTCCGCAAAACAGGAACCGAGCAGTAAGATGCGTTCCTGCCAGGAAAGCCGGAAAGGAGGCTTGGGTATTTTGATAGCGGTGTATAGTTCCATATTATTCCGTAGGGTCGTTAGGTAACGGGCCGGCTGTTGGTTGTTGGGGCGAACGCCTGGTGTAGAAAGCTCGTTTTCCGCACCAGCTCTTTTGTATCTGATTGTCTTCAAGCAGCTGTTCCAGATCTTTTTTAGTCTTTTGCCGCGTGCATTGGTTCAGGCTGGCAGCAACCGTCAGGTTGATTGTCCCATAGTTTTTTATATACCACAGGATACGTTTCTGCCGGATATCGGCATTGTAATTTTTTTTCTCGCTGGTCCCTTCCCGCCGTTCGATACGAACGCCCCGGAAACGTTTCTTCAACTCCGGATCAGCACGGAACTCCACGTTCTTAAACTCAATGGATGCCGAGCGTATGTCTTTTTTGTTTTCCACCTGCTGCTTGCATCTCAGCGTTACTGAAAACGTACCGATCCCTTCCAGATGTACACTCTGGCTATTACTGAGACAGAAGTACAACCGATCGCTGATTGCCTTGATTGCCCCTTTGATATCGGCTGTCGTGAAAGTGCTCATGCTCTCGATCATCCGCGCCAGTTCGTTGGTATTGACGGTCTGGATATTGATAGCTCTGGCATGTAACGTCGGCTTCTCTTCCCCATTCCTGGGGGGATTGGCAAATAAGTCGTATTCAATACTCATATTCCTCCTGATGTTTAAGGTTTAACGTCATGACTATTAAGGATTTTTCTCCCTAATCTTATTTATGAAACAATTTCTTTTCATAAATGTAAGGTTAGGAATACAAATATGTAAGGAATGCTTTACTTTTCTGTAATGTGTTCCTTTCATATTTAAAAGTCCGTACCAAAGGTAATAAATCTCCTGATATAAAGAATTAATTATTCGGTACTTTTTCTTAGTTCTAGTAGGATTATTGGGTATGTGTTGTAAAGTGCTGAAAGAAAAGCTATATAGTTATATATTAATGTACGCCCGTACATTAATATTATTGAGTAAAAAATGTGTGAAAAAATAGAGTGTAATTGGTTGATTAATAAAGTGGCGATTGAGAAAAAGCCGTGGCGAAATAAAACGTTCCTTTTTTCTCGTCAACAAAAGTAAGAATTAGTTTCATACCAACCATTCTTTTTAAGATATTTTTTATCTGTCTATATGCTTTCTTATCAATCGAATAGCAAACAATGTACAAAACAGGGCCTTTCACAAACGAAAGGAAAGCCCCCCCAAAAAAAATGGCGAGATTAAAGGAACGTTTAAACTCGCCATTTTTTTGGGGAGTGGAACGTTTCTATTGTGAATTGGACTTATTACACTTTAGTATTAATATTAAATTATTTATTATGAACAAAAAGTTTACTACTTTGGTAGCTAGCGCTTTGTTAGCTATTGGTTCATTTTCGGGAAATGCAGCTGGTATTCCTTCCTTAGACTTGGGAGTAAACACTGGTTTGTATCAGTTGCAAGCTGGCGATAAATTCCTGGCTATCGAAAATGACAGTTTGAAATTGCTTACAACTCCGGGCGATTTGACTTTAAATACACTGTGGTGTGTTGAAGTTCAATCTTACAATCAAGGGCAAGCAATTAAATTTGAATTCAGAAATAAGGCTAACGGTGAGGTTTTGGAAGTTTCTGAAGATTATTTGACTGGTGTTGCTGTAAATGGTACTACTGCTGATTTGGAAGTTGGTGGTGCTATTGGCGGTTGGGCTTTCTCAAATGCTATTAACCCTTTGCAATCAGGGAGACCTTTGTATTATTATGTTGATGCAAATACTGTTGTTGCATTAAATGCAAGTACTGCAACTGATGCTGCCGGTAATAACTATGTGAATTTAAAGAAATTTGCAGCAGAAGAAGAGAATAACTATGATGCTCTCAAATTTACTTTAGTAGAAGCAGCTCCTATGACTCTTACTGCTTCTCAGATTAATACAATCTTGGGAACTCAGGAAGCTACAGAAGGTGTTCAGTTGACTTTTGATCCGAATAAGAACAAAACTTCTCAAGTGAACTATTTTACTGACGCTCCGTTCTTGGCAGAAGAGATAGAGGGTGATGATACTTGGGTTCGTATCTTGAATAAAGAGGATGAAAAATATGTATATGTAGATACTGCTTATGTTAATAACAACGGTGAAAGATTCTTAGGTTTTAATACAACCGATGAAGAATTAGGCACAGATATTGATGATCAGTCTAAGTTTACATTTACTTATTGGCCTTCTATCGATAGCTTGGTAATTCAGGTTAAACAAGCTACTTATGATGCAGACGAAGATGGTTTTGCTAATGATTTTGTAAATGCTTTGACTGTTGATGGAAATGTAAGTGTTACAGGAGTAAGCGAAGATGATAAGAACTATGTAACAATTCAGGATTTGGTTAGTGCTGATGATATTCGCATTGTAACTATCTATGGCAAGAAAGAAACTGAGATTAAGTTTAATCTTGGAACTTGCGGAGAACCGGCTCAAAAACATGAAACTACTATCGCAGAAGGTTTGTATTTGATCAAGAATAAAGCTGGTAAATATCTGGCAATGCCTATCCACGAAGATTCTACTTATCATTGGGTTTCTTTGGAAGCTAATGTAAATCCTTGGGATATGCCTTCATTCCAGTGGGTAGTTGAACACACTAGTAAGAAAGACAATTCTCCGATTTCTATCATCAACCGTGAGTTTGGTAAAGAAAAAGGTACTGTAGCTGCAAGTTTGCAATTGAAAGACAATGCTGATGCTGTTATCAATGGTGAAGCTGTACAGGTTGTAGTTAAAACAGTTGGTGAAGCAGATACTGATAAGGCAGGTTTCCAGAAAGCTACATCTGCAATCATGAGTAATAAATATCTGGGTTATAGATTCTTGGATAAAGACTCTTTGACTGTGACTTCTTACAAGTTGAAATACTGGACTTCTTTTGCATCTGACGATCTGTATATGGGTGCAATGAAGAGCGGTGACTCTGTAATTTATGTAGGTGCTAAAGATAATTATGTGCTGAAAGCAACAGGTGATGCTGCTAACTATGGTTACAAAGGTAATGTATCTGGTTTGTCTCAATTGGTTCGTCAGGCTTATACAATGAAGTCTAAGGGATCTGACAAAATGGTTGTAGAAGCAGGTGAAAACAGAATCGCTGTTTCAAATGCAACTAATGCTCAGATTGCTAAATTCTTCTTCAAAGCTAACAACAATGTAGAAGGTACTATTTATTATGCATTGGTTGATACTGCTTATAAGATGGCTCCGGATTCTCTGCGTAAAGTAGGTGTTGATGAAAACAACAAATATCTGAAGAGACAAGTAATGACAGAAACTCGTACTTCTGCCTTTACTGTAGAAGTAGACAATGCTCCGTTGTATCGTCGTTTCAATTCTGCTTTGGAAGGTGTTGCAGGTGATGCTACTGACACATTGCGTTTCTTCGAAAGATATCGTAATGAGTATCTGCAACTTGAAGCTAATAAAAACTTCATGGTTGAAGGTATCCAATTCTTAGGAATTGATGCTGCTGATAAAGCAAAAGATGGTTTATCATTCATCGTTGATACTGCATGGGTAGAACGTGCAGGAAGTAGAGGCTATATCAAACCTCAATATTTGGTTTCTCTGGCTAGCGAAACAGCTCCTACTATTACAATTGTTGAACGTTGTCCGGTTTGTCAGGCTTTGATTGAAGCAGGTAAAGATGCTCCTGAACAATGTATCCATGATAAAGTTTATACAGTACCTGGTCACGTAAGAGGTCACTATTTGGTTAACTTTGTAGATTCAGTAGCTGCAAATAACTCTAATAATGCAATTGCAAAAGATTACAATTGGGGTAAATATTCTCGTGTAGGTTTCGTTGACGGTGTTCACGTTGGTGATAGCTTGTATCTGTTGATTGGTCAATTCGCTGGCATTGCAACAAAAGATATTGATTTGTCTGCAATCAAGAAAGCTAATGATAAATATATTGCCGATGGTGGTGCAAAAGATCGCAATGGTAATGGATATTATATCAAGAACCTGAGAGGTGATGCACACAAAGCATATACTTGGTCATTCCGTTATGTAGATACTGATGCTGCAGTAGAAGAAATCGAAGAACCGAATCGTTCATTCTTGTTCGAATCACTGCCGTTGAATGCTGCTGATGTTATTGCTCCTTCTAAAGCTTCTTGGTTGAAGATGCAGAATGGTTGTCTGGTAATGTCTGATGCTAATGCTTCTACATTTAACGAAGTTATTACAGGTGGTGATGATGCTTTGATCTTCAATGTAGAACCGGGTTCTAAAGATGACATTGCAACAGATGCAATCGCTCCTGAAGTATCTACTATCAGTGTAACTGCAACAGAAGGTGCTGTTGTTATCAAGGGTGCTGCTGGCAAGACTGTTACTATCAGCAACGTTCTTGGTCAGACAATTGCTAACACTGTAATCTCTTCTAGCGAAGCTACAATCTCTGTTCCTGCAGGTGTAGTTGTAGTAGCTGTTGAAGGCGAAGCTGCTGTTAAGGCAATCGTAAAATAAGAATAATTTTAAACAGAAATAAATTCTAAAATTTCCACGAGTTGGGGTAGAGACGTAGTACGCTACGCCTCTACTATCCATCAACTACCCTGTGATAGGCGAACAAGTGGTTATTAATATTAAGTAATAAAATAAAGTTCTTACTGTAATTTCTCCCGTGAGGAAGGAATACAGAAAAAAACAGCCTCTGCGATCTTGTGTCGTAGAGGCTTTGTTGGTTGCAGTTGTTTTGCATGATAAAATAGGTTGAAAATGAAAAAATGTAATTAATTTAGCTGCCAGGAAATAGTGTTAATACTTGAAATCGATATGGGAAAACTGGATAAACAACAAGAGTACTTTGTTTTGTCTGCTTTGAAGCAAGACAGCAAAGAGGCTTTCTCATTATTGTTTCAGACCTATTATACCGATCTTGTATTGTTCTGCGGGAATTTTATAAAAGACAAAGATTCTTGTGAAGACATTGTTCAATCAATCTTTTTAAAACTTTGGAACGAGAGGAAAAACATACAGATTGAAACTTCTTTGAAATCTTATTTGTTGAAGGCTGTCCGTAACAGTTGTTTTGATGAATTTCGTCATCTTGAAATTGTCCGTCAGTATGAGACGGAGTATGAAAATACAGTACTTGATTCTTACGATACGGAAAATTATGTCTTGTATTCAGATTTGCATGACCATTTGCGTCATGCCTTGGAACAGGTGCCGGAGTTGTATAGGGAAGCTTTTGAGCTGAATCGCTTTGAAGGATTGAAATACAGGGAAATAGCAGAAAAGCTGAATGTATCGGAGCGGACTGTTGAAGTCCGTGTCAGTAAGACTTTGGAATTATTACGGAAATATTTGAAAGATTTCTTTATGCTATTGCTTTCAATAGGTATTCCCTAAAAAAAGTTATAAACCATGTGGGAAATGATTCCCCGGACGTCTTAAATACTATAAAAGAGAAAAAATGACAGACAAAGATCAAATACAACCTATTATCACAGCTTATCTATCCGGTAAAGCAACGGCAGAAGAACGCCGTAAACTGGATGATTGGGTGAAGCAATCTCCTGATAATGACCGATATTATCAGGAAATGCGTAATATATGGCAGGTGATGCACCCCGCTTTTACCCCCTCTGAGATTCATGTATTTGAAGCCGAGAAAAAAGTTTTAGCAAATATCGCAACCACAAGGAGGAATATCGCCCGTACATTAATTATCTATTGGCAACGTATGGCTGCTGTCCTTGTCATCCCTTTGTTGATCATCTGTACTTATTTATTTTTAGAGAAGGATAATGGGGTGTATGATGAGATAGAGTATCAGGAAGTGAAATCACCTCACGGTACTTTCTCTGAAGTCCGTCTGCCGGATGGAACGAATGTCTGGCTGAATGGTGGAAGTACCCTGAAATATCCCTTAACTTTCCGGAAAGGCGAGCGGGATGTTTTCTTGAGTGGCGAAGGATATTTTGAAGTGCATTCGGATAAAGAAAATCCTTTTATCGTAAAAACCGGTCAGATAACTCTCCGGGCTACCGGTACGGCTTTTAATGTGGAGGCCTATGGAAGTGATTCTATTACTGCTGTTACTATGGTTAACGGAAAGATAGATGTCGCTTTCGGAAACTCTTCACCTGTTGCTATGGTTCCGGGAGAACGAGCTTCCTTTAATAATCTCACGAAACAATGTCTTATTGCAAAGACTGATCCTTATAAGTGGTATGCCTGGAAAGACGGACTGATGATATTCAGGGATGACCCATTATCGTATGTCTTTAAGCGCCTGGGATTAACTTTTAATGTGAATATAGAATTAAAAGATCCTTCTTTAGCTAATGCACCTTATCGTGCTACTTTTGAATATGAATCGTTGGATGAAATATTGCGTTTACTTGAAATGAGTGCTCCTCTGCATTTCAAGCAGAATAAGAGGGTGAAGGACCGGAATAATGCATATGAGAAGCAAACAATAGAAGTGTATAAAAGAAAAAGGTGATGAAAAATATCACCTTTTTATCTTCCGAATAAAGAAAATCTGATTTTAAATAAAAAAAATGACTTTTCAGTTGTGGTAAAAAACAGCTGAGACGTCTTAGTTATGTATGAAAAGATAATTATTATTTGTTCACTATAAAAATCTGATGCCTATGAAGTAGTCAATTATTAAGATCAATGAGTAAGCAGCTTTAAATAAAAAGGAAAGGTGTGCGAGACCTTTCCTTTGATTGTTTAGCTGTTTAAAAGTTTTTAGTCAACCTTATTTTTCTAACTAAACAAACAAATGTATGAATTCCATTTCGGATAAAAAAATCGAAAGGCTAAGTTTTGCCATTAAAATTTTTCGAGTTATGAGATTATGCTTGTTATTTATAGCTTTAAGTCTAACGCAAGTTTTTGCCTCGGTATCTTATTCTCAATCAACTTCATTGACGCTCAAAATGAAAAATGTTTCTATTGAAGATGTATTGAATAAGATAGAGGAAAAAACAGAATTCCGCTTTTTGTATAATAAAGACGTTGTAAACGTGGGACAAAGAGTGAATGTTTCTGTTAATGAAAGTAGCATTTCGGATATTCTGAATAATATACTGAAAAATACAGATATACATTATACTATTAGCGATCGTCAGATTGTATTAAGTAAAAGTGGATTATTCGCTTTGGTTAGTAATGAACGGATTGTGACCGGGATAGTGACTGATGAGAATGGAGAACCAATCATTGGTGCTAATATTATAGTAAAGAATGATCCGACACTAGGAGGGATTACTGATGTCAATGGTAAATTTAGTATAACAGTTCCTGAAAAGGCAACATTGGTTATTTCTTATATAGGATATGAATCCAAAGAAATAGCTGTGACTAATCAATCTGCAATACAGGTCGTTTTAAAAGAAAGCCACAGTCAATTGGATGAAGTGATCGTTGTTGGTTATGGCTCGACATCAACCAGAAAAACGGTAAGTTCAGTAACTAGTGTAAAAACAGATAAGATAGACGAACTGCCATATACAAGTACATCTGCTGCGTTGCAGGGACGTGCTGCCGGTGTAATTGTTCAGCAAACAGGAGGAGAACCAGGTGGAACAGTTCCTACAATTTCTATCCGCGGTGGTGGTACTCCTCTTTATATCATTGATGGTATTATTCGTGAACCATTGGACTTTAATGCTTTGACTTCTTCTGATATTGAATCAATATCAGTATTGAAAGATGCGAGTGCAACAGCTGTATATGGTGCTCAGGCTGGTAACGGTATCGTTCTTGTCACTACTAAGAGAGGAAATAGTGAAAAGATCAATATTGATTATACTGCAGGTTTTGATTGGAGCAGACCGACCATTATTCCGGACCGGGTCAATGCTGTTGAATATGTAACGGCAGCCAATAAAGCGGCTGAATATGATGGTCGTGGAGCTTATGCCATGTACTCGGAAGATGTGGTCAATAAAGTGTTGAACCATTCTGATCCGGCTAATTATCCGGATAATGACTGGCTGAAAATGGCAATCAATAATTTTGCACCTCAGATGCGGCATAACCTGTCTATGTCGGGTAAATCTAAAAATGGTGTGAAATATTATACTTCTCTGGGTTATTTAAATCAGGAATCTTTATTTAAGCAGTCCCATAACAATACTTTTAAACGCTATAATATCAGAAGTAATGTTTCTTCCTCTTTTGATAATATCGGTTTGGAAGTGGGGCTGAATCTGGATGCAATTTTGGAAAAGAGAAATCCGAATCCATATGGTCAGTCACAGATTTGGAGAAACTTATTGGCGTATAACAAACCAATAGACGTGGCTTACAATCCTGACGGGACTTACAGTGCTTTCTCTGTTCATCCATTGGCCTGGCTGGATAAAGAATCGGGATATGACCGGGTTTCGGATAATATATTAAACACACAACTTTATGCAACCTGGACGTTACCTTGGGATAAAGGGTTAAAGTTTAAAATTTTGGCTAACTCCCGCTATTCTAATTATAATGAAAAGTATTTTAAATCCAGTGCTCCCCAATATTCTCCTTCCGGGGTATTGAAGGAGGCTGCCCCATCTGAAATGTCACTGACAAATAGCTGGTGGCGTAATAATACATTGGAGGCTAGTGTGGAATATAGTCGTGCTTTTGATCGACACTTCCTCGAAGTCCAGGGAGTGTATAGCTATTATAATACGACAAATGAAGAATTCAGTGCATCGAGAAATGGCTTTATTTCAAATGATTTCGACCAGTTGTTTGCCGGAGACGCATCTACACAGCAGAACACCGGAACGGCTCAGGAGGGAGCACGTATTGGGTATGTGGGACGTTTGAGATATAATTATGCTGATAAGTACCTGTTGGAGGGAAACTTCCGTTATGATGGTTCTGATAATTTCGCAAGAGATCAGCGTTGGGGATTTTTCCCATCAGGTGCTGTTGCATGGGTTGTTTCGGAAGAAGGCTTTATGAAGACATTGAAGGATAAGCAGATTATTGATTTCTTTAAAATCAGAGCTTCTTATGGACAAGTGGGGTTGGAAACCGGAGTTGCTCGTTTTGGTTATATTCCTACTTATTCATATAACTCTCAATCTGCCGTTGTAGGAGGTGAGTTTGTTCCAGGTTTTACAGAAGGGAATCTGGTGTCGAATGCTTTGAGTTGGTATACAAAAGATGTATTTGATATTGGTTTTGATATGGCGTTCCTGAACAATCATTTGAATTTTACTTTCGATTATTATTATTATAAGACGAAAGGATACTTGATCTCTCCTCAGAATCGTTATACAACTACATTGGGAAAAGATCTTCCACAAGTGAAATCGAATAGTATCCATCGGCGGGCTGGTTATGAAGCAATGGTAAGATATAAGAATAAAGTCGGTCATTTGAATTATGATCTGGGTTTCAATTTTACGACTTATGATGAGTTGTGGGAAGTAAATGAAAGTGAATCGGAAGCCACTTTGAAAAACCCTAAAAAGCGTTCAACCCATCAAAAGAATTATTATGGAAATGCGTATCAGTCAAGTGGTATCTATCAAAGTGCAGCAGATGTCCTTGATAATCCTCGTTTCCTGAGTGCTACGGAATTGAAACCGGGTGATCTGGCTTATATTGATGTAAATGGTGATGGTAAAATTGATTCGGAAGACCAAGTGAGAATCGGTAAACCGTTCTTCCCGTCATTTAACTATGGCTTTGATTTCAATTTGGATTACAAAGGCTTTTTCTTGTATGGACTATTTCAGGGTACAGGACCGCGTTATGTTGAATTAAGCGGTTTGATGAAAGGTGGTAATACTATGGAGATGAATTATAAGTATCAGCTGGATTTCTGGACTCCGGAAAATGCGGATGCGGCTTATCCCCGTGCTTCTTCTTATCAGAATATTAATAGTTCGAACAATACGCAGTCTTCTGATTTCTGGATTAAAAATGCAAGTTATTTCCGTTTGAAGAGTCTGCAGTTCGGATACGATTTCAAGAATATATTGTTGAGGAATGTGAATGCGATTAGTAAATTGAAATTATCGGTAATGGGGACCAATCTCTTTACTATCTCTGGTGTGAAAGATTATTTCGATCCTGAAGTTGTGGATGGTAGCGGACAGGGATATCCTGTTCAACAGACATTCTCAGTTGCATTAAATGTTGGATTTTAAAAAGAAACAAATATGAAATATATAGCAATTTTATCGACTTTTATTCTTTTGTTTGCCTCATGTGCAGATGATCTGGATAAATCTCCATTGGATAAATTTTCAGAAGATAAGGTGTGGAGATCTGCAGAAGGAGCACAGACTTTTATTAACGGGACTTTATATGTATCCAAGTTGCTGACGGAGAATGCAGATGACTGGAGTGATAATTCAGTTGTCAACACAGAGATGAGCGCTGCTGTCAGAACAGTTCGCGAGTTGATGACGAATGCCAATGATTATGGTTGGAACAAATTCGGTGAAATCCGCCGGTGCAATCTGATTATAGAGAAGGTTACTGCTTCCGAAGATATAAAAGAAGCGGATAAGGAACCTCTGATCGCACAGGCTAAAATGCTCCGTAGTATTGTTTATTATACTCGTGCCAGATTGTTTGGACGCTTGATGATCGTTGATCGCGTACTGACTCCGGATGACGACCTTATGTTTCCTCGTTCGAAAACGATAAAAGAAACTTATGATTTTATTATTAATGATCTGACTGAAGCTGCGGAAGGATTGCCGGTGACTGCATCTGCTGGTGCTTTGACAAAAGGTGCAGCGTATGCTTTAAAAGCAGCTGTTTGTTTGCAGGGAGCAGCTTTTTTAACAGATTCTAATGAGAAAAGGGACTATTATCAGCAAGCAAAAAAAGCGTGTGAAGACTTGTTTGCATTGGGTATTTATTCTTTGGAAAGCGATTATGGAAAACTGTTCAATGATTATTCTACCGGGTTAAGTTCGAAAGAGGTGATTCTGGCCACTTATTATTTATCAGAGACGACAAAGATGTCAGGAACATGGATGCAATCTATTGTCCCTAACCAGGGAGCTGGAAAAATACCGGAAGAGGTGGCTGCTGTATGGCCTGTGGAAAACTTTGAGGGGTGGCATGATAAATCTCCGTCTCAGGATTTGGTTGACGCTTATGAGGTGGTTGATGCCGACGGGAATGCTAAAACATGGGATGAAACATCTTACTATAAGAATTTCAAACCGAATGTCGATTATGTAAGTAATGCAATCTATAGGAACCGCGATGCCCGCTTTTATTCAACGATAGCTTACGACTCAGTCAAATATTTTAATTCAATCATTACAACACGTGTTGGTGGAAACTTGTATTATTTGAATAATAAGGAGAAAGACCGTCATATGACAAAAACAGGTTATTTATATATTAAGAACCTCTATCAGGATAAATCAGTCATTGCTGGCGTGCCGACAGACTGGCATTTGATTCATTTGCGTCTGGGACGTTCGTATCTAGACTATGCGGAAGCTTTGTTGAGACTGGGGGAAACAACTACAGCAATTGAATATATAAATAAGGTTAGAATGACTCATGGAAAGTTACCAGCTTTGTCGACAGCTCTTTCCTTTGATCAAGCCTGGAAATATTATAAACAGGAACGCCGTGTTGAACTGGTGCAGGAAGAAGATAGATATTGGTCTTTACTCCGTTGGGGAAAAGAAGACGGATTGGATGAAATTGAAGAACTTAATACACCTCCGACAGCAATAGAGATTGCGGCTGATGGCAAAAGTTTTGAGATCATACCGGTTCCGGTTGTAGGTCCGTCTAATGATAGAAAATTTACAACCAGAAGATACTTTTTACCGATACCCAAAAATGAAACAATTCTGAATGAAAAGTTGTCGGATGATCAGAATCCGGGTTGGGAATAATTATGAATATATTAGAATTTATTGAATATGAAACAACTGATATTAATTAAGTACGTATTGCTCTCTTTCTTGTGTATCTGTTTGTCATCGTGTCTGACGGCAGGATTAGATGATGATCTGCCTGTTTATACAGAGGCGGAAGTAACGGCATTCAATTTTGAATATCGCTGGACTATACAGGAGGGTATTAGCGAGAAGTTACAAGTAAAAACATTGACTGCACAGACGAAAATCAATCAGGCAGAAGGACTTATTGAATGTGCTATTACAGTGCCTAAAGTTTCCGGAACATTTACGGAAGAAGTAAGAAATCAGGTTTCCTTATCCAAATTAATAGGATATGCAACTATTTCAACTGCAGCATCGATTGCGCCTGTAGGTTCTGCTCCGGTATTGGGGAAAGTTGGAGATTTTTCTCAATCAGATATGGTCTATGAGGTGACTGCGGCCGATAATAAGAATAAAAAGCAATGGAGATTGGTGATTACAAGTTTTACTAAGTAGCTGTAACCATATGTAAGAAGCACTCTTTTGGAATAAAGCTAAGCGATTATTCTTTAAGAGTGCTTTTTTGTATCTATAATATGATTTGACAGAATAGAAATTGAGTTAAAATGAAGAGATTAATATATTTATTTATCATCTTATTCCATTCTTGGTTGTATTGTTATGCAGAGTCAGGACAACGGATCAGTGTATTGGATTTTGGAGCAATACCGGATGATGGGCTTGATGATTCGGAGAATATTCGTAAAGCTTGTGAATATTGTAGGGATAATAAATCTACCGTCTTGTTTTTTCCGCCAGGTCTGTATAATTTCAGGGATTCACTGGCATTACAGATTGAGCGAGAGGCTATAAGCGGAGTATATGGAGATAATGTACAAGGTCGCTTATTTAAACCGGATGCCCCTTATGTGAAAGCATTGGATTTGTTTGGAGCGGAGAATCTGGTTGTGGAAGCGGAAGGTGCTATATTATTATTGGAGGGATGGTATGAAGTTGTTTCGATAGATAAGGCCCGGGAGGTAACAATAAAAGGTTTGAGTATTGTTTATCGGAGGCCGCCTAATACGGTGGGGAAGATAACTAAATTGAATGAAGGTAGCTTTGATATGCAGATCGATCCTGAACGGTATTTTTATTTGGATAAAGATGTAACAGGCAGAGTTCATTATGTGGATGCTATGAGAGAGAGATTATATACTGGTGGCAGAGTTTCCGGAAAAGAGTTGCTTTCGAAAGACATGATCCGGATTTATACTGATTTCAGACCTTCTACAGGTGATTTCTGTGTATTGCGTCATTCCGGGCATTATCGTCCTGCAATTATGATAAAGGAATCGTCTGATATTTATATTGAAGGAGTTAAGATTCATAGTCAGCCGGGTATGGGAGTTGTCGGACATCTGTCGGAAAATATAACTTTAGAGAATCTGCAAGTGATTCCGGAAGCTGGTATGATTATTTCAACTAATACGGATGCAACACATTTTACTAGTTGTAAAGGAGAAATTGTGATAGAAAATTGTAAATTTGGAGGGCAGGGAGACGATTGCACAAATATTCATAATTATTATTATACAATTGTTCCCCAAACAAAAAGATCTGTAGAAATAAAAATACAAAATGCAGACCTTCATGCTTTATCATTGGATTATCCGGACGTTGGTGATACTTTGTTGGTTGTGAATAGGAGTAATTTGATGGAGAAAGAACATTTTATAGTGGAGCAGGTAGATACGTCTACTGTAGACTGGAGGGTGAGTGTGACATTGAATAAAGACTGGCTTATCGGTTCTCCGGATCTTTATTATATGACAAATATTACACGTCGTCCCTCTGTTCGGATTACGAATAATACAGTGAAGAGTCACTTGGCAAGGGCATTTTTGATAAAAAGCAGGAATGTTCTTATCAATAAAAATGTAATACAGAATAGTACTGGAACGGCTATTCAATTAGGAGCTGAGGCTGGTTGGCGTGAAAGTGGTCCGGTGGAGAATGTGTTGATTGAAAATAACTGGATTTCCGGTTGTGGTTATGCACAAGGAACTCAGGGAGCTTCATCCGGAATCAGTATATCTGTATCCGGTATAAGAGAGAATACGGGTTTTTTAAACAATAATATTCTTATTCGGAATAATATTATTGAAGCGGTAAATGAACATGCTATATCGGTTGAAGACGCGAAGAGTGTTCGGATCATCAACAATGATATTTCGGGATGTCCGCATCCTGTTTACATGAAAAATACTGAATCTGTAACGGTGAAGGATGTTCGTTACTCTGATTAGTAATGGAATTATAATAAAAGTAATGTGTGAATAACCATTTATATAATAAAGTATCATGAAGAAGTTTTTATTTGTGTTTTTATTCTGGACTCTTGTTTGTGGCGGAACTCTTTCCGCTCAAAACCGTTGGTCGATCAACCCCGACGGCAGTATCTCCTGGAATGTCAAAGACCGTATCCCTCATTATGACCATATTGAGATGAGCGGGCTGAAAGTTTCGACTGTGCTTCGTTACGGGGTGAATGCCGACGGTTCTTTTGAACTGAATAAAAGTATGGTTTGGCCCATGTTGCGCACTATCCCGAACAATACACATGCCAGCCTGATGCGCCGTTTTGCTTGGAATGCAACGGATATGGTGTCGGTGAACGGACAATCGTTATCCGGAGAAAAGGTGAATAAGATTACGCTGGATGGGAAAATGACGGTAGAGAGTACTATTGGCCTGCCTCGTAATGCAGAAGCTGAACTGACACGCATCATTTTCCCGGCGGTGGCGAAACCGGCCGTTTATGAAAAGTATATCCTTCGGAATACAGGTAGTTCGCCTCTTACGGTGGAAGTGCCCGAATCGCGTGCCGTGATTAACACAGACCCGGAAAAAGGAGTGGACGGCAGTTATAAATTAGTCTCGGAAATTATCGGGGCAGCAACCAAACAGCTTCAGCCGAAAGAAGAACTTGTTTTTTATGCTGCTATCACCGGCTATAAAAACGGTGAAGCAGAATTGAAACCTGATGTGGAAAAGGAACTTCAGGAGCGGAAGGAACTGATTGCAGGCTTTTGGAATAACCTGATTCTCGAAACACCGGACCCAGTTGTCAATACCATGTTTGCCTTTGCCAAAATACGTGGTGCTGAAAGTATTTACGATACCAAAGGCGGATTGATGCACGGTCCTGGCGGTGAGTCATATTATGCCGCTATCTGGGCAAACGACCAGGCCGAATATATCAATCCCTTCTTTCCTTATCTCGGATATGGAGCCGGAAATGGCTCGGCCCTTAATTCGTTTAAACATTTTGCCCGTTTCATGAATCCGGAGTATGAAAAGATACCGAGTTCAATCATCGCAGAAGGTATTGATGTTTGGGGTGGGGCCGGTGACCGTGGCGATGCGGCAATGGTCGCTTACGGAGCTTCCCGTTATGCCCTGGCAAGAGGTGGCAAGGCGGAAGCCGAAGAGTTGTGGCCTCTGATTGAATGGTGTCTGGAGTATTGCCATCGTAACCTGAATGATAAAGGAGTGGTCGCCTCTGATTCAGATGAACTGGAAGGACGTTTTCCTGCCGGAAAAGCCAATCTTTGTACCTCTTCATTGTATTACGATGCGTTGCGCTCGGCTGTCTATCTGGGAAAAGATTTGAAGAAGCCTTTTTCTGTATTGAGTGCTTATGAAAAACAGGCAAGAGACCTTCGGGAAAATATGGAAAACTATTTCGGAGCCAAAGTCGAAGGCTTTGACACGTATCAATATTATGAAGGAAACGATGTCCTTCGTTCCTGGATTTGTATTCCTCTGACTGTTGGAATCTTTGACCGCAAAGAAGGTACGATCAATGCCCTGTTCTCTCCCCGCCTGTGGACGGAGAACGGTTTGTTGACCCAGGCAGGAAGTGAAACATTCTGGGACCGTTCCACCCTTTATGCTTTAAGAGGCGTATATGCCTGCGGGGCAACCGCGAAGGCAACAGAATATCTGAAATTCTATTCCAATCAACGCCTGTTAGGTGATCACGTGCCTTATGCTATCGAAGCCTGGCCGGAAGGAAGTCAGCGCCATCTTTCTGCAGAAAGCGGATTATATGGGCGTATCATCACGGAAGGAATGTTCGGTATTCGTCCGACAGGACTGAAATCCTTCACTTTTACTCCCCGTTTGCCGTCGGAATGGAACAGTATGAACCTGCGTAAAATAAAAGCATTTAATACAACATTCGATATCGAAGTGCTCCGTGAGAATGGAAAACAGTTAGTTACTGTCAAATCCGAGGGGAAGACACTATTACATAAAGCCATAAAAGAAGGAGAAATCGTTTCTGTTAAACTAGACTGATTACTAATCTATTACAGTTTCCTCGTAGTTCCCTGCTTTGGAAACTGGCGTTCCCTGCCTGGGAAACTACAATTCCCTGGGCAGGGAACTCTGATTTCCTCCCGAGGAAACTCCGGTTTCTTGGGAGGAAATTGTATTTATCTCCCTGTTTGTTCCATTGCAGAATCACACTATTGTTTGGGGGCAGCCTTGATCTTTTGTCTACTTTTCTATCAAGAGAAAAGTAGGTCTCCCCCACCTGTTGATAACTTTTTTGTACTTTTCTCATATATTTCTTGGAAGGTAATTTGATAAATGTTTAATTTTACCCACAAATATAGTAAAGTGCCCGTTGCCAACGAAGTAGGGTGCTTTTGTTTAAGGGAAAGTTTAACGTGTAAAACAGAAAATGGAAGAGAAAGAGACTAGCTATCATGTACCGGTGATGCTCGATGAAAGCGTGAAAGGCCTGAATATTCAAGAAGGGGGTATCTACGTGGATGTGACCTTCGGAGGTGGCGGACATTCACGCGAAATCCTGAAACGGATGGATAGCGATGGCGAACTTTACGGATTTGACCAGGATGCCGACGCCGAACATAATATTCCTGATGACTCCCGTTTTGTGTTTGTTCGCAGTAATTTCCGTTATTTGTATAATTTTATGCGTTATCATGGCGTAGACGGCGAAGTGGACGGGCTATTGGCCGACCTGGGCGTTTCCTCTCATCATTTCGATGATAAAGACCGTGGTTTCTCTTTCCGTTTCGACGGAGCGCTGGATATGCGTATGAACACCCGTGCCGGCCAGACGGCTGCCGATATCGTAAACAACTATACGGAAGAAGCATTGGCCGACGTCTTTTACCTTTACGGCGAACTGAAAGTTGCCCGCAGGCTAGCCTCATTGATTGTCCGGACACGTGAAAACAAAAAGATAGAAACAATCGGAGACTTTCTGGAACTGGTTAAACCCTTTACCGGAAAAGACAAAGAGAAAAAGTTCCTGGCACAGGCATTCCAGGCCCTTCGTATCGAAGTGAACGACGAAATGCGTGCCCTGAAAGAAATGCTGCAACAAACCCTCCAGGTCTTAAAGCCCGGCGGACGTTTGGTTGTAATCACTTACCATTCTCTGGAAGACAGGCTGGTAAAGAACTTCCTGAAAACAGGAAATTTTGAAGGAAAAAGCGAACAAGACTTTTTCGGAAATGTACAAACGCCATTTCGTATGGTAAATAATAAAGTAATTGTGCCTTCCGACGAGGAGATTGAAAGAAATCCCCGTTCGAGAAGCGCCAAATTAAGAATAGCGGAGAAGAAAGGAAAAAAAGAGAATTGAAAATTAGGTTCGCGTTCGTATAATTTTCAATTAAAAAGGGAGTTATGGAGGAAAAACAACAACGTAAAAAGTCAAAGAAAAAAGAGAAACGTCTTTCTCTTTTGTATGTGCTGGGCGGTGGTATCCTGAACGAGGATTTTATCGTTAAACACACAAGAATGATTGTGCTTGTTGTGATAATGATATTTTTCTTCATCGGCAACCGCTACACCTGCATGCAGAAACTAAGGGAGATCGACCGCCTGCAACAACGTTTGCGCGACATTCGTTTCGAGGCATTGTCTATTTCATCGGAACTGACGGGCAACAGCCGTCAGTCGCAAGTAGAATTATTGATTGAAGAACAAGGTATTGAACTGGAAGGAGCCAAAACTCCGCCGTATGAATTATACAAATAAATATGGCAGAAGAGAATGAACCAATAGAAATCGCCCCGAAAAGTAACCGTATATTATTCTGTTACTTTCTTGTCGTGCTATTATTGGGGCTTATAGCAGTGGGCATATTGTTTCGCACGTTTGATACAGCTTTTGTGGAGAAGGAGAAATGGGAGAAGGTGGCCGAAAGCCAGAAACGCCCGAACCGTCTGATATTACCCGGACGCGGAAACATCTATTCTTCCGATGGAAAGCTGATGGCTACCAGTGTGCCTCGTTATTATACCTATATCGATTTCCGTGCTGACGGATTTTCTGTCGATACGTTCCGGAATTCGAAGGTGAACGGGGTGGATTCACTTTCCGTTTATCTGTCACGTAAATTTAAGAACCGTACGCCGGCCGGTTATAAGGCGCATCTGCTTCGCGGACTGAATAGCAAAAGCCGTCAGTATCCCGTTTATGAGGGGCGTGCTTCTTATACCGACCTGAAAGAGATGAAGAAATTCCCGTTTCTCCGTTTGAGCCGTTATAAGAGTGGATTCTATACGAAGGAAATGGTGCAACGCCAGAAACCCTTTGGGACATTGGCATCCCGTACTATCGGAGATATTTACGGTGAGATTGAAGCCGGAGGGGTGACCAAAGGAAAGAACGGGTTGGAGTTGCAGTACGACTCTTTGCTTCGGGGTGAACCCGGAGTGAGTTCGGTTCGTCGTGTTGGTGGCGGATGGACGAATGTTGTTGAGATAGAGCCGGTCGATGGCATGGATATCCGGACTACGATCGATATCAATATCCAGGATATAACCGAGAAGTCATTGGTCGATATGTTGAAGAAGATCGACGCCGAATCCGGAACAGCCGTTGTCATGGAAGTGGCGACAGGCGAGGTGAAAGCGATAACCAATATGGGCCGTATCCGTGAAGGCGCTTATGCTGAAACCAAGAACCATGCAGTAGCGGATGAGATAGAGCCGGGTTCGACCTTCAAAGTCGCCTCTATGATGGTCGCTTTGGAAGACGGAATCTGCCAGCCAAGCGATACGGTGGATGTGGGCAAAGGTATTTATATGTATAAAGGTGCCCGTATGACCGACCATAATATGAATAAAGGCGGTTACGGTCGTATCTCGGCGGAGCAGGCTATCTGGTATTCTTCGAATATCGGTGTGGCGAAGATTATTCTGAAAGGGTACGAAAAGAACCCGACCAAATATGTGGAAGGTTTGTATAAGCTGGGCTTGACTATTCCGCTGAACCTGGAAATCCCGGGAGCCGGACGTGCCAAGATTCGTATGCCGAACGATACCGCCTTGTACTGGTCGAAGACAACATTGCCCTGGATGTCTTTCGGATATGAAACGCAGATACCGCCTATCTATACGCTGACATTCTTCAATGCCATTGCAAACGAGGGAAAGATGGTGCGCCCGATGTTTACTAAAGAGATTATGCACAACGGAAAGACGGTGCAGAGTTTCTCAACAGAGGTGTTGAAATCGTCTATCTGTTCAGACAAAACATTGGAGATTATCAAAGATATGTTGCTGGGCGTAGTAGAGAAAGGAACCGGTAAAGCCGTTCATTCGGATATCATCCGTATAGCCGGAAAAACAGGTACGGCGCAGATTGCTTCGGGCGGTGTTTACCGTACAAGCGGGCACCAGGTTGCTTTCTGCGGATATTTTCCGGCCGACGAGCCGAAATATTCCTGTATTGTCGTTATCCGCCGTCCGCGTATCGGTTATCCGTCCGGTGGAACGATGTCCGGGGGCGTGGTAAAAGCCATTGCCGAGAAAGTATATGCCAGCCATATGTCGTTTGATGTGCGTGATATGGAGCGCGATTCATTAGCCGTGATATTGCCGGCTGCAAAGAACGGGAATTTGGAGGCACTGGAAAATGTATTGGATAAACTCGATGTCAGTGCAAATACAGACAGCCTGGAGACAAAATGGGTTGTCGCAAAGCGTGAAGAAGGCGAAGAAGAACTTCATCTGCGTGACCTGGCAATCCGTGAAGGCCTGGTGCCGAATGTGATTGGAATGGGCGCTAAAGATGCGGTTTTCCTGCTTGAAAGTGCCGGTTTGCGTGTTGTATTGGATGGAATGGGACGTGTTTCCGCCCAGTCGATGGGAGCAGGTACACGGATAGCCAAAGGACAGTCCATTCGCTTAACATTAAGATAATAGAAAGGGGAGGTTTCCGGACCTCTCCGTAAACAGATAGAATATGGAACTGAAGAAATTGATTCATACGTTGGATGTACTGGAAGTCGTAGGAACAGATGATGTAAAAATCGCAGGTATCCAGTCTGATTCCCGTAAGGTGGAAGACGGCTTTTTGTTCGTGGCGGTAAGAGGCACGGCAGTCGACGGTCACGCTTATATCGACGGAGCCATTGCCAAAGGTGCCGTAGCGGTAGTCTGCGAGGAAATTCCATCCCTTTCGGAAGAAAATGGAAATCCTTCCGGGAGAAATGTCATTTTCATCCGGGTGAAAGATTCGGCGGATGCATTGGGTAAATTGGTTTCGACCTGGTATGACAATCCTTCGGATAAACTGACGCTGGTGGGCGTTACCGGAACGAACGGCAAGACGACTATCGCTACCTTATTATATGAAATGTTCCGTAAGATGGGACATAAGGTAGGCCTGCTTTCAACTGTATGCAATTACATTGATGGCGAAGCGATTCCGACCGATCATACGACACCCGACCCGATCACCCTTCACAGCCTGATGGCACGGATGGTGGAAGCCGGATGCGAATATGCTTTTATGGAAGTCAGTTCCCATTCGATCGACCAGAAACGTATCAGTGGTCTTTCGTTCGACGGTGGTATTTTTACCAACCTGACACGTGACCATCTGGATTATCATAAAACAGTAGAGAATTATCTGAAAGCCAAGAAGAAATTCTTCGACGACCTGCCAGCTGATGCTTTCGCACTGACGAATGCCGACGACAAATCAGGCCTGGTAATGCTTCAGAATACGGCAGCAAAGAAGCTGACCTATTCATTGCGCACATTGGCTGACTTCAAAGGAAAGATTCTTGAATCGCACTTTGAAGGAACCGAGATGATTATTAACGGCCGTGAGGTGGTTGTCCACTTTGTAGGCCGATTCAATGCTTACAACCTGCTGGCTGTTTACGGGGCTGCCGTTTCTTTGGGCAAAGACCCGGAAGAGACGCTGATTGTGTTAAGCACGCTTCATTCGGTTTCCGGCCGCTTTGAAACGATACAGTCTCCGAAGGGTTATACGGCTATTGTCGATTACGCCCATACGCCGGATGCTTTGACGAATGTGTTGAACGGTATCGATGAGGTACTGAATGGCAGAGGCCGCATCATCACCGTGGTGGGTGCCGGAGGAAACCGTGACAAAGGCAAACGTCCGTTGATGGCAAAGGAAGCCGCCAAGCTGAGCGACCAGGTCATCCTGACTTCTGATAATCCTCGTTTTGAGGAACCGGACGATATCATCAACGATATGGTGGCCGGACTAAGCAAGGCGGATATGGAACGTACGCTCTGTATCACCGACCGCATGCAAGCCATCAAAACGGCAGCCATGTTGGCGAAGAAAGGCGATGTGATCCTTGTTGCCGGCAAGGGACACGAAGATTATCAGGAAGTAAAAGGTGTGAAACATCATTTTGATGACCGCGAAGTAATAAGAAATATATTTAATAGTTGACAATTGACAGATGATAGTTGACAGTTAAATGTTCATCACAAATAACTGTCAACTGTCAATCGAAAACGAAGTTTTTATGTTGTATTATCTTTTTAATTATCTGGATCAGCTGGATCTCCCTGGGGCGGGGATGTTTAAGTACGTATCATTCCGTTCCGGACTGGCGTTGATCCTCTCTTTGTTCATCTCGACAGCGATCGGCCGCCGTATCATCGACCGTTTGCAATTATTGCAGATCGGTGAAACCGTGCGTAATCTCGGACTGGAAGGACAGATGAGTAAGAAAGGTACGCCGACAATGGGAGGTATCATTATTATCATTGCCATTTTGATCCCGACATTGCTTTGCGCCAAGCTGAACAATATTTATGTAATCCTGATGATGGTGACGACCGTCTGGCTGGGTGCTCTCGGTTTTGCTGACGATTATATCAAGGTCTTCCGCAAGAATAAGGAAGGGATGCACGGCAAGTTCAAGATTGTCGGACAGATCGGTCTGGGACTGATTGTCGGACTGGTGTTGTTTATGAGTCCGGATGTTGTGATAAAGGAGAATATGGAAGTGCGCCATGATAATGTAATTGAAGAAGTACATTATCATACGGTGGAAACCAAGTCGACCAAGACAACGATCCCGTTCCTGAAGAATAACAACTTTGATTATGCCCAACTGGTCAGCTGGGCGGGCGATTATAAGGAAGAAGCAGCGTGGCTGGTATTTGTGCTGATGACTATTTTTGTGGTGACGGCCGTTTCAAACGGGGCGAACCTAACCGACGGGTTGGACGGACTGGCTGCCGGAAGTTCTGCGATTATTGGGGTTGCTTTGGGGATATTGGCTTATATGTCGTCTCACTTCGAGTTTGCTTCCTTCTTGAATATCATGTTTATTCCGGGGGCGGAAGAACTGGTGGTCTTTGCTGCTGCCTTTATCGGGGCGACAGTCGGTTTCCTGTGGTATAATTCATATCCGGCACAGGTATTTATGGGTGACACGGGTAGTTTGACGCTGGGAGGTATTATAGCTGTGTTTGCCATAATTATCCGTAAAGAGTTGCTTATCCCGATTCTTTGTGGTATTTTTCTTGCTGAAAGTATTTCGGTGATGGCACAGGTTGCTTACTTTAAATATACAAAGAAGAAGTATGGCGAAGGTCGTCGCATATTTAAAATGACGCCATTACATCATCATTTCCAGAAAGCTGGGAATGCTGGTATACAGGCGTTGATACAAAAACCGTTCAATGTAGTGCCCGAATCGAAGATCGTGGTGCGCTTCTGGTTGATCGGTATTATTCTGGCGGTTATTACGATCGTCACATTGAAGATGAGATAATAAATATATATAAACGTGGAAAGAATTGTTGTATTAGGGGGAGGAGAAAGCGGTGCAGGTGCTGCCGTATTGGCGAAAGCGAAGGGATTTGACGTGTTCGTTTCCGACTTTTCGTCTATCAAACCCAAGTATAAGGAGATGCTGGACACCCACGGAATCCGTTGGGAAGAGGGACGGCATACCGAAGCCGACATTCTGAATGCCGACGAGATCATCAAGAGCCCGGGAATACCCGACAAGGCTCCGATCATCCAAAAGCTGAAAGCGCAGGAGACGCATATCATCTCTGAGATCGAATTTGCCGGACGATACACCGACTCGAAAATGGTCTGTATCACCGGTAGCAATGGGAAAACAACGACCACCATGCTGACCTACCATATCCTGAAAGAAGCCGGACTGGACGTCGGGCTGGCAGGAAACGTCGGTAACAGCCTGGCCTTACAGGTCGCAGAAGAACCGCATGCGGTCTATGTCATCGAACTGAGCAGCTTCCAGTTGGATAACATGTACGACTTCAAAGCGGATATAGCTATCTTGCTGAATATAACGCCCGATCATCTGGACCGTTATAATTACGAGATGCAGAATTATGTGGACGCCAAGTTCCGCATTATTCAGAACCAGACGTCTGAAGATGCATTCATCTTCTGGAACGACGACCCGATCATTGCCCGCGAGATCGCTAAGCGCCATCCTGCGGCTACTCTTTACCCATTCGCCGAAACACATGAAGACGGCGTGAAGGGATATACGGATAATAAGCAAATAGTAATTGAAACCTCAAACGGAACATTTACAATGGATCAGGACTTATTAGCATTAACGGGTACACATAACCTGTACAATTCGTTGGCTTCGGGTATCGCCTCTAAGGTGGTCGATATCCACGATGAGAATATACGGGCTTCACTGAGTGACTTTACCGGGGTGGAACACCGCCTGGAAAAGGTTGCCCGTGTACGCGGAGTAGATTATATCAACGATTCGAAAGCAACAAACGTAAACTCTTGCTGGTATGCCTTGCAAAGTATGACTACCAAGCTGGTACTGATACTGGGCGGGACAGACAAGGGGAACGACTACTCCGAGATTGAAGAACTTGTGAAACAGAAAGTACGTGCCTTGATCTTCCTGGGTGTCGACAATGCCAAGCTGCATGCCTTTTTCGATGGGAAAGTAGCGCAGATAGAAGATGCCCGCTCGATGGAAGAAGCGGTAAGCAAAGCGTATAAAATGGCAGAAAAGGGAGATACGGTCTTGTTATCCCCGTGCTGCGCCAGCTTCGACCTCTTCAAGAGTTACGAAGACCGTGGCGACCAGTTCAAGGCCTGCGTACGCAGTCTTTAATTTCCGGTTGTCGGAATAACGCTTTTCCGATGGTCGGAACAGTGCTCTTCCGATAGGTGGAACAACGCTATTCCGATGGTCGGAACAGTACTCTTCCGGTCATCGGAAATATAAATATCGGGAATCCGGAGATTGCCGTAGTTTTAATTTGAATAAAAGACAAGTATAGAATGGATCTGGCAAGTAAATTATTTAAGGGCGACCGGGTGATATGGATCATCTTCATGTTCTTGTGCCTGATTTCGGTTGTTGAGGTGTTCAGTGCCACGAGTACGATCGCCTACAAGAATGCGAATCATTGGGCGCCGATCGTTCGTCATGCCACTTTTCTGCTGGGCGGGTTTGTGCTGGTTTTGCTGTTGCACAATGTCCCGTGCCGGTTCTTTCCGGCGTTTATATTGTTGCTGCCCGTCTCGGTGCTGATGTTGCTTGTCACGCCTTTTGTTGGGATCAATGCCAACGACGCGCACCGCTGGCTGGAGATATTCGGTATACAGTTCCAGCCTTCGGAGTTTGCTAAGTTGGCCTCCATTGTGTTTATCGCCTTCCTGCTCAGTAAGCGGAGTCGTTTTACCGACGACCAGATATTCAAATACATACTGATCGGGGTGGGAGTGACCTGTGTGTTGATTCTTCCGGAAAACTTTTCGACGGCGTTTATGCTGTTCGGGGTCTGTTTCCTGATGATGTTCATCGGCCAGTTGCCATTGATGAAGTTGGGGAAGCTGGCGGGTGTCCTGATATTGGCACTTATCTTGTTTATCGTTTTGCTGCGGTTTACGCCGGCAGGGGTGACCCAATATTTGCCGGACCGTTTCAGTACCTGGCAGGGACGTTTGGAGCGTTTCTTCGACGGGCATGAATCGGATACCGACGAGAACGGAGTATATAAGATCACAGACGATAATTACCAGGTCTCCCATGCGAAGATCGCGATTGCACGCGGAGGAGTGTTCGGACAGTTGCCCGGTCATGGTCAGCAGAGAGATTTTCTTCCGCAGGCCTATTCCGACTTTATTTATGCGATCATTATTGAAGAATTGGGTGTGGTAGGCGGCGTATTCGTGCTGATGCTTTATATCATGTTATTGGTGCGAGTCGGGATGATTGCGCGAAAGTGCGAGAAAGCCTTTCCCAAATACCTGGTGCTCGGGTGCGGCCTGTTGATCGTCGTGCAGGCGCTTGCCAATATGGCGGTGGCCGTCAACCTGATACCGGTAACCGGTCAGCCGATGCCGTTGGTCAGCCGTGGTGGTACTTCGACGGTGATATCCTGTATTTATTTCGGGATTATCCTGAGTGTAAGCCGTTTCGGAGCCAATATGGGTAATGAGGAAGATGAACTTCCGGAAGAAGATGAAACCGAAGGCGCCGGTGCAGTCCCAGCCATCACGGAGGAAGAAATCTCCAACTGGGTGCCCGACACACAGCCTGAAACAGAAGAAGTAGTAACAGAGACAAAATCAAGAGAATGAAGGAACAGTACCGTATAATAATAAGTGGTGGCGGAACCGGAGGACATATCTTCCCGGCTATCTCCATTGCCAATACCTTCAGGAAACGTTTTCCTGATGCGGAAATCTTATTTGTAGGTGCGGAAGACCGGATGGAAATGGAAAAGGTTCCGGCTGCCGGCTATGAAATAGTAGGTTTACCGGTGAGTGGTTTCGACCGTGCCCACCTGCTCAACAATATAAAAGTGCTCAACCGTCTGCGTAAAAGCCTCGGACTGGCGAAGAAGACGATCCGCGAGTTTCGTCCGGACATTGCAGTGGGAGTGGGCGGCTATGCCAGTGGCCCGACGTTGTGGATGGCGGCTTCGCTGGGCATCCCGACCCTGATACAGGAGCAGAACTCTTATGCCGGAGTAACCAATAAATTGCTGGCAAAGAAAACATCGAAGATATGTGTCGCCTACGACGGTATGGAGAAGTTCTTTCCGGCCGACAAGATTGTGATTACCGGAAACCCTGTCCGCAAGGATCTGGAAGAAGCGACCGACAGGAAAGAGGAAGCGCTGGCTTTCTTCGGTCTTTCTCCGGAAAAGAAAACGATACTGGTAGTCGGCGGTAGCTTGGGAGCCCGCACGATCAACCGCAGCATACAGGGCGACCTGGATAAACTGTTCGCTTCCGATGTGCAGGTGATCTGGCAGACTGGGCGTTATTATTACAGCGAAGCCACCAAGCATCTGAAAGCCTATCGCGGCATGCCCATCTGGTGCTCCGACTTTATCACCCGTATGGATTATGCCTATTCGGCTGCCGACCTGATCATCTCCCGTGCCGGAGCAAGTTCTATTTCTGAACTTTGCCTATTGAAGAAACCTGTCATCCTGGTTCCTTCCCCTAACGTGGCGGAAGATCATCAGACAAAGAATGCCATGGCTTTGGTAAACAAAGATGCAGCGATCATGGTTTCAGATAAAGATGCTGAACAGCAACTGGTAACGAAAGCCCTGGAGGTTATCCACGATGACAAACGTCTGGCTCAGTTGAGTAGTAATATCGAACAGTTGGCCCAGCATCAGAGTGCAGACCGTATTGTCGATGAGATAGTAAAGATTATAGAGAAGAAATAAAGAAAACGATATGAATATAAATACGATAACGGCTGTTTATTTTGTCGGAGCCGGAGGAATCGGGATGAGTACCTTGATCCGTTACTTCCTTTCAAAGGGAAAACAAGTAGCCGGATATGATAAGACTCCGTCCGACCTGACCGCACAGTTGAACCGTGAAGGTGCCGTTATTCATTACGAAGATAATATCTCCCTGATACCGGATGCTTTTAAAGACTCGGCTAAGACTTTGGTTGTCTATACGCCCGCCGTTCCCGAGACGCATACGGAGTTGGCCTGGTTTTGTCAGAATGGTTTTGAGATCATGAAACGTGCCCGTGTCTTAGGCGAAATCACCAACTGTTCGCGTGGCCTTTGCATTGCCGGAACACATGGTAAGACAACGACCTCTTCCATGCTTGCCCACCTGCTGAAACAATCACATGTCGATTGCAATGCTTTCCTGGGAGGTATCCTGAAGAACTATGACAGTAACCTGATGTTGTCCGATAAAAGTGACCTGACCGTGATTGAGGCAGACGAGTTCGACCGCTCTTTTCACTGGCTGACACCTTATATGGCTGTCATCACTGCCGCCGACCCGGACCATCTGGATATCTACGGCACGGCAGAAGCCTATCGTGAAAGTTTCGAACATTTCACCTCGCTGATTCGTCCCGACGGTTGCCTGCTCATGAAGAAAGGCATCGACGTAACGCCCCGGCTGAAAGAGGGTGTGAAACTCTATACTTATACCGGAGCAGAAGAAGCTGATTTTTATGCTGAAAACATCCGTATCGGAAACGGTGAGATCCACTTCGACTTCGTTGGCCCGGATATCCGTATTGCCGACATTCAGCTGGGTGTTCCTGTAAAAGTAAATATAGAGAATGGGGTTGCCGCTATTGCCCTTGCCTGGCTGAACGGCGTGACTCCGGAAGAAATAAGAAAAGGCATGGCATCCTTTGCTGGTCCGAAACGCCGTTTCGACTTCCATCTGAAGAAAGATGCTATCGTCCTGATCGACGATTATGCCCACCACCCCGCCGAACTGGCTGCCAGCATCCAATCTGTGAAGGAACTTTATGCCGGACGCAAGGTAACGGGCATCTTCCAACCGCATCTGTATACCCGGACACGCGACTTTGCTCCCGACTTTGCCGCCAGCCTGTCGTTGTTGGACGAACTTATCCTGCTGGATATTTATCCTGCACGTGAAGAGCCTATTCCGGGGGTGACTTCGGAAATCATATTCGATGCTGTCACCATCCCAGCCAAGAAGCTGATTCGTAAAAGCGAACTGCTCGACCTGGTGGAGAAGGAGGCAGATACGTTTGAAGTTGTATTGATGGTTGGAGCCGGCGATATAGACCGGCTGATCGAACCTGTTAAACAAATATTGGATAAGAAATTGTGATTCGTATAGTTTCCATAGTAGTCGCTACACTGTTGTTTTGTTACATCGTGTTTGTATCCTTCTTCTTCCGTGAAATGAGGCAGGATAAGGTATGCCAGGACCTTCAGGTCGTGGTGAAAGACAGTCTCGATAAACATTTTGTAAGCGAAAGCGATCTGGTGACGATCCTTAAAAAGGCTGATCTGAACCCGATCAAGAAGCCTATGGATGCTATCAACACCGACAGGATAGAAACCGAACTCAAAAAGAACGAAATGATTGCCCGTATCGAAGCCTATAAGACACCTTCGGGAATCATAAAGCTGGAAGTTGAGCAAAAAATACCTATCTTGCGTGTGATTAGCTCCCGGGGAAACTTCTACGTGGATAACCTCGGCACAACGATGCCGGTCAGTTTCCGTTACGTCGCCGATGTCCCTTTGGTAAGTGGATATGTCGAAAAAGAGCTGGCGGTAACCGACTTATACAAATTTGCATTATTTTTGCAGGAGAATGAGTTCTGGAATAATCAGATAGAACAGATTTATGTTCATCCTGACAACGAAGTGGAACTGATTCCCCGGGTGGGAAACCACCGTATTGTACTGGGTACTTTCGACGATTTCCAGGAAAAGCTGGATAACCTCCGGCTCTTCTATGACAAGGTCATACCGAAAGTCGGTTGGGAGAAATACAGTATAATAAATTTAAAATACAAAGATCAGATTGTTTGTACTAAAAGATAGATGATATGGCATACACAGACTTTATAGCAGCCATCGACCTTGGCTCTTCTCACATGGTCGGTATGGTAGGAACGAAGAGCCCGACGGGAGCTCTCTCGATTATTGCCTACGAAGTTGAGAACTCCGCTACCTGTATACGAAGAGGATGTGTATATAATGTGGAAGAAACAGCAAATAAGATCAAACGACTCATCCTGAAGCTGGAAAATAAACTTGGCGGTGCCCGCATCGGAAAGGTTTATGTTGGCATCGGCGGGCAGTCGCTGCGCTCTATCGACCATACCGTTCCCCGGATATTGGGTACCGACGGGGTGGTGACGGAAGAGGTCATCAGCGGCCTGTATGAGGAATGCCGCAATTATCATCCGGATATGCTGGATGTGCTGGCTGCCGTTTCTCCTACCTATTTTTTAGACGATAAACCTGAACCTAATCCGGTTGGCATTCCCTGTACCCGGATTGAAGCTCGCTATAAGCTGATTGTCGGACGGCCTTCGTTGAAACGTTATGTAATCAACAGTATTGCCGACCGTGCCAGAATAGAAATTGCTGACATTGTCGTTTCGCCGCTGGCCCTGGCCGATGTGGTGTTGACCGACAATGAAAAGGACCTGGGCTGTGCCCTGATCGGTTTCGGTGCCGGAGTGACTACGCTGACGGTCTATAAAGCCGGACAGCTGGTGAACCTCTCCGTCATTCCTTTCGGAGGCCATTTGATTACCCGCGATATCACCAGTCTCCATCTGGTAGAAGCCGAAGCAGAACGTGTAAAGCTGACCTACGGCAGTGCCCAGATGGAGAAAGATAATGACTTGAGCATTCAGGTAAGTTCTGCCGATGGTATGGGATTGCGTGAGATCAAACTCGCCGACCTCAATAATGTGATCGAGGCGCGTATGAAGGAGATTCTCGAAAATGTATATGCCCGCCTTGAAGCAACCGGCCTGATAAACTCGCTTGGTGCGGGTATCATCATCACCGGTGGTGGTGCCGCTCTGAAGAACCTGCCGGAGGTGATCCGCGAACGTCTGAAGATGGACGTGCGCTACTCTGCCGTGCGTAAGGGTATCGTGGAAAGCGGGGAAATGATTGCCAACAATCCCGAATATGCTGTTGCTGTCGGTTTGCTGGCAAGAGGAGCAATAAACTGTGCCCTTTATATACCGCCTAAGATAGATCCTATACCGGAGAAGAAAGAAGAGCCGGTTGAGGAAGAACCTAAAAAGACTCCTGAGCCACCTAAGAAGAAACCGGAGAAGAAGAAAGGTCCCGGCTTGTTCGGACGCCTTACTAAAAGTATAGACACGTTTGGTAAGGGTTTGTTTGATGACGAAGACGATATAAAGTAACAACAGCGAATGTAATAAAACCGGAAGACAATGGACGACACAATATTAAGTTTCAATTATCCGACAGATACTCCTAAGATCATCAAAGTAATTGGTGTTGGAGGCGGTGGTGGTAACGCTGTTACCCACATGTACAAAGAAGGTATACATGATGTTACATTCGTTCTGTGTAACACCGACAACCAGGCACTGAACCGCTCGGACGTGCCGGTCAAAGTGCCTCTGGGGCGTAACATCACCCAGGGACTGGGAGCCGGAAACAAACCCGAACGGGCCATGATGGCTGCCGAGGAAAGTATGGAAGATATCCGCAAGATGCTGAGCGACGGTACCAAGATGGTCTTTATCACTGCCGGTATGGGTGGTGGTACGGGAACGGGAGCCGCTCCGGTAATCGCTCGTTTTGCCAAGGATATGGGAATACTGACGGTCGGTATCGTTACAATCCCCTTCGTCTTTGAAGGTGAACGCAAAATCATCCAAGCGTTGAACGGGGTGGAAGAGATCAGCAAGAACGTGGATGCCCTCCTGGTTATCAACAACGAACGTCTTCGTGAAATATATTCCGACTTGACCATGACGAATGCTTTCGGAAAAGCCGATGATACCTTGACCATTGCCGCTAAGAGCATTGCCGAGATCATCACTCTTCCGGGTATTATCAACCTCGACTTTGCCGATGTCAATACCACTATGAAAGATGGTGGCGTAGCTCTTATGAGTAACGGTTTCGGTGAAGGGGAAGGTCGTGTGCGCCAGGCAATAGAAGATGCTCTGAACTCTCCGCTGCTGAACAACAACGACGTGTTTAATGCTAAAAAGATATTGTTCAACGTATCGTTTGGCGAAGAGGCTGAGCTGCGTATGGAAGAAATGAATGACGTACACGATTTCATGTCACGCTTCGGACGTGACATCGAAGTGATTTGGGGTACGGCAATCGACAATACATTAGGGACGAAAGTCAAAATGACTATCCTAGCCACCGGTTTCGGTATGGAAGACATTCCTCAGATCGCCGAAAAGCGTCAGATCGAGCAAGGCCGCATGACCGAAGAGGAACTGCGCCTGGAAGAAGAACGCCTGAACAAGGAACGTGCCGAAAAAGACCTGATCGACAAATATTACGGAGCTTCCGGTCAGCGTATGCGCCGTGTGGCAGCCCGTGCAAAAGCGGTTGTGTTGAATCAGGATGAACTGGACGACGATGCCCTGATCGCTCTGATCGAAGATAATCCTACTTATAACCGTGACCCGAAGGTGATTGCCCGTGCCCGTTCCAAAGTGATGGGTGACGAGATCCCGGTTTCATCTTCTGCGACAACGACTCCTTCGGCGCCGCGTAGCGAAGGGAAGAAACCCGATACGGGCGGTAAGCAGGTGATAAGTTTCCGATAATTCTTAAAAAAGAAATTAGATATGGATTTGTTTGAAAAAGTCAGCGAAGACATTAAAAACGCAATGAAGGCAAAAGACAAAGTTGCCCTCGAAACATTGAGAAATGTAAAGAAGTTCTTCCTGGAAGCTAAGACAGCTCCGGGTGCCAACGATACCCTGACGGATGCCGATGCGTTGAAGATTATTCAGAAGCTGGTAAAACAGGGCAAAGACTCAGCTGAAATTTATACTCAGCAAGGTCGTGTCGATCTGGCTGAAGCCGAACTGGCGCAGGTAAAAGTGCTTGAAACTTACCTTCCGAAGCAAATGACAGCCGAAGAACTGGAAGTTGAGGTAAAGGCCATCATTGCCCAGGTAGGTGCTGCCGGCCCGAAAGACATGGGCAAGGTTATGGGCGTAGCTTCTAAAGCCCTTGCCGGTAAAGCGGAAGGACGTGCTATCTCTGAAACGGTAAAACGTTTGCTGAATAGCTGATATTTAGAAAGAATTGAGCTATCCCCTTCCCGTGCTTGACACGGGATCGCAAAGGCCAAACCGTATCCTATATACTGCCGGTTCTTCTGCGACCCCGTGTCAAGCACGGGGACAAGGTAGTTCATATCTTATACTAACTAAACCATCAGGATATCCCGTTTGTGTATCGATAAATATCCTTTTCTGAATAGACCAACATTCTAATAACTCTTTATAATGATAACCTTTATCTGCTGCCTGGCAACTCTTATTGCCGGCTATTTTATCTACGGTTCTTTTATAGAACGTATCTTCGGGGTGGACCCTTCCCGTACAACCCCAGCTTACACCCATCAGGACGGAGTCGATTACATTCCGATGTCTTCCTGGAAAGTTTTTATGATTCAGTTTCTGAACATTGCCGGCCTTGGTCCGATCTTCGGTGCTATTATGGGCGCAAAGTTCGGTACGGCTTCTTTCCTTTGGATAGTCCTGGGGACGATCTTTGCCGGAGCTGTCCATGACTACCTGGCGGGAATGCTTTCATTACGTCATAACGGGGAAAGCCTTCCGGAGATTATCGGACGTTATCTCGGAAATAACTTCAAGCAATTCATGCGCGGCTTCACTGTGGTACTGATGATATTGGTCGGTGCCGTTTTTGTAGCTGGTCCGGCCGGTTTACTGGCGAAGCTGACACCGGAGTATCTTGATGCTACATTCTGGATATTCGTGGTATTTATCTATTATATCCTGGCTACTTTATTACCGGTTGATAAAATCATCGGAAAGATTTATCCGCTGTTTGCCGCAGCCCTGCTGTTTATGGCAGTCGGCATTCTGGTGATGTTGTTTGTGAATCATCCTCCCCTGCCTGAGTTGACGGACGGGTTAGCCAATAAGCATCCGGAGAATCTACCTATTTTCCCGATCATGTTTGTAAGTATTGCCTGCGGAGCTATTTCCGGGTTCCATGCGACACAAAGTCCGTTGATGGCCCGTTGCATCAAGAGCGAAAAGATGGGACGTCCCGTCTTCTTTGGTGCGATGATCACAGAAGGTATTGTTGCTCTGATCTGGGCGGCTGCCGCAACTTATTTCTATCATAATAACGGGATGGGAGAAAGTAATGCTGCTGTAATTGTAGATAGCATCACTAAAGAATGGCTGGGTACGGTCGGAGGTATCCTGGCTGTCCTGGGAGTTATTGCCGCTCCGATCACTTCCGGTGATACGGCATTCCGTTCGGCCCGTTTGATTGTAGCCGACTTCCTGCATAAGGAACAGAAAAGCATGGTAAGCCGTCTGGTGATTTGTATACCTTTGTTTATTGTGGCGATCGGCATATTGCTCTATAGCCTGAAAGATAAGGACGGTTTCGATATGATCTGGCGTTATTTTGCCTGGACAAACCAGACGTTGGCTGTATTTACCCTTTGGGCACTGACAGTTTTCCTGGCACGTTCCAAAAAACTGTATATTGTCACCCTGATTCCGGCCCTGTTTATGACAGCTGTTTGTTCGACTTATATCTTTGTCGCCCCTGAAGGTCTGGGAATGGATGTTACTGTTTCACAAACTATCGGCTGTATCATCACCGCTATAACTCTGGTGGCATTCCTTTGGTGGAAAAAGAAAAATAAAACAGTTGAGTATTAACTCGGGCTGTTGCTTTCGAGCAAGTATTCAACTAAAATAAGAAAGGCATTGCCAACTCTTTCGAGCAGCAATGCCTTTCTTATTTTATCTTCCGAAGAACCCGCTTTTGGCGGCTATTCTCCGGGATATGTTTATTAAAGTACCTGGATACCTTCTTCGCGGGCCTGTTCTTCTCCTGAAGGAGTGATCAGTTTGTAACCCTTACCGTGGATGTTGATGATTTCGATTCCGGGATCATCTTTCAACAGTTTACGAAGTTTAGTGATATACACATCCATACTACGGGCATTGAAGTAGTTATCGTCTACCCAAATAGTTTTCAGTGCATAATTACGTTCCAGAATTTCATTAGCATGAGCGCATAACAGGCTCAGCAGTTCGCATTCTTTAGTAGTCAGCTTAGTCACTTTGTCACCGATAGCCAGTGTTTGTTTCTGCGTATCGAATAAGAAATTCCCCAGCTTGTAGAAAGGAATGTCTTTCATCTTTTTGCCTTTCACACGACGAAGGATTGCTTCGATACGAAGCAAGAGTTCTTCCATGCTGAACGGTTTTGTCAGATAGTCGTCTGCGCCGATCTTGAATCCTTCCAGAATATCTTCCTTCATCGTCTTTGCTGTAAGGAAAATAATTGGAATATCAGGATTTATAGAACGGATCTCCTGTGCAAGAGTGAAACCGTCTTTTTTCGGCATCATCACGTCTAATACGCAAAGATCATATTTGCCTTTGGTGAAACCTTTGTAACCAGCTTCTCCGTCAGAGAAAAGATCTGTTACATAACCTTTTGCCTGTAAGTATTCTCTTAATAGCATACCCAGGTTTTCGTCGTCTTCACAAAAGAAGATTTTCAGTTTTTCTTCCATAACTAACTTTTTATAAGAGGTAAAGTAATAATAAATTTTGTTCCTACATTTCCGGGTCCCATTTCAGCACGGATCGTACCTTTATGGTCCTCGATAATCTTACGGACGTAAGCCAGTCCCAAACCGAAACCTTTTACGTCGTGTACATTCCCTGTCGGTACGCGGAAGAAGCGGTCGAATACTTTCTTAAGGTATTCCTTCTTGATTCCTATACCATTGTCTTCTACGGAGATCAGCAACTTTCCGTTGTTGTCGTTCCAGGTTCTTACCATCAATGTAAGCGGCACTTCCGGACGGCGGTATTTTACTGCGTTGTCCATCAGGTTAAACAATACATTGGTGATATGCATTTCATCTACGTAGATGGACGAATCGGTTGCCTGCAAGTCAATGTCGAGTGAGCCATCATACTTTTCTACTTTCAGGACGAAGGTGTTCGCTACGCTGATCACCAGGTCGTTTGCATCTACTTCTTTCAGTTTGAATGCTGCTTTCTGCCGTTCGAACAACGACATTTGAAGCACTTTTTCAACCAGGAAGCCTAATCGCTTCGTTTCATCATTTATCACGCCTGATATATGTTTGAATACATCGGGGCTTTTCGTTATATCCGAGTCTTTCAACATCTGTGCCGCCAGCGAGATAGTGGAAACCGGAGTTTTCAGCTCGTGCGTCATATTGTTGATAAAGTCGTTCTTCATTTCTGACAGTCTCTTCTGGCGGAATACAATATATATGGTAAAGATAAATGTTACCAACAGTATCAGCGAGAAAAGAACAGACGGTACAATAAATGTTACAGAACTTGAAATATAGTCACCTTTTGTAGGGAAGTATACTTTCAGATAATTCAGTTTTGAGGGAGGATCGTTCGGGAACAATACGTACGTAATTATATCAGACGCAATAGGTTCCTTCTTTATTTCCCCACTCTGGTACACGGTTTTCCCGTCTTTGTTTATAACAAAAAATATGAACGGCAGGTTCAAACCATTGTTAATAAATTCTGATTTTAAGTAATTGTTCAACTTCTTAAAATCGACACGCTCCTGAATCGGTTTAAGGTTTGCCGTATTTAATATATTCACCAAAACTTCCTGCATCAAAGCATTCTGATATTTAAGACGACGCATAAGTGTTTTTTGCAGATCCTGGGACGTACTGATAATATTATTGGACGTTTGTTTTTTGTCCAGCGATGACAGCGGTTCGAATTTCTGACTGAAACTGTGTAGCTGATCTATTTGCAGTATATTACCGTTGGCATCCTTTATTTGTAGTTTCTGCTGGGTGATTGTCTGAGCAATCTCTTGGGGATCCTGGTTATTTTGCAGATAATAACTCTCGTCACGCTTAAGATCTTCTTCCAGATATCTCTGCGTTTCATCCAACTCCAGGTTTTTTGAGACCTGGTGCAGGCTTCTTTTGACTGTTTCATTGAATTGCTCGCTGCTTTTTTTGAGTATGATGCTCACGTACTTAACCTGTAGGAAAAGCAAACCAGCAAAAGCAAATGCCATCACAACTGCGAGTAACCAAATCGTAGATTTCCTCATTCTAAATACTTTCTCTTTTTAACAGAACAAATAACGCTCATTTTAGTTTAATATTTACACAAAAAAGGTAAAAATAGCGGGCTGTTTATATTAAAAAAGGTTTACCTGGGACTCCGGTTTTCTTCTTATTATCTTTTAAAACAACCGTTTATGCTAATTAACATCTGTCTGTGTATATATATGCATCTTCATTTCTGTTTATAAAAACATAATTATTGATTATTTTGTTTCAACTTATGCAAAAAATATGAATTCCGATGGAAGAATTCGCATCTCCATGTTCGTGCATACGTGTCAGATAGTATAATGTATAACGGATACAGGTGCTGTTTTATTTCATCCGGCAGTGAAGAACATATGGCTTAAGTACTTGAAACTTCTTAAAAACTTTTGCCGAATGCATTCAAATTTAATTATTAGCTATATCTTTGCTGCTGACAAGAGTTATGCAAGATGGCACAAGAAGGTATTACACAAATTGATGTAAAACAGGTATTACAGCAGAAAGCGCCCTCCGTGGCCGGTAAAATACCCGGTTTTATTGTCAATTATCTGATTCGTACCATTCATCAGGACGAACTGAATGATATCCTAACCCGTTATCATGATAAGGATGGGGTTGATTTTATGCAGGAACTGATCGGTTATTTTGACCTGACCCTGGAACTGGTGAACGAAGAGAACATTCCGGCGGAAGGCCGCTATATTTTTGCTTCCAACCATCCGTTGGGAGGGCTTGACGGTATCTGCCTCTCGGCAGTGATCGGACGGCATTATGACGGAAAGATCCGTTACCTGGTCAATGACCTGCTTCTCTACTTGTCAAATCTAAGGTCCATCTTTGTCCCTATCAACAAACATGGTGCGCAGGGTAAAAATAATGCCCGGCTGATCGACGAGGCTTATGCTTCCGAAAATCAGATCGTGACGTTCCCCGCAGGACTTTGTTCGCGCAAGATAAACGGACAGATACAGGATACCGACTGGAAGAAATCGTTTATCCAGAAGGCAGTCGAACATCAGCGGGATGTCGTTCCAGTATATTTCGAAGGAAGAAACTCTAATTTCTTCTATCGGTTGGCAAATCTGCGCAAGAGGTTGGGTATAAAGATGAACTATGAAATGATTTATTTGCCGGATGAAATGTTCCGGTCTAAGCATAAAACGTTCCGTATCCATTTTGGCAAGCCTGTCCCGTGGCAGACTTTCGATAGCAGCAAGAAGCCGGTCGAATGGGCCGAGTGGGTGAAGGAACTTGCTTATAATCTCAGGAAAACATAGACTCTATAATATATGCAAGACATTATTAAGCCGACTGATCGTGCTCTTCTGAAGTCGGAGTTGACGAAAGAAAAGAAACTCCGCAGCACGAATAAGTCAAACAATGAAATATATATTGTTACAGCCCACGACGCTCCCCATGTGATGCAGGAGATCGGGCGTCTGCGGGAAATCGCATTTCGTTACTATGGTGGGGGAACGGGGTTCCCGGTAGATATCGACGAGTTCGATACGATGGAGGACGCTTATCGGCAGTTGATTGTCTGGAGTCCGGAAGATGAGCAGATCCTGGGCGGTTACCGTTTCCTGTGCGGTTCGGATGTCAAGTTCGATGAGAACGGGAAGCCGATGTTGGCTACTTCGCATCTGTTCAATTTCTCGGAAAAGTTTAATAAAGAGTTCCTCCCTTATACGGTCGAGTTGGGCCGTTCTTTCGTTACTTTGGAATATCAGTCTACACGTGCTGGCGCAAAAGGATTGTTTGTGTTGGATAATTTGTGGGATGGATTGGGAGCTTTGTCGGTAGTCGATCCGAGTTTGCAATATTATTTCGGGAAGGTGACGATGTATAATACGTATAATACGGAGGCACGTAATATGATTCTTTATTTTCTGGGGATGCACTTTCCGGATGCGGATAAGCTGGTGACTCCGGTCTATCCGTTGGAAACCGATACGGACATAGAGAAGATGAAGGAGTTGTTCCGTTATGATAACTTCAAGGACAATTATAAGGTATTGAATCAGGAAGTACGTAAATTCGGTATCAATGTGCCGCCGCTGGTGAATGCCTATATGAGCCTTTCACCGAAGATGCGCGTGTTCGGGACGGCCATCAACCATGAATTTGGGGATGTGGAAGAGACCGGTATCCTGATTGCGATCAATGAGATTCTGGAAGACAAGAAAAAACGTCATATAGAAACTTATCTGAAAGAGGAAGGCCAGACGGCTGATCTGATAAGAAAAGCGGAATAACCTAGGGATGATTTCTGTTCACGAGGGCCTCATAAATGTTTTTGACGCCCTCGTGAATGTTTATGAGGTCCTTGAAAATGTTTATGAGGACGTCAAAAACAGTCTTTATACTATAGTCTGACAGAAGACACGTTATCCGTGTTCCATAAACAGGCACATCTATTATTGGCACTAACCCAATTTTTCCTGTTCCTTTTGTTTTCTCCACTCCTCAGCTACTTCGACCAGGCTTTCATACCATTTCTCGCCGAACTTGCGGATAAGCGGTTCTTTCAGGAACTTATATAAGGGTAGTTTCTCTTTTTGTCCTAATATTTCTGCCGCTTTACATATTTTCCAACGGTCGTAGTTGACAGCCCGGAAGTCTTTGTATTGGGTTACACGGACAGGATAGAGATGGCAGGATACCGGCTTGTAAAAGGACAGTTTCCCTTCACGGTAGGCTTTCTCGATAGCACATTTACAAGTACCGTCGCTGTCATAACAGGTAAATACACAATCTTTGTTGTCAACGATGGAGGTGACGATATCACCTTCGCAGTCGATATAGGCTACGCCTTGTTTGTTGATAATTGCCTGGGCTTCGGGTGACAGGTCGTTCCATACGACCGGAAGCGCTTTCTCCAGTTTGGCAATCTCGCTTTTCTCAAGCGGGGCACCGGAATCACCTTCCACACAGCAAATGCCTTTGCACTGGGCAAGGTCGCAGATGAAATTTGCCTCGATCAGGTCCAGGCTGACCAGAGTGTCGTCTATTTGGATCATTTTGTTATCAGGGAAGAGGTAATAAATACCCCTCTTCAGGGAGGACATGAGGGTTTGTTATTGAAGTTTACACACCCCCTGCCCCCTCTCAAGAGGGGAAAAGTTACTATTGGTACAATAATTATTTGATCAATGATTTTCCTGTCATTTCTTTCGGTTGCTTCAGCCCCATGATATGAAGGATTGAAGGAGCAACGTCTGCCAGGATACCGTCTTCAACTTTAGCGTCTTTGTTTTCTGTTACATAAACGAATGGAACAGGATTCAAAGAGTGAGCAGTGTTGGGTGTGCCGTCTTCGTTCAAAGCGTGGTCGGCATTACCGTGGTCGGCAATGATGATTACTTCGTAACCATTCGCTTTGGCTGCTTCGACAGTGTCGTTCAGGCAAGCGTCGATAGTAACAACAGCCTTTTCGATGGCTGAGTAAATGCCGGTGTGGCCTACCATGTCGCCATTTGCATAGTTACAAACGATATAGTCATATTTCTTTGTGTAGATGGCTTCAACCAGTTTGTCTTTTACCTCGAAAGCACTCATTTCCGGTTTCAGGTCGTAAGTGGCCACTTTCGGAGACGGAACCAGGATACGGTCTTCACCTTCGAACGGAGTTTCGCGTCCGCCGTTGAAGAAGAAAGTAACGTGTGCATATTTTTCTGTTTCGGCAATGTGCAGCTGTGTTTTACCGACTGATGCCAGAAATTCGCCCAGTGTATTTTCTACATTGTCCTTGTCGAACAGGATATGAACGCCTTTGAAACTAGCATCGTACGGAGTCATACAGAAATACTGCAAGTTCGGAATAGTCTTCATTCCGGCTTCCGGCATATCCTGTTGAGTCAGGACGACTGTCAGTTCTTTGGCACGGTCGTTACGGTAGTTGAAGAAGATCACAACGTCGCCTTCTTCGATAGTCGCTACCGGCTTACCGTTTTCTACGTGTACGATCGGTTTGATAAATTCGTCTGTTACACCTTCTGCGTATGACTCTTCCATTGCCTGAACCATGTCTTCGCAAGGTTTACCCGTGCCGTTCATGATCAGGTCGTAAGCCTCTTTTACGCGTTCCCAACGTTTGTCGCGGTCCATTGCATAGTAACGGCCGATGATGGAAGCGATCTTTCCGCCTGTTGTTTGCAGGTGATTTTCCAGCTGTTCGATAAAGCCTTTACCGCTTCTCGGGTCCGTGTCGCGACCGTCCATAAAGCAATGAACATATGCTTTGTCGATTCCGTATTCTTTGGCGATATCCGCCAGTTTGAACAGGTGTTCCAATGAGCTGTGTACACCACCGTCGGAAACCAGTCCCATGAAATGGATCTGTTTGCCGTTTTCTTTGGCGTAGCTGTAAGCACGTTTGATTTCCAGATTATCGAGGATTGTGTTCTGGCGGCATGCGATATTGATCTTCACCAGGTCTTGGTAAACGATGCGGCCGGCACCGATATTAAGGTGGCCAACTTCCGAGTTACCCATCTGTCCGTCAGGTAAACCAACATTTTCGCCGGAAGCCTGCAACTGAGAGTTTGGGTATGTTTTCAACAGTTCGTCCCAGTAAGGAGTGGGAGTGTTGTAGATTACATCATCTTTACCACGGTCGCCGATTCCCCAGCCATCGCAGATTAATAAAAGTGCTTTCTTGCTCATGATTGCCTTGTTTATATTGTTTATACTTATTAAATATCTAATACCGGGCGCAAAGATAAGCATTTCTGATGTAATATTATTTGCCTTTAAAGTATTACTTTTGCAGGTAGATATGGAAAAGAAGATATACGACAACGATCTGGGAACCATCCTTCTCCGTACTGCCCCGCGAGCTACCCGTTATACGCTGAAAATATCAAAGGGAATGATCACCGCCACTATGCCGGTCGGGGGTGATGAGGGGAGAATGTTGTCCTTTATTGAAGAGAACCGGCAAAAACTTCTGAACGCTCTGAAAAAGCATCCGGCACGTCCGTTGCTGAATGAAACTGCCAGATTGGAAACAACTACTTTCCTGCTACATATTTTCCGGACGGAACGTGCCAATTTTTATATGAAATTGGACAACAGTATCCTGCATATCGCCTGTCCGCTGGAAACCCGGTTTGAATCGGACGAGGTTCAGCTCATATTGAAAGGTTTTCTGGAGAAGGCATTGCGGCATGAGGCAAAACGTCTGTTGCCGGACCGTCTGAAGACGTTGGCAGACCGGTATAAATTGACTTTCACGAGCGTACGGATCATGAACAGCAAAACCCGCTGGGGAAGTTGCAGTACGCGTAAAAGTATCAATCTCTCCCTTTCGCTCATGCTGCTTCCCTGGCATCTGATCGATTACGTCCTGCTTCACGAACTTTGCCATACGGTAGAGATGAACCACAGCGACCGTTTCTGGAAACTCCTGAATGAGATAACGGAAAACAGGGCGTTAATGCTCCGTCAGGAGTTGAAGAAATACTCCATACTGTAACACCTTCCTCCTTCACACCTTATGCGCCGGGAGGCACCGGTGTTGTATTGCGTTTACTGTGCCAGTGAGAACCGTAATGCAACACCGTAGTTGGAGTTGGATGTCGGATAAGATGCATTCGAGATCAGCGGCTCATTGATCTGCAAGTCATAGAAAGCACGCAGTGTCAGTGCACGGCTCAATCCGTAATCGGCGGAGAACTGGATCGTTTTGGCAATATTACCGCTGGTTGCCTGTGTGAAGCTATCCTCGATCTTACGGATCAATGACTGCATCTTGTTGTATGAGAAGTCCAGACGCACGGTCAGGTCATTGCTGAAATCACGCGTTTTCTTCATCTTCAATATCTTGTTGAACTCGGCGAACTTATATCCCAGTCCTATGGTGTACTTATTAGATAGTGCTTCCACAATCTGGTAAGACGAGATATTCAGGTTCAGATTACGCGTTGTCGTGTAATCGGCACGGATCGTGATATTGTTCAACATGGTCGCATCCACTCCCAGCAACGGGCTGAAACTCTCCGTCAGGCTGACGGAAGAGATGGAGTAAGGTGAAGACGGGATAGGAGCTTCGGAAGCATTCTGTGTAAATCCGAGGTTGTCACCCAGTCCGGCATCCACCCAGGTCGAATAAGTTTCGTAGGCACCGACATTGTAAGTACAGCGATACTGATGGGTCAGCATGACCGACTTGAAATGTTTCTTTATGGCCGGAATGCGGATCAGTCCGTCGTAGGTGATACGCCAGTTCGGCAGCATGCTGCGGATAGCCGGGAACGGGGAGGATGAAATCTTATTAGGATCTTTCCCTGTATAAGCGGCCAGGAAGGCCGGGATCAGTACATCGGCCGAGTTATGGCTGACTCCGCCGCCATGTTCTTTATTATATTCTTTACCTCCGTATTGAGATTGTCCCAGGAAACCGGAATTCGGGTAGGTTGTTCCTGTATAGCGGCTTTCGAGGCGGTTCGCAATAGTCTCACGGTATTCGATAAACTTATTGAATGTTTCCGATGCATAGTTATTACTTGCATTGCCGACGCCTTTGAAGAAACTACCCAATGCGACAGTCGTCATCGTAAAGTTTCCTCCGGCCAGTTCCGGCATACCGGGATACATATATTGTATATCGGTGTTGCGGGTATCGACGCGGTTGGCATTCAGGTCGATCTTCAGTCCGGTGATAGGCTCCAGGTTCGCCCGGATATTCAGGTTTTTGGCACTGCTCATGACGGCCGGATTGACGTTGCTGGTGTTTTCAACCAGCCAGCCACGGTCTTTGGCATCGTAGAGAAAGTCCCGGTTCACGGCTCCGAAAGCAAAGCCAAGTCCCGGTGTCAGGCCGAAAGGCGAGCGGCCCTGTCCGAAGATATCACCGATCATTGGGGAGAATCCCGGAACCGACATACCGTCGGTCGTCGCATACTGGATATTGATACGGCGTATCATCATCAGGAAGCGGCTGCCATATTCTGCCGTTTTGTAGAGGAAGTCTTCCGTCGCTTTCGGACCCGGCTTGATAGTCAGTTTCAAATGAGCCGTATCCTGGTTCAGGATCATTACCTGTGCAAAGTTGATCGGTTTGTATTTGATGGCATAGACTTTGCTGTCGGCTCCGCGGGCGGTAATGCGCACCTTCTTGGTGAACATACCGTGTTGTACGACTGTTCCGCTGTCCATATTCAGTTGGATATCTCTTTCCAGTTTGATCTCTTTCTGTTCTTTCTTTTTGGTCGTGGTACGGGTGGCCGAGAATTTCTGGTTCACTTTCTTCAGGAACTTGTTCTTGTTGTAAAGCGATTGCAAGTTCAGGCTACCCTGCCAGTCGATCTGGCGCTGGTTGGTAATCGTGTTACCGAGCTCATATTCGGTGTTGGTAATGGCTCCACGGTCCCAGTTATACTGCGCGTTGTAAGTGACGGAACTGTTTACCCAATCCAATACCGGGATATACTGTAACGGCATATTCCAGGTCACGTTGAATGTCTGGTCGTATTTCAAAGGCGTACCCAGGTCGGCGATACTTTGTTTTACGGAATCTTTCCAGATCTGATACTTATCAGGGGCGAGTTCTTTGTTCACCTGTACATACGGCTCTTCGATCCGGGCATTTGTTCCGGAGGTAAAGGTCATGTTCAGGCTGTTTGTGAAGTCCCAGCGCAGGCTGAAAGCACGATCCCAGTAGAACTCGGAACTGAAGGTCACTTCAGGTTTGTAGCCGGTGTTTTCCAAGTCGCGCAGCTGCATTTCGTTATAGTTACGCATCATGGCTGTCTGGAAACTGATGTTCGACGGCAGGTAGTTCAGGCTGAACTGCTTGATGTAACGGGTGTAACCGTTGTTCTTCTTCAGCTTCTGGAACGGGCGGAACGGTTTCGCATACGGTGTGTAGTTGTAGGCGAAGTTACCGCGGTAATCCTTGGTCGTTTCATATTCCGTTTCCGGATTCTGCGTTTTCGTCTGGCTGAATGAATAGCCGATCGAGAAGTTTGCCGGGTCGTAAGGCATCGGGGTCTTGCTACGGATATCCGCTCTTACGTTATTGAATGAGATACTCTTGATGACGGTCTGGTCGACAGCCATACTCTTGATAGAGTCTTTTTCGGCTTTCGTGTCGACAGCGTCCAGGGCGTCACTCAGTTTAATATCCTGATCGAGCGGGTTATATTTTGCTTTTGTCTGATCCTTGGAGTAGGCATAATACATCGGGATGCTGACCTTCGCTTTTTCCGGGAAGAATTTACCCCATTCGATGGTAGTAGCCACGTTGTATTGTGTGAAGTCGTCGATGCGGCGTTCTGCCAGTGACTGGTCGAGGGCACCGAAACCAGCTGTTTCGATACGTCCGCCCACATTGACCGTACCCAAGTCGGAGACAGCCACGTTCAGGTTGGCGTTGGCCGCCCAACCGCCTTCTTCGTTAAACTCGCTCAGACGGAGTTCGTTTATCCAGACTTCACCGCTTTTAACTACATTTTGTCGGTTACGGACACCGATCATGATCGTTTTTACTTCCGAGAGGCTCGGGTTACCTACGATGCTGATCGTGTTGCCATTCTCGTCCATTTCTGAATAGACGGTATTGAATGTAATACCTTTGTCTCCTGCCCGTTTCTTCTTGTTGCGGCTTAGTTTAAGGTTGGTCAATACTTCAAGACGGAAGTCAAGCATGTTTTCCGCCGGCCAGATTTCTACGGCCTCATAAGATCCTTTTACCGGGGTAACTTTCAGCGGAACTTCATATTCGTAGTAATTATTTTTATAGTCGGAACCTAAGCGAATGAATACAGACAAATCTCCGTTGGCAAGGGATGTGTAATTATCCGCATCTTCAGGCAATGCTTCTGCGTGGGTAAACAGTTGTAACCGTTTGTATTGACGTAGATCGTAATAAGTATTCTTGTAAACGGCACGTGCGTCCTTGGCAGCCAGGTCACTGACCTTCATGGATAATGCCTGTTCGTTCTGACGAGTCAGTTGAGGCTGGCTAGGGTCAGCAACACGGCTTACTCCCGGAGGTGTCATGTAAGGAATAGGAGTCCGTCGGCTGTTTTCTTCTATATTTACAGAAGATACTTCGAGTGTGCCATTGAATAATGGCGGAACTTTCGGGTCGGACAGATCCTGCTCGTATGAACGCCATTCACCGCGTACCAGTTCGAATGTTCCGAAACGCAGTACGGTCGGTTTAGAGAATTGCGTCATATACATACGCATAAAGCGAATGCTCTTGAAGTCGCTGATAGCTCCGACAGTACGGTTGTATTGCTTAACAGGGATTTTGAACAGGTACCATTTGGCCGGATTGTTTCTGTTGTTATTTTCGTTATCCCCATTTGGTAATTTGGGATAGGTCGTTTTCATATCTACAATGAAGTTCTTCCCTACTTTCAGGTCTTCCGGACGAATAGATACTTTATATTCGAAATACTTTTCGTTCTTGTTCATGGTGTTATCCTGATTCAGGTCTTCCACATCCGGATTTTTGGAGGCGGATGTGTCGTAACGTTCTCCTGAAGTTCCGCTTTCGGCGGAGTTGCCTTCAGTACCATTGTAACGTTTGTAACGGTTTAAGATACTGACAGTGTCTCTGTCTAATTCCGTACCACGGAAATAACGGTATTTGTCAGTACCCGGATTCCGCAGAGGAGAGTATTCATCTTGTAACATTGCATCTATTAACTCCGGCGATAACTTTGTCATAAGTTTTTCAATAAACTCCTTGTATGCCGGATAATCCCGTTCTTCCTCTGCCGACAAACCGTTGAGTCCGACGTCCTGTCTTGCACGTGCGCCTGACGTATTGTCGAAGGCATAGACTGTGCTCTGCTGCTTCGGAACAAGTCCCCAGACAGTGGAATCTACCCTGCTTCTGTCACCATCGATAGGTAATCCGTTTTCATAGAATTTCTTTCCGTCTTTCAGGACGTCTTCCGATATTTCGCCCAGGTTGAAATACAGGTCACCGCCTTTAGCCGTAATACCTTCTTGTTCTTCATAGAGATAAGGGTCGAGCATCCAGAATTCGATGTATTCGATATTGGCTGTTTCGAAGTCGCTTTGGTCGATCTTACGCATGATACCGCCCCAGCGATTTTCCGGCTTTTGTAATGTTCCGTCAGGATTGACAAAGTCGGCATCCAGGTTGTACGGACCACGTTCATTCGGGTAATAAGCCAGGTTGAGCGCCTGGATCGTACTTGTTTCATTGTAACCCTGGTCTCTGTCCGGGAACAATTCGTCTACATAAATGGCGCGGACGTAATGGTTGGATAATTGTTCTTTATCATTACGGATATGCGTCGGAGCCTGACTGGAATTTTTACGGTTGAATAACCCGTCCACATAATACCATGCCAGCAGTGCACGGTTTTTACCATATTCTATATCGTTTGTTTTGCTTGCTTCTGGGAAAAGGGCATTAGCGCTATTATCCCAAGGCACGCTGGCGAGTTTCCACGGATACGGGTTCAGCAGGTCGAAGCCGCTTTGTGTCGATTCGAAATCGTCCAGATAAGAGTAGCCTCCGCTATATTTGTTCTCATAATGGCCGGCTATCAGATGGGCAAATTCTCCGGTGAATGCTATCTGGCTGGGTTTTGTCAGGTTTAGCAACGGTAGTTTGTCAAATGTGTTTGTCAGCCATTGGCTTTCCGCCTTGTAGGCGATGTTGAATCCCCACAAGGTGTTTTTGATGGATTCGTCGCCAAATACCGTTTTGGTCGTCAACGGCATTTCAGACATATGCATAATGGTGGCCCCCAGCGAGAAGTCGGGATTGAACTGGTAGTTGAGGTCCAGTCCCATCATTGTTTTTCGCTGCATATTGTAGGCCGTCTGGTTTTCCAGCGAAACGCTGACAGGAGTTCCGGCAGCAATGATACTTTCATTCAGGATAGTAACGGTTCCCGATGTATAATCGACCGTATAGTCCACATTTTCCGTCAGTGTGGCACCTGCTGCCGTTACGCGTACCGAACCGCGTGCCACGTTGCTGGCTCCCAATTGTATTTCGGATGCGGAAGAGGCCTTATATTCTCCCCGCATAATGAATTTGTTCTTTTCAGCGATCTGACGGGCGGCAGTCTGGGTCGTATCGTATAATTCCTGGAATACATATTTATCGGCAATTGCCGGACTGACAACTTTTTCCAGTTTTTCTTTCAGGCTGGAACCGAAAGGCTCGATGGTCGGGAAAATCACCCTACCGGTGGACGCCTGTACGGTGTATCCTTCCACAAAGTCGAAATATCCGTCCGGATGCGATTCGTTCTGGGCGTTCAGGCGGTCTGCTCCCATCAGGCGTATCCAGATTTGTCTGGACAACGTGTCGGTGCGTGCTTCCGGCAGATAGTTTATATAAGTACCGGTCGTATCGCTTTGGTACATGACATCCAGGCGGAACTTTTCTTTCTGGACAGAGTAAGCACCCAGGGAATAGATATTCTTCATCATCAAATCCCAATATTTCATGGGGGGAGACATATTTGTACCTCTCAGTAACTTTACATACAGACAGTTGCTGGGATTCGTCGGATTGCTGTCGGAAAACTCGCCGACTCTTCCTGTCCGTTTTCCACTGGCATCGGAATATTCATATTCAAAGGCCACGGCCAGCATCTGTCCTTCCTGTAAACTCATATTCAAGGACAGATATCCCAGTTGTTTGTCGTAGATATATTCGGAGTTCGGATCCAGCAAGCGGGCATTCTCTATGGCTTCATATTCGGAACCTCCGGTGAATCCGGTTAATACGCTTTCTACATCGCTGATTTGACGGGCACCGGAATAGGTGGTGGTCATTTGGTTGTATAGGTCATTCGCATTATTGGCAGGATATGATCCGTCCTTAATCGGGAATGCACCGGGATTTGCCATATAGGATGCGTCGTTTTCACCGATGTCGGTAAAAGCGACGATGTTACGAGCCTGGTCGTAGTTACCTCTTGTGTTGGTCACCCAAACTTCCAGTCGGGTAATATTCAGAGTCGCTTTTATCTGAGGCAATTGGCTGACAGCGTCGTTGTATCTGTTGCGGAAGTAGTGCGCCAGGAAGAAGTGGCGGTTCGCATCATACTCATCGATCTTCAGTTCAAAATCCTTGGTCTGTACGCCACCTTTGGAGTTTACTGTTTTTGATTCCGAGTTCTGCTGTGCGAACAACGCGTTCACCCTCAGTTTACCGAACTGAAGGTCTGCTTTCATACCGAACAGGGCAGCTCCGCCGTTGATCAGCGAGTTGCTTGTCGTCATCGACACGTTACCGGCTTCCAGTGATTTGATGATCTCATCCTCTTCGCCCGTATAAGCCAGTTTCAGCTTTTTGGAATCGAAGTCGAAAGAGGTTTCCGTATTGTAGTTCATGTCGAAATTCACTTTCGAACCGACGGAGGCTTGTACATTCAACTGCACACTTTCGTCGAAGTTGAAAATGGTATTGCTGCGGGCGCGTTCAGGGAGTGAAGGGTCTTTCGTGCTGTTCCGCTTCAAGCCTAATGTGACTTCGGCCGACCCTTGTGTCTTTACACGTACACCTCCGGGACCGAATATACGTTCTGCCGCACCGATACCGAACTGCATATCTGCCAGGTTAAACTTCTTGTCTGCTTCCTTCTGAAACTCTTCTTCGTTTTTCTGGCGGTAGTAAGAACGGAGCGATTCCTGCATGCTGTATTTCTGATATTCTTCCGGACTCAGGTCGATCGGAGTGATCAGGTCTTTCTCCCCTAAACGGGAGCGGACAACATATCGTCCGGTCCTGATATCGTATTCAACGAAGGTTTTCACGTTTTCCGGATCGCGTAAATCTACCGGGGATTTTTTCAAGAGGTCTTTATAGGTTTCATCACCCTCCGGCACGGTTTTGGATACCGGATAGCGGGTTGCCGGGACAGTATCCTTCCCGTCGGGCATGTCGTCTTGTCCTTCAAGCAACTGGATATCCGGCAAGGACGCCGTATAAGTCAGGTAATTGGCATTCAGCGAGAGCATGCCGATCCCGAATAGCAGTATTGTAACCCAGATAAGATATTTAAGAGTCTTCTTTTTCATTTTAAATTGTCAACTGTCATTTGTAAGGGCGGTTCGCGAACAGCCCCTACCTGTCAACTATTAAAGCATTCTGAGTGCACTTTTTATCACTTGTTCCACAGCCAGCATCGGCGAGGTTTTCAGTATTGAACTGACTGCCTTTTGTGAAGCAGCCTTTTGGAATCCCAGCATAACCAGGGCGGCCACCGCTTCTTCGGCCACCGCACCGTTTCCTGCCGTGGCAGCCGTTCCCGTCCCAACCGTCGAATCGCCGGCTTTCACCTTGTTTTTCAGGTCGACCAGGATACGTTGAGCAGTTTTTTGTCCGATGCCTTTTACCGAGGTCAGCGCCGTTTCGTTTTTGTTGGCGATAACCTGGATCAGTTCGGAAGGAGGAAGAGATGACAGGATCATACGTGCCGTATTAGGACCGACACCGGATACCGATGTCAGTAATAAAAACAACTCGCGTTCAACCTTTTGGGCGAAACCGAACAGCAGGTGTGCATCTTCACGTATTACTTCATATACGTAAATTTTCCCGGTTGGTTTACCGCTGAATGCGCTGTATGTGGTCAGAGATATGTTAAGTTCGTAGCCAATCCCTGCACATTCGATGATCATCTGTGTGGGAGTCAGTTCTACGATATCCCCCTTAATATATTCTATCATTTTGCGTCTCTTCTAGTTATTCGTACCTATTATAACGCAAAATTAAGCAAAAGCGTATATCAGACCTAAAGAAATATTCAAATAGGTGAATAATTATTCTCTTCCCGGATGTTCGGCAGTGAAGGTTTCGAAGCAGCCGCGGTCTTGCAGGGTGACATAGCAGCGGCGGTTGTCAGGACCTCCGAATGTGATGTTGGAGGGCTTTTTGCCTTTCAGTTGTATTTCGCGGATCAGCTTGCCCTTCGGATTTATAACGGCTACCGTTCCTTTGTCGTAGCGGCAGAGATACAGGTTGCCTTTCACATCGCAACGGATTCCGTCCATGCCGAAGCCTTCGAAGGTGTGGAAAAGCCGTTTGTTTTTGAGTGTCCCGTCCGGCTTGATATCATAGATCCATACTTTGAGTTGTGCAGACTCGTTAACATAAAGTTTTTTACCGTCCGGGCTGACATCGATACCGTTGGTCGTCCCCATATCGCTTTCCAGCAGAGTCACTTTACCGTCGGGAGTGATCAGCCAGAGTTGCCCTTTCTGGTTCGGCCAGTCCGGATCGCTGGCATAGAGATTGCCGCCCGGGGCGAGGGCGATGTCGTTGGGCTGGTTCATCCGGGACTCATGTGCATACGTGCTGATCGCTTTGGTCTGCATGTCGACTTTCAGGATGTTATGACCGGTGTAATCGGCAACCAGCATGTCTCCGGCCTTGTTGAAGCGGATACCGTTGCCTGTCGAACCTTCGGGGAGCGTCACGAAACATTCGTGCGAGCCGTCCGGACGTACAATGCCTATCGTTCCTTCTTTTCCGTAGTTAACGGCATACAGATTGCCGGCTTTGTCGGTGGCCGGACCTTCTATTCCGTTGGTGAAAGTACCTTCCGGCAGTAAATCGGCTGTTTCCCGCTGTGCGGAGGTTTGTGCGCCGGCTGCCAGTCCTACGAACAGGCAACTCATGATTGTAAGGAATATTGTACGTGTTTTCATATCAAATCTATTTTATTGTTTCCAGAATCCCGGAACAAGTAATGTCAATACAGTAAATATCTCCAAACGTCCTGTCATCATCAGTAAGGAAAGGAACCATTTGGATACGACCGGAACTTCCGAGAAGTTGTCTACCGGCCCCAGTTTGCCCAGTCCCGGCCCGACATTGCTGATGGCTGAGACGGCAGCACCGATCGATTCTTCAAAGCCCAACCCGTCGAGCATCAGCACGGCACAGCTGAGTACGATCAGTGACATATAGGCAAAAGCGAAAGCCAGTACGCGGTGTACGACCTCGCCGGATACGATATGTGAATCCATCCTTACCGGGATAATGGCATGCGGATGGGTTTGTTTCTTGAATTCGTTGAACAGGTTTTTGGAAAGGATCACGAAACGTCCCATTTTCAGCCCTCCGCAGGTCGAGCCAGCGCAACCGCAGATGAACATCAGTATCAGGGCGATCATCCAGAAGAAAGGTCCCCAGGGAATATAATTCTCTGTCGCGAAGCCGCAGGTCGAAACCAGCGTAACCACCTGGAATGCAGCCTGCCGGAAAGCTGTCGGGAAGTCTGTAAAGAATCCGTGATACATGATCCAGCCGGTTGTTATTCCCGTCATGATCAGGACGAACCAGAAGAACCAGCGAAACTCTTCATCGAAAAACAACTTCTTTATATTTCCGTTCAGGCAGAAATAGATCAGGGTGATATTAGTCGCCCCGATAAACATAAATATCGTGATAACATATTCTATATAAGCCGAGTGCCAATAAGCGATACTGGCGTTTTTGGTGGAATATCCGCCGGTAGAAATCGCTGTCAGGGCATGGTTTACCGCGTCATATAAATTCATCGGGCCTATCCATAACAACCCGATCAGCAGGACGGTAAGGAACACATAAACCCCCCACAGGCGTTTGGCGACCTGTGTTACACGCGGACGGAACCGTTCGTGTGTGATCCCCGGTGTTTCGGCATTAAACATCTGTGTCGCTCCGCCTCCCAGGATAGGCATCAATGCTACGGTAAATACGATCATACCGATACCTCCCTGCCATTGAGTGAGACTTCGCCAGAACAGGACGCCTTTAGGCAGAGCTTCTATATCGGTGAGAATGGTCGATCCGGTGGTCGTGAAGCCTGACATGGTTTCAAAGAAAGCATCCGTTATATTGTCGATATATCCTCCCAAATAGAAAGGCAACATTCCCAGCAACGAGAGCAGCAACCAGGTAAGCGTAACCGTCAGCATCCCTTCCCGTCGGCCGGCTGTGTATTCGTTTGCACGGAAACCGATGGCATAGAGCGATATGCCGACCCCGAACAGGATTCCGCTGGAGATAAGCAATGGATAGAAATCGCCTCCTTTGTACAGGAAAGCGACCACTGTTGCCATCAGCATAAACAGTGTTTCGAGGATGCACATCATCCCCAGCATTTTTATTATGAAACGTATATTCAGTAACATACTAAAACATACTAATTAAAATAATCTTCCAGTTTACGCATGGCAGTCTCCAGGCAGAATACCACCACGTGGTCGTATGCCTGTATCTGTGTGTCACCCTTAATCATCATCGGTTCGCCGTCGCGTATCAGTCCGCCCAGCGTCAGGTCTTTCGGCAGGTGCAGGTCTTTCACCTGTTTGCGGGTGATTTTCGAATCGGGGCGTGCCACCAACTCGGCCACGTCGGCATTGGCAAAGGTCAGGAACTTCACGTTCGACACGTCGGCATCCAGCAGGAACTGATAGATATGACTGGCGGCAATCAGCTTCTTGTTGATTACCGAACCGATATCCATATTCTCGGCCAGCGGGATATAGTCGATATTCTCGATCTTGGCGACTGTCTTGAATACGCCGAAACGTTTGGCAGCCAGGCAAGCCAGGATATTCGTACTCGAATTGTCTGTCAAAGCGACAAACGCCTGTGCGTCTTTGATCCCTTCCTGCATCAGTAGCTCCGTGTCGCGTCCGTCTCCGTTGATGATCAGGACATTGCTCGGCACTACCTCGGCTATGCGGTGACTTTTCTCTTTGTTTGTTTCCAGTATCTTTACGCGGATATTATTCGGCAGATACTGGCTGGTGCGGATAGCGATGCGGCTGCCTCCCATGATAAAGATTTTCTTTACTTCCGGGTCTTTCTTGCCGGCATGCATCTGCACGTCTTTGATATGTTCTTTGGTCGTCGTAAAGAAAACGATATCGCCGGGCAGGACAAGGTCGGTACCGCGGGGGATAATCGTTTCATATTGCCGTTTGATGGCAACGATATGGTACAGCTTCTGTTCGTTCAGCAGTTCGGCCAGTTGTTTGTTCACCAGGCGGGAGTTTTCGCGAACCTTCACCCCGATCAGGATCAGGGCTCCTCCGAACAGTTCCCAGTACTGGCGTGTCCACGGGCGGCGTATCGCGTTGACGATCTCTTTGGCTGCCAACATTTCCGGATAGATCATCGAGTGGATGCCCAGCTTTTCGAACAGTTCTTTGTTTTTAGGCAACAGATATTCGTAGTTGTTGATACGTGCCAGAGTTTTGCGTGCTCCCAGCTTGGAGGCCAGGATACTTGCCGCAATATTCGTTGTCTCTTCCGGAGTAACGCTGACGAACAGGTCTGTTTTTTTTATGCCGGCTTCTTCCAGGTCGCGGATCGAAGTCGGATTACCAACCATAGGAAGTATCTCCATATTGGTGTTGGTGATGTTCAACCGTTCCTCACTCGGGTCCATCAGGATGATATCCTGTTTTTCCTGCGATAACATCTTTGCAAGATGCGTACCCACTTCGCCTGCCCCGGCAATAATAATTTTCATTTTATCAATTGTTACTCATTCCACCTGCCGCATCGTCCGGCAAATCGTCATTAATAATTAATCGTTCATCATCTTTCGGATTTCTCCGGCTATGCTGCCGGCATCCAGGCCGCACAATTTGTATAACTCGGGGATCGACCCGTGTTCAATGAATGTGTCGGGTATACCGATGCGTTTCACCCGCGGAGTATATCCGTTGTCTGCCATAAATTCAAGAACCGCACTACCCAGTCCGCCTTTTGCTACACCGTTCTCTACGGTAATGACGCGTTTGAACTTTTTGCCTATTTCGTCCAGTAATTCTTCATCGATCGGTTTCAGGTAAATCATGTCATAATGTGCAACCGATATTCCTTCACCGGCTACTTCTTCAATTGCTTTTATCACATCGTTTCCAATCGGTCCGATAGATAAAACAGCGATATCGTCTCCTTCGCTCAATTTCTTCCCTTTTCCGATGGGCAGGACATGCATTTCGTTACGCCAGTCCTTTTTCTCGCCTTTCCCTCGCGGATAACGGATTACGAACGTGCCCGTAGCCTCCTTGTAGCCCGTGTACATCAGGTTCCGCAAATCCAACTCGTTGAGTGGCGAGGCAACCGTCAGGTTGGGGATCGGACGGAGGTAAGCCAGGTCGAACACCCCGTGGTGCGTGGCACCGTCTTCGCCGACCAGTCCGGCACGGTCCAGGCAGATCACCATATGCAGTTTTTGCAGAGCGACGTCGTGTATCAGGTTATCGTATGCCCGCTGCATGAAAGAGGAGTAGACATTGCAGAACGGGATCATTCCTTCTTTCGCCAGTCCGGCGGAGAAAGTCACCGAGTGACCTTCGGCTATCCCGACATCGAAGGCCCGTTGAGGGAATGCCTTCATCATATAGATCATGGAACTTCCGGTCGGCATGGCGGGAGTGATACCCACGATCCGCTCATCCTTTTCCGCCAGTTCCACCAGCGTATGTCCGAAGACGTCCTGATACAATTGCGGCTCATCCAGGTTGTGCACGATGATGCGCTGGCCTGTTTCTTTGTTGAACTTGCCCGGTGCATGCCATTCGGTAGCCGATTCCTCGGCAGGCTTGAACCCTTTTCCTTTCTTTGTCTTGATATGCAGTAGCTTGGGGCCTTGCAAGTCTTTTATATCGTTCAGCAGCTTTATCATGTAGTTCACATCGTGCCCGTCTACGGGGCCGAAGTAACGGATGCTGAAACCTTCAAACAGATTATGTTGCTGGGTGAGCAGCGCTTTCAGGCTGTTGTTGAAACGCAGGATATTCCCCCGGCGGTCATTGTTGATGAGCTTCATCTTCCGCAGGCCGCGGTACACATCGTAACGCATTTTGTTGTAAGCCTGGCTGGTCGTGATGTCAACCAGATACTGACTCAATCCTCCGACGCAGTTGTCGATAGCCATATCGTTGTCGTTGAGGATAATCAGCAGGTTGTTGGGGTTGGCAGAGGCATTGTTCAGCCCTTCGAAAGCCAGTCCTCCGGTCATTGCCCCGTCGCCGATCACGGCTATTACGTGGCGGTCGTGTTCCTCCTTCAGTTCCGAGGCGACCGACATACCCATGGCTGCCGAAATGGAGTTGGAGGCATGTCCGGCAATGAAAGCGTCATACTCACTTTCTCCCGGGTTGGGGAAACCGCTGATTCCTTTGAATTTCCTGAGCGTATGGAAAGCCTCCCTGCGTCCGGTCAGGATTTTGTGCCCGTAAGCCTGATGTCCGACGTCCCAAACGATCCGGTCGTAGGGCGTATTGAAGACATAATGCAGGGCGACGGTCAGTTCGACAGTACCGAGGCTGGCTCCCAGATGGCCGGGGTTTTCAGAAAGTATATCTATTATGTATTGCCGCAACTCTTCACATACCTCGCCCAATTTCTCCTGAGGCAACTTGCGTAAATCCTCGGGATAATTAATGACGTTTAATATATGTTCATCCTTGCAATCTATCATGTCCGCTAATTTTTGTGGCAAATGTAAAGAATTAACGGCACATAAAATAGTTTTGGCAGCGCATTTTCTATTTCCCGCAGCCGGATTGGGGTAATTTGTCGAATAAATTGAATTTTATTTTAATGCTCCCGTTTTAGCTTCGCCCTTATCCGGCTAAGGCTTACCGGGGTGATTCCCAGATAGGAGGCGAGGCATTCCAGCGGCATTCTTTGCAGTAAATCCGGATTGTCTTTCAGCAGTTCCCTGTAACGTTCGGATGCGGTTGTAAACAGGAGGGAGATAAGCCTTTCCTCTGTTTGCAGGAATTCTGTTTCTGCAAATTTGCGTCCCCAGTTGGCGATATGTGTATCTTCTTCGAATAACTCATAGAGTTCTTTGCGTTTCAGCATATACAGCACCGAGTTTTCCATCAGTTCGACAGTTTCATATCCTTGCCGGTTGTTCACGTAGCTTTTCAATGAAACGATGGTGCTGCCTTCCCTGCCGATCCAAAAGGTTACTTCTTTGCCGTCGACAGGGATATAAGCCCTTGCAATCCCTTTCTCGATAAAAAATAGATTTGTCTCGGTTTTGCCCGTTTCCAATATGAGGTGGCCTTTAGGATATGTAACCTTTGACAAGAGCCTCTTCAGCTTGTCTACTGAAGATTCCGGCATCGGGTATATTTTGTTTATGATCTCATGTATATCCATAGGTTATCCAATCGTTTTTACAAAAGTACTAAAAGTTACCTTTGAAAAAGGATTTTTTTGTAACCTTCTGCCGTTATTTCTTATCAAATGTAAAGAGCCGGTGAGAGGGGGGAGTTTAACTTTGCAGCCAAATTTAAAATATCGGAGTTTATGAGTTGGATTATATTGATTGTTGCGGGATTATTGGAGGTATGTTTTGCCTTTTGTCTGGGTAAGACCAAGGAGACGGTAGGAAATGAATATTATCTGTGGGGAATAGGATTTGTGGTCTCCGTAACTCTGAGTATGTATCTTTTGGCAAAAGCGACACAGACTTTACCGATAGGTACAGCTTATCCGGTATGGACCGGTATCGGAGCTGTCGGTACGGTGTTGGTCGGGATTCTTTTTTTTCATGAACCGGCTACTTTGGGACGGTTGTTTTTTATTACGACTTTAATCGTCTCCATCATAGGGTTGAAGATGGTTTGATTTCTTGAATTTTGGTTATCAGCAAAGTTTTCGGGAGCACCGCGAACTTTGCTGATCCATATAAATAAAGTGAGTGGATTACAAGTTGTCTATTTCTTCAATTGACAGACCTGTACACTGGGCAATCATTTCTGTGTTGACTCCCCGCTTTTTGAAATTGGCAGCGATAAGGCGTTGTTCCTCAGTCTTACCTTTTTCTTTACCTATTTTGATTCCCTTTTCCACACCTTTCTCTTCCGCATAGTCAATCGTATTTTTATAATCGCGATAGCGTTTCAAGGCTTCATCATACAGGATACGTTCATCCTTGCTCAGATTAGCCACATCTGCCACTTCTAGCAATTTGTCGAAGACGGCTTTGCGTGCCTTGAAAGGCATTCTTTCCAATGTATCCATATGTTTTAATAAATATAACCAACGTTCAACCGAAGATACGGTGAAAACCGAAGTCGGTAAAGGGATTTATAAATTTCCCCATAACTAATGAATTTTGGTTGTCGTCCAATAACAGACGATGTGACAAAGGTAAAGATTATTTTAATAAACAATCGTTCTGAAGGGACTTTTTTTCGTATCTCCGTCCGTTTTTGCTGTTCGGTGAAGGCGAGTATGACCTCTGATATGACTGGTCAGACAGATTTGTGGGGAGAAAATTTGTAGAGTATGATTAGTGCGATTAGGAAGAAAGTCAATAAAATCGTGATTTGGGGCAAACCGGATTTCCTTTCTGTCTCTTTTCTGATCTCTTTTGTTTGTTTTGACTGCCTCTCCAATTGTTCCTCATATTGCCAGACGAGCGTTTGCAGGCTATCGCAGGTGGCAGCGACAAATAACGTGTCATGTAGGAAACGGATTTCAGCTGTTGCCTGTCCGCTTTTTTGGATAAAGGCGGCGCCGGCAGGCAACTCTTTGAGGGTTGCGACCGGAATGGAAAGGTCGGCACGGCTTTCGGGGATTCGGGCCGTTTGAACTGTCAGGCGGCTGGTTTGCAGCAGGCTGTCGGTCTGCTGGCAAAAGGAAGCGGTGTGCTTGCGGCTCGAACAATTTGCGAAAAATAAGATGATGAGAATGAATAGGCTGAATTTCATGGAGATTTTTAATGGTATGAATTTATAGGGTGTGTTTTGCAGTTGTCTCTTATTTATCCGTAAAGTACCTGCCGGCGGTTAAACCCTTCGCGATAAGACAGATGGAGGAACTTTTTGCGGCGGTAGAGGATTGCCTGGTCGAAAGGCATGCCGGATTCTTTCAGTACTTCCAGCAGCTTTTCCGGCCCTTCGGCGATGTAGCAGTCGGCCGCTTCGCCTTTCGTGTGTTGTGAGTTTTTAACGCCGCCGGCCAGCAGGTTGACCGTTTCGTTGCGGTAGCCGCTTGTGATGGCGATTGCACTGCCGTAGCGGTTGCGAAGCGGTTGGAGCAGGTCGGCTACAAGGTTTTTCAACGCTTGAAGCGCTTGTGGGTTCGGTACGTTTTCAAGACCGTTTTCGACGGCAATCCGGCTGTATGTGAGTTCTTCGAAGGTGAAATTTCTACTAAGGTTCATTGATTTTGTTTGTATTTATAATCGACTCCGAACAGCGCTCCGGCAAACGTTGCAGTCTCACCGAAGGCCACCAGCACACTGTTATGAATCTCTCCCAGCGGAGCCGTCCAGAAGCCGAAAAATAAAAGGAGGATGCCGGCTGCGGTCAGCAGCACGGCAATCCATAATTGTACACTTTGTTTCTTCACTCGGGAAAGTCAGGGTTCGCCCAGAAAATCAAAGACGAGCGTCACCTGTTTAGGAGTTAAAATCTTTTGTCCGTTGTAATAGCCCGCATCTGTGAGGGCCTGCATGAGCGGTTTGTTATACACGAGCCAGCGTTTCAGTTGTACGCCGGCGCTGCGGATGCTGCTGTGCGGAAAATACATCGCACTCAGTTCTTTAATAGAAAGCGTTGTTGGTTTCATCGTGATAACAAAGATAATGAAAATTTTTCAATTAGCCGGGTTACTCGATTTCCGGTCTGTCGCTGCCTCCGCCGCCCCCTTCGGAGCCGCTGCCTTCGTCTTCTTTCTTTTCGGTAGAGGTGAAGGCGACCAGCTTTTTGGTATTACGCAGGGAGGCGCCGGGTGTGAAGATCACACGTGCCCCTTTCACGTCTGCCTGGGAGAACGACTTCTTGTCGCTTGCGCCGTTGCTGGACAACGAGAGGCGGAAATTACCGAACTCACCTAACTGGACGATACGTCCTGCACGCAGCTCCATGTCGAGGATGAAATTAAGGTTATCCAATACCGCTTTTACGTCGGCGCTGGAAACGGTAGATCGCGCTCCGATCATGACACACAATGTATCCATGTCGGTATGCCCGTTGTAGTCCGGTATCGCATAAATTTTTTCCTGTGCTGCACCGCCTTTCAGGTCGGTCACTTTTCTTGTTACTAATTTGTAGCCCTGGGCCATCGTTTAATTAATTGTTTTTAAGGTTGATACTTTGTTGTTTCGTCTGATTGACAATGCAAAGTTACGACCGGTCGGATAGGCGGAGTTGAGTTGTGTGCAGATAGATGCAGATAAGTCGTTTTTTTAGATAAATTCGAACAAATAACTATCGTTGTTTTCGTCGAGGATGTCGTTTTGATGGAGGACGTCGTAGACGTTTTCGAATGATTTTGTTCCGAAACCTCTGAAGCATCTTAAATGATACATCTTGAATACTTTGATTTCAACCAACAGGTCTTTGAGCGTACGTATATCTACGGCACATAAACCGAACAGGACACGGTTGTTAAAATCAAACTTGTACACGGGTTGCAGGAGTATTTTCATCATGTTTTCCAGAAGCATCGGGGTAAGTTCATACCTGTCGACTTCTTCCGGAGGAATATTGCCTTTGTTACGCCATGACTCATAAAGTAACGACCGTAACCGATTGTTATCATACTCCAGGGCCATATTTTTTACGGTCAACTGATTTACTAACTCTGTCTGCGCGGAGAGTTGTGCTTGCAACTCGTCTTCCGATGTTTCGTTTTTACTGTGTTGTGTCATAACGTTATTATTTTAAAATGAACTGCCTATCCTCACGGACGGGCAGTTCTTACTTAACCGATATTAAATTAATCAGGCTATCACCTGAAATTTATACCCCTCTTTTAAGTATAGTGAGTTCGATAAAGTCAAAAACAATGATCTTTTGTGTAAGAAAAGAAAGCTGCTTGTGACACTTATAAGATTTAAATGCGGCAGTTTTTGGGTACAAAAAAGGCGTGTGACTGCCACTATTACTGGAAACACAGGTATTTCCCTTACCTCTCCATCCAAATAATAGACAACAGCCCACGCCAATATTTATACACATAAGTATATACAACTAGCATGGGCATTTTGTTGCTATTATTCTTGATGGAAATCTAAAAACGGGAAATTTTGTGTTTCCAGAATAATATCTTAAAATGCTTAACTTATAATTTATATCATCGTAAATCCGTCACCGCTGTGACTGACCTTCATACGATGTTGCAAATATAACCTTTATTTATAAACAAACCTTGTTTATCTAGACTTTTTTCAATCTGACACCTTATTTCTGAAAGCCAGTCTCGAATTTTACATTATCTTCCCTTCCCTGTTTCACCACATCCGAGTCCGTTTTCGATTTCTCCCGGATGAAATTTGATTTTCTTCCGAAAGAAATTATTTTTTCTCCCGGAAGGGCGTTTTCCTATAAAAAACAACAGCTTTCGCCGGAATGGGGAAATTTACAATAAGTATTTTGGCGATGGCCTATTTTTCGCCGTTGGAATTTAGTAAAAATATATGTATTTAGTACGGATATAATAGTTAATATTAATGAATTGGTGACGAATAAAAGTATTTTCATAAAATCGCATACAAATATTGATTATTACTTGCTCATGTAAATTTAAACCCTTACTTTTGCATCGGTTTAATCAATCAACACCTGGTTAAATCTTAACTATTGTAATTTAATTATTTTAATTTTAAAGTAAACAATGACTAAAAGTGAAAAAGGCGTTTTAAAAGCCGGCCTACCTATGGAAAATTGCGTATCGACTCTCCAAATGAATGCGGAAAGCAGTGTCTTGTATGCCGGAAAAGGGCGCGGGCTGTTGGAACAGATCGGACGCGAAGGAATGAACGAATTCTTTGCGGGCGAAATCAGAGCCTACATTGCCGAATGTACATGCGAAGTCGGGCGAATGAACTGTATCCGTAAACCTTTCACGACCGAGCTGGTCAAGTGGCAGAAGCAATTTGTCGCTTTTGAAAAAAGTATCGATCCGGCAGAAAAAGGCAGTCCTGCCTACGAAGCCTCCTGTATCCTGTTTGCTTATATGAAGAAGCAGATGAACGAAGCAGAAAACCGTGCCCTGCAATTGCAAAAGAACCGTAACCGCACCGAAAAGCGTATTGCCGGGCGTGATGACCTCTCCGATGAACAAAAGTCGCAAGCCTTGCAGAAGGCCGATTCGCGACTGCTGGCTGGGCAGGCTGCCCTTCAATTGACTGCGGTGGCTACCGATCTTATCCCTGTCGTGACCGATCCCGAAGGTTATATCGACCTGTTGCGTTTCTGGTGGCAGGAACTTGGTCGCAACCTCTCGGATGATGATCTGGAACGTATCTTCCGCCCGATGCTGTCGTATGCCAAAAAACAGGCGCGCAAAGGGGTGAGAGTGAAAAGTGTTTACGTGGAATACCGCGAGGAACCGAAAGGGGTGCGGGCAGCGTGAATTTAGAAATGAATCTAAACGATACCATTTTAATAAAGTAATGAACAAAACAGAAAAGACTTTTTCCTTCATCTCTGTCAAAGACAGTTTTTTCAAAGCCCGCTATGAAGTGTTAGACGAAAGTACAGGCGACAACCATGTGATTACGTATGAAAACAAGGCTCCGGTGCATCCCAGTCTCTCTGAAGCGTTGCAGCGCATGGCGTATCATGTAGTCAATTTTACCGGATTGGTGGCGGTGGATGACAATTTCCAGATCACCGGTTATCAACGTCAGAACTGCGGTGATGCGCAATTGCTGACCATCTATGCCCGTGTGGGAACCTCCGAAGAGTTTTGCGGAAATGTGGTATCGCGCTTTCATATCGGCCGCGACGAATATGCTTCCATCGACCTGCTGCTCGAAGACCTATCAAGCTGCGAACGTGAAGCGCTGGCTTATATCGAAACCGGCAAGCGTCTGGAGCATGATGTCTTCATCCGACTTGACAACGATGATTTACAAACCCTTCAAACTGCTGCTTGATGAAAAAGCATACTCTTACCATCGGTTGCCTCCTGGGAGACCAGGCGGCAGCCTGCCTGATGCGCCTGATTACGGGCGAAAAAGGTTCGCGCGGTTACACCTATTCGTGTGGCGAGGAATACGGGTATTTTTACGACCCGTTTCTGAAAAAATGGATGGCGTTCGACAACCGACACAACACCTGCCTGGTCGAACAATGCAACACCTCGAAAGAGGCCGAAAACTTTCTCTATGACGACACCGGGTTATTCGCCGCTTAGCGCGTTGATCCTGAAGCATACGGGCGAGGAGGTGGTGGCGGAATACCGTTTCCATCCCGGGCGGGACTGGCGGTTCGACTTCGCCATCCCTTCCCGCCGCGTAGCTATCGAGGTGGAGGGCGGCGCCTTCAACGGTGGCCGCCATATCCGCCCCGAAGGCTACCTGCGTGATATGGAGAAATATAATGAGGCGGCAGTCTCAGGCTGGTGCGTGATACGCGTGCTGCCGGGAGAACTGCTGATGCTGAAAACGTTACGATTAATGATAAGAGCTATCAATCAAAATAAATTATGCCAAGGCCATCAAGAAAAGGATTAGATTATTTCCCTTTGGACACAACCATTCTTAATGATATCAAAGTGCGGCGAATTAAAAGACAATTTGGCGCAGATGCTTTTTTACTTTATATTTCTCTTTTGTGTGATATCTATTCGAACGGTTATTACATAGAAGCGACCGACGATTATCTGTTCGACCAGGGCGAGAAATTAGGTATCGCTGAAAATAAGGTGTTGGAAATTCTTCTGGCGTGTGTTAAAATAGGCTTGTTCAATAACGAACTCTTTATGGAAAACCGAATTTTGACCTCTAAAAGCATTCAGGAACGTTTTTCTTTAGCAACCAAGAAACGCGCTGACAATCAAGTTGTTGAGTACAAATGTGGTTTTGTTTCCGCTCCCGAAACCCCGGTTTCCGTGTCGGAAACTCCCTCAAAACAGGGTTTAAGTACACAAAGTAAAGTAAATGAAAGTAAAGTAAACTTACAACAACAGCAACAACACGCGCGCGAGGAGCCGAAAGAAGAACCGCAGAATTTGGATGAAGAGCGTGAGCAATGGAAAGATGCTTTGCTGGCAGATGAAGACTGGCAAGCAACCATCGTGCGTTATTCCGGAAAAGGCATAGCCGTCCTGCAATATGCGCGGGAAGCCATGACCGTATTCGATGATTTCCTGCGCCTGAAATTCAGCCTGGATACGATCCGGACGAAAAAAGATTACAGCCAGAGTTTCATCGGCTGGTGGCGATACCACAATTTCAATCTGAAAACTGAGGAGCTTTCCGGCGGCGTGCAGCAGCATATTCCCAAAGTGATCTATTCATCCGGCCGGCCGGAACGCTCTTCGAAAGTAGAGGAATTGATGGAAACAGGGAAACGTGCAACGGAAATAGCCATGAAAATCTATAATTCGCAAGCTGTATGAGTTTGGAAATCAGACTGCAACATGCCATTGCCGACCGCCGCCTGATGACGTACCGGCCGGAGGAAATTCTTCCGGCGGTAAATCAAATATTATTCCAGACCTATGTCTTGCTGGGTTTTTCGCCTCCTAACGACCGTGATCTGGGTATTTTGATTGCTAAACTGGCAGCCGACCTTCAGGAGTCATATCCGAGCCTGACCTTGCAGGAGGTCGCCCTTTGTTTTGAATTGGGGGCCAAAGGTGAATACGGGGATTTCATGGGTTTGAACCTGCGCACGATTACGCGCTGGCTGAAATGTTATCAAACCAGCGATTTGCGATACCGGGCTGTTGTGGAGCGCGAGCAAGCGAAATCGCTGTCCGCCCTTCCGCCCGTCTCCGAGGCTTACAAAGAGGAGCGCGAACGGGCATTCTTGCGCCGGGTGTTTGAGCAATACCGGGCGGGTTGTCCGATCGAGCGGCTTTATCCGGCGCGGGTGTATCTCTCCCTGCAAACACGGGGAATTATCCGCGACAGTCCGGAGGCGAAACGGACTGCCATGCGGCAAGCGGCCGGTTACCGGCCTGCCGGGAATATGGTGATAGACGAAGAGATGCGGCTGGCGATGGTTAAGCAGCAGGCGATGGGGATTTTGTTGAAAAGATTTTTTGATAAAGCGATAGAGGCGGGTCGGGAGGTGTTGAAAGCGGGGTGATTTTGGTTATCCAATGTGGCCAAATTGGGTAGTGTAAAACCGCCAAATTGGGTAGTTGAAATGCGCCGATTTGAGCAATTTCAGATCGCCATATTTGGTAATCCTGGCAAATTGAGTTATCTTTGCATCATAAATTCAACTATTTATGGCTAATAAATATCGTCCACGTATTATAGATATAGAACTCTCCACACGATTAAAAAGTATAGGTGCAATTGTTTTGGAGGGCGCAAAATGGTGTGGTAAGTCCACAACTGCGGAGCACCATAGCAATAGTGCTGTTTTTATGGATGACCCTCGCAGGCGTTCACAATACATGATATTTGCAGAGGATAATCCTGATATAATACTTAATGGAGAAACACCTCGTTTGATTGATGAATGGCAACTTGCACCTATAATATGGGATGCTATACGTTATACAGTGGATCATAGAAATGGAATGGGTCAGTTTATATTGACAGGTTCAGCCAAACCTGCAAATAGAGAAAAAATAAGTCATTCAGGAACCGGGCGTTTTGCTTGGTTACGGATGCGTCCGATGGCATTATTTGAATCTGGAGATTCTACTGGGGATATTAGTTTGTCAAAATTATTCAGTAATCCCAGAATGTCTATTGGATGTGAGGCAAAATCTGATTTACAAAGAATCGCGTTTTTAATTTGCCGTGGTGGTTGGCCGGTAGTTTCAGAATTACCTGAAGATGTCGCATTGAACCCTGCTAAAGATTATTATGATGCCGTAGTGAATGTGGACATTCGTCAAGTGGATGGGGTGGATCGAAGTGTTGAAAGAGCAAAACGACTTATGCGTTCATATGCAAGATTTCAAGGTACACAAACATCCATCAGGCAAATTGTTGAAGACATGAACGGTGGCGATCCCAATGTTGTGGAAGATAAAACGGTTAGGAACTATCTTGATGCATTACGTTCAATGTTTGTAGTAGAGGATATGCCTGCATGGAATCCAAATTTGAAATCTAAAACAGCTATACGTACTGCGGATACCAGATATTTTGTTGATCCATCAATAGCAACAGCCGCAATGGGAATAGGTCCTGGAGATTTAATGAACGATCTCAAAGCATTCGGTTTATTATTTGAAACATTATGTGTTCGTGATTTAAGGGTTTATGCCCAATCATTGGCGGGTGATGTATATCATTACCGGGACAAGAATGGACTGGAATGTGATGCTGTTGTTCATTTACCAAATGGAGATTATGCATTGATTGAAATAAAATTAGGAGGAGAGAAACTCATAGAAGATGGCGCAAATAGTTTGTTGCGACTAGCGTCTAAAATAGATGTTAATCGTATGAAGCATCCTTCTTTTCTCATGGTACTTACGGCCACTGGAACATTCGCATATAGAAGAAAAGATAACGTGTTGGTTGTACCTATTTCTACTCTTGGAGCATGAAGCATTTGCATTAGATGAATTATATCGTCACCATAAGGATGTGGCTTATGAAATAGTTTGCAGGGCAAGAGCAAATGAAGCTGGATATTTAAAAGAAATAATTCAAGTATATAGTGAAATGGGGCTTGATGCTGATACTATCCATAGGTTTGATTTTAGTCCCACGATTTATCCACCGAGAATATGCTTTAAAGTACCCCTTTTACTATTTGGGAGAAAAAAAGAAATCCCTGATAATATCTAATTATCAGGGATTTGCTTGATTTTCTTTTGTTTCTTGGTGATCCGCCTGGGGTTCGAACCCAGGACCCCATCCTTAAAAGGGATGTGCTCTACCTGCTGAGCTAGCGAATCATCCTGTGCATACTCTGTATTGCGGTGTGCTTTACTTCTGTATTGCGGGTGCAAAGGTAGGGTTTATTTTTGAATTTGCAATAGCTGGAGTAATTTTTTTTGAAAAAAATTACTTTTCTTTCTTTTTCTCCGGTTGAATATCAGCCGGGGGAGGAGCGATAATGTCCTCTTCCAGCAAGATAAAACGCTTATAATAAGACAGACAGAGCGTTGTGAGCGGTAATGCGATGATTAAGCCGATAAAACCTAACAAAGTTCCCCAGATGGAGAGCGAAAGAAGGATGATGGCCGGATTCAGTCCCATTGCTTTTCCCATGATACGTGGTGTAAGGTATAAATCCTGGATACATTGTACGATTCCGAGTATTAATAATCCCGAACCGAAGATAATCCAGAAATTCTGTCCGGTCTCTGCCGACTTTAGCAGGCTGAGGATGACCATCGGGATAAGGCCGATCGCTTGCAGGTACGGAATCAGGTTCAGCACGCCGATAAATAACCCGAGCGTCACGGCCAGCGGGAAACCGACGATTTTGAAGCCTATCGAAAGTAAAACTCCGACGCATAGCGCAATCAATGACTGCCCGCGGAAATAGCGGTTCATGCTCTGCTCCACATCGTCGGCCAGCCCTTTGGCGAAAGGACGGATGCGTGCCGGAATCAGGTTTATCCAGCCGTTGGCTATCTTTTCGTAGTCGAGCAGGATGAAAATGAAATATAACAGAATCACGAATATAATCGTTATGCTGAAAAGGATGGAGAATGTGTTCGACAGGATGTTCCAGACCTTCGGGGCGAGTTGCTTGATTGCATTCTGTATGTTCTCCCGGCTGAGGAGTTCCATCAGCTGGTTTATGTCTACATTGTTTTCGAGATATTCGATCCATGAAGCTGGTATAAGCGGAACATGACCTTCTCCCGGATTATGCGTGCGCATCAGGTTCAGGGTCCGCTCGGCTTCCTGGGCGACAGACGGAACGACCAGTGCGGCGGCAATCCCGATAATCAGCGATGCGGAGATGATGACTGCGACGATGGCCAGGATACGGCTTTTCAGCTTCAGCTTATACTGGAAGAACTTGACGAAAGGTTGCATCATATAGGCGAGCAGCCAGGCAATCAGGAAGGGGAGCAAGGCGTTACGCAATACGGTAATCAGGTAAAGCAATACGCCGATGATGACGATGCTGAATACGATACGTGTCACCCGGTCGAACGTAAAAGGTCTTTCAAACAATGAGTTCATATTATAATTTTTATCTTTGCTGAACAAAGATAGAATAAAGTAGAATAGTATAATAAGATGATAAAGAAAATATTATGTGCCGCCCTGCTGCTCGGCTGTTTTTTACAGCCACAGGCACAAACTCCGCAGCCTGTCAAACAGTTACTGAATGCTCCTTATATGAAAGGGGCTACTTTCTCCATCGTGGTGAAGGACCTTCAGGATGGGAAAACCGTCTATAATTATGATGGGGACCGGGAGGTTTCGCCTGCTTCCGTGTTGAAAACCGTCGCTACGGCTACGGCTCTGGAGATTTTGGGGGACGATTACCGTTTTCCGACTTCGCTGGAGTATGACGGTTCTATAAAAGAGGGTGTGCTGAACGGTAACCTGTATATCAAAGGCAGTGGCGACCCGTCGCTGGGTTCGGCTCATTTCGCTCCGGACAGGAATGCGTATACGCCTGCGAAAAATAAATTCGTACCGGAATGGATTGCAGCTTTGAAGAAGGCCGGTATTCGGAAGATTGCCGGGGCGGTGGTGTCGGACGAGCGAATCTTTGACACGGAAGGTGCTTCCATCAAATGGCTGCGGGAAGATATGGGAAATTATTATGCGCCGGGCAGCTACGGGGTTTCCGTGTTCGATAATATGTATAAATTGTATCTGAAGTCGGGCGCTGCTGGCAACCGTCCGGTGGTGACCGGCACTGAACCGGAACTGCCGGGTGTCCGTTTCACCAATTACCTGAAAGCGGCGCCTGTCTCGTCGGACAGTGCCTATATTATCGGTGCTCCGCTTGCCGGCGAACGTTATTTATACGGTGTCGTTCCTGCCAATCGCGAACGCTATGTGTTGAAAGGAGATATTCCTGATCCGGCATTGTTTCTGGCGGAGTATCTGACCGGATGCCTGGAACGCGAAGGCATTGCGGTGGGGAAGGAGCCGACCTGTTACCGGATTGAATCGGAAGCGGGGCGATGGAAGACGGTGGAGAGGAAAACGATTGTGACCACCTATTCCCCAACGTTGAAGGAGATTGTGGGGGTGACGAACCATGTGAGCCATAATTTGTTTGCCGATGCGTTGGTCAAGACGGTCGGTCTGCAATATACTCCGCGGAAGAACGAGGTTATTTCTTCTTTCGGCCGGGGTGTCCGGGGGGTTGCCGCCCATTGGGACAGGAAGGGGCTGGATGTTTTCCCTTTGCGGATGCACGATGGCAGCGGGTTGGCTCCTGCGGATAAGGTTTCTGCGGAGTTTATAGCCGATTTGCTGGTTTATATGGCGACGAAGTCCGATTATGCCGAAGCCTTTATCGAATCCTTGCCGCAGGCCGGTATCGAAGGTTCGGTGCGAAATTTCCTGAAAGGTTCCGGTTTGCAGGGGAAGGCTCGTCTGAAAAGTGGCGGAATCACCGGTGTGCGAAGTTATGCCGGCTATATAACAAAAGACGGCAAGCGGTATGCCGTTGCCGTTTTCTCCAATAACTATGCCTGTAGCATGAGCGAGATGACGAGAGGGTTGGAAAAGTTGCTACTGCAACTTTTCTAAGGCAGCAGTGCCCTCTGTGCCAGAAACTCCATGAACTTCTGTTTGTAGTTGTCGGAGATGGGGATGTATTCTTTGCCGAACACAATCCGGTTGCGTTCGATTACTTTGATCTTTTCCGGCTGGACGATAAAGGAGCGGTGCACGCGGATGAAGCGGTTCGCCGGCAACATGTCTTCCAGGCTTTTCATACTCATCAGCGAAAGGATGGGGTGGGCTTCGCCTTCAACGAATATCTTGACATAATCTTTCAGACCTTCGATATAGAGTATTTTACGGAGTTCGACCTGTACCAGTTTATATTCCGTCTTGATGAAAATGCTTTCGACGGAAGGGGGTATGGGGAGCGCCGGCGTTTGAGGTGTGCTCTTGCCGGAGCCTTCGCGTAGCAGTTCGTACCATTGCAGCGCCTTATTGGCCGATTTCAGGAAGTCGGCGTAGCTAATCGGTTTCAGCAGATAATCGAGTGAGTTGACCTTATAGCTGTCGAGCGCATACTGGCTGAAAGCGGTCGTAAAGATGATGCGCGTGTCGGTCTTCAGGATGCGGGAAAACTCCATTCCGTTGAGCTCCGGCATCTGGATATCGAGGAAAAGCAGGTCGACCGGCTCTTTGCTGAGGGCGGGAAGCGCGTTGACGGCGCTATTGTATTTTCCCGCCAGTTCCAGGAAAGGCGTCTTGTTTACATAACTTTCCAGCAGGCTGATAGCCAGCGGTTCGTCGTCGATGATTGCACACTTCAGAATCATAGCCTAATTTCATTTTTCACTTTTCGGTTCTTCGCCGCTTATTTGCAGCTCCAACATGCTGTAGTAGTTGTCACCCTCTACACCGTATGAGAAGATATGCCGGTTCGGATAGATCAGTTCCAGGCGTTTCCGCAGGTTCTTGATTCCGATTCCCGAGCCGCTCTTGTCCTGTTCCGCATCTTTCGGGAAATAGCTGTTTTTCAGGTGGCAGACAATCCTGTCGCCTTTCTGGTGGATATCCAGGTCGATGAACGATGGCTTGCTGTTGCTGACTCCGTGTTTGAAGGCATTCTCGATAAGCGAGATAAACAGCAGGGGAGCGATCAGCGCGTCGGGCTTGGTGGCAGCTATTTCCGTTTTCAGTTCCACATGTTCCGGCAGGCGGATACGCATCAGTTCCACATAATTACGGATGAAATCCAGCTCTTTTTCCAGTAACACCTGCGGCTGGCTGCTGTCGTAGAGTACGTAACGCAGCAGGCGGCTCAAGTCGTGGACGGCTTCCTGTGCCCGTTCGGGACTGAAAGCGATCAGGCTGTAAATGTTGTTGAGCGTATTGAACAGAAAATGCGGGTTCAACTGGCTTTTCAGGTTCTGCAATTCGGCTTCGGCACGGCTCTTCTCCAGTTCGCGACGCATGGATTCTATCTGGTACCAGCCGCTGGTCATCTTGATGGCGACACTCAGGCCGGCCACCAACGCATAAAGCATGGCATTGACCGTAAAGAAGCCGATGATATCTTTCAGCTCCCTCTCCGAACGATGCGGATGAGGAATCTCCGGCGGCGGCAATAATTGCATCAGCAGGTGCACCAGGATGATTGCCGCGGCAATCAGGGCCACGTTGCTCAGGAAAAATTTCCATCCGTGACGTGAAAACAGATAGCGGTTGACCAGCAGGAAATAATTCACGTAGAAAACCATCATGAACGATAACGGGACGATGACGGAACGTAAATAACTTGTGACGGTCAATACCTGCGACTCCCTGCCTGTAAAGAAAAAAGGCAGTCCGAACAGGATTCCCCAGGCGGCAATATGGATAATGCCGCCCATCCCTTTGAAAGGGGGAGAGATGTGTGTCTGTGTTGTTCCTTCTGTTTTCATCTGCTACAAAGATATTAATTTATTCGTAACGAATCGCCTCGATCGGGTCGAGCTGGGCCGCTTTCTTGGCCGGATACCATCCGAAGAAGACACCGGTGACGGTACAGACGGCGAACGAAAGCACTACGCTCCACGGTTGTATGTAAATCGGGAAGTGTGCCACCGCGTTCACCACCAGGGCCGCGCCTACACCGAGCACCACGCCGATTAATCCGCCGGTCACACTGATCAGGATGGATTCAATCAGAAACTGTGCCAGAATGTCGATGCCCTTGGCGCCGATACTCATACGCAGACCGATTTCGCGGGTACGCTCCGTGACGCTGACGTACATGATATTCATAATCCCGATACCTCCAACGAGTAGCGAAATACCGGCCACAGCCGCCAACAGCACGGTCATCATGTCCGTAGTGCTTGTCAACATCGTGCTCAACTCCTGCTGACTACGGATGGTAAAATCATCATCGTCACTTTCCTTCAACTTATGGTTGCGGCGCAGTATTTCAGTTATCTCGTCGATGGCCTGGTCGGTATATTCCTCTTTGAGGGCCGAACAGGTGATGCCTTGCAGATGGGTGATGGCCAGGACCTTTTTCTGAATAGTTGTGTATGGAGCTAAGATTAGGTCGTCCTGGTCCATTCCCATGCTGTTGTATCCTTTGCTCTCCAGCACACCAACGATGCGGAAAGGCAGTTTTTGAAAACGAATGACTTTTCCCACGGGATTCTCGCCACCCGTGAAAAGGTTGTCGACGACCGTCTTGCCGACTACGCAGACTTTGGCGGCGGTCTGGATGTCCTGTTCGGTGAACATGTCACCGTCGCCTACCTTGTAACGGCGGATTTCCAGATAGTCCGGGCTGATACCGTAGACGGTGGTCGGGGCGTTGTTGGCGCCGTAGATGGCTTGTCCGCTGCTGTTGACCGACGGTGAAACGGCAGAGACATAGCGGGTCTCGTCGACGATATTCTGGTAGTCTTCCAGCTTCAGCGTCTCCATGGCGGAGGCATCCTGACGGACACCGCCGCGGACGTCTGCGCCAGGATGTATCATAATCATATTGGAACCCATCTCGCTGATTTGGGCCTGTATGCTCCGTTTGGAACCTTGCCCGATGGCCAGCATCGTAATTACGGAGGCTACGCCGATGATGATGCCGAGCATCGTCAGGAATCCGCGCAACTTGTTGTTGGCAAGGGCACGGAGGGCTATTTTTATGAGGTTTGTTCCGTTCATAATCAATCGTCATTTTTCGGCAATTTGGCTAATGCCTCTGCCGCATTTTGTATGTTGTTGTTCACTGTATCCGCAGTGACATGCCCGTCGCGCAGGGTGATGTTACGGCTGCTGTATTGGGCGATCTCCGGATTGTGTGTTACGAAGATGATGGTACGTCCTTCGGCATGGAGCTTCTGGAAAAGTACCAGTATCTCGAACGAGGTGCGTGTGTCCAGATTTCCCGTCGCTTCGTCGGCGAGGATGACTGCCGGGTCGTTCACCAGGGCACGGGCGATGGCGACGCGCTGCATCTGTCCGCCGGACATCTGGTTACTCTTGTGCATCAGGCGGTCGCCCAGCCCTACGGCCACCAGTGCCTCTACGGCTTTCTCGTGGCGGGCGGCGGCACTGAAAGAGGGATTGTACATCAGGGGGAGTTCCACGTTTTCAACGGCTGTCGTTTTGGGCAGCAGGTTGTAACTCTGAAATACGAATCCGATCTTGCGGTTACGCAGCGTGGCACGGGCGTTTTTCCCCATGGTGCGGACTGAGACGCCGTCGAGATAGTATTCGCCGCTGGTCGGTGTGTCGAGGCATCCTAACGTGTTCAGTAGCGTACTTTTTCCCGAGCCGGAGGTTCCCATGATGGTCACGAATTCGCCTTCATGTATAGTGAAGCTGACACCCCTCAGGGCGTGAACGGTTTCGTCACCGACATGGAAGTCACGCTTGATATTATCTAGTTTAATAATCTCTTTCATTGTTCGTTCTGTTGTTTAATTCTGACACACCCCCTGCCCCCTCTCGAGAGGGGAAGAGTTACTACTTGTAGGTAGATAACAGGTAGTGTCGGGAGTTTCCTTTCCCCTCTTGAGAGGGGGGCAGGGGGTGTGTTACAGTTTACAATATCACTTCTTCTTGTTTCCTCCCGGAGGTCCCGGCATGAACGGGCTCTTTTCGGCTGCTTCGGCCATTGGGGCGGGAGCGTCGGAGGTCAGGTCTACGGCTATTTCTTCGCCTTCGGTCAGTCCTTCGGTCACTTCAATCATATTGCCGCTGGTAGAACCGACGGTGATGGCTCTCGGAGTGAGCTGCTGGCCTTGTTTTACCCAGATGATGCGTTTGCCGGCGGGAGCTTCCTGTGCACTGTTTTCGGTGGTGTAGCCGGTGCCCGGCAATAACTCTTCTTCAGGGACGAAACGCAATGATTTGGTCGGCACTGTCAACACGTTTTCGCGTTCAAGCGTATAGATGGTGACGTTGGCTGTCAGACGTGGTTTCAGCTTCAAGTCGGGGTTGTCGGCTGTGATGACTACCTCGTAAGTGACAACGGTTGAAGTGGAGGTCGACGAACTGCTGCTACTGCTACTGTCGCCCAGGCGAATCTGCCAGACGGTTCCTTCGAACACGTCGTTCGGATAAGCGTCGACGGTGAAGCTGACGCGCTGTCCGTTTTCTACGTTGCCTATATCGGCTTCATCTACATCGGCGATTACCTGCATCTTCGTCAGGTCGGCGGCGATGGTGAACAGGGTCGGGGTTTCGAAGCCGGCGGCAACGGTCTGCCCTTCTTCAACGGCGCGGTTGATAACGACACCGTCTATCGGGCTGGTGATGGTCGCGTATTCCAGGTTGCGGTTTACCTTCACCATCGAGGCCTGGCTCTGCTCGTAAGCGGCTTTGGCCTTCTCGTAATTGTAGGTGGCCGTTTCGTAATCGGCGTCGCTGATTAGCTTCTTGTCGAAAAGGACTTTGCTGCGGGCATAGTTCTTTTGCTGGTATTCGTATTCGGTTTTGCTGCTAGCCAGCTGGGCCTGGGCGGAAGCGAGTTCGGCTTTCAGGTTGACTTTATCCATTTCTGCGATTAACTGGCCGGCTTTCACAACGTCGTTGTAGTCGGCATAGAGCTTGTCGATGATGCCGGATACCTGTGTACCGACTTCGACCTCGGTCACCGGTTCGACTGTCCCGGTTGCCGTTACTGTGTTTGAGATGGAGCTGCGGCCTACTTTGGCTGTCTCGAGCCGGATGCCGCCTTTCGACGTTTTACCTGTGAAGAACCAGATTCCTCCGGCTACGACCAGCACGCCTGCTATACCGATAATAAGTTTCTTGTTCATATCTTTATCTGTTTTATTTTTTCTTTACTGGAAATTTAGAGCAGGTCGATTTCTTCTCCCTGGTAGAATCGCAGCAGGCTTGCATTCAGGATCGCTGTGTATTTGGCCTGGAGCGTTTCCTGTTGTGCGCTTAGCAGGTTGTTCTTTTCCGTGAGCAGTTCCACGGTGTTCTTCATGCCCAGGTTGAACTGTTCGCTGACAAGGGCGTAGCTGGCCTGTGTGCTTTTCAGTTTCTGGGTGGCGGCTACGTATTGCTGCTGTGCGCTGTTGGCACTGAGCCAGAGGCTTTCGATGGTTTTGTAAAGCGTTTTCTGGTTGTCCATCAGGTCCAGTTCGCTGGTCTGACGTTGCAGTTTGGCTTTATTGACAGCACTTTTGGTCTGCCGCTTGTCAAAGATGGGGATGCTCAGGGTCAGCCCTATCGAGTTGTTCCAGTTCTGTTTCACCTGTTCGCTGAAGCTGAAGTCGTTGCCGTTGGCATTGGTCGTTCCGATGCCGGCGCTGAGGCTCAGGCTCGGAATGTATCCGGCGCGGGAAATCTTGATGTTCATGTCGGAGGCCTCTATGTTTAGCTTGCTCGATTCGATTTCGGGACGCAGGTTGAGGGCGGTCTGATAAACGTCATCCTTGGTAGGGAGCGGTATCAGCACGCTGCTGTCGTCGAGTGGCGGCAGGAAAAGGTCCATTTCGAAGTCGCCGTCGAGTTCCAGGAGTTGCTTGAGTTGCAGCTTGTAGTTTTGCAGGGTCGTTTGCGAAGTGACCAGCTGGTAGTTGTCGTTGCTGACCTGTGCTTCCAGTTGGGCGAGGTCGCTGGAGGCGATGCTTCCGGCGTTGAACAGTTCCTGTCCGCGTTCAAACTCTTTCCGGCTGACTTCCAGTGTCGATTCGTTCACCTTCACGGCTTCGGCGGAATAAAGTATCTGCACGTAGAGCTGGGTGATGTTTTCCTCGATGGAGTTTTCGCTCTCGTCGACGGTGAGTTCGGCCACGCGGCTGTTCAGTTGCTGTTGTTTGAGCGTGTTCACCCGTTTGCTTCCGTTGTACACGGTCCAGTTTGCATCGATGCCGTAGCTTCCGTTGTACGAGGTTTTGCTTTCGCTGGTGGTGATGTTGTCGCCGCTGATGATGGTGCCGCTCGCGCTGTTCGGACGGTTCACGATACGCTGGCTGATATTACCGCTCAGGGAAGGGAGGAAATCCGCTTTTGCCGTCTTCACATCTTCCTGGGTGCTTTCGACGTTGATGCGGTTTCGACGAATAGTGATATTATGCTCCAGTGCATAATCGATACAATTACGAAGCGTCCATTGCTTCGGCATGTCGTCTTCTGCTTTCATCCCGGCAGGCAGGAGAAGCAGACAAGAGAGGATTATTAGAGATACTTGTTTCATAATGCTTTCGTTTTGCGACCTAAACATTCTTTTTACCTTGTTACGGAAGCAAAACTACTTTACATTAAAAAACTATACAATCAGAATAGAAATAGGGCAGTGGTTCATAGACGAATACGGGAATTTCACCGATAAACAGGAAAGGGCTGTTGTTAATAACAATGGTATATAAAGTTTGTAGATGGCACACAGATGACGCAGATTGAGCAGATGACCACAGATTTATATTATTTAAAAATATATTATCTGCGGCTATCTGCTCAATCTGCGTGCTATCGTGTGACTGAAATCTCCGATTTCTTATCGCTCGAGAGAAACGGTTGTTTTGCCACCGGACTTCCGGATGAATATCTTCTTGTCGTACTCATCATCCGAATAGATATGTGTGCCGTTGTATTTCCAGGAAACGATTTTCCCCCAGTACTTTCCTCCGACAACGCCCTTGTCTGTGTATTTATAGGTGATTTCCATTTTATCGGTATCGCCGTTTACATAGATAGGGAACGTATAAGTACTTTGTCTTTCGTCTCCGTAAGCGCTCACCGTGCAGTAATGGAGTCGTTCTTCCGAATCATAAAGTATCCAGTTGTGATTGCCGTTGTAGCGGATGGTGTTGCTTTCGACATCGCGGATGTTGTCGTAGGTGCGTTCGAGCGGATTGTCCAGCTCTTCGTTCCACGAGACAGGGAAGGTTTTCAGGTCGCTCGGGTTGATGAGGTCGTTTCCCTTTTCATCTATATAATAGAATCGTAAAGTGTTTCCTCTTGAAAAGAAGTTTCCCTCCGGTATATTGTTATACCATACTTCTTCGTTGTCTTCTTCCTCATCTCCGTCTTTGCCGTTTAATAAATAGTTGTTGCAGCCGGAAAGGACGGTCGCACAAAGGAACAGCAGCCATATACCGAATAGGTTATTTGTTTTCATCGTATATAAACACTTTACTTATTGATTCTTATAACTCTCTCAACCAGATATTCCGGAAGCTGATCGGTTCGCTCGGATCGCCGTGGCTTTGCAGGATGATCGGGCCGGCTCCGTGGGGAACGACTTTCGGGAAGCCGATATATTCGGTTGTTCCGAGGATGGTCGTATTGTTCTGTAAAACGATGCCGTTCTGGATAACGGTGATGCTGGGAGGAACGCGGTAGGTTCCGTCTTCCTTGAAAATCGGGGCGGTGTAGATGATGTCGTATACATTCCATTCGCCCGGTTTACGCATGGCGTTTGCCAATGGCGGTGTCTGTTTGTAGATACTGCCGGTTTGGCCGTTCACGTATGTTTCGTTGTTGTAGCAGTCGAGTATCTGAACTTCGTACATCCCTTGCATGAAGATGCCGCTGTTGCCGCGTCCCTGGCTGGTTCCGGTGATATTCTCAGGAACACACCACTCGATATGTAGCTGGTAGTTGTTGAACTTCTGTTTGGTCTGGATATCACCGGTCTTTTTATTGACTGTGAATACGCCGTCGTGAACGGTCCATTGGGCCGGTTGGCCGTTGGTGCTTTCCCAGGCGGAGAGGTCTTTGCCGTCAAACAGGACGATGGCATCCGACGGGGCGGAATTTGTTTTGATATCTCCCGGAGTTACAATCTTGGGTTGAGGCGTCCAGTACTCCGACATGCCCGGAGTCATCTTTTCCGGTTGCGGATACTCTTTTTGTTGTGCGCTCAGATTTACGCAGGCGGTGCAGGCCATAGCGGCCAGTGTTGCCTTGATAGTGAAATTTCTATTCCTCATGGTCTAAATAATTATGTAGGTTTACAATTAAGTGATTGCAAATCTACATAATTATTTGCCACGTTGTAGCATCTGCTACCGGAAAATACTTTTATGCGTTATGGTTGAAGAGGCGTTGTTCGGCCAGTTGCTCGTATTTGGTGCCCGGACGGCCGTAGTTGCAGTACGGATAGATGCTGATGCCGCCGCGAGGGGTAAAGATGCCCGTCACTTCGATATATTTCGGGTCCATCAGCTTGATAAGGTCTTTCATGATGATGTTGACACAGTCTTCATGGAAGGCTCCGTGGCTGCGGAAGCTGAAGAGGTATAATTTCAGACTCTTGCTTTCCACCATCTTCACATCGGGTATATAGTCGATATGGATAGTCGCAAAATCGGGCTGTCCGGTGATGGGGCAGAGGCTGGTGAATTCGGGGCAGTTGAAACGTACCCTGTAGTCATTACCTTGATGCTTGTTGGTAAATGCTTCCAGCACTTCCGGGGCATAATCCTGTTTATATTCGGTAGAACCGCCCAGGAGGTGCAGTTCGTTTTCATTCTTTCTTGTATCCATTTTTGCAGTTACTTGTTAGCTGTTAACTTCCTTTTAAGGTATTTCTCTAATCCTTCCCGGCGCAGTTTGCAGGCGGGGCAATGGCCGCAACCGTCGGCTGGAACGCCGTTGTAGCAGGTCAGTGTCTGCGTGCGGACCAGGTCGAATACGCCCAGTTCGTCGGAGAGCTGCCATACTTCGCTTTTATTGCGGTCCATCAGAGGTGTATGGATGACGAACTGTTCATCCATCGCCAGGTTCAGCGTCACATTGAGCGAGCGGACGAAGGTGTCGCGGCAATCGGGATATCCGCTGAAGTCGGCCTCCGATACGCCGGTGACGAGATGGAAAATCCCTTTGCTCCGTGCCATGATGGCAGCGAATGTCAGGAAAACCATGTTCCTTCCCGGTACGAAGGTGTTCGGATAACTGTCGGCCGGTTTGTCTTCATCCATTTCGATAGAAGTGTCCGTCAACGAGTTAGGCGCCAGTTGGCTGATTAGCGATACGTCCAGCAATTGGAACGGCACGTCGGCATCGGCAGCAATCTTGCGTGCAATATCAATTTCGAGGGAATGTTTCTGGCCGTAAGTAAAACAGACGGCTTCTACGCGTTTAAAGTGCTTCTTGGCCCAAAATAGGCAGGTGGTGGAGTCTTGTCCACCGGAGAAGCATACCAGAGCGGCATCTTGATGTTTCATATTTTTCTTGTTTTATACGTGGTTCAGCAAGCACACGGCAAGGGAAACGTTCCTTTGCGTTGCAAAGATAAGGAGATTTTCTGAATTATTTATTCTGTGGAGAAATTGCACAATAAATGCGGAAATGTGCCGCACATTCTTGTTAAAAGTGTGCAATATTAAAGAAAAGTCTTTATCTTTGCCGGCGTTTGCATCTGAGAGGATGTTATAAGAGAGGTATTAATTAATGAATATTTTATGAAGAAAGTTATCGCTTTAGCATGTCTTTCCATGCTTCCGATGTCGTATGCAGCGGCAGAGGGTTACCAGGTTAACGCTCAGAGTACCAAGCAGGCAGGTATGGGACACGTAGGTGTAGCCATGAAGTTGGGTGCAGAAAGCATGCATTTTAATCCGGCTGGTCTGGTGTTTATGGATAAGAACGTGGATTTGTCGGCCGGTATTACCGGGGTGTTTGCCAATGGTAAGTTTACGGGAGATGATGGTTATGTACAAAAAACGGATAATAAGGCAAGTACTCCTTTATATGTATATGCCGGTTTCAAGATTTATGACTTCCTGGCAGCCGGTATCAGTGTAAACACTCCTTATGGTAGTGCGATTAACTGGGGACGCGACTGGAAAGGTGCTCACCTGGTGCAGGATATCTCTTTGAAGGCATTCAATATTCAGCCAACTGTTTCCTGGAAGATTATGGATAACCTGAGTATCGGCGCAGGCCTGATGATGGAATTCGGTAATATTGAACTGAATCGTGCCTTGATTGCTCCGCGTGCCATGACAGGTTTGGCTGAGAGCATGATGGGGCAACTTGGTCCGATACTTGAAGCAAAGCCGGAATTGAGACCGGTTGTTGACCAGTTGGTCACAGAAATGGCTAAATATGACGAAGTATCCGCAGCTTCTGCTTCTTTGAAAGGAGATGCAGGTATCCGTTTCGGGTTCAATGTGGGTGCGATGTATGATATTAACGATAAATTCACGGTCGGTTTATCTTACCGTTCAAAGGTGAAAGCCCGTGTGAAAGAAGGTGATGTCCGTTTGAGCTATGCTAATGAATTAGGAATTAAAGGATTGTTGGAACAGGTAAATGGCTTGGTTGGTCAGCTCCAGGCAAGTGGCATCACTATTCCCGGTATTCCTGAGGGCGGAATCAATATTCCTCCACTGGACCAGGCTACTTTCTCTGCTGAACTGCCTCTGCCGGATAACTGGAATGTCGGCCTGACTTACAAACCCAATGACCGCTGGATTGTTTCCGGTGAAGTTCAGTTTGTAGGCTGGGGTGCTTACAACTCTTTAGTTGTGAACTTCTATCCGGCATCCGAATTGAGCGATTATGATATCGATGCCCCGAAGAAATATAAAAACTCACGTATCTATCGTTTGGGAACTCAGTTTGCAGCAACAAACCGTCTGGACCTTCGTTTAGGTGCATATTTCGACGAAACTCCGGTAGAAGATAATTATCTGAATCCCGAAACTCCGAGTATGAACAAACTGGGTATCACTGCCGGTTTGAGTTTCCGTCCGTTACAGTCTTTATCCGTTGATTTTGCATTCTCTTATGTAACAGGTTTCGGGCGCGACGGTTCTTATACCGACCTGGACCTTTTAAAGAAACCCCGTACATTCGGCGGACATTACAACGTATATGCCTTGATGCCGTCTATCGGTCTTTCCTACGCTTTTTAACCTATACATATATAATTACAGAAGAAGAGGGCTTGTCTTGGTGGCAGGTCCTCTTTTCTTTTCGGGAAGACGGAGGTTTGTTTTATTCGGGAAGAACTTATAGCTTGTGCGGATGAAATAAAAGTTCCATCAGGGTGGGGAAATAAGCCCATTGCAGTGGGGATTTTTCCCCATTATGGTGGGGACTTTCCCCCACTGTGTAAAAAACTTTGGGGAAATTAGAATGAGATGTGATGGATATAAGTAAAAAGATATCCAAAAACAACGGAGATGTATTTAGCGGATGGCTACTTTGCGGACAGTTTCGCCGATGCGGACGATATAGTAACCTTTGGCGATGTTAACGGTGTATTCGCCATCCGGTTGTTTCAGCTCGATTTCCTTGACACGGATGCCTACTACACTGTATATTTCCAGCTTGCTTCCGATGGGAGCATTCTTCACAACCACCTTGTTGTCGTAGGCGCTGATTTCGATAGAATCGGGTTCTGCCTGCTTTATGGCATGCGTTGCCTGAACCGTTTGCTGCGCACTTGCAATAAACGGGGAACCAACGTAAGCGCTGATCAACAGGATTATGGAAAATAATATTCTCATATTCGAAACCCTAAATTCGTACAAATGTATGAATAATTTTGAATATGCTGGATATTTGGCAGTTATTATTTAAGAAAACCACGATATTATATAGGCAAAACCATCCCTTCGGCTCCGAGAATGGTGCCGGGATATACTTCTTCCGCTTCACGATGCAATGTTGCCAAGTCCTCGTAACGGGCAGAATAATGGCCGATAACGAGGCGTTTGACACCGGCTTTCAGAGCGATGTCTGCCGCTTGCCGTGCTGTAGAATGGAATGTTTCTTTGGCGCGTGCCTTGTCGCATTCGGCAAAGGTCGCCTCATGATAAAGAAGGTCTACCCCTTCAATGATCGGGATGACGGAAGGATTGTAGGCCGTATCCGAGCAATACGCATACCGTTTGGGGGGAGCTGCCGGGCGTGTCAGTCGTGAATTGGGAATCACTTCTCCTTCCGGCGTGACATAATCTTCTCCCAGCTTGATATCCTTCATGCATCTGACGGGGACCTGATAGAAGTCGGTCATCTCGCGGATGATATGGGCTTCTTTAGGCTTCTCGGCAAACAGAAAGCCGCAGGTCGGGATACGATGTTTCAGAGGAATGGAGTAGACGGAAAGCGAGCGATCCTCCATAATCAGCGAATGACTACGTGTATCCACAGGATTGAAACGGACTTCGTAAGGCATGCCTTTACAGAATGTATCCAATACCGGACGCATATAGTTTTCGATCTCTTTGGGTGCATGTATCACCAGTTCGCCGGTGCGTCCCAGCATACCAAGTGTGGAGATCAAGCCGGGCAGACCAAAACAATGGTCACCATGCAGGTGGGATATGAAAATATGATTCAACCGGCTGAATTTGATACGCATATGGCGCATCTGCACCTGTGTGCCTTCGCCACAGTCTATCATATATAATTTGTCCCGTAAATCTACTACCTGAGAGGTTGCCAGATGCCGTGTTGTAGGTAAGGCCGAACCGCATCCCAAAATGTTTAAATTGAAATCTGCCATAAAGGAATCCCTTGGATAATTGTTTGCAAAGATAATACAAAAGCATCTGTGTTCTGTGAAAAATAACAAAAAATGCGGTCGGATTGTTCCGAAGATGCTTCGGATTACATATATTTGTTTGCTGTCCTAAAGGAAGCATTCTATAGTAAGTAAAAAAGACTTAAGATATTTTATTCTAAGCCTTAACTAACTTTTTCTTTTTGTTTAAAACGGTTAAATGTAGAAACGGCCAAGCGTGAGCTTCGCCGTTTCCTTTGTTTTATGGGGTATGTTTCTTGCAAAGGGCGGTTCGTGAACCGCCCGTACGGACGCCGTGTTCTTTAGTAAGTGTGCCCGTCTTTCTGTTCCATCTCTTCTGCGTCGATCTTATGAAGGTCGAGTGCCCTCCATGCATAGAATATATAAGCCAGCACGAACGGAACGAGAATGGATACGTAACTCATCACTTTCAGCGTGAACGGACTTGATGAACTATTCTGAAGAGTCAGCGAACTTTGCAGATCGGTCAACGACGGATAATAAGCCGTGTTGTTCCAACCGGCACAGAGCAATAACGCCAGTACGGTGAGGACGGTCCCTGTCCCGGCAAACCAGATTCCTTTCCGCCACGTTTGCGACAGGATTGTTTTAATAATACCGAACAAGACAAGCACTACGCCCACCAGCAGAACTGCCAGTACAGCCGGCATCTCGATCAGGTTGATGAAATATTTATAAGGCTGCATGAACACCTCCTGCGTTTCCGGGTTCACGGCAAAACCGTCTACCAGCATCAAACGTACGAGGAACAGCAGGAAGAACACCAGGAACAAAGCTGTTTCCGGTATCAAGCGTTTCCGGCAGCGGCTCACTATATCCTTATTGTCAATATTGTTGATGAAATAGAGCAATGCCTGCACACGTGCCAGGAAGAATACGGCCAGCCCGAGACAAACGTTCCAGAATACAAATGCTGCTTCCAGCCCGTGCAGAGAGTTATTCCAGGTCGAGATAACCGGCATGGCAATATCTGTCATTTGTCCTTTATTTACCGAAAATTCGGCTCCGTTGAAGAAAGTCCCTACGGCAGTTCCCAGCAGGATCGGGCCCAGCACGCCGTTGATGATCAGGAATACCTGGTAAGTCTTTTTGCCCAGTAAGTTTCCTTTTTTAGCTTGGTATTCGTAGGATACGGCCTGTATCACGAAGCAAAGCAGAATGAGCATCCACACCCAATAAGCACCGCCGAAACTGGTCGAGTAGAATAAGGGGAAAGAGGCAAAGAAGGCACCACCGAAAGTAACCAGCGTTGTGAAGGTAAACTCCCATTTACGTCCGGTTGAGTTTAATAGCATCTTTTGTTCCAGCTCCGTCTTCCCGATCGAAAAGAGCAATGACTGACCTCCCTGTACAAAAAGCAGGAATACTAACAGTGCTCCCAGCAGGGATACGAGGAACCACCAGTAATGTTGTAATAATATATATGTACTATCCATGGTGTATATTTTTAGTTTTCATTGTTAGTAGATACGGCCGGTCCTTTCTTGATAGCCTTCACCATAATTCCCACTTCGGCAATCAGTAAGATGGTAAACAGGATCAGAAACAGGAAGAAAGTGGTCTGTACAGACGACGTAGCCAGTTTGGAGATAGATGCGCTCGTCGGAAGGATATCCTGTATGGCCCAGGGTTGGCGTCCCACCTCGGCAACGATCCATCCGGCCTGTCCGGCAATATATCCCAGCGGAATCGACCACAGGCATACTTTCTGAAGCCAGCGGGTGTCTTTAAACTTGTCTTTTTTACTCCAGATGATCGCAATGATAAAGAGCAGGATGAAGTAACCTCCCAGAATCACCATGATGCGGAAGGAATAGAACGTCATTCCTACATGAGGAACCAGGTCGCCCGGATCTTTGATGTAACCGTAACCGAAATAAGGGAAGTTTTCTTCAAGTGTCGCCCGGTATTGTTTGGCGGCCGCTTCGTCTTTCTCTTTCTTGGCTTCGCGGTATTTGGCGAGTGATTGGATAGCCAGTTGCCCTTTGGCGATCTTTTCGGCAGCGGAAAGGGCCGGCGTGCCATCTTTGGTTTCATATCCTCCTTCGATCAGATTATTGATACCCGGCACATATCCGTCTATCTTGCGTTCTGCCAGCAAAGACAGCATTTTCGGTATTTGTATATTAAAGATGAATGGCTCTACATTGTCTTTATAACTGGTCTTTTCCGGATTCAGCATCCCGATGCCCACCAGTCCGACACCGTTTCCTCCTTCGTAAAGGCCTTCCATGGCAGCCAGCTTCATCGGCTGTTTCTGAGCAACCTGATAGGCGGAACCGTCACCGGTCCAAAGGATCAGTAAAGAAGCAACCAGTCCGAAAATGGCGCTGATCTTGATACTTTCCAGGGCAAAACGCGTTTCCCGTTTCTTCAACAGATACCAGCTACTGATGCCTATTACAAATAACGCACCTACGATCCAGCCGGATAATACGGTGTGGAAGAATTTATTGATGGCGACAGGCGACAAAGCGACTGCCCAGAAATCGAACATTTCGTTGCGTACCGTGTCCGGATTGAATTGCATACCTGCCGGATGCTGCATCCAGGCATTGGCGATCAGAATCCACAGGGCGGATAAGGTGGCTCCGATAATGGTCAGCCAGGTAGAAGCCAGGTGGAAACGTTTGCTCACCTTGTCCCACCCGAAGAACATAACCGCGATGAATGTCGCTTCCATAAAGAAAGCAAGGATACCTTCGATGGCCAGCGGCGCTCCGAAAATATCTCCGACGAACCAGCTGTAGTTCGACCAGTTCGTCCCGAACTCAAATTCGAGAATCAGACCGGTGGCAACACCGATCGCGAAGTTAATACCAAACAGCTTCATCCAGAACTGAGCTGTCTTTTTCCAGAATTCGTCACCTGTTTTGTAATAAATGGTTTCCAGTATTGCCTGGATCACACCAAGCCCTAAAGTCAGGGGTACAAAAAGCCAGTGATACATGGCCGTCAGAGCGAACTGCGCCCTCGACCAGTCAATCAAAGAAGTGTCAATGCTTTCGATCATAATTATATTAATTAAGGAGTAATTGCTCGATTGATCAATTCACCCGATACGTGTTCCTGTTTCTCGGAATCGCTGTCAAACTGTCCCAGGTAATTAGGAAAGAAAAACAGTTTTAATATAAAAAACATGATGAAGAGCTTGACCAATATAATCAGCCATAGCGTTTTACCCAGCTTCATTTCACGAAATCCTTCCAGGTAAAATTGGTAAATTCGAACAAGTATTGGTTTCTTTTTCATGTTCAGCTCTTCATTTATATAACAGAAATCTGGTGAATATGTTTTGTGTTAGACAAATATAAAAGAAAGAACGACTTTTCAAACACCTAGTTCCATAGATAATATTTATGAAAAAATAGACATTGTCTATAAGCACTGTTAAAAAAAACTATTTTGAAAAAGAAAGCGGGAAGGACGGCTTGTTGTTATTTTCGCATTGGCTATATTTGCGTCAGTTTGTGTTTTTAAGATGTGACAATTGAATCAGAATATTATTATTAAGTGCTAATCTATAAAAAATTATTACTATGTCAAACATCACTAGAAGATCATTTCTTCAAAGAGGCGCAGCCGCTGCTGCTGCTTTGACCATTGTTCCGGGTTCCGTTTTAGGAAAAAGTCATGGGTATGTGGCTCCAACAGATAAATTGAATATTGCTGCTGTCGGTATCGGCGGTATGGGACATGCCAATATTAATGCTGTAAAAGGAAGTGAAAACATCGTTGCTCTTTGCGACGTGGATTGGAAATATGCGAAAGGCGTATTCGACGAACATCCGAATGCTAAAAAATATTGGGACTATCGCAAGATGTACGATGAGATGGGTAAATCTATCGATGCCGTTATTATCGCTACAGCCGACCATACGCATGCTATGATTACGGGAGATGCGATGACATTGGGCAAACATGTTTATTGTCAGAAACCGTTGACACACTCTGTGTACGAATCTCGTTTGTTGACTAAACTGGCTGCTTCTACAAATGTTGCAACTCAGATGGGTAACCAAGGTTCTTCTTCTGAAGATACGGATTTGGTTTGCGAATGGATCTGGAATGGCGAAATCGGTGATATCACAAAAGTTGAATGTGCGACAGACCGTCCTATTTGGCCGCAAGGTTTGAATACTCCGGATAAAGCAGATAAGGTGCCTTCTACATTGAACTGGGATTTATTTACCGGTCCTGCCGAATTGAAACCTTTCAACAAAATTTATCATCCTTGGAACTGGCGCGGATGGTGGGCTTATGGTACAGGTGCTTTAGGCGATATGGCTTGCCATATCATGCACACTCCGTTTAAGGCATTGAAATTGGGTTACCCGACAAGCGTTGAAGCTTCCTCTACTTTGTTGCTTCGTGATTGCGCTCCTAATGCACAGCATGTGAAGTTTATTTTCCCGGCTCGTGAAAATATGCCGAAACTGGCCATGCCGGAAGTTGAAATTCATTGGTATGACGGTGGTATGATGCCGAATCGTCCGGAAGGTTTCCCGGAAGGAAAAGAATTGATGGGACCTGGTGGCGGTCTGACTATTTTCCATGGAACGAAAGATACATTGATTTGCGGTTGTTACGGACAGCAGCCATTCTTGTTGTCAGGTCGTGTTCCAAATGCTCCTAAAGTATGTCGTCGTGTAAAAGGACATGAAATGGATTGGGTACGTGCTTGTAAAGAAAATGCATCCAGCCGTGTACAAACAAAATCGAATTTCTCGGAAGCCGGTCCGTTCAACGAAATGATCGTGATGGGTGTATTAGCAGTTCGTTTACAGAGTCTGAACAGAACATTGAAATGGGATGGCAATAACATGCAATTTACGAACATCGGTGATAACGAAATGATAAAGACTTGTATCAAAGACGGTTTCACTATCAAAGATGGTCATCCTTCGTTTGCAAAAGACTGGACAGATCCTGTTAATGCAAAACAGTTTGCAGCAGAACTGATCAAGCACAACTATCGCGATGGTTGGAAATTGCCTGATATGCCTAGATAACAGTTTTAAACTACATAAAAATGAAGAAGTCAGTATTATTTGTCAGTGCCGCGCTGATGATGTGCTATTTTACATCTTGTGGCGGTGGAAAGAAAACAGATGAAGCTGCTGCCGATGCAACAGCCGAAGCAAAAACAGAAGCAGCTGTGCCTGAATACAAATTATTGGATTTACCGACAGTCGACCTGTCTAAATTCCCGAAAGATGCCGATGGTTGGATTACTATGTTTGATGGTAAAACACTGAATGGCTGGAGAGGATATGACCGTACAGATGTTCCTAATGCTTGGGAGGTGAATGACGGCGCAATTCATATCAAAGGTTCTGGTGCCGGTGAAGCTGGTGCTAAGGACGGTGGTGACCTGGTATTTGCTCATAAGTTCAAAAATTTTGAGTTGGAATGGGAATGGAAAGTAGCTAAAGGCGCTAATTCCGGTGTATTTATTATGATCCAGGAAGTGGAAGGACAACCTTCTTATATTTCTGCTCCTGAATTCCAAATCTTGGATAACGCAAACCATCCGGATGCCAAATTGGGTAAAGATGGCAATCGTATGTCTGCTTCCCTGTATGATATGATCCCGGCTAAACCGCAGAACTCTAAACCGTTCGGCGAATGGAACAAGTCTAAGATCATGTGTTATAAAGGTACGGTTGTTCACTATCAGAATGACGAACCGGTTGTTGAATATCACTTGTGGACACAGCAGTGGAAAGAAATGCTGGATAAGAGTAAATTCAGCAAAGACAAATGGCCGTTGGCTTATGAACTACTGTTGAACTGTGGCGGACCTAACAAAGAAGGTTTCATCGGTTTGCAGGATCATGGTGACGACGTTTGGTATCGTAACATTAAGATTAAAATATTGGATTAATCTTTCCGTAGTTTACGGATAACTTATTGATAAATACCCGAAATCGGAGGTGCATCCGGTTTTCGGGTATTTTTTTTGAAAATAGTTTGTCATTCCTGTAACCTTCTTTCCGGAACGTTAGTCTTATCTGTAAACGAAACAAATTAGAAACAAATTAAATATTGAAATTATGGAAAGTTGGTTGATTCCCCTGGTTGCAATTGTTTGTGCGGTAGGCTTGCCCGTAGTGTTGCTTATAGTACTTGTAGTAAGAACTACCCGGACAAAACATGAAGAGCGTATGGCTATGATCGAGAAAGGTATTGTATTGGAAGAGCCGGAAAGGAAGGCGAATAAATTCAATGCCCTGCGTAACGGTTTGCTGATGATCGGACTGGCTTTGGGAGCTATTGGTGGTATATATCTGGATGATACGATGCCGCATGACTGGGCTGGTTTTTCTGTTGTTATCTTTACTGTTTTAGGTGGCGGCATAGCTTATCTGGCCTATTTCTTCATTGTTCTCAAGATGTTGGAAAAGGAGAAAGAACAATAAACCGGATTGATGGACGAACAAAAATGGATAAAAAGCATTCTGGCAGGGGACACCAAAAGTTTCTCCTGCCTCGTCGTGAAGTACCAGCAGATGGCATTTACGATTGCCTTCCGCATACTGGAGAATCGCGAGGAGGCAGAAGATGTCGTGCAGGATGCTTTTGTCAAGATGTATCGTGCACTTCCGTCTTTCCAGTTTGGCAGTAAGTTTTCTACCTGGTTCTATAAAATTGTCTATAATACGGCCATTACCGCCCAGCGGAAGCAATCCGTATTCGACAGTTATGATGATGCTATTGCAACCGATCTTACAACCAGTGAAGTAGATAGCGCAACAGCTATCCTGGAGCGGGAAGACCGGAAAGAAATAATTGCACGTGTATTGAAAAAGTTACCTGCCGATGAGAGCCTGGTACTTAATCTCTTTTACCTGGAAGAGTGTTCCATTGCGGACATCGGTCAGATCACGGATCTGACGCCTTCCAATATTAAAGTAAAATTGTTTCGGGGACGTAAGCATTTCTACGAGACATTACAGTTAATGATGAAGAATGAAACAGCGAATGTGTTATGAGTACATCAGATAAAGATATAAACCGCTTGACCGGCAAACTTCTGAAAGAAGGAATGGTTAAGCCATCTCCGGATTTAAGCCTGCGGATCATGGAGCTTATCATGCAGGAAGAACCGTTGAAAGTACCGGAAGTGAAAAAGGCCCGGATGAGTTCCGGAATGCCCCCTTTTATGATTGTTGGCATCATTATTGCATATCTCGTCGTATTTGCCGGCGTATTGATGCTTTTAGGCCAACAACCCGCAGGAAGCGTTGATCATATGCTGGAAGGGATAAAGGATAAACTGCCGTTTATTATGACAATTGCGGCTATCGCCGGTTCGCTGATATTTTATTCGGCACTGGATAAAGTATTGGCATTGCGATTTTGATATTATCAGGCTTGAATTGTTTATATTGACAAGTTGTAACTGTTTCCCCTCTCAAGAGGGGAATTAGTTACTCCCGTCACTATAACAAATAGTATATTCTTTTTCTATTTTAACGCCTTCACATTAATATTGCTGTAATTATTTCCGTCGAAATTGATGCGTCCCTTGTTTCCGCCGTTGATTTCATAGTAATGGTTCACTTTATCCTCTGTCGAAGAGTTTGTGATGTTGAAACCACTGACATGACGGTTGGCATATTTCATGTTTTCGGCAGCGATTTTGAAAGAGGCTTTTGCCGGAACGCTGATATTCAGATTACCATAGCGTGCATCTACATTCACCTGTTTGAAGTTGGCAGACAATTCTTTTATTGTCAATGTGCTGTAAGCCAGTTCATCCACATTCAATTCATCTTTTACCGAACCGATCATCGCTTCGCTGTATTTGATCTCCATATAGCCTTTGTCAAGACTTTCGATTTTTATATTACCATACTTGTTTTCCAGATTGATCTGGCCGCATTTCTTAATATTCATATTCGAATACTTATTGTCGGCATTCATTTGTTCTGCATCGCCGACAGAGACGTTTCCGCAGTATCCCAGGTCCAGATTCGCCTTCGTTACATTATTAATATCCACATTCCCGTATTTAGCTTCCAGGTTGAGAGGCTGGGTGAAACTGCCGGCATTCAGGTTACCGTACTTCACCTGTATCGTGCTTTTGCCTTCATTCTTGTCCGGCAGATTGATGTTCCCGTATTTCTGCGACAGGTTGATTGCCAGTTTCGAAGGCATGCTGATAAAATAATTGATCGTAAACCGGATATTGGAATTGTTATTACCCCAGTTTTGCTGTTTCAGCGAAGTGATGGCGGAAACCGTATTCCCGCTTTTCTTTAGTTCGATGTTCACACGGTCGATGCAAGCCTGTGCAGCATCCGCACTTTCGGCTTTAGCCTCTATCTCAACGCGGATTGCCACTTCATTCTTGTTCCAGTGCGTGATGGTCGTATTGCCGTAACGATTGTCCGTCATCAATAGGTCACTCAGGCTGACGTCAAAAGATTTACTGATCTCTTTTTTCTTAATACTTTCCGGTTTTGCGCCCCAACTGATAGCGGTACTAGCGATAAGTAGCACTGCCAAAAGTAATAAGGAACGGCTTTTTAATTGTTTTGTATTCATGATATATATTTTTATTTGTCATCATTATCGTTTGTAACTATTTCCATCTGTTTCAGCATGATGTTCAGGCTTTCGACACTCGCACTGTAATGCTGGTTCATTGCGAACAGGCCGTCGTTTGAGCAAGGCAGTGTCGGGAGGATTGTTTCTTCAAACATATAGTTATCTTTCAGAATCCTTTTGCTTTCCTGTAACAGACCGGCGGCTCCCGGAGTCTTCTCCTTCTTATACAACGATTCCATTTGTACCATGATATCGTTGATCTGCATCTTGTAATACATCTGAAGTTCGCCAAACTCCTTTTGCTGGCTGCACTGTTGCTGTATGGCAGCTTTTTGATTTACAGGAGCAGGCGTCCCACCCGGCATGCGGAGCAGGAGTATCAGTGCAATGGCGGCTGCGGCAGCGAAAGCAGACAAACTATATAGTTTGAAATGTTTCCTGCGGGCAGGCGGCAGTTTCTTTTCGAAGCGTTCGAAGTGACCTTCCGGCATAAGGTCATCTTCAAATGCTTCTCTATTGGTGTCTATGAAATTCTTTAATTTGTCCATGTCAATTTGCTGCTATAATGTCTAACAATTTGCGCTTTGCCCGCAGATATTGGCTGCGTACGCTTGGCGGCTGAATGTTCAGGATAGAGGCAATCTCTTCCATATCATATCCCTCGAAGAGGTAGAGCGAGAGGATTACGCGGTAACCGGCGGGTAATTTACCGGTTGCCTCTTTCACCTGTTTTACCGAATAGGCTATCTCCTCTTCGTTCGGTCCGTCCGGCTCCGGATCGGCATAGTTGTCGGATAGCTCCTCCCATTCCGGTGTTTGCCGGCGCACATAATCGATGGCCGTATGGACTGCTATCCGGTGTATCCAGGCTTCGAAACATTGTCCATCTTTATATTGGTCGATGTGCGTGAAGATTTTCAGGAACGAATCCTGCATGGCTTCTTCCGCTTCACCACTGTTGCCGACAATGCGCAGGCAAGCTATGTACAATCGCTGTGCGAATTGTTTGTACAAGCCCAGTTGCGCACTCCGTTTTCTTTCCCGGCAACCCTTTATCAGTTGTACTGTTGTTTCGTTCATTTGTTTATATAAACGAGAGAAAACGTCCGACCGTTGCATCTCTGTCACAAAATTAGACAAAAAAAAGAAAGGCATCATCACGATGCCTCTCTCCCTGAACTAAATGATAAAAATAAAAGTTATGTGGGAAGGTTTAATTTGTCACTTGAAAATTCTCGGCTCCCAACATCGGCGCTTTACCGGCAGGGGTACCTGATTTGTATTTAAGTTCAATCGTATCATCACCTTCATACGATTTATACTTCACCTTCATCGTCACTGTATCACCGTTTGTAGGCGGCAGACTATTCAGTCTGAATGAGGCCAGGCCCCATCCTTGTCCACCCGACAAGTTGTTGTATGCATTATGACGGAACTCCAGTTCATATGTATCCGTATTGTTCATCTTCACCAGATTGAGAAAATGTTTGGTCGATCCGTCGAAATAAGATTCGAACTGGAAGTTAATATAACCATCCTCAATCCATACGGACTTCATCCATAACGGATCATTGCCGTAATATTCATCATTTTTCTCGCCCAGATCGCCAACGATCGATTTAGTCAATACACTGTCGATTCTGTTTACACGGACTGCATAATCATATCCTTCTGCCATGTGGCTGGTCGAATCTCCCAATAATGTAAAGTTTATAAAAGCACGTCTTTCTTTATCTACCCCGAAATAAGGAGTAACGCCGGATGCCGGCCAGAAAGTCGTTGAATCATCCCATTGCAGGTAATAGGCGTCATTCCCTAATGGTTTGATCGTAGCTATTCCAAAACTGTATTTATTAGAAGAATTACTGTCATCATCTAAACAAGAATACATGGTAAAGGTCGCCAGAATGGTTCCCAGAACCAGTATAAAAGTTTTCAACGTCCTCATCACATTCATATCACAATTGTTTATTTTCCCATTCTAAAAGGTTAGATGGAAGAATAACGGAAAATGCTGCAAAAGAAAATGATAAAAGATGTTAATGCTTCAGTGATTGGTAAATAAGTTCGGCTGTACGTTGTGAAGCACCGGGTTTTCCGAGCATCTGAATGATCTCGTCGTAACCGTCGAGCATCTGTTGACGGTAAGCTGTATCGTGAAGTATTTTGCCCAGCTCATCGTGTATCTGCTGATAAGAGAAGCGGGCGCCGAACAATTCCTGTACGACTTCGCGTCCGGCAATCAGATTCACTAGCGAGATATATTTGGTATGGAAGAAATTGCGGAAGATAAAACTGGCCAACGGTCCGGCCACGACATAGTAACAGACTACCTGCGGAACGCGGAATAGCGACGTTTCAAGCGTTGCCGTACCCGAGGTGACCAGGGCGGCCCGGCTGTGTTGTAGCAGGTCGTATGTCTTGCCGAAGATGATTTTGGCAGGATGGTTTCCTATATATTGTTTGTAATATTCCGGTTCCAGTCCGGGAGCTCCGGCTATAACCGGCTGATAGTCCGGGTAGGCAGCTGCCACTTCGAGCATGGTCGGAAGGTTATCTTTGATTTCCTGCCGGCGGCTTCCTGCAAGGAGGGCCAGGATGGGTTTATCCGGCAGTCCTTCATCGGCCATAAACGTATCGGGGCGGGTGGCTTGCTTTTCTTTATATTGGGCAACCGAGTCGACAGATGGATTTCCTACATAATCGACCGAGTAATCCAGTTTGCGGAAAAACTCGGTTTCGAAAGGCAGGATGCAGAACATCCGGTCCACATAAAGGCGGAAGTCTTTGATGCGGTACTGTTTCCAGGCCCATATCTTGGGAGAAATATAATAGTAAACAGGCAGATGCAGCACTGTCTTTACGAATTTGGCTATTTTCAGGTTGAATCCCGGATAATCGATCAGTATCACCACGTCCGGCTGATATTTCCGGATATCTTCCTGACAGGTTTTCATATTATTCAGGATTGTTCGCAGGTTGAGCAATACGGGGATAAAACCCATAAAAGCCATCTCTTTGTAATGCTTTACCAATGTGCCGCCTACAGCTTGCATCAAATCTCCCCCGAAGAAACGGAAATCCGCCTCCGGGTCTTTTTCTTTTAATGCCGCCATCAGGTTCGACGCATGTAGGTCGCCCGAAGCTTCGCCTGCGATCAGAAAATATTTCATCCTTCCCAGTTTTTGTATTTCTCCATCCATTCGTAATCCGTCACATCCAGTTTGCAGGGCACCAGCGAAGCATATCCGCTGTCGAGTGCCAGCATATCGTTGTCCGGATGAATCGGTTTGGCATTCTCGAAAGAACCTGTCAGCCAGAATACCGGTTTGCCGGCTCCATTCTCCGAGCGTTTGTATTCCTTCACCCATTTTCCGGCAGCCTGACGGCAAATCTTCATGCTTTTGACTGTATCCACTTTCGGTACATTCAGATTCAGATAGGTTCCGGTAGGTAATCCTTCTTTCAGTACACGGCGTGCCACCATACGTCCCAGGCGGCAACATTCTGTAAAGTCGGCATCTGGATGATGGTCGAGCAACGAAACTCCCAACGAAGGAACTCCGAATACGCATCCTTCGGCAGCAGCTCCCATCGTACCGGAATAAAGAACGGCTATCGCCATATTGCCACCATGGTTGATACCCGAAACGAGCAGGTCGGGCTTACGTTCAAGCACTTCATTGATAGCCAGTTTTACACAGTCCACCGGCGTCCCTGTACATTCGTAGATTGTAAGTCCGTGTTCTCTCTTCACCAGATTATATCTGATTGGATTTTCAGAAGTAATCGCACTGCTCATGCCCGAACGTGGGCCGTCGGGAGCAAATACGACTAAATCGCCCAGGTCTCTCAGGCATTCAGTCAACTCTTTAATACCTTTGGCATTTACGCCATCATCATTTGTAATCAGTATCAACGGTCTATCATTCATCGCAACTTTTTTTAAATATCACTACAAATGTAACGATAATCTTTTGACGGAGGATGCTTTTAATTTTTTCTTAACGTTCGGAGAGAGTTACTTCCGGTCGGTACAATTTGAGTTTCTGGAGTTTATATTTGTTTTATTTAAAAGGGAGTCATTGACTGTGTTGGTTGCTTTAGAAAATTTATTCAGGGCACTATTACTTTAACCTTTAATGCCTGGTTAAAAAATGCTAATGTTATTACGTATAAGGCGTTTGTATCTATCTTTGCGAAAAAATTATAAAGAATCGCTTAATACTAAATATATAGAAAGAATCTTTTTTTTCTATGAAACGGGTAATTATTGTATTTCATTTAATACTATTTTATTTCAGTATTAGTTTGTCGGCACAAGACACGAATATACACCGGGACACATTATTTGCAAATATCAAGTTCCGGCAAGGATATTCGCAGCTAGACTCTACTTTCAATGATAATCAAATGCACTTGAATCAGCTGATTACATTATTGGACAGCACAGCGCTCGACTCATCTTTAGTCCTTAAGTCCATAACTATAAAAGGAAGTGCTTCGCCGGAAGGATCTACTCCTATGAACCGCCAACTGTCGGAAAAACGTGCCCAGAGCATGAAGGCATACATTGTCGATCATACGACCCTGAATGATTTCAACATCAAAGTCGACTCTTCGGACGTGGATTGGGAATTTCTAAGTGAGATGATTGCCTCTACCGACCTGCCTTGGCGTGACGAAGCAGTGAAGATTATCGCCAATACTCCTATCTGGGTTTTCAAAGATAAGAAAATTGTGGATGGAAGAAAGAAACAGCTTTGCATGTTGCAGGGAGGACATGCATGGGAATACATGTCGAAGAACTTTTTCCCCGCCCTGCGCGCCCGATTCCGAATCATGTGTGAATGGGAAATATCCCGTCCTGCCAACAACAGGGGTGATGAATGTAAAACAGATGAATGCGAAACGATAGTCAACCAACCTTCGACTGAAGAAAGATTAGCCGATGTCGGCAAGGATTCGGTAGCCACATCCCTGGTGCCCGACATGCGCAACACCGTCTCCACCGATTCCCTCGCCTTCACGGCAAAAAGCGAGAAAGACCGGAAGTTTGTAATGTTATTGAAAACAAATATGCTGTATGATGTTATGGCTATACCCAATATAGGTATAGAAATACCCATCACTCCCAAATGGTCGGCAAGCGCCAACTGGATGTATGCCTGGTGGAGCAACGACACCCGCCACCGCTTTTGGCGGATATACGGCGGTGATGTGGAACTGCGACGTTGGTTTTCGCCCCGGCGCGACACCCGTTCACTGCTATGCGGTCACCATTTAGGTTTGTATGGACAGATGCTGACTTACGACATCGAGTGGGGCGGACGCGGTTACTTGGGCGACCGCTGGAGCTGGGCTGTCGGGCTTTCCTATGGATATTCGCTGCCCCTGGGGAAACACTTCAACATCGACTTCACGCTAGGTGTAGGATACCTGGAGGGAGACTACATGAAATACCATCCGGAAGACGGCTGTTACTTCTGGGACTCTACTCATCGGCAAAAATGGTTCGGTCCCACTAAAGCCGAAGTTTCACTGATCTGGTTTATAGGCGGACGTAACCAACAGAAAGGAGGTGAACAATGATGCGTTCTGTAAAATACTTATGGGTAGTGCTGGCAGCATTGGCACTTCTCACCCAGTCGTGTGAGCATAAAGATCTTTGCTATCGTAACGAGCATCATACCGAACTCGAAATCAAGTTCGACTGGAGCAACGCTCCCGATGCACAACCCCGTACCATGGTGGTGCAGCTATTCCGTATGGACGGCAGCCACTACCAGCGTCGCGAGTTCTCTTCGCGCGAAGGCGGTAAAATTAGCATTGAGAGTGGTGAATACAAGGTATTGTTTCACAACGGAGAGATGGAATCTGTGACTGAACGCGGAAATTCTTTCGACAACTATCAGCTTGTCACCGATCCGCAGTCGCTTCTCGAACCCATGGGGCGCGGAGACCTCAGTACGCCTCCATTGCCCGAAGGTGCTGAAGAGCAGCCCGTGCGAAGTGTGCCGGCCTGCGTATGGGGTGGCAAGTGCGACTACCTGCAAGTGCAGGAGAATGTACCCGGGCAGATACTTACCCTGACTCCCGAAGCGGTTACCGTGGAATATACGGTAGAAGTGCGAAACGTGGAGAACATGACCGACCTGATTGATTTCAGCGCCGCCTTGAGCGGCATGTCCGAAGGGTGGAGCCCGGCTGCTGATCAGCAGCCGGATTCGTCGACTGACGAATCCGGAGAATCGGTGGTAATGCCCTTTGAATTGCAACGATATACTGACAAGAAAATGCTTATGGCGCATTTCGCGTCCTTCGGCCACTGCCCTAACGGAGAAGAAGGAAAGCACACGTTGACCATCTATACTTCCAATCAGAAATACTTTCACAACGATGTCACCGAGCAGCTGCACGCGGCTCCTGACCCTACCCACATCCATATCGTAATAGACGGCCTGAAGATTCCTTCGGGAGACGGAGGCATGAATCCTGATATTTCAGGATGGGACAACGTTGTGGAAACAGATATCGATATGAATTAAAAAAATAATAAACTTAAGGGAAACAAATTATGAACGGAAATGTAAAATTACTGGGAATGGTTGCTACAGCCTCCATTATGCTTGCCTCTTGTTCAAACGACGAGTTGAAGGAAGTTTACAAAGGCGAAGAAATTTCATTTACCACGCAGATAAAGACGCGTGCCACAGAGACAACGATTGATAATCTTGATGGATTCTATGTTTATGCAAAAGCAGATGGCTATGCACAGATGTTTATAAATGGACAAGAGGCAAAGAAGGATAAGAATAACAGTAACAGTTTTACGATTGCAGACGATAAGGGAGGCGGCTATTTATGGCCGACCGGAGTAAACAAGATAAACTTCTGGGCATATGGTCCCAACACTCTGAATAAAGACGTTTTCAAAGCCTCGATAAATGTTCAACAACAGAGCTTTACTGTAGAGTTGGCTTCATCCATGGAAAATGGAGGTGCAGACCAACAAGACTTTATAGTGGCACACAAAGAAGTAGAAAAGAACAAAGTTGCTGGAGGAAGTATACCTTTGGCGTTTTCTCATGCTTTATCGCAGATTCGCATCAATGCCAAATGTCCGGATAATGCAAATTATAATGTGTATATCAAAGGAGCATGGCTGATGAACGTACATGGAAAAGGCACATTGGGATTTAAAGCAGTTGACCACGAAAACGACGAAACAACAGCAGTTGATCACATGGATTGGCACTCCAGTACTCTCACCAATTATGGTGTCAAGTTAAAAGATAACGATACTCCACTTGATGCTCAACCTAGATCTTTAATAGGTTTTGATACGGATGGTAATAAGAATAACAGTTTGATGCTTATTCCGCAATCACAAAAAGGATGGAATTCATTAACCAATTCAAACGGAGCATACATCGTGCTACTTTGCCGTATCGAATCTATTCACAAGGGAGCTATTCATACTGACAATGGTAATACCTCTACTGATAATGGTCCGGTTTTTGAAGAGGGAGGCAAACATTACCACCAGATATTCCCTGTTTCCAACAAGTGGAATAAAGTCGAATATGGATATACATGCGTAGCTATTGATGCAGATTGGAAACCTAATTATAAATACATCTACAATCTTGTATTTTGTGGACAAGGTAGTGGAGCAGGTGTTTATCCTCCTGAATTGCCTAAGTTACCGGATGTTGATGGAGTAGAGGTTGTGCCAACTCCCGGTGATAAAGGACCTGGAGATCTGATACTCGACAAGCCGCTTTCTTTTTCTGTCAGCGTAGGAAATTGGGAGGATGGCAAAACCGGAAACGAGGATGGCGATACAAACATGGACTAATCAACAAATATCAAAAAAAAACGTGCTTATGCGACATTTTCGTATATTTCATTCATCCTTCGGACTTATGCTTGCAGGCGTTGCGGCTTGTGCCGTATTGTCCTGTACGGACGACACTTTCGATAAGTACGGACAACAAGGTGCTTCGGGCATGCTTGCGTTCGATGTGGTGGCACCGGGCAGTTGGGCCGACGGTTCTGCGGCCACTCGTGCAGCCGACAAAGACATAAGCATCCGGGAGATAACACAATCCGGAGGAGGGAAGCCCTTATATTTAGTTACTGAAATTGCGGAAGCTGCTGTGGATACAGCGGCTTCCAATGCTATAACCCGTGGCTCCACGATAACCGAAGGTACATTCAAAAAACAGTCCTTCGGACTTTCGGGGATATGCTATACCGGCGATTGGCCTGAAGGAGAAGAGGGAAATGAGTGGACCACCAACTTTGCCCACAACATACGGGTGAGCTATGAGGGTAATAAATGGAATTCGGAAAAAACTCTGCAATGGGTAGCTTCGGAAAATATCAAGTTCTTTGCCTACTCACCCTACTCTGCTGCCGTACCTTCTTCTTCCGGTGCTTCTGAAGAAGAAGCGGCCGATGCAACCAACAGCACTCCTTTCATTATCCATTCGGCAGAGGGGGCTACCGGTGTTCCCACGTTGACTTATACAGTTCCCCAGGACGTGACCAAGCAGATTGACCTGATGTATGCCATCGCAAATTGTACTGGAAACGGTACAGGAGATGTTCAGAATGGAGCAGTGCAATTGAACTTCAAGCATGCACTGACTGCCGTCACCATAAAAGCCGGCAAAAAGATGCTTCCTGGAACAGTTTCCAAAATAGAGATTTCCGGAGTGCATGGAAGCGGTATTTACCCGATAGGAGCGAATAAATGGACAACTACGGACAAAGCCGACCGTACTTTCAGCATAGAAAATGAAACAGCAATCAAGAATGAATCCGATACTGAATCTGGCACCGTGCTGAATCCGGACGATAAGGGATATACGTTTATGATGATTCCCCAAACGCTCACGAATGAAGCAAAGCTAACAATTTCATTTAAAGACGATCTTACAGGTCTGGATCGCACACTTACTGCCAAGCTAAAAGATTTTACGAACGACAGCCAATGGAAGGTAGGGAAACAATATACCTACTCCATCAATTCCACCGGAATCGTGGTAGAGCCGGTGATTGAATTGACAGTCAATCGAGATAATACGTTGTATCCTAATGGCGGTTTTTGGGGTACAGACACGCCGAATCCTAATGCTGAATCTCTATACACAGAAATGCAAGATGACGAAAAACTGGCATATCTTCCGGTCAGTGGTGTTCTGAATGATGTAAGTATTGCCGCATATATGCATGTGGTACAAGACAAAGCAGAATCAGAAGCTGCAAAAAATCAAATTCGGAAACTTGATTTTGAGATTGAGTACTCTATTGATGGTGGCTCTAGTTGGAAATCGGAAAAAGAATTTGGATGGCGATCGACAACCGTTCCCCAAAGCACAGCAGACGACACCGACTTGACGGCACCCGTAAGCGGAAGCATTGTTTTGCCTGCTCAACCCAAATTTACAGATATGCGGAATTTCTTGTATGGGAAGGGGACCACTATAGAAGGTGTGACGTCAGAAAAGACAATTTCTGAAGGTGGAAAAGGCTCGAAAGAGGTACCATACGATTTGGTTGCGAATAATGAAGTAAAAGAAAGTGCCAACTGCTATATTGTGAATGATCATGGCTATTATACATTTCCGGCTTACTATGGAAATACTTATGGCAAGGGTGGTGATAATTCGTCATACAAGTATAATACTTCTGAACCAATTCCAGAAGGATCAAAGAACTATGTACTTGAAAACTTCGTTGGACATGATGATAACCCTATTTCAAGTGGTCAAATTTCAGGAGTATCTGACGCAATACTGCTATGGCAAGACAGTCCGGACCTTGTTACAGAGGTGAAATACGACAATGATAAAGTCTCTTTCCGTGTACCCGAAGAGACCATCAACCAAGGTAATGCTGTGATTGCCGTGCGCAACAGTTCCGGGGATATTTTATGGAGCTGGCATATATGGGTTACCCATCGCAAGTGGGATTCTTCATCTTGTATACGATTGTCAGACAAAAATTTGAATGAAAAGGACAAGCCGTTTATCATAGCTCCTTGTAACCTCGGTTATTGCGAGCCACATGGAGAAGACGATAAAAGAGACATACTGATACGTTTTGTAGTTGATTCCAAACTGGTAGGTGATAGTGAAGTTAAACTAACAGTCAATGGAGCACCGCAACCTGAGACAGCAGAAACAAACAAGGGCACCATTACGTTTACTCAACCCAAGATTGCAGCATCCGTAGCTGGCGACAACACTTATTACCAATGGGGACGTAAGGACCCAATGCTCCCGGGTATTCACAATACTAATACTTACGGAGATCAAGAATTAGATATGGTAAACAAAATGTTCTATTCTAAAGAGTATCGTTTTACTTCAGGAGAAAGTGGCAGAAGTATTGGAGAAAGCATACAATATCCATATCGGTTCTTTATGTATAAGCGACCCCAAAATGATAGCGACAACAGCGGTATAGACAACTATAAACGGCGTCACTGGCATGATGGAAGCGATAAACCTTATCGCCTAAAAACCGTCATGAACTATTGGAATACGCAATTGATACAAAGTGGTATGTCTAGTTTTGATTATACAAATACAACAGATCCCAATTACAGTGCTGAACCTAATGATAAATATGTTATCAAAACAATATATGACCCTTCACCGGCAGGATTTAAAATTCCGCCTATTAAGGCTTTTGCTGATTTTTTTGATGATGTAAAACTCAAAGCAAGAGAGAATCCCAAGCCAGGACAGACCCAAACTGCAGGTGAGCCAAATGCAGTGGAAACATTAAATGGATGGCAGGTTACTGTTGGCGAAAAGGAGTTTTATTTCCCTGCTACCGGAGTACGGGATATGGGAGTGAAAGATCGTGAGGTGAGTTATGGCACTTTTCCTGCTTTCTCTTCAATAACATACATAGCAACATCCGGATTTCATAACAGCAATGGAACTTCTTCAAGTTGTTTAATATTCTCTATCGATAAAAGATCAAGTGTGGATTTTCCCAATTGTACCACTCCTATTCATGGGACCAACAACGCATACGGTTTCACCGTCCGCCCTATCCGCGACGGTCAGCAATAAAGCAGCCGTTTAGAGTCTCTCCTGAAAGGAGTACATATTTCTTTTATACTGCCATACCGGGCTTGTAGCAGGCAATCTTCTCCATCCAAAGAGAAGCGCCTCTTGCAAGCCGGGTATGGCAGTTCTTTTTTTCATCAGCCTTGCTCCAAGCATCTACTTATCGGGAGCTAAGTCGTCATTGTATCTTTGTCATATAAAGTTTTTCCGTTTTTTTCTTCATTTGTTCATATTGGTGTTATTGTGCTGATGATTAGTAGTTTGCAGATGAATAGAATGAAGGATATTATCCGATGGCATCATATAATTCAAATTTTCCATGTAATATAATAAATAAAGGCTAACTTTTTATACTCTCAACAAAAGAGCAAGTGCGTATGTTTTAGGTATTTATCTTATTATTCTTAGCTCAAAAGTCATATCTTATTTCTTGTTCGTCATCTGTCGGGCGCTTGTTCTACAGGTATCAAACAAGCGTCTGACAGATATCGAATAAGCGTTTGACAGATGACGGACAAGAACGGATACGGCACTTCCGGTCTAAAAGTATACCGGTCTCGCCTTACCTATACACCAATAAAGAGATAAGATATACTTGTGGATTTGCCGGTATTCAATGAGTATTCACCTTAATTTCAGTTGCGATTTATATCGGATCCTTCATTATATTCATCTTATATTGGTTGATTTATAACCTTTACATGCTATAGATGAAGGAATGAACATAAAAAACGGAAAAACTTTTATTGAAGAGGGGAACAGGTGCAACCGGTTGTTATTAACAGATAGTTTACCTGTGTTTTTTAAAACTTCGTTATCATTTCCAAAAAAGTATATGCATATTCCTCATTTGGAACAAGTTATTAAATATTCTGTTTATATTTGCAAGTTATCAACAGTTAGGGCGACTTTTCAACAAAACGAGCATTGTTTTGCTAAAACCTGATTTCGTTAGGTTTTTAATGTTTAGTTTTGCCTCCGAATTAATAGACGAAGTATGGGAAAGATTATCGCTTTAGCAAATCAGAAAGGTGGAGTTGGTAAGACAACGACCACGATTAATCTGGCTGCATCCCTCGCTGCACTCGAAAAGAAAGTGCTTGTTGTTGATGCGGACCCGCAGGCAAATGCCTCCTCCGGACTGGGTGTGGATATTCGCAGTGTCGAGTTGTCCATCTATGAATGCCTGGTAAATAGCGAGGATGCAAAAGGTGCCATTATCCCGACCGAGGTGGAAGGACTGGATATTATCCCGTCGCATATCGACCTGGTGGGTGCGGAGATTGAAATGCTGAACATGGAGAACCGGGAACAAATCCTGAAACAGATTCTCGTTCCCCTGAAGGATATGTACGATTTTATCCTGATTGACTGTTCTCCTTCTCTGGGGCTGATTACAGTAAATGCCCTTACGGCAGCCGATTCGGTCATGATCCCTGTACAATGTGAATATTTTGCATTGGAAGGTATCAGTAAACTGTTGAATACAATAAAAATTATTAAGTCAAAGCTGAATCCGGCTTTGGAAATCGAGGGATTCCTGCTGACGATGTACGATTCGCGCCTTCGCCTGGCCAACCAGATTTACGAAGAGGTGAAACGTCCGTTCCGCGATCTCGTTTTTACAACCGTTATTCAGCGTAATGTGAAGCTGAGTGAGGCCTCCAGCTATGGCAAACCGGTATTGCTTTACGATGCCGAATCGAAGGGAGCGCTCAATCATATGCAGCTGGCACAGGAGCTGATAGACAAAAACAAATAAGTAGAATTATGGCAGTAATGAAAAGATCGGCTCTTGGCCGTGGATTGGATGCTTTGATCACGATGGACGACCTGAAGACAGGCGGTTCGTCTTCTATCAGTGAGATAGAACTGAGCAAGATTCAGCCCAATCCGGATCAACCCCGTTCTATATTTGAGGAAGAAGCACTGGAGGAACTGGCTACTTCTATCCGCTCCCTGGGTGTTATCCAGCCGATAACCCTGAAAGAGATCGGAACCGAGAAGTATATGATCATCTCCGGCGAACGTCGTTACCGTGCCTCTCTGATGGCAGGTCTGGAACAGATTCCTGCCTATATCAAGACGGCAGCCGACGAGAATGTAGTCGAGATGGCGCTGATTGAAAATATACAGCGTGAAGACCTTAACTCGATAGAAATAGCATTGGCTTATCAGAAACTGATAGATAGCTACGGTCTGACTCAGGAAAAACTCAGCGAACGGGTAGGAAAGAAACGGGCTACTATTGCCAACTATCTGCGCTTGCTGAAGTTGCCTGCCGAGATACAGATGGGACTGAAAGATAAGAAAATCGATATGGGACATGCTCGTGCCCTGCTGCCGGTCGAAGATCCGGAGGTGCAGTTGGCTCTGTATGAACAAATATTGGCAGAAGGACTTTCCGTACGTAATGTGGAAGAGATCGTGCGGAACGGAGCGGAAGCTGTAGCGACAGAAAAGAAAGAGAAAACAGTCGGACGTAAACCGATGCTTCCCGAAGAATTTAACCTGCTGAAGGATCATTTGTCCCGATTCTTTAATACAAAGGTACAATTGGCGTGCAACGAGAAGGGAAAAGGACGCATCACGATTCCTTTTACCTCGGAAGAAGAACTGGAAAGACTGATCGGTCTGTTGGATAAATTGAAATAAGTTGACGGTAGATTCGTGAGGATGAAATTAAAAATAAGCAGGATACTGTGCTTGCTGGTGGTGCTTACGGGTATCTCTTTATATACAAAAGCACAAGGCAAGGCGGTTATACTCGACGCCGATACGGTTGTTGTTGCACCACCCGACTCAACGGTGCTGGCTGTACTTCAGTCGGCCGACTCTGCGAGCCGGGTAAAGGGCAAGGAAATAGATCTGAAACCGTTCAAACCTAATCCGACAAAGGCGGTTATTTTGTCGGCTATTTTGCCGGGATTGGGACAGATATATAACAAGGCTTACTGGAAATTACCTATTGTATATGGTGGTTTTATGGGCTGTATCTATGCGATAACCTGGAATAACAAGAATTATAAGGATTATTCGACGGCCTATTTTGATTTGATGTATGATGTGAAAAACAATGCGGATGATCCGTCTAAATGGAGTAGTTCATGGACGGATATTGCGAAGAAGAACGGATATGATCCGGAAAAATTTATTACGACCGCATCTTATCAGGATAACATCAAGCGCCGTAAGGACTATTTCCGTCGTTACAGGGATTTGAGTATTATTATCACAGCCGGCGTTTATGCTATCTGTATGATCGATGCTTATGTGGATGCCCAGTTGTTCGACTTTGATATATCTCCTGACCTGAGTATGCGGGTGGAACCGATGGTGATGCCTAAGACCAGCGTCAGTGAACGAATATATGGCCTGAATTGCAGTATAAAATTCTAATTAATACATGAAATACTTATTATCATTACTCTGTTTCTGCTGTTTCGTTACTGTTGCCCGTGCACAGGAAACAATAACTGAAAATGAAGAACCTCAGTATTCGGACCTTTCCGCCGACTCCCTGTCGGTTGATGTCGGTCTGATACCCGAAAGTCTGGATGCGGATGTCGACAGCCTGCTTCACTCCTGGCATGTGCAATACTTTTCCAAGAAAGATGAATATTGTCATGACGATGCCGCAAATGTATGGTTCCCTGACTCTGTCTACCGGGAACGTCTGGAAAGCCTTCCGCGTGTTATTTCCTTACCTTATAATAAGGTAGTACGCGATTGCATTGATTTATATGCCGACCGCCGTCGTAATCTGGTACGTTATATGCTGGGTATGGCGGATTTTTATTTTCCAATCATCGAACAGGTTCTGGATGAGCATGACTTGCCAATCGAACTGAAATATCTGGCTGTGGTGGAAAGTGCCCTGAATCCGGTAGCCTTGTCACGTGTCGGTGCCTGCGGCTTATGGCAGTTCATGCTTCCGACCGGAAAGATTTACGGACTGGAGATCAACAGTCTTGTTGACGAACGTCGTGACCCGGTAAAGGCTACACATGCCGCCTGTCGTTATTTCAAAGATATGTATGCTATTTACGGTGACTGGAATCTGGTGCTGGCTTCTTATAACTGCGGGCCGGGAAATGTCAATAAAGCTATCCGCCGTTCCGGAGGGAAGACGGACTTCTGGGAGATATTCCCTTATCTGCCCAAAGAAACCCGCTCGTATGTGCCGTTATTCATTGCGGCAAATTATATTATGAACTATTATTGCGATCATAATATCTGTCCGATACAGACCAGTATGCCGCTGGCTACCGATACGGTCGTTGTCACAAAAGCACTGCATCTGGAGCAGGTGGCGGATATACTACAAATGGATATTCAACAGGTCCGTGCCTTGAATCCGCAATATAAGCGTGATATTATCCCCGGAAACACGGAGCCGTCTGTGTTGAAATTGCCGGTAAACCAGACATATGCTTTCATCGACAAAGAAGATACGATCTATACGCATCGTGCAGAAGATTTGTTGGAGAATTGTCTGGCTTATAATCCGTCCGATAAAGACAGTAGAAAGTCCTCTAACCGCGAAAAGATTACTCATCGTGTCGCTTCCGGCGAAAATATCTATGCGATAGCCGACCGGTATGGAGTGACTCCGAAAGAAGTACGTCAATGGAACGGTCTGAAGTCGAACCGTCTGGCTAATGGGCGGCGCCTGACTTTGTATGTGGATAATGGCGGGGTGGCTTTTGCTTCAACAGCAAAGTCTAAGGCGATACCTAAAACGACTTCTCCTTCGGAAATAGTTGAGAAACAGAGTAATGGCTATGTCTCTTATCAGGTGAAATCGGGAGATTCCCTTTACACGATATCGAAAAAGTATCCCGGTGTGTCGGCAGCTTTGATACAAAAGGCGAACGGATTACCGAATGCAAATATCCGTCCCGGACAGGTTCTGAAAATTCCTGTGGGATAAAACTTGCTATTTTCTTGGCTTCCGTGCTGATTTTTGATGAATATTTGTATATTTGTGGTTACAGACGTTGTATAAAAAGAAGAGGTTGTAACCATGAGTGATGCGATAGACACAAAAGACACAAAGGAAGCTGGTGACATGTTACCCGCTATGACGGCAGACGAGAAGATGATCCAGGATGGATTTAACGAGCTGCTGAAGGACTATCTGAATTCAAATCACCGGAGGAAGGTGGAGCGCATTACTAAGGCGTTCAACTTTGCCAATCAGGCGCATGCCGGCGTGAAACGCCGGTCCGGCGAACCCTATATCATGCACCCCATTGCCGTTGCACGGATTGTTTGCCGTGAAATGGGACTGGGGTCAACTTCTATTTGTTCGGCTCTGCTCCACGATGTGGTGGAGGATACGGAATATACCGTACAGGATATTAGTGATATGTTCGGTCCGAAGATTGCCCAGATTGTAGATGGGCTGACTAAGATATCCGGTGGTATTTTCGGGGAACAGGCTTCGGCGCAGGCGGAAAACTTCCGTAAGTTGTTGCTTACCATGAGTGACGATATCCGTGTAATCCTGATCAAAATCGCCGACCGTCTGCACAATATGCGAACCTTGGGTTCGATGCTTCCCGCCAAACAATTCAAGATTGCCGGAGAGACACTTTATCTTTATGCACCTTTGGCTCATCGCCTGGGTCTCTTCACCATCAAAACGGAACTGGAGGACCTGAGTTTTAAATATGAGCATCCTCAGGAATACGATTTTATAGAACAGAAACTGCAAGCCTCCGAGGAAAGCCGTAATAAACTTTTCGAACATTTCGCAATTCCGGTCGATAAGAAACTGAAAGAAATGGGCTTGCATTATGAGATGAAAGCTCGTGTGAAATCAGCTTACTCTATCTGGAACAAGATGGAGAGCAAAGGGATTACCTTTGAAGATATCTATGACCTGTATGCCGTCCGTATCATTTTTGACCCGCTGCCGGGTGTGGATGAAAAGAATATGTGCTGGGATATCTATTCCGCTATAACAGATATTTACCGTATTCGTCCGGATCGAATCCGTGACTGGGTAAGCCGTCCGAAGGCTAACGGATACCAGGCGTTACACCTGACAGTCATGGGCCCCGATGGGCAGTGGGTGGAAATACAGATTCGCAGCCGGCGTATGGACGATATTGCTGAGAAAGGATTTGCCGCACACTGGAAATATAAAGAACACAGCGTAGAAGAAGATACCGAACTCGATAAATGGCTTCAGACAATTACTGAAATCCTGGAAAGTCCGGACCCGAATGCCCTCGACTTTCTGGATACGATCAAGCTGAACCTCTTTACCTCTGAAATATTCGTGTTTACCCCGAAAGGGGATATAAAGACGCTTCCCCAGGGGGCAACTGCGCTTGACTTTGCCTATGCGCTGCATACCAATATCGGTAATAAATGTATCGGGGCAAAAGTTAATCATCGTCTGGTTCCTCTCAGTCACCCGTTGGCCAGTGGAGACCAGGTGGAAATACTGACTTCCCGTTCACAGGAGCCGCAAGCGGAATGGCTTAATTTTGTTACTACGGCAAAAGCCCGTTCAAAGATCGATGCCGTATTGAAGCGTGCCCGTAAGGATGCAGCCAAAGTGGGTGAGGAGAAGGTGATTGCAGCCTTTAAGCGCTCTGATATGGAGGCAAGTACGTCTAATCTGGATAAGTTATGTATGTATTTCGGTTTTTCCAAGCGGGAGGAATTCTTTTATGCCGTGGAAAAGGGCGATGTCACCTTGCCGGAAAATATAAAGAAGCTGTTGAAGGAAAAGACCGATAACGTTTTATTTAAGTATGTAAAGCAGGCGTTAGGAGTCGGTGTCAAGAATAATAAGGAGAAAGAAGAGGTACAGAAAGAAGAAAAACCGAAAGCAAAATACGATAAATCGAAACCTTATATCCTTCGTGAAGAAGCATTCGAACGTAATTATGTCATTGCTGAATGCTGTAAACCTATTCCGGGTGACGATGCGTTGGGCTTCATCAACGATGACGGCAATGTGGTTGTTCATAAACGCTCCTGTCCGATTGCCATGCGCCTGAAGAGTAGTTTCGGCGAACGTATCCTGAATACCGAATGGAGTAGCCATAAGAATGCTTCCTTTGAGGCTACTCTCGAAGTGAAAGGTATCGACTCGATTGGCGTTCTGAACACAATCACTAAAACAATCTCCGATGACTTCAATGTAAATATCATGCGTCTGCTTATTGAAGCGAAAGACGGTGTGTTTGAAGGAAAGATTAAGATGAAAGTGCATGATGTGGAAGACATACAGAAGATGTGTGTGACGCTTTCTAAGATAAAGAACATAAAGTCGGTCGGTCGTGTGGCTGATTAATCGGTAGGTATTTTAACCCTCTAAAATACACATTTATAGGTATTGCCTTTATAAGGGAGATATCTGACCTTTGTCTTCGTCAATTAAAAATAGAATAAGATGAAGACAATAGGTATTTTTTACGGTTCTTCAACCGGGACAACAGAGGATATTGCAAAACGTATAGCAGCCAAGTTAGGCGTGGATGCTTCTAACCTGTACGATGTGGCGAAGGCTTCTCCTTCCGATCTGGCAGGTTATGAGGTTTTGATACTGGGTAGTTCTACCTGGGGCGCCGGCGATTTGCAGGATGACTGGTATGATTTCCTTGCCAAGATAAAGAAACTGGATTTATCCGGTAAGTTCGTGGCTATTTTCGGTTGCATCAGTCAGTGCGATGGTAACGGTCAAAGAGAATAAGATTCCCGGAGAGATAAAAGTTTTTTTGAATCATATCTACGAATATAAAAAGGGGATACGAAGCATGGTTTTATGCACGATCAATAAATCTTATGAAAAGATTGCCACCGATCGTCTGGAAAGCCAGCAGATTTGCTATGTGAAGCAGGATGCCGGTGAGCGGAGTGTGAATATTTATTTCGGCAGACCTGAATGTATTGATGCAATCCGTTTGCTGGTTACCCGTCCTTTGAACTTGCTTACTCCTGAGGAAGATTTTATTCTCGGCGCCTTATTAGGATATGATATCTGCATGCAGTGCGAACGTTTCTGCACAAAGAAGAAACAGGCATTGTCATCCGACCTGGCTGGTATGGTAGGATAGTTTTCCCTAAAATTGTTTATTTACCCCTGTTACCCCGCTTGGGATAGCCGACACCGATACTTATAGAACAAAGACTTTCTGGATTTAACAGGTAGTATCGGCCATCCCAGGAGAACGCAAAGCGTTCTATGAAAGGCATCAGCTGATGAGCGTTAAACGAAGCATTCGTAGAGAGCGTCCGGAGGCTGTGCTGTTTGAGCGCAGCGAGTTCACAGACGACAGCGAACGGAGGATGCGGAGTAGCGAAGCAGGTGCAGCCTTGATCTTTTGGCTACTTTTCCATCAAGGGAAAAGTAGGATCAATTCTTTCTAATAAGAAATCTTAACCCCCGCAAAATAACTTCTCGGTGCGGCCGGTCCGTAGATGTAGGCGGAGTCGCGTTTGCGTCCCTGGTCGAAGTCGGACTGGTAGGCTTCGAAGATATTCTGTACACCGGCGTTTACTTCCAGGTTGATGTCTTTGTAGATGTGGAAGTCGTATGACAGCTTGATGTTCATGTCGAAGAAGTCCGGTGTTTTGACCGCCTTGTCTATCGGGATATAGCCGGCCAGGTGCTGTACCAGCATGCTTCCGGTATAAGTACCCGACAAAGCCGCCGTGAAATGTTTCAGCGGAGTCAGCGTCGAGGTGAAGTAACCGTAGGTATTGGGAGTGCGGAACATCTTCCGTTCTGTCGGGACATTCTCGTTATCGCTCCATTTCTCCGGTTCGTTGTAACGGCTGCGCTGCAAGGTGATGCCTGCCTGTAAGGACAGCCAGGAGGAGAGAACGCTTTTTCCTTCGAGCGTCAGTCCCATCACTTTGGCTCCCGAACCGTTACGGCGTTCTTTGATGATATTACCCTGCTCGTCTTTACCGATGTCCTCCAACACAAAGACATCGCTCAGGCTGGTGTAGAATCCTTCAATCAGGAAATTTGTCTGGATTCCGTTCTTGAAACGGTGATAGAAGTCGACTGATGTGCTGAGACTCTGCGATTTCTCTTCTTTCAGGTCTTTTGCTCGTTGTATCATCGCAATTTCACCACCTACGGCAGAGATGTGCATATCCTCGTCGAAAGCCTGCGGCGCACGGAAGCCGCTGGAGTAACTGGCACGGATATTGATATCCTCCGTCGGATTGAAACGTACATTGGCACGAGGACTGAATATCACATTATCTATCATATTATGTTTATCCATACGTGCTCCGACCAGGAAACTCCACATTTTGTTTTTCCATTCGTTTTGCAGGAAAAGGCTTTCGATATGGACTTTCTGGTTCGTATAGCGGTTGTAGCCTATCATTTCATCTTTCAGATGGTCGTAATTGTATTCCAGTCCGGCTGTCAGGTCCGACGGCATAAACAGGAACTTGTCGAAGCTATAGGCATACTGTGTTCCCGCCATAAAAGTGAGGTCGGTAGTCTTGCCGTAGGCATTCGGGTCTTGCGCTGTACCGTAATAACTGTCGCGATCGGTGTTTTGGGCCGAAGTGAAGACGCTGAGCCTATGTTTGTAATCGGAAGAGAAAAGGTCGAACTTCAGGCCCCCGCCGTCGATGGAATGCTCCAGTTGTTCAGCAATATCCGCTTCATGGGGCGGACGGTCCAGCAGGTTACCGCCACGGCGGTATTCGTTCATGTGATGATATTCGAATGTCAGCTTGCTGTAAGTGCTTGTTTTCAGGTAGGAACGGAATCCGACCGTCTGGTTTTTAAGTTTCGGCAGTTCGGTATAACCGTCGCCGTCATGGTCGTAGCCGGAACGATGGCGGTTCTGACCGAAGATGTACATGCCGGCTTTACTGTTGTCCGTCACCAGCGAAGCGTTCAAAGTCGTGTTGTTATCAAAAGCCGAACTTCCTCCGATAGAAGAAATCGTATGCGTCAGTTCTCCGGAATTGCGCAATGGCTCTTTAGTAATGATATTGATGGTCCCCGCAATGGCAGAAGAGCCGAATAAGGCCGAACCGCCGCCGCGCATCACTTCGACACGGTCAATCATATTCGCCGGAATCTGTTCCAGTCCGTATACCCCCGAAAGGGCGCTGAAGATTGGGCGCGAGTCGATTAAGATTTGTGTGTAAGGCCCGTCCAGCCCATTGATACGAACCTGTTGGAAACCACAATTCTGGCAGTTTGTCTCAACACGTACGCCTGGTTGGAAATTCAGTCCCTGCACCAGATTTACCGCATTGGTCGTTTTAAATAGCTTCGAGTCGATGACATTGACCAGGGTGGGAGCCAGGCGCCGCGAAGTCTCGCTCCGGTTTGCCGAGACGACAACGCCGTCCAGGGCAATCCGGTCTTCTTCCAGCTCGACGTTTATTTCCTGTGTTTTCCCTTTTACCAGGGTTACTTCGCGGGTTACGGTTTTGTATCCGAGATATTTGAATTCGAGTGTAAACTTGCCCTCGGGCAGGTTTTTCAGGAAATAATGACCGGAATTGTCCGTCGTGGTCCCTATGGTCGTCCCTTTCAGCATAACGGTGATGAAAGGCAGGTGTTCGCCTGTCTCTTTGTCCAGTACATGTCCGAATACATTGGCATCCGAAGCATTCATTTTCTCGTCGTCTCCTGTTGCCCGTGCAACCGTAACGGCACAGCAAAGGCATAGTATAAGTGTTATAATCTTATTCATTTTAATTTGTTCTGATAAATAGGTAATACAAGGGATGTACCTGTTTGAACACAGGTATCCTAACAAAAAAAGTCCGTATGTATCAGATTACAGGAGGGGCACGAAGAGATAACTTTCCCCGTACAGGGAGTAGGTAATCCGGGTAGACCGGATTGTTTCTGAGTATAAATAATGTAGTAAGAAAAGCGGCAAGCAGAATCGAAACAAACGCAGCTCCGCTGATTTGAATCGTAGAAAGCTGGTGAAGTAACTGGAACTCCGCGTAACCATGTTCATGGTCCGGTTGGCCGTCGTCCGTTTTATGGTAAGGGTGCGAATGGACTATCGTTACCCCGTTCACGATATGGACGTGGGTAAACGCAATCAGGCATCCCAGATACGCAATAAACAGTGCGGGGAGCGCTATACGCAGATATTTCCTGAACTTCTCCATCACCTTGTTGCAAATATAAGGTATTATACGGTATAAAATGGCAAGTCTGGTATTAAATCTGTATTAAATACCTACTGCTAGGTATGAAAACAGGAGCCTCTCCCCGTTTGAAAGATAGATTAAATCCTATGATAAACTTCATTGAACGGCACTCTGCATCGTTCTCCCCAGATGCCTCTGTTACCTTTTCGGATGCCACATGGAATGACCATATTTATCCCGGCACCGTGCGGTAATTTCAATAGTTTTTTGATTTGTGTACTGTCGAAACCCTCTAAAGGGCAAGTGTCGTATCCTTCATTTGCCATGGCAATCATAAATGTCTGGGCAGCCAGTGCACAGGATTTATGAACGATGACACGCATGTCGCTTTCGGAAACTTCACGTACCATAGGGCGGAAGAGGCCGATGCTTTTAGCCAGTATAACCCTTAAAAATCCCAGCAAACCGAAGAACCTGGCATAAAGGAACGGCATTACTTTCCCATAATATAATTCTCTGTCTTTGATACGCTTCTCCTGGCGTTCCTCGGGACTGTTTCGCAGGATATTCCCTTTCTCGAACTCGAGAACGAATTTTGCCCGTTTCTTATATAAGTCCTGACGGGTAACGAAAATAACTATTTCCGGAGCTGTGGAGGCTGCTGTCTGCCCCAGACAAGCCTTCGAAATCTTTGCTAATAATTCGGGTTCTGTAATTTGATAGAATTCCCATAATTGCATATTCGAACTGTTGGGAGCCAGCGTTGCCAGTTCCAGACATTGTTTGACCTTTTCCGGGTCTATCGGTTTTTCTTTATCGTATACCCGCACGGAACGGCGGAACTGCAAGACTTCTGCTAAATTCATTTTTTGATTCTGTTTAATTAAATAACTTCTTTCTTATCTGATAGATGGTCGCTTAAAAGCAACTCTATAATTATAACAAAATTGTGAGTTAATTGTATTATTGAGTTATAAAGAATTCGGTAAAAGTAAATACTTTCTTGTTTGCTACCAATACCTGTGGAAAGCGATTTGTTGTACTAATAACTGTCAAAAGGGGAGATGCACCGGAGAAAATCAATACCTTAGCAGGCTGAAGACTTAATAATGTAATGCCATGAAAAGAAGAAACTTTTTTCGTTCGTTAGCCCTTGGAGGAGCGAGTGTCGCTTTTTCTCCCATCGTGAAGGCTGCCCCTTCGGTGCAGGCTGCCAAAGAGAAGTCGGCAACCAATATAAAGGATGCCCTTTCCATTCCCCGGAATGGAAACTCTATGCCGGGCAAATATCCCGGAAAAGTGGTAAAAGCGACTCACCCCGGTTGTATTGTCGACGGGCAACCGTCGGAGGAAGCCGCTTATGAAATGCTCCGGAACTGCATGTTGAACCTGACGGGGAAAGAAAATCTGAAAGAGGCATGGCTGCAATTTGTCGGTCCCGATGATGTAATCGGGCTGAAAGTGAATCCGATTGCCGGGAAGTTGCTGTCTACTTCGCACGCCCTGACGCAATCTATTATTAACCAGTTGGAAGAGGCCGGCATCTCCCGGAAAAACATCGTTATCTGGGACAGGCGGGAGGCAGACCTGAAAGAGTCCGGCTTTACTCCGGAGAATTACCCCGATATCCGCATCATCGGTACGGAATACGCCGATGAGAATGGCAGCTATATCAATGCCGAAGGAAAGTTTTACGGGGAAGAACGGATTGACAAGGAGCACTATTACTTTGTTGATTTGGAGGGCGAGTATGATGCCTATACCATGCCGTTCATGATTAATGGCGGAAAATATTCTTACTTCACAAAGATATGTACGGAGATGGTGACGAAAATCATCAATGTCCCGGTGCTGAAGAATGCGGGAACGACGATTACTTCCTGTATGAAGAACCTGGCTTTCGGCTCTATTACCAATACGGCGCGGCTTCACGACCCGATGTGGCACGACACCTGCGCTTCGGCTTGTGCCTTTCCTCCTTTGCGTGATAAGGTGGTATTGAATATTACCGACGGTATGATTGGCTGTTTCGATGGCGGGCCGGCTGCCAATCCGCAGTTTATCTGTCATTACAATACGATTCTGGCGGGAAGCGACCCGGTGGCAGTCGACCGCATCGGTTATGATATGGTGATTGCCAAACGTATCGAAGAAGGCGTGCAGGAGGAAGAGAAAGCCGGGGCACGTGCCTTTATGGATATGGCACAGGAGTTTAAGCTGGGAGTAGCCGATAAGGAAAAGATAGAACTGGTCGAAATAGATTTGCAGGCATGAAACACGTTATACAATGGTTGGTACTTTTGACGTTTATCCCTGTTTTCCTGGTGGCACAGGAGGTTAAGGTGAAAAGGGAGCGCGAATTTACCGGTTCCGGCCTTTATGGTTTTATGAACGGGGGAGCGGAACAGTTCCTCGAATACGGCGTCAGTAAGCTGGTAGCCCGCGATGTCGTTTACGAAGGGCAGGAATATACGGTTGAGATTTATGATATGCCAACGCCGGAGGACGCGTTCGGTATTTATTCGCTCCATGTGTTCAGATGCCAGCGGGCGGATACTTTAGGGTGTATCGATTGTCTGTCGCCTTACCAGTTGCAGGCTGTGGCTGGGAATAAATATGTGTCGGTCGTTTTTCCTTCCGGTTCGGCAGCGGCAAAAAGTAAGGCGGACGCGGTAATTCGTTATTATCTGCCGATGGATGGCAAGGATAATCCGGCCTTCCCGGAACAACTGGAAGGATTGTCTCCTTATTCGGGCAAAGTTAAATTTTTCCGGGGGCCTATCGGCATATCCGGGGTCAGCACTTCGCTGATGCATTATCTGGAAGGTGTTGCTTATACAGGTGTCTGGTTTGTGGCCGACAAACCTTCGAAGAGCTATCGTGCCCTGGTTTGTGTCAAGGAAAAGGGCGAGATAGATAAGTTAAAAGAAAAAGTCCCTGCCTCCGATATTATCCGGAGTGGGAACGATTTCATTTATCTAACCGATAAGGAACAGGAGAAGCAGCATGAAGAAAATGGGGATTTCGGGTTCTGAATAAGTTTTCATCATGCCTCCCTTGTTCAGCGTTACGGATGGCTTTCAGACGACGGTGTGCAGTTATCTCTTCCTTTTCCGCATCTTTTTCTTAATCCAGAAATAATAACCCGTTATGGCGAAGACTGCACCGAGGAAGGAGACCAGGCAACTCAGTATCTTCGTCGTCATGCCACCCCAGGTGCCGGCATGCACGGAATATATCCAGCCTCTTATCTTTCCTGATTTAGGCAGGTCTTTGTATAACTGGATATCGGTGATTTGGCCCGTTGCCGCATCGAATGTGTAACGGTCGCTACCCCGGGTGTTGCCGTATCGGGCGGTGGAAACGGAAGCTGAACCGTCCTGGATGGTGATGGAGTTGTATGCCGGATAGCGGTGCTGCAAATCCGATAGAACGCCGGCCCATACCGTATAATCCGTTCTTTTCTGTTGCCTTTCTTTTCTTTCAGAAGAACCGGAACGTTCCGGATGACCGCCTCTCTCCCCGCGACTTCTTTCCCCCGGCTTTTTATCTTCGGGCTGTTCCTGTTTGGCCGAAGGGGCCGGAGCATGTGCCTGCGGCTGGGTTGTCTCTACGCCGAAAGCCGTATAGAACGCATCCCGGTACCAACCGAACGACCAGGTCAGCCCGGTGAGTGTCAGGACGAGCAGAAGCAGGGTGGAGTAAAAGCCTGCCGCCACATGCAGGTCGTAGAAGAAACGGTACCAGCCGGCGTTCGCCTTTATTTTCAGGCGGTTTTTCAAGGCCTTCCTGTTACGGGGATACCAGATGACAAGGCCGCTTATCAGAATGATGGCCAGTACGAGTGTGGAGTATCCCACAAGCGCTTTCCCCAGTGAAAAGCTGCCGTCGCGTTTATAGGAGTCGAGCAGCCAGCGGTGGAGGCGCATCATCTGCATGAAGAAACCCTGTCCGTCATTGATGCCGGTGACTTCTGCGGTGTAGGGGTCGATGAAGGCGGCGGCCTTTTTGCCCGGCAGCACCAGTTGGTAGGTACGTTTCGGGTCAGGAGTGACGCGGATGCCGTTTATCTTAATGGAGTCGGGGAGTTGCCGCCGGGCTGATTCTATCAATGCGGCCGGCAGGAGCGGTTCGCCCTTCACCTCTTTTACGAAGTAGTGGGAAGGGTGGCAGAGTTCCTGTATCTCCGTTTCAAATACCAGTATTGCCCCTGTCAGGCAGACAATGGCGATGATGATACCGAAGGGTATGGATAACCATAGATGTATTTTAGCAAAGAGTTTTCTCATTTTCCGAATAATTGTTTTATCCCGTCGTATATACCTGGAATGGCGACTGTTCCGTGGTTCTCTTCGGGGAATGATTTATGAAAGAAACGCAGGTTTTTCGCCTGCGGCAATACCTCTGTGAGGAGGTGGTTTACTTTGTTGAGGTGGATGTCCACCCGGTCGGTCCGTTTCTTCGAAGCGACGCCGATGTACAGGCTTTTACCCGTGAAGTCTTTCCCTTCAACCCATGCGGCTGCTTCCTGCGATAGCTTGCCCTGGTCCCACCACAGGCTCGGGTCGACGGCCAGATAGGTGTCGAACAGCTCCGTATGGCGGAGGAAGGTGTTCAGGGTGAACAGTCCCGCGTAGGAATGGCCTATCAGCATATTCTTTCCGTTCGTCCGGCAGGTGCTGTCGATAACGCCGCGGAGCTCTTCGGTCAGGAAGCGGCTGAATGTTTCGCTTCCGCCGCCCTGGGGAGTCGCATCCGGGGCAATCCGGCCGTCCCGTCCCGCTGCCGAGGCTGTCGGCGTCAGGTCGCGTGTCCGGTTGACGTTGAGCACACCGATGATGATGCTTTCCGGGAGGTATTTGCCTCTGACGGTTGTAAATGTCCGGCTGATTCCTACCAGCGAATGAAAGAAAGCGTCTCCGTCGAGCAGATAGATGACCGGATATCTTTTCGTTGTATCCTGCTCATAGCCGGAGGGAAGGTGTATCCAGTAGTTCCGTTCCTCGTTTAATACGGCAGAGTGGAGAGACTGTTTCTTGCCTATACAAATATCCTCCTGGCTCCGCATGGTTAGCGGGAGCAGGAGGAGTATAAGAAAGATATACATGCGAATCATCTTTCGTTGTTATTGTTTACTGTGCAGCCGTCAGTTTACCGACACCGCTCACCTGTGTAGCTTCGATTGTCAGACCTTTGGTTGCCGTGGCAGTTGCCGGGTTGATTTTGTAGATAGCCGGGTTGCCGCCGCCTTCGTTGAAGGTAACGGTTACGTAGGCGTTGCCTTTTTCAACATACGGTTCGTTGCCGAAGCCGGAAATCTGGTCGGTTGAAGGTAGACCTGTTACGTATGTCAACTTCTTGTCTCCGGCCTTGAAGATAGCCAACTGGTTGGCTACATAGCCTGTTTCAGTGAGAGGTCTGTCGTACATCAGCAACATGAAATAATCGTCTGCGATATGCCAGCTACGGAGGAAAGAGTTACCGTTGGTCAGGGCTTCCAGGTTGCAGTAGTAATCGTCGAACTCAGTGCTTCCGCTGGGGATACGAACGACACCGGCGGGCAGCGTTGTCTTCTGGCGGGCATCGGTCATCGTTTTTGCGAAGCTCGGCGAGAATACATATACGTCACCGTTGTCGGCTGCCCAGATCATTTGGTAATACTGGGATTTCATACGTCCGGCGGCATAGCTGATCTTATCCGTTTTGATAAGTTTCTTGCTGGTCATGGTTGCATCGTCGAAGATGGCTACCCAGCATTCGTTCGGATACTGTGTCCACTGCAATTCGTCTTTCTTGTAAGCGCTGCTGTTGGAACCGCCCGATTCTTTCTTCACCAGGTCTTCGTTACCCGGCAATACCCATTTGCCGTTCTGGTCTTTTGTGCCGTACTGGCTCAGACCCATCGGAACGGCGGCTGTGTAAATCTTGTTGTTATGTTCCAGCATACCGGACAGGGTTACGTATTCACCGGTGCCCAGGAAGTTTTCAGACAAATAAGCTTTGTTCTGCGTATCGTTGGTGGTGAATGTTTCGGCTGCCGGGTCCAGGTAAGAAAGCAGGAATACTTTCGGGGTGTAACCGTTTTCGTCGTTCCATTCCGTAGGACCGTCACCGGTAGAAGAGGTCATGATATATTTGTCGTAGATGCCATAGGTGGTAAAACGCTTTACACCGAACTCGGCAGAACGCTTCTTCAGTTCGCCGCTGGCATCCATGATATACGAGCGGGTTCCGCCGGCTTCTCCCTGGTTGTATGTCAGGGCGTAGAGATATTGTTCCTTGAAGAATACCCAGTAGGTTGCACCGTCGTTCACAACGCCGTTGTTGATGGTCGTAACGGTACCTTCGTCCAACGATTCGGCGTTGACCAGCACATTGGTTGTATTTCCGGAAGCCGTTACAGAGGCTGCGATTACGTATTCCGCGTTGTTGTCATCGTCACCGCCATCATCGCCGCCGGTAGATGGGTCGTCGTCACACGCTGTCAGTGTCAGTCCGGCCATTGCAGTAGCGAAAAGGCCTGTTAAAAAGAAATTCTTCTTCATCTTGTCTTGTTTTAATATTGTTTATTACTATTTATTTTAGAGAGATTAATTGCCTAGATAGACACGGATCTTTCCGTAGAATGCCCGTCCTGCTTTTTGCAGGCTGAAGTTGTCGTACAGCTTTTCGTCCGTGAAGTTGCGGCACTCGAACGAGATGTTGTAACGTCCGTTCTGAAGGCTGTAAGAGAGAGTCAGGTTGTGTGAGAACTGGTTCGGCACTACATATTCTCCTTTATTCGAACCGATGATGGAAGAATAATAGGTAAAGCTGTGCAGGTACTGATTGTCGTAAGTCACTATCAGCGTGTTGCCTTTCATCCAGAGGTTACGCCAGTAGAAGGTCACGTCGGAGTCGGCGAAACGGTACGGCAGGTTCGGCATACGCTGTTTGTAGGCGATGTTGTTTGCACCGTTGCTGATGGCCGTCTTTTGGTTGTCGCGGACATTCATCTGCGTATAGTTTCCACCCAGGCTCAGCCAGTTAGCAAAGCTGTAACGGGCGGAGATGTTATAGCCTTTGGTCAGCACCTTGCCGTAGTTGATGTAGCTCGCCGCCTGTTTGCCACCGCTCAGGTCGGTGATGTTACGCTGGATATAGTCTTTGGTGTTGCGGTAAATCAAACCGCCTTCCACATATACGTTATGTTTGTTGAATGCTTTGTTGTAGCTGACATTGAGGTTCAGGTTGTCGCTGTTTTCCGGTTTGATGCCCATGTCGCCCATCTCAAGGTCTTCGTTACCGAACATTTCCTCGATGGTAGGCAGGCGGTAGGCTTTTTCGTACGACAGCTTGGCCTGCAGGCCCGGCAGTACAAAGTAGGTACCGGCAGCCCCGTATCCCATGGAGTTGACGCTGCGGGAGGTGCGGACATATTCTGAACTTGTGTTATCTGTTGCCATCGGGCCGGCTACATACTGGTTGTAATGCTTTCCGAAAACGGAGAGGTTCCAATGTTCTGACGGCATCAGGCGATAGGAGAGGCCGGCAATGTTTTTGCGTGTCTCCTTGTCGATGGCGTCCGTCAGTTCCTCGTTTGTCAGCAGGGAGGTGTTGGAGCGGCGGAAGGCGGTCAGTACGTTGTTGAACGTAAACATATGTGCCTTGCCGATGCGGTAGTTGAGGGTGACCGTACCGTTCCAGTTGTTGTTGTCCGACCGGGTGTGCTGGTAGGACTGTTCGCCGCGTGAGTTCATCAGGTGCTTGTCGCCTGCCCAGTTATATTCGTAGGCGGAGGTATCCACGTTGGTCGTCAGGTTCTTGTTGTAGTTGGCGGTGAATACCAGGTCGAGGCCATCGGTGAACAGGTTGCGTTTGTTGTTTCCAGCGAGGGCATCAGGGAATGGCCTTTGCGATGTTTTTCGCCGTAGACCGTGTTCTGGCGTACACCCGTCTGTATATCCTGGTACATATTGGAATAAGTGAAACCGAACAACAGGCGGTCGGCCCATTTCCTGTTGACAAACCCCAGCTTTCCGATGATGGCTTCGTTATGGTAGGTGTCGTTGAAGCGTTTCACACGTTCTTTCTTATCCGTGTCGAGACGTCCCGTTTCAAAATCCTTTACCGGGGCATCCACATAGTAGTCGTTGTCCGAATAGTTCTGGAAAGCATTGATTTCGTAAGTGAAACCATTATCCAGTGTCTGTCCGAAGTTGACGTATGATTTGTGCGTATTGAACGAGCCGAAAGAATAGGAGGCGTCGAGGAACCAGTTGCGCCGTTTCTTGTTCGTCACGATATTGACAACGCCGCCGATGGCATCCGTTCCGAAACCGACGGGGACTACTCCTTTATATACTTCGATGCGTTCGGCGAAATTGACCGGTATATTGTTCAGGGCGAACGAACTGCCTACGCCTTCCTGCGGCACGCCGTCGATAAAGACCTTCACGTGCTTTCCGCTGAAACCGTCGAGCATCAGCTGCATGTCCGAGCCTACACCGCCCGATTCGCGGAGTTTCATGCCCGGTGCTTTGGCGAGCGCGTCGCTCAGGCTTTTGGTGGAGTTTTGCAGTTCCTTGGTATCCACGGCTATGGCGTTGAAAGCCGAACGTTTCAGGCGGCTGATGCCGTTGGAAACGACTACGACTTCATCCAGTTCTTCCACTTGCGGGGTGATGGTGATATTTTGTTTTACGCGCTGGCCGTTGATAAGCCTGACTTGCTTTTCAACTGTTTTATAGCCGATGGCGGATACGACTAATGTATAATTTCCTGCGGGAGCTTTGAGATGGTAGATACCTTCTTCATTCGTCGTTCCCCCGTAATTGGTACCTTTCAGATAGACTGTTGCAAAGTCAACAATCTCTTTCTCCGTTGATAATATCTTCCCTGAAATCATGGCCTCCCCCTGTGCTTTTACCGTAACCGGCAGAATTACAAGGAATAGTGCAAACATTAGTGTGTTAAATATCGCTTTCAATGTCCGAATCTTTTTACATTATTAAACTGCTGCAAAGGTCGGCTGAAAAGGAAAGCGCATCAATCACCGATTATAGGTAAAAAAGAAGCGTAAGGGAAAGGGGAAAATAACTATATATAGGTATGGAGGGGAGGAGGAATAATAATCGACCTTCCCCTCAACAACTATACTTCCTAGAACGGATACCCGATTGCCAGGTGCCATCCCGGTTTATATTTGGGGACGTTGAAGTAACCATTCTTGTCCGTTTCGTAAGGTACATGTAATGGGATACCCATATCCAGGCGGATCACGATAAAGGTCAGGTCGTAACGCAGGCCGACACCGGCATCCAGTGCCAGGTCTTTCAGGAAACGTCCCCATTTCAGTTGGCCGCCGGGACGTTGCTTGTCTTCACGGATCAGCCAGATGTTACCGGCGTCTACGAATGCAGCCCCGTGCAGGTCGCCCAGGATCGGGAAACGATATTCGAGGTTGGCTTCGAACTTCAGGTCGCCGGTCTGGTCGAGGTAGCTGTAAGTAGTCTTTTCGGGAAGGTAACGGCCCGGGCCGATCGAACGGATCGTAAAGGCACGCAAACTGTTGGCTCCCCCGATATAAAACTGTTCGCTATAGGGAGCAACCCGGGCGTTCCCGTAACTGTAGACGGCACCCGCCATCATGCGTCCGACCAGATGCTGGTTATGGCCGATCTTATAATCGTAGCGTATCTCGGCTGTCCCTTTTACGAACTGGGCAAACTTGTTTCCCAGCAGATGTTTCCCTTCTTCGTTGAATTTCTTTCCGACAATGGCATAGCCGGCACCCAGCAGGTTACCTGCCTGCGAAACGGCAAGCTGGAACCACGTATGGTTCCGGCGTGTAGTGATCGGGGCATCATCATAGGTATAGGTATAACCCATTGCCGGCACGAACTGGTTCTCCAGACTCAGTTTTAACGCCTTGTTATCCTTTGTTATGCTGTCGAATTCATGCGTCGTAGACTGGAGCAGGTTGTACGTCAGCTTGAACGGCGTAATTGAATGGTGACTGGTGGCGGACGACTGGTAATCGTAGGAAGCACTTCCGCCGAAAGCCAGCATCTTGAAGAAACGTGCCCGGTTCAGCTGGTCGACATACAACCGGAAAGAGGTACTTGACGGATACAAGCCGTCTTTCTTCATCATTCCCGGGAAAAGCAATTGCGGGAATGTCAGCGTTCCGCTCAATCCCATCTCCCAGCTGTTGATGGCCGATTTGGCACCGTCCACCCGGTTGCCGGTCTGCCATTCGTAAGAACCGCGCAGGCGTACTCCGAAAGTCTCGCCGCCACCGAACACGTTCCGTTTGGTAACGCTGAAGATGGCTCCCGGTCCCACCTGGTCGTTACTTTTGGAGGTGACGTTCACTTCCAGCTCGCCGTCGAGCGGAAGGTCGTAGACCGTGTTGATCTTCAGATCGAGCGTATCCTGGCGGCGGGTGGTGTCGCGCGGGGTATATTGCATTTCGGAATACCGGAAAATACCCAGGCGTGAATAGCTGGTCTGGGTCCGTTGCTGTTTTTCCTGCGAATAAAGGTCGCCCGACCGGAACCGCAGGCGGTTATAAAGCACCGACGGACGGACGCGCAGTTTGCCTTCATAATAGACGGTCATGTCTTTGTAACGTACCGAATCGGTGGGTGTCTCATTGTTATAGCCGTTCAGCCAGACTGATATATCGCCGATCTTCCACGGGCGAAGAGCGGCACGCGACAGTCCGGGTTTGGTCATGATGCGGAGCGCCACCTTGCCGGGATTCATGATGGTATCAGCCTGGTAAGTGATGAACTCGGGACGGAAATAATAAAAACCGTTGTTGCGCAGCAAGGAGGAGATACGCTGCCGTTCGGCTTCCAGGTTCGTCACGTTGAAGTTTTCACCGTCATGAAGCAGGCGTTCACCTATCGTATTTTGTATCAGTGTATCCATCCGGTGACGCATCCTTACATAACGGATACTATCATAGGTGTAGGGATGGTTCATGGCCACCTGGTAAATGAGTTTTGCTTTCTTCGCATTTTTCGGATTGGTATCCACCTGGAAAGAAGTCGTTCCGTTGAAATAGCCATATTCCTTCAACAGGTTTTGCGCTACCTTGATGCGGACTTCGGGATTTACGGTGGAGACGAACACCGGTTTAGCAGCCAGCTTGTCGAAAATCCATTTCCCAATCTTCCCCTTTTTATTGACAAATGCATTATAGACCCAGAGGCCGAAAGGCAACGGCACACGGATGGACGAACTTCCCAGCAATGCATTGTTGGGCGGATAGGCAAGGGCGCCTTCCACTTCGGCGAGGGCATCTTCGCCGGCGGTGGTTTTATCTTCATCGGTGACTTCTATTTTCTTGATACCGGTGTATAAAACTTCGCCTTCAGGCAGGTTCTTCGTTGTCGAACAGGAAGAGGATAGCAGGATCAGGGTAGTGAATATCGAGGCGATAACACACCCTCTGCCGTTTAACAGTCTGTATAATATGTCCTTATTTTCCATCATTCTTCTTCATTTACCGGTTTGGGTCGATTCTTTTTAAAATTGAACAGTTCGCGTAGATGGAGCATCTTGCGGCGCAGGACGATACCGGCGCCTGTTTCGGTGATCTCACCTTCCAGCAAACTTTCGTAGTTCTTATCGTGGAACAGCTTCACGTAGCGGGTTCCGCTGGCATCCAGCCGGTATTCGATCGAGACATTGTCGATAAAGGCCTGTGTCTGGCTGCTGTTGCTGGCATTTTCGCCGGTCGAGATGCGTCCGCCCAGCACGACACGGATGCGGTCGTTCCAGAAACGTTTGGCAAAACTGAAATTATAATCGGTACGCTGGCCGCCTGAGCCGTCGCCGTTCTCGTCGTAGGTATCCATGCCGAAGGAGATGTCGACCGTCTTCAGGGCACTTCCGGCAATGTTGCTGATCTCACTGTTGAGGAAGCTGTTCAGGGCGGCACCCATGTTCAGATTCTGTTTGCCGCTTCCGGAGTTGCCCAGATACATGCCGGTCATGATCATGCCGACTGCCAGTTTCGTGCGTTCATCTTCACCCAAGCTGCTCAGTTCGGTCTGCATCGCCTGGTCTTCGGGAGCCGTCAGGACGAATTGCAGGCCCAGGTTCTCCAACTGCTGTTTGAGGGCGATGCCCACGTCGAAATTCACCATGCGCGGATTCTGTCCGCTGAGCGTCACGTTCGTGCGGATACGTTCGGTGGCAGTCAGGTTCAGGTACGGGTCCATCGGATCGCCGCTCCACTGCACATAACTACCGTTTTCGATATTAAATTCTTTCAGCGGGATGACCGGCAGGGCATATTTTACAATACCACCGGAAAGGGTATATCGTCCGTTCAGGATCATCTCGCCCTGCGGGGTATATTGGAAAGAAAGGTCGCCACCCCCTTCGAGTTCGACTTTGCTGGAGCGGTCGGGGGTAATGTCGGCGTTCAGCCGTACGGACTGGTCGATGCGGATGGTCAGCAGCATATCCAGGCCGCCCAAAGGCAGCGGGGCTTCTTGCCGGCGTCGGTTCACCAGCGTGTCTTCGAATGAAGTGAAAGTCACCAGGTCGGATAGACGGTCCTGTACCGTCAGCGGCGAGTCTTTCATGACATAAGTCACATTGGTTCCTCCCAACAGTTGCAGGTTGCCGCGCATCATTAAGGCATCCAGCGGACCTTTGACCGTCGACGCCAGGTTGACGAGCAGTTTGCCGTACACCATGCTTTCCTTGTTACGCTTCACGTCGAGCAACTGCATGTTGTCGGCATTTAGTTTCAGGTCGGCCATCATCCGCGAAGGATTATTGAAGTCGATCGTGCCGTCTATCACGAACGGGTTCTTTCCGGCTGCGTGGATATGGTATTTGTCGAACAGGATCTTATTCTCTTTCACCACGATTTTCTTGTCGTCCACCCGGAAACTGGTACCCACGGCAGTGACGAACATTGAAGTCGAATCCATTTCGATATATCCGTTCATTTCGGGAGCTTTGCTGCTGCCCTTTATCGTCATGTTCCCTTCGAGCACGCCGCTGAGCGCCGCCATATTATCCGGGATAAACGGGTTCACCATATCCAGCGGCAGATGTGTTACGTCGAGCGTCCCGTCCAGGTGGTCGTTTTTCCCCATCTTGTAAAGGGCGGTTGCCGACATGACTTCGTTTTGGTCACGGAAGAAGTGCATGTCGACCTGGTGCGTATTGTCGGCCAGCGGGAGATAAACGGTGCTGAACATCAGTTCGCCTACCCGTCCGCCTTCATAGATCAGATTGTCGATATTTGCATCGACAACGACCAGGAACGAACTGTCCGACGGAGCATATTGCATGTCGGCGCTCAGGATACCCTTCATCGATGGTATCTCCGCAAAAGCCTTTGAGATCACATCGAGGTTGATCTGGCTCAATTCCAGATGCAGTTCCTCCATCTTATCCTTTTCGGGCAACGAATGTATCCACAGGGAGGCGTTCTCTTCGCCCGACAGGCGGAGGTCGGCGGCAATATCTTTTTCGTTCTTATAAAGGATATAATTGTCCGGGTTCAGCTTGAAAGGGCGGAATGCCAGGATCGGATTGTCCGGGAACAGATGGAGGTTGAAACCTTCTTCCACCTTGTCGGCACGCAGTCCGAGCAGGATACCGGTTTTCCCCAGGCCGTCCGTGTACAGGAGTTCGGCATCGGCAAACGTATTCCTGACCTTCCCCTTGACTCCGGCTGTGAACGGAGCCTGCTGGCGGAATTTCGTCTTGATGACATCGGCCTGATACAACAGTCCGAGCGAGTCCTGCCGGATCGCAAAGCTGACTGTGTCTATCCGCGTCGTGTCCTGCATCAGGTTATAAATGCCGGCATCCAGCCGGAAACCTTCTTCGGGAGAGGTGAACGCCTCCAGGTTCAGGTTGTTGAACGAGACGTTTGCCTGTTGCAATATATTATAAATCGGATTATCCTTCCCTGCCGATATGGTCAGATGCATATCCGGCAGCAACGGTTTAAAGGCGGGGATATTGATCATCGAATCTTTCTCGAGCTGTTTGTTCAACCCTTCGGAAATCTTGTTGAACTTATCGGTCATGGTCTCCAGGTCGGAGTTGCCGGTCAGCACGATCCCGAGGTCGCCGGCATGGAAGGAGACGCGGGTGGTGTCCTGGGTGCTTTGGGCGTGCAGGGTCAGTGTCTTCGGTTTATAAATACCCGTGGTGGTAGTCAGTTCCCAGTTTCCGAGGGTGACGTCGACCAGGTTGTTCTTTCCCATGTCGGTTTCCGCTTCCGCGAAAAGCTGGAAGGAGGTTGCCAGCGAATCGTTCATTAGGTGCATGCCGTAGAGGTCGAAGTTTTCGACATCGGCTATCAGCATGGCTTTGATCTCTTTCTTTTGCAAGGTCGCATTCAGCGTCATATCCATCTTTGCCAGCGGATATTTGCTCAGCAGGTCGAACTTTACGAAGTTCTTTTCCAGCGAACCGGCCAGGGTGACGTCCGATACGTTGTAATTGCCGTATCGTATATCCGTCAGTTTTCCGTCCAGCTTTGCCCAGGAAGAGGTTTTGAAGGGATCGAACCCTTGGCCTTCCGCCTGTATGGATGCGCTCATATAATAGAGCGAGTCGAGCGGCATAAAATGCACAGGTTCCAGGCTATCCACTTTCAGGTCGGCTTTATAAGCCTCTTTGGCCGGGTTGAAACGGCCTGTCAGCAGGACTTTTCCTTTGTCTTCTTTCAACAGGAGATCGGCTTGATACTCATTGTTTTTCAGAGCCGCCTCACCGGTCAAGGTGATGCCTGCCGGGATATTATACCGGTGCCGTTCGGCGGGGGAAAGCATTGTCAGCAGGAAATCGAGGTTGCCGGTTTTTGCTTTCAGGTCCAGTTTTCCAGAACGGCGCACACTGTCGGTCAGTGCTTTCATCGTTCCGGAAACGTCCATGCGGAAAGTCCCCGGCAACTCCGCTTTCAGCTGGCGGAGCAGCATGGACGATAAGTTTCCCTCTACTCCGGCAGTCAGTGAAACCGGTTTCTGCGGATAGGCTTTCTGAAAATCTTCGGGCAGTGCACCGGCGAATGTCATCACATCTTCTTTTCCCAAAGAGGCGGTTAATAACACCCGCATATCACCTTCGGGGTTTTCGTCGAACGAACTCCAGGGAACCATCGCCATCAGGCGCGCTTCCGAAGCAGCTGTTTTCAGCAATAATTGCGGTACACTAATAGTCGTGCTGTCACTGTGAAGGCTTCCGGTCAGCGAAGTGATCGCCAGTCCGGAACGGTCGTCGGCAGAGAGTTCGCGTATCCGTGCCTTTATGTCCCTCCCTCCGTAGAACAGCGAATCCAGGGTGATATTGACATTACTCAGGGCGATATGCGATGGGTCGAAACCTTTCACCGGCTCCTGGTCGTTGCCGTCGTATCCCAGTGTCGAACCGGTCAGTGTGAACAGGTCCGCCCCATATTGTGAAGTGCCCAGGTCTACGACGCCGTCTTTCAGGTTCGCCTTATCTATATAGGTAGTCAGGCGCAACGAGTCGGCAGGCATCTGCAGGGCAAACGCCACCCGGTCGAAATTGATTTTTTCCAGTTTCAATATCCAGTTGACTGGGGTGGAGGTGGTGTCGGCTTTCGTTGTCGTATCGTTCAGTAGCAGGGTGATAGCGGTATCGGACAGGTCGATTGTATTGAGCGCCACCCGTTCTTTCGAGAGATTGATGCGGTCGGCCTTGGCATATAAGCGTCCCAGCACGCCTTTTATCTCCATGCCTTCGATAAAAGTCCCGGTATTCACTTTCACCCCTTCCAGGTTGATAGCGTCTACCAGCACTTCTTTTTTCAGCAGAGGCAAGGCTTGCACATTGACGGAAAGGCTTTTCAACGTCAGAAGCGTATCGGTGGGAGCCGTCAGGACCTCCACCCCCCGCACAGTCAGGTTCAGCGGGAAGGAGAGGCGTATCCGTTCGATCCCGATCTGCATCCCGGTAGCTTTTCCGGCATAGTAGGCGGCCTGTTTCACTGCAAAATTCTGTACAGGCGGTATATATAAAAGCACAGAGACAAGTAGTATCAATACCACCGGTATCAACAACACAATCCCTATCCGTTTTATCCAAATCCTCATCTTTTTATCAGCGTTTTCTTTTTTATTATCATAACGGCTAAATACCCTGTTTTGTTTGAAAATTCTTTAACAAATATAGAAATAAAATTTCGTAATAAAAACGGGGTAATGTGATAATATGCCAATTTCGAAATGGCTGATACGGATAGAGACGGGATCGAAACGGGAGGTTTCAGTCTGTCGCTCCCTTCGTCTTCCTTCTTTTGCAGTATGTTCTGCACGTTGCGTTAAATGATCTTTTGTATAATATCCTTTATATCCAGATTCAATTTAGAGAAGGCAAACCATGATTTCTCCATTATTTTTCATAGCGATACGATTTTGTTTGCGGCAAAGTTAAGATTATTATTTGTCCCGTATCTGTTTTTCTGTGGAAAATATTTAGATAAATCTGAAAGCCAGTCTCGAATTTTACATTATCTTCCCTTCCCTGTTTCACCCCATCCGAGTCCGTTTTCAATTTCTCCCGGATGAAATTTGATTTTCTTCCGAAAGAAATTATTTTTTCTCCCGGAAGGGCGTTTTCCTATAAAAAAAACAACAGCTTTCGCCGGAATGGGGAAATTTACAATAAGTATTTTGGCGATGGCCTATTTTTCGCCGCTTAGCGCGTTGATCCTGAAGCATACGGGCGAGGAGGTGGTGGCGGAATACCGTTTCCATCCCGGGCGGGACTGGCGGTTCGACTTCGCCATCCCTTCCCACCGCGTAGCTGTCGAGGTGGAGGGCGGTGCCTTCAACGGTGGCCGCCATATCCGCCCCGAAGGCTATCTGCGTGATACGCGTACTGCCGGGAGAACTGCTGATGCTGAAAACGTTACGGCTGGTTATCCGTGCGATACAAAATCATAATTGAAAAAGTTTATAACAATCATGGCTAGACCTATCAAAAAAGGACTGGATTATTTTCCGGTCGATACCGATATATTTGAAAATATACAAGTACGTAAACTGAAAAGCCGCTACAAGTCGCTCGGTTTCCTGGCTTATTTCACCATCCTGTGCGACGTATATAAGAAAGAAGGGTATTTTCTTCATATATCAGACGATTATGTGTATGACCTTGCTGATCGTTTGGGAGATACGGAAGAAAAGATTCAGGAAAGATACATTTTAGTTGTAAAACGATGCAAAAATCCCATTTCCGAAGAGTTTAATTGCATTAACATCGTGGAAAATGCTGTTAATGTATCAGAAACGGGGGTTTCTGTTACAGAAATGCGACAAAGAAAAGAAAAGGAAAGTAAAGTAAATATACAACAGCAACAACACGCGTGCGAGGAGCCGAAAGAAGAACCGCAGAATTTGGATGAAGAGCGTGAGCGATGGAAAGATGCTTTGCGAGAATTATCGGCCTTCTATCTGCCGGATAACGGAATAAGCATCTTCTATCAATGTAGCCGGGTAATCATTTATTTCCAGAATACGGATGGCGTTCCGCTGGTAGAGGTTGCCTGCCTTTAATTTATAATCGAACGAGAGAATGCCGTTGGCTATCGTTTCACAGAAATGATACAGGTCGTATTCGTTTTTCAGGAATGTTCCTAATTCCGCATCGTGAGTGGAGGCGACTACGATGTTATTCGAGGTATTCAGGTAGGACAGGACCGCTTTGGCTGCCGCTATCCGCTCGGTGGTGTTGGTTCCCTTGAATATTTCGTCCAGCAGGAAAAGGTTGATATGTTCGCTACGGCTGCATGACAGCATGTCGCGGATCGACTCTACCTCTTTCAGGTAGAAACTTTTGCCGTCTGAAAGGCTGTCGGAAAGCATCAGGGCGGCATGGATCATGACAGGCGTTTTCATCTGCATCCGCCGGGCGAAAGCCGTGTGAAGCGTCTGTGCCGTCAGCATATTGACACCCAGGGTACGGATGAAAGTAGTCTTTCCCGACATATTCGAACCGGTAAACAAGATGGAACGGCCTTCGATCCGGATCGTATTGGCTATGCAGTTTTCCAGCAGGGGATGATACATCTCTTCCGCTTCCACCCGCACCTCGTCTTCCGGCTTTCCCGGCAGACTGTAATAAGGCAGGCTTTTCCGCAGAAAAGCGACCGACGACAGGCTATCCGCCAGCCCCACAAAACGGAATACCGTTTCTATCTGCCGGTTCTTATCTTTCAGAAGGGTGATCACTTTATGATAGGCGATCGGTTCCGCCAGAAAGAAGATCTTGACGCATTCCATGATCGCCCAAAGGATGACAGCCAGGTCGCTGTCCATTTTCGATTCCATCCGCAGGTGGCCGCTCGCCTTTCTCAGTGTTTCCAATGAAGACAGCGCCTCCGGAACCTCTTTGCCGAGTTCCGTGAAAAGCGGGTTCTTCGATAGTTTGCCCGAAATATTCAGCAAACGTATCAGTTGGGGAATGGATATCAGAAAATTCAGGTTGTTCGGTTTGTTCCCGTAATGAATAACGCCGTTCACAAGTATCGCTGCAATCAACAAAAGCAGCCACGCTCCCGCCTGATAGAAATACAACAATAGAAGGAGCAAGCTCGGCAGGAAACCACAAATACGGAACAGGATTTTCCTCCATACAGGAACAGCCGGAAATCCTATACCCATCAGCGACGCAATACTATATGCTTCATGGGTATTCAGGATTTGCAGGTCTTTGACAAGTTCTTCCTGTAAATCCGGATGCGACGACAGCTCGTTTATAAGTGCTTCATGCCGTTCTATCTCGCCCGCTTTGTCCGGGATGATCCGCATCAGGTTGTACAGATACTGCTGCCCGACGCGTGAGGCGGTGCGGTCGGAAAACATGAAAAGATCCTCGAAACCCAGATCGGAACAGGTCTGGTCGGACAATACGCCCAAAGCATTCCGGTGCGTATCGAAACGGAAGAAGGAAGAGATATCGAAAAAATTATAACTCTCGGCTTTCTCTTCTCCCTTATAGCTTGGAGTCTGTTTCCATGGTTTCCGGATATTCATAGATCGTAACTGTTTTATGTCTTGTGTCAAAAGTATATCTTTTTCGTTAATATTCAGTACTACCCGTATTATTTAGTTCCAAAATGCGTATGTTTGTCACAACAAAAAGATAAAAAGAGGATATGCTTAATTTAGAAGAACTTTGTACCCAGGTACAACAGATAGCCCGCGAAGCCGGGACTTTCCTGAAAGAAGAACGGCGTAAGTTCGACCGTACACGTGTAGAAGAGAAAAGTGCTCACAATTACGTATCGTATGTCGACAAGGAATCGGAAAAATGGCTGATCGCCCAACTCTCTGCCTTGCTTCCCGAAGCAGGCTTCATCGCCGAAGAAGGCAGCGGCAGCCTGACCGACGAAAACTATTGCTGGCTGGTGGATCCGCTGGACGGGACTTCCAACTATATTCACGATGTCGCCCCTTACTGTGTCAGTATCGCCCTGCGTAATAAAGAAGAATTGCTGATCGGTGTCGTTTACGAAGTCTGTCGCGACGAATGCTTCTACGCCTGGAAAGGCAGTAAAGCCTATCTGGATGGCAGGGAGATACACGTATCGGACGTATCCGACCTGGATAAAGCCTTTATCGACCTGGGATTTCCTTATAACTCCGATGCTTACCGCCCGGTGGCCCTCCGCCTGGTCGACCGGTTATACGGTTTCGCCGGAGGAACGCGCCTGATGGGAGCGGCGGCTGCCGAAGTCTGCTATATCGCCGCCGGACGTTTCGAAGCGCGTATCGAAGCCTGGATCGGTCCCTGGGATATAGCGGCAGGCGCCCTGATCCTGATGCAGGCCGGCGGTAAAGTGACCGACTTCAGCGGTGGCGACAACTGGCAGTCGGGAGATGAAGTGCTTGCCACCAACGGAGCGATGCATGAGACACTTATGCAGTTGGTCAGGGAGTAAAGTAACTTATCCTTTGATCAGATAGATCATATAGGCAATATAGCATAGTACCATAACAATCCCTTCGAGGCGTGTTATGGTGCGCTTTCTGATAAACAGCCCGAACAGGTAAAGCAATACGCATGAACCGATCAGAACCCCGAGGTCTGCATTGGTAATACCTTTCATGTTCAGCGGACTGATGGTCGCACTGCAACCCAATACAAAGAATATATTGAACAGGTTCGAACCGATCACATTCCCGATCGCCATCTCTGGATTTTTCTTCAAGGCGGCAACGACCGAGGTGGCGAGTTCGGGCAGGGAAGTTCCTCCGGCAACCAGCGTCAGGCCGATAATAGACTCACTGACACCCAAACCACGCGCAATCCCTGATGCTCCGTCTACGAAGAACTGCCCTCCGTAAATCAAACCGGCAAGGCCACCGGCAATGAATACCCCGGATTTCCATACGGGCATCAACTTGATTTTCGTCTCTTCCTCTCCGTTCCCGTTATGTGCAATGGCGAATGTGTAACCCAGAAAGATCGCAAAGAAACAGAGCAGTAGCATCCCGTCGCTGCTGCTGATTGTATTTTCAGCCGCTCCGTTTATCAACACGTCGTTTCCGCAGATAAATAAAACGATAGATGCCAGGATACATAACGGAATCTCTTTGCTGAGCGTCCCTTTATTCATCCCGATGGGAACAATGGCTGCCGTGCAACCTACAATCATAAGGGTATTGAAAATATTACTTCCGACAACATTCCCGATGGCCATATCCGCACTTCCTTTCAGTGCCGATACAATGCTGACGGTCAGTTCGGGGGCGGATGTACCAAAGGCTACGATCGTTAATCCGATAACAAGGGAGGAGATGTTAAAACGTTTGGCTACCGAAGCAGCCCCATCGGTCAGTGCATTTGCGCCGACCAGGATGAGGAGTAGTCCGCCGATTAGGGCAACGATATCCATTAGAATGGCAGATCGTCGATCGGGTTAGCCGGACCGAAGTCGGGAGCGGCAGATGCTGTCGGGGCAGATGCCGGTGCAAAGTTTTCCGGTGTCATGGCTCCCGGTGCTGACTGGGGAGCGCCCGCCATCGGACGGTCTACCTTCCAGGCACTGATGTTGGTGAACCAACGTCCCTGATACTCGCGGCTGTCTATATCGAATGATACTGTCAATTCTTCTCCGGGTTGAATAGCTGCTTGTTCGATGCGGTCGGCACCGAAGATCTGGAAGCAGACTTTCTTAGGGTATTGGTCGTGTGTCTCTAATACGTATTCCTGTTTTTTCCACTCGTTTCCAGCTTTGCTGGTTCCGCTCTGCGCAGGCAGTACGGCGATAATTTTTCCCGTAATTTCCATGTTTATTGTTCTATTAAATTGTCGGCGAAGGTACGCTTTTCCGGCGTAACCTGCTAATTGTTTGACTTAGATTTTCTCTTCCTGAGGCAATTCGGAAGGGTCGAGCGCATCGAAGGCTGCTTTCATAGAGAGCAGTTCTTCCTTAATCTGCTTCAGCTTATTAACGATCTCTTCCTGCCGGATGGTTGTCTCCCTGTTATCCTTTAGTTTTTGCCGGGCACCAGCCAGGGTCATTCCCCGCTCTTTTACCAGATGGAAGATCAGGCGGACGGCGTCGATGTCTTCCTGCTTATAGAAACGGGTTCCTTTAGGCGTCTTGCGCGGACGGATAATATCGAATTCTTTCTCCCAGAAACGCAGTGTCGATTCGTTCACGTCGAACATCTGCGCCACCTCGCTGATGGAGAAATATAACTTCAGATTTTTATCTTTATTTAATGCCATTGTATTAAAGATGTTTAATCCATTACCTGGCCATGGTTTTCTGCAATCTGAATCATACGGTCGTATTCTTCCGGTGTCAGGTCCATATAGTAATATCTGGACGGATTATCATGTTTACCACGAACTATCACTTCATAATGCAGGTGCGGGCCGGTTGATTTACCGGTGTTACCTACTTCGCCAATCACTTCGCCGCGTGTCACTTTCTGTCCGACGCGTTTTCTGTATTTGCTCATATGACCGTATAATGTCTGGAATCCATAGCCGTGATCGATCATCAGACAGTTCCCGTAGCCCTGTTTCCAGGCGGCAAAAGTGACGACTCCATCGCCGGTTGCATAGATTTCCGTGCCTACTTTGGCGGAGAAGTCCATGCCGGAGTGGAAACGCGGAGTTCGGTAGATCGGGTCGATACGTACACCGTAGCCGGATGCCGTGCGACGCAGATCCTTATTGGAGATTGGCTGGATGGCAGGGATGCAGCGGCTGCGTTCTTCCTGGTTCTTACCCAGTTTGATCAACTCTTCCAACGAGTTGGATTGTATATAAAGTTGTTTGCTGAGCATGTCCATCTTCTGGGTGGTAGAGACAACCAGCTCCGGATTGGACAGGTTCAGCAGATGTTCGTAGCGGTTGGTTCCCCCGAAACCTGATTTACGCACCGATTCGGGAATGGATTCGGCCTGGAAGATGGCGCGGTACAGGTTCTCATCCCTTTGCTGTATATCATCCAACACTTCCAGCGCATTGGTGAGACGTAATGAAAGTACTTCATACTGAGTCTGCAACAGCTTGTTTTCCTTCTTCATCAAAGACTCTACCGGCGAATCGATCGTGTACATCATAATAAAGAATACACCGATACCGATTGCCGCACCGATGCTTAAATGACGGAGCACAATGAAGAAACGGTCTCTGGCGGAGGGGTAAACACGGTCGTAACTGAGCGTATTCGGGTTATATAAGTAATATGTTTTTCTTGTTTTAAACAGTTTCATTGAATATTTTATTGCTTGGATACGTGCAAAAATAATAATTTGCAGTACTTTTGCAAATTGTTTTTCAGAATATTAACGAGAACTATATAATAGATTATGTTGACAGCAAAAGAAATTCGTGAATCGTTTAAAGAGTTCTTCGCTTCCAAGCAGCACCAGATTGTACCGTCTGCTCCTATGGTCGTGAAGGGGGACCCGACATTGATGTTCACCAATGCGGGCATGAACCAGTTTAAGGATATAATCCTGGGAAATGTACCCATTAAATATTCACGTGTCGCGGACTCGCAGAAATGTCTTCGTGTAAGCGGTAAACATAACGACCTGGAAGAGGTAGGACACGATACCTATCACCACACGATGTTCGAAATGTTGGGAAACTGGTCGTTCGGTGATTATTTCAAGAAAGAAGCCATCGGATGGGCATGGGAATATCTGGTGGATGTCCTGAAGCTGGACCCGAAACGTTTGTATGCAACCGTATTCGAAGGAAGCCCTGCCGAAGGTTTGTCGCGCGACGACGAAGCTGCCGGTTACTGGGAACAGTTCCTGCCGAAAGATCATATTATCAATGGTAACAAGCATGATAACTTCTGGGAAATGGGTGATACCGGTCCTTGCGGTCCCTGTTCGGAAATTCATATAGACCTTCGCTCTGACGAAGAACGTGCCGTTTCTAGCGGTGCAGAGATGGTAAACAAAGACCATCCGCAGGTAATCGAGATCTGGAACCTGGTGTTTATGCAGTTCAACCGCAAAGCCGACGGTTCGTTGGAACCGCTGCCTGCGAAGGTGATCGATACGGGTATGGGATTCGAACGCCTGTGTATGTCATTGCAGGGTAAGACTTCCAACTACGATACCGATGTATTCCAGCCGATCATCCAGGTGATTGCTGAAAAGACCGGAACAAAATACGGAGACAACAGACAACAGGATGTGGCTATGCGCGTTATTGCCGACCATATCCGTACAATCGCGTTCTCTATCACAGACGGACAGTTGCCGTCGAATGCCAAAGCCGGTTACGTAATCCGCCGTATCCTTCGTCGTGCCGTTCGTTACGGTTATACGTTCCTCGGACGCCGCGAAGCTTTTATGTATAGCTTGTTGCCTGTCCTGATCGAGACGATGGGCGATGCCTATCCCGAACTGGTTGCCCAGAAGACGCTGATCGAAAAGGTAATCAAGGAAGAAGAAGAATCGTTCCTGCGCACGTTGGAAACAGGTATCCGCCTGCTGGATAAGAAGATTGAAGAAACAAAGGCTGCCGGAAAAACCGTTATCAGCGGTGTGGATGCCTTTACATTATATGATACATACGGATTCCCGTTGGACCTGACTGAACTGATCCTGCGTGAAAACGGCATGGAAGTGAATATCGACGAGTTCAATGCGGAAATGCAGAAACAGAAAGAACGTGCCCGTAATGCGGCTGCTATCGAAACCGGTGACTGGGTGGTCCTGAAAGAAGGCGAATCTAAATTCGTTGGTTACGACCTGTTCGAATGTGAAGCCGAAATCCTGCGTTACCGTAAAATCAAGCAGAAGAATAAAGAGTTGTTCCAGATCGTTCTCGACCAGACTCCGTTCTATGCAGAGATGGGTGGACAGGTAGGTGATACCGGATGGCTGATTGCCGACGATGAAAAGCTGGATGTTGTAGATACGAAGCGTGAAAACAACCTGCCGGTACATTTCGTTACGCGTTTGCCGAAAGATGTAACCGTTACTTTCACGGCGAAGATCAACGAGAAGAAACGTATCCAGTGCGAATGTAACCACTCGGCAACTCACTTGCTGCATGAGGCATTGCGCGAAGTATTGGGCACACATGTCGAACAGAAAGGTTCGTATGTTTCTCCCGAAGCGCTTCGTTTCGACTTCTCTCATTTCCAGAAAGTGACCGACGAAGAAATCCGCCAGGTAGAAAAGCTGGTAAGCGAAAAGATTCGTGCCAACTATCCGTTGGAAGAGCATCGCAATATGCCGATAGCCCAGGCGCAGGCTTTGGGTGCTATGGCATTGTTCGGTGAGAAGTATGGTGAGGAAGTACGTGTCGTTAAATACGGTTCTTCTATCGAGCTGTGCGGTGGTACACATATCCCGGCAACCGGTATGATCGGTTCACTGCGTGTGATTGCCGAAAGTTCTATCGCAGCCGGTGTACGCCGTATCGAAGCCGTGACGGCCGAAGGGGCAGAAAACTATACTTTCATGTTGCAGGATTCCATGCGTGAGTTGCGTGCTTTATTTAATAATGTACCGAACCTGGCGCAGACGATCCGTAAGTCTATCGAAGAAAATGCGGAACTGAAGAAACAGGTTAGCGACTATGTAAAGGAAAAGGTCGCTATGTTGAAGAAAGAACTGATCGCCAAGGCTGTTGAACGCCACGGTGTGAAGGTGATTGTCTTCCGCGGTGAGGCGAATGTAGATGCCATCAAAGACCTGGCCTTCCAGATCAAGGGTGAAAGCAATAGCGATGAGAAAGTGTTCTTTGTGGCCGGTATCAAGGACGGTGCAAAATGTGCTTTGATGGTGATGCTGAGCGAACCGCTTGTTGCCGAAGGACTGAATGCCGGTAAACTGGTAAAAGATGCAGCCAAACTGATTCAGGGTGGCGGTGGCGGACAGGCCCACTTTGCAACTGCCGGCGGTAAAAACTCCGACGGTTTAGCCCAGGCCGTAGAACAGATTCTGGAAGCGGCTGATTTGAAGTAAAAGAGCATCGCATATATAGCGACGGAAGTAACTCTTCCCCTCTTGAGAGGGGGCAGGGGGTGTGTTAAAGCAAGTCTTATGGCGGAATTATAACACACCCCTTATCCCCTCTCAAGAGGGGAAAGAGTTACTTCCGTCGCTATAAGTTTGTTTCTCCGCCTGTTGTTCCCTTGTTAAATACCGATTATATACCTTTTTTATATCTAACCTTTTCCTATTTGCATAAAAAATCACTGTTTTTTAATGTATATTTGCCTATGCAAAAAATACAAATCAAATAGACTTTCATCGTATGAAAATGTGTAAACAGCAAAAAGTTCCCCGTATCCTTACGCTCTGTGGAGCAGCAGCGACTTCGTTGTTGCTTTGGGGTTGTAGTGGTGCAGGGGCGACAACCGAATCGTTCGAACGTTCGGACTACTATACGCGTGGTATAGGGCAATACCCCGGTAACCCGAAGGAGGATTTCTCTCCTGAGTTGGCTCCGGATAAGTCAAATTATCGCAATATAGCCCTTCTGCGTTCGGCTTTCAACTCCTCCAGTCATGACTATAACCTGACGGCGCAGTTAGTGACAGACGGTATTGTGACCGACCAGCAACCGCAGTATTTAATACTATCGACTCCGGCGGGCGAAGCTCCCCGGCGTGAACGCGAATGGATGATCGACGAAGGTCCGTATTCCCGGAATACATTTGAAGGGGCGGATACTTATTTCCAGTTCGCGCTAAAGAATTACAGCAAACAAGCCGACAAGCTGGTGCTGACAGGTACTCTTATTTATGACGACCAGTTGGCAAAAGACGGTTACGAAATTATCTGCCAGGGTTCCAATGACGGACAGAACTGGACCGAGGTCGGCAAACTGAGCGGCAAAGGATTGCCGGGCGACGCTGTACGTTACCGTATGCCGGTAACCGACCCGAACAAGCAGACCGAACAGATTTCCATGCCGGTCCGTAAACTGAATGAAACCATAACATTCGATAAAGAGGCGAATTACTCCAATTACCGTGTTCTATTGAAGATGGCCGGTGCCTATAGCTGGGTGTTTACGGCTGCTGATTTCTATAATAAAGGCGGAATGGTGGAAATGAAACCTTCCCAATTCTTCAATAGTGCCTGGATGAGTGCCACTACGGGAGAAGAATGGTTGTATGTAGACCTGGGCAGCCAGTCTGAATTCGACAAAGTCGTTTTACGCTGGATAAACAAAGCCGTAAAAGGTAAAGTACAGGTGTCCGATAATGCTGAACAGTGGACGGATGTCGCTGAACTTCCCGGTGGGGAGGAATTGGTCGATGAAATCTCGCTGAACGGTAAGAAGAATGCGCGTTATGTGCGTATCCTGATGCAACAGCCGGCCAACGACAGCCGTTATATCCTGAGCGAACTAGAAGTGATGGGTAAAGGCGGTTTGGTTCCGCAGCCTGTGGCTGCACCTGCTGCATTGAAAGACGAAATCTATTTGTCCGGCGGCAACTGGAAACTTCAGCGTGCTTCGGAAATAACGGCTACGGGAGAAGAAATTTCGACTCCCGGCTTCCAGCCTGAAAACTGGGTTGTTGCCACGGTGCCGGGAACTGTCTTGAGCAGTTACAAGAATATCGGTGCCATTGCCGATCCTAACTATGCCGATAATCAGTTGCAGATATCCGAGTCGTTCTTCAATTCCGATTTCTGGTATCGTGACGAGTTTGAGGTGCCGGCCGACTTTAAACAGGATCGTGTGTTCCTGAACTTCGACGGTATCAACTGGAAGGCGAATGTATATGTAAATGGTAAACAGGCAGGCCGCATCGAAGGCGCCTTTATGCGTGGCAAGTTCGATGTAACGGACCTGATCGTTCCGGGTAAGAATGTGGTAGCCGTGGAGATCATCAAGAACCAGCATATCGGTGCTATCAAAGAGAAGAATGCACAGAGCACGGACTTCAACGGCGGTATCCTGGGGGCTGATAACCCGACATTCCATGCAACGATCGGCTGGGACTGGATTCCGACGATGCGTGGCCGTAATATCGGTATCTGGAATGATGTCTTCCTGACAACGACCGGAAAAGTGACGGTAGCTGACCCGCTTGTTAAATCGGTTCTGCCGTTGCCTGATACGACTTCTGCTAAACTGACGGCGGAAGTGATCGTGAAGAACCATGATGCAAATGCGGTAAAAGGTATGCTGGAAGGCAAGATCGGTGATATCACATTCCAACAGCCGGTGGAACTGGCAGCGGGCGAAGAGAAAGCGGTTGTCTTCGATGCAAAGGATTTCGCTCAGTTGAATGTTCAGAATCCGCGTCTCTGGTGGCCTAAAGGCTATGGAGAACCTAACTTGTATGATGCCAGCTTCACATTTAAGATAGATGATAAGGTATCGGATGCCAAAGACTTTAAAGTCGGTATCCGCCAGATGACCTTCAATGAGGATAATCAGATTTTGAGTCTCTTTATCAACGGCCGTCGTTTTGTTGGCCGGGGCGGTAACTGGGGATTCAGTGAATCCAACCTGAATTACCGTGCACGTGAATATGATATCGCTGTGGCTTACCATGCCGATATGAACTTTACAATCATGCGTAACTGGGTGGGTATGATTGGTGATGAAGAACTGTATGAAGCCTGTGACCGCCACGGTATCGTGGTTTGGCAAGACTTCTGGCTGGCGAATCCGGCTGACGGTCCTGATCCTTACTATCCCGAAATGTTTATTGCCAATGCGGAAGATTATGTGAAGCGCATCCGTAACCATGCTTCCATCGGTATCTATTGCGGTCGTAACGAAGGTTTCCCTCCCGAACAGATCGACAAGGCGTTGCGCCGGATCATCAAAGAGGATCATTCGGATATACATTATATATCCAGTTCGGCTGATGATGTAGTAAGCGGTCACGGTCCGTACCGTATGCTTCCTGCAAAGGAATACTTCACATTGAAGACCGGTAACGACAAGTTCCATAGCGAACGCGGTATGCCGAATGTGCTGACTTACGAAAGTATGCTCCGTACCTTCTCTCCGGAAGGTATCTGGCCGCAGGATAATCAGTGGGGTATGCACGACTATACCCGCGAAGGTGCACAGGGTGCTACTTCTTTCAACGAGATTATTGCGAAAGGATACGGCGAACCCCGTAGCGCCAAAGAGTTTTCCGAACTGGCACAATGGGTGAACTATGACGGTCACCGCAGTTTGTTCGAATCCCGCAGCCAGAACCGTAAAGGTTTGCTGATGTGGATGAGTCATTCCTGCTGGCCTTCTATGGTATGGCAGACTTATGATTATTACTTCGAACCGACAGCCGCCTATTTCGCTATCAAGAAGGCTTCCGAGCCATTGCATATCCAATGGAACCCGGTAACCGATGAAGTAGAAGTTGTAAATTACAGTGGTGGCAATCGTAAGGGCTTGACAGCTAAGGCACAGGTGCTGAATATGGATGCTTCTGTAGCCTGGGAGAAAGAAGTTGCTATTGACAGCAATGAAGATACGACCAACAAATGTATTCAGCTGGAATTCCCGGATAACCTGTCAAAGGTTCACTTTATCAAGATGGTCTTGGCTGAAAACGGAAAGGTTATTTCCGAGAACTTCTATCACAGAAGCCTGGAAGAAAACAACTACCAGGATCTGCGTAATCTCCCGAAAGTAGCATTGAAGTCCGATGTCACGACAAACAAGGGTACTGATGGAAACTGGAACGGTACAGTCGTTATCGAGAATACTACTTCAACACCGGCCTTGATGATCCGTGTAAATGTAGTAGGTGACAAGGATGGAGAGCAGTTCCTTCCGATGTTCTATTCCGACAACTACTTCGCTCTGCTTCCGGGTGAAAAGAAAGAAATCAGCTTCCGCTGGAAAGACGAAGATACCAGAGGTAATGCGCCTAAAGTGGTTGTGTCAGGATATAATGTAATGTAATATAGTTGTTTACGCTGATTCTTGCGGATAATCAGTTTTATCCGGTAGTAATTAATACCTCTCTCTAGAGGAAAAAAGTTACTACCGGATATTATAAACAAACATTTAAATCTGATAAAATTTAACTATATTCCCTACCTTCTGTTACCTGAAAAAACTCTTTTATTTTGTGAGATTCAGTATTATACTCTTCCCCTTCGTTATGTAATATTTAATATTGTTAACAAACTCCCCGTCCTGTTACTTACAATTAATATATACTTTTGTGGAAGTATAGGTAAGTTATAGAAATCAAGTGATAATGAATTGTATTGACTAAAAAAAACGGTCGTTTTTTTTAGTCTGTTTTTCTCTCCTCTTTACCGACATAAACCGACTCCAATTATTTTAAATTAACAATTGATTATCAATCAATATACAAGAACCAACAGAATCTTTCGTGAGAAGTAAACAATGACTAAAAAAAACGACCGTTTTTTTTAGTCATTCTGCCTCCTGTCATTAAGCTACTCTAAAACCACAATATATTACATTTTGATATAAAATTTAGAAGTATGGAAAACAAATTACAAGGATGGCTAGCCCCAAATACCTTGACGGAAGATCCGGACGATCAGATTTTAGTGCTGAAATCAGCAGGAACAGTTACTGAAGACGACATCGTCAAAGAGATGATCAGCGAAGACACCGGTCTTCGTAAAGAAACACTGGTTCACTCGGTTACACTTTATAACCGTATCATTGCCCGTTTCCTGGCAAATGGTAACAATGTAAACACCGGCCTGTTTTATGCAACCCCTCGTGCTACCGGAATTATTGAAGACGGTATATGGAACCCCGAAAAAAATAATATCTACGTTGATTTCACACAAAACCGTGTGCTACGCGAAGAAATCAGAAACACAAAGGTTGAAATCCTGGGCGTACGCCCCGATGTAATCTATTTCACCGGCGTGAAAGATTGTAGTAACGATATGAAAGACGGCCACATGACCCCCGGCCGCAACTTCCGCATCACCGGATCGTATATCCGCGTGGAGGGCGACAACGAGAAGGTGGGCATCTCCCTGCGCAGTTTGGCCGACGACAGCATCACGCAGGTCTCCACTGACCTGTTCGGTACTAACAAACCTTCGGAATTGATCTTTATCGTTCCCTCCGGATTGAAAGATGGTGAATACGAACTGACGCTTACCACCCAATTTTCCGGAAGCACCAGACGTCTGCTGAAAGAACCCCGTTCTGTCAGCCGCCTGGTGTATGTGGGTGAAAAGCCGGGTAGCGGCAGCGGTGGTAGTGACCGACCCGAAATTGAATAGATCGTCTGCCCGCCGTGCTTACGAACCTTAGGCACCTTTGCCTGCACATCGTAGGCGCTCCTGCCTGTACACCATAGGCGCGCCTTGCCTACGATGCACAGGCAAAAGTGGCGGGTAATCTTAATCGACAAAGAATTTAATTATAAACACGTATTAATATGAAACTTTTCTACAAATCGTATGCTCCGGACGTATCTGCCGGAAGCACAACTATTAAAGATGTGGGGAAAAAAAGAAGTCCCCGTAAGTTGATAACCCTTTGGAGCTTCCTGATGGCATTGCTGATGATGGTGCCGGTGGGGGCGATGGCTGCCGGTGATGGTACTGAAACTAACCCTTATACAGGATCAATTGGATATAGAACATTTGATACTCCCAATGGTTCTGTTTACTTAAAAGATGTAGAAAGTGGACAGTTACATATTCAAGCTGATGGTGTTACGATTTATGTGGCAGGGAGTAATGCTTTAACTGCGGATAATAGTAATAATGGACATCCAGCTTTGGAACTTGGTAGCTCTGGATCTACAGATGCACGAAAACTTACTATTAAATATTGGGATCCAGATGGTAATCAGAGTTTGGCTGCATTGACTTTGACAGCGAATGTAGAAAATGGATTGAATCTATTCGGTACGGAACCTTTTCCAGGGGTTGATTTACATGAATATGTTACTGATTTGAGCATCAATGGTTCTGTTTCATTTCGTGCGGTTTCAGTTCAAGGCCCTGCTACACGAGAAAGTGCCGAAGCATTCTTCACCTCTACAGATTCAAAAATCACCTTATCAAACGGAGCGTATTTTACTTATTCAAATAGCTACAAAACTTCACAAGTGCCGAATGCAACTAATTGGACGATTACAAACTTCGCCTCTGTCGGTGATGCTGCTGTAACTCTCCTTGCTAGCAAACAAAGCATTACTGTAAACGGAGGAAATTTGAATGCCGATCTAAAAACATTTACAAATTCCGTCGGAACTTTTTACCAAGCTAAAATAGGAGAACAAACGTTTTACGCTCCACAAAGCGGAACATCTTTTAAGTTATTGGTAGGTGATGGTTTGAAAGACTATTACGGTGAATTGGCAACCCAAACCGAAAACGTAGCCTACCCCTTCCCGATTCATTCTGAAAACGCCGCAGCTGCAATTCCGTCTACAGTAAACGTGGGAGTAGCTCAGGCAGGAGGAAGCTATGTCGGACAATTGGATGGACAAACCCAAGGTGACTTTACATTGAATGTAGGTACATACTCTCATGGAGGAACTTTGTCTGCTTCTGCCGGAGATATTACCTTGGCTGGCACACAAAATTACAAAACTCTGAACACCACAAAAGAAGGCCTTACGCTGAATACCGAAAACAATCATACGCTGACATTGAATAACATTACGATTCCTGCGGGAAACAAAGTTCTTGTAAATGGTGATGTACGTTTGGGCACAGGTAGCAGCAGATGTTTTATAGAAAACGATGTTATCAAGTTCAAGAAATCAGATAGCAGCGAAGAGTCGGTATATTTTTGCCAAATCAGTTATGTAGATACAGACTTGGAGGCAGCTTCCGCAGCTGATGCTATTGAGGTTGTAGGTAATAAAGCAGGGTATCCTTCTGTAATCGATTTGGCTGGAAATCAAATCTTGATGTGGTTACCGGTAGGTAGTCATCCTGATATTAAATTCCAACTGAAAAATACTGCTAATGCAAAACAATACTCAATGCAAAGGGCAGTTGGTACCACACATGCACAAACAATCACATTGGCTCCTCCTACAATTTACATTGAAAACACAGCTTATGAAACATTGTCAGAAGCCTTCGAAGCAGTAAAAAACGGCGAAACCATTCGTTTAGAAGGCAACTATACCGCTCGAAACGGAGGAAATGCGATTGGCACCAATATTCAGAAGGGAGAATCTTTCACGCTTGACCTGAAAGACTACACATTGGATATCGGTGGTCAGGTGGCTGATGACGGCAGATACCCGCTGATCTCCACAAAATATGGTACACTTATTATAACAGCAGGTCAGGGAAAAATCATTGGTAACTACCGCGTTGCCGGCAGGGAGACTGCAGCGGACAAAGATCTCGAGGGTTGCGTTTATACGACAATGGCCAACCCCGGTAACCCACACGTTGGCGGTACGCCTGTTACCCCGAAAGTGGTGGGTACAAGGGTAACGGTAAGCACGGAGGTTCTTTCTCCTTCACAGGAAATCCCAATGACAGAAATGCCATCCGCTATCCATTACACCATTGACGATAGAACGGTTTATGCCGCGAAGGAGGTCGAAACTAAAACCAAAGTCGATGAAACCAAATATTGTCTCTGGTTACCCAACGACAATAATACTTATCTGGTACAGGGAGAAAGAAACAAAGTATTTGCCCAGATCAACAACAGTACCAATAAGGATAACGTTGCCCTCAAACCCTTGTTTAACCTCAATAGCGGTAGTATCAAGGTTACCAAAGATGGAATCTTGTATGCGAACGGTTACAAATACGCCGGTTCTGATGATGACGGCAATGTTAACCTTGGCAAAGACACATCTACTCCGGTGGTAGTTACTACGTATGTATCGAAAGAACCCAGTTATAATGAAAGTTATACTCTTACTGTAGAAGATGGAACCTATGTGATGGTGAAAGACATCTATCGCAATGAATTATGGGAATCTATTGATGGTAAAGGTAAAGATGATAAAAAGATTGCAACCAAGCTGGTTGCCAGTGGCACCGCCAATGTCATCATGTCCGGTATCAACAGTTTCGGGAATATAGAGATTGCAGAAAACTCTAATCTGACGATCGACCGTCTCGATGAAACCCCGGCACAGGCAAATGCGTTGCGTTTCTTCACGATAAAAGGAGCGGGCAAAGACAAGTCTACATTAACTATGAATGGTGGCGCATTGCTTTCTTATATTACAGATAACAGCAGTGTTGCGATGAATACCATATCCAATGTCAAGGCTGTTTATAAAGATGGTAGCGTACGGGCGAAGTTTGATGCTAATGGTACCCGTTTTGTAGACGAAAATGATAATAATAAGGCATTGTACCGCCTCACCTTCAGTACCCTCGACGGCTATACGCCTTATACAGTAGAATATAAGGATATGGATCCCAATGCCGAGGAAGGCGCAACCGTCCGCGTACCGCTGACCTCCGATAAGAACGGTGAAGTGCATTTGTGGCTGCCGACTAATTACGACGGAACTTCTGTCTCTTTCTTCAGCGCCAACAGTTCTAAAACCATCGCGCATCCGAAAATCGAAGAGAACGATGAGAACAAGGCCCCGATTGCCGTAAGGGTGTTCAGAGGCGAAGGATCTAATGCTGGCTCAGAGATTGGTACATTCCGTAGCTTGGCACGTGCATTTGCAGCGATAGAAACAGTGGAAGCAGAACCTAATCCTGCGCAACAATATACCATCGAGTTACTTATGCCGCACACCGAGTCGAACGCAAACTGCGTAGTGCCGGGTAAAAAAGTTACACTCAAACTGAATGGCTATAACCTGGTTTGCAGCAAGGTGAATTTTGATACAAATACGAATGAGAATGCCTTCCTGATGATAACGAATGACGTAGCAACAGATAAGCATTCATCCATCGAAGGGGAAATTTCCATAACTCCGAATGTTTATATCAGCCGGACAGTTCACATGACGAACATTCATGTAACGAACCAGGATCACAAGACCGTATATCGTACACTGGTGACAGGGTTGGAGCATGGCAAAACATACCGGTACTTCTACAACGGTTTGCAGAGAGACTTTAAGGTAGAAAATCAGGTGACAGACGGGGATAAAATTCTCGATGTTGCTTGCCTATGGCCTTACGCTTCTCAAATACCGCAAGAATTACTTGTCTATCCATTGAATGGCAACGAAATAGATAAAAACGGAGCTCTGACCGTCCCCGGTGGTGAATTGGCTATCACCAGCCATTTCGACAACTATCTTGCACTGGTGAAGGTAGAGAATGTGGCAAAAGTAGGTAATACATATTATCGGAAGTTCTCTGATGCGATAAAGGCTGCCAACGATGGCGGGGGAGATATCCAACTTTTGACAAATATCCAGTCGCAAGCCACGTTCGAGATCACAAATAACTACGCGATCAACCTGGACAAGTATAATCTGAGCTTCACACAAGGCGGTTTCGATGTAAATAATAATAAGTTAACTATTAGCGGTGGAAAGGGCAGCACCCTGACAGGCGTAATCACTTTGAATGGTGATGTTGCAGTCAATGAAAGTGTATTGATCGGTGGAGTGATTCTGCAACAATCTATAGATGCCATCAAAACTGTCTACCGCTTGCTTGTTGATAAGAATGGTACTACTCAATGCGTTTGGACAGAAACTCCGGAACGGGATACGGATAAAAAACTTGGTAACGACCATGAATACACAATCCCCGCCGGTCTGGCCAATCATCAGACGAAGGTGAAAGCGTATCCGGTAGTAACGTTGAATACTGCAGATGCTACATGGAATGATGATTATGAAGATTGCAACATCGTATTGAATAGCAATGCTGTTTGGAATGTTTCTAGCGGTAAAAAGAATATCCACCGCCTGACCATCCACGAAGGTGCGAAGGTAGTAACCGACACTGGAACAAAGATTACCGCTACCGACGGTATCCGCTACATACGTACATTTAAAGATAACGCATGGTCAATGATCGCCTTGCCTTACACGGCAACTGATGTGACTACAGTGATTGACGATAAAGTCGTATCCCTCAGCCCGGCATCCAACCCGGGAACTTCGGGCCACTTTTGGTTACAAAGCATCCAGGCAGACGGTTCGACAACCGATGTGACCGATAGCGAAATGACTGCCAACAAAGTGTATGTGATGAAAGTACCGGCTAGTCTTGCGACTAAAGAGATCACCTTCGTCTCCGGTTCGAACCAGATGTTGCGTCGCGACAAGGTGCTGAACCCGAATCCGGTCAGCGGCTTTGTAGCGTATGCCAATGGTACACTGAATGATGTTACGCTCGACAAACCGTTCTATCAGTTGAACGATGCAGGCGATACATTCAAACGTGTAGACGATTTGACGACTCCGATCGCCCCGTTCAGCGGTTACTTGCTGGCCGATGCAGCGACAACAGCCAAGGTGGCCAACTTCAGCCTGCGTTCTTCCGTAGCGACAGACAACGAAGAGATCATTGTTCCGGAAGAAAGTTTGCTGGTACGTGCCGAAAAGGGACGTATCCTGCTGACTGCCGAACAACCGATGCAGGTAGTGATTTGCGATATGGCAGGCGTTGTGAAGTTCAGTGGCGAAATACCTGCCGGCAATTCTTCGTTTGAAGTGGGTGCAGGTATCCATGTCGTGAATAACCAAAAAGTAATCGTTTGGTAAATCATTTATAACTTAATATAAAAGAACATGAAAGTAAAATTGAACATACTATATATCTTACTGGCGTTTCTATGGATGCCGGTATGTGGTTGGGCACAAGAATTGGTGGACCCGGGCGAAGAAGAAGGGCCCGGTGTTGCTCCGGTGGCAAAAGTCGGGAATACGGACTATAAAACGTTGAAAGAAGCTTTCGGGGCTGCACCAGCCAATGCGCAAGTAGACTTGCAAATCAGCCTCACCCAAAAAGAAGCGGTAACAGCAAATGCTACGACTCTCAACCTGAATAACCTGACACTGACAGGTGAAGAGAAAGCTGGTTTTAACACGACTGGAAAACTGACTGTCAAGAAAGGAACGCTGAAAGGCGCATTCACCGTAACCAAACTGGCGAATTTTGTAGCCGGTACAGATGTTACCTTGGCAGATAATGTGAAGATTATTTCCGGTGGCAAGTCTTATTACCGTGTGTTGATAGACTTGGGTGCTTACACGGATGCTACAGCTCCTATACGCAATAAGGAGGAGGTTATTTATTCAAAAGTCGATGATAAAACTCTTTGCTGCTGGTTGGAAGCCGACCAGGCTGCCTATCCTATCATTCTGAAAGGAAACGGTGCAGAATACCAAACGGTTCCTGTCTCTATCCAGGCACATGGAAGCAACACGTTTACACTGACACCGATAGAAGTTCCGGAAGAAGAAAAGTACAGCATCACTTGGGCTGAAGTGCCTGGTGGAACGCTGAAAGTCATGATCGATGGTCAAGAAGTACAAACCGGAGAATATGTAGCCAATTCACAGGTTATTATCGAAGCAACACCTGCTGAAGGTTACACGAACCCTATTTTATATATCACTCGCAAATCGGAAGGTACTCCGATCGATATTACAGAACAAAAGTCATTTATCTTGAACGACAATGTAGAAATCTTGGTTACTTTCAAAAAATCTCCTACAGTAGGTCCTGATCCGGAGAATCCGGATGGCAATGCTCCGGACATCAAGATTCTGAATCCGAAACAAGCGTTCGTTTATAATGGCGAGCCGCAGGCGTTTACGTTGACGACGAGTCCGGAGAATGCGTTGGAAGGTGCAACAATCTCTTATACATTAGACGGTACACCAGTTAATAAACCTACTGATGCAGGAATATATGACGTGATCATCACACGTTCGGCCGATGTGGATTTGGCAGCAGTGAATTGTACGCTGCCTGGTGGTTTAACCATCGAAAAGGCGGAAGTTTTCTTCAAATTGAATGAAGGCAAAACCGGTTTCACTCTGAATGCAGACGCTCAAACAGCGACACTGAATGCGGGCGATTATCACGTCTATATGTTGGTTGATGGTAAAGAAGTAAAAGTTGAAGGTTCATTCGCTTGGGGTGAAGGTCAGGGGACTGCCATCAACGGCAATGTACTGACAATTGCTGAAAGTGGTATTTACGAGGTGGTTTTCACTCCTACAAAAGTAGAGAACTACAAAGAAATAGCACCAATCACTTTGCCGATCGAATTAAAAGAAGGTGATTTGAAGGACAAAATGCGTACAGTAACGGTTTCCGTAATCAATACGTACAATCCGGCCGATGACGATGAAGTACGCATTTACAATGGAAACCTGTTAATGGCAACTGCTACCTTATCAAATAAAGCAGAGGTTGAGTTTTATGAAGGCCAAAAGCCTACGTTCCGTGCCTTCCCCGGCGAAGGTTGTGCTTTTGTAAAGTATCTGATCGGAGACGAGCAGATTAATAAACAGGATTATACGCCTGAAACGTTTGATGTAGACCTGGTAGTTGAGGGACATTTCGGAGAAAAAGGCGATTTGGAATCATTAAGTCCGACGTTTGAAGCCCCGAAGGAATTGGTTTACAACGGACAGTTGTATGCCAATTCCTTCAGAATCTTGCAGGCAAAGGTGTATAGCAATTGGATTTTCAATTATACGAAGAATAATAAGATCGTTCAACCGATCAATGTAGGTGAATATACATTAGTTGTATCTCGTCCGGCAGATAGCAAGTATCAGGCATACACATCTGAACCGATGGCATTTAAAATAACGAAAGCTACTCCGACAGTTGTAGCGGATGAGATAACAGGTGCTTATCCCGGTTTGGAATTGAAGGATTTAAAGTTGAGTGGTACGGCTACGGTTGAAGGCTTGGGTACGATCGCCGGTACGTTTGAATGGGTAGAGCCTGCAACGGTTATCAAAGAAGGAGAGAACAAGGTTAAGTTTAAATTTACTCCGAAAGATGAGGTTAATATTAACTCTGTGACTGATCTGGAATTGACAATAACAGCAAGTAAAGAGAATATACCTGATTTCGTATCGGTGTCTTACAATAAACCGTTAGGTGGTACGCTGGTTGTTGTGTATGAAGAAGAGGGAGATAATCACTTCCAGGTGATTCCTTCCGGTACAAAAGTTCCTACCGGTACAAAAGTTCGTATCTTTGCTTATCCCGCTGATTATTTTGAGTTGGCAAGCCTGACAGTTAACACGGAAGATGTATTAAAAGACCTGGTCAACAACAAGTATGTAATTGTTCGTGAATTGAAAGTTGATACAGATATTCATGCGAACTTCCGTTTCACAGGCGAAGAACCGACAGATCCGGATAATCCCGATAATCCTGACAATCCGGATCTGCCTGATAACCCGAATTTGCCTGACAACTGGCCCGACAATTGGCCCGACAACTGGCCTGATAACTGGCCCGATAACTGGCCTGACAATTGGCCCGGTAACGGTGGCGGATTAGGCGAACAAAATAAAGACTATACTATATTGGTTCGTACGACCGGCCTGGGTAGCGTAACTCCTGGTACGACTGGTGCCAACAGAGGAGAAAGCATCACATTCAAGATAGAGCCGGGCTACGGACAGCAGATTGTCGACGTCCGTGTGAATGGTAATAGTGTAGGTGCCGTTACTTCTTATCAGTTGAGGAATATTTATGCACATACAACCGTAGAGGCCGTATTCTCCAATATCAATGTTCCGGTATATACATTGACTTCCAAGGTGATCAATGAAAGGATCGGTTATGTGACTCCGACTAAGGTGCGCGTGACAGAAGGTAGCAATCATATCTTCATTGCTCATCCGAACAAAAACCGTACGATCGAGGATGTACAGGTCGGTACGGAGAAGGAGCTGAAGAGTATTGGTACGCCAACCAGCTACATTTTTACAGATGTAAAGGCCGATTCGCTTATTGTTGTCACTTTCCATAGCCCTGTTGCTAATGAATCTATTGAAGCATCCAAGTATCAGATCTATACGGAAAATGGTGCAGTGGTAGTTGATCCGGATCATGCAGCAGGAACAGTAAATATTTGTGATTTCAGTGGCCGTACTATTTACAGCAATCGGGAGGTACGTTCCATCACTCGTTTCCCATTGTCTGAAGGCTCTTATATTGTTACATTGATAATCGATGGTAAACAGTATTCGCAGAAAGTGTATCTGTTGAGCCGATGATGTCGGTAAGTTGATAAAGAAAAGGGGCAAAAGCGATTTTGCCCCTTTTGGGTTTAATAAGTATGTGGTTGTTTATCTTCCGTACAAATGTTTTGCCGAGGGAACAAATATGACATTCAGTTCCGGGTCCGGCATATCCGGATCTAACGGGAACATCGGGCGGATGATATTCTTATAAGGAAGTTTCTGGAAATCCTGGTCCACTCCTCCGCGCGTCAGTGCCATTACCCAATCTGCTTTCATATTGTACCATTGGTTGACCAGGTATCCCTGTTTTACCATGACGATATCCATTTCACGGGGATCTATTCCGGTACCCTCCAGGTTAGGTGTAGGGGAAGATGTTCCTACAACTACATAAATGCTTCCTGTCTTGATAATGGCAATATTGTTGCGTCTTCTGTAAGGGGCATTGTCGGCAGCCTGCGTCTCATCCTGTGCAGGACTGACATATACGACCGTACCCGATAGTTTTACAGGTGGTTCGTAGGAGTTGTCCGTCATTGCACCTACATATCCTTCTGCGTGGCCGCCTACACCAGCCTTACGTGCGGCTTCAACCATCTCGCTTCCCGGAATAGAACAGTAAAGCAGGCTTTTGCCGTTTGGAGATTGAAGTTCCGGACGTTTCAATACCCGGGCTAATGTCCATGTAACTTCGCCTGAACCGCCACCACCGGGATTGTCACCCATATCGCTGATAAAGAAAGGCTTCTTGTCGCTGGCCAGCGCCAGATCGAGACATTTTTCGAGCGGATGCCCCGGAGCTTCCAATGTGAACTGGCGGCGGACATCCCAGAATTTTTGCGCCAGTTTCTTTGCGCCTGCTTCTACCTGTGCTTTGTCGTCACCGTAAACCATCACTACCCCCTGGTTGCGCCGGTCGTCTCCCCAGACATAACCGATCCAAATACCTGCATCTATTACGCCCGGCATTGCTTCAACTTCAGGAACCATGGCATAAAGCGATTTGGCTGGTTCGGCACGCGTACTCGACCATTCTCCGGAAACTAATACCGGAACGGCTACCCATGCTTTATAAGCTGGACGTCCTTTACCGGAGGTTAGTCGATCCAGCAGATTGACTACGCCACGACGATGCGATTCACGTGAATCATCGTGAGGAGCTTTGCGGTAAGTTGTAATCAGGTCGGAGTTAAGGGCTACGAGCCAGGAGGCATTGCCGTGAAGGTCCATAGTGGTCGTAACAAGGACGTCGTTGCCGATAACGCTGCGGACTTTTTCCATAAACTCACCTTCCGGATCGGCTACTCCATCCACGCTGCATGCCCCGTGATTGTAAAACCAGAAAGCATCGTAAGGCATGTTCGCCTTTATTATTTCAAGTGCTTCGTTGACAAAGGCGTCGTATGATTCTTTCGTAACCGGTCCGCGGCCACCGCCACGGCCCATCAGGGAGGGAAGCCATGTTGCGGCCTGCCCCATGGCGGAATCCGGACTCAGATAATCTGGCAAAGTGAGCGGCCTTCCGACTATCGGTTGCCTGTTGGGCATAAATACACTGTTCTCGATTTGTATACCGGCAACGCCGATACGTAGTTTCTGTTGCTGCGCGGCGGCATCGTTGGTGAATGACACGACCAACAGGCAGAGACTCAGGAATAGGAAAACTTTCTTCATGGTTCGTTTAAATTTAATAGTATGACATAATAAAAATATATGGGATGTATATATGATTAAAATCAGGGTTAAACTTAGTGGAAATATATGAGAAATTATTCAAAGTCAGGACTATTTATTACCAATGTCCTGACTTTTTGCCTGGTAGGTCAGGATGCTGTGATCATCAGACCGATCCCTTTTATCGTTTTGATACTGACTTTTTCGTCTTGTGACAATAGTTTGCGGAGCTTCGTGACGAAGACATCCAGGCTGCGGGAAGCAAAGTAATCGTCTTCCGTATTCCAGAATTTGTCTAAAATGATTTCACGGCGGATAATTTCTCCCGGTTTCGAAATAATAGTTCCAGTATCCCGTTCTCGCGAGGTGTCAGTAATTGACTGCTTCCGGAGATATGGTGCAAGGTCGCCTGTGCCGGATCCAATGTGTATCCGCCTATTGTCCATGTCTGGTTTTTAACTTTTTCCGTATTCCCTTGCTTCATGCGGAGCAACGCGCGGACATGTGCATCCAGTTCTTCCGGCAGGAAAGGCTTTTTGACGTAATTGTCCACTCCCAGTTCATACCCTTTTACCACGTCTTTCGGTGAAACACGGGCGGATGAGAAAAGGATCGGGAGCTCTCTGTCCGTCTCCCGGATACGGCGCACCATCTCGTAGCCGTCCATGACCGGCATTTCGATGTCGGCAACGATAATATCCGGTTTTACCTGCCGGTATTTCTCCAGGCCTTCTTTCCCGTTGCAGGCGATGATCACCTCATAACCGCCTATCATATCTTCCAATCCTCCCTGAATGATATAACTCAGGTTGGCATCGTCTTCTACTAATAATAATTTGATCATACTGTTGTTTCTTCTGTGGTGGATACTGGTAATGAGATGGTAAATTCACTGTATTTTCCTTCCTGGCTTTCGACGCTGACATAGCCGCCGTGCGAGCGGGTGACGTTCATGACATAATTCAGTCCCAGGCCGAAACCTGTAACACCATCGGCAGCATTGCTCCGGTTGATCGAAGCCCGTTCGAACTTGTCGAATATATGGTTTTGTGCAGCAAGAGAAATACCGATCCCGTTGTCTTTTACCTTGATTTGTGTGAATTGGTTATACCGGCAGGAAGTGATCTGTATTTCGATCGCCTCCCCGGAGTATTTGATCGCATTGTCTATCAGGTTGCTGACCGCCTCCTTCAGATATTCTTCATCCGCAAATATGTCTTCCGCTTCTATGTTTAACAGGAAAGTGACGGTTTTATTTGTCTTGGCAGTGAATAACTGTGTCAGTTCCTCCAACATCGGGCGGATAGGGATCAGGCTTTTTTCAAGCAGTAATTGTCCGTGTTCCAGCTTGGAGATGGTCAGCACTTTGTTGGTCAGGGCCAGCAGATGTTGTGCTTCTTCTTCCAGGATGTCGAAGTATTTCTCTTTCTTCTCCGGTTTTCCGTCCAGCTTTCCGCTTCGGAGGATACGGGCACCCATCAGGATCGAGCTGAGAGGTGTTTTCATATCGTGGATCATCGCATAGGAGAAGTCTTCCCGTATTCGTGCGATCTCGTCCTGTTGTTTGATAATTTTGATTTGCTTCCGGATACAGATCAGCAGGATTCCCAGCGCAATAGTCGTTCCGAAGAAAAAGTAGAGTAGCTTGCCGATAGAACCTGCCCGCGGATTTTTAATGTATGCCTGTACGCCTTGTGTCTCACTGACCGGGAAAACAAAAGTGTGCCGTTCGTTGAACAGGCGGTTGTAATCTGTGAAATAGCGGATATTCTCCCGTTGTACCGCAGCAGGGCTGTCCAGGGATACCGTATCTATGCGAAACGCCAGTTTGTCGAGATGGCGTTTGTCGAGTTCTTCCCGGAAGAGGGCGGGAAGGAATTTTGTTTTGTCTGTCTCATATTGTTCGGTAGCGTGGCAGAAAGATTCGTGTAGCTGTCGTGCCAGTTGTTCTTTTGTCAGTGAATAACTTCGCCCGATCCATTGCCCGATAAGGAAAAGGACGATTAAGGAGGTGACAGCCGATGATATAATGTAGAATGATTTCGTCATAATACTTTGATTTCATTGGCAAAGATAGGTAATTTCATTTTTCCGGCACCCTTCGCTTTCCATCTTAACGTAAAGATAACGTTGGGATAACATTCCGTTTCTTTGTTCCTCTGTATCTTTGCAATGTAGAAATCAAATAAAAACAAACGATATGGAAACAAAAGAAATGAATTTGGAAGGATACGCTCATTCGGAAGGCGTAGAGGTGAAAGTGAGTGCGGCCCGGGTAAATATAACGATATTGCTCTATCTGTTCTTTTTTGTCGTAGGCGCAGTTGTATTGTTCAATTATATTTGGGGAGATGGCTCGAGTTATGGCGCCGGATATGAACTGGGAAACATTGCCAGGCTACAGGCTTTATCTGTAAAAGGTGCAATTATTATGGCTCTTTGTTGTTTAGTATATACCTTGCTTCAATATGGTTTGCTGTATTGGTTTACCGGAAAAGATCGCCGGGCGCTCCATTGGAACACGGACTGGAAGTCATTAGGATTTCTGGTGAAGAAACCGCTGCTTTTGAAATATTACCGGATAGCGTTGCTGACTCCGTTTGTTCTGATTGGTTTACTTCCTTTTATACATGGTCTTTGTACAGGAAATGATGTCTGCTTTTTTATTGGTGTCTTCTGTATTGTGGGTAGCGGCGCTGATTGCTATTATTTCTGGAAACTTCGTTCTTTCAATGGCAACGATAAGATAGTGGATGGGGATGAGTCGCTGAGCGCTACTATTATAAAGAATTCTTATTAAGACCTAAACCTATAAACACACTATTTTTATGAAAGAAGGCAGGAGAACTCTCTTGCCTTCTTCTTTGATAATCGAATAACAAATAATACCTTTGTAACCTAAGAAGCAAAATAATAAAATATATGGCCGAACAAAAAGTAGTGATAAGTAAGGATTTGAAAGCAGATTTACAAGCATTCCTTGCAACACTGAATTACGATAAACTGTTTATTCTTACCGATACAAATACACAGGAAAAGTGTTATCCGCTGATACAGGATGTGCCGGCAATCAAAGAGGCTCCGGTAATAACTGTCGATGCCGGTGATACGCATAAAGGTTTGGAGGCTTTGTCGAATATCTGGATGCGCCTTTCCAATGAAGGGGCTTCCCGTAACTCACTGTTGGTGAACCTGGGTGGTGGCATGGTGACGGATATGGGCGGTTTTGCCGGTGCTACTTTCAAGCGCGGCTTGAAGACGGTCAATATCCCTACAACACTGATGGCCTCGGTAGATGCTGCCGTGGGAGGTAAGACCGGTATTAATTTCAACGGATTAAAGAACGAAATAGGTTCTTTCTATCCGCCGGAATGCGTGTTTATCGATTGTGAATTTCTTCGTACGCTGGATAGGGATAACCTGTTATCCGGCTATGCGGAAATGATTAAACATGCGCTGATCAGTTCGATGGACACCTATGCGACAGTTATGTTGTTCGACCTCGACCAGAAGATGGATTATGCATTCCTGAATAAGATGGTGGCGCAATCGGTTGCCGTTAAGGAACGTATCGTGGCAGAGGACCCGAAAGAACACGGTATCCGCAAGGCTTTGAACTTCGGCCATACGATTGGACATGCTTACGAAAGTCTTTCTTTCAAAAAGAACCGTCCTCTATTGCACGGTCATGCGGTGGCTGCCGGTATCGTGAGCGAGTTATATCTGTCCTACAAGTTATGCGGTTTCCCTTCGAGCAATCTGAGCCAGGTTATCCAGTATATCAAAGAATATTATCCGGCTTTCATCTTTGATTGCAAAGACTACGAAACTTTATATGAACTGATGACCCATGATAAGAAGAATGAAGGTGGTATAATTAACTTTACCCTTTTATCTAAAATCGGTGAGGTTCAGATAAATCAGGCAGTGACAAAAGAGAAAATACTGGAGTCATTAGATTTTTACCGCGAAAGTTTTGGCGTATAAAGGAAAAATCTTACCTTTGCAGCCGTAAAGAAAAACGGGATGTAGCTCAGCCCGGTAGAGTACGCGTCTGGGGGGCGTGTGGTCGCAAGTTCGAATCTTGTCATCCCGACAATTACTGAGCGGAAAGGGAGTTAAGTTTTATGCTTGACTCCCTTTTTTATCTTTCTGTTCTACTTATCCACCAACATCAATCCGACCCCTCTTATCGTTTTTATCAATACAAGCGGGTCATCTTCCAGGAGTTTTCTAAGTTTTGCTATAAAAACATCTAATGTGCGTGATGCAAAATAATCGTCTTCCGTATTCCAGAAACGGCTGAGGATTGCTTCCCGTTTTATTGTTTCGTTTTTGTTTTCTGCCAGCAGTTGCAGGATTTGTGCTTCTCGTACGGTCAGTATTTTCTTCTCGTTTGTCTCATCATTGCGGAGGGAAGCATGTTCTGCATCCAGCGTATAACGGCCGATTTTGTAAAATCCGCTTTCATTCCGTGTCTTTGTACCCTCCTTCATTTTTAGTAATCCATGAATATGGGCATCCAGCTCATCGGGAACAAAGGGTTTTTTGATGTAGTTGTTTACACCTATTTTGTAGCCTTCCCTCACATCTTTAGGGGAAGTCAGGGCGGAAGCGAATACGATTGGAGTATCGCCGTCTGTTTCACGGATGCGTTCCACCATCTGGAAACCATTCATGACAGGCATGTCGATATCCGAAATGATAATATCCGGATGATGTTGTTGCCAGGCTTGCAAACCTTCCATGCCGTTGCCAGCGGTTATGACTTCGTATCCTCCGATGATATCCTGTAATCCGCTTTGTATGATATAGGATAAAGTCGGGTCGTCTTCTACTAAAAGTAACTTTATCATGATGCTGTTGTTTTTCGTGGAATATATAAGGTAAATTCACTGAATTCACCTTCCAGGCTGTTTACTATCACTTTTCCTTCATGGGCTTCCATCACCTGATATACATAATTCAGTCCCAGGCCGAACCCGGTTGTTCCGCCCGATTTTGTACGCAAAGATGCAGAGGCGCGTTCGAACTTGTCGAAAATCGTTTTCATATCCTTTTCGGAGATTCCGATACCGTTATCCCGTACTTTGATAAGCGTATATTTATCTGTTACCTGTGAACTGATATCTATATTGACAGATTCTCCGGAATATTTGATGGAGTTATCCAGCAGGTTGCTGATGGCTTCTTTTATAAATTCATCATCGGCGTATGCCGTGTCTGCCTGGAGATTAATTGTGATATGTACCGGTTTGGTCGCCTTTGTGGTGAACTTCTCTTTTAAATCGGCCATCATTGGTTGCAGTTCAAAGGTGGATTTGGCCATTTCCAGTTTATGATTTTCCAGTTTGGAAAGAGTTAACACTTTATTGGTCAACATTAACAGATGGTCTGATTCGTTTTCTATGATGGTGAAGTATTTCTCTTTTATCTCCGGTTTATCGTCCAGTCGTCCGCTATGCAGGAAGTTGGCACACATGATGATGGAACTGAGCGGGGTTTTCATATCATGTATCATGGCGTAAGAGAAATCTTCTCTCATCCGGGCTATCTTATTTTGTTTGCTGATGATTTTTATCTGGTAAAGAATGCAGTAGACAACAAAGACCATGATAAGACCTGTTGCAACCAGCAACAATCCCATCTGACGGAAAACAGCCCAGTAAGGATTGATTAAAACAGCCTGAAGTCCCTGACTATTATCTGATTTGATGAATGTTATATCTGTTTGTAATGCCTGATAATCATGTGGAATTTGAAAATCAGGGACAGAACTGCTCAAAACAGAACCAGTGGAGTCGACCAGGTTGCAGGTTGTCTGTGTGTGAATATTGGCTTGTTCCAACTGGACCTGGTAGATAGAATCCAGTTTATCCAGTGCCACAGGCACATGAAGAAGAGTATCCATTGTTTCCTGTATAAACAGATAAACTTTATTGACTGCATAATCACTGTAGTCAATATTGTCACTTAGATCCATGTGAAAATTTTTCTCGATCGATACATCATTACCGTCTTCATCCGTATAGTTATCCATTCTTATATGCAATTCAGTCGTGACGGCGGTCTTAAATAATTCATTACTTTTCTTGATTGTTTCATTCCTGACGGTCGAGTAGGTCGTGAACAGCCAGATACCCTGTAAAGCCAATATAGCCAGTAATCCGCACAGAGTAAGTATTTTAATCGGTCTATTATTCATGTTTCGTCATTCCTTTTTTCCCGTTAACCTAACATTAACCCGGCATTAACCCGGTCCGGGAATGCCTTGTTTTACTTTTGCTGCATCAAAGGTAAAGAATTTAAAATAGAGAGAATATGATACGTAAATGTTTTTTATTAGCAGCCGGTATATTGCTTATCAGAATGATGGCAGATGCGCAAGACGTTAAAGGAAAAGTAGTTGATGCCTCACAGGCGCCGGTCGAATCAGTAACCGTAGTGATGCAGACCATCGATTCTGCATTTGTTGATGCTGTCATAACGGATATAGACGGTAACTTTATGCTGAAACAGCATCCGGATAAGTATCGTTTGATTTTTCAGCATTTATTATACCAGACCCAAATAAAAGAATATTCAGGGGAGGATGCCGGAATCATAATGATGCAGGAACAGGATTATGCACTGAACGAGGTCGTAATAAAAGGTGAACGTCCGCAGGTAAAGGTTGAAAACGGAGCGCTGGTTTATGATGTGTCAGTATTGGCTGAAAAATCGACAGTCAGCAATGCGTATGAATCCATCCTGCATCTGCCGGGAGTTATGGAGCAGAATGAAAGTATCAGCCTGGCCGGTACTGGTAATGTAACGGTCATATTGAATGGAAAACCTTCTTCCATGACGAATGACCAGTTAGTCAATTTATTGAAAAACATGCCTGTATCTAATGTGGCGAAAGCAGAAGTGATGTATAATGCACCGGCAAAATATCGTGTTAGGGGAGCAGTGAT